>OHJF01000029.1_pt1 | contig 178555 bp, 159 predicted proteins | sample 1568521 | NCBI WGS metagenome assembly OHJF01 (sample SAMEA3879570, study PRJEB24766) | human gut metagenome | biome: human-associated habitat; feature: feces | place: USA | collected 1985/1987 | reverse complement strand
TTAGATTCCGTATGAAGCCAAACCGAGTATTTGCTACCCGCCAAATTGGTCGGACAGGAACGGACTTTCCCGTCCTTGCCGGTAATCACTTGTTTGTCGAACTCCTCGACGAAGTCGTGCCAGAGTTTTTGCCAGTCCTCGATGTCATAGAATTGGGTATGTTCAGGCGACGGACTCAACTCAATTCTAATTACGGAATTCTTTATTGACCGATGTTGGGATAAGGTCAACTGCATGGAGTTCCATATCCCCATAGCGTCCGGTTCAGAGGGCAACAGATTGTCCAATACCCGATAGATTTTCTCCGGATGTTTCTTGTGTTGTGATTCGCCGGTAATGTAACGGAGGTCGTTTATTCCGTGCGATATGGCTTTGGCTTTTGCAATCATATTTCTTCGGATTTAGCGTTAGACGGAATTTTGTTATGCTCTTTTACGGCACTCAGAAACTGGCAAACGCTTTCGGCCACATTGCCAAGCTCCTTGAGCCAGCCGACCATGAACGGAATCTGATTGAACATTGTCATGCGCTGCTTTGTGGACATTCCGTGCAGTGCTGAGGTATATTTTACGAGGTCTGACCGACAATCGTCCAAATTCTGCAACAGTGCCACTTCTTCTTTTGTAAGCCTTGCTTTGGGCTTGAAGTTAGAGGCACACGATAATATATAATCGCTTACGGTCATACCGCATTGTGCTGCCAATGATTTTATATGCTCTTTCTGACGGGGTGTGACTTTCGCTCCGATGAAGACGCATCTTGTTTCGTTAGAGGAACCAAATGAATTCTCAGTATTTTCTTTCATATAAATTGTTCTATAATGGTAAATAGGTGCGAGCTTGCGAGTACCGCACCAGCGAAGTTACTGAGCAGGCAAGAGCGCCAATGTACAACCGGAACGCAGTGAGGTTATACCTTGGCATATCTTGCAACAGTTACCTGTTGATACTTCCCGGCAAGCCATGTCGGATGTGGATATGGAATAGGCATTCGGATAGTAAGATATGTCTCTAAAAGAGGGGAGTGTATGACTATCTCACATTATGTTATCTTGCCTACTTTGCTTTATTCCTATATATACGCCCCGACAATAAAGTAAAGTTGAACTCAGTAATGGCATTCGGGATTGATTTTATATTCTTTCCCCTCTTTTATCACCATCCGCTTGTTGCCGAGGAAGGTGGCTGCCTTGACCGCCTTGTTGTGACCGAGTTTTACACCTTGCAATCCGTACTCCTCTTTCAACCGTTCCAAATAATTACCATAATTACCGATAGTACCATTCGCAAAAGCGGCATCCAATGCTGCGCGATGTACACTTTCCGGAATTTCTTTGTACGGATCAAACGGTTCTTTGGTCGGACGTCCTATCCTCTTTTCTCTTGGCAGGTAAGGTTCTACCAGTTCGGGTAGCCCCTCTTCATTTATGCGGAAAGCGAACGGTTCAAACTCACGGTCGCGGATATGCATGGCTTCGACTACGCTTATGGTCTTGTCCTCTTTATCCACTTCAACTTGCATGATGGTTTCCGCCTTATTATTGAGTTCCGTGCCGATGTGTCCACGAGCATGTTCATCATTCTTGTTCTGATGCAGGACAGTATGGATGTGTATCTGTCTGTCATCCGTCCACTGCATGAATTTGGAGATTATATCGGTAGATTCACTGGGAGAATTGATATCATACAGGAAATCACGGATGCCATCTATGACCACCAATCCTAAATTAGGAATTGTGCCGATAGCCTGTTCAACTATAGCTAATCGCATATCGGGAGAGTATTTGCGCAAAGCCAGCATAACCAGATTGTCTGGCTCTTTGTTTTCCGGTAAGTCCGCCAAACGTAAAATGCGTTTTAATACGTTCTGACAATGATACCGTCCTTGTTCCGTGTCAACGTATAGCACCTTCCGTTTATCTTTTGGGAATGTAGACCGATAATGAAGAATGGTGCTGCCCCTCAATGCCGATGCGACAATGGCTGAGACATTGAACGTTTTCTTGCTTTTAGCCTTACCTATGGAAGCACTGAAATTACCTAATGTGCCTATAACTGCATCGTCCACCATTAGCACCACAGGCGACTGTTCGTATGCACTTGTCACGCTCACTATTGACTCCTCCATGTAAATTGCCAACTCCTCACTTGAAGGAGTCGTATTATCTGCCTTCTCCATCGTTACCAGTTTTTAGGGTTCGGCTTACGGCGATGGGAAGCTAACATAGACTCATTCTCTTCCTCGAAATTTTGCGGAGCCGGATTCTTTCGGGAGGATTCCAGCCATCTATCCAGTTCGTCTCGATAGATATAGAGATGTTTTCCTTGTTTGATAACTGGAATATCGTCCTTTTTGATTTTGTAATAGAAAGTAGATAACGGCATTTTGAGATAGGCGCAAGCCTCCTGCACGGTCATAGGCACGTGTGTGTTCTCTTTGACCTCGTGCTGCTTGGAAAGTTTTTCCGTCAGCAGATTTTCCATGCTTGTAATCCGGTTGCACAGTTCGCCTACCACTGCCGGCAGGTCATTGAATGTCAGTTCTTCTTGTTTCATATTAAAAGTGTTTTAATCGTTTAACATGCTGCGAACCAACTCAATGAAACCTTGCAGAACAATACAGACCGGATTAATTATTTCATCTGCATACGTTTTTTATTGTGAGTTACTATTATCTGTTTCTAAATGGAAGCGATAGTCGCCTTTATCGGGTACGTCAATAGGAATTTGGCTTGAAACATTATCGCGCAAATTAAGTTTTAGATATTCAATGGTTGCATTTGTGAGTTCATGAGGAAACGAAGCTTTTATAAAAGTTGCTCTTTGAAGTAGAGATATACCCAAACGTTCACCGATGTTCCATGCCAAATGGCGTAGTCCTGGAGATTTCAACGGATTATCTATATTGGAGCGAATAGGTTTGTATAAGTCATATCTACCACAAGCCATATATTCTATATTGGAAATGAGGATTGCAATAGCTTCTTTAGACAGATAGGGAACGGTTTTAATAGTTACATATTCACGAATAGCATTCATGACTTCTACTTGTCTTTCTGCTTCTTTCTTTTTGATGTTCTCCAGCAGTGTATCATAACTATCTATAACTGATTTATTAGACTGTTCAATGGTTTGAGCTTCATTTGCACAATCGTCTTTTATCTCGAAATCAGAGTCAAAAACAAGCGGAGATTGCCAACCAAAAGAAAAATCGATTGGATTCTTCGTCAGCCATCTATGGAAAAATCGTTGCAGCAAACCGCATGTTGGAACTGTTACCCCTATTCCAAGTATTATGGGTATCATTACTTTCATTGTGTTGATCTCGTGATAAGTATAAAGATAAGTACTTATTGTTGCGTAGGTGATTACCGACAGCGCAAGAACAAAACTTACCCTTTGAGTACGAATTTGAGTCCTATTTGTCATATACTGTAAATGTTTGGAATGATTATGCCGCAAAGTTATGTACCGTATTCCAGATACTTATAATTGGTGATGACAAATCGCCCAATATTTATAAAAAATAACGGGTATAGTATGATTTCGGGCTAAAAATCATACTATACCCGTACAAAAGGAGGCTAGAATCGTTATCAATCTTTCCTTGTCAGGGTGATTTTCTTGCTGGCTTCCCGTTTGTTGGCATCCACTACCTTAATATACCTTTGCGTGGTCGTAATACTCTTGTGAGCCATTATGCTCTGTATGGTTCGGATGTCCGTTCCTGCCGCAGCTTGCAGCGTGGCGAATGTTCTCCGGTACGAGTGGAATGTGATATTCTTGGTAATTCCGGCAGAACGAATCCACTCTTTCATGGGTGCTTGTGTCCAACTGCGCATAAGCCCCTTGAATACCAAACCTTTCTTCTCGGAACTGTAACCAATCAATCCCAATGCTTCTTCACTGATGGGAATGATGTCTTCCGCTTTGTTCTTTTGCGTAATGATATGTACACATTTTCCTCCGGCTGAGTAGTCTACAATATCTTCCCAACATAAGGCAAGAATATCACTGATACGTAAACTGGTCATGCACGAAAACAACGATGCTATTTTCAGAATGGGCTTCTTGCACGGTGTTTCAGCCAGTTTATATAGTTCTTCTACAGACAGATACTCTTTGACCACATCTTCCGTTTCAATCTTATCCAAAAAATCATTGACATTGGTCTTTATCATTCCATTACGGTAGAGAATTTTCAGGAATCCCCTGAAAGTAGACCAATATCCCGATGCGGAGTTCCGTGTAATGGGTCCATTGCGCCTCAGTTTCTTGGCACTCAGCAAGTATTCCCGAAATTTGTTGCATAGGTCGATGTCAATTTCCTCAAAGGTACATTTGCCATGTACGAAGTTTCTGAAATGGAGATAGACGAACTCCCATTTCTGGTCATGCTTGCGGAGTTGTTTGCGATAATACTCCAAGAAATCGGCTTTGAGTTTGTACCTGTCGAAGAAATCATACCGTTCATTCACCACAGATTCAAACCTGCGGCAACGGATGGCTTCGGCTTTTTCGGTCATTACCTCGTTGAAGTTCTGTTCACGCTTGTTTCTCGGATTGGCATAGACGTAAATACCAAGCGACTCATGGCGGATAACTTTCATTGTCTCTTTGTCTCGATAACCCGGATAATAATCCTTCCTCAAATCTAAACACTACTGTGTATCAGTTGATTACGAATATACGTAAACGATAAGAGGACGTAAAAGAGGTGGTTAAGCCAAGCAAAAGTAGAAATCCACAAATACGCTATTAGCGATTCTTGCTAAGTTCTTTCTCTTCCAACTTTGGTAAATTCCATGGTTTGTTCTCGTCTATATCAATTAACACTAGTGATTTTCTTTTTTAGTCCTAATGCGTTTAATGACTCATTAAACATTTTCTGTCTCTCTAATTTCGATATTTTATAGTGTTCCATCATAAAAGTATCAAAATCTGAAAAAGGATTAAAAGACCAATGGATGCCATCTTTCTCATATTTGGCCGCTTTACTATAATAATTATCAAATATGGTATGGAAACCAAATCTAGCAAAGGCTTGTCTATGCCATATTAGTGTGTTTATGGACATTACAACAAGCGGATGACACATTTGATTTGGTAGCTCTTTATCAATTAAATCCTTATACCAAGAGTTGATGATACCTGATATACCAGGAATGACAAGATGAGTATCTTCCAATACTAGCACTGGGTAATACGCCACTTCGTCCGGTATGTTTTTATCAAGCTCAAAATCATCATCGTCTATAAGTTTCATTTGATTGCCAAGCTGCTTTACTCCCAAATCTTCAGGTTTCTTTTTCTCCTTACGCGATTTATCAGTGTTCTTGGTTGACTGATAGAGTTTTTGTTTCAACAAATCCAGCAGTTCTGTAATGTCAGATTTATCTTTTACCTCACCTTTAATTCTGATTGCTTTACACTCAAAGAGTATTATGTTATAATCTTCTCTAACATAGAAATCTGGTTGCCCGTCAATCTCTGTAGGGGCATTCAATTCTTCTACATCGTGTTTAGTAGGCCAAAAGAACGACGTATGCTTTGAAAGAGCTGCAAGAGCTGCAGGTTGAAACAATCGTCGCTCAACAAATTCTTTATTATAAAATGCAAAAGCATTCTTGAATCCATCCTTTATATCAAAGAATAGACTGCTGTATAGTCTCTCTAGTAACAAGTGAAGACTATAAATCAGATATTTACCACTATCAACTCTCACCAGAGGGTGTGAACGGAAAGTTCTATAATCTACATTATTATCTCTTGATTCCGCATCTTCTGCATCATACGGTATAGTAGCCGTTATGTCTATACAGAGATTATCCAGCACTGACTTACTTATAAGATGATCTTCATCTTTCAACTGATTATAGTCAAAGATAGGACATGCTTTTACACCACTCTTCAAATATCCCATTGATAGTGACACTAATGACATCCAAGTTTTGGAATACTCATCCATTGAATTAATCCCCATCTTTTGCATGAATACTTCATATGCATTAGCACATTTAGGGTGATTCTCTAAGAAATCCACTAGTTTCTTATAGTGTATAATCTGACGAACAAAAGTATCACTCTGATTTTGATTAATGATATCATTCTGCACGTAGTAGTTAGCGAACAAAAGTGTTGCTAAATCCAATTGACCAGCATGGGAAAAAGCCATCAAATTTTCATTAAGCATCAGCACAGAACGAAACAAATCATATTCAAAATCTTCTTTTTGTCCTTCATTCTTGTACTCTTGTACGGGAATAGAAAAGGCCACTCGCATCAACTCTAATGCTGTTTTTACTGTACAATAGCAGACTCTATCCTGCCCTGTCGTATTAAGATATTTAGATATCTTTTCATTTAGACCAGGAATATGTTTCTTGCTTACCTCTGAGAAAAAAGTATTATTATTGTCCGGAATAAAGGCAGAATTGCTGTAATTATTGCATAGGACATGACAGCAACGAACAATATACTCACGGCTATATTTCTTCAGTATTGTTCGCACATCCAGATCTTTTTCCTTTGGAAATAAATCGTGGAATTCTAGTATTTTTTGTATCGTAAATTCCATTTTCATTATGAATTAGCAAGACGGACTCCTATTTCAAATCCGTTTCTGACGTCATTCTTTATGTGCTCTTTTCCCATATAAGTTTGCCAAGCATTCAAACCTGTCCAGTCTGGCCAAATAATCGTCATAATACCTGCTATTTGATTTGCATAATATCGAATATCGTCTTTGATTTCTTCTGATATCGAACAACGTTCTATTCGATATGGCAGGTTATTCATCCACTCCTCTAACTTGACACGCGCTTCTTTACTTACACCCTTATTCAATAAGATATCCCTTACAATATGGAGATATGTATGAGTATCCTCATCAAAGACATAAGACACCTTACTTATTATGTCTTTAATTATGGTTTGGTTAACTTTTGCACCTTGCTTGTTAGCCGTATAGACCAAAGCCTGGCCAGCATCACGGACTAATGAACTAGATTCTGAGAATATGGCTTTATTCACGTAACTTTTGATAGTAGTCTTATTCCATATGCCCCAATAAGCCAGGTGAGTCATAATTGTTAATACTGGATAACCGTGTTTACGGTATCGTTCAATTACGTTTTTAAAAGACTGCCACACATCATTTTCTTTCGACGGAAGACCCTCTATTTGGCTATAATAGTTCAGATAGGAGAAAATTCTCTCTACATGAGAGCGAAAGCCACCAAAGAAACTGTCAGAATCATCCTTTTTGAAGGCATCTTCATTTTCTGTAAGAATTCTTATTACTTTGTTCAAGAATAGCGAGTGTTGTTCCTCTGTAAAACGAGAAAAGCCAATCTGAAGACGGAATAATTTATTCGAGATTCTATCTATGAAGGCAGAAGAGTTCTCATTTGTGAAGTCTGTATCCAAGAACGAATTTAACTCAGAAGCCGCTATGGAACTCATCGTATTTTCCTCTGCTGGAAACTCATAAAAAGATTCTAATTTGTCATCAGATAAAGGCGGTATTGTTCTCCATACATTAATGCACATATCCAAAGCAGAAGAAGTCAAATCATCTTTCTTTGTCCGTTTCAAAATTCTAAGTCTTTTGTAAGCTGCTTGTTGCTCTTTAATTACATCAGATGATAAGCCTGTCATAGCAATATCACCAGCCTCTATAGAATAATCAATTTCATCTTTCAACAAATAAGGCATTTTAAAATCTTCTTCTCTAACGCCTGATTGCATAATTGGCTGTTCCAAAGCTTTTTTCTGACAACGTTTTAGCGATTCTCCTGACAAATTATCGTATAATGTTTGGACTTGTTTTCCATCATACTTTTGTGAATGTTGACGATATACAACACAAAGCGCATTAAATACACGTTCCACTCTTTCTTGTGTAAGCAATACAGAAAGTTTTACTAGTATAGGCAACTGACATGTCAAAACTCGTTTTTGTAGAATTCTTCCTGCGTACTGGTCAAGACCTGTTTCGCAAGATGCAATCGACTTGTCAAAAAACGCACAAGCATCCTCCCTCCTAATATGTAACAATGTTTCTCGGTTTAATACGTTTATAGTTTTTGTCTCACAACATCTAACAATCCATTGTAATGCATACTTAGGATAATAACGCAATAATCGCTCTATCATGAAAGTCTTAGTCTCAACTTCCGAAGAGAATCCCATGGGCATACCAAATGGGAATCCTAACTTTTCATATAGACGGAAATAACGAATCGCCCCATAATAATCTCCTTTAAATCCACTTCCGCCAAAATTCCATTGTTGACCAGTTTCTAAGAGATTGAAACCATGGGTTATTTGGTGACGAGATGGTTGATTTTCTTCTTTAACAATCATGTCGCGACAAGTTCTCACAATTCCAGCAAAGTCTAAATCTGGGTTAGATTTATCCATGGAATACATATAATCCATCCTCCATAGGAAGAGTTCTATGGCAGAGCGAACAGAAGACAACTGCGCGGAGTACCTTGATGTTAGAATATTTCTTTTCACAGATTTCAATAAGTCTCGAAGCATCACTTGGGACTCTCGCAACTGACCTACCTCTATCAGCATCCCTGCTTTCCACAGGTGACCTTGATAATCGAATGAGCGAAGGTTCCAGTCATCAACAATTTGTTGAACGTTGGTATAATTCAATGTCGAGATGGCATGTAGACACTTTATATAATTCAACTGCCGTTTATGCTCGTACGTGAGCTGAGAAATGTGAGTCTCAATGTTTTCTAACAGATGAACATAATCATCATCTGCACCTTTGAAACGATATGTGTTGAGAAGAGAAAGCTTTAATCCTAATAGCTTCTGATATGTAGCATTGTCCAAGCCATTTGCATCTTCTGAAGGCAATTGTTCTAAAGCTTGTATATACCATTCCATATCAGGAGATGCCAATGCAGTTTCAATACGCCAATTTACTTCGAACAAGAAATTCACCTGCTTTATAACATCATTAGCACACTTCGCATATATGTTGGTCCAGAAAGGTATATATTCCTTCGTGTCGGAAAATTCACGCATATGAGATGCTGGCAATACAATCCATCCTGGATACGATTCGCGTATCATCCTCATATCCTTTATAAGAGCATCGACGTCGTAGTTTTCTCCGATGTGTATTGATGTATGGGCATTTTTTAACTCTCCCGACCAATTCGTTTTATATTCCTTGCCTATATACATCAAGAAAAAATCCAACGCTTCCGAGAAACCACTAACTTTTTTTATGTCTGCAAGGTTGATGACATCGATTCCAAGGTCGTGCGATAGATGAATATTAGAATCGTGCATTTGGTTATTATACGTGATCTGATACACAGGAGAGGCCTGTTCTCCCATAACATCACGCAACCAGCCTATCCAACTGAGAAAATTTGGATCATCACCAGAGAATCCAATAAGGCAAAGAACATTTTCTATTAGAGACTGTCGCACTGTATTTACGAATTCCGGAAATCGTTGTGGATAAGTGCGATAGTCTTCTTCGGTTATAATAAATGGACGTATATCGGGAAAACTGCCATGCAACTTAATCAACCTTGGATGAGGCGTGTACAATAATGTTTCCTTATTTGTTACCTTGTAGTAATACCTATCAGCTTCTATGAAAGCCTTTTCTAACAGTGTGTCATAATTTGTAGTAAAAACATCAGACCATGGCAATTTCATTAGTTCGATATGCAAGCGTCCCGGATATACACGCTCATCAGGCAGAGAATTTTGAATCAAAGATTCTATCTCCCCTCTTCCTTTGGATGCCTCCACTTGAGATGCCAACCTAAGAACATTCTTATATCTTACATTCTTATCGTCTGGCTTTTCTCCATATAGAGTCTCATAGAAGTCATCTGCAAGCTCGAACCAATCTTTCATATGAGTGGCATCATCCATTTCGGCATTCTTGCTAAAGCCTGCACCTACTAAACAAGAAGCCTTTCCCTCATGTAAGTTCATACGTATAGCATTCAACTTCATTTTAAGGGAAGGATTCAGCTCTTTATATAATTCATTGTATCTATTTTGTTTCATGTTCGTTCTGTTTTTACTATACCGACTAGTATTAGCTGTACAAGTTTTACTCTAATTGAACATAATGTCAATGTTATTTGCAGATTGCTGTTATTTGTGTTTCTTGCCAAGCACCTTTTCTTCCAGCACTGGCAGATGGTCTATGATGTTCGCGTCAATTTCAATTGTATATGTGCCTGCTGTGTTGCGCAGCGTCTTTTGAATGCTTGAAGGTTCGGTGTTGCTGAACCAGGCATAAAACAGATTGAGTGCAAACAGAGCCGTTGTCTTCGGATCAATTCCATATTGGTTTGCAACGTTCCAGCAGAAGTTCTTTAGGTCGGCTTGCTTCAGTCCCTTCTTCTTGCTGATGGAAAGGACTTCCATTCGGGTAACACCATTGAGTTCAACAAGAAGTTTGACAGCTTCCTCTATCTGATACAGTTCCTCATCCGTGAAACCATGAGGCATGAGCGTATAGCGGGTATATTTGAGGATGGCTTCAAGTTTCCTTGCTTCGCGAGCGACTTTTGCTTCATTCATCTGCTTGCGGTCAATTTGCACTTGATTGATGAATACCTCCAACTCATCATGCGCCTTCTGGATGTCACGCTTCAACTGTAACTTTGCCAATGCCTCAGGAGTAACGGACACTTCTTCTGGACTTTGTGATTCGACATCGCAGTCAGTCTTACGAGCGTTAACCACTGCTGGTGCTGCATTCTTTGTATTGGTGATAGTTGCTGTCTTCTCTTGTGCCTTCTTCTGTATATGGCCAAGGTTTTGAGCGATGTGCTCCTCCATCTCCTCGCGGTCTGCTATGCTGTTCCATTCTTTGCGATGAGACTTGAAGTAAGCATAGAGTCCCGTCTTGACGCCATGACAGACAAGCACAAATATGGCGTAATAGCCTATGAATATCGGTATTGTGAGCAGAAAGCATACGAACTCTTTTTCTGCATCATTGCCTACGATACACTGAGCCGTCTTAAAAGCAGCGATGATGTAAGTGATGATGAGAATACCAAGGAAAACCTTGTCAAAGTTACGAGCCGTCCCATCCTTCCGATGTGGTATAGGAAAAATGTCAATTTCCATACTTTTACTGTTCTTTGATTTGTTCTTGGGCAACTTCAATGGCTTGCGAACTGAGTTCTTGCTCGCCATCCACCGCATCAAGCACTTTGTCAGCCAACCAGAGGGTCAGCATTTCGTTCTCGTCCTGATGGAAGTACTCAGCGAGTTTGATAACCTGCTCACGTTTAGCACGCCTGTCACCGCGTTCAATCTTGCTGAACATCGGAGTGTCTATCTCCAATAGTGCAGCCAACTGGCGTTGCAGTACGCCATTCTCATCTCTTAGTTTTCTAATCTTACTTCCGAATAACATATTTACCTATTTTCTTTTGAATTGTCAAGTAATAAATCCAATTGGGTTTGAAGTTCCTCGCGATTGGGCAGATAAAGCTGATAACGCGCTGCAAAAAGTTGGTTGTCGATGCCCTGGAGCGCGTATTCCATCAATAGCTCATCTTTCTTTGCACCCAATACAATACCAATTGGGGGATTATCGTCTGGTTGGCAAATTTCATTTTTGAAGTAATTCAGATAGAGATTCATTTGACCGATATCTCCATGCTTAATTTCTCCTCGCTTCAAGTCAATCAAAACATGACATTTCAATATGGCATTATAGAATACCAAATCCACTTTGAAATGTCTGCTCCCTATTGGTATGACATACTGACGTCCCATGAATGCGAAGCCTCTGCCCAATTCCAATAAGAACTGTTCCATATTGGTCTTCAGAGCTTTCTCCAAATCGGATTCCTTATACCGCTTTTGCTGCGGTATTCCTGTAAATTCTAAAACGTATGGGTCTCTGATGATATCAGCAGGAGACATGACCTGATGCCCTTCATTTGCAAGCGCAAGCACTCCTTCTTTATCTGTACTGAGTGCAAGTCTTTGGAAAAGAGATGAATTGATTTGTCGTTTTAACTCCCTGACTTTCCATCCTTCTTTGATGCATTCTTTCATGTAGAACTTCATCTCTAAGGGATCATCACATTTCAGTAGTTCAAAATAATGGCTCCATGTTAATTTGTGAGACAATGTTTCACAAATTGGGAAAGCCAAGTATAACTTACGCATGTAGTTGAGATTGGAGCGACTGAATCCGCGCCCTTTCAATCGAGTCAAGTCTTTGGACAGATTAACTAATAGTTTGTCTCCATACTTCGCCTTAGCATTGCCACCTTGTTCAAACTCAACAATATACTGACCAGTCTGCCAATTCGCATCGATCAGTTCAGCATTGACTGCATATACAGCCTTGTTCTTTGCCCCATCCCAAAGGTCTGAGATATGTGAGACAAGTCTCACATATTCGGGATCATTGGCCAGAAGTTGACCAGAAGTCTCTTTTGTTATGTCAATGTTTTCTATCATATTATCATCCTTTAAAAATGAGCCTTTTACCCTCATGCTTAGGAGGTCCTTATTACAGAAACATTATTAGCCCCACTAAGGCAAGTAGCCACACAAGGTCAGCAAAGCGCTTTCCTAGTTGAGTCTAAAACGAATCCCAAAAAGGAGATGACTTTTTCAAATCAGCCCCTTTGTTTTCGGACTGATTCAACTACAAGTCACCATTTACTAGAATAACATTAAAATTATCCATAATGACTTTTTGAATTATGTTATGCATCACATGTTATCACCCCTGTTCGCTTCCGGGTTGGCACCGACCTACTCTCCCGCATTTGCAGTACCATCGGCATTAACGCATTTCACTTCTCTGTTCGGAATGGTAAGAGGTGGAACAACGTTATCATAAGCACCTAATTCTATCTCGATACTCATTCATTACTCTTTTGTAGTATTTAAATCAAATGACCTTTCAAGTTCCAACTCTGGACGAGTGAGAAGGATAGGCATTTCCTTCTTTTCTTCAGCAATCGATTCGCTTGAAGCATTTTTTGCTCTCGTAGCAGCCCAATTTCTAAGTACAGCTATTTGCTCCTTCATAGTTGTTGACAAAGGAACAGTCTTTGCTATGGCATCCATTAGATGCTTACTTAGAAGTTTCGGTTCATCTTGTGCTTCAACGTAGGCCGCAAACATGGCCTCTTTTATGCATTCTTCTATTTCTGCGCCATTAAAACCTTCCGTTTTCTTGCCAAGCATTTCCATTGGATATTGAGAAGGATCTTGTCCCTTCTTTTTTAAATGTATGGAAAAAATATTTTCTCGTTCTTGTTGACTTGGAAGATCTACAAAGAATATCTCATCGAAACGTCCCTTTCGCAACAATTCTGGCGGTAAGAGATTGATGTTATTTGCAGTAGCTACGACAAATACTGGAGATGTTTTCTCTTGCATCCACGTCAATATTGTGGAAAAAATTCTTGATGTCACACCTCCATCAGTTGAACCGCTTGATTGTACACCGCTAAGTCCTTTTTCTATTTCATCAATCCATAGAACACAAGGCGCTACAGCTTCTGCAGTCGCAATTGCCTTTCGTATGTTGTCCTCACTGCTACCAACCAACCCTTGATAAACCTTGCCAATATCCAACCTCAATAATGGCATATTCCAGAATGATGCAATACTTTTTGCAGTAAGACTCTTTCCACAACCAGGAACGCCCAACAGCAATAAGCCTTTTGGTTCTTGTAATCCAAAATCACGTGCTTTCTTTTCATATGCTTTTTGTCTTTTGAACAACCAATCCTTTAGAACTTCCATGCCACCAACATCCTTAAGACTTTCATTCTTAGGAAAATAATCAAGGATGCCAGACTTCTTTATGATTTGTTCTTTTTCTGAAGAAACCGTATATGGTGCATTCTGTCCTAAATCGTCCTTAACAGCAGCAAGACAAAATGCCAAATCTGCTTCCATAGAGGTCATACCTAAAGCTGCATCTACCATTCTATTACGCATTTCCACCGATAGATTAATCTTACATTGTCTTTCAACAACGCCAAGTGTCTTTTCCATATCTAATCTGTTCGGTAATGGAATATTCAACACAGTTACATATTTCTCCAATTCTACAGGCAACTTATATACAGCAGACAAAATAATGGCATGAGTATTCGTATGCCTAGCTCTTTCAGCGATAGAACGAATATAGTATTTAACATTTTCCTCTTCTATATAATTGTTGAAATCTTCCAACACAAATACATCCTTACTTGTATCCTTATCATTTAGAATGTATTTTAACACCTCTTCAGGTTCAACTATTTCTTCATCATCTTTATTAATGACAGGTAGGGACTTGTCGCTATTAAGGTCTCGTAAACCACTTACACAATTCCAGTTGAAAAGACGAACATCCTTTCCTTCCGACTTTAGTATATTTATTATACCTTCTATCTTCTGTTTTGTTCTATCATATTCAAAACTAGTCAGATACAGGACTGGATAATATGCCTTTAGCATATCTTTAATTTTCGAATATATGGCTTCCATTTTGATATTATTTCTGTTCTATAGATTGTGTATTTTTTCTACGAGGCTTCATCTTTGCTAAATATTTAGCGGGAATATTTGTTTTCTTTGTCATGACCCTTTTGTTACCCAGTAATTGTTCAAGGACATCCATAGCTTCATGAGCTCTTTCATTAACATCGTTCGGTAGATAGTCGGAGTCTGTAACAATTGTTCCATCTTTCAAAATAACAAACTTTATCTGTGCAACAGGTTCGTCCTCGTTTTTGTCTTTTGAACGACCTACCATAAAAAAGCTATAAACTTCTTCAGTTGTTGGAGTGAACCGATCATTTGCTTTATAGGTAAAGCCTTTTTTCTTAAATTCTTGAACCAATGAGTTTTTTGCATATGCAGCATTCAAAGCATAGAATTGGTTTTGCAATTCTTCTACTTTTTGTGCAGCATTGGGCATATAATAAGTGTTATATGTTACTTCATTTGTTGTGAGATTAAGTTTAAGGGCAAATTCACCATACAGTTTCGTGCCTTGTTTTGCATCTGTTACAAGTAATTCATTTCCTCTAACAGAATACGACCATCCCAAGGTGTCACACGCAGATTTAAGAATATCTACGTGCATCACCTGAGGATTTCGTACAAATCTTGAAGATTCGAATCGTGACATACTACTCAATTATATATTTTGTGGCAATATCAATTATCTCAACAGAAAATAGGAAGGTGCGACTACCATTCCATCGAGTAACTCGATTATTGTGGCTATTGATGAACATCATTAATTCTTCATTTGCCTCAAATTTCTCGTATTGGAACTGAATTCCCTCAACATCGAAAATAATCCGTTTTTGGTCTTCATTATATATAATACTGAGGCTATCGAAGTCTTCACATTTCTTTATGATTCTTCGAAGTGAATTATGAACATCAGCAAGTCTCATTTTCTTTTCGATACCGAGCTTTATTGCAGAAGCTAAGACATTTGTACCAGCTAGAACCTTAAACAATTTATCAGTGTTTTCAAGACTAAGATTAGTTGGAGAACACATCTTTTTTGCTTTAGTCACAGAATCGATTGTTATTCGGATTCCATGTTGGCTTCCGTCCATTGCTTCAGATACCATTGTTTTAATTTCTGAAATTGATGCACTTTCAGTGTATAGATTTTCCATTGTGGAATTTTGTGGCTTTCTTGGAGCAAATGACTGTCTTGCAGTTTTAGTCGAGACTTTGTCCGGAAATATTTTCTTTTCAGGTACAACATCTAAAAGCTTCAGGCTACTTTCAAGCAACTCAATTATAGAAGGATCATCTATTGAATTAGAAGACAAATCCTTGGATATACTTTCCAATGATGATTTGTACCTCTTTTTATCCTTCATGTTTAGCCCTCCCATATTCGATGCGGCAACTAACTCTTGCCCAATCTTTGTTAGTTTCTTATGCAGTTCCTCTTTAAGACAACCCAAAGCTTTTTCTTCAAGTAAATCCTCAATCGGGCTGAACAACTTATGAACCTCAGGATTGTCAATATTTAAGAAATAATCTAAGCGTTCATTCTTGTAATTAGCTAAAGATGTAACTTCCAGACTCTCGATTTCCTTCTGTATTCTAGATGCGTAAATTTCAGCAAATTCCAATTGAAAATCTGCATACTTATTCTTTGCAACGGTATGATGCGCTAATGTCATCTCTTCTCTTCGTATATGTTTTTGTTCCTCTGATACGGAGAACGACAACACATTGAAACTTCCTGAGAAAAGAACTTTCTGATCACCTTTAACTTCTATGACATTTTTAAGATGAAACTCTGGGAGTTGTACATGAAAAAAATTAGGATATTGTTCATCCAACAATTTTATTCCGGGTTCAACCTCTTCATCCATCATAGGTTTTCCATCGTTATTAGATGCCGGTTCAGAATAAGCAATGAAAACTCTCTTGTTCTCGTCCTTGAGGAAATTTTCAATAAGTGGACCGCGATCGTGCATAAATGCACCCTTTCGAATCCAAGGGCTAATGAGCCATATTTCATCTGGATCATCCTCATTGAAAATCTTTTGAAGTTCAAGCTCAAAAGATAAAGAATCGTATAGTGCTTTTTTATGAAGTCTTTCTTTTTCTGTATTTGCTGATAGAGAGGAATCTGCTTTTGTATCTGACAAAGGTGCATTTTGAGCATTCTCTTCTTCAAGTACTAGTTGCTTTTCTGCCTCTTTTATGTCTTCAGAAATTTCTGATTTGGCAGTCTCTATAGCATCTCCTTCGAGCACTATGGTTTCTTCGTCAATTTCACACTCAAACCTAATACACTTTTCAAGAAGTTCCGACAGCAATTCAGGGTTGGAATTTATCTGCTCTGACATTACAGGATTTAGTGTATTTGAATTTTCGTCGAAAACAAATGCACGAACCTCTTCTGATGAAGCAATACTTTGTACAAAGCACACATATACCTTATAATTTGCCTCATGTCCTTCACTCCATATTGCACTTTCTAAGAGATAACGATTCTGTGGGAAATGCACATCTTGTGCTTGACATTCTGCATATTGCTTAATCTGCTCTAAGGAAAGATTTAGATTGTCACAAGGCGTGTTAATCTCGTTGATTTTTGAGAGATTGTCACCTATACAATTTTTTATATTCAGCCAAGATAAATGGGACTTATCAACGTATATATCAAACGATTTTGTATAGGTATCAGGCCGTTCTCCCTTGTCTGCGTATGTGCGACCAGCATCAGTAAGAGCCATACATGAATCATCACCTTCAATAGCATTGAAGCCTCGAAGTGTATCAATTGCTGTCCGCAATATTGACTGTTCAGCTTTGTCGTTTACTACGTCCAACCCCAAAATCAGTCCTATTTTTTCAAATGACGATGTTTCATCGATAAGAAGTATGCCGACAATACCCTTTTCAAGCGATGTTATCTTTGCAGGTCTTTGAGTTTTACCAGCATATGTAGCTTTGATAAAGTTAATGTCATAAGAAATATATCCAAAGATTCTTTCAGAAATTTTCTTTTCTTTGAATACGGCCCTGGCTATACGAGTTCCAATAGGTTCCTGTACCTTTTGGGGCACTGCATTTTTTTGTTTTTTTATCTTGCTCATCTTACAGCATCTTTAAGTTGCTCAAAACTAACAGTTTCCATATTTGCAATGGAAGCAGCATAATTACTATTACTCTCAAATTGACGTTTATTACCAACGACAATAAGAAGGCGTCTGGCACGAGAGAAAGCGACATTAATACGTTCGATTTCCTTTGCAAAACCAATATTGTTTTTAGGGTTGCTTCGAACTGTTGAAACAATAATAATGTTGCGCTCCATACCTTGGAATCTGTCGACTACATCCATTCTATAGTTCTTTCCTTTGTACATTTTTCGGATTTCCCGACTTTGAGCACTATAGAATGTAATGATGCCTATTTCTTTGTCTTCTGGTTTTTGCTGTGCATTAACGAATTCAGAATATCCATCTGCCTGTTGGAGAGCCTTAAGAACTAAATCTATGGCTTTAAGTTCTCCTTCGTTTTTGTAACCAGGGCTTAAGTATGTTTCTGGGGTACGAACATCAATCCATACTGCATGAGTGCTGGGTTGAATTATAGGATTTAATGTTATACCATGCCATCTACTTCCCTTATTTGCCAAATCAGGAATGTCCATAGTTTCAGTTATTCCACACTTTAATCCACCAGTCGCGGCAAGTTCTTCTTGATAGAATTGTTTAATTGTATTCATGATCTGTTCATGCATACGATATTGTGTGTCAAGTGTGGCAACGATTGTCTTCCTAACTTTTGCTGCAGCTTCAAACAAGCGTTTGAATTGAGATTCTGCCTTTTGTAATTTCTCAGCAATTTCTTTTTTGCCGATCTTTTCCAGAGCGCTATCAATTGTATTTTCATCCATCATTGGAGGCAACTGTTTGTGGTCACCAATGACGATGATTTTTTTACCTAAGACAAGTGGTACTGCCATTTCTAATGGTGTGGCTTTACTTGCTTCATCCATAATTACCACATCAAAAAACATGTCAGAACGTTCGTTTCCCCCAAACATGTCAGAATAAGACTCCATAAAATCACGAGATCCACAAATACTACATGTTGCAGCCACGAGATTTACATTACTTCTGTATAAACGACTAAATTCTGTCCTGGAATGTTTATCCTTGGCTTCAAGTTCGTTCTTCCAAGAGCTGATTGCAGACAAATATTTAGGGTCATTAGATATTTTACTTACAATCCGATCAATCCAAATACGAGTTGCATTGTCTTCGCCATTCTTAGAGTCTTGCGCCCAACTATCCATTACAGGCAAAGAGAATCTTCTTCCTTCTGGTTCCAATTTATCAGGTTTCCCTATACGAACAGGTCGAATACCAGCTTGGCCTTGCAGTCTTTCAAGAGCATTGTCAACTGCAAGATTTGTTTGTGATGTTAATAGGATTCTGCAATCAGGATTCTTTCGGATTTCTTGCCATATTATCTCGGCAATAACAGTTGTTTTACCAGTACCAGGAGGACCTTGTATTAGTGCTAAATCTTTAGCAAGAACAGATTTTGTGACAGCCTCCAATTGCTTTTCGTTCAGATTCCCAATCTTGTGAGTACGAATGTCTTCCATTGCTGTATTAATGTCAACAACCGTTTCTCCTGCATACTTTGGGTCAAATATATAATTTGGAAGGTTCGGATTTATAGGCCTATGATTGTATTTGCTTTCTGGCTTTAAAATACGGCTCATAGCCTTGCTTTGGCGCATTAATTCCATGGTTTCACCCATGGCAGGGAATTGTATATAGTCGCCTGCAACAATTTTCAGTTCTTTTGATGATAATAATTCTAAAACGTCATCATTAGGTTCTATGATGGCATAGTCTCTTGTTCTTCGTACACAATTACCAATATTCAGACTGTTTTTTTGAAGATACTGACGACGGCGGCGACGTATTATACTTTCCTTTGAGTACTGACTATGTGCTAACTCTTCTTCATCGACCTCGCTTAATTTGTCATATTTTGAGCCGTTAATATAATTGACGTTCTCATTTCTAAAGTCAGATTGAAGCTTGCGATCTAATTCCTGCAATAAAGAAAGGTCTTCTGAAAGAGACCATTGTGTAACACCCTTATTGTTGTTGTCATCATAAATAATCTTTATTCCATGAATAGAAGCAAGTGCTCCTTCTATAATAGTCTCAATATTATCTCTTTCTTCAATGTCCACAAAATTGAAAGCAAAATTCAACTCTTTAGCATCTTTGCTGAGCCTGTTTGTAGTGAAATTGCTACGTTTGTCAGCAAGTGCCACATTGACCTTTTCAAATACGCTTCTACGATATTCTTCATTTTCGCAAAGGAATTCTATTCGCGCTGTTGGTTCATATTCAGGAGCTTCTGCACATATAGAGTCATCTAACTGTGAGAAAATATTTTCTTTAAGAGTTGAATAGTCCTCTTGAGATTTTGGATAGAAAACGACACACGATCTTGGCACATCTACTTGCAGTGAAGATTTGCCATAATTTTGGAGCTTCAAATCTGCAAGAACAGACTTCTCAATCTGAGGTGCAAAGGCATAGTGGAATGTACTGCTAATATATTGGTCGGAATAGCTTTTTCTAACCATATTAAAATAACGATCAACTCTTGGCAGTTCGCTTGGATTATTTACAATCCAAGTATAGGTGTTTCCTTTTATGTTAGCACCTTCAATCTCAATCCTTGTATCTATTTGTTTGGGTGAAACAGATACCATGCAACTTGCGAAACGAAGTTTTTTGAATATTGAAAGTTCAGTATTAAGAGGACGCTTAGATGTTATTACAAAATGTTTCCCATGTGGTATAACCTGAGTATCATCAGGAAGATCCTTAATATAGTTGTTTATATCAATAGATTCAGCAGAAGGTAATAAAGGCATGATTAATTTGGTCGTACAAACAACCTCCGCAATACCTTTGTGATGAGTATCTACAATTTTCTGAAGGAATACAATATCCTTATCAGAAGTTAAAAGAAACTCCCCCGACTCATCCTTCTTTAAATCAACTCCGAACTCTGTCAATTCCGAATCAATGGAAGAGGTTATGCCTGCTAACTCTTCTGAATCTGATATGATTGCAATTTTTCCGCTTACCGTATTGGTAGGTTCAGAATCAGCCTGATAGCAATAGTCTCTTCCTATTGTCTTAATACTTTCTATAGTATCTTCGGGAATGGATTGGTAACTATCAAATGATATAAGACATTCTCCATCATCAATGGAAACACTCGCTTCCATCTCGCATTTGCCTTTTAATTCTTCAGTAATAGCATTATTTAAATTCTGAGCATAGCTATCCATATCAAAATCCAATTTTAGCAAACCTCCTTTTTGTTTACTAATGTTTTGAATCTTGATTAAATCTCGTTTGTTCTCTAACAGAGCATTTAGGCCGTCAAGATAAGCCTGCCACATTTCTTTATCCTCCTCTATTTGAATCTCAATGGGGGGTATAGGAAGCGAGAAACAATCCTTCATGAATTGAGTAATCTCTTGAACATGACCAACCCAATAAGGACCAGCTCCGTTTATCAATTTGAATGAATCCTCATATAAATCGACAAAACGGACCTCACATTTTTTAACTATAAATTGGTCTTTTTCTTCAGGCAAGACCATATTCTTGACAGTGAAATGAGGGGCGCGTAAAGTGCATTCATCCCTTGCTAATTGTGCAGTCATGCAAAAAGGAAGTTCGTCGAACTTTATTGCGAGTTCTTCATATACCTTATTTCGTCCCTTTTGACGACGGTGAATAAGGTAGCACACATGGGTACCCGACAATTGCGCAACAGTGTCTTCAAAAGAGATCGTCGCATCTTTGTCATAAAATTTAGCATCGTCACTTGTGTATCTTACAAACAAAGGAAGAGCTTCACAATCTTCAACGTTGCTGTAGATATTGGACTCTGGTTGTCTAATTTCTAATTCTGCCATAGCGAATTAATAATATGATGTTTAACTTTATTCCTAAAGGTAATTTAGTCTATACAAATTGTAAATGCATACTTATTTTAGATAAACAATGCTAATATTTCTATCGTACATATTTAGTTGTATTCTTCTTATTTCAGCGTTTTCTATTAAGAGCATAATACCATAACTATCAAATGATGCATCCGCTAAGGGTGCACCTAGTGCCATGGCATTTTCGTCATAGCCATATCCACGCAGCTCAACGATATTGTCACTCGTTGAAATTATTCGCATACGCTTTGGAGCCATCTGAATATTGTCTTTCCATAAAGGGTGAAGCCCATCAAGATTATACAGAGTAACAGTATAGCCCTCACCTCCTTCGATGTTTTTCTCAATCACGAAGCGTCTATTACACCCGTAATTGTGACCAGACACATCCATTCCATTTTGGAAACGGATGTGGTCGGAAGTATCAAAAGAAACGTACCCATCGGGTGGATAATTGTTCCCCTCAATTATGTAATTGATGAAGTCTTTTTCCATATGCTGGCTGATATTAAACTTTTCCTTATGAGAATTGTCATATTTTGACCACAAAGATAATCACAATTTTTGAAATACGGCCAATTTTGCAAAGGATTCTTCGTTTTTAGCTACATTTTAACAGATGAGAGCGACTTGCAGGTACAATTTGCTGCAAATCGCTCTAGCTTATATGCCTTGTGTGCCTCAATAGGACTGACCTTTCTTTTTGGATGGTGAGTCGAGGCCAAGTTTCTTCGTGCCATCCCAATTCGTCAGTTGGTCGGCACAGCCATTGGAGCCGCCAAGAGAAGTGTAGGTTTCTGCATTGCATGACATATAATCAACGAAAGAGATAAAGTTGTCTATGATAGATGGCTCGTAGGTCACATCCCGTTCCGCAAATAGATGTGTCCAGTTAGTGACGCACTCTTTATTGAATTTTGAGCAGTCACTCCATGACACACCACTAAGGAAGTTGTTGACGGCCGAGGTAATACCTTCCTTTGTACCAAGGTTCAATTTCATCTTACAGGCAACAGCCATGATGCCATAGTAGATGGATGTAGCCTCTTTGTCGTTGAAATTAGTTCTGGTTGTAAGTGCGAATGCTCTGAGGGTAGCACGTCCTTCTGCGATGAAACGATTGAGAATGTTCTGGTATCGATCTTGCTTCTCAGCAGCAAGTCGAGCCTCATGCTCTTTGCGCTCCTTGACCTTCCTTGCTGCCTCGTTGTACTCTGGTTCAATCCAAAGGGTATTCCACTTCCCCAAGAGGTTCTGGTAAGTTGAACGAAGCGAGTTCAGTTCACTCTCAACCCTGTCGGCACGAGCGGTTTCGGCATTCTTGGCGTTGCGCAATCGCTCTACGGCGTTCTCATCGATGAGTGTCAAGCGGTATTTGAGTCCATTCACTTCTTCTGTGAGAGTGGTTACTTTAGCACGAAGTCCTCGGATTACAACATCCTTTGATGAGATGATTTCTTCCTTGGTCTTCAATTCATTGGAAAGGTCCTTGTTCGTGTCCCATAACATGCGGTACTGTCGTCCCAGGATCTCGGCTGTGGGTTCACTCTTCCATTTCAGTCCCGTTGCTTTGATAAAGTTGCCGATGGTTTCCTTGACACCAGCATCATACGACTCTTTGAACTTCGCAGTTTCCTCCTTCTTGTACTTGCCGGGCTGGAAGATCTTGGCAAGGAAACCAGATTGAGCAGTCTTCAAATCCTTCAAGGCTTCCTCTTTTTGTTGAGTAGCAATAGATGTTTCTGCTTCAATCTCTGCTTTCAGTTTCTCTGCCTCTGCTATTGCCTGTCTCGCCTGACGTTCAGCTTCCAACACAACCTTGCTCTTGTGTCTGCGTTCCCGTTTCTCTTCTTCGGATAGTTCATGATATGGGATGCCTCTCTCCAAGCCATACTTCTTGCCCACCTCATTATAGTACTTTGTGTGGAGGTCAGAGAGGTACTCGGACTTGTCTTTGGCCGTTTCACCCCATACCTTAGCATACGACACACGCTCTACCACACCTTTTGTTGACTCAGTCTTGATGTAGTTGCTGCGTTCCTCCTTGGGCAAGGCCTTCCACTCTTTCGTTGACAGGACCTTGTCGGGATTGTCCTTGTTAACATACTGACTGCCGATGCGTCCACGCTTCTTGACTTGCTCTACAGGAACGGTCAAGGCATGAGCATGAACACCAGCCTCATCACAATGCACGTCGAAGCCGATGATGTTGTCCTCGCCCCACATACGGCAACAGAACTGATACGTATCCTTTGCCCATTCGTAGATAGCTGGCATCAGTTTGATACTGCTATTGTCAGCGTATGGGTCAGAGGTGTCTATCTGTTGTTCGCCAAAGGCAAGTTTCTTCATCACTTCATGGTCTCCACCGAAAATGATATTCACCAATCCGTTCGGACTGTTTTGAGCAACTTGATTGGGATGTTTTGCATCCATGTAAGGTTTGAAGCCAAGTTCATCGTGGCGCTGTTGGAGGCGTTGATGAAGTGGAATAGGATTGGAGCCAAGGGGCATGACCTCGCATCCCTTGGTGATTTCAAAGTTGAGATGCTTGCGTGAGAAGTTGTAGTGATTATTCTTCTCCGTCTCAGCATTCTTTGACTGGTAGCGTTTCTCGTCCCACCCTCTGCGCTCTGCCTCGTGGCCCATCTGAGCCGAGAATGATTTTTTGTCTGCGCCAACATGGATAGAGGCGCGTGGTATGTTCATTTCCATTGAATACTTTTTTGTTTGAAGGTTCTACATTATTTATAATTTCTATTGGTGGAGGATGCCAGGTCTCGGGCGGTGCCTGAGCATAATAGAAGGACTTTTTAAGTGAACGGCGATAGCAAGTGAATCTAAAAGTCCCTATTATGTTTAGGACTTTTGCAAAAGTCCGTCACACCGCGCGGGCGAGGCTCCTCCATGGTTACAATTTCCGATAGCTGTTCTGGCTCACATGTTCCAGACGACCTTGACGGATGTAGTCATTGATCCACTTGGCAGTAGTGCTCACTGGATAGCTCTGTTTCATGGATACAGCTCGATAGACCTCTCTGTCAAATGTGTCTGGCAGAGCGGCCAATAGCTGCTCCATTTTACTCTTCTTCGTGACAATCTCGCCCTGTCCATTGGTGGTGACTTTGCTCTGTGGCAGATGGGCATAGCAATAGATAGTATGATAGATGAGTACATCACCTATCGCCATGGCGATGTCGAAATCATCCTTACTGCATCGTAATACGATTCGACTACCGTCCTTTGGAGTCAGTGCAGAAAGATTAGGAGTTTCGTCCATGAACCTGATAGTGGTCAGTACCATCATAATGCGAAACACAGTGAAGGCCAGACGGCGTACCACACTCTGCATATCATGCGAGATGTCATCGACCACCTCTTGGTTCATCTGCCTGAAATGCTCATTGAACATCTTGCAGTATTCTTGAGGGATGACAATGCGGTAACTGCCACCACGGAAGAATGACTCGCGACGTTGCTTGTATAGCTTACCGAACTGGAAGAATCTCTCTCGCAAAGTGTAGTTGTCAGAATTGTGGCTGGCACTCTCGACAAGGACATCACGGAACTCTGCTTTAAATGGCATGTGATAACAGGTGATACGTGAGAAGGTGTCATCCTCAGCCTGAGGTGTCAAAGTGTAGAGCTGTCCAGGCGTTCCAGAAAGACAGATAGCAAGCATCGGCCTCTCAATGACACGATATTCATCATCCTTTCTGCGGCTCAGGTCAATAGGTTCATGATGATAGCTCTTGCGGATGATGGTGCTGTAGTCACCATATTCCGATTTAAGAATGGCACTCAGCGTATCACATTCCGTATCGAATATAAGACCGACACCTCCGTTGTTGTCCAATTGCTGTATGACGGATGCAGCACTACTGTTGGTAGGAATGAAGAGTGTGCGACGGTGTGGTGCTTCATCGACATTGGATGTATCTTTCTCGCCAGACTTGGACTCGCTTTTACTCTCCTTATATTCTTTCATCAGCCGCTCGGAAGCTTCACGCAGTTCGTTATGGATGGGAGCCACAATCTCGCGACAGTATTTCAGCGAGCCTTTGCCCATGCCGGCATCGGCCATAACAAAGAAGTATAGCATAGGGTGCCAATCGTCGTGATTGTACTCACCGACTACATTGTGGAGAGTGGCTGAAATGCAAGTCAGCGTGCCCATCAGCATCATGTCTCGGTCATCTTCGGAGATGCAGTTGCCCAACACTTCCTTCAGGAAAGGTGGAAGCATGTCGTATATGAAGGCAGAGAAATGAGGAAGAAATTCTTCATCCAAAATCCATTTGGAGTCCACTTCGATAGGCTGGATATTTGGTTTTTTGGATATTTGGTTGTCAGAACCATAAGTCCAAATATCCGAAATTCCAACGGATGACTTTTGGATTTCTTTGGGATTGGAAATGTCAATACCAGCATCTTTCGCCATCTGAAAAAATGTGGCTATAGATATGCCGTCCCCATGTGCAGACAGACATTTATTGTATTGTTTGTCTGTATCACTTGCCTTATACTCGGGGTTCTGCCGACTGACACGGTGGAAGAATCCTCTTCCTGCCTCTTGGAACTCACTTGTAAGAGCAAACCCGACTTTCAGCCAGTTGTCATAGCCATTTGTAATATCTATTCCCTTTTGTTCAATAAGAGAAAGGACACGCTCTACCTTGGCTCGGGTGTCTTCGCTTGTGTTGGAGTATGCAGACGGTGTATTGCTTGTGTTGCTGTTCGCTGTGTTAGAAGGGACATTCTCCCATTCTTCTGGTGAAAAAGTTTTCATCTTTAACGTTGTTGTACTTAGGGTTAATATAAGCTTCTGGGTCATGTGGAATGAAACAGGAGCGAGAAACATCACTGCCAGATTTGTCGGGCTCAGGATAGCCATTGGCTACGAGATAGTTGAGCACTGCATTGAAGAAACGGCTATGCTCCCATCCTTTGCGGAATACCTGAATAATCCATTTTAGCCCAACGCCCGAAGGAGAGCGAAAGAGTAGCTCGGTCTCAAAGCAAGGGTCATTGAGCAGTTTTTCATACAACGAAGGAATGTCAGCCACATGGTCGAAGTCAATACAAAGCAGATCGGATTGCTGCAACAGGCCGTCCTTGTTTCGAGTATGAAAGATACCAGAGAATGTGCAGAAGTCGAAATTCTCAGCTTTGTACTTGCGTGCCTGGTCTTTGCCCGTAATGGAACGCAACATTTCTGTTTGCTTCTTTGCATACAGGCCAACGATGTAGCGGTAGATGTCAGGAATGCCGATGCAGCGCAATGGCTCCGTGTTGCGGATGGGTTTTCGGAAAAAGGAAAAAGACAGCAGTTCTCCCTCTTTAACTCCGAAAAACTCCTCATAGATAGAAAGGTGGTTATACATGGTTGCGTGTCACCTCCTTTCTGCCTTTGGGATTATTGGCTACATACGCACATGCTTCATCGTAAATGTCATTGACTGACTTGCGAGAGGTCTGCATGAGCCATGCATCAATCTCCGACTTGCGGAAGATGATGCTTTTCCCATTCTTGTGGAAGGGAATGGTGCGATTACTCGTCCAACCGTAAACCGTTTGTTCGGCTGGATGGTTAGGGAGGTAATTGCATAAGTCTTGCAGCGAGAACCATGCATCTGCCTCTACATTGTTGTTTGACTGCAGAGCGTCGAACTTTTGTTCAAGCGTCTCCAACTTCTCAAGGATGTTAGCCATCATCTGTGGCATTGCATCGAATGTGGGTACTTCTGTACGCATAAAAAATGTGTGTTTAAGTTGGCTGCAGCTTATGCTACAGTCACTCTCTTTGGTAAGAAAGCGACTGCAAAAGTATCGTTAAAAGCAATGGTGATTTGGGCATGATTCAGGGCATAAAAGAAACATGTCTATCATAACATTATCTTGTATATATTACTGATAATCAGCGAAAACAAGAATAACGGTGGTGAAAAATAATTTCGTTATGGCATCGTTATGATTGGTATCATATCCTTGTCATAATGGAAATCGGCAACAAATGGGCAAATATGAAGAAAGCCACTCACAAATGAATGTGAATGGCTATGGATGTGAACAACGTAATAGTTACTGTTTTCTTAGACCTATGGTGGTGGAATATGAACTATTCTTTTTTGGAGTCGATGGGAGTTCCAATCATGTCGTCAGAGAGGGTGATCTGGATGGCATCAGCGGCAGCATTTTTCTTTGCGTCAACTATCTTGGCATAGATTTGAGTTGTTGTTACCTTCTTATGACCAAGCATCTTGCTGACAGTATAGATGTCCGTGCCATTTGTCAACTGCAAGGTAGCATAGGTATGGCGAAAGCAGTGAAAGGTTATATGTTTGGTGATACCAGAGGCTTCTACCCATCGTTTTACAGGTCGGTTAATCCATGATGGGTCTTGTAGCCCTTCAAAGACAAGTCGGTCTGCATCGCCTCGTTCACCACATAAGGAATATGCCTGATCAGAAATTGGCATATACTCTACACCCTTGGTCTTCTGTTGGGTAAAATGGAGTTGGTAATGTTCCTTGTCTTTCACAATATCGCGCCACTTTAGCTGTTTGATGTCACTATGGCGCAATCCTGTCAATGCAGAAAACAAGGCTGCTCTTTTGAGAATTTCGCTATCGCATGGTGTTGCTGCCAGTTGGTTGAGTTCCTCCAATGTCAGATACTCGCGTTGACTTTCCTCGTAGTATATGTTCTTAACTTTGGCTGCAAGGTCGATGGTCAAATAGCCATCTATGAAGGCTTGACGAAGACCTGCCTTGAATATCGAGAAATAGGTCGAGGCAGTATTGGCTGATATGGTTCCTGTCTTACTGCCTCCTTGGGGCGCATTGATAAGGTAATCCTTGTAGTCTTCGATGAGATTCAGGTCTATGCTACCAAATAGAAGCGGCTTCCCATCTGTATATAACTTCAGAAGTGCAAGTTCACGATTCCAATTGACTTGAATGGACTTGGAACTGTTCTTGTGACGTTTGTCCTTTAACTCTTCAAAGTACTTGATGAAATCGCACTTTGACCTTTCGTTTTGTGCTGCTTGTTCTGCCTCACTATCTGTGTACAATGACTGATTATCGTATTCGTGCTGACGAAGGTCACGAACCTTATCTGCAAAGATGCAAGCCTCTTGGTCCTTTTGTGAACGGCACAGGATGATTCCATTGGCATCACGCTTGGGTCGATAGTAGGCCTTGCCATCGGCCAATGTCCTACCAGAACTATTCTTATCAAAGATAGGAGTAGTTATAAACCGCCCAAGTGGTTCATGCTTGCGGAGAGGCTTATCCTTGCCAGACTCAAAGACAGGAAAACTTTCAATGAGCAATGACCACTGCTCTTTGTATTCGGATTTGCGGAGTATTACCTTGAATACTGTGCGTTTCATCGGAGTCTTCATAGTTTGATGGATTTGTAGAGTTTGTCGATTTCTGATTTTGGAGCGTAAACATAGTTACCTATCTGTCGGGTAGGGATGGAGAACTTGCGGATATGTGCCCATACGGATGAATCATGAATCCTAAACTTCTCTGAGATTTCTCCGATGGTATAGCAATTCTCTGGTTCCATGTTGTATGTTTTTGGTATAGGCTTCTTGGCAGCCTTCCTTACCTTCTTTCTTCTTGGGTAACGCAGTTCAAGGTCTGCACGATTCAATCTGAGTTGTTTCGTGCCAAGATTGACTGATGGAATCTTACCCTTACGAATCTCACGATACAAAGTGTCTCGTTCAACGCAATAAACGGCAACGGCCTCCTGAACCGAAAGATATTCTCGTATGTCAGGTATCTCTTTTGCCAACTCTTCGTACTTGGCTTCTTTTGCCTCTCTGTCTTTCTTCCTCTTGTAAGCAACATCGGAACATTGCTTCGAACAATACACAGCATCAATGGTGCGAATTTGGAACACCGCACCACAGATAGGGCATTTCCTTCGAATCTCGTATTTTGCCTGTGCCATATAGTTATATAATAAGGTGTATTTATCTTTTGTTGAACTTCACCGACCAAAGTGTCGCGTGAACGATTTGGCGCAAATTTACGTTAAAAATCCAAAAAACAAGCCAAGAGTGACATAAATTAACACAAAGAAAAATCCGTGTAACTGCATGAGTTACACGGATTTCATATGTTTGTTTATTGTTTGCTTGTCAAGTTTACTTAACAAGTAGAAAGACAGCATCCTGTTCTTTAAAGGACGTGTCCTTAATGTTACGGTTTTACACTCATGCATACTGATATATTTTTATGGTTATTATTAATTCGCTGGCAAAACTCTGTAATGTAACCATGCAGAAATCCTTCATCAGGGATTAATTTTGGAATAATTTACAGAAGTCTATAATTGGTTACTTACGGACACCCATTACCTTGTCAAACTCCACTTTCAGGAATCTGACGAACCGTCCGTTCTTCTCACGATTAATCTGATGGAATTGCAGAATACCGTAAACCGAATCACGGGATAGATTGAATTTCTCCATTGCCTCCTTGACGGTGTAGTATTCCGCCTTGCTCTCCTGTTCGGAACTTTTCGATAGGTCGAAGTGGAGCTTGGAGTAGAATATCTGCCCATGCTCTTTCTTGGATGGAATGTTATTCCGATACACCTGCGAACGGATGGCGACACGTGTCATGCCGTACTTCTCCTGAATCTCTTCGGGCGTGTACCATTCGGTCAGGTCGGAATCCACCTCGTATTTGGCAAAGGCAGCATCGATATGTTTCTTGCTGTAATAGTTGAACTGGCGGATGCGCACTTTCGGGACTTTGTGCTGCCGTGTATAAGTCCACACCCATTTGGCGTTGACCTTATATTTATCGGCAATCTCTTTGGCAGTGTAATACTCGGTGATGTCGAAGTCCTCTTTGGGCATGATGCGCTCATAAGGTTTGGTTTTCATCATCAGTTCGATGTCCGCACGGCGGATGAGCGACTTCTTGCCGCTAATACGTGAAGCCCGAAGTTTCGATTCCTTTACCAATTTATATATGTACTGTCTGGTTACGCCCATTAACTTTGCTGCTTGGGCAAAAGAGAAGAAATCCTGCCCCTCGGCAGCTTGCCGAGGTTGCAATAATTCTTGCGACCGTTTCAACTGCCGCTTACGTTCCCGGATACGTTCCTTGTAGCCAAGATTGGAACATTGGTGGCTACAATAACAAGTCGTTGTCTTTTGAGCTATAAATGGTTTTCCACACCATTGGCAAATCTTTCTTACTTCCATATTTTCCTCCTTTATATCGGGGATAATTTCGCCTTATTTCTCCCGGATTTTGTCAACACATGTAAACCACTGTCAACACACGTCAACTAATGCGTCACTGTGACATTCGGGCTAACCGTGAATTTCTGTCGCGGTAGAAATATGTAGGAAAAATATGGATAAAAACCGTTACTTCCAAATACGGATTGGAAAGTGTTAAAATAGAAAAGTCGCTGATATACAACGACTTTATTCTAAATGGTTATAGTTGGTTACGGCTGTTTCTAAGCCATCATTTGCCGATGCAAAAGTGCTGAAAGATATTTTGCAGTACCATATCGTTAGTCACTTCTCCTGCAATATCGGAAATGAAAAAGATACATTCACGTATGTCTTGTGAAAGGAAATCCCCTGAAAGATGTGAGTCAAGTCCATTTTGTACTCTATGAATAGCATCTAAAGCTTTGCTTAAGGCTTCGTAATGTCTTACATTTGTTACGATGACATCATTTTGTGTTACTGTTGGCAAATGCGCAGCATTGATAAGCATTTTTTGTAATTCATTAGTGTTCTCTCTTCGTTTAGCTGAGATGTAAATATGCTCTGTAGATTCTTGTGGGAAATTCTCCAATAAAGCTGATAAATTACTTTTTTGTACATCTTCAATTAAATCAGCTTTATTGAATACTACGATCAAGTGCTTTCCTTCACAACGTGGGATAATCTTTTTTGATAACTGTTCAATTTGAGATGCGGCGTTTACAGAATCCACCATCCAGAGTACAATTTCTGCTTGCTCTAACTTTTGGAAAGTACGTTCAATACCTAAACTTTCGATCTTGTCATTAGTTTCCCGGATTCCGGCAGTATCAATAAACCGGAAAGTAACTCCTCCAATACTAATAGTATCCTCAATAACATCGCGTGTTGTCCCATGAATATCACTGACGATAGCCTTATCTTCATTCAATAAAACATTCAATAAAGTAGACTTTCCCGCGTTCGTTTCACCGATAATTGCTACGGGAACACCACTTTTGATAGCATTACCCACATTAAAGGATTGTACTAGACGAGAAATGACTTGTTCTATCTCATCTGCTAACTTTTTTAATGCCGACCGATCTGCAAATTCAACATCCTCCTCGCTGAAATCCAATTCCAGCTCAATCATAGAAGTGAAGTTCAATAGCTTGTTGCGTAAATCAGTTAATTCTTTGCTGAAGCCACCCCTCATCTGACTCATGGCTAGCCGATGGGTAGCGGCAGATGAGGATGCGATTAAATCGGCAACGGCTTCCGCCTGACTTAAATCCATTTTTCCATTGAGAAATGCCCGCTGCGTATATTCTCCCGGTTGAGCCATGCGGCAACCCTTTTTGATCAGCAGTTGTAGCACCTGTTGAAGAATGTAAGAAGAACCATGACAAGTAATTTCCGTGCTATCTTCTCCCGTGTAGGAATGAGGCGTGCGAAAAAGGCTGACAAGTACTTCGTCGATAATTTCGTCTCCGTCGTATATACGTCCAAAAGTCAAAGAATATGGCTTTTGGTCACTAAACAATTTGTCCGGTTTTGCCGGTTTGAATATAAGGCTGGTGATGGAAATTGCTTCCGGACCGGAAACACGGATGCTTCCGATAGCACCGCCTTGAGCGGTAGCAATAGCACAGATAGTATCTTGGTTCATCATATTTCTTTTTGGAGACTGCAAAGATAATTGTTTCTGAGTAAAAAAGATAAGATTCTGTACAACTTGTACTTTATTTGTTTATATTTGCTGTGTGCGGTGATATGCCAAATGAAATAATATAATGCTTATGGAGCCAGACACAAATTTATATTCCCAAAGTGAGAATAGTGAAATCATACGGGAAAATTCACAGAAAATACTCTCTGTACTTGCTGCACACCAAATTGCTTTGTGGGAATATGATATATCTACAGGAAAGTGTTCCTTCACGGATGACTATTTTCGTACATTAGGCTTGAAAGAAGCTGGAATTGTTTTTAAAGATATCGATGACTTTTATCGCTTTGCCTATCCGAAGGATGTGAAGGCCTATCAAACTGCTTTTTCCAAGATGCTCGCATCGGATTCAAAAATATCACAGATTAAAGTACGTTGTGTAGGCAAGCATGGTGAAGTGATCTGGCTGGAAGATCATTTTCTGTCTTATAAGGGTACTCAGGACGGACGTCTTGCTGATAAATTATTGGCATATACGGTAAACGTCACTTCGCAATGTGAGAAAGAACAGTATATCAATCATCTGGAAGAGCACAATCGTAAGATAATAGAGGCGTTGCCAGAATTCATTTTTTATTTTTGATGATAATTTTTTTATTACCGATGTGCTGATGACACCGGATACCGTTTTGCTTCATCCGGTGGAAGTGTTACGTGGTGTAGATGGGCAAGATATTTATTCTCCCGAAGTCAGTGATCTGTTTCTGTGTAATATTCGGGAGTGCTTGCAAGATGGAAAATTAAAAGAAATAGAATACCCACTTGAAGTAGATGGAAGCCGAATTATTTTCAGGCACGTATCGCCCCCTTTGAAGGGAATAAGGTACTTGCTCTGATACACGATATCGGTGATCGGATTCGTCGTTCGCAAGAGTTGATCGAAGCTAAACGGCGGGCGGAAAAAGCTGACAAGATGAAGTCTGTCTTTTGGGCAAATATGAGTCATGAGATTTGTACTCCGTTGAATGCTATTGTCGGTTTTTCGGAGATAATTGCGGTGACAGAGAACGAAGAAGAAAAGCTGCAATATTTGGAGATCATTCAAAAGAATAGCAATTTACTGTTACAGTTGATTAATGATATTCTGGACTTGTCACGTATAGAATCCGGAAAATCGGAAATGCACTTATTGAAAGTTATCCGCCCGGAAGGAGAATATTGGACATCTACCGATCGTAACCGGGTGATGCAGGTACTTTTCAATTTTTTGTCGAATGCCATAAAGAGTTCGTGAAAAGCCGGATTTGATTCTGATGGATATCCGTATGCCGGTGATGGACGGTATTCAAGCTACTGAAAAGATACGTACCATTTCCCTTTCCGTACCTATTAATTGCGGTTACGGCATACGCTTTTTATACGGAACAGCAACAAGCCATTCAAGCCGGATGCAATGCTGTGATCTCCAAGCCTTATTCTTTGGAAAAACTGAAAGAGACAATTGAATCTTATATCGGATAAACGATAAAAAGTCAGTGTCACCATCATAGCAGAATGGTGGCGCTGACTTTTTATATATTTATATTCTGTCAAGAACAGTCTTAATCAACGTATCAATGGTATTTTTATATCCGGTGTTGGCTTCCTTAATCAGTCGATTGGCAATCACCATACAGACAGTCATAGCTTTATGTCCCATCAGCCGACTGAGACCAGCCAAAGCCGAACTCTCCATTTCGAAATTGGTAATCTTGAATCCTTTATACTCAAATGCTTCGATTTTGTCGTTTTGTTTCGGATCTGCCAAAGGAACACGCAGCTCACGTCCTTGTGGACCGAAGAACCCTCCGGCGGCAATTGTAACGCCACGTACCATATCGTCTTGGGCAATCCGTTCAATCAGTTCCTCGCTTGCATCAATTACATAGGGAGCAGGAGCACACATATTTCCCATCCATCCCATGTGATTAAGAAAAGCACGCTCGAAAGGCAGATCACATACCTCATTGCGTCCGGCGTAGAAATTCAATAAACCGTCGAAGCCGATAGACTTCTGGGAACAAACGAATGTACCTACCGGAGTATTGGGTTGCAAACCGCCGCATGTACCGATGCGTACTAATTCCAATTGACGGAACTCATCCTTTTCTTCTCGTGTATTGAAATCAATATTAGCCAGTGCATCCAACTCATTCATGACAATATCGATGTTGTCACAACCTATTCCGGTGGAAACTACGGTGATTCGTTTTCCTTTATACGTACCTGTAACCGTCTTAAACTCGCGGCTTTCCACTTCGCATTCTTTATTTTCAAAGTGAGAAGCTACGAGTGCTACACGTCCCGGATCGCCTACCAAGATTACTTTATCTGCCAACCATTCAGGTTTTACGTGAAGGTGGAATACCGAACCGTCTTCGTTGATAATTAATTCAGAGGATGGAAAGTACTTTTTCATGCTATTAAAAGGCTTTAGTTTTACAATATGTTGTTGCTATAAAAATAAAAACACCGGAACCGGATTTAAGTTCAGAAGAAGACTCTTTCTTTTCCGTTAGGAAAGGGGAGTACATCTTGAGACTGAAATGAAATCAGATTCCGGTGTTTGTTGTAACTTATTTGCTCAAAGGCTGATTCCCTGCATTGCCTGCTGCCGGTTTGGCAATCGTTTCACGCATGGAGGTGTCAGCTTCGATATTCTTCATCCGGTAATAATCCATGATACCCAAATTACCGCTACGGAAAGCTTCTGCCATTGCTTTCGGAACTTCCGCTTCCGCTTCGATTACCTTTGCGCGTGCCTCTTGTGCTTTCGCTTTCATTTCCTGTTCGGAAGCTACAGCCATAGCACGGCGTTCTTCTGCTTTTGCCTGAGCGATATTCTTGTCTGCATTAGCCTGGTCAATCTGTAAAGCGGCACCAATATTCTTACCTATATCGATATCCGCGATATCAATAGATAGAATTTCGAAAGCAGTTCCAGCATCCAGTCCCTTACGGAGTACAAGTTTGGAGATAGAATCCGGATTTTCGAGTACCGATTTATGATTCTCGGAAGAACCGATCGATGAAACGATACCTTCACCTACACGGGCGAGGATTGTATCTTCTCCGGCACCGCCCACTAATTGACGAATGTTGGCACGTACCGTAACACGAGCTTTGGCAATCAACTGGATACCGTCTTTTGCGACAGCCGTTACCGGAGGAGTATCAATCACTTTCGGGTTAACGGACATCTGTACAGCTTCAAATACGTCACGTCCTGCCAAGTCAATAGCGGTAGCCATCTGAAAAGGCAGCTCAATATTCGCTTTTGATGCGGATACAAGCGCATGGACCACTTTTTCGACATGTCCACCGGCTAGATAGTGTGCTTCCAGTTCATCACGTGTGATGTTTTTCAAACCGGCCTTGTGAGCTTCGATCATGCCCGGTACGATGATATACGGCGGAACATTACGGATACGCATTAAAAATAATTGTATCAGCGAGATGTGTACTCCCGATACTTTGGCCGACAACCACAGGAAGAACGGCACGTAATGGAAAAATATTATCAGGAAGATAATACCTCCGGCTATCAGAAAGATAGGCAAATAGAAAGATGTTTCCATTGATAGTTTGTATTAAGTGAATATTATTTCTGCAAAAGAATAATTATTTTCTGTGTTTCTCAACCATAATTGTCCCGTCACTGATACGGTTGACGATAATCGGAGTCTTTTCGTCCAGAAAACCGTCCATCGACTTTACTTCCACAATGTTTCCATTGATTTCCGCATAACCGATTTGTGCGAGGCGGGTAGTACTTATACCTGTATCACCTACTTTTACACTTTGTTCTGCGCTGCGGTCTACTTTCGAATCGATGTCTTTTTTCAAAGCCAGCTTATCTAGCATCTTTGAGCGCATAAACCAGATCAGTGAACCGATACAGGCAATAGCCGATATGCCCAAAGTGATAAATCCTCCCGCCATTCCAATATTTGCAAACGCATAATAGTTGGCATAGATAATGCATCCCAGTGCTGAGATTCCAGCCAGACTAATGCCGGGAATAACGAACAGTTCTACCAGGAACAGTATAACTGCGGTAATAATGAGAACGGCGATAATGAGTATATCCATAGTTCAGGGTTATTAATTATTTTGTTTTTCTGCATTACGCACATTTATTTCGAGAGCTGCCAATTCCTCTGACATCTGCAATATCCGCTTTTCCAGGTCGAGGATAGCAGGAGCCATTCTCTCTTTTTCCTGTTTATTGCCAGTGGAATACTGTTGTCGCAAGTTGTTCAGTTTTTCTTCCTGTTGCAGATGATCTTTTTCCATTTGTCGGTAACGCAGGAAAAGCTGTTTGGCTTTGGCGGACTTAAAGTCAGTCATCAGGTAATAAGTTGTATTATCGTCAATGACAAATTCAAAATCGACCTTTCGACGTTCTTTGGGCTTATGGCTGATAGCGGCTTCCAGACGTTGCAGGGCTTCTGCAACCGTTTGTTTATCTTTCCAGGTTTCTTTCAAAGAATGGATTTGTGCCAGCCGAATCATCTGCTTCCGATCCATCGCTTCGTAGTTGTAAGTCTGTTTTGAATTATTGGGAATGAATACATAGATACATACCTTTCCTTCCGGTTGGAAACGGTCGGAAGCGAACCAGCCTAGATTGTTATATTCGTCAACGACGTACATATAATCATTGTATGGAGAATTGAACGGCATACCCACGTTTTCCGGTACTAAATAAGTATCGGTATTGGTATTGTAACGGGTGACAAAAATATCATAACCTCCCAATCCTTCACCGTCACTGGCATAATAAATAGTCACACCATCTGCCATTACATAAGGATAGTTTGCGTTTCCTGCATCATTGATACTACCCGGCAGTGGTCGTCCGTTGCTCCATTCATTCTGCAACTTGTTTTTGGAAAGTATATCCAGACTACCTCTTTCACCCTTCTCGCTGTAATAGATTTTATTCCCGATTTCAGTTTCGTAGACAGTACCTTCGTGATCTCCTCCTGTTTGGAAGAACTCGTTGAAAGTAAACAGTTTTCCCGATTCCTCACTAATTTTATAAGCATTCAGAAACGTTGCTTTATCTACAACGAAACTGTCGATAATACAAACATCTTCAACACCTTTCAACATACGGAGATCAGCTTTGCTCTTTTCCAGTAGTTTCTCTGCTTCTTCGGTTGCTCTTTTACGCTTCTTCAAATCAGCGATATACTCTTCAAAACATTCTACTGCCTCTTCGAAACGATATGTTCCGTTATAAGCCTGGCCTAAATAAAGCTGTCCGCTAGCTACACGCTTCTTGACTGCCATTTCGAGAGGTTTCACCGCTTCTTCGGCTTCTCTGGTTTTCAGGCAGCACACGCCATACCAATAGTTGTAGTTTCCGTTGGACGGTTGAGATTTTACGTACCTTTTAAAGACAGGTTTGGCTTTCTCATATTCGCCTTTTGTGAACAAAGCGCGTGCCTGTTCCAATGTTTGCGCAGAAACTTCGCATAAGAAGAGACTACAAAATAGAAATAGAATATATTTTCCTTTCATCGTTTTTAGCATTTATGGGTGGCAGATTATTTAAAAGTATTGTTGCTTTTGGAAGTCTGCCAACTAATCAATTGCTCAAAAGTACAAATTTATTAGAAATAAACCCTTTTTCAGAGATTCTATTATGTTAATTCTTCTTTAAATCATTCTTTTCGCTTACTTTTGCAGCCGATTTTTGAAGATATGACACAATTTACCGAAGAAGAGAAAGCCATTCGCCGCATTGAACGGCGGTTTAACAAAGGAGTGGTGCAATATGGGCTGATAGAAGAGGGGGATAGAATACTCATCGGACTGTCGGGCGGGAAAGATTCGTTGGCGCTTGTAGAGCTGCTGGGAAAACGCGCACGTATCTACAAACCTCGCTTTTCTGTCATTGCAGTTCATGTGGTGATGACGAATATTCCTTATCAGAGTGATACGGAATACCTGAAAGCGCATTGCGAAGCGAATGGAGTGGCTTTTGTGCAATATGAAACTTCTTTTGATCCTTCTACAGACACCCGTAAATCTCCTTGCTTTCTTTGTTCTTGGAATCGCCGTAAAGCATTGTTTACGGTGGCCAAAGAACATGGCTGCAATAAGATTGCTTTAGGACACCACATGGACGACATTTTGGAAACTTTATTGATGAATATTACTTATCAAGGGGCATTCAGTACAATGCCGCCCCGATTGGTGATGAATAAATTCGATATGACGATTATCCGTCCGATGTGTCTGGTTCACGAATCGGATTTAATAGAATTGGCAGCTTTGCATCATTATCTGAAGCAGATGAAGAACTGCCCTTATGAATCGCAATCCAGCCGTAGTGATATGAAAGGCATTTTACGGCAATTGGAAGCGATGAACCCGGAAGCGCGTTATAGCCTTTGGGGAAGTATGGCGAATATACAGGAAGATTTATTACCGAATAAAATTGATTGAGTTATGAAAGGATTCTATACTATTTTACTACTGATTGTGTCCAATATATTTATGACCTTTGCTTGGTACGGACATCTGAAAATGAGACAGGAGTATAATTGGTTTGCCGCTTTGCCCTTGATAGGAGTAATTACATTCAGTTGGGCAATCGCTTTTTTTGAATATTCATGTCAGATTCCAGCGAATCGCATTGGGTTTATAGGTAATGGTGGCCCTTTTTCATTGATGCAATTGAAAGTGATTCAGGAAGTTATCACTTTAATCATCTTCACATTGTTTACTACTGTGTTCTTTAAAGGAGATGCGTTGCATTGGAATCATTTAGCTGCATTTGTGTGTCTGATTGCGGCGGTGTATTTTGTGTTTATGAAATTAGTCCTTTTTAAAGAATATAAGATTATAGGATAAGTGCTATACTTGCTAGACTTATCCTATTTTCGTATTACTTGATAGATTTAAAAACCTTATCAATGCATCGCTTCTTCTGTTCCATGTTTGGATGAACATAGAGATTTAATGTAGTAGTGATATCTGAATGTCCAAGTATTACACTTACAGTTTTGTAGTCGCAATTGCTTTCAATGCAACGTGTGGCGAAACTGTGGCGCAGTCCGTGAAATTTTAGTGGGGGAATATTGAGTTGTTCCATCATTCGTTTGTAATAGTTACGATAGGTACGCGGCTCAGTTGGTTTCTCTTCATTAGTAAGTACATAGAACTTGCCATTTACGATTTTTTTTAACGGGCGTAGCATCTTTAATAATTCCTTGTTCATAGGAATGTCACGAATAGAATTCTGAGTTTTAGGTGTGCCGATAATGATTTCCGTATGTATTTTTTCTCCGTCCAATATATAAATTCGTTCAATTGTTTTCCGAATACATATTACTCCATTGATAATATCTATATCATCCCAAGTTAGTGCACAAATTTCACCGATTCTAATTCCTGTAGTCAGACAAATATAGATGCCTAAGTTGCGGAAAGTGAAGTGATTGCTTATATACTGTAGAATTGCTTTGTGATTAGCGATGTTGAGTACATTTAGTTGTTTGTTTTCCTGTGGTGGCGGGAATTTGATACACCAATCCTGATAGGACAATATACCAAGTTTTGCTCCAAACTTCATAACCATTTTTAGTACAATGAGTATATCCTTTACACTTTTTGCTCTTAGTCTTTGCTGAAGTTTCTGTAAGACAAACTCTTGTACTTCGTTTTCGAGTAACTCATACTTATCTCCAAATGTAGGAAGTATGTGATTTTCTAAGATTAGGGCATACGCTGAATATGTTGAGCTTTTCACATATTTACGTTTGTCTTCTTTCCACATAATGGTAATTTCTTTAATCGTTTTCTTTGCTGTCATGCTTTCATAATTTAAATAGATTAATATTCTTGTAAGATAACAATAATATCCAAATATTTAGATGTAATGCTATTTTTTATAGAAAGGTACATTTCTTGATCTCTTGTTTTACTTCGAAGTGAATAAATGTGAAAAATGGAGAAAAAAGAGAATGTTTTCTTTCATCTCCATTTTCGTTTAATGGTTTTGTAGAATTAACTGCGCATCCAGTTAGAACCACAATCACCGGAGCAGCCGCAACTGTTGGTGCATACTTCCCAAGTTGTGTCTTTCAATTGTTCCATTGTCCTACCATATTTCTCATTGATGGCAGCAAGATTTGTTAATTTAAAGTTCATTTCTTTGAGTATTAATGATGATATATCCTGTTTATGGTAAGGATAATTAACCGTATTTTTTGTTGGATGCTTCCAAAAAGCAACTAAAAAACGGATTAGATTATAGAAATCTTTTGTTCCACAACTCTCTCGAGAAGAGTGCATAGCCCAACAAGGAATTCCCACTTTTACCCATCTCATTTCTGTCTGGGTCTGTAAAAAGGCGCTAATTGTTCTTCCTGTTCTGAAATCAGAGTGGGATGTTTCTTTTTGGAAAGGGATACCTGCCTGTTTACATAAGTCTTGAAATACTGCTGAGGATAAAGCAGTGGTAGCATAGTGCATATTGGCGTCATATTTAATCGTTATACCTTTGTTGATTACAGGTGAGCAAGTCGGATCTTCACATTCCCTATAATTGGGATGAGTAGCAAAAGATACGTTCAGCGATACGGTAAAAAAATTATGCAGCATTTTTATCATATCATCCTCGTCTCCGTTCATGCTTTAGTCAATACATTCCTAAAGAATGGAGTATCCGCCCCTCCTAATGCAGAATTTGTTTCTTCTTCCGCATCGAAGAAAGCTACCATGTTGCTTGCGTTGTTTTTTGCATTTGTTTCCATCAGGGCATGATGGGCTGCGTAAACCATCGTCCTATCATCCATGAAGTTGTCAATGCACGGATTTTTGTAATCATACACGTATAGGAATTACGTTTGTATATATCTCTGTTCGTAATAAATTTCCACCAGAATACGTAGGGCATACCGGTTCAAGTATCCAACCTTTGCATCGCGTATCCGACAGATAACAAGGGGAGGATAGATCGATGTTGTCCGTTTTTATACCTTTCTCTTTTTCTTTGTTCATGAGAAGACCAGTCCTTAATAGCTCCATGTATGAGCGTACCGTTGGTTGTTGCGTAGCAGATATATTTGGTCGGCTATGTTTGCGCCCATAACCATTCGCAAATTTTTTAAATTTGCGGGATGTCATGAACGGTTCTTCGCTGTGAAATAGTATTTCGACATAGTCTATTCCTTCCTTTATGGCACGTTCAAAAGTCGATTTGATACCTGTTTGGTCTATGTCTATCGACATTACGGCTTTCCCTTTTATGTGCTCGTTGCAATAAATGCGGTTTAAATTGCGGGCTTCCGTCATATAAAGGGTATATGTGCATCTTTTGACCGCTTTTCCTTTCTTGTTTGTAAGTGTTACGTTTTCTATCAATGTCGTTACATCATCTATACGGTGATTCTGCATATATTCGAGTGTACCGGAGATTTCAAGTAGTTTGTCCCCTCTCTCCATCATAACTTTTAAATAGTTTTTTCCCTTCCGAACCATTCATGGTTTCGTTGAATAAAGACCGCATGGCTTTCTCGTCTTCGTCATTGTTTTCTTCCGGTGGATTGAAAGGGTTGACTGTAGTGTCTATCGGGACATGAGATGTAAGCGTTGTGCCATATTGGACAGTACTGTTATTCTTTTTGATAATGAGAAAATATATAAGCCAATAGGCTATCATTGCTACCCAACCGAGAAATAGCATGGCTATGCAACTGAGTACTTTTATCCGTTTGGATACCGGGATATTTTTCCATGCAGGATGGCTGTGAAAATATCCAATGCGACTAAAATGATGCCTAAAATCAGTAATACTCTGCCATGATGTATAATAAAAAGTGTCCCCGATTCGTTAATCAATCGGGGACACTTTTAGTGCATATTGCCCAATAAAAGCGTTTATGTATGTGTTTATTCTTGCTTCGCATCTTTTTTATTTCTTTTGAATAGGGCGAGAAGAAGTCAAATTCTAAAATAGTGGATATTCTAGCTAATGTGTCGGTGTCCACTGAATATTTATCGAATATTTTATATACGTTTGTTCTGCTGCATGACAGACGCTGGGTTAGCCACACAACAGTCCGTTGTCGTTTTTCCTTCCTTACTTGTGCAAGTCTTTCTTTATGACCTTTACTTTATAGTTGAATGAGCGGTCATTTCACTTGCAATAAGGGTATTTGTTGCCTTATTCTTCCTACATTCTTGTGATAATACAGCATTGTTCTTTGGTTGGATATTAGTTATTTCTATGAGCTCACTATTGTGAGCTGAAAGGCTAACACTAGTGGATATATATGTCCATTGATGTTAGCTTATTTGTTCACATTAGTGAGCTCTTGTAAATATCAAGAGCTTTTACTGAGAATGTTAAGAAAGTATCTGTGGAATGACTATATGTTAAATGATGAGACACCTGAGAGCATAAGTGTAACCCTCAGGCTTGCTATCATAACTGAAAAGCCGATGAATAAAGGAATGCAGGTGATTTATGAGAGTATGAGGGTAAAATGCGCAAAACTTTTTTTAGTTGGCTTTTTCTTTCTCTTCTTCCTGCGGGATGCGGAAAGCTGTATAAAGTTCGAGTATGGCGGCAATTGTAAGACAAGCAATCCATTCGTTACCACGTGTTGTGAACATGAATGCTCCGGTGAGAATCAGGGCTAATGCTCCGAATATTTGTTGAATGCGTAAACGTTTCAAAGTTTTGCTTTTACCTTTGATGGGTGTGTTCACTTGTGCCAGTGCGATAAAACCGGCACCGACAGTGTATATGTAGGGAGCATACGCCCATCCGGTGATAAATACGGCAGCTCCGGCAAGAGTCATTATAGCGCCGACAACGAACAGTGCGGGTATTAATTGTTTCATTCTCTATTCTTCTTCAAAAACGTAAATATCTTCGTTGGGTTTCTTCATCAAGTACTTTTCGCGGGCTATCTGTTCGATTGCATCCGGATTGGTACTTATTTCGTTGAGGCGTTTCGTATTCTCTTCATAATCTGTGCGATACTTTTCTATTTCTTCTTTTAGCTGACTGATTTCGCGTTCATATCCGAGACGGCGCACCAAACTGTTCTCATCCAGAAAACCTATGATGACAGCGAATGCGACAATGGTAATAAGATACTTCCGTCTGCATATGAAATTCCAAATACTGATTAGCTTACTCATAACCTACCTTTATAAATATCCGCAAAGATAAAACTAATAACTTAAAAACTTATCTCTTCCGCTTTAAAACTTCTTTCTCTATCCCTTATTACTTATCACTTTTTTATGTACTTTTGCACTGAAAGCAAAAAATAAAGAAAAATAGAGGAATCCCGGATATGGAAAACTATATTGTATCAGCCCGTAAATATCGTCCGTCTACTTTCGAATCGGTGGTGGGACAACGGGCGCTGACCACTACGCTGAAAAATGCGATTGCTACTCAGAAACTTGCTCATGCTTATTTGTTCTGCGGGCCACGCGGAGTCGGAAAGACTACGTGCGCACGTATCTTTGCCAAAACCATTAACTGCATAACACCTACTGCTGATGGCGAAGCTTGCAATCAGTGTGAGTCTTGTGTGGCTTTTAATGAACAACGGTCGTACAATATCCATGAACTGGATGCTGCTTCCAATAATTCGGTGGACGATATCCGCCAATTGGTGGAGCAGGTGCGTATCCCGCCACAGATCGGTAAATATAAGGTATACATTATCGATGAGGTACATATGCTCTCCGCGTCTGCTTTCAATGCTTTTCTGAAAACGCTGGAAGAGCCTCCCCGTCATGCCATCTTTATTTTGGCTACAACGGAAAAACATAAGATTCTTCCGACCATTCTTTCCCGTTGCCAGATTTATGATTTCAACCGGATTAGCGTGGAAGATACTGTGAATCACCTTTCTTATGTCGCTTCAAAAGAAGGAATTACGGCAGAGCCGGAAGCATTGAATGTGATTGCCATGAAGGCGGACGGTGGTATGCGCGATGCTTTGTCTATTTTCGACCAGGTGATAAGTTTTACCGGAGGTAATATCACATACAAGAGTGTAATTGATAATCTGAATGTACTTGATTACGAATATTATTTCCGTCTGACCGATTCTTTTCTTGAAAATAAGGTAAGTGATGCATTGTTACTTTTCAATGATGTGTTGAACAAAGGTTTTGACGGGAGTCATTTTATAACCGGTTTGTCTTCTCATTTCCGTGATTTGCTGGTAGCTAAAGATGCAGTGACATTGCCTTTGTTGGAAGTAGGAGCGAGCATACGCCAACGCTATCAGGAGCAGGCACAGAAATGTCCGTTGCCTTTTTTGTATCGGGCGATGAAGCTCTGTAATGAGTGTGATTTGAATTATCGTGTCAGCAAAAATAAGCGTTTGCTGGTAGAACTGACCTTAATACAGGTTGCGCAGCTTACCATTGAGGGGGATGATGTGAGTGGTGGGCGTAGCCCTAAAAAGACTATAAAACCCGTATTCACCCAACCTGCCGCAGCACAGCAACCGCAGGTGACTTCTGCTGCTTCAGCGTCTCAGACTGCTGTTCATCAACAAACGCCTGTTCGTCAGCCGCAGACACCTGTGGCAGCGCAGGTGGTATCATCGTCTACATCATCATCATCTTCTTCTTCTTCGAATTCCACTACTTCCGTTCCGTCTCAAAGTGCGGGAATTGCTCAGAGAGGGCAGGGAGAACGGAAGATTCCTGTCATGAAGATGTCCAGCCTGGGGGTATCTATCAAGAATCCGCAGCGTGATCAGGTTACTCAGAAAGAAATGATGCCACAGCCTGGTAAAGTACAACAGACTGTAGAAGAGGATTTTATCTTTAATGACCGTGATTTGAATTTCTATTGGCAGCAGTATGCCGGTCAGTTACCGAAAGAGGAAGATTCTCTTACGAAACGTATGCAGATGCTTCATCCGGTACTGCTCAATAACTCGACGACTTTTGAGGTAGTAGTGGACAATGAGATTGCTGCAAAGGATTTCAGAAATCTGATTCCTGAATTGCAGAATTATCTTCGTGTCCAGTTAAAGAATAGTAAAGTGGTGATGACAGTGCGGGTTAGTGAACCAACAGAAACGGTACGTCCCGTCGGCCGTGTAGAAAAGTTTCAGATGATGGCTCAAAAGAATCAGGCATTAATGCAGTTGAAAGACGAGTTCGGATTGGAATTGTACTAGTCCTTAATGGAGGGGTATAAAAATGAGCCACATTCGATTGATTATTGTTTGATAAGAAATCGGATGGGCTCTTGGTCTTAATGTAATCTGTTGTTCATGCGGTTTTCATATCCGTCTGAAGGCGTTTTGTAAGGCATGACAATCCACAAGATAATATAGATGATTACACCAGCGAAAGCTGTGAAGAATGTGGCTAATACGTATACGATTCTTAATAAAGTTGGGTCCCATCCAAAATATTCGGCTATTCCGGAACATACACCTGCAATCATTCGATTGGAAGATCGGGTCAGTTTCTTTTCATTTTCCATATTTATTGTATAATTGTTTAGTATAAGTTTGTTACTTATCAGAGTTTACTTTATCTATTGTTTATGACTTTTATGGGGATGAGTTCTTTCCATGCTCTAATCGATAAAAGTGCTTTGCGCAAAGATATAATAATTAGTTGGTATAATTCTATTTCTTATATTTTTCTTCTGCCTGATGCCCTCTATATAAATTCTATAAATAAATATGGGAGCGAGTTACTCATAGATGTTATTTTCGTATAAAGACTAATTCTGTGAGCGGAATTCATTGGGAGTACAGCCCGTAACCCGTTTGAACATCCGGCTTAGATGCTGCGGATATTGGAATCCCAATCTGTAAGCAATTTCACTTGTAGTCTTGTCTGTTGCCAGCAAATCCTCTTTAGCGCGTTCGATCAGTTTATTTTGGATATATTCCGAGGCGGTTTGTCCCGTCTGTTTTCTAATCATATCTCCGAAATAGTTGGCTGATAGAAATACTTTGTCGGCAAAGTATTTAACGGTAGGTAATCCCTCTCGTAGTGGAGTCTCGTTGTCGAAATACTCATCCAGCAACCGCTCGAAACGGACGATGATGTCTTTGTTCACTTCTTCGCGTGTTGTGAACTGTCGTTCGTAGAAACGCATACAATAATCGAGCAGTAGTCCGATATTGGCACAAATTAACCGACGGCTGTGCTTGTCTATATTGTGTTTCAGTTCTATTTCAATCTTATGCAGGCAATCCATCACGGTCTCCCGTTCCTCCTCTGAAAGGTGTAGTGCCTCACGGGTTTCGTAGGAAAAGAAAGAATAGTTCTTGATCTCCTGACCGAGTGCCGTGCCACGAATCAGATCGGGGTGGAACAGGATGCCATGAGCGTTTGGTTGGACATCTTTAATCATCTTTGTCTCTACTATTTGGCCTGGAGCAAAGCTGACAATCGTACCATCCTGATAGTCGTAACTCTGACGCCCATACATGATATTCCCGCAGTAGGTATCTTTCAGGTAAAGAGCATATACGCCGTAGTTGATTTTGCAATGTTCCGGCCATTGCGTTGCTTTTGACAGATCAACAACACTAACCAACGGGTGTCGTGTTTCAAGTCCGAAAAGTTTGTTGTATTTATCTATCTCATCAAGTTTAATAACCTCTTCCATAATCCTTTCTTTAATTTTCTTTATCGCAAATATAACTTATTTCATTTGAATTATGTATGACTTTATTACAGAATCGAGGATTTGGGTACAAATATCAGTAAATCATATACAAGCTCACTCGTTTTATCGCAGTAAATTTGCAATCAGAAGTTTAACAATGAAAAAACGAAATGATTATGAATAAACTCCTATTATTTTCAGTATTCAGTATTTTAACACTCAATGTTATGGCACAGGAAAAAATTGTACAGACGGCAGGACGCGACCAGTTAGGAACGTTTGCCCCCAAGTTTGCGGAACTCAATGACGATGTCCTCTTTGGAGAAGTTTGGAGCCGCACTGACAAACTCGGTCTGCGTGACCGCAGTTTAGTAACCATTACCTCTCTTATCAGTCAGGGAATCACGGACAATTCGCTCGTATATCATCTTCAGTCAGCAAAGAAGAACGGCATCACCCGTACGGAGATCGCAGAGATTATCACTCACATAGGTTTCTATGCAGGTTGGCCGAAGGCGTGGGCGGCGTTCAATTTGGCAAAAGGAGTATGGTCTGAAGATACTGCTGGTGAAGATGCCAAAGCAGCTTTCCAGCGTGAGATGATTTTCCCCATCGGGGAACCTAATACAGCCTATGCGCAGTATTTTATTGGTAACAGCTATCTTGCTCCGGTTTCGCGCGAACAGGTGAACATCTCTAACGTTACTTTTGAGCCGCGTTGCCGCAATAACTGGCATATCCACCGTGCGACGAAAGGTGGTGGACAGATGCTTATCGGTGTAGCTGGTCGCGGCTGGTATCAGGAAGAAGGCAAACCGGCGGTGGAGATTCTGCCTGGCACGGTTATTCATATTCCTGCTAACGTGAAACACTGGCACGGAGCTGCTGCTGACAGTTGGTTTGCTCATTTGGCTTTCGAGGTTTCCGGCGAAAACACTTCCAATGAGTGGCTTGAATTAGTTACGGATGAAGAGTACGATAAAATCGAACGGACTAAGTAATGATTTTTGCTAATCCTGTTTTATCTTTTGAAAAGTAATAATATGACTACCGAGGAATTTAAGGAATATGTAAAGACGCGCAAGGCGCTCAATACAGAAGAAATACATCGTTTGATGGATGATATGAGCAATGAGGCAAGACGTATCACCTTTCAGCTGAATACAGCATATCATACACCGGACGAAGTGCGCCGATTACTCTCCGGGTTGTTCGGTTATCAGGTTCCCTCGTCGCTCCGTGTCTTTCCACCGTTTTATACGGATTTCGGTAAGAATATTGTCGTTGGTGAGGGTGTGTTTATTAATGCTTGTTGTCATTTTCAGGATCATGGTGGCGTGACTATTGGCGATGGTTGCCAAATCGGGCATAACGTCGTTTTTGCTACACTTAATCACGGGTTGGTTCCGAAAGACCGTAAAACGACTTATCCTGCACCTATTGTACTCGGTAGGAATGTATGGATAGGTTCTAACACGACGATTCTTCAGGGAGTGACTATCGGTGATAATGCCGTTGTAGGTGCCGGAGCTGTGGTAACGAAAGATGTGGCAGCGAATACGGTTGTAGGTGGTGTTCCTGCACATTTTATCAAAGTAATAGAAGAATGAAAATGTCTGTGGGGTTACTCCATCGTGGCAATGTTTAAACTAATTAGTGATAAGAAATATTTAAAATTTAAATAAAATGAAACAGATTATATTCATATTTATGAGTCTCCTTTGCTTTAGCTGTTCATCAAAAGCGCAAAACCAGACAGCAGATGCCAATGTACGATCTGATAAGAAAATCCTAGTCGCCTACTTTTCCTGTACTGGAACTACAGAAAAAGTAGCTGATGTCATTGTAAAAACGGTTGGCGGCAAACTTTATAAGATAACTCCCGCTACAGCCTATACCTCGGCAGATCTCGACTGGAACAACAAAAGTAGTCGTAGTTCAATTGAAATGACGACTGAAAATTCACGTCCGGAATTGGGTGGAGATGTGCTTGATTTGAAAGATTATGATGTGGTATTTCTCGGTTACCCGATATGGTGGAATTTATGCCCGCGTCCGGTCAATACATTCCTTGAGAAATATGATTTTTCCGGTAAAACCGTTATTCCGTTCGCTACTTCCGGAGGAAGCTCGATAGCTAACAGTGTAAAACAGCTCAAGAAACTTTATCCCAAAATCGTATGGGGAGAAAGCCAGTTGCTGAACGGAAGTGGCAAGGAAGCGGGAGAGTGGGCAAGACAAGTAATCAGGTAACTGCATGGAAGAGCGTAGAATTACTGTCTGTTTCAAATCTATTCTATGAGATTGATGTAATGCTGTACGGCAAATGGCAGGTAAGTTGCTGGGGATCTCTTTATCTTGTTTCAAACAAATGGCGAGATAAATAAAACAAAACACCCGATTTTACTTATGGGGGTAAAATCGGGTGTGTCTTTTGTAATTTGCTGATAATCAGTATCTATTGCGGTGCGTACGGGACTCGAACCCGTGACCCCATGCGTGACAGGCATGTATTCTAACCAACTGAACTAACGCACCAAAATTTCAATTTATTAATCTGCATCTCTCTCGATTGCGGGTGCAAAGGTAGTTGTTTTTTGTAAACCTGCAAGCGTTTTGAGAAAAGTTTTTTTCAAGAAAAAACAAGAAAAATGCTTAGTGTCTCATTTTGAGTACTTTTGTAATGAAAAAAAATATTCGTTTTTCTTCTCTTCGGATAGTGACGGTATCTGATCGTTATAGTGACGCTATCACGATGGAATACCGTCACTATCCGAAAGCAATGGCATCACTATCCTAAAGTTTATCATTCTTTTCATTGAAAATAACTCTCGATATCTTTCTATCTGTAAGAAATCATCGTTTTTATATCAACTTTCTGCTTGAATAATTCGTAATTTTGCAATAAATCGTTATTTTTGCGGACTAAAATTAAAAAGGTAGAAAAGATTCTGCCTGGAATCGTTAATTAGTAAAAAGAATGATGACAACAGCCAAACTGTTATTGCACTGTCCCGACAAACCGGGAATCCTTGCGGAAGTGACAGACTTTATTACGGTAAACAAAGGAAATATTATCTATCTGGATCAGTATGTAGATCATGTAGAGAACATCTTCTTCATGCGTATTGAATGGGAACTGAAAGATTTTCTGGTTCCACAGGAAAAAATTGAAGATTATTTCAGAACACTCTACGGGCAAAAATATGAAATGGATTTTCGTCTTTATTTCTCTGATGTAAAACCACGTATGGCTATTTTCGTATCCAAGCTGTCGCACTGTCTTTTCGATATGCTGGCCCGGTATACGGCAGGAGAGTGGAATGTAGAGATACCTCTTATTATAAGTAACCATCCGGATTTGCAGCACGTGGCAGAACGTTTCGGAATTCCTTTCTATCTGTTCCCTATCACCAAGGAGACGAAAGAAGAACAGGAGCGCAAAGAGATGGAACTGCTTGCCAAACATAAGATTACATTTATTGTATTGGCACGCTATATGCAGGTGATCTCCGAACAGATGATTAACGCTTATCCGAATAAGATTATCAATATTCATCACTCTTTCCTTCCCGCGTTTGTAGGGGCGAAGCCTTACCATGCAGCTTTCCAGAGAGGAGTAAAAATTATTGGTGCAACCAGTCATTATGTAACGACCGAGCTGGATGCCGGACCGATTATTGAACAGGATGTAGTGCGCATCACTCATAAAGACGCCATTGAAGACCTCGTAAATAAAGGAAAGGATTTGGAGAAAATCGTTCTTTCGCGTGCAGTGCAGAAGCACATCGAGCGCAAAGTCTTGACTTACAAAAATAAAACTGTAATATTTAGCTGATGAAAGTAGCAGTTGTAAAATACAATGCCGGCAATATTCGTTCTGTAGATTATGCCTTAAAGCGGTTAGGTGTAGAAGCGGTGATTACTGCTGATAAAGAAGAACTCCAATCGGCTGATAAAGTTATTTTTCCCGGAGTGGGAGAGGCGGAAACTACCATGAACCACTTGAAAGCTACGAGACTGGACGAACTGATAAAGAATCTCCGTCAGCCTGTATTGGGAATTTGTCTCGGTATGCAGTTGATGTGCCGGTATTCCGAAGAAGGAGAAGTCGATTGTTTGAATATCTTCGATGTGGACGTAAAACGTTTTGTCCCGCAGAAACATGAAGATAAAGTGCCTCACATGGGATGGAACACCATTGGGCAAACGAATAGCAAATTGTTTGAAAGCTTCACCGAAGAGGAGTTTGTCTATTTTGTGCATAGCTTCTATGTGCCGACCTGCGACTTTACTGCTGCTATAACTGACTATATTCATCCGTTCAGTGCTGCGTTGCATAAAGATAACTTTTATGCTACCCAGTTCCATCCGGAGAAAAGCGGCAAGACAGGAGAGAAGATTCTGACAAATTTCTTGAACCTCTGCCGGTAACAGTATGGATGATGTGTCATGAAAAACATTTCGATGTTTGAAATAAATATTTAGTGAATCGTCAAATAGTAAATAAATAGATGATAGAAATTATTCCAGCCATTGATATTATTGATGGAAAGTGCGTACGTCTTTCCCAGGGAGATTATGATAGTAAAAAGGTATATAATGAGAACCCGGTGGAAGTAGCTAAAGAGTTTGAAGCGAACGGTGTTCGCAGGCTTCATGTGGTAGACTTGGACGGTGCTGCTTCTCATCATGTCGTTAACTATCGGGTGTTGGAACAGATTGCGACACGTACTTCTCTCGTTATAGATTTTGGCGGTGGAGTAAAGAGCGATGAAGATTTGAAAATTGCTTTTGAGAGCGGTGCGCAGATGGTAACCGGAGGAAGCATTGCGGTGAAAGACCCGGAATTATTCTGTCATTGGCTGGAAATATACGGCAGTGAGAAGATCATTTTGGGAGCAGATGTAAAAGATCATAAGATAGCCGTCAATGGTTGGAAAGACGAAAGCGCCTGTGAGCTTTTTCCGTTTCTGGAAAATTATATGGATAAAGGTATACGAAAAGTAATCTGTACGGATATTAGCTGTGATGGAATGCTGAGTGGTCCTTCTATCGATTTGTATAAAGAAATGTTGGCTAAATTCCCCGATCTCTATCTGATGGCCAGTGGCGGGGTAAGCAAGGTGGATGATATTGTTGCTTTGGATGAGGCCGGTGTTCCCGGAGTTATTTTCGGTAAGGCATTGTATGAAGGCCATATCACCTTACAAGATTTGAGAATCTTTTTATAATTCGCATATCAGAATATACCTTATATAATAAGGAGAAGTTATATAAGAGGATTTGATGTAATAAGAAAAATTTAAGAAGCAAGCTTAGGCATATAGATTGTAAATTGTTGAATAGTAAATAAAATAAGATTGTGTTAGCAAAAAGAATAGTACCTTGTCTGGATATAAAAGACGGACAAACCGTGAAAGGAACGAATTTTGTCAACTTGCGCCAAGCCGGTGATCCGGTGGAGTTGGGTCGTGCTTACAGTGAACAGGGAGCAGATGAACTTGTTTTCCTGGACATTACTGCAAGCCATGAGGGACGTAAGACTTTTACGGAATTGGTAAAACGGATTGCTGCTAATATCAATATCCCGTTTACCGTAGGGGGAGGAATCAATGAATTGAGTGATGTGGACCGTCTGCTGAATGCGGGAGCGGATAAGATTTCCATCAATTCTTCCGCTATCCGTAATCCCCGATTGGTTGATGAGATTGCAAAGAATTTCGGCTCACAGGTCTGTGTGTTGGCGGTAGATGCGAAACAGACCGAGAACGGTTGGAAATGTTACTTGAACGGAGGACGCATCGAAACGGATAAAGACCTGTTCGAGTGGACTAAGGAAGCGCAGGAACGCGGAGCGGGAGAGATACTCTTCACGAGTATGAATCATGATGGTGTGAAGACCGGCTATGCGAACGAAGCACTTGCCGTTTTGGCTGGACAGCTTTCTGTTCCTATCATTGCATCGGGGGGAGCAGGCAGTAAAGAACACTTCCGTGACGTCTTTTTGCAAGGAAAAGCAGATGCGGCATTGGCAGCCAGCGTTTTTCATTTCGGAGAAATTAAAATTCCCGATTTAAAATCGTATCTTTGCGGCGAAGGTATTATAATGCGTAAATAGTAAATTAAGATATTGAATAAAATGGAATTGGATTTCGAGAAAATGAATGGACTTGTTCCGGCTATCATACAAGACAATGAGACGCGCAAAGTCTTGATGTTGGGCTTCATGAATAAGGAAGCCTATGATAAAACGGTAGAAACCGGAAAAGTGACATTCTTTAGCCGTACAAAGAATCGTCTGTGGACAAAAGGCGAAGAAAGCGGTAATTTCCTTCATGTTGTTTCTATCAAGGCCGATTGCGACAATGATACGTTGCTCATCCAGGTTAATCCGGCAGGGCCTGTGTGCCATACAGGTACAGATACCTGTTGGGGCGAGAAGAATGAAGAACCTGTGATGTTCCTGAAAGCATTGCAAGACTTTATCGACAAACGTCACGAAGAAATGCCCGCAGGCTCTTATACAACCAGCCTGTTTGAGTCCGGAATCAATAAGATGGCGCAGAAAGTAGGTGAAGAAGCAGTCGAGACAGTGATCGAAGCAACCAACGGCACTGACGAACGCCTGATCTACGAAGGAGCCGACCTTATTTATCACATGATTGTATTGCTGACTTCAAAAGGCTATCGTATCGAAGATCTTGCTCGTGAATTGCAGGAAAGGCATAGCAGTACATGGAAGAAGCATTAAATAAATAAAAATTAATAATTAAAAATTAAAGCGGGAGTCGGCATGGATGACGGGGCGTTGATACGATATAAGAACGTAGAAATCCATCAACAGGAACTCTGTGTGCTGAGTGATGTAAATCTGGAATTGCACAAAGGAGAGTTTGTCTATCTGATCGGAAAAGTAGGTTCGGGAAAGACGAGTCTGCTCAAGACCCTTTATGGCGAACTGGATGTAATTGACGGTGAGGCTAAAGTACTGGATTATAATATGCGGTCTATCAAACGTAAGCATATCCCGCAACTGCGCCGCAAGTTAGGCATTGTATTCCAGGATTTTCAGTTACTGACGGACCGTACCGTTTACAATAACCTGGAATTTGTACTTCGTGCCACAGGCTGGAAGAACAAACAGGAAATCAAGGAACGTATTGAAGAAGTGCTCAATTTGGTAGGAATGTCCAATAAAGGATACAAGCTGCCGAACGAACTTTCCGGTGGCGAACAGCAGCGCATTGTGATTGCACGTGCCGTACTCAATTCTCCGTCCATCATCCTGGCGGATGAACCGACCGGAAACCTGGATACGGAAACGGGGAAATCGATTGTTGAATTGTTGCATAATATTTGCAGTTCCGGTTCATCCGTTGTGATGACCACGCACAATCTGCAATTATTGAAAGAATATCCGGGTCGGGTGTATCGTTGTGCCAACCATCAGATTGTAGATGTGACCGATGAATATATGCCCCGGCAGAGAACAATAGAAATAGATTTAAATATAGATAACTAAAACAGTAACGAAAATGAAAGTTTTAAAGTTTGGAGGAACTTCCGTGGGTTCTGCTCAGCGGATGAAGGAAGTAGCCAAATTGATTACCGATGGTGAACAGAAGATTGTTGTCCTTTCTGCAATGTCAGGAACAACAAATACATTGGTGGAAATTTCGGACTATCTGTATAAGAAGAATCCGGAGGGTGCCAACGAGATTATCAATAAGCTGGAAGCTAAATATAAACAGCACGTTGATGAGCTATTCGCAACTCAGGAATATAAACAGAAAGGTCTCGAAGTCATCAAGTCTCACTTCGACTACATCCGCTCCTATACGAAAGACCTTTTCACTTTGTTTGAAGAGAAAGTGGTTTTGGCGCAAGGAGAGCTGATCTCTACGGCAATGGTGAACTTCTACCTGCAGGAATGCGGTGCGAAGTCCGTACTGCTTCCGGCTTTGGAATTCATGCGTACTGATAAGAACGCGGAGCCGGACCCCGTATATATTAAGGAGAAGTTGCAGGCACAGCTCGAACTTTATCCGGATGTGGATATCTACATCACGCAAGGTTTCATCTGCCGCAATGCTTATGGTGAGATAGACAATCTGCAACGTGGCGGTAGCGATTATACGGCTTCTCTGATCGGAGCAGCGGTGAATGCTTCCGAAATTCAGATCTGGACAGACATTGACGGTATGCACAATAACGATCCGCGTATCGTTGACAAGACAGCTCCGGTGCGTCAGCTACATTTCGAAGAAGCAGCCGAATTGGCTTATTTCGGTGCGAAGATTCTGCATCCTACCTGCATCCAGCCGGCTAAATATGCCAATATTCCTGTACGTTTGCTGAATACGATGGATCCGACCGCTCCCGGCACATTGATTTCCAATGATACAGAGAAAGGAAAAATCAAAGCAGTAGCCGCCAAAGATAACATTACTGCTATCAAGATCAAATCCAGCCGTATGTTATTGGCTCACGGTTTCTTGCGTAAGGTGTTCGAAATCTTCGAAAGTTATCAGACATCCATCGATATGATCTGTACGTCAGAAGTCGGTGTTTCTGTAACGATAGATAACACGAAACATCTTAATGAAATTCTGGATGACCTGAAGAAATATGGAACGGTAACCGTTGATAAAGAAATGTGTATCATCTGCGTTGTAGGTGACTTGGAATGGGAAAATGTCGGTTTTGAAGCCAAAGCGCTTGATGCGATGCGCGACATACCGGTGCGAATGATTTCATTCGGAGGAAGCAACTACAATATCTCCTTCCTCATTCGGGAGTGTGACAAGAAGGCGGCTTTACAGTCGTTGAGCGATATGCTTTTCAACGGCAAATAATTCCATCAATAATATGAGCGCTTTTACCGAACTGATAAAAGCGCTTTTTTTAACCAACTAAACAAGTTTTTGAATTATGAAGGGAATATTTCCAATCGATAAATTCCGCACTTTGCAGACACCTTTCTATTATTACGATACCAAAGTGCTGCGTGATACATTGTCGGCTATTAACCATGAGGTTGCCAAATATCCTAATTATTCAGTACACTATGCTGTCAAAGCGAATGCCAATCCGAAGGTACTTGCCATCATCCGTGAAAGCGGAATGGGAGCCGACTGTGTGAGCGGTGGAGAGATCCGTGCCGCTATCCGTGCAGGATTCCCGGCCAATAAAGTCGTTTTTGCGGGAGTGGGTAAAGCAGACTGGGAAATCAATCTCGGATTAGAATATGGAATCTTCTGTTTTAATGTAGAATCTATTCCCGAGCTTGAAGTAATCAACGAGCTGGCAGCCGCTCAAAACAAAATAGCCAATGTCGCTTTCCGCATCAATCCGGATGTAGGCGCGCATACTCACGCCAATATCACTACCGGTCTTGCCGAAAATAAATTCGGTATCAGTATGCAGGATATGGATAAAGTGATAGACGTGGCTTTGGGAATGAAGAATATCAAGTTTATCGGCCTTCACTTCCACATCGGTTCGCAGATTCTCGATATGGGCGATTTCGTCGCTTTGTGCAATCGTGTCAATGAATTGCAGGACAAGTTGGAAGCGCATCGGATTCTGGTAGAACATATAAATGTCGGTGGTGGTCTGGGGATAGATTACGGCCATCCCAACCGTCAGGCTATCCCGAACTTCAAAGATTATTTTGCCACCTATGCCGGACAACTGAAACTGCGTCCTTATCAAACACTTCATTTTGAATTGGGGCGTGCCGTCGTGGGGCAGTGCGGTACGTTGATATCTAAAGTGCTGTATGTGAAGCAAGGAGCCAAGAAGAAATTTGCCATCCTCGATGCAGGTATGACCGATTTGATCCGTCCGGCTTTGTATCAGGCATACCATAAGATGGAAAACCTGACCTCCGAAGAACCGATGGAAGCGTACGATGTAGTAGGTCCGATATGTGAGTCGTCCGATGTTTTCGGAAAGGCGATTGATCTGAACAAAGTCAAGCGTGGAGACCTGATAGCCCTTCGTTCTGCCGGTGCATACGGTGAAATAATGGCTTCCGGCTATAACTGTCGTGAGCTTCCGAAAGGATATACTTCCGACGAGCTGGTGTAAATAAAAAATAAACCGCTACAATCAAAGTGTGAATGTAGTTTAAAAATACGGGGTACATGGAACAATCTGAACTGAAATCTTGTTATTTTTGTAATGAGTTCAAAAAGAAACTACATTAACAACTTAATAAAAGATACGATTATGATTTCAGAAAAATTACAAAATGCAATTAACGAACAGATTACTGCTGAGATGTGGTCTGCTAACCTGTATTTGGCAATGTCTTTCTATTTCGAGAAAGAAGGTTTCAGTGGTTTTGCCCATTGGATGAAGAAGCAGTCTCAGGAAGAGATGGCGCATGCTTATGCTATGGCAGATTATATTATCAAACGTGGAGGAACCGCTAAAGTTGATAAAATAGATATTGTTCCTAACGGTTGGGGTAGTCCGCTGGAAGTATTCGAGCACGTTTACAAACATGAATGCCATGTTTCTCAATTGGTAGACAAACTGGTAGATGTAGCTGCTGCTGAGAAGGACAAAGCAACACAGGATTTCTTGTGGGGATTCGTTCGCGAACAAGTAGAAGAAGAAGCTACAGTGCAAGGCATTGTTGACAAAATCAAGAAAGCCGGTGATACCGGAATTTTCTTTGTAGACTCACAATTGGGACAGCGTTAATAAGTTACACATACTTAATAAGCTACAAATAAAAGTTATGAAAGGGGATGTGTCAAAACTCCCCTTTTAGTTTATGAGGGTTTCGACACACCCTCTTTTTTGTTTACAGGTCATTTTCTGTCTTTATTCTTTCCTTTCTCCATCGTTCCCAGATAAATCTCCAGCGAACGGGTGGAAATCTGTATTTCGCGGAAAGACACGCCCAATGAAGCGATAAGCAACAGCAGAGCCACTCCGAATACATAGGCGGACAGCAGTTGCAGTCCGATATAAATGAAAAACATACTGACCACACAGAGAAACAGGCTCGCAATTCCCAGTCCTTGCATGGTGCGGGTCAGATTCAAACGTTTCCGTAAGTTCTCTATTTGTGCTACCGTGATATCCGTAGGATTCTCCATATAGCGGTCGCGTAACTGCCGCACAAGCTGTGCGTACGATAAGAAACGATTGGTGTAAGCCAATAAAATCAGTGAGACTGCCGAGAAAAGAAGGGCAGGAGTCGTGAGAGTCAATTCTTCCATATATAAATAAAAAAATCTTCCATTGTTATCTTGTCGGCACTTCTAATGCACCCCGATAATAACAATGGAAGATATGAAAAAGTTTTATTTCAATACGCCGAGTTCTTTACCCACTTTGATAAAGGCAGCGATACATTTGTCGAGATGAGCCTTCTCGTGTCCTGCAGAGATTTGCACACGGATACGCGCCTGTTCCTTCGGAACCACCGGATAATAGAAACCGGTCACGTAAATACCCTCTTCCTGCATACGTGCAGCATAAATCTGAGACAACTTCGCATCATACAGCATCACAGCGCATATCGCACTCTGCGTCGGTTTGATATCAAATCCGGCAGCGGTCATCTTGTCGCGGAAGTAATTCACGTTCTCTACGAGCTTGTCGTGCAGCGCATTGCTTTCTTTCAGCATTTTGAATACTTCAAGGCTGGCGCCGATAATGCCCGGAGCCAATGAATTAGAGAACAGATACGGACGGCTGCGTTGACGCAACAGGTCGATAATCTCTTTGCGGCCTGTCGTAAATCCTCCCAGCGCACCACCGAAAGCTTTGCCCAGCGTTCCGGTGTAGATATCCACGCGGCCGTGTGTCTTATACAATTCGCTGACCCCATGACCGGTGGCGCCTACCACTCCTGCCGAGTGAGACTCGTCTACCATCACCAGCGCATCATATTTCTCGGCCAGATCGCAAATCTGATCCATCGGAGCTACATTGCCATCCATAGAGAACACACCGTCCGTCACGACAATACGGAAACGTTGCGCCTGCGCTTCTTGCAGACATCTTTCCAGATCCTTCATATCGGCATTGGCATAACGATAGCGTTTCGCTTTACACAGACGCACGCCGTCGATGATGGAAGCGTGGTTCAGCGAGTCCGAGATAATCGCATCCTCTTCGGTGAAGAGCGGTTCGAATACCCCGCCGTTCGCATCGAAGCAGGCAGCATATAGAATCGTGTCTTCTGTCTGGAAATAGTCGGAAATAGCCGCTTCCAGTTCTTTATGAATATCCTGTGTCCCGCAGATAAAACGGACGGACGACATACCGTATCCGCGGCGATTCATCATCTCTTGGGAAGCCTTGATCAATCGGGGGTGATTGGACAGTCCCAAGTAATTGTTGGCACAGAAGTTCAGTACCTCTTTACCTTTTACTGTAATGGCAGCTTGCTGCGCACTCTCAATCAGGCGTTCTTCTTTGTAAAGTCCGGCCTCCTTGATTTCAGCCAGTGTCTGGCTGAGGAATTCTTGCATTTTACCGTACATGGTGTTTATGTGATTAAGTTATATTGCAAAGGACACAATTTTTCTTGGAATAACAATGTCTTTTTGATTAAAATCTGAAAAAAAAGTGCTTACTTTGCGCACTATTTAAGCTTATTATTCTAAGTCAGAAAAAAAATGGAACACATTTTGATTATTGGAGCTACCGGACAGATCGGGTCCGAACTTACAATGGAGTTACGTAAACGCTATGGAAATACAAATGTTGTAGCAGGTTATATACCGGGTGCAGAGCCTAAAGGAGAATTGAAAGAGTCCGGTCCTTCGGCAATTGCTGATGTGATGGATGCGCAGGCGGTGGCATCTGTGGTAAAAGAGTATCACATTGATACGATTTATAATTTGGCTGCCCTGTTGTCCGTAGTTGCCGAGTCGAAACCCAAATTGGCTTGGAAGATAGGTATTGATGGATTATGGAATGTGCTGGAAGTGGCACGTGAACAAGGATGCGCGGTGTTCACTCCCAGTTCTATCGGCTCGTTTGGTGCAAGTACGCCTCACACCAAGACGCCGCAAGACACGATCCAGCGTCCGCGTACCATGTATGGAGTCACGAAAGTAACGACAGAGTTGCTGAGTGACTACTATTTTAATAAATACGGTGTCGATACCCGTGCTGTCCGTTTTCCGGGCATTATTTCGAATGTGACCCCTCCGGGAGGAGGTACGACCGACTATGCTGTCGATATTTACTATTCGGCAGTGAAAGGAGAGAAGTTTGTGTGCCCCATTAAGCAAGGCACTTTGATGGATATGATGTATATGCCGGATGCGCTGAACGCGGCGATCACACTGATGGAAGCTGAGTCGGAAAGACTGATACACCGCAATGCTTTCAATATCGCTTCCATGAGTTTCGACCCGGAAACGATATACCAGGCAATCAAGAAGCACGTGCCGCAGTTTGAGATGGTTTATGAAATAGACCCCTTGAAGCAGCGCATAGCCGATAGCTGGCCCGACAGTCTGGACGACACCTGTGCTCGCGAAGAGTGGGGATGGAAGCCCGCCTACGATTTGGAAAGCATGACGGTGGATATGCTTGAAAAGTTACGAGAGAAATTAAAATAATGAAAAAACTAATTGCAGGGGTCATACTGCTCGGTATGCTGAGTTCCTGTGGAAACAAGAAAGCTAAGATTGACCCCTTCGCATCTATTACAAAAGAGGTGGATTCCATCCGGTACAAAACCGATTCAGTCCACCAGGAAGAATTGCCGGAAGAGCCGCAGCCTATACAGGCCGACGAGTCTTTCGACGATTTCATCTATAATTTTGCCTCCGACGACGTGTTGCAGCGTCAGCGTGTGAAGTTTCCGTTGCCCTACTACAATGGAGACAAGAAGCTGAACATCGACGAACACCGTTGGAAGCATGACGACTTATTTACCAAGCAGCATTACTATACGCTCCTGTTTGATAAAGAAGAAGATATGGATTTAGTAGGAGATACTGCGCTTACCTCTGTGCAAGTGGAGTGGATATTCGTGAAGACACGGATGATGAAAAAGTATTACTTTGAACGCATCAAAGGAGCGTGGATGCTGGAAGCCATCAATTTGCGTCCTATCGAGCAGGACGACAATGAGGACTTTGTGGAGTTCTTCGGCCGTTTTGCCGTCGACAGCCTTTTCCAGAGTCGGCGCATACGCGAACCGTTGATTTTTGTTACCTGCGATCCGGATGACGACTTCTCCATTTTGGAGACAACGCTCGACCGGGACCAATGGTTTGCCTTCAAACCGGAACTTCCTTCCGAACGTCTCTCCAATATCAACTACGGACAGAGAAACGATGATAACTCGACAACGAAGATTCTTGCGTTGAAAGGTATCGGCAACGGTTTCTCCAACATCCTGTACTTCCGTCGGAAAGCCGGAGGATGGGAGCTGTATAAGTTTGAAGACACCAGTATATAACTTTTTTAAACAGATAGACTATGTATTCTCTTTTGCCCTACAATACCTTCGGCATTGATGTCAGTGCCTCCCGTTTTCTGGAATACGCCTCAGTAGCGGAACTGAAGGAGTATATTGCGCAAGGTGCCGTTACGACACCTTTTTTGCATATTGGCGGCGGCAGCAATCTGCTGTTTACCAAAGACTACGACGGGCTGATACTGCATTCCCGCATCGGAGGTATCGAAGTGACGGCCGAAGACTCTCAGACCGTATCCCTGCGTGTCGGTGCGGGAGTTGTGTGGGATGATTTTGTAGCCTGTTGCGTGGAGCATGGATGGTATGGAGCGGAGAATCTTTCGTTGATTCCCGGTGAGGTGGGAGCGAGTGCCGTGCAAAATATCGGAGCCTACGGAGTGGAGGTGAAAGACCTGATAACGGCGGTAGAGACAGTGAACGTTCAAGGATACGGGCGTGTCTACTCTGTCGAAGAATGCGAGTATGCCTATCGCAGCAGCATTTTCAAGCGTCCTGAGAACAAATCCGTTTTTGTCACCTATGTCCGCTTCCGTCTTAGTAAAGAAGAACGGTACACGCTGGACTATGGAACGATTCGCCAGGAACTTGCAAAGTATCCTGCACCGACGTTGCCCATTGTCCGTAAAGTGATTATTGAGATTCGCGAAAGTAAACTGCCCGACCCGAAAGTGATGGGAAATGCAGGCAGTTTCTTTATGAACCCCATTGTGGCGAAAGAAAAGCTGGAAGCCTTGCAGCGGGACTATCCCCGCATACCTTACTATGAGCTTCCTGACGGGCGTGTGAAAATCCCTGCCGGATGGATGATCGACCAATGCGGATGGAAAGGAAAATCCTTAGGACCTGCCGCCGTCCACGATAAACAAGCATTGGTGCTGGTGAATCGGGGTGGAGCGAAAGGCAGTGACATTGTCGCACTCTCAGATGCGGTGCGGGCTTCAGTACGCGATAAATTCGGTATCGATATCCACCCGGAAGTAAACGTAATTTAATGAAGTATGAAGGTAAGAATCATTGGAAGTGGAACATCGACAGGAGTGCCCCAGATTGGTTGCACATGTGCAGTTTGTACTTCTGCCGATCCGAAAGATAACAGGTTGCGTGCCTCTGCCATTGTAGAGACGGAAGATGCGCGCATATTGATAGATTGCGGTCCCGACTTTCGGGAGCAAGTACTGCATCTCCCTTTCGAGAAGATAGACGGAGTGCTCATTACGCATGAGCATTACGATCATGTGGGCGGTCTGGACGATCTTCGTCCGTTCTGCCAGTTTGGTTCAGTTCCTATTTATGCGGAAGAATACGTAGCACGCGGATTGCGTTCGCGTATGCCCTATTGTTTTGTGGAACATTCGTATCCCGGTGTCCCTAATATTCCTTTGCAAGAGATTGTGGCGGGACAACCCTTTTACATAAACCATACCGAAGTGCTTCCCCTGCGTGTGATGCACGGGCGGTTGCCGATTCTCGGATACCGGATCGGAAAACTCGGTTATATCACCGATATGCTGACCATGCCCGAAGAATCCTATGAACAATTGGCAGGCGTGGATGTTCTGATTGTGAATGCACTCCGCATAGCCCCGCATCCTACACATCAGAATCTGGAGGCGGCTTTGGCGGTTGCGCGGCGCATTCAGGCAAAGAAGACATACTTTATACACATGAGTCATGATATGGGCTTGCATGCCGAAGCTGAACGGAGACTTCCGGAGAATATTCACCTGGCATTTGACGGATTGGAAATCCTTCTTTAATTACCGGTGGTTTTTTAGTAAAAGTTTTGTTTTCTTTGTAGAAATTATTATTTTTGCACCGAGCAGATAAACAGCAAATATTATGAAACTTCGTACGATAGTGAAAATAGCGGTCACTTCTTCTGTTGTACTTCTGTGCGCAGGTTTCGTCATGTACTCTTTTTTCAGGCTGTCGGCGGCTGACGGACAGAGAAATTTCAATCTTTACGAGCTGGTTCCCGCCACTACTTCGGCAGTGTTTGCTACCGATGATGTGCTTGAGTTTGTGACTGAAACCGATAATCTGACTTGCAGCAAAGAACGGCAATACCTGTATGTATCCAAGCTGTTTTCCTACTTAAAACATTCCCTGTACGAACTTTCCGAAGATAGTCCCCACGGATTGAGTCGGCAAATGAATCAAATGCTGATAAGTTTCCATGCTCCGGACAGCGAACGCGACCAAGTGCTCTATTGCAGATTGGGAGAAGGTGATAAAGAGTTGATAGACAGATTCGTGCAAAAATATATTTCATCACTCTATCCGCCGAAAACCTTCGATTACAAAGGAGAAAAGATAATAATCTACCCGATGGCGGACGGTGATTTCCTCGCTTGCTATCTCACGTCCGATTTCATGGCGTTGAGCTTCCAGAAAAAACTGATAGAAGAAGTCATTGATACCTACAAGAAGGGAGATTCTCTGGCGGATGATCCTGCTTTCATGCAGATAAACGCACCGAAAAAAAGCAGAGCGGTCGCTACCATTTATACCCGTGTGAACGGCATGATAGGGTGGACGGAGTTTGACATGAAGATGAAGGACGATTATGTCTATTTTACAGGTGTCAGTCATGATCCGGATACCTGTATCGCCTTTATCAACCAGCTTCGGCAACAAGAATCTGTCAAAGGATTTCCGGGCGAAGTGTTGCCTTCCACCACTTTCTATTTTAGCAAACAAAGTGTCACGGACTGGAACTCTCTGCTTGCCTATGGCGACAGTCGTGAATATATACCGGCAGGGATGGACGATGATAGCGGAATGCAGGAAAGAAACCGTGAAATCTCGCGTTATCTGATGGAAAACACCGGGCATGATTTGGTGACCTGTCTTTTCCAACGGGAAGATACATTGCGGGACGCGGCGTCTGTGCTGAGTCTTTCTGTGCCCGATGTGACGGAGGCTGAGAGGATGATGCGCTCCCTGACAAATACGGCATCCTCTGTAGAAAGGCATAAGAATCCCCGTATAACTTTTTGTTATACTGTGGATAAAGCCTATCCTGTCTACCGGCTGCCTCAGACAACGTTGTTTACGCAACTTTCTAGTTTCGTGGAGTCGGCTTCGGAGCTGTACGCTGCCTTTTATGCCGGTCGTTTATTATTAGCACCGGACGAAGACAGTCTGTCGGACTATATACTCCGGTTGGATAAAGGCGAAGTGCTTGACAGTGCTGTTACCTATAAAGCGGGGATGAGTAACCTGTCCGATTCTTATCATTTTATGCTGATGGCAGATTTCGAACACCTCTTCCGGCAAGTGGAAAAACAGGTCTGTTTCGTGCCCGATTTCTTTGTGCGCAATGCGGAATTTTTTCGCAATTTCATACTTTTTGCTCAGTTTACTTGTGCTGATGAAGTGGCATATCCCACCATCGTTTTGAAGTATAAAGCCGACTAAAGACAAGCTGGAAAAATCATTTCGGGTTGATTGGAAAAAGATTTCCGAACGGAGAAAAACCGGATTTGAAAAGAGGAAAAACAGGTGAAAAAACTACTTGCGAAAAAACACTGTTTTTGCAAAAACTAAAAGCGCTGAAACGCCTTCTGGCAGGGCGCAAAAACCCAACCATAACCCAACCATAACCCAAGAGAAGAGAAAAGAAGAGATTAGAAGAGAATAGAAATACTATCAGCGATAGTATTTCTGGGTTTTGGTTGCCGACGTTATTGCTGACCTTTTTTCACCTGTGGGCTTATTCCCCTGAGCCCGTGTCCGGGTGTTGTTCATCTGTGGGCTGAGAAGTGTTTACCTGTGGGCGGAATCTTTACAAAGTGCGGGCATAAAAAAACTCCCGGCAGAAATCAAATTCACCGGGAGTTTTTCAGTGCGTATCGTTACGCCTTGATTTTTTTTGTTTAGAAAGGCAGATCGTCTTTCGCGTCGCCCAGAGTAAATTCCGGAGTAGCGGACGGAGCCGGAGGAGGAACGGGAGCACCCGGAGCCATTGGAGCGCCTGCGCCTACACGTTCGACTTTCCATGCACGGATACTGTTGAACCAACGATCCTGCCATTGACGGGCGTCAATATCAAATGATACGGTCAGTTCTTCGCCCATCTGAATATTGAACTGCTCGATTTTGTCCGCGCCGAATACGTCGAAACACATTTTACGCGGATATTGGTCGTGATTTTCGATAACGAACTCTTGCGATTTCCACTCGTTGCCGCTTGTTCTTGATACTCCACCTCTCGGAGGGAGAATAGCGATGATTTTTCCTGTAAATTCCATTGCGATTAATTTAAATTCTGCGGCGAAGTTACGACTTTTTAGGAATATCCCTCACACAAAGACTGTTTTTTCTTTTGTTTTATTGGGCTGCCCGAATCTTTTTTCGTAACTTTGTGCATTAGAATATTTAAAACTTAAATACACGAAAATATATGAAATTTATCGTTTCAAGTACTGCTCTTTCTAGCCATTTACAGGCTATAAGCCGCGTGATCAATTCGAAAAACGCATTGCCTATCCTCGATTGTTTTCTCTTCGAACTGGAAGATGGAACATTGTCTGTCACCGTATCCGACAGCGAGACAACGATGGTTACTACCGTAGAAGTGAATGAAAGCGATACGAACGGACGTTTTGCCGTAGTGGCGAAAACGTTGCTGGATGCACTGAAAGAGATTCCGGAACAGCCATTGACGTTTGATGTCAACCCGGACAATTATGAAATTACGGTGCAGTATCAGAACGGAAAATATAGTCTGATGGGACAGAATGCGGACGAATTCCCTCAGTCGGCTACATTGGGAGACAATGCAGTTCGCGTGGAGATGGAAGCGGAAGTGCTTCTGGGAGGTATCAACCGCTCGGTATTCGCAACTGCCGACGATGAACTCCGTCCGGTGATGAACGGTATTTATTTTGATATTACGACAGAAGACATCACGATGGTCGCATCGGACGGTCATAAGCTGGTGCGTTGCAAGACATTGGCGGCTAAAGGCAACGAGCGTGCGGCGTTCATCCTGCCGAAGAAACCGGCTACGCTGCTCAAGAATCTTCTGCCGAAAGAACAGGGCATGGTGACAATCGAATTCGACGAACGCAACGCCGTGTTCATGCTCGAAAGCTATCGCATGGTTTGCCGTCTGATCGAAGGGCGTTATCCGAACTACAACTCGGTAATTCCTCAAAATAACCCTCACAAGTTGACCGTAGACCGCCAGCAGCTGATGGGAGCTTTGCGCCGTGTGTCTATCTTCTCCTCGCAGGCAAGCAGCTTGATTAAACTCCGTATGCAGGAAAACCAGATTGTCATTTCCGCACAGGACATCGACTTCTCCACCTCTGCCGAAGAAACACAGGTGTGCCAATATGCGGGAGCTGCCATGAGTATCGGATTCAAATCTACGTTCCTGATCGACATCCTGAACAACATTTCCGCAGACGAAGTTATTATCGAATTGGCCGACCCCTCACGAGCCGGAGTAATCATTCCCGTAGAGCAGGAAGAGAACGAAGACTTGCTGATGTTGCTGATGCCGATGATGTTGAATGATTAATTATTCACCACAGAGGGCACAGAGGACACGGAGGAAAATTTTGAATATTTATTAAACAACCCTCCGTGTCCTCTGTGTCCTCTGTGGTGAAACGAAAAAATAACCAGAAATGAAATTAAATTTGAAAAATCCCATCGTCTTTTTCGATCTTGAGACGACCGGAACCAATATCAACACAGACCGTATTGTTGAAATCTGTTATTTGAAAGTTTATCCGAACGGGAATGAGGAATCCAAGACTTTGCGTATCAATCCGGAGATGCATATTCCCGAAGCCTCTTCCGCCGTGCATGGCATTTACGATGCGGACGTAGCGGATTGCCCTACTTTCAAGGAAGTGGCAAAGAACATTGCCCGTGACATTGAAGGATGCGATTTGGCAGGATTCAACTCCAACCGTTTCGACATTCCTGTGCTGGCGGAAGAATTTCTGCGTGCGGGAGTGGATATCGACATGACGAAGCGCAAATTTGTGGACGTGCAGGTGATTTTCCACAAAATGGAGCAACGCACCCTTTCGGCAGCCTACAAATTCTACTGCGAAAAGAATCTGGAGGACGCGCATACGGCGGAGGCGGACACACGTGCCACTTATGAGGTGCTGAAAGCGCAGCTCGACCGCTATGACGAGTTGCAGAACGATATTGCGTTTTTGGCGGACTACTCCAGCTATTCCAAGAATGTAGATTTTGCCGGTCGCATGGTCTATGATGATAATGGAGTGGAAGTGTTCAACTTCGGAAAGTACAAAGGAATGTCTGTAGCTGAGGTCTTGAAGAAAGATCCCGGATATTACAGTTGGATTTTGAACAGTGATTTCACGCTGAATACGAAAGCAGTATTGACAAAAATCCGTCTGCGTGAAATGAGCAATCTGATAACGAAATAATGCTAAAAGGAAAAAAGATAATTCTTGGAATTACCGGCAGTATTGCCGCGTACAAGGCTTGCTACATCATTCGTGGGCTTATCAGGCAGGGAGCGGAAGTGCAGGTCGTGATTACTCCGGCGGGAAAAGAATTTATTACTCCCATCACTCTTTCGGCGTTGACCAGCAAGCCGGTCATCAGCGAGTTCTTTGCACAGCGCGACGGAACGTGGAACAGCCACGTAGACTTGGGGCTGTGGGCGGATGCCATGTTGATTGCTCCCGCCACCGCCTCTACCATCGGCAAGATGGCAAACGGGATAGCCGACAATATGCTGATTACAACCTATCTTTCGGCCAAAGCTCCGGTGTTTGTCGCTCCGGCAATGGATCTCGATATGTATGCGCATCCTTCTACCCAGAAGAATCTGGATATTCTCCGTTCGTTCGGCAATCATATCATCGAGCCGGGCACGGGAGAGCTTGCCAGCCACTTGGTGGGGAAGGGAAGGATGGAAGAACCGGAAAATATCATCCGGGTATTGGACGAGTTTTTTGCCGCAAACGGTGAGTTGAAAGGAAAGAAGGTCATGATTACAGCCGGACCGACGTACGAGAAGATTGATCCCGTCCGTTTCATCGGCAACTATTCTTCCGGAAAGATGGGATTTGCTTTGGCGGAAGAATGCGCCCGTCGTGGTGCGGAGGTGACGTTGATTGCGGGTCCTGTGCAACTGGAAACGCGGCACTCCCGTATTCGCCGGATCGATGTGGAATCGGCGGAGGAAATGTATGCGGCTTCGCAAGCGTGTTTCTTCGATTCCGACGCAGCCATACTGTGTGCCGCAGTAGCCGATTTCCGTCCGGAAATGGTGGCCGACAAGAAGATCAAGCGCGAGAAAGAAGAAGAGCTGACGCTGCATCTTCGGGCAACCAAAGATATTGCCGCCAGTCTGGGGGCTGTCAAAAGAAAAGACCAGTTGTTGGTAGGCTTTGCCCTCGAAACGAACAACGAGCAGCAGAATGCCGAAGGAAAACTCGAACGGAAGAATTTCGATTTTATCGTGCTCAACTCTCTGAACGACGCGGGAGCCGGTTTCCGTCATGATACCAACAAAATCAGTATCATCGACCGGAAAGGCCGTACCGACTATCCGCTCAAGTCGAAGGCGGAAGTGGCACGGGATATCATCGACCGCCTGTCTGATGAATTAAAACACTTAACTCTCAACACTTAACTCTCAACTCTCAACTTATTCAAATGTTACGTTCACTATACATTCAGAATTACGCATTGATAGAGAAACTGGATATTAGTTTCGACACCGGCTTTTCCGTTATTACAGGTGAGACGGGAGCCGGGAAATCAATTATTCTGGGAGCCATCGGGCTGCTGCTCGGACAGCGTGCCGATGTAAAGTCAATTCGTCGCGGAGCTTCTAAATGTATCATAGAAGCTCGTTTTGATATATCGGCTTATGGGATGCGCCCGTTTTTTGAAGACAATGAGCTGGAATATGATGAAGAGTGCATTTTGCGTCGTGAAGTGCAGGCGTCCGGTAAGAGTCGGGCGTTTATCAATGATACGCCCGCTTCGTTGGCGCAGGTGAAGGAGTTGGGAGAGCGGTTGATTGACGTGCACTCACAGCATCAGAACCTGTTGCTCAACAAGGAAGGCTTTCAGTTGAATGTGCTTGATATTCTGGCGCATAACGACACTGCGTTGGAGAAATACCACACCTGTTATGCCGGATGGAAACAGACGGAACGCGAATTGGCGGACTTAGTCTCGCTTGCCGAGAAAAGCCGTTCGGACGAAGATTACATCCGTTTCCAATTGGAGCAACTCGAAGAAGCCCGTCTTGTGGAAGGAGAGCAGGAGGAGTTGGAACAGGAAGCTGAAATACTGAGTCATGCGGAGGAAATCAAGGCAGGGCTTTACCGGGTGGAGCAGGTGTTCGCCTCAGACGAAGGCGGACTGCTTTCTTATCTGAAGGACAATCTGAACACGCTGAACAATCTGCAAAAAGTCTACCAGCCTGCCAAAGAACTGGCGGAACGTATGGAGAGCGCTTATATCGAACTGAAAGATATCGCGCATGAAATCTCTTCGCAGGGTGAATCGGTGGAGTTCAACCCGGCACGGCTGGAGGAAGTGAACGAGCGTCTGAACTTGATTTATTCCTTGCAGCAGAAACATCGGGTACATACGCTTGATGAGTTGCTGGCTTTGACGGAAGAATACCGTGTCAAACTGTCCGACATCACTTCATACGATGAACGGATTGCCGAATGGACCGCCCGCAAGGAAGAACAGTTCAAACAGGTGAAGCAGCAGGCTGCCTTGCTGACCAAAGCCCGCGTCAAGGCTGCCCGTGAGGTGGAAAAGCAGTTGGCCACCCGCCTGATTCCGTTGGGAATGCCGAATGTCCGTTTCCAGGTGGAGATGGGATTGAAGAAAGAACCCGGATTGCAGGGAGAAGATACGGTCAGCTTCTTGTTTTCCGCCAACAAGAATGGTACATTGCAGAATATTTCTTCTGTGGCTTCGGGGGGGGAGATAGCTCGTGTCATGCTTTCCATCAAAGCCATGATTGCGGGAGCCGTGAAGTTGCCGACGATCGTGTTTGACGAGATAGATACCGGAGTTTCCGGTGAGATAGCCGACCGCATGGCGGATATGATGCAGGAGATGGGCGAGCAGAACCGTCAGGTGATCAGCATTACCCACCTGCCGCAGATTGCCGCTCGTGGACGGGCGCATTATAAGGTGTACAAGAAAGATAGCGATACGGAAACCAACAGCCATATCCGCCGTCTTACTGATGAGGAGCGGGTGGAGGAGATAGCCCATATGTTGAGTGGCGCCACTTTGACCGAAGCCGCGCTCAGCAACGCTAAGGCGCTGTTGAACAGCGATTAGCGGTGTGTCATTGCCGTTACGGTAATGTATAAATAGTAATTCGTAAATATAGTACAATAGTAAATAAATAAGATGCTTGACAAAAGTGAAATGATTTTCGGCGTTCGTGCCGTGATAGAGGCCATTCAGGCTGGAAAAGAAATAGATAAAATCCTCGTGAAGAAAGATATTCAGAGTGATCTTTCCAAAGAGCTTTTTGCAGCTTTGAAAGGTACGCTGATACCCGTTCAGCGTGTTCCGGTGGAGCGTATCAACCGTATCACCCGGAAGAATCATCAGGGTGTGATCGCTTTCATTTCTTCCGTGACTTATCAGAAGACGGAGGATCTTGTTCCTTTCCTGTTTGAGCAAGGCAAGAATCCGTTTTTTGTAATGTTGGACGGAGTGACTGATGTCCGCAATTTCGGCGCGATTGCCCGTACTTGCGAATGTGCTGCCGTAGATGCGGTGATTATTCCCGCGCGTGGCAGCGCGTCGGTAAATGCCGATGCGGTGAAAACATCGGCGGGAGCGTTGCATACGCTTCCCGTATGTCGTGAACAGAGCTTGCGCTCGACGCTTCAGTATCTGAAAGACAGTGGCTTCCGTATTGTGGCGGCTACCGAAAAGGGAGATTACGATTATACGAAAGCTGATTATACGGGACCGTTGTGTATCATTATGGGAGCGGAGGATACAGGGGTGTCATACGATAACCTGGCGCTCTGCGACGAATGGGTGAAGATACCGATGCTGGGCACTATCGAGTCATTGAATGTCTCCGTAGCTGCGGGTATCTTGATTTATGAGGCGGTGAAACAAAGAAACAATGAGTAATATTATGAAGAAGATTTTAATTCTACCTTTGGCGCTTTTCTTTCTGGTGCAGGGAAGCATGGCGCAGACCCCTAAATGGGTAGAGAAGGCGAAACGTGCGGTCTTCTCGGTCGTGACCTACGATAAGAATGATAAAATGCTGAATACCGGTAACGGATTTTTTGTCTCCGAAGACGGACTGGCATTATCCGATTTTTCTCTTTTCAAGGGAGCGGAGCGTGCGGTGGTCGTGACGGCGGACGGTAAGCAAATGCCGGTCAGCCGGATATTGGGAGCGAATGATATGTATGATGTCATAAAGTTCCGTGTAGGAATTACTGAAAAGAAAGTGCCTGCGCTGGTGGTGGCGACTGCTGCTCCGGCAGTGGGAAGTGATGCGTGGATGCTTCCTTATTCCACGCAGAAGAGTATCGCCTGCGTTTCCGGCAAGGTGAAGGAGGTATCCAAAGTGGCGGGAGAGTACCATTATTATACATTGAGTATGCAGATGAAAGACAAGATGGTGAGCTGTCCGGTGATGAACGCGGAAGGACAGGTGTTCGGCATTGCGCAGAAGTCATCGGGGCTGGACACGATAACCACTTGTTATGCGGCAGGGGCGGCTTTTGCGATGGCGCAGAAGATCAATGCCCTTTCTCTGGGGGATGCAACGTTGAGAAGCATTGGTATCCGGAAGGGATTGCCCGAAACGGAAGACCAGGCATTGGTCTATTTGTTTATGGCTTCCTCTCAGATGTCGGGAGACGACTATGGAGAACTCTTGGATGATTTTATCGCTCAGTTCCCGAACAACGCGGACGGGTATCTCCGCCGTGCGAATTACTATATAGCCAAAGGCAAGGATGACCAGTCTTGGTATGATAAAGCCGTTGACGACTTTAACCGCGCGTTGAAGGTGGCTCAGAAGAAAGACGATGCATATTATAATATAGGTAAGATGATGTATTCTTACCAGCTGTCCAAGCCGGAAAAGACGTATAAGGATTGGACGTATGATACCGCTTTGGAGAATGTCCGTCAGGCGATAGCTATTGATCCGTTGCCTGTTTACATTCAGATGGAAGGCGATATCCTGTTTGCCAAGCAAGACTATGCAGGCGCTTTGGCTGCTTATGAGAAAGTAAACGCCAGCAATCTTGCTTCTCCCGCTACCTTCTTCAGTGCCGCCAAGACAAAGGAATTGATGAAAAGCGACCCGAAAGAGGTCTTGACCTTGATGGATAGTTGCATTGCCCGTTGTCCGCAGCCGATAACCGCTGAGTTGGCTCCTTATCTGCTGGAACGTGCGCAAATGAATATGGCGGCCGGTCAGGCACGGAATGCCATGCTTGATTATGACGCCTATCATACCGCAGTGAAAGGACAAGTGAATGATGTATTCTATTATTACCGTGAGCAGGCGGCACTGAAAGCCCGCCAGTATCAGCGTGCGTTGGATGATATCGCTAAGGCTATCGAGCTGAATCCTGCCGACTTGACTTATCAGGCGGAACACGCAGTGGTGAATTTGCGCGTAGGCCGTTATGAAGAGGCGGTTCGTATTCTGAATGACATGCTGAAAACAGATCCGAAATATGCCGAAGCCTATCGCTTGTTGGGGCTTTGTCAGATACAGTTGCAGAAGAAGGACGAGGCTTGCGGGAACTTTAAGAAAGCTAAGGAACTGGGAGATCCGAATGTGGATGAGCTGATTCAAAAATACTGCAGTTCATTTTGACACCTTCGATTGTGATGAAAGGGAAAAGGGGAAGGTTTCAAACCTTCCCCTTTCATTTGGGGACGTTAATTAAAAAAACTCTCTCTTTCTCTTTTAATTTTCCCCTTTTGTTCAAGCTCAGGTTGTAGGTTAATGATACATGGTTTGATTTGCTACTTTTTCTTTGTTTCATAGGTTAAATGCAGGGAAATAGGAAATACTGCACGGGATTCGGTTATTTTTTTATTCTTTTCCTTAAAGAACTTTTTTTATTTTATTTTTTTTATAACTTTGCTTCCATGTAATAAATGCACGATGAACAACTCACTTATTTATTAATATAAATTTTATAAATTATGTTCAAAGCTCCTTTTTCTTTTGACGGTCGTATTCGTAGAATCGAATATTTCCTGTCTGGTATTGTTGGTGGTATAGTAACTTGGATCGCTATGCTGTTGGGTGTAGGTACTTTTATTTTTGGTGCTTCCAGCGGTTCTGCCGGTGGCTCCGTATTCGGCTTGTTGATCGGCCTTGCTGCTTTGGTTGCTTCTGTGTGGTTCTCTCTGGCACAGGGCGTGAAGCGTCTGCACGACTTGAATAAATCCGGCTGGTTGATTCTGTTGATGTTCATTCCTATCGTGAATGCTATTTTCGGACTTTATATGTTGTTTGCTGACGGTACTGTAGGTCCTAACCAATATGGTGCTGACCCGAAGAACCGTATGCCTTACCAGGGACAACCTTCTGCTGTCAACGTTACGGTAAACGTATCAAGAGAAGAGGTAAAGGTTGAAAAACCGGTTGAAGCTGCTCCTGCACCTGCTGAAACTCCTGCAAAAGAAAAAGCGGAATAATCTTTTCGAACAAATAATAAAAAACCTCCTGTGAGATTCGTTTCACAGGAGGTTTTTTGTTTATGTTTCGTTTTCTGATATCAATGAGAGAAATCTACTTATATTGGAAAAGCCAAAATAAAAGAGACGGCTGGATATATTAAAAACGATATTTTATGAGAGGGGATAGAATATTTCTATAACTTTGTGCCTTATATAAATAACAATTATAGAAATATGAAAAAAGTAATTTGCTGTGAGAAAGCTCCCGGAGCTATCGGTCCGTACAGCCAGGCGATGGAAGCGGGCGGAGTGGTATATGTGTCCGGACAGTTGCCTATTGACGCCGCTACGGGGCAGATGGCGGAAGGGATAGAAGGACAGACCCGCCAGTCGTTGGAAAATATAAAGTACATTCTTGAAGAGGCGGGATTGACAATGGACGACATTGTCAAAACCACCGTGTTTCTTCAGGATATGTCCCTTTTTGCGGGGATGAATGGTGGGTATGTCACTTATTTTGACAGAACTTTCCCGGCACGCTCGGCGATTGCCGTAAAAGCTCTGCCAAAGAACGCGTTAGTAGAGATCGAGTGTATCGCGATTCGCTAACAGATCGGCGACAATGAAACTGCTGCCTCCCACAAAGATGAAGTCTTTCGGGGGGCAGTCTTTTTTTGCCGCCTGCACCGCTTCTACCACAGTGGGGTAAGCGTTGCCTTTCAATCCGGCTTTCTGAGCCAGTTCCTGCAACTCGTTCTCCGGAAGCGCGCGTTTCACGCTGGCTTTGGTGAAATAATAGGTGGCGTCTTTCGGCAATATTTTCAGTACACCGCTGATATCTTTGTCATTGACCATACCGAATACGATATGGATCTTTTTTCCGTCGTTTGCCCGGATAGCTTCGAGCTGCTTGCAGATATACTTGATTCCGTCGACATTGTGTCCGGTGTCGCAGATGATATCCGGATAGCTGTACACTTTCTGCCAGCGTCCCATCAGTCCGGTGAGTTCGCATACATTGGAAAAGCCCTCGAAATAGTTCTTGGGTGAGATGTGATATCCCATTTTCACCAGTTCGTCAAGGGCGGTCAGGATAGTAAAGCCGTTTTCGACTTGGTAGAGACCGGTAAGTTCCAGAAAAATACCGTCCTGAAAATGATTATTGCTGAGTTTTATCGCGCTTTTTCTTTTGTCGAGTATTCTGTCCATCGCGCGTATGGCATTGTCCAGATTGAACGTAGACAGTAACTTCTCCAGAGACTTCTCATTTTTCCGGTGTTTGTCTTGTAGCATTTTGAACATTTCGAGGCCTTGCCGCGTCATTTCGTAAAAGTTGTTCCTTTCTTTCTGTAATTCCGGATAGCTATATATAGCGACGTCGTTGCCCGCGGCAGTCTGTTTCGTATACGTGATGGGGGCGTTCATCTCCTCCGCTTTTGCGGAGAATACTTTTTTCACCGCTCCTCTGGCTCTTCCGATAACCACCGGTACGCCTTCCTTGATGATTCCGGCTTTTTCTTCAGCGATCTTTTCGAGTGTACCGCCCAGATACTGGGTATGGTCAAGACCGATGTTGGTGATGAGGCATAGGTCCGGACGGATGATGTTGGTGCAGTCCAGACGTCCGCCCATTCCTACTTCGATAACGGCTACATCTACTTTTCTGTCGGCAAAATAACGGAATGCCATAGCGGTGGTAAGCTCGAAAAACGAAGGTTGGAGAGGTTCGAAGAAAGGACGGTGCTTTTCCACAAAGTCAACTACGTATTCTTCGGGCACCATTTCGCCATTGACGCGGATGCGTTCGCGAAAGTCCACCAGGTGCGGGGAGGTGAATAATCCTACCCGGTAGCCTGCCGATTGCAATACGGCGGCGATAGTATGCGAACAGGAACCTTTTCCGTTCGTACCCGCAATGTGTATCGTTTTGAATTGTTGATGAGGATGACCGAAATATTCGTCTAATTTTTGTGTGGTTTCCAATCCCGGCTTATATGCTTCTTTCCCTACTTGCTGGAACATAGGTACACTTTCATATAAGTACTTTAAAGTGTTCTGATAGTCCATGTTTTATAATATTTAACGCCGGGCAATCTTTATTGCCCGCTAATTTGTTTATCTTTAGAACCGTCAACCGGACTGCGATAAGTGAGGTTGACGAATTGAGATTGCAAATATCAACATTTAAATCTAAGAAATCATGGGAACTAAGAAAAATTTTGTGCTAGACACCAATGTTATTCTTCACGATTATAATTGCTTGAAGAATTTCCAGGAAAATGATATTTATCTTCCCCTTGTCGTGCTTGAGGAGTTGGATAAATTCAAGAAAGGAAACGAGCAGATTAATTTCAATGCCCGTGAGTTTGTGCGTGAGTTGGATACGCTGACGAGTGACGAGATTTTCTCGAAAGGAGTGAAGCTGGGCGAAGGCTTGGGACGCCTGTTTGTGGTGACCGGTCAGGTGGAGGCTCCCGAAGTATGGGCTGCTTTTCCGGCGAAGAAGCCCGATCATTTTATTTTGGCGGCAACCGAGTTTCTTGCCTCCAAATATCCGAAAATGAAAACGGTATTGGTGACCAAAGACGTGAACCTGCGTATGAAGGCGCGTTCCATCGGTCTGCTGTGCGAGGATTATATCACGGACAAGGTGGTGAATGTGGATGTCTTTGAGAAATCCAATGAAATCTTTGAAAATATAGATCCGGCATTGATTGACCGTATTTATTCTTCTAAGGAGGGTATCGACTTGAGTGAATTTGATTTTAAGGATCTGATTCATCCTAACGAATGTTTCGTACTGAAGAGTGACCGGAATACGGTGCTGGCACGTTACAATCCTTTTACTCATTCTATCTGCCGGGTGATGAAGGGTAAAAATTACGGAATCGAACCACGCAACGCGGAACAGAGTTTTGCTTTTGAGATTCTGAATGATCCGAATGTGAAGCTGGTAGCGTTGACCGGAAAGGCGGGAACGGGTAAGACGCTGTTGGCATTGGCTGCCGCTTTGGGCAAACTGACCGATTACAAGCAGATTCTGCTGGCACGCCCTGTCGTTGCGCTTTCCAACAAGGATATAGGTTTCCTTCCGGGAGACGCGCAGGAGAAAGTGGCTCCTTATATGCAGCCGCTATTCGACAACTTGAACGTGATAAAACGCCAGTTTGCTGCCAACTCTACTGAAGTGAAGCGTATAGAAGATATGCAGAAAAGTGAACAGTTGGTCATTGAGGCTTTGGCATTTATACGTGGCCGCAGCTTGAGCGAAATGTATTGCATCATCGACGAGGCGCAAAACCTGACGCCGAATGAGATAAAGACCATCATTACCCGTGCGGGAGAAGGTACGAAGATGGTGTTTACCGGAGATATCCAACAGATTGACCAGCCGTATCTGGACAGCCAGTCCAATGGTCTGGTATATATGATTGACCGTATGAAAGACCAGAAAATCTTTGCGCACGTGAACCTGGTAAAGGGAGAACGGAGCGAGCTAAGCGAGCTGGCAAGTAACCTGCTGTAGAAGAAATTAAAAATTAAAAGATGAAGAATGAAGAATTTACTATGCGGCATTAGAGCGCAGATAATTCTTCATTCTTCATTCAAAATTTATTCTTCGTTTAAAATAAATTCTTCCTTTAATCTTTATTCTTTCTTCCCGAAGTATTTCAAGAACTGTGTACGTTCAAAAGTATTAATGCCTTGAATATCCTTGATATTCAGCTTGCCTTTGAACTGTGCAATGCTGTTGAAGCCTTTGCGTTCCATCCATGCGGAGAGGAAGCGGTTGGCTTCGCCGATGAATGCGTTTGTATTCTGGTAGATCGCGCTGCAAACTTCTACGGCTGAAGCACCGGCAAGAATAGCCTTGACTACTGCTTCTGCGTTAGCCACGCCACCGGAAGCTGCATAGTCGATCTTGTCTACTGCGGCAGATGCGATGCCGATCCAACGGAGAGGAGTGCCCAGGTCGGCAACAGTGCTGAATACTTCGCCTGAGATATGCTCCATCTTTTCAATGTTGATGTCCGGCTGGTAGAAGCGGTTGAAGAGAACAACAGCCGCCGCACCGTTGGCATACAACTGATCGATCAGTGCTACGGGATTAGTCAGGTTGTCACCCAATTTCATGATGACCGGAATGCTTACCGTTTTTTTGATGTGGCGGAGAATATCAATGTGACGCTGTTCAAAAGAACCGTATGTATATTGTATGTCCGACTGCAAAGCCAGAATATTGATCTCTATCGCATCGGCTCCGGCTTCTTCTATTTGTTTGGCAAAGTCTACCCATTCGGAATCACTGTAACAGTTAATGCTGGCAATGATAGGAATCGGGCATACCTTCTTGCTTTCTTTTATCAAAGTCAGATATTCGGATAACTTGTGTTCACGAATGTACTCTGCCAGGTAATCACTGCCTTCCGGATAGAAAGCTGGATCTTTCAGTTGTTCTGCTTCCAGCATGATTTGCTCTTCGAACAGTGATTTCAGAACGATAGCACCGGCTCCGTCTTCGGCCAGCTTCTTGTTTTTGCCGACACTGTTGGTCAGTCCCGAGCTACTGATGATTATAGGGTTCCTGAGGGAAAGCCCTGCGAAAGTAGTTTTTAAATCGGTCATGGTGATAATAATTGGTTAAATATTATATTCTCGTTCTCCGAAAATCTTGCTTCCTACCCGTACTAACGTACTTCCGGAGGCAATGGCTTCGTGATAATCGTGCGACATACCCATCGACAATTCCCGAAAGACGTCTGAGTCAGCGAACCAGTTTTCTTTAATCTCTTTAAAGAGACTGCTCAATAAACGGAATTCACCGTTGATTTGTTCGATATTATCGGTGTTGCTTGCCATTCCCATCAAGCCGCAGATACGCACGTGTGCCAATGCTTTCCACTCTCCGGCATCCAGCATTTCCCTGCATTCTTCGGGGCTGAAACCGAATTTTGTTTCTTCCTGTGCCACGTGTATCTGCAACAGGCAGTTTACGGTACGTCCTGCTTTGCCTGCCTGCTTGTTGACTTCTGCCAGTAATTTATAGGTATCAATGCCATGTATCATCGCTACGTATGGTATCATGTATTTGATTTTGTTACTTTGCAAGTGTCCGATAAAATGCCATTCGATGTCTTTGGGTAAACTTTCGTATTTAGCTGTCATTTCCTGCACCTTGCTCTCTCCAAAAATACGCTGTCCCGCCTGATATGCTTCTTCTATCGCTTCATTGGGATGGAATTTCGAGACAGCAACCAGCCGGACTCCTTGCGGGAGCTCGGCCAGTACTTGCTTTAAATTGTCAGCAATACTCATTGTCATTTATGATTTTGCGGGGTCAAACTCCGGTTTGTCATTCGGTTCGGCACTGTAAGGGTAGACGTCCATCAACGGAGTCTCGGATACCATTCCGATCTGATAATCGGCCATTGTACCTTTCATTCCCTCGTCCAGCTTCTTCACCGCGTCGCGCAGGTCGGCAGCCTGTACCAGCACTTGAGTGGATGTCTTTTTCTCCGCGCCGCTTTTTTCATCCAGCGTGATAAAAATAAGTTTGCATTTGAACCAGCGATCGGCACTTTCTTCGTCACTGGGGAAAAGTTCACTATAGTTGGCACGTTTAATGTCCGAAACGGTAAATTCTCCGGAGATAAACGGAGTCATTTCCTCGATGATTCGTGCCTCTGCTTCTGTAAAGCTGAGTGCGTCAACCAGATAAGGTTCCGTAACTTTCTTCTGCATTCCGTTTTCCATTACTTTCTCATAACGGATCTTGCACTCAAACCATGTATGCATTGCCATAATTTTCTTTCTGTTTAATTAGTTGATTCATGTAAATTGCCTACAAAGATAAACAAAATACCAAAGTAAGTGCCGAAAGATTTTTATTTTCTTTTATGTAAATTCTTTAGTTCAAATGAAAGCATGACACGGAAAAGTCCGATGATGAGGAATGTGAAAGAGATCATGTAGACTGCATAAAGGGCTCCTATGGCTGGTTGCCACAATATCAGCAATGAGCAGAGGATAGCCAGAATGCCGAATGCCATATACCATCCCCAGTCGCGGGTTCCGTAACGTTTCAGGTCGATGGAATAGCCGGTAGAAGAGAAACCTCGGAACATGAGCCAGAAGGCGATGATAAACGGAATGACTTCCATGCTGACCATCGGGTAAGCGATCAGGTAAATGCCTAGAATAAGGTCGATGATTCCTCCTACAACGTACCATCCCCAACTGGGAACACCTTTCTTGTTGCTGATGGCGAAAATGATTTCCAAAATTCCACTGAACAGCATAGATACGCTGAAGATAATACTTAAAGCTATGTAACTGCTTACGGGGGAGAACATGAGCCAAAGGGCTACGATAATATACACGATTCCCAGAAGAAGGGAAGTCCACCAGTTCTTTACTGAATGTTGAATCTCATTGAATACTGTTTCCATACATTTTCTATTTTAAATTGTTACTAGAATAATTTCGTTGTGAGATAACAAATTCAATTTGGAAAAGGTTTTCCGTGAACATATTTTGGGTAATTGTTGTTTCTATATAAAGTAATTTTTAAATAGATATGCATTATGGCAACAACAAATTTCAAAGGACAACCGGTAAAACTGATCGGTGAATTTATACAAGTAGGTAAAGTCGCTCCCGACTTTGAATTGGTAAAAACAGATTTGTCTTCTTTCTCATTGAAAGATCTGAATGGCAAGAATGTGATTCTGAATATTTTCCCAAGTCTGGATACCAGTGTTTGTGCTACTTCGGTACGCAAATTTAACAAGATGGCTGCCGGACTGAAAGATACGGTGGTATTGGCTATCTCCAAAGACCTTCCTTTTGCGCACAGCCGTTTCTGTACAACGGAAGGTATTGAGAACGTGATTCCATTGTCTGATTTCCGTTTCTCCGATTTCGACGAAAGCTATGGAGTGCGCATGGCGGACGGCCCGTTGGCAGGGCTGTTGGCTCGTGCGGTGGTAGTGATAGGAAAGGATGGCAAAGTGGCCTATACGGAACTTGTGCCGGAGATTACGCAGGAACCTGATTACGATAAGGCATTGGCTGCACTGTAAATCAGGGGGATGATTGCTTAGGATTAAACGCAGATAAACGCGGATTAACGCAAAAGATTATTTCTATTTGCGAAAATCCGCGTTTATCTGCGTTTTATGTTTTGAAGTTTATTTCTTCTTCATTCCTTTATAAACCAGGAAGGCAACGATAAACACACCGAGGGCAATGAAGCCATAGCCTATTTCGTGGCTGTATTCTGTTACTTTGGCAATCAACTGTTCCTCACTCTCGATTCCCGGCACTTTGGACAAGTGGTAGCCGATAATGGCTAGAATGGCATTCCACAATCCTGCTCCTAAAGTGGTGTATAGCAAGAAAGTGGTCAACTTCATCCGTGCCAGCCCGGCAGGTATGGAGATCAATTGGCGGACAGCCGGAATCAGTCGGCCGATAAATGTGGAAAGCGCACCATGTTTGTCGAAATAAGTTTCAGCGTTGCGCACTTTGGCTTCATCAATAAGGCATATATGCCCGAAACGGCTGTTGGCAAACTTATAGACGATAGGGCGTCCCAACCACTTTGCCAGAAAATAGTTAATCAATGCTCCGATATTGGCTCCGATGGTAGCGAACAAAATCACCAGATAGATATTAAGCTCGTCGTTGACTGCGGCTTTATATGCTGCCGGCGGGATGACTACTTCCGAAGGGAAAGGGATAAAGGAACTTTCGATAGTCATTAATAAAGTGATAGTCCAATAATTCAAATGATCCAGACACCACTGGATAAAAGCTACTGATTCCATGATTTTTAGGGCTAGGGTTTATTAAATTGATGATTATTTTCCTTTGTTTTTCTTACTCTCCTTTTTCTCCTTTTTCATACGTGCCAGTATCTTCTTGAATATTTTCCGTTGTTCTTCGTTCTGACACGCATAATTTATCAAACCCGCAAGGGCTTCCTCTGTGACCGGATGCGCGCAGTCGTTGTTATATTTGAAAAAACTTTCTATGTCACCGTAAGCCAGACTGCAAACGCTCAATTTCTCCGCAACGTCTTCAAATTTCGGATCAAGAGCATATACTTTCTCTAAGTAATATTGACTTTCGATCTCATAGTTGTTCTCCATATAGGCACAGGCTATCATGTAATACATATCTATGCTGGAATCTATATCCGATAACTTGATGAAGCAGATTCTGGCTTTTTCAAGTTTTCTTTCCAGCAAGTAGATTTTGCCTTCGGTCAGGAGGATTGTCGCGTCTTTCGGATGGATTTTGCTTATTTTCTTACAAGTCTGATGTGCTTCTTTGTATCTTCCCAATTCGGCTAAGGCATTCGCTTTATTGGTATAAATGTCTATTGATAAAGCAGACTCATTACCATTGTTTTTTTCTAAAAAATCGATTACTTTGTCATAATACTCATTCGCTTTTTCCCAATCTTCTTTGGCACTGTAACACAGCCCGATGAACATATAGCCCATATCGGGGGAGACGGCCTTGTATTCCATCGCTTTCTTATAATTTTCGATGGACTTGTCGAAGTTGTTCAGTTGGAAAAAGGAATGTGCCTTGGTGGTATATGCTTCTCCGTCAGATTCATCGGCTGCCAATGCGAAATCACAGGCTTCGATAGCCTTGCTCCATTTTGATTGGAAGAAGTAGCATTTTGCCAGTCCTGTCCAATAAGGGGTATTATAAGGCTCTATATCAAGTAATTGATTGTATATCTTGATTGCTGAGTCCAATTGTTGGGTGGCTAATGCGTAATCGGCTTGGAGAGCCATAAACTCTTTTGTCTCAGAGTATGTTTTCTCCCCTTTTTCCATCCATTCTTTTGCCATATCGGGATATCCCATCTCCAGATAGAGATAGACAACCTCGCAGATTCTTCCGAGTTCGTCCGCATCTTCAATGGTAGCTAATAGTGACCGGGTTTCTTCGAGTTGCCCTTCATTCAGTAACAATTCGGCCTTCAGCATTTTCACTTCGGGATCATACGCTTCGGTGATGGAATCCAACACCTGTTTTGCTTTCTGCAGGTTCCGGGTGTCCAGATAAAGGTATGCCTGTTCCACTAGCAGGTCGGTGTTTCCCGGATGTAATTGAAGTCCGTAAGTGACGGCTTCTTGCGCTTCCTCAAATTTACTTCTGGAGGCATACCAATCGGAGATATCAGCCAATTGGTCTCCATCCAGATAGAGTTGTCTGTTTTCGGCTTTTGCAGCCTCGTAGTTTGTGATCAGTTTTTCCAGTTCTTCTTTTTCAGACGGAATGTTTTTTCTACTCATTATTTTATATTTTATTTATTGATCTTGCCCCACGTGTCTTTTAATCCCACAGTGCGGTTGAAGATCAGATTTTCCGGTGTTGAGTCCTTGTCAATATTGAAATATCCAATCCGTTGGAACTGTAAGTAGGAGAGGGTGGGCAGTGTAGCTGCGAACTTTTCTATGTAGCAGTTAGGGAGAACTTTCAATGAGTCCGGGTTAATAATTTCTTTCATGGCTTCCAGTGCCTCGCAATTCTTCGCTTCGCGGATGGCAGCCAGTTCGTCACGCGGATTTTCTACTTTCCACAGACGGTCGTACAAACGCACCTCTGCTTGTATGCAGTGGTTGCAGCTCACCCAGTGAAGCGTACCTTTCACTTTGCGGTTCGCGTCCGGCATACCGCTGCGGGTGTTCGGGTCATATTCGCAGTACACTTCCGTGATCACACCGTTTTCATCTTTCTTGCAGCCGGTACATTTCACGATATAAGCATTCTTGAGACGTACTTCCTGTCCGGGTGTCATGCGGAAATATTTCTTGGGAGCATCTTCCATGAAGTCTTCACGTTCCATCCACAACTCGCGGCTGAACTCAATCAAGTGGCTTCCCGCTTCCGGATCTTCCGGGTTATTGATGGCTTCCAATTCTTCTACTTGTCCTTCCGGATAGTTCGTGATGACGAGTTTCACCGGATTGATTACTGCGGACACGCGGGTAGCGCGGCTGTTCAGGTCTTCGCGGACAGAACTTTCGAGCAGTGCGATGTCATTCAGTGCGTCGTATGTGGTATAACCAATTTTGTCGATAAACTTATGGATGGATTCCGGCGAGTAACCGCGACGGCGGAAACCGCAGATGGTCGGCATACGGGGATCGTCCCATCCGTTCACCAGCCCCTCTTTTACCAGAGTGAGCAGGTTACGTTTGCTCATCAGCGTATAGCTCAGGTTCAGTTTGTTGAACTCGGTCTGACGGGGACGGTTGTCATTCAGGTCTTTTCCTTCTTTCAGCCAGTCGATGAAGAGGTCGTAGAGCGGACGGTGTACTACAAACTCAAGCGTACACAGTGAATGGGTCACCCCTTCGAAGAAGTCGCTCTGACCGTGCGCGAAGTCATACATAGGGTAGGCTTTCCATGTAGTGCCGGTACGGTGATGCGGATGTTTCACCACACGATAAATAATCGGGTCGCGGAAGTGCATATTCGGGTTGGCCATATCGATTTTGGCGCGAAGCACCATAGCGCCCTCTTCAATCTCTCCACTATTCATTTTCTTGAAAAGTTCGAGACTTTCTTCAATCGGACGGTTGCGGTAAGGGCTTTCCACACCCGGTTGGGTAGGAGTGCCTTTTTGCTGCGCGATCTGTTCGGAGCTCTGTTCGTCGATATATGCTTTACCTTCCTGAATCAGACGGATGGCGAAGTCCCATAATTGTTGGAAGTAGTCGGAAGCATAATATTCATTTCCCCAACGGTAGCCTAACCATTGGATGTCTTCTTTGATAGCTTCTACATATTCCACATCCTCTTTGGTGGGGTTTGTGTCGTCGAAACGAAGGTTGCATACACCGCCATGTTTTTCTGCAATGCCGAAATCGAGGCAAATGGCTTTGGCATGGCCGATGTGAAGGTATCCGTTGGGCTCGGGCGGGAAACGTGTCTGTACTTTTCCACCGTTTTTACCTTCTTTCAAGTCTTTTTCTACTGCCTGTTCTATAAAGTTCAAGCTCTTTTTTTCACTTGCTACTTCTTCGTTTTTAATATCTGTCATAACGTTTTATGCTAATACATGATTCAGGCTACAAAAGTAGGACATTTTTTTTATTTAACCGGAATATAACCGCTCTTTTTTATAATGTCCTGTCCGTCGGGAGAAAGAATGTACTGAACCAGAGGATCGATTTCCGCTTTCTTCTTTACATTGTAATAGTAGTAAAGCGGGCGGACGATGGGATAAGTCTTGTTGGTGGCATTCTCTACTGTGGGGGCTGCATAATGTTTTCCGTCATAGGATACGGAAAGGGTTTTGACACGTGGAGACACATAGGCAAGTCCGACATATCCGATGGCTCCTTTGGTCTGGCTGACCGACTGGATAATGGCGCCCGTTGCGGGCATGGAAAGGCTGCTCGCCATGTAGTTTTTGTTTTTGAGTACGCTCTCTTTGAAAAATTCATAAGTGCCGGAAGAGGTCTCGCGGGAGTAAACCACAATTTTGCGGTCGTCACCGCCTACTTGCTTCCAATTGGTGATTTTCCCCCGAAAGATGTCTTCCAGTTGTTGGCGGGTGAGTTGCTTTACTGGATTGGAAGGATGCGCTACTACGGCAAGGGCGTCATACGCCACAACTATTTCGGCTACATCTTCTCCCGCACTCTTGATTTTCATCTTTTCGCTGAACTTGATAGGGCGGGAAGCCATTGCGATGTCCGTCGTGTTGTCCAATAGCGCGGAAATTCCTACACCGGTTCCTCCGCCGGTCACGGTGACACGGGTGTCTGGGTGTTGGTTCATAAACCGTTCTGCTGTCTGCTGGGCGACAGGTAGTACCGTATCACTGCCTTTGATGCGTTGCGCGCTGGCGCTGATTGACAGTAAGGACAGGGCTATTAATAAATTTCTTCTCACTTTCATAAATCTTCTTTTTTGTACGGATGTAAATGAATACGGATGCAAATAAAGCAATCGGATGTTACATTTCTATTGCATCTGGCGGGTAAAAGGTGTTTGTAACATAAATGTAACAAGATTGAAACATTTCCTTCAAACGTTAGTCACACCTCTTTAATAAGGAGCCGCTTTCTTTGCATCAGAAATCGACAGGTATGAAAAAGTTTTTGGAAAAGATTATAGAAGGGATTCTGACTTGCAGCGGTTTCGTAACAAGTATTACGATTCTGCTGATTGTACTCTTCCTGTTTACGGAGGCTTTCGGGCTATTCAGAAGCAAAGTGATCGAGGAAGGTTATGTGCTGGCGCTGAATAAAAGTAATAAGGTAAGCGTTCTGAGTCCGGCTCAGATAAAGAATGTTTTTGACGGGGAGATAACCAATTGGAAGGAACTCGGTGGGGAAGATCTCCCTATCCGGGTTTTTCGTCTGGAGGATATTACACAATATTATACGGAGGAGGAACTCGGAGCTGTCTATGAGTATGCGGGAGATAAGATAACGGAACTGGTGGAGAAAACACCGGGTATCGTGGCTTTTGTTCCGCAGCAGTTTATCGTTCATCCGGATGCGGTGCATTTTATAGAGGACAACACCATTTCCGTGAAAGATGTCTTTGCGGGAGCCGAATGGTTTCCGACAGCGACTCCGGCCGCACAGTTCGGCTTCCTGCCTTTGATTGGCGGTACGTTGTGGGTGAGCTTGTTTGCCATTCTTTTCGCGCTGCCTTTCGGACTTTCGGTTTCTATCTATATGTCCGAAGTAGCCCATCCGAAAGTACGGAACTGGCTGAAGCCGGTCATTGAATTGTTGAGTGGCATTCCTTCCGTTGTTTATGGCTTTTTCGGTTTGATCGTCATTGTTCCGTTGATTCAGAAATTGTTTGATCTTCCGGTAGGAGAAAGCGGTTTGGCAGGGAGTATCGTGTTGGCTATAATGGCGCTGCCTACTATTATAACAGTGACGGAAGATGCGATGAGGAATTGTCCGCGCGCCATGCGTGAAGCGAGTCTGGCGCTGGGGGCTTCACAGTGGCAGACTATATATAAGGTAGTGATTCCTTATTCCATCTCGGGCATTACGTCCGGCGTGGTGTTGGGTATCGGGCGGGCTATCGGAGAAACGATGGCGGTATTGATGGTGACGGGAAACGCGGCCGTGATTCCGACCACTATTCTGGAACCGTTGCGTACGATTCCTGCCACCATTGCGGCGGAATTGGGGGAAGCACCGGCGGGAGGTCCGCATTATCAGGCATTATTCCTGTTAGGTGTCGTGTTGTTCTTCATTACACTGATCATCAACTTTAGTGTGGAATACATTTCTTCTAAAGGACTAAAACGAAGTAAATAATATGGAAGTAAGGAGTAATAATAAAGCCAAGCACCGTTCGCAGAAGATCGCTTTCGGCCTATTCCGATTGTTGAGTCTTTGCATTGTGCTGATATTGTTTGTGATTCTGGGATTTATCATCTATAAAGGAATCGGTGCCATCAGCTGGGAGTTTATCACTTCGTCTCCTACGGATGGAATGACGGGAGGAGGCATCTGGCCGGCTATTGTCGGTACTTTTTATCTGATGGTGGGTAGTGCGCTATTTGCTTTTCCGGTGGGGGTGATGAGTGGAATCTATATGAACGAGTATGCGCCGAAAGGCAAATTGGTACGCTTTATCCGGGTGATGACGAACAATCTGAGTGGTATTCCCTCTATTGTGTTCGGTTTGTTCGGTATGGCGCTTTTTGTCAATTATATGGGGTTCGGTGATAGTATTCTGGCCGGTTCTTTGACATTAGGCTTACTTTGTGTACCTTTGGTTATCCGGACGACGGAAGAGGCTTTGAAGGCGATTCCCGACAGTATGCGTGAGGGAAGCCGGGCGCTGGGAGCGACGAAGTTGCAGACGATCTGGCACGTTATTCTTCCGATGGGTATGCCGAATATTATCACCGGGCTGATTCTTGCTTTGGGACGGGTGTCGGGAGAGACGGCGCCGATTCTGTTCACCTGTGCCGCCTATTTCCTTCCGCATCTTCCGGCAAGCATTTTGGATCAGTGTATGGCGTTGCCTTATCATCTGTATGTGATTTCTACAAGTGGAACGGATATGGAGGCGCAGCTGCCATTGGCATACGGTACGGCATTGGTACTGATTATGATTATTCTGCTGGTGAATTTGCTGGCGAATGCGTTGAGAAAGTATTTTGAGAAAAGGGTAAAAACGAATTGAGTTAGTATATATGGATACAGTGAAAATAGATGCGCGCGACGTGAATTTCTGGTATGGTGATTTCCATGCGTTGAAAGGTATCAGTATGCAGATTGAAGAGAAGTCAGTTGTTGCCTTTATCGGGCCTTCCGGTTGTGGTAAGTCTACCTTCCTCCGGCTTTTCAATCGGATGAACGATCTGATTCCCGCCACCCGTCTGGAAGGGGAGATTCGTATTGACGGGCAGAATATCTATTCTAAAAGCGTGGCGGTGGACGAACTGCGCAAGAATGTGGGAATGGTGTTTCAGCGTCCTAATCCTTTTCCGAAAAGCATATTCGAGAATGTGGCTTACGGACTTCGTGTGAATGGAGTGAAAGATAACGCTTTCATCCGCCAGCGTGTGGAGGAAACACTGAAAGGGGCGGCACTTTGGGATGAGGTGAAAAATAAGTTGAAGGAATCGGCTTATGCCTTGTCCGGCGGACAGCAGCAACGTCTTTGCATTGCCCGTGCTATGGCGGTGTCTCCTTCGGTGTTGCTGATGGACGAACCTGCGTCTGCGCTCGACCCTATTTCTACGGCAAAAGTGGAAGAGCTGATTCACGAGCTGAAAAAAGACTATACTATTGTGATTGTGACGCACAATATGCAGCAGGCGGCCCGTGTCAGCGACAAAACGGCTTTCTTTTATATGGGCGAGATGGTAGAATTCGATCAGACCAAGAAGATATTCACAAATCCGGAGAAAGAGGCTACGCAGAATTATATTACAGGTCGCTTCGGATAGAACGGTCCCCCTTGCCTGTGTTAGAAACAGAATATTAATCATTTATATATAAGTAGACTATGGTAAAGTTTATAGAATCGGAACTTGTTCTATTGAAGAAGGAAATTGATGAGATGTGGACGTTGGTGTACAACCAGCTCGACCGTGCCGGAGAGGCTGTATTGACTCTTGACAAAGAGTTGGCTCAGCAGGTGATGGTTCGCGAACGTAGGGTGAATGCCTTTGAGCTGAAGATAGACAGTGATGTGGAAGATATTATCGCGTTATATAATCCGGTGGCGATCGACCTGCGTTTTGTGCTGGCTATGCTGAAAATCAATACGAATCTGGAACGCTTGGGAGACTTTGCGGAAGGGATTGCCCGCTTTGTGATTCGTAGTAAAGAACCGGTGTTGGATGCAGAACTGTTGAACCGTCTTCGGTTGGCGGAGATGCAGGCCGAGGTGTTGTCCATGCTGGAACTGGCGAAACGTGCCTTGAATGAGGAGAGTATTGAACTGGCGGCAGGTGTCTTTGCCAAAGATAATTTGCTGGATGAGATCAATGCCGGGGCAACAGGTATCATTGCGGACTATATTACCGAACATCCGGAAGCGGTACATACGGGTGTGGACTTGGTCAGCGTGTTCCGCAAATTGGAACGTGCAGGAGACCATATCACCAACATTGCTGAGGAAATCGTATTTTTCATTGATGCCAAAGTGTTAAAACATCGTGGAAAAACGGACGAAAATTATCCGGAGAAGTAATTTTGGGCGAATTTTTAAACAGAAATTAGGTCTCCTTAAAAAATATCTTATATTTGACTCCTGTAACGGGCTAGTTACAGGAGTTTTTGCGTCAAATGATAATAAATCCAAAGATTTTTCAAAAAGATGTTATATGACATGTTTTATAATTTGGATAGTATCGGTAAAAGCCCCTATATTTGCACCGTTATCCTGAAAACAATCTTTTTACCTTAAAAAAAAACTAATACCTATTGAAAACTGAAGAATGGAGCTTTGTGAAAAGCCCCATTTTTTTATGTCCTTATTTAATGTCTACCAATCTACATTTTGGACAGTATAAGAACCGGACAGTTTGTCTACTTTGCCAATCTGTTTATTAAGAAGTGTGCAATTTCCCATGTTGTGTTCCTCGCACTTGCATCTCAATTATTATTACAACAACCAGTGGCATCAAAACGATATTGAGAAATTTACTTTAGATGGCAATAATCTGATTCCTGTGGATGGAGGAGGTACAGAATTTACTTCTGTCAAATTACTTGTTGTTAATTCCAGTCAATTGGTAGTTGGACAAAAAGAAACTGACGAAGATGGAGACTTTTACCGTAAAATGACATATAAACGTATGTAAATTTCCACCCTTTCGGATTATAAGGCAGTATTTGAGACATTCATCTGCTGCCTTTTTTACCATCTCTCTTGTCACAGGTCTGTGTGTAATGTGAATTTTTTATGCTCTTATTTTCTATCCTCCTTGCTTATTCGTATCTTTGACCCTTGCATTAAAGGAGTGCTTTTAAACGTAGAATAGTAAATCATGAAATAATAAGTAGAATTATGTTTTCCGGAATTGTAGAAGAATATGCTACTTTGGTGGCGCTGGTGAAAGACCAGGAGAATATACACTTTACATTGAAGTGTTCGTTTGTGAATGAGTTGAAGGTTGATCAGAGTATTTCTCACAATGGTGTATGTCTGACAGTCGTAAGTATGACGGATGACACCTATACGGTGACTGCTATGAAAGAAACGCTGGAACGGTCCAATCTCGGTCTGCTGAAAGTGGGAGACAAAGTGAATGTGGAGCGCAGCATGGTGATGAACGGCCGGTTGGACGGTCATATTGTGCAGGGACATGTGGATCAGACCGCCACTTGTGTTGACATAAAGGATGCGGAAGGAAGCTGGTATTTTACATTCCGTTATGCGTTTGATAAGGAAATGGCGAAACGTGGATATATTACTGTGGATAAAGGTTCGGTGACGGTAAACGGTGTCAGTCTGACAGTATGCAATCCCACGGATGATACGTTCCAGGTGGCCATTATTCCTTATACTTACGAGCATACAAATTTCCATACGTTTGCCATTGGTAGTGTGGTGAATATAGAGTTTGACATTATCGGTAAGTATATCAGCCGGATGATTCAATATAAATAAGATGGAATACAGTGATTTTCTGCAATTAGTACTTTCCCGTCAGAGTGACCGGGCGTATGATAAAGAACGTCCGGTGGAGACGGAGAAGTTAGAGCGGATTTTGGAGGCAGGTCGTCTGGCTCCTTCCGCTTGCAATGCCCAACCCTGGAAGTTTGTGGTGATAACCGACCGTGAACTGGCTGTGAAGATTGGCAAGGCTGCAGCAGGACTGGGAATGAATAAGTTTGCCAAAGATGCGCCTGTGCATATCTTAGTTGTGGAAGAGTCGGCCAATATTACTTCAATGCTCGGGGGAAAAGTGAAAGATAAACATTTTCCTTTGATTGATATCGGGATTGCCGCCGCTCATATCACCCTTGCTGCTGAAAGTGAAGGACTGGGCTCGTGTATGATAGGCTGGTTTGACGAAAAGGAAATGAAGCGGCTGACAGGCATCCCTTCGTCCAAACGTGTATTGCTGGATATCACGATAGGCTATCCGGTGAAGGAGAAAAGAAAGAAGATGAGAAAACCGAAAGAAAAAGTGATTTCCTACAACAGCTATAAATAGGCTACAAATCCTTGAGTAACACTTTGCTTGCCTTCTTATAGTATTCTTCTTTGGATTCGGTCAGCACTTTCCATTCGTCGCTGAATTCTTCATCTTTGTCTATCTTGAAATTCTCCGAGCCGTATGTATCCAAGCGGTCGAGCAGGATGGCTACGTTCAGTTGATTGATGTCCATAGACGGCTGATAACCGATTTCCTCACTTTTTGCATCTGTGACTACCTCATGAATCAAGTCTATTTCCTGTAATTGATAAAGTACTTGATTAGTGAGTCTGATCGGTATTTGATGTTCTTCCGAAATTTGCGCGGCTGTATAAGGCGGCTCGTTTTTCTCAAACCGTTTGGCGATGAGGGACATGATGAGGATGGATATAAAGTCCCGGTAGCGCCTGCTGATATTGCGGGTATCCTGGTCGAAACTGAAACTCTGGATATTCTGACCTGCATAGGCCAGCTCCGCACCGAACAGACAGATAGTCCAGGATATTTGCAACCAAAGCAGGAATAAAGGTAAAGCGGCAAAACTACCATAGATGGCATTGTATTTTGATACTCCCAACTGACTGCTGATATATAGATACTGGAAAGCTTGGTAGGCGGTTCCTGCCAAAACACCTGCGATAAGCGCGTGCTTGAATTTCACTTTCGTATTCGGCATGAAGATATAAAGTCCGGTGAACATCAGCCAAGTCAGTACAAAGGGTATAAGACGTATCATGAACTTCATGATAGGGGCCAGCAGCACAAAATCATCCATCTGCTTGAGCATGGTGCTCATAAAAATGGAAAGACCGCCGGAGACCACAATCAAGATCGGCATTAACAGGAACATGGAGAAGTAGTCCGTTATTTTACGGTACATAGACCGGGCTTTCTTTACTTCCCAGATACGGTTGAACGTGATTTCGATATTGCTGACCAGATTGATGACCGTCCATAGCAACATCACCAGACCGATTCCGATGAATACTCCCCCTTTGGTCTGCGAAAGGTATGAATCGACAAATGAGAGGATAGCTTCTGTTGTTTCTGTGTTTCCTCCGAATCCGTTGCGGAATTGGTGCTCCATCAAATTGTTAAATCCAAAACCGCGTGCCACTGCAAACAGGATGGCAAGTATCGGAACAATGGCAAGCAGGGTGCTGTAAGTCAGCGCGGAGGCTTTGTTGGCCATCCGGTCTTTGGTGAACCGGTTGATACAAAGATAGATGGTCTTTATAATATTGTAAAGTGAGAACTTGGTTCGGGTCACTTCATCTTCCGTAATACGCCAGATGTCATACGTGAGGAATTTCCATATATCGGTGAATTTCTTCTTCATGGCTTAGAATTTAAAAAAAGAAAAAGCAGTCAGCCTATAAGCCGAGTTCTGTACCTTCTATAATTTTACTTATAAAAAGTGCCTGTCATTTATCTGAGTGACGTGTCACCACGACACTTTAGCGGTCTACCCTCCGACATGGAGCGAGCAACTCTCATAACGCCGGTTTACATGACCTTACAACTCCTAAGACGTACAGCCCGATATGTCACCATACGGCTGGTGGGCTCTTACCCCACCTTCTCACCCTTACCTCTCCCCGAAAGGAGCGGCGGTTATTTTCTTCTACGTTACTCTACCCTCGCGGACAGCTTTCTGTTAGGAAGTAGGATGCTCTGTGTTGCCCGGACTTTCCTCCTGCACGCTGACGTGCACGCGACAGACCGGCCAACTGCTTTAGACTGCAAAAATACGTCATTTATTTTGTTTTAGCTAAAGAAAGTATCACAAATAGAAATATTTTCTAACTTTGCTATCATTAAAACATGATTCAATGAAAAAAAACATTCTCTTTTTCTTTTATTTTCTGGCAATGGCGACACTCAGTCTGAAAGCTCAGGAGATACGCCCCATGCCTGCTGATTCTGCGTATGGGGTAGTGCATATTTCTGTTTGTAATATGCGCGAAGAAGGCAAGTTTACCTCCGGTATGAGCACGCAAGCATTATTGGGTATGCCGGTCAAAGTTCTGCAATACACCGGCTGGTACGAGATTCAGACTCCGGATGACTATACCGGCTGGGTACACCGGATGGTGATTACTCCTATGTCAAAAGAGAAATATGATGAATGGAACCGTGCGGAAAAGATTGTTGTAACTTCACATTACGGATTTACTTATGAGAAACCGGATGCAACTTCCCAAACCGTGTCTGATGTAGTGGCTGGTAATCGTCTGAAGTGGGAAGGTAGCAAAGGACATTTTTATAAAGTGTCTTATCCGGACGGCAGACAGGCTTATATTCCGAAATCTATTTCACAGCCTGAAAACCGATGGAGAGCTTCGTTGAAACAAGATGTTGAAAGCATTATCGAGACGGCTTATACAATGATAGGAGTTCCTTATTTGTGGGCGGGCACTTCTTCAAAAGGAGTGGATTGCAGCGGTCTGGTCCGGACAGTGCTTTTTATGCATGATATCATCATTCCGAGAGATGCGTCGCAACAGGCGTATGTGGGCGAACGTATCGAAATAGCTTCCGATTTTGCCAATGTGCAGCGGGGAGACTTGGTTTTCTTCGGTCGGAAGGCAACGGGCGAACAAAAAGAGGGAATCTCACACGTGGGGATCTATCTCGGCAACAAGCGTTTTATCCATGCTTTGGGGGATGTGCATATAAGCAGTTTTGAACCTTCGGATAAGAATTATGATGCATTCAATACGGGACGTTTGCTTTTTGCAGTCCGTTTCTTACCTTATATTAATAAGGAGAAAGGCATGAATACTACGGATCGCAATCTCTATTACGGCAATTAAAATGAAGAATTCTTCATTAATTTATTTATTTTATGCAAAACAGAAGAGATTTCTTGAAGACGGCGGCTTTGGCTGCTCTGGGTTCCGGGTTGGTTGTACGTCAGACGTTGGCTGGAGAATCATTACCTTATAATATAAATAAGCTTGGTTTGGGAGGAAAGATGAAAATGAAATTCTTTCCTTATGAGTTGAAGTTAAGACATGTATTTACGGTAGCTACTTATTCGCGTACAACGACTCCCGACGTGCAGGTGGAAATAGAATATGAAGGGATAACAGGATACGGGGAAGCTTCCATGCCGCCTTACTTGGGAGAAACGGTGGAGTCCGTTATGAATTTCCTTAAGAAAGTGAATCTGGAACAATTTAATGATCCGTTTCAGTTAGATGACATTTTGTCATACGTCGACAGTCTTTCACCGAAAGATACGGCAGCTAAAGCGGCGGTTGATATTGCCCTTCATGATCTGGTAGGAAAACTGTTGGGTGCTCCCTGGTATAAAATATGGGGGTTGAATAAGGAAAAGACGCCTTCCACTACCTTTACGATAGGGATTGATACGCTCGATGTGGTGCGTGAGAAAACAAAAGAGTGCGCAGATCGGTTTAATATATTAAAGGTAAAATTGGGTCGGGACAATGATAAGGAAATGATTGAAACCATTCGTTCGGTAACGGACCTTCCTATAGCTGTTGACGCGAATCAAGGGTGGAAGGACCGTCTGTATGCGTTGGATATGATTCATTGGCTGAAAGAAAAAGGAATAGTGATGATAGAGCAACCTATGCCGAAAGAGCAGTTGGATGATATCGCTTGGATCACGCAACAGAGCCCGTTGCCGATATTTGCCGATGAATCTTTGCAGCGCCTAGCGGATGTGGCGGCTTTGAAAGGGGCTTTCACGGGAATCAACATCAAACTGATGAAGTGCACCGGCATGCGTGAAGCGTGGAAAATGGTGACTTTGGCCCATGCACTGGGAATGCGTGTTATGGTAGGATGTATGACAGAGACTTCCTGCGCTATATCGGCAGCGTCGCAGTTCTCTCCGTTAGTGGATTTTGCTGATTTGGATGGTAACCTGCTCATCTCTAATGACCGTTTTAAAGGGGTGGAAGTGGTGAAAGGTAGAATCACTCTGAACGAACTGCCCGGTATCGGTGTCGTGAAAATCTGACTTTACTGAATGAATGTCAGAGTGTTAAAGCCATCTGACATACAACGAATGTAAATTTGTCAGTTGTTGTCGTTAAGCGCTGTTAAGCTCCAAATATTCTCTGTTAAAAGTGGACAAAAAAGAGTGACAAGTAGAATAAGTGAACGATATTTGTTATTATTTTAACGTCGTAAAAGTTAAAACAATGTCGAATATTAACATTTTAAAGAATTATAAATCATGAAACAGACAACAAAGAACATTCTGGGAATAGGAGCAATCGTTCTTCTTAGCTCAGGAGTTGCAGGGTTGACAACTTACAAATTGTTGCAATCTAACAAGGCTGCCACAGAGACATCTTTTAATGAGATGTTCAAGCAGAATCCCAATGTGAAATTGGCTGCTTTTGATGCTGTGAACGCTCAACCGATCGATTTGACCCAGGCTGCGGAAAACTCGCTTCATGCTGTTGTACATATAAGATCTACCCAAGAAGCTAAAACAAGAACAGTTCAGCAAGCGCCGGACATTTTTGATTTTTTCTTCGGTGACGGACGCGGACAGCAACGTCAGGTACAATCTCAACCTCGTGTAGGTTTCGGTTCGGGAGTCATCATTTCAAAAGACGGCTATATCGTAACGAACAATCACGTGATTGAAGGTGCGGATGAAATCAGTGTAAAACTGAATGATAACCGTGAATTTAAAGGACGTGTGATCGGTACTGACCCCAGTACTGACCTTGCATTGGTAAAAATCGAAGGTGATGATTTTCCGACTATTCCGGTTGGTGATTCTGAAGCGTTGAAAGTAGGAGAGTGGGTATTGGCGGTAGGTAACCCATTCAACTTGAACTCTACCGTAACTGCCGGTATCGTAAGTGCGAAGGCGCGTTCATTGGGAGTCTATAATGGAGGTATCGAATCGTTTATCCAGACGGATGCGGCTATCAATCAAGGTAATAGTGGTGGCGCATTGGTGAACGCTAAAGGTGAGCTGGTAGGTATCAATTCAGTGCTTTCTTCTCCGACAGGTGCTTATGCCGGATACGGTTTTGCCATTCCGACCAGCATTATGACAAAAGTAATTGCCGACCTGAAACAATACGGGACAGTACAGCGTGCGTTGCTTGGTATCCGTGGTGGTTCTATCGGTAGTAGTTTGATGGACGACCAGCAGCCGATTGATAAATCCGGTACTACTTTGGCGGATAAAGCTAAAGAACTGGGTGTAGTAGAAGGCGTTTGGGTTTCTGAAATCGTAGAAAACGGTTCTGCATCGGGAGCTGATATCAAGGTGGACGACGTAATCATCGGTTTGGATAACAAGAAGGTGTCCAACATGGCCGACTTGCAGGAAGCTATCGCTAAACATCGTCCGGGCGATAAAGTGAAAGTGAAACTGATCCGTAACAAGAAGGAAAAGACTGTTGAAGTAACGTTGAAGAACGAACAGGGTACTACCAAGATTGTGAAAGATGCAGGTATGGAAATATTGGGAGCTGCTTTCAAAGAGCTGCCGGACGACCTGAAGAAGCAGTTGAATCTGGGTTATGGTCTGCAAGTGACAGGAGTTTCTTCCGGTAAGATGTCCGATGCGGGAGTTCGCAAAGGATTTATCATCCTGAAGGCAAACGACCAGCCGATGCGTAAGGTCAGTGATTTGGAAGAAGTGATGAAAGCAGCGGTGAAATCTCCGAATCAGGTATTGTTCTTGACAGGAGTATTCCCATCAGGCAAACGCGGATATTTCGCTGTCGATTTGACACAGGAATGAAGATATAAAATAAGGTAAGAAGATTATAGGATAAGCTAATGAAATAGAAAAAGGATGCCGACTATCAACTTGTCGGCATCTCTTTTTGTTTTATTAGTTGAAAAATATAATGCAAAAGTTGCTTAAATTTGTATGTTAACAAATTATTTGTTGTAACTTTGCGCACCAAATCTGTTTTTAAAGAATGAGACAACTAAAGATTACCAAAAGTATCACTAACAGAGAGAGCGCTTCTCTTGACAAGTATTTGCAGGAAATCGGTCGCGAAGACCTCATTACTGTTGAAGAGGAAGTGGAGCTCGCTCAGCGCATCCGCAAGGGTGACCGTGTTGCACTGGAGAAATTGACACGTGCCAATCTGCGTTTCGTTGTATCTGTGGCCAAGCAGTACCAAAACCAAGGTTTGAGTTTGCCCGACTTGATTAACGAGGGTAATTTAGGACTGATCAAGGCTGCCGAAAAGTTCGATGAAACACGTGGTTTCAAGTTCATCAGTTATGCAGTATGGTGGATACGTCAGTCCATTCTGCAGGCTTTGGCAGAGCAGTCGCGTATTGTACGTCTTCCGTTGAACCAGGTAGGCTCGCTGAATAAAATCAGCAAGGCCTTCTCCAAGTTCGAGCAGGAAAACGAACGTCGTCCGTCTCCTGAAGAGCTTGCCGATGAACTGGAAATCCCTGTTGACAAAATCTCTGATACGCTGAAGGTGTCCGGCCGTCACATTTCGGTGGACGCACCTTTTGTAGAAGGAGAGGACAACAGCTTGCTCGATGTGCTGGTCAACGACGACTCCCCTATGGCCGACCGCTCTTTGGTGAACGAGTCTCTTGCGAGGGAAATTGATAGAGCTCTTTCTACGTTAACCGATAGGGAAAAAGAAATCATACAGATGTTTTTCGGTATCGGACAGCAGGAAATGACATTAGAGGAAATCGGCGACAAATTCGGCTTGACCCGTGAGCGTGTGCGTCAGATTAAGGAAAAAGCAATCAGAAGATTAAGACAAAGTAATCGTAGTAAATTGCTCAAATCTTATTTGGGATAAATAAGAAATATCAGTTTCCGACAAATAGAAGGAATTAAAAAACCGTACGTCTTTAGTAGGCGTGCGGTTTTTTTTATATCTTTGCCCCCATTGATAATTCATAACTTATAACTCATAACTCAATGAAATACGTTCGTATACTTTGTGCCGTAGCTTTGGTTTTTGCGTTGTGCTCGGCTTTTACAATGAAAGATAAGGAAAAGGCTGTATATGCTTTTGGTGTGGCGGCTTCTTTCAATGACTCCATCGTATATTATACAGACATCCAGGTATTGGACAGCGTAGAGCTGGATAAGAATGGATTCTTGCCCAAGCGTGATTTATACACTTACCAGCTCAAGAACTATCTGGAGTACAATCTGAAGAAGCCGGACTATACTTGTATGATTTATTTCTCTGAAAACAGGAAAAAGTTGGAAAAAGAGGCTGTAAAGGTAAAAGGTAAGTATAAGAAGAGTAAGAATATGGTTTTGCAGGTGGTGAAGCCTGAAGCTTTCACATTTACAAAACCGCAGGAATAATTTAGGGAATATACATATGATGAAATCCAGACTCTTTCTACTATTGTGGATGTGCTGCTCGGTTTTACTGACAGCATGCGAAAACGAGGATCCCATACCGGAACCTCCCGTTGCTGGTAGCCGCACGGTACTGGCATATCTTGCGGCAGATCATCGTGGTACACTTAATAATTTGTCTTCTTTAGCCTTATTAGATTTGGAGGAAATGAGATTGGGTATGGCAAAAGTGAACAATAGTAGTAATATGCGCCTATTAGTTTATATTGATACTGATTCTTCTCCACGTCTCATTGAGTTGAAAAATGAAGGTGGTAAATTGCAGGAAACAACGGTAAAGACCTATGAAAATCGTAATTCTGTGGGTGTGGCTGAGACTTTGGAAGTCTTTAATGATGTCTTTAAAAACAGTGAATACAGAGCTGAAAGCTATGGTTTGATTTATTGGTCGCATGGAGATGGTTGGATTCCTAATCCACTTCCTTCTACCAGATGGGTAGGGCAAGACACAGGTTCGGGCACTCATTACATGAATATTGAAGATTTGGTTACAATATTGTCTGCTGATGCTGTTCCTCATTTTGATTTTGTCTTGTTCGATGCCTGCTTTATGCAGTCCATTGAAGTGGCTTATGCCTTGCGCAACTTTACTGATTATTATATTGGTTCACCTACAGAAATACCTGGACCGGGGGCACGCTATGATGTACTTGTTCCTGCGTTGTTTTCGGACGGTGAAGTGGCGTTGAAGGTAGCTGCCGCTTATTACGAGCCTTACAAGAAAATTTATAATGGAGGGAGTGGAATATCCAATACGAATTGGACAGGCGGTGTTTCCGTTTGTGCGCTACAGAGTTCAGTGTTAGAGTCTTTGGCAAGTATTACCAAGCAAGTCTTGTCAGAGAATGCTGATAGTGAGGAATTGCGTTCTCTTGTTTTTAATTACGACCAACGTCGTGAAAGTAGTAATATTGGTTATTATGATTTTGTCCAGCTGATGCAACAGTTAACTGATGCTTCTGGCTTTGCTACTTGGAAGCAGGTTTATGATATGGCAGTACCCTATTGGGAGACTACTTCCAAGAACTATTCTGGTTATACCGGCATGTTTTCTATGGAAGGTTCAAGCGGTGTTTCCCATTATATACCGTCTTTGTCTAAACAGGCGGCTGCCGCAGCGTTTCGTTCCACGGATTGGTATAAGTCTGCCGGTCTTTCCAAGCTGGGTTGGCAAGGCTATTCAAAGTTACATATTGTATAAGGCTGTGTCCGGAAAAAGTATATGAGTGCTTTCTCATAATCTATTTTTAGGCGCGGATTACGCGAATTACGCGGATTAGTTAATCGAATCCGTGAACTTCGCGTAATCCGCGCCTAAAATATATCTATTAAGAGTACTTTTACCCCTTCTTTTTATGCCTATTCTTGTTGAAAATTAGTTATTTAACAATATTTTCTTATGGAAATTATGTTTTATTGAAAATAATTCTTTTCTTTGCATCGTCAAACTTTAAAAAACAAAGAATTATGAAATATGTAATCATTGGCGGTGTAGCAGGTGGAGCCACGGCAGCCGCCCGACTAAGAAGAGTGGACGAAATGGCTGAAATTCTCTTATTGGAGAAAGGCCCTTACATCTCGTACGCTAATTGTGGTTTACCTTATTATATAGGCGGAGTGATAGCAGAGCGCGAGAAGCTGCTGGTGCAGACACCCGAATCTTTCGGCAAGCGCTTCCGCATTGATGTGCGTGTGCAGAATGAAGTAATCGCCATCCATCCCAAAAACAAGACCGTTACCATACGCAATGCGGAAGGCAAGGAGTACGACGAAAGCTATGACAAACTTTTGCTTTCTCCCGGTGCCAACCCCGTGAAGCCCCCCTTGGAAGGCATTAATTCCGAAGGCATCTTCACGTTGCGCAATGTAGAAGATACCGACCATATCAAGGCTTATATCTCGGACAAGCAGGTGAAACGCGCCGTGGTGGTAGGCGCCGGTTTCATCGGATTGGAAATGGCGGAGAACCTGCATCATGCCGGTGTTCATGTGTCTGTAGTCGAAATGGGTAATCAGGTGATGGCGCCTATCGACTTCTCTATGGCGGCACCTATTCATCAGCATCTGTTGCAGAAAGGCGTCTCTCTCTATCTGGAAGAAGGAGTAACCCATTTCAAGCGTACGGACAACGGAATCACCGTATTCCTGAAAAGCGGAAAGGCCATTCCTGCCGATATGGTGTTACTCTCCATCGGTGTGCGTCCTGCCACTGCATTGGCGCAACAAGCCGGCCTGAAACTGGGCGAGATGGGCGGTATCTGGGTAGACGAACACTTGGAGACTTCCGAAAAAGACATCTATGCTGTGGGCGATGCCATCGAATATCCTCATCCGCTGACCGGAAAGCCCTGGCTCAATTATCTGGCAAATCCTGCCAACCGCCAGGGACGTATCGTTGCTGATAATATGGTGTTTGGCAATACTGTTTCCTACGAAGGAGCTATCGGCACCTCCATTGCCAAAGTATTCGACATGACGGTAGCCTCTACGGGCCTTGCAGCCAAACGCTTGAAGCAGTGGGGCGTGGAATATCAAAGCTCGGTGACTCACTCGGCATCTCATGCCGGTTACTATCCGGATGCCCTACCTTTGACCTTGAAACTGACTTTCCATCCCAAAACCGGTAAACTCTATGGTGCGCAATGTATCGGTTACGAGGGAGTGGACAAGCGAATCGACCAGATTGCCGGACTCATCAAGCGGGGTGGCACAGTCTACGATTTGATGGAGACGGAGCACACGTATGCGCCTCCTTTTTCCTCGGCCAAAGACCCCATCGCTATTGGTGGCTATGTAGCATCGAACGTTATCAGCGGTGCTATGCCTGTCATCTCTTGGCGCGAGCTGGTAGAAGAGAAGGATAAAGTGATGCTGATAGATACCCGTACGCCCGAGGATTTCTCTTTCGGCACCATTCCGGGAGCCGTCAATATTCCGTTGGACGAAATGCGCGAGCATTTGGCAGAGATACCTACAGACAAGCCGGTAGTGCTTTTCTGTGCTGTGGGTCTGCGCGGTTATCTGTCCCTGCGCATCCTGATGGGGCGCGGCTATCGCAATGTGCGCAATCTGATAGGTGGTTATAAGACCTACTCCACGGCAACAGCACCTCTGCCGTCTCCATCTGCTCCGGCAGGCGGCGGCTCTTCTTCTTCGGTAGAGGCTGCTACTGATGATGTTCCTGCGGATGCATCAGTGTCCAAGAAGGAAACGTTGAAGATAAATGCTTGCGGTTTGCAATGTCCGGGACCTATCATGCAGGTGAAAAAGGCGATGGATAGCATTGCTGTGGGCGAGCGTGTGGAGATTGTGGCAACCGATGCCGGTTTTGCACGCGATGCTTCTGCCTGGTGTGATACGACGGGAAATAAATTGATAGAGAAGCATGACGAGAAAGGACGCTATACGGTAGTCATCGAGAAAGGTGCTCCGGCTTGTACATCTGCTTCCAATGTTTCCGCAGCCGGGGGTAGGGGAAAGACGCTGATTCTGTTCAGTGACGACCTGGACAAAGCGCTGGCAACCTTCGTACTAGCAAACGGAGCAGCGGCAACGGGACAGAAAGTAACCATTTTCTTCACCTTCTGGGGACTGAACGTCTTGAAGAAAGTGCAGAAACCCAGTGTGCAGAAGGACTTCTTCGGCAAGATGTTCGGCATGATGCTGCCGTCCAGCTCTTTGAAACTGAAGTTGTCGCAGATGAATATGTTTGGCATGGGCAGCCGCATGATGCGCTTCTTGATGAAGCGCAAGGGAGTGGATTCTTTGGAGTCGTTGCGCTCGCAGGCATTGGCGCAGGGAGTGGAATTCATTGCTTGCCAGATGTCTATGGATATGATGGGCATCCAGCACGAAGAACTTCTGGATGAAGTAACCATCGGCGGCGTGGCTACCTATATGGAACGTGCGGACAAGGCAAATGTGAACTTATTTATATAGGAGGACAAGATATGGAGACTTTATGTAAAATCCGTGATGTTTATCGGGCTATTGCCGAGTTCGAGGTGCAGTTTACGCAGATGTATGATTTATCGCTGAATGAAGGAATGCTGTTGTGCACGCTGCTCAATACTCCTAAGCTTACCTCCAGTGAGATAGCCGAGGCACTGGGTTTGTCTGCCTCCAACACTTCAAAGGTCATTCGCTCTGTCGAGGGAAAGAAGCTCATTACCCGTCTGATAGGTAAGGAAGATAAGCGTCAGATGCGTTTTTCTCTTACGACAGAAGGCAAGAACCGGATTTCGGATATTAAGAATGCTACTTTCGAATTGTCGGGGTTGTTGCAGCAGGTAGTTAGCCTCGTATAGTTTTGTGTAAAAGCGAATTAATATCGTGTTTGCAGGAAGTTAATATCCTGCGGACACGATATTTGTTTTTTGTAGGACACGTTATTAACTTCTTGCACGACATGTTGTTAGTATCGTGTATTGCATGCTATAAATTGTTTGTATCTGTTCGTGTGTATTTCTATCTTTTATTACTGAGAAATTTACTAAGAATCTTTAATAATGTCTCTTTCGACAATTTCTTAACTCTTAATCAATTCTTTTCTCTGTTTTAAAAATGAACTTGATTGGAAAAGCCATTCTTTATGAATCGCCTATATACTCAGTCGTATTTCCGTAAAGGAACACAAGCTTGATACCAAAGAAATAAATTGAAACTTTCTATGTCAATTGCCTAATATTATTTTACTTTGCTGTCAAATAGTAAGCAATACAGCGATTGATATGCAGAAATTATTGTCTTTGCCGCCTAATCTGGTGTCGGCATTCTATGAACTGGAAAATGTAGACCGTACGGAATGGTTTTGTACTTCCGACCCGGTGGGAATGAAACTTGGCTCGGGTGGGGGAACTACCTGGCTCTTGAGAGAATGGCAGAAGGAACGGGATAGGAAGTATTGGACGGAGGAGCGTATTCCAACAGAAAAGTGCATTCCAACAGAGAAAAGCATTCCAATAGAGAAGCGTATTCTGCTGCATGCCGGAGGACAAAGCCGTCGTTTACCGGGATATGCACCGTCGGGCAAGATATTGACCCCGATTCCGGTGTTTCGCTGGGCGCGTGGACAAAAACTGGGACAGAATTTATTATCCCTTCAACTCCCACTTTACGAAAAGATAATGGAGCGGGCTCCCGAAAGACTGCGTACGCTGATTGCCAGTGGTGACGTATATATCCGTGCGGAAAAGCCGCTTCAAGAGATTCCCGATGCAGATGTGGTGTGCTATGGACTGTGGGTAGACCCGTTGCTCGCCACACATCATGGTGTGTTTATCTCGGACCGGAATCAACCGGAATCCTTGGATTTCATGCTTCAGAAACCCTCTCTGGAAGAATTGGAAAACCTCTCCAAGACACATCTCTTTTTAATGGATATCGGCATCTGGCTATTGAGCGACCGGGCCGTTGACTTGCTGATGAAACGTTCGCAGAAGGCAGATGGGGCTTTGGACGTGGATACGCCATATTCCGACTTGAAATACTATGACTTGTATGCTGACTTTGGCTTGTCCTTAGGAAATCATCCCCGTATTGAGGATGAAGAGCTGAATAGCCTCTCCGTCGCCATATTGCCTTTGCCCGGAGGCGAATTCTACCATTATGGAACAAGCCGCGAACTGTTGTCTTCAACCGTCACCTTACAGAATAAGGTCTACGACCAGCGCCAGATTATGCACCGGAAGTTGAAGCCCAATCCGGCCATCTTTGTGCAGAATGCAGAAGTGCATCTCCCCCTTACTCCGAAGAACGACAGTCTTTGGATTGAAAATAGCTTTGTTGGGGCTTCTTGGCGGCTGGGGGCACGGCAGATTATCACGGGTGTTCCCAAGAATGACTGGAGGCTGACCATTCCAGACGGTATCTGCATTGATATAGTTCCGCTTGCCGACCAGCGCTGGGCAGTACGCCCCTATGGTTTTGACGATACTTTTAAGGGGGATATTCGGGATGAAAAGACACTGTTCTTTGGAATGTCGTTTTCGGAATGGCTGGCTGAACGGGAATTGTCGGTGGAAGACATCACCGGCAGAAAAGAGGACCTGCAGGCTGCTGCCATCTTCCCGGTTGTGGAAGATAAAGAGCAGATGGGGACAGTGCTTCGATGGATGGTTTCCGAACCGGGCTTGACGGAAGGAAAGGCTGTCTGGCTGGAAAGTCGTCGGTTGTCCGCCGACGAAATTTCAGCACAAGCCGACTTGCGTCTGCTGTATGCACAGCGGGAGAGCTTCTGCAAAGGAAACTGGGAAGTGCTGGCACGCAACCATGCAAAGAGTGTATTCTATCAACTCGACTTGATGGATGTGGCCGGTGAATTCCATAAATTCGGCATTGACAAGCCGGAAGTGTTGCCGACAGATGCCTCGCTGATGCAGCGTATCCATAACCGGATGCTGCGTGCACAGATTGAGAAGCTGGACGGAAGGGACTTCAAGGCAGACGAGCAGGCCGCATTCAACTTGTTGCGCGAAGGATTGCTGACTGATTTGTATGAACGCAAGAGTAGTCCTCGCCTGAATGTGTATAGTGACCAGATTGTATGGGGGCGTAGCCCCGTACGCATAGATATGGCGGGAGGATGGACGGACACTCCGCCTTACTCCTTGTTTGCCGGTGGGAGTGTGGTGAATATTGCCATTGAACTGAACGGGCAGCCGCCTTTACAAGTGTACATCAAACCTTGCGCGGAGCATCGCATCGTGTTGCGCTCCATTGATATGGGAGCCATGGAGGTGGTGAATACTTTTGAGGAATTGCAATCCTATTGCATGATAGGTTCCCCCTTTTCCATTCCCAAAGCAGCATTGGCGCTGGCCGGGTTTGTTCCGGCTTTTTCAGAAACGGCTTATCCTTCGCTGGAAAAACAACTGGAAGCCTTCGGCACAGGTATAGAGATTACATTGCTTTCTGCCATACCTGCAGGTTCCGGTCTGGGCACAAGCTCCATTTTGGCTTCTACTGTCTTGGGGTCATTGAGTGACTTTTGCGGACTGATGTGGGATAAGAACGAAATATGCCGCCGTACGCTTGCCCTGGAACAGTTGCTGACGACCGGTGGCGGTTGGCAGGACCAATACGGTGGGGTACTGCAAGGCATCAAACTGTTGCAGACGGAGGCTGGATTTGCCCAGCAGCCATTGGTACGCTGGTTGCCCGAGCATTTGTTTACCCATCCGGAATACCGCGATTGCCATCTGCTGTATTATACGGGCATTACGCGTACAGCCAAGGGCATCCTTGCAGAAATAGTACGCTCCATGTTCCTCAACTCTTCCCTGCACCTGGGGTTATTAGAAGAGATGAAAGCACATGCCTTGGATATGGCCGAAGCCATTCAACGGAATGACTTCAAGAGTTTCGGAACACTGGTAGGCAAGACATGGATGCAGAAGAAGGCACTGGACAGTGGAACAAATCCTCCTGCCGTAGAGGACATCATCCGTCAGATAAAAGACTATACCTTAGGATATAAACTGCCGGGAGCCGGTGGGGGAGGCTATCTGTATATGGTGGCTAAGGATCCGCAGGCAGCCCTGCGCATCCGTGAGACCTTGACGCTGAATGTACCGAATCCGAGAGCCAGGTTCGTAGAAATGTCACTCTCGGATAAGGGATTCCAGGTGTCGCGGAGCTGAAATTCATCATTCATGATGATACGGCCCCCCGTTCAGTATGGTCATCGCCCGGTAGAGTTGCTCCACAAAGATGAGGCGCACCATCTGATGGGAAAAGGTCATGCGTGAGAGGGACATCTTCTCGTGTGCCGCTTCGTACACTTTGGGGGAGAATCCGTAAGGGCCTCCGATAATAAATACCAGCCGTTTGTTCACGGTATTCATCTTGCGCTTCATATAGTCTGCAAACTCTATGGAGCGCATTTCTTTTCCACCTTCGTCCAGCAGTACGACCACATCTCCCGGCTGGAGAGCTTTCAATATCAGTTCCCCTTCCTTTTCCTTCTGCACTTCCATGGAGAGACTCTTGGTGTTTTTCAGTTCGGGGATGACTTCCATCTCGAATGAGAGATAACGCTTGGTACGTTGCACATAGTCGTTGATGGCTGTTATAAAGTGTTGTTCTACAGTTCGTCCTACGACGAGCAGAGTAGTTTTCATACTGGTTCTGTTTTGATTAGCGCACAAATTTAGCATTTTTTTATTGTATTTTGAGACAAATGCTTACCTTTGCCTATCATAAATACTTGTGAAAATGAAAAAACGGGTAATCTTTTTGTTGACCGGTCTCTTCAGTTGGACGTCTGTGCTGCTGGCTCAGAATGTTCCCGAGGGAGTGATTGGAGCCTTCAAGGAAGGAAACTCTCAGGAGCTCAACAAGTATCTGGGTGACAAGGTCGATTTAATCATTCAGAATAAGTCGACCCACGCCGACAAGCGGACGGCAGAGGGCACAATGGCTGCTTTCTTTTCCAACCACAAGGTCGGCAGTTTTAATGTGAACCATCAGGGGAAGCGCGATGAGTCCGGTTTCGTCATCGGTACCTTGATGACCGCAAATGGAAACTTTCGGGTGAATTGTTTCTTCAGAAAAGTACAGAACAAATATGTCATACATCAAATAAGGATAGATAAAACAGATGAATAAGGAAGAAGAATTGATTGACAGGCTGATAGACCTGGCTTTCGCCGAAGATATAGGCGATGGAGACCATACAACCCTTTCGTGCATTCCTGCTACGGCAATGGGCAAATCCAAACTGTTGATAAAAGAACCGGGCATCCTGGCCGGTATCGAGATAGCAAAGGAGGTGTTCCGCCGTTTCGATCCTACCATGAAGGTGGAAGTGTTCATTAATGATGGTACAGCCGTAAAGCCGGGCGATGTGGCCATGATTGTGGAAGGCAAGATACAGTCTTTGTTGCAAACGGAGCGTCTGATGCTGAACATCATGCAGCGCATGAGTGGCATTGCCACCATGACACATAAGTATGCCGAGCAACTGAAAGGTACGAATACCCGTGTACTTGATACCCGCAAGACTACTCCGGGCATGCGTATCCTCGAGAAAATGGCAGTGAAAATCGGTGGCGGCGTAAACCACCGTATCGGCTTGTTCGATATGATTTTGCTGAAAGACAACCATGTGGACTTTGCGGGAGGCATCGACAAGGCCATCAACCGTGCGAAGGAATATTGCAAGGGAAAAGGCAAGGACCTCAAGATAGAAATAGAAGTGCGCAACTTCGACGAATTGCAGCAAGTGCTCGATTTGGGTGGTGTAGACCGTATCATGTTCGACAACTTTACGCCGGCAATGACAAAGAAGGCCGTAGAGATGGTAGGCGGCCGCTATGAAACGGAATCTTCCGGCGGCATCACGTTTGATACGCTCCGCGACTATGCCGAATGCGGTGTGGATTTTATTTCCGTAGGAGCTTTGACGCACTCTGTGAAAGGATTGGACATGAGCTTTAAAGCATGTTGACAAAGGCGGAAAGCATTATTGCAGAATAATAAGGAAAGCCTCTCATAAAGAATGCTGCATTACGGCAGACTTATGAGAGGCTTTCTCTTGATAACCGGTAGAGTAATGACTCCTGAAAAAACAGATGGTGTATTGGGGTGAAACAGATGGTCTGTTGGGGACGGATAGATGATGCGTTTGGCTATAACGGATGATGTGTTTCAGAGTAATGGATAATAGCGTAGGAAGATATGAAAAACATAACATGGAATAAAGTAAAAACAACTGTCAAAGATTGGCAAGTGGGAGACTACATCCGGCAGACTTCCATTGTGGTGATTGGCGTACTGATTACTTTTGTCGGTAGTGAGTTGGTTACTCAAAACTCCGAGAAAAAGGATATTCAAGCCACCATGTCGCTGATTAGGGATGAACTGAAAAGTAACCGGGAAAATTATAAGAGTATCGTTTCAGAGTTTAGAGAGGATGAACGTCTTTCCAGCTTATTGGTGGAGCATGACTTAAAGCATCGGACGATACCGGAAGATTCATTGATACAGTTCCGCTTTCTTATGGGGCATATCCGCAGTTTTTATTATAGTCAGAATGCATTGGATATACTTAAAAACTCCATGTTGATGCAGAAGATTTCAGATAAAGAGCTACTGTTGCAGTTGACCGGAATCTATGAGGTATTGGATGGATTTAGGGCGACTATGAATGGCTATTACGATATGAAGGACGAAATTATGGTTCCTTTCCATTTGGCATTGACTGACGAACAGACGGACCAGATAAATCGTGGAGGATATGAGGCGTGGGATATTTACTTGTCGGACAGGTCGGTACGGAACTTTGTCAGGGTAGCGCGGAACTATTTTACGCCGGACTATGTAGAACGTGTGGGAAAACGTATAGACGAGGCAATACAAGCGCTTGAGAAAAAGTATCATTTAGAATGAAAAGATATGGGAAAGACAAGCTTTAATAGGTTGAACCATAAGATAAAAAGCTGGCGCATAGGTGATTATTTCCGTCAGTTCAGTATTGTGGCTGCGGGCATCATTGTCACTTTCTGGGGAAACGACCGGATTACCGAGAACGCCCGCCAAAAGGAAGTGCGTGCTACGATGCAGCTGATAACGGAAGAGTTGGAATATAATAAGCAGGAGCTCCGTAATATAAAGCACTTGTTGGATATTGACATACACATGAGTCTGCTGTTGAAGGAACATGATATGGATGTATCCAAGATACCGACAGATACTCTGTGGAAGTATGGCAAGCTTTTCAATAATATGGATGAATTCTCTTATAGGACAGATGCGCTGGATGTGCTGAAAGGTTCTTCATTGATGCAGTATATACCGGACAAACGTATGTTGCAGGATGTATTGCAGACTTATTTTGAGTTGGGCAGGAAACAGAGGGATGTCGGTGATTACTATGCAACGAAAACAGATGCTCTTATGAGTGCTGCCATGTCCAGGGAGTTGGCGCATGTTTTTGATGGTGACGACAGTCTTCGGGACCAGGCCTTGTTTCTTGTGCAGTATAAGAAATTTATCAATTACGTCAACATGGTTCCCGGTTTTCTGTATTGGCATGAATTTGATGAATTGGATGAAAGGCTGGCCAAGCAGATTCAAGTATTGAAAGCCAAATATAAGTAATCTCCGTTCTTTAACATCTTTTTATATTTAATTCAGCAGCATTTTCAAAAATGCTGCGTCTAACTAACAAACGACGCGAAGAGGCGTCCGTAAAACGAGCACTGACATTGGAAAATGAGATAGAACTGATTGAGGGCTGCCGGGCAGGAAAGGATTCCGCCCGAAAGGAATTATACACCCTCTACTCCAAGCAGATGCTGGCGGTATGTTACCGCTATACGGGCGATGTCGATGCGGCCCATGACGTATTGCACGATGGCTTCATCAAAATTTTCACCCACTTCACCTTCCGTGGCGAATGTGCATTGAATACCTGGGTGACAAGGGTAATGGTGACGCAGGCGATAGACTACCTGCGGAAACAGCAACGTTTCAGCCAACTGGTGGTGAATGAGGAACAATTGCCCGACATTCCGGATGAAGCAGGCATTGCCGAAACCGGAGGCCGTATTTCCGAAGAAATGCTGATGGCGTTCGTGGCGGAACTTCCCGATGGATGCCGTACTGTATTCAACTTATACGTCTTTGAGGAGAAATCGCACAAGGAAATAGCCGAAATCCTCCACATCAAAGAGCATTCGTCTACCTCGCAGTTGCATCGTGCTAAGTGTTTGTTGATAAAAAGAATTAAAGAATATACTGAATATGAGAGAAAATGATGAAATAACCGGTTTGTTCCGCAGTCGTCTTGCCGGCGCAGAGATGACAGTGCGGGAGGACTTCTGGGAAGGGTTGCAACGTGACTTGCCGTCACCGGTTGCCGCAAAAGGCAGGAGGCAGCTTTTTCTTTCTCCGAGGTTTCACCGCGTAGCCGCAGCCGCCTCTGTTGTATTTGTACTGGGAGCTGCTTCTGCCGCTTTCTGGTATTTCTCTCCGAAAGAGGAAATCAAGGAGGCCTTTACACAAGTGGCGGCCATGACGCCGGAAGGTAACTTGAACGGGGATGTGGTGCAGGAAAGTTTTCCCTCTATCCATCAGGCCAACCCCATGGCACAAAAGCCCGGTACACAGCATCCCGCCAACGGCATTCCGGCAGGATTGACGGCGCAGGCCGATGAGGATGAATCCATGTCTGTCCATGTTTCCATCCGGATTACCCAACGGGTGTACGGAAACCAGCAGCAGCCGGGAAACGGTTATTACAGTAACGGAACTCCGGCCGGAAACGGGAACTACCATTCAAATCCTGGCCATAAGGATGCTGATATAGATAGAATGCTGCCATCTTCTGAGGAAGAACCGGCAAAGTCTGTGGCTGTATCGCCATCTAAGCCCCGTAATTGGGCATTGAAAGCAGGCATCGGCACTTCCCTGCCGAAAGGGAATTTCCATATGCCGTTCACGGCCGGGGTAAGCGTGGAACGTTGTTTGAACAAGCATTTCTCCTTGGAAGCCGGTCTTCAGTATAATTGCTTGGATGGTGACCATACGTTGCATACGCTGGGAATTCCGGTAAGGCTGAACATGATGCTGGCCAGTACGCCGAAAGTGGATTTCTATGCTATGGTAGGTGGAGCAGCCGAGAAATGCATTGCAGGTGCTCCGGACAATGGTTTCGGTGCAGAGCCGGTACAGTTGTCGGTTGCTGCCGGAGTAGGGGTACGCTATAAAATGAACAACCGTTTTGCCTTGTTTGCAGAGCCGTCTGTATCCCATCATTTCGATACGGACTCGCAGACAAGAACCTTGCGTACGGAACGGCCCACCAATCTGAATCTGTTGTGCGGCGTGCGCATGACTTATTAATCTTAAATACCATACAAATATGAAGACTCTATACAATAAATTACATATATTCGGGCAGACTATGCTGCTCGTATTCTTTACTCTTTCTGTTCTCTCTTTGGGCTCTTGCAGCAAAGAAACGTTGGACTACAACCATCCGGATGTAGACTTGTTTGTCAAGCAGTTGAAGGCTGGCAAATATTCTACCCAAAGTCCGGATGGATTGAGTAACATGCCCAAGTTCACTTCCGAAGATATAGAGGAATTGCTGAAGTATGCCGAGGACTTGACGGTCATTCCCTCTTTCCCCCTGGCTCCGGTATCCTATTCGGCAGGTGGCAAGCTGCGTTTGGGCGAATGCATCCTGTGGACGGTAGAGACTATCCGCCTCGGGAACAATGCTTCGATGGGATGCAAGATGGTACATACGGATGCGGAGAATTATGAAGGTATCTATTTCCTTTCGGACGAAGAGGTGCTGGATGCCGCTTCGCGCTACCGCCGCTGGTGGGAAACCCGTAAGTATCCACGGACTATGTGGACGATTGATCCCTGCTATGACGAACCGCTTTGTGGCAGCGGATATATGTGGTGGTGAAATGTTTTTAGGGATTAAGTAATCAAAACTGTCAGGTGAAGATATCTATACTTGTTTGGGGGCTGCTCTGTGCAGTAGCCTTCCCTTGCTATGCCCAAAACTGGACCCCTCAGGACTCGTTGAGGCTGAACCGGTTGCTGAAGGGCGAGGGGGAGGTAAAACTGAATCCGGAGGTATTGCAGGAATTGGAAATGAACAATTCTCTGGGTACTCCGAAAGCGGTGATGGACAAGTCGTGGATGGATTTTGATAATTCATTGCCCGTCATGCCGAAAGCGCCCGAGAAAAAAGTGGTGCTTACCTTACGTCCTTATACAGCCAATACCAAATATAATTGGGACCCCATTTATCAGAAAAAAATCAAGGTAGACAAGGATACTTGGCGAGGAGATGAATTCTATGCGCTTAAGATTCTGATGATTCCTACGAACTGGGCTAAACATCCGTTTGATGCCGGTCCGCGTGAGACGGTGGAGCAGATTGAAGCAACCGGTTTGCGTTACCGGGTGACGGAGCGGGCCAATAATATGGCTGTGGGCGGTTGGCAGGGTGCCAGTGGCGGTGGAATTTCCGGTTTAGACCTGATGACACCTTTTACCCGTGAGTTTTGGAATTTCAAAGGCCGCAAGCGCCGTGCCCGTACGCTGGAAGTATTGAAGGCGTATGGAGATTCGATAACTGTTTTGGAACAACAGTAATTTATCACTTTTTGTCAAATTTTGAACTTTCTTTCTCCTCTTCTTGTTTTCATTAGTAAACCTTTAAAAAAAGTAATAATGAACAGAGTGACTTCTCTATTTGGAATAAGATATCCGATAATTCAAGGTGGTATGGTGTGGTGTAGCGGCTGGAGACTTGCTGCTGCTGTAAGCAATGCGGGAGGGCTGGGCTTGCTCGGCGCAGGTTCGATGCATCCCGAAACGTTGCGGGAGCATATCAGGAAATGCCGTGAGGCTACGCATCATGCTTTTGGTGTGAATATTCCCTTGATGTATCCCCAGATAGAAGAGATAATGCAGATTGTGGCCGACGAGGGAGTGAAGATTGTATTTACATCTGCCGGCAGCCCGAAGAAATGGACTGGTTGGTTGCACGAGCGTGGCATCACGGTGGTGCATGTTGTTTCGTCCTCGCGTTTTGCCGTGAAGGCAGAAGAGGCGGGTGTTGATGCAATAGTTGCCGAAGGCTTCGAAGCCGGTGGGCACAATGGGAGGGAGGAGACTACCACCCTGTGCCTGATACCAGCTGTACGTGCAGTTACTACACTTCCGCTGATTGCCGCCGGTGGCATTGCAACGGGTGAGGCCATGCTGGCTGCCCGGGTGCTGGGTGCGGAAGGTGTGCAGATTGGTACACGCTTTGCCTTGACGGCAGAGAGTTCTGCAAACGAGGTATTTAAGGATTACTGCTTGCATTTGGAAGAAGGGGATACCCGTCTGCTTTTGAAGAAATTGGCTCCGGTGCGTCTGGTGCGCAATAACTTTCGCAGCGCCGTAGAGGCTGCTGAGGCTGTGGGAGCTTCAGAGGAAGAACTTCGTATCCTTTTAGGGCGTGGCCGTGCCAAACGTGGTATTTTTGAAGGTGACTTGGAAGAAGGGGAACTGGAAATAGGGCAGGTATCTGCCTTGCTGCATGGAAAGGGAGTGCAGTCTGTGGCGTCGGTCATGCAAGAGTTGGTGGAGGAGAGCAGAAGGGCGTGGGAGAGAATGCAGGAATTGGATTTCTGAATATTCCCTCTTCTGGTATCATATAACAATAAAAAAGGAATATTCCCGGTGATTTCGGGGATATTCCTTTTTTAGTTTCAACTTATAACCTTTTATCCTTTGGGGATATTGGTTGTGTCTTTTGCCGTATTTCCACTTGTGGCGGAATTACTTGTGCCATTGCTGCTGGCAGTGGCGCTACCGGTAGCCATATTTGTTGCACTTTTACCGGCTGTCTGCACAGCAGGTTGCTCTTCCCAATGGAACGGTTCAAAGCTACTGTTCGGGTCAACCCAGGACGGTTTCTTGGAAGCATAAATAATGAATGGGGCAATGACTACAATCAGCGCACCGATGATGAGCACGGAGAACCATACAGTGTTGCTGCCTGTTGAAATCTGGCTGGGTGGGATAAAGCTCAATACGAATGCCAGCAATGACCCGCAGAAACCAAGACCACCGATGAGCCACATCAATCCGTTGCCATTCTTGCCGATACGGAACGGACGGTTCAGCTTCTTCATCTTATAACGCAGTACGATGGCTCCGGAGAACATCAGCATATACATGATAAGATAGAGGACTACAGTCAGCTGTGATAGAATCTGGTAGAAACTCTGTACGGAAGGCATGACTACGAACAGAAGGCTCAGTACGGTTACTGCACCGCCTTGTACATAAAGGATATTCTTCTGTACGCCCAGTTTGTTTGTCTTTTGGAAGAACGGAGGCATGTAGCCTGCTTTTCCTACGGCAAAGATACCTTTGGACGGACCGGCAACCCATGTCAATACACCTGCCAGCACCCCGAATGCCAGAGCAATGGCAATGATGGGTGACAGCCAGGAGGCACGGATGTAATGGAAATAGTTATCGAAGCCTACAAGCAGACTCTGTGTCAGACTGATGTCTTTGGCCGGGATGATGATACCCAGTGAGAAAGTTCCGAGTACGAAGATGATAACCGTAATGGCTGCACCGATGAACACTGCCTTCGGATAATTCTTGGAGGGATTGTTCACGTCTTTTACGTGGATACCGCCCATTTCCATACCGGCATAGAAGAGGAAGATACTGGCAGCAAGCACCACGTTGTCGAAGTTCGTCAAGTCGGGGAAGAAGCTGCTGTGGAAATCCAGGTTGGAGTGTCCGCCGGTGGCAAGGTAGATAATACCCAGGATAATCAGCAGTGCGGCAGGGATAATAGTCCCGACCAGGCCGCCGACCTTTGCCACTTTACCTACCCAGCTCATGCCCTTCATGGAGATGAACGTAGCCAGCCAGTAGATGATGAGGACAACGACGAGCGAGTAATACTTGTTGTTGGCCAGTGACATGTCGTGTACGTCGTTCATGCCGATGAAAGCAATGGATACGGCACCGAATGTCAATACGGTAGGATACCAGATTGTACTTTCAATCCATTGTACCCAGATGGCAAGGAAGCCCAGTTTTTTTCCGTAGGCTTCGCCCACCCAGCGGAACACACCGCCTTGCTTGTCTTGAAACATGGCAGCCAGTTCCGCGGCGACAAGTGACGTCGGAATCAGAAAAACAATGGCTGCAAATAAGTAGTAGAAGGCCGAACTCATTCCGTACACGGCCTCGGCAGGAAGTCCACGTAGGGATACTACTGCCGTCACATTCATGATTGCCAGGGTAAATACACCCAGCTTCACTGTTTGTTTAATATTTGCCATAAGTTAAGGTTTTAGATGAAAAATATATTCAAAATCAGCGTCTATAACAACACTTGGGGAGAGTTGTTCCCAACGGATAAGTGAAAGTTCAGGTTTTAACTATTCAGGAAGCGTCGGCTTTGGGCGCGGGCTTCTGTGCAACTTTCTTGTAGAACTCTTCTTTTTCCTTATTGCGCCGTTCGACCAGGCTCGTTACATACACTGTAAAGATAGGGAACATCATCATGCCCAGCGCAGCCAGCAGTACGGACAGTACCCGTCCGGTGGGAGTGACTGCTATGATATTGGAACCCACCGTCGTCACATCCATAAATGCCCACCATAAGGCGTCTCCATATCCTTTGACTAAAGGATTGGGACCATGCTCCATGACATAAAAGGCCAGACTGGAAAAATAGACAGTGGCCAGCAACATGGTAAGGTAGGAAACGAACAGTCCCGATGCGCGGTTGTACGTCAGCCAACCCACCACGATAGCCATGGCGTAACCACCCCGCACCAATGGGATGAAACGCAGCATATAGGTTATCTCGGGTGAGAAAGTCCATCCCATATAGGCAATGATGTTTTGATAGGGTATAGCTACCAGCAGGAAAATGAAATGCGTGGCCACGTAGTGACCCTTCTTCTCTGCCAGGAACCATTCCAATACAAAATCTGCCAGGAACAGGGCGCATATCCACAACTGTACTTTCATGTAGACCGACTGTTCGTAAAAGGGGATCCCCTTGAACGTGTCGACAGAGATGCTGATAACTAAAAATAGCGACAGTATCAATATAATGACATGCAGTATGCCATAGATACCTTTTTCCCGCAATACAAATTCTGATAGAGCCATTTTCATGATGAAGTCCATTATAAAGTCATAAGTTATGAGTTATAAGTCATTTGCTGATTACGGTGCCTACCAACAAATAACTCATAACCTATAACTCATAACTAAAAAGAGAAACTTATTCTGTAATCGTTACGTTATCACCGTTGAACACACCCAGGCCGAGCTTGTTCATGATGAACTTGATTGCCGATTGGGCCTTTACGGAGTTTCCCGCTTCGTCTAGGGGAGGAGCGAAGGCCGATACTCCCATGACACCGGGCAATACGGCCATTACACCACCGCCTACACCGCTTTTGGCCGGTATGCCGGCGGTGTACATCCAGTCGCCCGAATGCTCGTAGAAGCCTACGGTAGAAATCATCGACGTGATTTTCGGTGCCAAGCTGGCTTCGAACACCGTTTGTTTGGTGACGGGGTTCACACCGTTATTGGCGATGGTTCCTGCGGCAATGCCCAGTTGCTGGGCCGTGATGCCGAGAGAACACTGGCGAGTATAGAGGTCGAGAGCCATGTCCGGATTATCGTAGATGCGGTTGTAGTTTTTCAGCAGCCAGGCAATGGAGCGGTTGTTGAAGTTGGTAGCCGTTTCCGATTTGTACAGTTCGTCGATGAGTTGTGGGGCAGAGCCGCACAGCTCAGTGACATTCTGTACAATGGCATCCCATTTTTTGTCGGAGTTTCCCACTGGCTGCACCATGGAACAAGCGGAAATGGCACCGGCATTTACCAATGGAGTGGAAGGGTGGTCGTTTTCCAGCAAAATGGCGATGATGGAGTTGAATGGTAGTCCCGTGGCATCGGCACCTATCATGTCCAGCACTTTCTGTGCACCGTATTGGCGCAGGATAAGGATGGCCGTGTGTACCTTCGAGACGGACTCTATACCGAAACGATAGTCTGTGTCACCTATATTGATGGTCTGCCCGTTCATCAGGCAGATGCTGAGTCCGAATAGTTTGGAGTCTATGTTGGCAAGGTAGGGAATATAATCCGCATTCTTGCCTCCTGTGCTGCCCTTCACCTCATTGTAGGCTTCTTGGGCAACCTCCTTTATTTGTGAAATTGATATTTTCTTTTCCATAAACACGTTGTGATGTACGATTAGACGATGTACGATTTACGATTGAAATTACTCCTTTAAACGTAGTCCGTATCAAGAGAAACTCTAATCGTACATCGTAAATCGTTTAATCGTAAATTAATTTATTTTTTATGAGTACGGCATCCGTGGTTGAATATTTTGGTTTCCACCGGCAGGTTCTTTTCCTGTGCCATACGGGTAGGAGTCGGGTAATCCAGTTTCTCCAGCTCCGTGATGGCATTCTTGATGTCACCCAGCAGCATGTCTGCCATGTCGCGGCTGAATCCTTGGCGAACAACGACGCGCATTACGACGTAGTCTTCCAGCTTTGAAGGCAGTGTATAGGCGGGTACCATCCAACCGTGTTGTGACAGCTTGTCCTGCAGGTCATACAGAGTCCATTTGGCAGCTCTTGCATATTCCGGTTTCAAATACCAGATAAACAGCGGGTTCACAACCTCGTCGGAATAGTTTACGAACGGAGCCATCTTGCCGATTTCGTCATGGATATACTTGGCGATGGTCAGAGAGTTGTACTGTACTTCCTTGTAACCCTGGAATCCCAAACGGATGAACTGGTAATATTGACCCAGAATCTGTGCGGCAGGACGGGAGAAGTTCAGGCCTACCTGAGTAATGTTGGCACCGAGGTAGTTTACGCTGAATGACATTTCTTCGGGCAGATATTCCTTGCCTTTCCAGCAAACCCAGCCCAGACCCGGATAAACTAGACCGAATTTGTGTCCGCTGACGCTGATGGAGAGTACCCACTTCAGACGGAAGTCCCATTTCTTTTCGGGATAGAGGAACGGGAGGATGAAACCGCCGCTGGCGGCATCTACGTGGATAGGAATGTCGTAGCCGGTCTTCGCATTGTAGGCATCGAGGGCTTTGTCGAGGGCTTCGACGTCATCGTTCAGTCCTGTCCATGTAACGCCTTGGATAGGCACGATACAGATGGTGTTCTCATCACACATCTTCAAGGCTTCTTCGGGGTCGAGCGTGGTCTTGTCCAGTGTCAAAGGCACTTCACGCATTTCAATCTGCCACAATTGGGCGAATTTTTCCCATACCACCTGGAAACCGGTTGAAATAACGAAGTTGGGTTTGTCGAACGGTTTGCCTTGTGCCTGACGTTTCTTGCGCCAGCGCAACCAGGCTGCCACACCACCCAGCATACATGCCTCCGAGGAACCGATGGCAAGTGCGCCGGTTTTCCAGGTTTCTTTTTCAGGAGAGTTCCAGAGGTTGGCCACGATGTTGATACATTTACCGTTCATTACGGCGATGCGCGGATATTCGGTCTCGTCAATGTAGTTGATGTTGATGGCTTCGTTCATCAGCTTGGTTGCATATTCGTCCATATAGGTAGTGACGAATGTAGCCAGATTCAAGCGAGGCTGCGTTTGGGCGAAGGTCTCGTCTTTCACCATCTGATAGGCGATTTCCGGGGTAGTAGGTCCGTCGGGAATCTTTTCTACGGGTGAGGGTTGTAACATACGGTTTGAACCGAATACTTCAGTTTTTGCATCTCCTTTTCTGAAATTCAAATCTTCCATATTAATAAGTTTTTTAAAGGTTTAGGCGGCGAGGCTTTTCCCCGTCGAATTTCCCACAACAACGGGGTTTGCGGATGAAAGTTCCTGGGTTTTGCATTATTTGGCGTTTATTAAAGGGCAGCGTAGTAAAATCTTAAAAAACGAACATTCTGAAGGTAAGTTTGTTGTTCCCACATTATTCATTTAATTAATATACTACTATATGAAAATCAATACCGGAAGGGGTACAATCCCCCTTATTACGCTTGTCGGCATTTGGTCTGTCTCTGCATTGACTTCCTTGCCGGGATTGGCCGTGTCACCTATTTTGGGACAGCTTACCACCATTTTTCCACATGCCACGGAACTGGATATACAGATGCTTACCTCCCTGCCTTCACTGCTGATAATTCCTTTTGTGCTGTTGGCGGGCAAGCTGGCAGAGAAACGTGATTTTGTGCGTCTGCTGAAAGCGGGGCTTTGGATGTTTGCCGCCAGTGGGGTACTTTATCTTTTTTCGGACAAAATGTGGCAGTTGATGGTGGTCAGCGCTTTGCTTGGCATCGGTTCGGGGGTGATTATTCCGTTGTCCACCGGTCTGGTTTCACGCTATTTCACGGGGGAATATCGGGTGAAGCAGTTTGGTTACAGTTCTGCCATCACCAATGTGACGCTGGTTGTGGCAACGGCGGTGACTGGGTATCTGGCAGAGGTAAACTGGCACTTGCCTTTCGTGGTATACCTGCTTCCGTTGGTTTCTCTGCTGCTTGTCGGATATTTGAAGGGGGATACCGGTCAGCCGCAGATAGCAGAAGATACAGCTGCCGTTGTTCCGGAGGAATCCAAGCGTGCGGTTCCCGGTAAATACGGCATCCATATCTGCCATCTGCTACAGTTGATGCTGTTTTATGGCGTCACTACGTATGTAGTGCTGGCGGTTACTTTTGACTTGCCTTTTTTGATGGAGGCCCATCACTTCTCCAGCGGAAATTCCGGATTGATGATCTCCTTATTCTTCCTTGCCATTATGGCTCCGGGTTTCTTCCTGGGGCATATCGTGAAGTGGATGGGGAAACACACAAAGTTTTACAGCCTTTTGTCCATTGCAGCGGGTTTGCTCTTGATATGGATTTCGCCTAAAGAATGGCTGATAATACCGGGATGTATGTTGGTTGGTTTGGGATATGGTGTCATTCAACCGCTGATTTATGACGAGACAGTAGATACGGCCATACCGGAAAAAACAACTTTGGCACTGGCCTTTGTAATGGTGATGAATTATCTGGCGATTCTATTGTCCCCGTTCATTACAGACTTCTTTCAGACCTTGTTCCACACTAATTCCAAGGAATTTCCGTTTATTTTCAACCTCTGCATCACACTGCTCGCTATGTGGTGGGAGTATGCGAGGAAGAAGGATTCTTTGTTGGGGGGGAGTTATGAGTGATGAGTGATTTGTTGGTAATTGTGCTGCGCTACCATGCTGAAAGGAAAATACCAACAAATCACTCATCACTTATAACTTATAACTCAATCGCCTCATATTTCAGCCCGAAGACGTCGGCTACAGCTTTGTATGTTACTTTGCCTTCCACTACGTTCAATCCTTGCGCCAGAGCCGGGTCGTCCTTGCAGGCTTGTCTCCAGCCTTTGCATGCCAGGGCAACGGTGTAGGGCAGGGTGGCATTTGTCAGTGCCATGGTGGAGGTGAAGGGTACGGCGCCGGGGATATTGGCAACGGCGTAGTGCACAATTCCATCCACAATGTAGGTAGGATCGCTGTGCGTAGTGGGATGGGAGGTCTCGAAACAACCGCCCTGGTCGATGGCTACGTCCACGAGTACGGTGCCGGGTTTCATCATCTTCAGCATTTCGCGGGTGATGAGATGCGGGGCCTTGTCACCGGGGATGAGGACGGAACCGATTACCAAGTCGATGTTCGGCAATTCCATCTTGATGTTATGGGTGGAAGAATAGAGTGTCTTTACGTTTTTCGGCATCACTTCACTCAGGTAGCGCAGGCGGGGAAGGTTGATGTCGGCAATCAGTACCTCGGCACCCATTCCGGCAGCTATCTGTGCGGCATTGGTGCCCACGATACCACCTCCAAGGATAAGTACGCGTGCGGGACGTACGCCCGTTACTCCGCCCATCAGTTTTCCCTTGCCGCCTTGTGGCTTTTCAAGGAAGCGGGCTCCTACTTGGGTAGCCATGCGTCCTGCCACCTCACTCATAGGAGTAAGTAGCGGAAGTGAGTGGTCTTCTTTTTCCACGGTTTCGTAGGCGATGCAGACGGCACCGCTTTCAATCATGGCTTCGGTCAGTAATTTATCGGCTGCAAAGTGGAAATAGGTGAATACCACTTGTCCCTTTTTAATCAGTTTGTACTCTGGTGCAATAGGTTCCTTTACCTTGACAATCATGTCGGCTGCGGCATACGTGTCTTCAATGGTCGGTAAAGTCTTTGCACCTACGGCGATGTAGTCATCGTCGGAGAAACCGCTGTTTACGCCTGCTGTGGCTTGCACATACACCGTATGACCTTTTTTCACCAATTCGGCTACTCCGGCAGGGGTCATTCCCACGCGGTTCTCGTTGTTCTTGATTTCTTTAGGTACTCCGATAATCATAACCTTAAAGTTTTAATTGGGGGGTTAAACATGGCGCAATATAGCGATTTCCCGGCTTGGATGTTATCGGTGCATCTATGTTCTTCAACAGAATTTTTATGCATGTTTTAATCAATGATAATTGTAGCTTTCTGTAGGTAGAGAGAACTATTCTTTTTATATTTGCATGCATTTAAAATAATATTGACTGTACAAAATATGAAATATTCTATATTTTTCTCTCTTTTGTTCTTTATTGGTAGTGTGCAAAGCGGCTATGCCCAAGAAACCGATACAGACAAGCCCTCCTTCATCCCGCCTTTTGATTTTCCCATCACTTTCTCCGGTAACTTCGGCGAGATACGTGCCAACCATTTTCATGGCGGACTGGATTTCAAGACCGGTGGAACCATAGGCAAGCCGGTACGCGCTCTGGCCGACGGATATATTTCGCGTATCCGCGTTACCCACGGTTCGGGCTATGTGCTCGATGTGGCTTATGACAATGGTTATTCGACGATAAACCGCCATTTGAGTGCCTTTGTGGGCGATGTGGCCCGCCGGGTTGAAGACTTGCAGTACGAGAAAGAAAGTTGGGAGGTGGAAATTACTCCCGAACCCGATGAATATCCCGTGAAGGCCGGTCAGATAATAGCTTTGAGCGGAAACACCGGATACTCTTTCGGTCCGCACCTGCATCTGGATATGATAGAGACGGCTACGGACGAATATATCGACCCGCTGCCTTTCTTCATGAACAAGGTGAAAGACAAGACTGCCCCGCGTGCCGAAGGTATCATGCTGTTTCCACAGTCGGGAAAAGGAGTGGTGGAGGGCAAGCAGACGCGACGGGCTTTTCCGGCACATCCAACGAAACCCATTACCGCCTGGGGACTGATTGGTGCAGGCATCCGTGCCTACGACTATATGGACGGAGTGCAGAATAAATATGGCGTGAAGACGGTGATTCTCGAAGTGGACGGTGAGGAAGTCTTCCGCAGTACGGTAGACCGCTTTGCCTATGAGGAGAACCGCTATATCAATTCGTGGACACACGGTCAGTACATGAAGTCTTTTATAGAGCCGGGCAACCGCCTTCGCATGCTGCAGGCATCCAACGGCAATCGCGGACTGGTGGAAATCAACGAAGAACGCCCTTACCGATTTGTCTATACACTGAGCGATGCGCTGGGAAATACCTCTAAAGTCCGCTTTACAGTCCAGGGGCAGAAGACGACAATTGCTCCGGTGGAACATCGTGAGAAATATGCCCTCAAATGGGACAAGGTGAACTATCTGCAGGAGCCGGGGCTGGAGTTGGTTATCCCGAAAGGAATGCTCTACGATGACGTCTTGCTGAACTACTCCGTGCGGGCTGATAGTGGCGACATCGCTTTCACCTATCAACTGAACGATACCCGTATTCCTATGCACAATGCCTGCGATTTGCGTATCGGCTTGCGCCGGCGTCCGGTAGAGGATGTGACCAAATATTATGTGGCGGGCGTAACGGCGCGCGGTGGAAAATACCGCATCGGCGGTAAGTATGAGGATGGTGTCATGAAAGTGCGTATACGGGATTTGGGGACTTATACCGTGGCAGTGGATACGGTTCCGCCGGTGATAACTCCCGTGAACCAAGCTCAGTGGGGACGTACGGGAAAAATCATCTTCAAGGCCAAGGACAAGGAAACCGGCATCAACACCTATCGGGGTACGATTGACGGAAAATATGCCTTGTTTGGAAAGCCCAACTCCATCAGTGGTAACCTGGTGTGCGAGCTCGACCCGAAACATGTGGAGAAAGGCGGCAAGCATGTGGTGGAGATGACGGTGACGGATGGTTGTGGCAACCGTACCACCGAACAGTTTGAATTTGTATGGTAAATACTGAAATATTTAGTAACATTATAATTTAGAAGTATGAAAAGTAAAAGACTGACTCTTTCCGTCTTGTTTGTTGTGGCAGCCGTAGCGAATGCACTGGCTTGCACCAATCTTATCGTAGGCAAGAACGCCTCCGCAGACGGTTCTACCATTGTTTCTTATTCTGCCGATTCCTATGGCTTGTTCGGCGAGTTATACCATTATCCTGCCGGCATGCACAAGAAAGGCACGCTGATTGATATACATGAGTGGGACACCGGCAAATACCTCGGGCAGATAGAGCAGGCCCGCCAGACGTACAATGTCATCGGCAATATGAATGAGTTCCAGCTCACTATCGGTGAGACGACATTCGGCGGACGTCCCGAGCTGGTGGATACCACCGGTATCATCGACTACGGCAGCCTGATTTACCTCGGTCTGCAACGCTCACGCACCGCTCGCGAGGCCATCAAGGTGATGACGGAACTGGTGCAGGAATACGGCTATTACAGCAGTGGCGAGTCCTTCACCATTGCCGATCCCAATGAAATATGGATTATGGAGATGATTGGCAAGGGACCCGGTGTGCGCGGTGCCGTATGGGTAGCTGTCCGTGTGCCCGATGATTGTATCTCCGCTCATGCCAACCAGAGCCGTATTCATCAGTTCAACATGAACGACAAGGAAAACTGTATGTACTCCGCCGACGTCATTTCCTTTGCGCGTGAGAAGGGCTATTTTGACGGTGTGAACAAGGATTTCAGCTTTGCCGATGCTTACGCTCCGCTCGATTTCGGTGCCCGTCGCTATTGCGAGGCCCGCGTATGGAGTTATTTCAATATGTTTACCGACCGCGGTAACGAGTTCCTACCTTATATATTAGGTGAGACGAATACTCCGATGCCTCTGTTTGTGAAGCCCAACCGCAAAGTTTCCGTGCAGGATGTGAAGAACGCCATGCGCGACCATTATGAAGGTACCCCTCTTGACATCAGCAAAGATTTCGGCGCAGGCCCGTATCATACCCCGTACCGCCTTTCACCACTCTCTTTCAAGGTAGGCGACCAGGAATACTTCAATGAGCGTCCCATCTCCACCCAGCAGAGCGGTTTCGTATTCGTGGCACAGATGCGCTCCGAGTTGCCCGACCCTATCGGTGGAGTATTGTGGTTCGGCACGGATGATGCCAACATGACGGTATTTACGCCCGTATACTGCTGTACGGACAAGGTTCCCGTATGCTACACCCGTGTGGACGGCGCCGATTACATTACTTTCTCCTGGAACTCCGCTTTCTGGATTTTCAACTGGGTGGCCAATATGGTTTATCCCCGTTATGACTTGATGATGGGCGACGTGCGTGCCACTCAGACAGAGTTGGAGACAACCTTCAACGAAGCGCAGGAAGGCGTTGAGGCTGCTGCTGCCAAACTGCTGGAAAAAGACCCTGCCAAAGCAAAGGCATTTCTTACCAACTATACGAACATGACCGCTCAAAGTACCTTCGATACCTGGAAACGTCTTGGCGAGTTTCTTGTCGTAAAGTATAATGACGGCGTTGTCAAACGTATGAAAAACGGTCAATTCGAACGTAATTCCATCGGCCAGCCGGCAGGCGTAATCCGCCCGGGATACCCGAAGGAATTCCTTGAAGAGTATGTTAAGCAGACGGGAGACAGATATAAAATGCCTGAATAAAATTAGGATATTTGAACTTATTCTTCTACATTTGTGTCTTACAAAAAAGTTTATATTAACCCTTAAAACAATAACAGTCTTATGGAAAATCAGGAACTGATTAAGCAGGTGACTGAGAAAGCCGAAAAATGGCTTACCCCGGCATATGATGCCGAAACTCAGGCAGAAGTGAAACGTATGTTGGAAAATCCAGATAAAACCGAATTGATAGACAGTTTTTACAAAGACCTGGAGTTTGGAACGGGTGGTCTGCGTGGCATCATGGGTGCCGGTACAAACCGCATGAACATCTACACCGTAGGTGCCGCAACACAGGGCTTGTCCAACTATCTGAACAAATGTTTTGCCGGAAAGAAGGATATTTCCGTTGTTGTGGGGCACGACTGCCGCAACAATAGCGACAAGTTCGCAAAGATTTCTGCCGACATCTTCTCTGCAAACGGCATCAAGGTATATCTTTTTGATGACCTTCGTCCTACGCCCGAAGTTTCATTTGCCATTCGCCACTTCGGTTGCCAGAGCGGTATCAACATTACAGCCAGCCACAACCCCAGAGAATACAACGGCTACAAGGCTTATTGGGATGACGGTGCGCAGGTGCTCGCTCCGCACGATACAGCCATCATAGACGAGGTGAATAAGGTGACGGTGGCCGACATCAAGTTCAACGGCAACAAGGACTTGATTCAGATTATCGGCAAGGAAGTGGATAAGGTTTATCTGGACATGGTTCACTCCATCTCCATCGACCCCGAAGTCATCCGTCGCCAGAAAGACCTCAGCATTGTGTATACTCCGCTTCATGGCGCAGGCCGCGTGCTCATTCCGGACTCATTGAAGGAGTGGGGATTTGAGAATATCAACTGCGTGCCCGAACAGATGGTGAAGGACGGCAATTTCCCGACAGTGGTTTCTCCGAACCCCGAAAATGCCGAAGCCCTTTCCATGGCCATTGCGCTCGCCAAGAAGATTGACGCCGACATCGTGATGGCAAGTGACCCGGATGCCGACCGTGTCGGTATGGCCTGCAAGGACGATAAGGGCGAGTGGGTGCTTATTAATGGTAACCAGACTTGTCTCATTTTCTTGTACTACATCATCAAGAACCGTATTGCAATGGGCAAGATGCAGCCGAACGACTTCATCGTGAAGACCATCGTGACCACTGAACTCATCAAGGCTGTGGCAGACAAGAACAAGATTGAAATGCGCGACTGCTACACCGGCTTCAAGTGGATTGCTCGCGAAATCCGTCTGAGCGAAGGCAAGCAGCAGTATATCGGTGGTGGTGAAGAAAGCTATGGCTTCCTGGCCGAAGACTTTGTCCGTGATAAAGATGCGGTTTCTGCCTGCTCCTTGCTGGCCGAAATCTGTGCTTGGGCCAAAGACCAGGGTAAGACGCTCTATGACGTATTGATGGAAATCTATGTAGAATACGGATTCTCAAAGGAAACCACCGTGAACGTGGTGAAACCCGGTAAGAGCGGTGCCGAAGAAATCAAGGCGATGATGGATAACTTCCGTGCCAATCCTCCGAAGGAAATCGGCGGTTCGGCTGTCAGCTTGATTAAGGATTACAAGACATTGGAGGCTACCGATGTCCGGGGTAATGTAAGCAAGCTGGATATGCCCGAGACTTCCAATGTACTTCAATATTTCACTGTAGACGGCACGAAGATTTCTGTCCGTCCTTCCGGTACGGAACCGAAGATTAAGTTCTATATCGAGGTGAAGGGCGAGATGGGTTGTCCGAAATGCTATGCCGGCGCTGATGCCGAAGCTGAAAAGAAAGTGGAGGCAGTGCGCAAGTCACTCGGCATTTGATAGGAAAGAGGAAAAAATGTGTATATAGTGTTTGGAGAGGCGTAACCCGTGAGGGCTGCGCCTTTTCTTTTTGCTTCTGTGTTGAAAGAAAACTTAAATAAAGACTTAAACCCGATGGTTGATGAACAAAACGTTTGCAGGGAAGTTTAGTATATGCAGATTGCGGTTACACACCGATTGGTTGATGTGAATGAGAGTCGTTTCATTCGTAGTTGTTCGTTTGTGAGTGTGTGTTTTCCGCAATTTGCTTTTTTAAATTTCTTCCCCCCCTCTTTTTTATTCTTTAATTTTTAATTGTTCTCCATCCACCAGTCTATCAGCCTTCTTGCTATACTCAGCTTTCGTGGTATTTCGGGCAGGTTGTCTTTGGAATAGAAGGCGGCAGCGGTCAGCTCATCTTCCTGCAGTTTTATCTCTCCGCTTTCGTAGTCGGCAATGAAACCCACCATCAATCCGCTGGGGTAGGGCCAGGGCTGGTTGCTGAAGTAGGTGATGTTCTTTACCTTCAGCCCCGTTTCCTCAAAAACTTCCCGTTCCACACATTCTTCCAGTGTCTCGCCGGCTTCGAGGAAGCCTGCCACCAGTCCGTAGAAGGTTCCTCGGAAGTTCCGGGCATGCACCAGCAGGATTTCGTCTCCTTTGCGTATCAGTACGATGATGGCGGTGGAAACGGGAGGGTACATCTCATTGCCGCAGTTGGGACACTTCTTCATGATGGGGGTCTGGTGCTCCATGGCGGTACCACACACGGGGCAGAAGTGGCTGTGCTCGTCCCAATAGAGTATCTGGAAGGCCTTTCCTGCAGAACGGTACTCGTCCGGCGAGATGTAGTCGTACGATGCGCGCAGGCCTATCATGACCCATTCGTCGGTTTCGGCCACGGGCTGTTCCAAGGCGAATGCACGTACTTGCTTGCCGTTGGGGGGGAACACTTCGTGTATATTACTTCCGGCTTCCGGTGTCAGAGGAGGCTCTATACTGACGGGTACGCTGTATTTTATTTCTCCTTTGTCTGTATATCCTTTTTTCAGCAGCAGTTGGTCTTTGAAGAAGACGAACCACTGCGTGCAGGGTTGGGGTTCTGTTGATTTTTCCATTGTTTGTTGTTTTATTATTTTGGGGGGGATGAACACGAAAATACAAAGGCACAGAGATTCTTTTCAAATTAATTTCTATGTCTCTGTGTCTCTGTGCTTGCCCCCCTAAATTTCGTTTGCTGTGTCTTTTTCTTGTCGCACATAGACCGTTGACCTTCCCATTCCGCGGCGGCGCAGGAACCCTTGCCGGATGAAGTTGTTCAGTTCGTCTATGGCGGCATGTCTGGTTAGTCCGCTTAGCTGGATGTATTCGTTCTTGTTGATACATACATTCTGCTTGAGGAACAGTTCCAGTTCGGCTTTTCTTGTTTCTTCGGTGGTCTCTACTACTTTTTTCGATTTCTTGGTAGTGGAGTGTACACGTTCCAACGTCATTTTCTTCTTGATGTTGTTGCGGAACGTGCTGCTGATGCGCAGGTGTACGTTTTGGAATTGGACGGATTCGGAGCGGATTTTCTTTTTCTCGTCGTCGGTCTCGCGCAAGCATTTCAGTGAAGTGCTGAAGAATCCGAGTTCTCCTAGCTCCACGATGTTTCCGTTGGCCAGCAAATCGCACAGCTCGTCAATGCAGGCATCCAATGCTGCCCCTATCACATTCTTGGGCAGATGTTGGAAAGTTGCGATATGTTCCACAAACTCCTTTTGGGTATAAGTCCTTTTCGGGCAGATACGTGCATGGAGTGATTTCTTGTCTTCTTTCCCGTCGGGCGAAGGCGTTTCGTAAAGGTCGTAATACGCGCTCATAAGATATTTATTTTTGTTTATAGCGATAAACAGTTCTCGTCGCTTCGGGGAATTATTTTTGTCGCTAAGCAGATTAATTTTCTTCTTCCTAAAAACTAATCGTCCGACAACTGTTGCATTATCGTCCAACAGTTGTTTAATTATCGTCCGACAGCTGTCGGACGAAACAGAAATGGGTATGGGACGATTATTTCTTAGTGAACAAAGGTATAAAATATTGTGATACGAAGGGTAGTGTTTGGGGAGGAAAGTTTTAGTTTTCGGCAAAAGAGGGGGGATTGTTAAATCCCCAATAATAGGGACTGACCCGATGAAGGACTGGTCACTTACCTGGGGACAATTTGTCTCCAGGTAGAAATGGTAATAGATATAGGAAATGAAAGCAAATCACAACGTGTGTGTGCGTGTCTGTGTGTATTTGTTTTCCAAAGATAGTGAATCTTAATAAGAATCTCTCTGATTTCCCTACTATTTGGTATCTTTACACGCTTTTCTTTATACATGAGTACTGACTATAAATAAATCATATTGTGGAAATAACCCAACGCATTCGTCTCCTCCTTTCCGAAATGAACCGGGGAGTATACGAAAAAGAAACTGAAATAAACCTCTCCCTGCTGGCAGCTCTGGCAGGCGAGAGCATCCTGCTCCTGGGACCTCCGGGAGTAGCCAAGTCAATGGTAGCCAGGCGGCTAAAGTCGGCTTTTACAGATGCCCGTGCCTTTGAATACCTGATGTCCCGCTTCTCTACGCCCGACGAGATTTTCGGTCCTGTCAGCATTAGCCGACTGAAAGAATCCGACAAGTATGAACGTGCCATCGACGGCTATCTGCCCACAGCCGATGTCGTGTTTCTGGACGAAATATGGAAAGCAGGCCCTGCCATACAGAACACTCTGCTGACCGTCATCAACGAGAAACTTTTCCGCAATGGCGACAAGGAACTGCATCTCCCCCTCAAACTGCTCGTAGCTGCCAGTAACGAACTGCCCGCTCAAGGCGAGGGACTAGAAGCCCTATGGGACCGTTTCCTTATCCGCATTCTCTGCACCTGCGTCAAGCAGGAAGAATCTTTCTACAAAATGCTGCTGGACGATTCTGCCGACCATCCGGAAACGACTGCTTGCGAATGGCAAATCTCCGACCGCGAGTATGCCGAATGGCAAGCTGAGATACGCCGCGTAACCTTGCCTCTCGATGTTCTTTCCTGCATCACAGCCATTCGCCACGGACTGACAAGCGTAGAGATGCAAGACTCCGACCTGCGCCGCAATGTCTACGTCAGCGACCGCCGCTGGAAGAACATCGTGAAGCTGCTCAAGACCTCCGCCTTCGTCCACGGCCGCACGGAAGTCTCCATGACCGACCTGCTTCCCGTCTACCACTGTCTATGGAGTGAGCCTGATGAGAGCGTTGCCATCCGTGACATCGTTATCCGTGCCTTATTCGTGTCCCACACAAAACAGATTGCCGGTATCGCCTCCTCGCTGAAATCCGATTTGAAAGTCAGCCGTGTGCGCGAAGCCCTCGACAAAGCCCGCCTTGCCGGCGACCGTAGGGACGATGACCTGCTGATAACGGAACATTTCTACTACCAGGTGGAGAAACATGGTACGGGCAACACCTACATCTTTATCGTGGACTACAGAAATCTGAAGGAGTACAGCGCCAAAGATGCCCCCACCTTGGGCGTAATGTATGCCGACCCCATCAATCCCAAGCGTACCATCATCCGCGCCTTTGCCGACACCGGCGCCGTGAAAGAGGAAGGCACCGAACGCGTCACCCTCTACCGCGACGACAAGCATCTCTACATCAACGGTGTGCGCTTCCCCATGCGGCGTCTGCAACGAGGTGAGGAGCAACAACTCTGGCTGGGAAACCTCTCCGTCACCGACCGTGACTACGAGACGGAACTGGACGCCGCCGCCACCAGCATAGACCGCCTGGTAAGAGATTTGTCCGACAACCTTTTCGTCTCCGAAGAAGACAAAAAGAGCGTAGCTCAATACGTCTCCATCGTCCGCAAGGAAATAGCCTGGGCGCGTGTGGACATGCGCAAACTGAGATATGGAGACGAATAATCCTCCAGTAACCAAGAAGAAGATGAACACCACCGTCACCCGATATGACACCGCCTTCTATGTGCAGGCACTGGACCGTTTCGTTGCCACCGGAGAGTGCGCAGAGACGGATACCGAGCCCTTGTATGCCTATCTACTCTCTGTGATGAACGACTCCATGGTCAAGGTGCAGGTGCTGGGCGATGAGGTCTGTGCACGTATCTTTTACGACACCATGATTCAGTTCATCCAATTGAACTTGGAGAAGGAGAGGTACCACCTCCGGAAAAGCCAGTCGGAACGGACCGGGATGAAACTCGTGCTGGAATGGTCCATGGCAAAGCGGAAAGACGGCTGGCAAGCCTTGCTCCAGCAGATTTCCGACAAATACCGGGAGTACGGCTTCGACTCCCGTTTCTACCGCAGCCACTTCGGTACAGAAGGAGGATATGCGGACGATGAAGTCTGGGAGAAAATGGTGGACGACTGGGAAGACGCCTTCCAACTGAAGATGCACGAAGAAAAGGAGAAAGAGATTGCTTTCCGCAAAGATGCCCTCGAGCGCAGGCTCCGTTCCAATCTGAAAGACATCCCCGAGTACATCCGCCAGAACCGGGTGGATAAGGACGAATTCTTCCAGACCTGGGGCATGATGAGCGGCTTGTGGAATACTGTCGACTTTGAGCGTATACGGAAAATCGTGCGCATCCAGCGCTCTTGCCCCGAGATAGTGAAAGTGGCCCGCAAGATGGGGCGTATGGCAGACGACGAAGGACGTGAGCAAATCCGCGTTGCCGAGGGAAACGTCTACAAAATGGAGCACTCCTCTAAATGTGACATCCTGGGCATCAGTACCGGCAACGACCTCAATGCTCTGCTTCCCATTGAGCTTGCCCATTCCGCCGACAGTGAACTGGAAGATTTGTTCGTCTACAAATACCTTACTCGCAAGCTCCAGACCTTCCGTTATAAATCGGAAATCATGCAGCCTGCCCGGCGCATCGAAACCAAGCCCGCCCGTCCCAAAGGTCCGATGATTGTCTGTCTGGACACCTCGGGAAGCATGGCTGGCAAGCCGGAGAAGATTACCCACTCCCTGCTGATAAAGCTCCTGGAGATAGCCGACCGTCAACGGCGGAACTGCTTTCTGATAGCCTTTTCCGTCTCCATCCATCCGATTGACGTAAGGAAAGAGCGGGCAAGGCTGCTCGAATTCTTCTCAAAGACAGCTTGCGGGGATACAGATGCCACCCGCATGCTGGAAGCCACGTTCCACCTTCTCAAAGAAGGCAAGGAGTATATGAATGCCGATGTGCTTTGGGTCAGCGATTTCAAGATTCCTCACTCTTCACCTGCCTTTATGGAGGAGATTCGCCGTTGTCGGGAAGCTGGTACACACTTCTACGGTCTGCAGATTGGCATCACGGACAATGAGTGGGCACCATTCTTCGACCATATCTATCGAGTAGAATATACTCCTTCGCAACAGTATTAAAAGTTGATATTTACGCCTCCCATCACCGTGGCTTTCGGCATGGGGAAGCCTGCATTGATTTCATAGCGTTGCGCCAGCAGGTTTTCACCCTTGACGAAGACGTCGGCAAAACTGCACAGACGGTAGTTGGCACGCAGGTTCCAGAGTACGAAGCTTTCCTGCTTCTCCTTACCCGGGGTGACCGAGGTATGGAGACCCTTCACGTATTGTATACCGGTAGATAGGCCCCAACGTCCTTGCGTAAAGTCCGCACCGGCATAGAGTTTGTGCTCGGGAGCCGCCAGTACCGGATTCTCCATGTGCAGCCAGCTATAATTGGCATTCATCTGCCAGTGGCGGTTGATGCGGTATCCGAGGTTGGTTTCCACACCCCAGTTCTCTATCTCGCCGGAGTTGACGTTCTTGCGCAGGGCAGGGTCCGTCATGATGATGTTGTCCCCGTTGATGTAGTAGAGGTTCACCCCATAGGACATGGGCCCTCCCAAAAGCTGCCCCGTAAAGGAGAGTTCATAGTTCATCAGGCTCTCCGCTTTCAAATCGGGGTTCTGTGGAGGGAACATGTACATCTCCCGGATGGTGGGGTTACGGAATCCTTTGCTCACCATTGCTTTCAGTTCTGCCTGCCGCGGCAGATGGAAAGCCAGTCCCCCTTGGGGAATCCATTCCGTGCCTACGTGCGAATGGTGGTCTATGCGGACACCGGCGTCCAGTGAAAGCCAACTGTTGATGTCCTGCCTGAAATCCACATAGCCTGCAAATTCATCCATCTGCTTGTCCACGCCGGGGATGCGGTCACCAATCTGCTGTCCGGGTTTTGCCTCGTCGATGGCGACAACCTTGTTCCAGGACTCTCCGCCGAAGTGCTGGTAATCGAAACCTACGGTCAGGCGGTTGCCGGTGAAGAGCGTGGCGCTTTGATACCACGATATGCCCAGCATCCGGTCCTTGGAGTTGAAGTGCGACTTCTGGGGCTCTTCTCCGGGGTGGTAGCCGTCGTTAATCCTGTGCCGGCCCCAGTTATAGAAGAAGCTCACGGCGCCGGAAGTACGGTCGTAACGATTTTCCAGTGCGAAGGAGGTCATGCCGCGTGTGATGCGCGAGTCGTTGTCTATATACGGATTGTCGGCTTCGCCGGGATTGGAGGCGTTGAAGCGGGTGATGTTCACGTCGCCCCACAGCTTCCAGGTGTCGCTGAAGTCGTATCCCAGTTTGGCATAGCCGCCATACTGCTCAAACTCCATGTCGTCACGGTGTCCGTCGGTACGGTTGTACGAGCCGGTCACCACGCTGCTGAAACGCCCTTTCTTCACGCGGTTGGAGACTTCCGTCTGCAGGGTATTGTAGGAACCGTATCCTATCTGCGCATTGGTTTTCACCCCGTCCTCCTGCATCTTGCGGGTGACGATGTTGATAACCCCGCCCATTGCATTGGACCCATAGAGGACGGAGGCGGGACCGCGCAGCACTTCCACCCGTTCGGCCATCATGCTTTGGTAGGCGTCGGCGATGGGATGCCCCATCAGGCCCATGTATTGCGGATGTCCGTCTATCAGCACCAGCAGGCTGGTCGTAGGTCCTCCGGCGGCATTCACCCCGGCGCCTATGCCGCGCAGGCTCATGCCTCCTGCGGCTCCCGTGGATACGCCGTAGCCCATGATGCCGCGGCTTGTGGTGAAAAGTCCGGGCACCTGCTCGGTCAGTGCAGGCAGGATGGAGGGCTGGTAGGTCTGTTCCAGTTGCCGACGACCCACTACGGAGATGGCCATTGGCAGGTGGCGGATGTCTGTTTCATTTCTCGTCCCGGTCACCACGACTTCATCAAGCTTGTAGCTTTTCAGCCGGAGGCTGTCGGCAGGTGCGGACAGCATACTACCCGGAAGGGCGATACTTATTAAAACTGCGGTTAAAATCTTTTTATTCATCGTTTATCTATGGTTCTTTTTGCAAAGTTATACAAAAAGAAGAATCTGTATATGATTGGTAATCCTTAAAATGGACAACCAGGGTTGAAGGTAAGTCCGTTAAAGGGTTTCCTGCTTCAGCGCTTCCACAAATCGGTCTATCTCCTGCAGTTTCGCCGGGATGTCGATGCCTTGCGGACAGTGCGGGTTGCATTGGCCGCAACCGGTGCAGCGGTTGGCTTGGCGGAGACGGGGAACACTGCGGTCATAGCCTATCAGGAAGGCGCGGCGTGCCTCGCGGTAATTCTCGTCTTGGCTGTTCTGCGGCACGTTGCCCTCGTTGATGCAGCGGTTGTAGTGCAGCAAGATGGCTGGAATATCCAGTCCATAGGGGCACGGCATACAGTATTTGCAGTCGTTGCACGGCACGGTGGGGTATTGCAGCATTCGCTGGGCGGTATCTTCCAGCAGGGTAAACTCCTCTTCCGTACATGGAACAAGCGGGGAGAAGGTACGCAGGTTGTCTTGCAGATGCTCCATGTACGTCATTCCGCTCAGTACGGTCAGCACATCGGGGAAAGTACCTGCAAATCGGAAGGCCCAGGAAGCCACGCTCTCTTGCGGGCGGCGTTGTTTCAGACGTGCCATCAAGTGGTCGTTCAGGCGGGATAGGCGTCCGCCCAGCAGCGGCTCCATGATAACGGCGGGAATGTTGCGCTTCACCAGCTCGGCATATAGGTATTCGGCATCCGTGTTACGGGTATTCACTTCTTTGGCATGTCGCCAGTCCACGTAGTTCAGTTGGATTTGTACGAAGTCCCATTTCAGTTCGTCGTGGCGGGAGAGCAGGTAGTCAAAGACTTCGATGTCTCCATGATAGGAGAATCCGAGGTTGCGGATGCGTCCGGCTTCGCGCTCTTTCAGCAGGAAGTCCAGCATGCCGTTGTCCAGATAGCGGGAACGGAGGGCTTCCATGCCGCCCATGCCGATGCCGTGCAGCAGGAGGTAGTCGATGTAGTCCACTTGCAGGTCGCGGAAGGAGCGGTGATACATGGCAAGGGACTCTTCGCGGCTGTGCGTGCTGGGACTGAAGTTGGACAGCTTTGTGGCAAGGAAGAATTTCTCCCGTGGATGGCGTTTTAAGGCAATGCCTGTGGCGCGCTCCGACAGACCTTGCACATAGGCGGGAGAGGTGTCGAAATAGTTCACTCCGTGAGCAATGGCATAGTCTATCAGGTCGTTCACGGCTTCCTGGTCTATTTCGTCTCCATTCCCATCGGCGCGTTTCCGGGTGGGCCATCGCATGCATCCGTATCCCAGCAGAGAAACCCGGTCGCCCGTGTTGGGGTTGGTACGATAGGTCATCTTGCCGGTTGGTATCTCGCCCAGTGCGGCCGATTCGCTTTCCCCGTTGTTCTTGTTGCCCGAACAGCCGTATAGGGCTGCTGCCGAGGCAAGCGTTCCTGCACCGGCGAGTTTGAAGAAATCGCGGCGGTTTATCTTGTTCTTATTGTCTTCTTTCATTGTGATAGGACTGAAATTATAAATGGATATTAGGGTGATAAAGCTGCTTCAGACAGTTCTGTGCATCACATGGCCTTCCACATAAATGGCACTGAACGGACGCGACGGACAAAGGTTCTCGCATGCTCCGCATCCGATACAGCGTTCGGCGTTGACTACCGGTATCTTGATGGAGGCTTCGTCTTCCGGGTCTGAAGGAACCATCTGTATGGCACCGGCCGGACAATGGCGGGCACAGTTCCCGCATTCCATCTTGTCTGTGATGCAGATGCAATTCTCCTTAATCCATACGGCATGACCGATTTGGACGGCCGATTTCTCGGCGAGGCTCGTCAGATGGATGGCATCGGTAGGACACACCTCCGCACACTTGGCGCATTCGGGGCGGCAGTAACCGCGTTCGTAGGACATTTCCGGCTGCATCAGTTTTGTCAAGTCCGAAGAAGGACGGAGCACTTGGTTGGGGCATACCGATACGCAGAGCTGGCAGGCTGTGCAGTGTTGTGCAAAGTGGCGGGCGCTCAGTGAGCCCGGAGGAGTGATGGGAGTGGCGCGCTCGGGGATTTTTTTGTCCTCGATGACAGCCAGTCCACCGTCCACTTTCTTCTCCTGCGCCTTGAGGGCTGCCGTAGCAGCAAACACGGCAGTTGTAGAGAGAAATGCGCGGCGGGCGTCGTTTACCTGCTCCGGTGCCACGGAGGTTTCCTGGGAGACTGCAGCGGAGGCCGGCTTGCGGCGTGTGTAAGTGATGGCACCTTTCCTGCACTTGTTGATGCAGTCCATACATGCCACGCAACGGCTGTAATCTATTTCGTGTGCTTTGATGTTGATGCACGATGCCTTGCAGTTGCGGGCACAAAGTCCGCAACTGTTGCACTTCTTTGTGTCAATTACCGGTTTCAGCAAGGAATACTTCGAGAGGAAGCCAAGCACTGTACCTACCGGACAGATGGTGTTGCAATAGGTACGTCCACCTCGCCATGCCAGCACGATGAGGACCACCAGAGTGACCGTGGCAATCAGCAGGGTAGGGAGACTCTTCATCCATACATCCGTTTCATAGAAGGCATAGCTGTCAGCACGTTCGGCCAGGTAGGCCAGTCCGTTGTTTGCCCACTGGTAGAGTGGGGAGAAAAGGCTGGAAACGATGCGCCCGTATGAGCTGTAAGGGGCCAGCAGCACGACAAAAGAGTTCAGTCCGCCGATAATGGCAAGTACGAATACTCCCAGCACACCGTAGCGTAGCCATTTCAGTGCGGACGAGTAGCGGAAACGGTTTTTCTTCCGTTTGGCGGAGAGCCAGGAAACAATGTCCTGGAATACTCCCAACGGGCAGATGACGGAGCAGTAGATGCGTCCGAATACCAAGGTCAGCACTGCAAGAAACAGTACTACACCGATGTTCAGTGCCAGCACGGCCGGCAGGAATTGTATCTTCGCCATCCATCCGAACCAGGCATGCAGTGTTCCCGTGAAGTCGAGGAACAACAGCGTGATGAGTGCGAAGAAGATGACGGCAAGGGTCAGTCTGATGGTACGTAGCATAAATGTATTGTATAGCGGTTAGTATTCGTTCTTTATACCTTTTTTCCCATCTCGTAGGCTTCGTGCATGGAAGGCTTGTCGTTTATCTCGCCCACCTTCCAGGCACCCACGCCATAAATGGTGCCGCATTCTTTGGGCTCTTCCAGGCAGTCGAGGAAGCCACGGAAACCATCGATGGTACGCTCCATCATGGGGACACTTTCTTCGGCGGCGGCGATGATGAAGTAGAACTCCTTGTCCTTTATTTCAAGGTAGCGTGCGCAACAACGGTCAATCAGTGTCTTCATCTGCGCGCTCATGGTGTAGAAGTAGACGGGGGTTGCCATGACGATGACGTCGGCGGCAATCATCTTTTCCACCACTTCGGCGGCATCGTCCTTTTGCGGGCAGGGTTTGCCGTACATGCTGCATACGCTGCATCCCGTGCAGTAGTTGATGTGCTTGTCTTTCAGGAAAATCTTTTCTACTTGATGTCCGGCCTCTGCGGCACCGCGCATGAATTCATTGCACAAGAGGTCGGAGTTTCCATTCCTGCGGGGACTGGAGGAGAGGATTAATACTTTTTTGCTCATATTCGTTGTTCGTTAGTTAGTAAATGATTACGTGCTGCAAAAATAGGCAGGTTTTATGAGAATGGCAGTATACAAATTACGGTTGTTGTTACCTAAATTACTGATTCATTCCAAAAGTATCTCCCGTTCGATGCCGGTGTCTTTCAGAAACTCCCGGTCGTGGCTGATGGCAATTACGGTGCCGGCGTAGTCGCGTATCGTTGCCGTTATTATTTCTATACTCTCGATGTCCAGATTGTTGGTGGGTTCGTCCAGAATGAACATATCCGGGGTATTGTCGGCAATCATCAGGCAGCAGAAGGAGAGGCGCATCTTTTCGCCGCCACTCAGTTTGCCGCACGGCTTGTTCCACACGTCGCGGGGAAAGAGGTAACGGTTGAGGATGGTTTTCACTTCATGTTCCGGCAGGTGGCGGTGGTTGAAAGCTTCTGCTTGTTGGAGTACGCTGCGCTCATTACGGACGAGGGAGTATTCTTGGTCCAGATAGACGGAGGTGAAGCCGGCACGCTCCATCACTCCGTCGGTGGGGTGCAATTCGCCCATGATGAGTTTCAGCAGGGTTGTTTTTCCACTGCCGTTTTTTCCTTTCAAGCTGAGGCGGTCGCCGCTTCTCAACTGGAAGGTGAGGGAGGAAGACCAGAGCTCCTTTACTGCCTCCGGACGGGTTGTCTCCATAGGAGAAGCCGCGAGGCTGGGATAATGAAAGTTGACGTCCTTTGCCTTGACCAGAACTTTCCCCACATGCAGATGAGAGGCATTGAAGTCTGTTTTCAGTTTGTCTGTCTGTGGCAGTGAACTTTTGATGCCTGACATTTCTGCCTGCAATTTTTCCGTTTTCTCCGTATGAATGCTGCTGAGTCTGCTGCTGCTGTTTTCCGCATTGTTTTTCAGTGCTCCCATCATGATGCGGGGAATCCCCTTTTTAATGGAGTTTTTTTCTCCCCGCACATTCTGTTTGGACTTCCGTTCTTCTACTTCGCGTGCCACTTTGCGTGCAAGGCGCAGGGCTTTCTGCTTCTCTTCCAGTTGTTGGGTAAGGGCTTTCTGTTGCAGGGCCTTCTGTTTTTTGTAGAAGTCGTAGTTTCCGCTGTAATACGTCAATCCCTGGGAGGAGAGTTCGCAGATGGCAGGCAACTGATTCAGTAGCGTGCGGTCGTGACTGATGACGAGCACGGTAGCCGATGTCCGTCGTATCAAGTTATACAGACGTTCCCGTCCATCCGCGTCCAGATAGTTGGTCGGTTCGTCCAGCAGGATGGCTGTTGGGTTGTGCAACTCCATGCCTGCCAGGAAGATGCGGGTCTTTTCGCCGCCGCTAAGTCCTTCCATCGGACGGGAGAGTGGGATACCGTCCAGTCCCCAGCTGTCGAGAGAAGTCTGGGCGCGTTCTTCCACGTTCCAGTCATCATTGAGCGTATTGAAGTGCTTTTCGGTAGCGTCACCGCTTAGGATGGCATGCAGGGCAGATAGCTTGTGGCTGATTCCCAAAGCTTGTGCTATTGTCTGCCGGTCGTATTGTCCGAAGTGCTGGGGCACGTAGTACAGATGTTCGGGGCGTAGCACCGTTCCCGAACTTGGAGACAAGTCTCCTACCAAAATACGCATGAGGGTAGACTTGCCGCAACCGTTATTTCCGGTCAGGGCTATTTTATCTCCGGAGTTGATACTCAAGTGGAGGTGTGAAAACAAGATTTCCTTATCTGCATGGATATAGCTAAGGTCTTTAATGATAAAGCTCATAAGTTTCTACTGTGTTTTTAGAAGTAAGAATGATAGGGGAGATGCAAGCATTCCCCGAAATTGAAATTCTCGAAGGGGAGGGTACAGACAAACACAGTATTGGCTAAACATCTATATAGGTGATGCTCAGCGTTCAGTCTGAAAAAGCATGTTGATAGTGATGTTTACCGGAATGTGCTGTCTTTAGTCGGATATTCTCATCGGTGGAATTAATTGGTTAATGGGTGCAAAGGTAATGATTTCCACTGAATAACAAAGGTTTTTTGTGATATTAATATCGTGTCGGCAAGAAGTTAATATCGTGTTTGCAAGAAATTAACTTCCTGCAGACACGATGTTAGTACTTTATTGGTTCTGTTACTTCATGGCCGAAGCATCGAACGAGAGTGGCAGTAATTCTCCCACATTCTTCAGCTCGTAGATTCCCTTTTTGCCATATAGCAACACCCTCATGGGATGCTTGAAGCGCTTTTCCGTTTCGAGCATCACTTGCCGGCAGGCGCCGCAGGGAGGAATGGGAGACTCCAGGAACTCGTTGTGCTCGTTGCGTGCGGCAATGGCGAGGGTGGTCACTGCCTGGTCGGGATGTTGGGAGTTGGCATAGAATAGGGTGGTGCGTTCTGCACACAGCCCGGAAGGATAGGCGGCGTTTTCCTGGTTGGTGCCGGTCACTACAATACCGTTTGCCAGTCTGGCTGCAGCTCCTACCGAGAAGTGGGAGTAAGGGGCATAGCTGCGGTTGGTAGCCTCGCGGGCGGCATCCATCAGTTCGCGGTCGGCGGCATCCAGTTCTTCATAGTCGTATATCTTGACGGCGATTTCGATATTTAATTCTTTCATAAGGCAAAGGGTTATATTGTAATTAATGTTACAAAGATAGAAAAGAGATTGGTTATTTCAATTCTTTTACGGACTTTTGTGCAGAACTCAACATTTTAAGCATGAAACGGATTTTCAGACTGACTGCTATCATAGCATTTCTTTTTATTTCCATAACAACAGTGCAGGCACAACGCCGGAATGCCCGCTACAATGAGTATATCAAACAGTATGCTCCCCTTGCCGTGGAGCAGATGCAACGTCATAAGATACCTGCCAGCATCACGCTGGCCCAAGGGCTGTTGGAGAGCGGTGCCGGATACAGTGAGCTGGCGCGCAAGAGCAACAATCACTTCGGCATCAAGTGTGGAGGCAACTGGCGCGGACGGACGGTGAGGCATGATGACGATGCCCGCAATGAATGTTTCCGCGCTTATCGCAATCCGAAAGACTCTTATGAAGACCATTCCGATTTCCTGAAACGGGGAGCACGTTATGCTTTTCTTTTCAAACTGAAGATTACGGACTATAAGGGTTGGGCGCGCGGCTTGAAGAAGGCCGGCTATGCTACCGACCCGTCGTATGCCAACCGCCTGATAACCATTATTGAGGACTATGAACTGTATAAGTACGACAGCCGTGGCATGAGCAAGCGCGATGTCCGCAGTTGGGAGAAGGAACTGAAAAAGAAACCTTGGCTGGCCAATCCGCATCAGGTGTACATTGCCAACGATATAGCTTATGTCGTGGCACGCGACGGAGACACCTTCCAGGTATTGGGCAAGGAGTTTGACATCAGCTGGAAGAAACTGGTGAAATACAACGACCTCCATAAAGAATATACACTGGAGGTGGGAGACATTATTTACTTGAAAGAAAAGCGCAAGAAAGCCGCCAAACCCCATACCGTCTACATAGTGAAAGACGGTGATTCCATGCATACCATTTCCCAAAAGTACGGCATTCGTCTGAAGAACCTTTATAAGATGAATCGCAAGGATGCGGAATACGTGCCGGAGATTGGCGACAGATTGAGATTAAGATAAAGAAGCTATCCGAAAATGTACAGGGTGTCCGAAAACGGACACCCTTCTTTTTTGTCTTTTCGCTTACTTTCAGGGGGTTATGATTTTGGCATGGATTTAGTATATATTAAGCGTTATGTTCGCAAACAATAAAATTAAAAGATATGGATAGAGAAATTCCGAAAGAAGTGCGTAATAAAGAACGCAATAAGAAAATCATCCGCTACGGTGCTATCGGCGTGGCAGGTATCGTAGTGGTCAGTGTACTCATTTCATTGATGCGTACGGGAGTGAAGGAGAAAGACCTCGTTTTCTCCAAAGTAGGCAAGGGTACGATTGAAGTCAGTGTCAGTGCCTCCGGAAAAGTGGTTCCTGCATTCGAGGAAATTATAAATTCGCCTATTAATACCCGCATTTTGGAAGTGTACAGAAAAGGTGGTGATAGTGTGGATGTCGGTACCCCTATCCTGAAACTGGACTTACAGAGTGCCGAAACCGACTACAAAAAGATGCTGGATGAAGAGCAGATGCGCAGCTACAAGCTGAAACAGCTGAAACTTGACAACCAGACCAAGCTGACCGACCTTCAGATGAAAATCAAAGTCTCCGCCATGAAGCTGGACCGCATGAAGGTGGAACTGCGTAACGAGCAGTACCTTGATAGCCTCGGTTCGGGCACCACCGACAAAGTGCGCCAAGCCGAACTGAGCTACAACGTAGCACAACTGGAATACGAGCAATTACAGCAGCAGTATGCCAACGAGAAGGAAGTGCTGGCTGCGGAATACCAAGTGCAGGAGCTGGATTTCAGCATGTTCCAAAAGACACTGGCCGAAACCAAACGTACGCTCGACGATGCGCAGGTGCGTTCGCCCCGGAAGGCCATCCTTACTTATATCAACAATCAGATTGGTGCCCAGGTTCCCGAAGGCTCACAGATTGCCGTCATCTCCGACTTGAGTCACTTCAAGGTGGAAGGCGAGATTGCCGATACTTACGGTGACCGTGTGGCTGCCGGCGGCAAGGCCATTGTGAAGATTGGCAGCGAAAAGCTGGAAGGTTCCGTAAGCAGTGTTACTCCGCTTTCAAAGAATGGCGTCATCTCCTTTACCGTGCAGTTGAATGAGGACAACAACCGCCGACTGCGTTCCGGTCTGAAAACCGACGTCTATGTGATGAATGCGGTGAAGGAAGACGTGATGCGCATAGCCAATGCCAGCTATTATGTGGGACGTGGGGAGTATGAACTTTTTGTACGCAATTCCGACAAGGAAATTGTAAAGCGCAAGGTGCAGCTGGGCGATTCCAACTTTGAGTTTGTAGAAGTGGTCAGTGGCTTGCAACCGGGTGATGAAGTGGTGGTGAGCGATATGAGTAACTATAAGAACAAGAATAAGTTGAAGCTAAAATGATAAAGGTTTACTTGAAACAAGCCTGGGAGCTGTTGAAGCAGAATAAACTGTTCAGCATGCTCTACATTGTGGGTACGGGGCTGGCCATTGCCATGACAATGATTATGGCGGTGGTGTATTATGTGAAGATTGCGCCCGTCTATCCAGAGGCAAACCGCATGAATACGCTTTACCTCAGCAATTCAAAATTCACGCAGGGAAGCGGCAACAATACCAGGACCATGCAATGGGCTGTTTCCTACAAGGCGCTGCAAGACTGGTTCTATCCCGTAGAGAATGCTCTTGTCGTTTCGGCCGAGCTGCATAATGACTTGTCGGAAAACAGTTATATACAGCCTGCCGACCGTAGCGGTGATTTTCCGGTTATGGTAAAGTTGACAGACCCTGCTTTTTTCAAGATATATTCTTTCCAATTCCTGGAAGGTAGTCCATTCACGGCATCCGACCTGGCAAGTGGCATTTCCACTGCTGTCGTTACCGATGATTTGGCACGCCGCTTGTTCGGTACGACGGAAGAGGTAGTAGGACGCTCGTTCAGCCTGAACTATATCGACTACCGGGTTTGTGGAGTGGTGCGTAGCGCCAGTTACCTCACCTCCAAATCCTATGCACAGCTTTACGTACCTTATACGGTGTCGCCCGATTACAGCAGTCCTAAATACAACCTTCCCTATCTGGGAGCTTTCAGCGCTACCTTTCTGGTGAAGGACGGTAAGCAGGGAGATGCTCTGCGGGCTGAGATAAAGGAAATCTGCCGTAAGGAGAATCTTATGCATCCCGATGAATGGCAAGTGGATTTTTGGGAGCAGCCCACCTCCCATCTGTTGAGTGTCTTTAAGACTTATTCAGGTATGGAGTTTGACCTTTGGGCCACAGTGCGCCACTTCCTGCTTGTCCTGCTCGTATTGCTATTGGTGCCTGCCTTGAATCTGAGTGGCATGATATCGAGCCGTATGGAGGGACGCCTGGCAGAGATGGGGGTGCGGAAGTCGTTTGGAGCCGGACGTAAGATACTGCTTTCACAAGTGATGTGGGAAAACCTGCTGTTGACTGCACTGGGTGGAGCATTGGGCTTGCTGCTGGCCTGGCTGGCACTTTACACGGGACGCGAGTGGATATTTACGGTACTCGACAGTTGGCCGGGCATGGTGCCCGAAGGAGTGGATGTCCGCGTATCGGGTGAGATGCTGTTTGCTCCGTTGGTTTTTCTCGCAGCATTGGTGCTGTGTGTCGTACTGAATCTGTTGTCGGCCCTTATACCGGCGTGGTATTCCTTGCGGAAACCGATTGTGAACTCACTGAATGAAAAACGATAAGACACGGGAGGTTGGTATGTTTAAGTTAATATGGAAGAATCTTTGGGCGCGCCGCCGCAAGAACGGATGGTTGTTGGCCGAATTGATATTGGTGAGTATCATCAGTTGGGTTGTATTGGACCCGGTGATTGTGGTCACGCACGACCGTAATATCCCGTTGGGCTATGATGCGGAGCGGCTTTGCCTCATTTCATTGGGCGCATTGCAGCCCCAGGCACCGGGATACGACGCCGAAGCGCAGGACTCTGCTACGTTGGTGGACAACTATTATAATCTGATGCGTTATGTCAAGGACTTTGACGGTGTGGAATCGGCCACTCCCGTGCTGGGATTCTGTTATCCCAATTCTTCGGGAAGTTCGAATAGTCAATTGTTTGCCGAAGGGGATACGATTCCCTTATCTATTATGATGATACAATTTCTGCCTCATACAAACTTTTTTGATACGTATGGTTTCCGTTCCGGTAAGGGGCGGACACTCGGACAGCTGTCCGACTACGCCTATGCCCCGAATGACATTGTACTGACGGAGAATGCTGCCGAACAGTTGTTCCATACCAAAGACGCGCATGGCAAACGCTGTGTAAGCAGAGACCATGGAGATACCTTGTACATGCCGGTTGTCGGTACGATAGGAGCCATGAAGATGTATAGCGAGTGGCGTCCCGTCCCCGTTGCATTTATGCCGATGCTTACCATCGATACAAGTTATATCCCTGAAAGTGCCCATATCTTGGTACGCCTCAAAGAAGGTGTCAGCATGGAGCGTTTTCTGCACGATTTCCGTCCCTGGATGGTGAAGGAGATGAGGCGGGGCAATCTGTTTGCCCGCAGTGTCCGTTCCTATGAGCAGATTATAACGGAGAGCGAAGCCAGCAATTCCACACCGATTTACCGCCGTAATCTGGCGATGGCGGCTTTCTTCCTGGTGAATCTTTGCCTGGGTGTCATCGGTACCTTCTGGTTGCAGACACGTACGAGGCGCGAGGAAGTGGGAGTGATGCTGTCGTTCGGAGCTACACGCAGCGACATTGTCCGCCTGCTGATGGGCGAAGGCACGGTATTGACCGTGGTCGCTTCACTGACTGGTTTTCTGCTCTATTTGCAATATGCACTGAAAGAAGGGCTGGCCAAAGGGCAGAATTGGGTGGAGAGCACAGAGAGCTATTGGGTGTCGGATTTCACCTCGCATTATCTGCTCGTGTCGCTCGTCATCTTTCTGATACTGCTGGTGGTAGTGTTGGTGGGAATCTATATCCCGGCGCGCAACATCAGCCGCATTCCACCTACGGAAGCCCTGCGTGACGAATAGATGAAAACGGACAAGGTGTTCATTTTCGGACACCTTACTGCATGTGTAAATAGCAGATAATCAATAATAAACGATTTTGGCACAACTTTTGACCTCTTGAAGCAGAAATTGTGCGGAATAGAAACGGAACAGAATAATAACAATTAAATACTTACCATTATGATTAAGTTAACTGGCATCAACAAGATTTATCGTACAAACGAGATTGAAACCGTGGCATTGGAAAATGTAAACCTCGAAGTGAACAAGGGAGAATTTCTCAGTATCATGGGACCCTCCGGTTGTGGAAAATCTACGTTGCTAAACATTATGGGTTTACTGGATGCACCCACCAGCGGCACTATCGAAATAGCCGGTACGAAAGTAGACGGCATGAAGGACAAGGAGCTGGCTGCTTTCCGTAACCGGAAGTTGGGTTTTGTGTTCCAGTCTTTCCATCTGATTAACTCGCTGAATGTACTGGATAATGTGGAGCTGCCTTTGCTGTATAGAAAGGTGTCTGCCAAAGAACGCCGTCGTTTGGCGGAAGAGGTGTTGAAGAAGGTCGGTTTGAGCCACCGCATGCGTCACATGCCTACACAGCTTTCCGGCGGTCAGTGCCAGCGTGTAGCCATTGCCCGTGCCATTATCGGCAACCCGGAGATAATCCTCGCCGATGAGCCCACCGGTAACCTGGACTCCAAGATGGGTGCCGAAGTCATGGAACTGTTGCATCAACTGAACAAGGAAGACGGACGTACCATCGTGATGGTGACCCACAATGAAGAGCAGGCCAAACAGACCTCACGTACCGTCCGCTTCTTCGACGGACGTCAGGTGGAATAATTACTGCTTAGCAACTGTCAACTATTAATTATCAACTATCAATTAATGAAATGCAAACCGTAAGACAAGCTTTTACAATCTTGAAGCAGAATCCGCTGCTAAGTACGATTTCCATATTGGGTACGGCCTTTGCTATCACCATGATTATGGCTATTGTGATTACTTGGCAGACGAAATATGCTGACTTGGAACCGGAGGTGAACCGCAGTCGGTGTCTTTACTTTTCCGCTATGCACGTATACGACAAGGAAAAGGACGGCAATAATAATTGGAGTAATCCTTCGGCGGCATTTATGAAAGAATGCGTGCAGCCGGTGCCCGAAGTGGAATACTGTACGGCATTTTCCCCAGCCGGTTTGTCATTGGCTTCGTTGACTGACGGTAACAATCGGGTGAAAGTGGATGCTATGCGGACAGATCCCGACTTCTGGAAAGTGTTCAGCATGCAGTTTCTTGCCGGACGCGGCTTCAGCGAAGCCGACCGTGCTGGAGAAAGCAAGGCTGTAGTAGTCTGTGCGTCTGTAGCGCGGAAACTGTATGGAAGTACAGATGTAGTGGGACAGGAATTCCTGCTGAACCGGGAACTTGCGCGTATCGTGGGAGTGGTGAAAGATGTTTCCGTCACTGCTAAGGATGCATATGCACAAGTATGGGGTATGTACAGTGCCGACGAACTGAAAATTACCGGAGTCCACAGTTATTTGGGAGGCATGCAGATTGCTGTATTGGCACGTACATCCGATGACTTTCCTGCCATCCGGGAGGGCATTGCCAAGCAGGTGGAACGTGTTAATGCCGGATTGGGTAATAAACAGATAGACATCATGGAACAGCCGGACAATATCGTGGCGCACGTCAACCACGTATGGGCTAATGTAGGGCCAGACTTGACAATGCTTTATCTTCAATATGCCGTAGCTTTATTTATCATTTTGTTGGTACCGTCACTCAATCTGTGTGGCTTGAGTAACAGCCGCATGCAGCAACGTATTACCGAATTAGGTGTACGTAAGGCTTTTGGAGGAACGAAAAGTGTGCTTGTGCGGCAGATACTGAACGAAAATCTGATGTTGACATTACTGGGTGGAGTAGTGGGACTGCTTTTCAGTTATTTGGCAGTATATGCCATGCGTATGTGGCTGTTCACCAATAATCAGAATGTGGGTACGTCGGGCGAGTTCAGCTTGAACATGGAGGCACTGTTTAGTCCGTGGGTATTCCTGCTGGCATTTGTTTTCTGTGTGGTCATCAATCTGTTGAGTGCGGCACTGCCTGCATGGATAGCGGCACGGCGCACTATTGTAGATTCTTTGAATGATAAATAGAAGGAGGTACTTGATATGAAATTTACGATACATAACTTACGTATGATAAAGGCACGCTTCAGCAGTAACGGCTGGGTATTGGCTGAATTGTTCTTGGTATTCATCGTGATGTGGTTCCTCTGTGACTCACTGGGATGCATGAAATATACTTTCTACCGTCCGCTGGGTTATAATATTGAACATGTCTATAAATTATCCACCGTTGTAGGTGGAGAAAGTCGGGATACGAGTCTGACTGATGCCGATAAATATCTGGGTATATTGGCGAAATTGGAACAAGAGCCTTCCGTAGAGGCAGCTGCCCTTTGTTATTGGAGCCTTCCGATGAGTGGCAGTAATAGTTACAATGCGTTGGTTGTGCAAGATACTTCCTGGGTGCAAGGACGCTGTATTTATACGACTGGAGGATATATGGATGTTTTCCGGATAAGTGAGGACCCGCGTCACCCGTTCCGGGACACTCCCGCAGGATGGAACAATGTGACACTGAGTAATGCCGCTTTTGAACGTTTTCGTAAGAAAATGCCGGAGTTTTCGCAGACTACGCCGTTAGGTAATGGTGATTCTGTTACAATCATCAAGCAGATGGGGAAGACCGGTGCTTTCCGTTCCTATCGTTATGGAGTTGAGGAACCTTGGTTCTTTTATCATTTGGGAGAGAATATGATTAAGGCAGAGTTTGCCGACAATTGGTCGCAGATTGTTTTCCGCGTGAAGCCTGCTGCCGACGGACCGGATTATCGGGAGAAGTTTCTGCGCGAAATAGCGCCTAAACTGGACACGGACAATGCGTTTGTGGCAGATGCCGCTCCCTATACTGAACAACAGTTGCAGTTTGAGGTGATGAATGGCGATACGGATAAGGTGAACAGTCAGGCTGTGGTGGTGCTCTTCCTGCTGGTGAATGTATTTTTGGGGTTAATAGGCACCTTCTGGTTCCGTACTCGCCGCCGCCGTTCGGAGATAGCTCTACGGATGACGATGGGCAGTACGCGTGGCGGTGTGTTTCGTTTACTGATAGGTGAGGGGTTACTGTTATTGGCGTTAGTGACATTGCCTGCCATGGTTGTATGCTACAATGTGGGGATGGCGGAATTTACTATAGGACGTACCTCTCTCATATCCACTTGGCCGATAGAGTGGAGTGTGATACGCTTCCTTGCAGGTTCTCTAGGGGCTTGGTTACTGATAGCTCTGATGGTAGTGATTGGAATATGGTTTCCGGCACGGCAGGCTATGAAGATTGAGCCGGCAGAGGCGTTGCATGAAGAGTAGTATGAAAAACAATAGAGGATTAACAATAAAAAAGAAGAAAAATGAAAACTAATATAGTAGGTATTATCATTGCATTGATATTGACATTTGTAGGTATGCTGAGTGTTTATGCACAAGATACCAAAGTGAGTGAAGTGCGCAAAGTGGATGCCTTTTCGTCCATTGAGATAACGTCTGTGGGAACAATTTATTTTACACAGAGTGACACTTATTCTTTCAAGATTGAAGGTAAGGAGAAGCACGTGAAGAATACAGAAACCACAGTGAAGGACGGCTGTCTGCTGATAGGCTTCAAGGATAGGAAAAACAAGAGCATGAGAAATCAGAAAGATGGCGTGACCATTTGGATTTCGGCTCCTGATTTGAAGAAGGTGGAGTTTACCGGTGTAGGGGAGTTCAATTGTGAGAAGCCCTTGAAACTGGATGAGGTGTCATTTGAGGTAAAGGGAGTGGGTGAAGTGAATGTATCCGATTTGACGTGTGACGAGCTGAAAGTTGCTTTGCGCGGAGTAGGTAGCGCCGATATTCATGTAGTCTGCGATTATTTGACTGCCAGAATGAGTGGTGTGGGTGACGTCACTTTGAGCGGAACTGCCGGGCATGCTGACATTTCTAAAGGAGGCATAGGCGGAGTGAATACATGTAACCTGAAGGTGGGCCGTTGAGTAGCGGTAACACCAATCGTAAATAGTAAATCGTCTAATCGTAAATATCAATATGATAAAGCAATACTTCACACAAGCCTGGGCACAGTTGCGGCAGCAACCGATGATTAGTGCCGTCAGCATAGCCGGTACGGCACTTGCCATCTTCCTCATCATGCTGGTGGTGATGATGCAGCAGGTGAAGGTAGCTCCGTTTGCTCCGGAGAGCAACCGCGACCGCTTTCTACATGTGCATTATATGAGCATCACCAACAAAAGCTGGGGAGAGGGAAACAGTTCCAACGGACCGATGGGGATAAAGACTGCGCTTGAGTGCTTCAAATCGCTGAAGACCCCCGAAGCAGTAACGATTTATACCTGTATGGTCATTTCTACCCCCGTGAATCTGCCGGGACAACCTGCAACGGGTATCGACCTGTTGCAGACAGATGATACTTTCTGGCGTGTGTTTGATTTCTCTTTTGTTGCCGGGAAACCTTATGACCAGGCTACATTCGATGCCGGACTACCCGTAGCGGTAATTACGGAAAGTGTAGCGCGCAGGTTATTCCAGACAACGGAGGCTGTTGGTCGCGAATTCCTTTTGAACCATGCTCCTTATACAGTGTCCGGTGTAGTGAAGGATGTTTCTACTTTGGCCAACACTGCCTATGCGCAGGTATGGGTGCCCTATACTTCTACTGAGATAACGAAAAGCACATGGAGTGATGAGCATATGGGGATGATGAGCGTTACCATTCTGGCGAAAAGCCGTGATGATTTTCCCGCTATTCGTGAGGAGACGGAACGCCGCCGTCAGGAGTACGACACTGTAATTGGCGAGAATGGTTATTCGTTGATTTACCGTAACCGTCCTTATGACCAGGAGAAAAATGCCGCAGGAATGGCTGCCAACATCGAACCGGACGTGGACCAGGCACGCAGGCAGCGTCTCATTATCTTCATCATTCTACTGATTGTTCCTGCCATCAACCTCAGCTCGATGACGCAGAGCCGTCTGCGCCAGCGTGTGGCAGAGATTGGTGTGCGCCGGGCATTCGGTTCAACGAGACTGGAACTGATGGGGCAAATCATTGCAGAAAATCTGGTGGTGACATTGCTGGCAGGGGTGATGGGATTGTTGCTGAGTGTAGCATTCGCTTATTTGGGAAATACACTGCTGTTTGCGCAGGAATTCAGCCAGACGCTGAGTCCTCCGGCAGTGGATGCAAGCATATTGCTGCATGGCTCCACCTTTGGCTGGGCGTTGTTGTTCTGCTTTGTGCTGAACTTACTAAGTTCCGGTATTCCCGCATGGCGTGCATCAAGAATAGGGATTGTAAATGCATTGGGCGGACGTTTGCATAAATAACTCCATCACAAAACATTAATCATTGAAGAAAATGACTAAGAAACTTCTTACACAGATAAAGAATGAATGGCTCTCAAACCTATGGTTGGTGTTGGAGTTATTGGTAGTGAGTGTAGTGATGTGGTACGTGGTAGACTATCTCTACACGCGCGCCGCCACCTATCTGGAGCCGAGAGGCTTTAATATAGAGCACTGCTACCTTATAGAGTTGGGGGAACTGACACCCAAAAGTCCCGACTACATAGCCGGGCATACCTCTCAGCAGACCCACGATGACATAGCCGAGTTGTTGGAGCGTCTGCGTCGTCGGCCGGAGATAGAAGCGGTCAGCCTTTCGCAGAATTCATATCCTTACAACGGAAGCAATTCAGGCGCTGAAGTAAGCTATGACACTTTGCGTTCTCCCGGTTGGACCATCCGCAGGTTAGTGACACCGGACTTTCCCCGTGTATTCCGCTATCGGGGCACGCGTGGCGAGACACCCGAACAATTGGCTGAAATGTTGGAGCGCGGGGAGTTTATGGCTTCGGATAACCTCTACCGGAAATACGACCGCCGGATGACAGATCTCGTAGGCCAGCGGTTCTATCTTTTTGGTGATACTACGAAGACCTACCGGCTGGGTGCTGCACTGCAAAATGTACGCTATCACGATTATGACCAGGCGCGAAGCTCATATTCCATGATGGTGAAGCAGAGTTTCTACTATATCGGTCTCGAACTTTGTGTCCGCGTCCGTGAAGGGCAGGACAATGACTTCATTGAGAGGCTGAAGGCAGACAGTGAGAGCCAGTTCCGCATAGGCAATATCTTCATTTCGGAGATACGTTCTTTCAAGGATATTCGTCGCAACTACCAGCAGGCATGGACCAATGACATCCGTAACTATGTGATGGGTATGGGATTCCTGCTGCTGAACATTTTCCTCGGCTTGCTCGGAACATTCTGGTTCCGTACGCAGCAACGCCGTTCGGAGATAGCACTGCACAAAGCGCATGGAGCGACAGACCGTGCCATCTTCAGCCGGCTGCTTAGTGAAGGGATATTGTTGTTGGCAATTGTCACCCCCGTTGCATTGCTCATCGATTATAATCTTGCACACCTGGAGTTGAATTCCTGGAGGAACGGTACGACGTTGGAGTGGGACCGCCTGCTGCTCTGTGCTGCCATCAGCTTTGTGCTGATTACCCTAATGATTGTCATCGGTATAGGTATTCCCGCCCGCAAGGCGATGAAGGTGCAGCCTGCCGAAGCATTACATGATGAATAGAAAGTTATGAAACAAATTTTAGCTCTTATCCGCCAGAATCCCTTTTTCAGTGCTGTTTCCGTCATCGGTACGGCAGTGAGCATCACCTTTGTCATGGTCATTTACATGGTGTATGACATCCAGACGGCTGACTTGGCTCCCGAGTCGCACCGCAGTAGTATGGTATATTCTTCTTATGGATATTCTTACCGTAAGTCCGACCGCAGCAATTCCAATACGGGTATGTCTTATCGGGCTGTCAACGCTATTTTTAAGGAGCTTCCGGGAGCAGAACTTGTCACCTATTTGGGACCTACCTATCTTAGATATTGTGGGGAATCGCCCGCGCGGGGAATGCGCCGTACGGTTCGTCAGGTGGATTTGAACTATTGGAGTGTCTACGACATCCCTCTTGTGGCGGGCCGTCTTTTCAGTACCGAAGAGTTCGATGCTTGCCGGGATGTCGTGGTTATAGGTGAACAGCTTGCCCGCGAAGCTTTCGGGTCTGCCGAAGCAGCCATTGGCAAGAATTATTTTGTTAACTTTCGCCCTAAGCGCATTGTCGGGGTCACCAAAGATGTGAGCTCTCTGTTCACATTTGCCTATGGAGAGTTGTGGATGCCTTATTCCACCCGGGATTCCGGTCTGGGCAGTGAAGGGCTACGGGGAGATTTCGAGGCTGTGGCCCTTGTCAAGCCCGGTGTCGGCAGAGAGGAACTCAAGCAGCAGATAGAACAGTCGCTTGCCCGCTTCAACGAGACACTGACCGAATATAAACTGGAACTTCCCGATCTCAGCACTTATACGGAACGGCAGTTCTTCCGTAATGACACGATGAGTCCTGCCGTAACTTGCATAATCCTGGGTCTGATATTGCTGATTGTACCCGCCATCAATGTCAGTGGACTTATATCTTCGCAAATGTCCCGTCGCATGGCTGAGCTTGCGGTAAGGAAAGCATACGGTGCCAGCCGTTCTACCTTGATGGTGCAGTTGCTCCGCGAGAACCTGGCCTTGGCATTTGCCGGCGCATTGCTCGGTTTTCTCTTTTCGTGCATATTCCTATGGCTGGGCAAGGACTGGATGCTTGGCGATGGTGCTCCCGGAACGAATTTTGATGTAAGCGTCTGGCTCTTCCTCCGTCCCGCGGTTTTCGTGGCTGTATTGGTGGTGTGTCTGTTGTTCAACCTGCTTTCTGTGTTTATTCCTGCCTGGCATGCCACCCGCCGCCCCATAGCCGAGGTTCTTGGCGGAGAATGAGCGGATAAACGAATCCCAATTAAAAAACAGTAACGAGTATGATACATTCTATTTTACACCAGATATGGAACCAGCGCCGCAGTAATGGCTGGCTGTTTGCCGAGCTGTTGATTGTATTTACATTGATGTGGTATTGTGTGGATGTACTCTATGGCTTTGCCCATGCAGAACGGCAACCTAAGGGGTATGATTTGGAGCATGTCTATAAGATAAGGATTTCCTGTAATCCCACACAGATAGTGCCGTGCACGTCGGAAGACAGCCTGCAGACCTTCTGGTTCAAACCAATGGAAGAGGTGCTCCGGCGTATCAGGCAATATCCTGCTGTGGAAAGTGCTGCCATGTGGTTGGGTACCGATACTTATACCCGAGGGCGTGTTTATCAGGGTTATACAACGGACAGTGTGCATGTTGTCGAGACTACTGTACGCTATGTGTCTCCCGAATATTTCGATGTCATGCGCATTCCACTGTTGCAGGGGAATATCATGGATTGGAACCCCACTGCCAGCCCTCTGCCTGCCGTGGTGACCCGTGATTTGGCAGACAGCCTTTTCCTGACAAGTGCCGAGGCGGTGGGTCGCGAGTTCCTGGATTATTACAATGGAGGTCTTCGTTACCGTGTTTCCGCAGTCTGTGCTTTGCAGAAGACGGATGATTATGCCCGTTACGGGCCTTTTGTACTGACTCCTTTCCCCGGTTGGTTTTATAAGGACCAGTACCTTCCGTTCATTTCCCTACGGATACGCCCGGAGGCGGATACGGATAATTTTGCAGCCTGTTTTTATCAGGATATGACATCGCAGTTGCAGGTCACTCCATTCTATCTTTTCGACATACAGAGCTACAAAGAACAGAAAATAGAACGGGATGCTGCTGAAGGAATAACTCCATACATTCGCAGTGCAAGGCTCATTGTAGTATTCTTCGTTTTCAATGTATTCATCGGGCTGATGGGAACTTTCTGGTTCCGTACCCGCCACCGTCGCAGCGAGATTGCTTTGCGCATGGCCATGGGCAGCAGCCGCGGAAGAATACGCTGGCAATTGCTGGGTGAAGGGTTGCTGCTGTTGGCACTTGCTTCCATCCCCGCTTTGATGATATGTATCAATATGGTTATGGCAGATGTCACTTTTACGGAAGCCACGGATGCCACTTGGGGGAGATTTGTCATATGCGTTTCTATTGTCTGGATATTGATGGCATTGATGGTGATTGCAGGAATCTGGTATCCGGCTTCACGGGCCATGAAGGTACAGCCTGCCGAAGCATTGCACGATGAGTGAGTTTTTTTTGAATAATCTGTGCTCATTCTCAATATAACTTGTATATTTGCGTGACGAATAAGAGTTTTGCGTTGAGTATACAAAATCTATATTATGATGAAACGCCTTTTCTTTCCATTGTTTGCAGGCTTGTTGTGGTTGATGTCGGGAACACTTTCGGCTACGGAACGTACGTACAATGTACTTTTCATACAGTCCTATACAAAAAATACTCCTTGGCACAGCCTTCTGACAGAAAATTTGGAGAACGGACTGGACAAGGGGGGAGTTAAAGCCAATATCACTACTGAATATCTGAATGCCGATTACTGGTCTTTCGCTTCCGAGTGCTTCATCATGCGCCGCATCTGCGAGCGTGCCAGGCAACGGAAAACGGACTTGATTGTGACTTCCAGCGATGAGGCTTTCTTCACATTGACCCATTGCGGTGATTCCCTGCCTTATCAGATACCGGTGGTGGTTTCGGGCATCAAATACCCGGATGAGAGGGTCTTTGAAAGAATGCCCAACGTCTCTGGCTATGTTTCGAAAACGGATTTCGATGTCTTGCTGGATGCGGCTGTCCGTATGTTCCCTTCCCGCAGGGAGTTGGTTTGTCTGTCCGACAGCAGTTTCCTGAGCCTTAAAGGGGTCAGGGCTGTGGAAGACTCTTGGGAACGCATAAAAAGCAACTATCCGGAGCATGAGTTGAAAGTGCTGAACGTGCAGGCCAAGTCCTTGAACTCTATCATCACTTCCATTTGCTATGACTACAATGCCTACAAGCATATTGTTATAGCTCCCAAATGGATTCCTTTTCTTTCCTTGAAGTTGAAGGCTCCCGTGTTTACCAGCCAGAACCTGGCTATGACGAACGGTGTTCTGTGTGTGTATGATGCCGTTCCCGGAGAGGATGCTTTTGCTGCCGGCCGGCAGGCTGCAAGTATTTTGAAGGGCAAGTCACCCGCCTCATTGGAAGTAAAGGACTTTGGGGGCAAGTTGCTGTTCGATTACAAACAGTTGCAGTTTTTCCGTGTGGACACGAACCGTGCGGAGAGCAAGGGCATCATTTTGAATATACCGTTGATGGAGCGTTACCGTGTCTGGTTCATTCTGTTCTATTCGCTGATTGTCGGGGCATTGGTGCTGCTGGTTGCCTGGCTTTTCCGTGCCAACCGCAGGGAGTCGCGTAAGCGCATACATGCCCAGACCCGCTTGTTGATACAGCACCGCCTGGTGGAGCAGCGCGACGAGTTCGACAATATCTTCTGTTCCATTCGCGACGGCTTGATTACGTATGATACCGACCTGCGCATCCATTTTGTCAACCGTCCGTTGTTACAGATGTTGGGACTTTCTTCCGAAACCTATACGTCCCGTTTCTATGAAGGGCAGATGGCCGGCTCCATTTTCAGGATTTACATGAATGGAGAAAACATCTTGCAGGACTTGTTGAAGAAAGTACGTACCGGAAAGAGACCTATTTCTATTCCGGAGAAAGCCTTCATGCAGGAAAACCATCAGGGAACGTATTTCCCCGTTTCCGGCGAGGTAGTACCTATCTTTGCCAATGAAAAGATGACGGGAATGGCGATTGTATGCCGCAATATCTCCGAAGAAGAGATGCAGAGACGCTTCTTCAATATGGCGGTGGAGGAAAGCTCCATTTATCCGTGGCAGTACAACATGCATATGAACCGTTTCCATTTCCCGGGTGGATTGCTGCGCCGTTTCGGGTATACCGGTGATACGGACTTGCTGGCACGTGATGAGATGGACACCCTTATACATCCGGAAGACTTGCTGCATACGCGCAGGAATTTTGATGCCATTCTGTTGGGCAATGAAATCAATTCACGGATGAGTTTCCGGTTGAAGAGTGCGGATGGGAGCTATGAATGGTGGGAGTTCCGCAGTACCGCTTATGACGGACTGACGGTTGATACCCCATACATGGTATTGGGAGTATGCCAGAGCATCCAGCGTTACAAGGATACGGAAGAGGCCTTGATTGCCGCACGTGACCGTGCCTTGCAGGCCGACAAGCTCAAATCTGCGTTTCTTGCCAATATGAGCCATGAGATACGCACCCCTTTGAATGCCATTGTCGGCTTCTCGGATTTGTTGAAGGATTTGGACGCTTTTTCTCCGGAAGAGGTAAAGCAGTTCGTCGAAACAATCAACATCAACTGTACATTGCTGCTGGCGTTGATAAACGATATTCTGGACCTCTCGCGCATAGAATCGGGCACGATGGACTTTAAGTTCGGAGCATTCAACCTGGCGTTTATCATGCAGGAGGTCCATGAATCCCAGCGTCTGAGTATGCCTCGGGATGTAGAGCTGCGTATAGAGATTCCGGAAGGGGAAGACAAATTGGTCATCACCGATTCCGTCCGCTTGAAGCAGGTCGTGAACAACCTGATAAACAATGCCAAGAAATTCACGGTAACGGGCAGCATCACCTTCGGCTATGTCACGAACCGGGAAGGATATACCACCATCTTTGTCGAAGACACGGGAAGCGGTATCTCTGAAGACGCCCAGAAACATATCTTCGAACGCTTTTACAAAGAAGACAGCTTTACGCAGGGCGCCGGTTTGGGGCTGAGCATTTGCCAGACCATCGTAGACCGCCTGCATGGTTCTATCTCGGTCTCCTCAGAGTTGGGAAAAGGAACGCGTTTCGAGGTGGTGATACCGGATGCGAACGAGTAATCATTCAATCCGTTTGCAGGCATTGGCTTGCAGGAACTCTTCCAATATATCCTCGTAATTGCCATACAGCATGATGTGGTGGTTGCCCAGCGGTGTCTTGAGGAAATAGTCGGCAGGGGAGTTCATTTTTATCCGCACTTGGGTGCGGCACATATTGATGTAGTTTGTATTCTCAACAAGCGTGCCGGTGCTCAAGTAATATTCGTCCAGGCTTTCGCTTCCGCATTTTACGATGGTTACATCTCCCGTCGGCAGGATTCCCTGAATACCGATGCCGCTTTCCGTCTCAAAATGGTTGCGTATGATGAACTGCTCCGTTTGTGCGATGCCGATGGTGCAGTGTGCCAATATGATTTCATTGGTACGGGCATTTATCATGGAAGGATTGGCCATGAAGGAGTTTTTCCCCGTCAGCACTTTTACGGCCAGCATGGTGAAGACGGATTGCAAATCGCCTTCACATCCGGCAATGATTCCTTCGTCGTTCAGCAAGGCAAGGGCAAGGCAGCCGGTGGTTCCCGTTTGGTCTATCAGGCGGAAGCAGCTGAGGGTAATGGCGCTCAGTCGCTCTTCCTCTACAATCCTCTTGATGGCTCGATACAGCCGCATGGCTTTTATCATGTCTTCGGGGCTTGCCTCTCGGCAGGCAAGCGCTTTTCCTGCCAGTCCGGCGCATGCTTCGCCCACCTCGTCGTCCGTTATCTGTCCGTAGTATTCATAAATGCGGTCCAATGAGACGTCTGTGTACTCGATACCCCAGCGGCGTTTGGCAAGCAGATAATCCACATTGCTGGCAACGAGCCAGCTGGACGGAGTGCCCATTACGCCGATGCGCATGCCGAAAAGGCTGCGTTGTGCCACGAAATTGCTGTGCAGGACAAAAATACGCTTGATGGTCTCGGGGAGCTCTCCGTGAAGAATCTCGCTTTTCATTCCCCGGCCGCGCAGCCAGGAAGATATTTCGAGAGCGGCGGCCAGTGAGTTCTGCATGCCGTCTGCCAAGAGGATGGCGGGGCGGGGAAGGGATTCGAAATGCTGGATTACCAGCCGTTCCACACCTCCGGTGGCAATGAATATAATACTGAAGTCATCGGGTGATAACTTGTCTATGTCTTTGTAATCAATGAAGTTGACGGTAAAGTATTTTTCCAATTCAGTCAATATCACTTCGTGGGAGCTACGGACTGATGCTTGTTTATGCAGTATGGAAGCAAAAGTTATAAGGTTGATGACCATGGTGTTATTTACTATTTGACTATTTACTATTTACAATTGATTCTACTTGGCTCGTTTGCTTTTTCAAAGATACAAGTTTCTGTTTACATATCATAGAGTTTTTACGATAGATAAGTTTTTTAAAGTTTTTATGGTCTTGCCTTCCTTTTGGTTTCAAATAATTCGCTACATTTGCAACTTTAATGATAAAGTGATAGCAATATCACCTATAAATACTCTATTAAATAGTAAATCATAAATCGTCAAATAGTAAATAAACCTCATGCCAACAATATCTATTCGCGGAATGGAGATGCCCGCATCTCCTATCAGAAAACTGGCTCCTCTGGCAGATGCTGCCAAGCAGAGGGGTATACATGTATTTCACCTGAACATCGGTCAACCCGACCTGCCTACTCCGGAAGTCGCGATTGAAGCGATACGGAACATCGACCGGAAAGTTCTGGAATACAGTCCCAGTGCGGGATATCGCAGTTACCGCGAGAAGTTGGTGGGTTACTATGCAAAGTACAATATCAATCTGACTGCAGACGACATCATCATCACTTCCGGCGGCTCGGAGGCGGTGTTGTTCTCTTTCCTGGCTTGCCTCAATCCGGGGGATGAAATCATTGTTCCCGAGCCGGCCTATGCCAATTATATGGCGTTTGCCATCTCTGCCGGAGCCAAGATACGCACCATTGCCACGACCATCGAAGAGGGTTTCTCGTTGCCCAAGGTAGAGAAGTTCGAGGAGTTGATTAACGAGCGCACGCGTGCTATTTTGATTTGCAATCCCAACAATCCTACGGGTTACCTCTATACACGCCGTGAAATGAACCAGATTCGCGACCTTGTGAAGAAGTACGATTTGTTCCTCTTCTCGGACGAGGTGTACCGTGAATTTATTTATACGGGTTCTCCCTATATCTCTGCCTGCCATCTGGAGGGCATTGAGAACAATGTGGTGCTGATTGATTCCGTGTCCAAGCGCTATTCGGAGTGCGGCATCCGCATCGGTGCCCTGATAACGAAGAACAAGGAAATCCGGGATGCTGTCATGAAGTTCTGCCAGGCGCGTCTCAGTCCTCCGTTGATAGGCCAGATTGCCGCAGAAGCATCGCTGGATGCCGATGAGGATTATCTGCGCGACACATACGATGAATATGTAGAACGCCGTAAATGCTTGATTGACGGATTGAACCGTATACCGGGCGTATATTCGCCCATCCCGATGGGAGCATTCTATACGGTGGCAAAGCTTCCGGTAGATGATTCGGACAAGTTCTGTGCCTGGTGTCTGTCGGAGTTCGAATACGAGGGACAGACGGTATTCATGGCGCCTGCGTCCGGATTCTATACTACGCCGGGTTCCGGTCGCAACGAAGTGCGTATCGCATACGTACTGAAGAAAGACGACTTGAACCGCGCCTTGTTTGTTCTGCAAAAAGCATTGGAAGCCTATCCGGGAAGAGAAATGAAGGATTAGGGATTAATTTATGAACTTATCTCGCTTTATAGCGTTGCGCATTTATCGCAACTCGGAGCCGGGCAAGCAAGTTTCCCGTCCGGCTGTCCTTATTGCCATGGTGGGTATTGCTCTCGGACTGGCGGTGATGATTATTGCCGTGTCCGTCATTGTTGGCTTCAAGAGCGAGGTGAGGGATAAAATCGTGGGTTTCGGTGCCCATATCCAGATAGGCAACTTGGATGCTGCACGCTCTTATGAGACGCGCCCGGTGGTGGTGGGCGACAGCATGATGGCTGCGCTTTCCGATTATCCCGAAGTGAAGCATGTACAACGCTACTCCACCAAGCCGGGGATGATAAAGACCGCCGATGCCTTTCAGGGAATGGTGCTGAAAGGTGTGGGGCAGGAGTATGACAGCACCTTTTTCCACCGCCATCTGCTGGAGGGGGAGTTTCCGCAATTCAGCGATTCCGCTTCGTCCAACCGCGTAGTCATCTCAAAGTCTCTTGCCAACAAGCTGCAATTGAAACTTGGTGACAAGATAGACACCTACTTCATCCAGGACGATGTGCGTGCTCGCCGCCTGAAGATTGTAGGTATCTACCAAACCAACTTCTCCGAATACGACAACCTATTCCTGCTTACCGACCTCTATCTGGTGAATCGCCTGAACAACTGGGAGCCGGACCAGGTGAGCGGTGTGGAGCTGGAAATACGCGATTATGACAAGCTGGAAGAAACCACCTATGAGATAGCTGCCGATACGGATGAGAATCCCGACCGCTATGGTGCCGAGTATTGCGTCCGTAATGTAGAGCAGCTCAATCCCCAAATCTTTGCCTGGCTGGGCATCTTGGATGTCAACATCTGGGTCATTCTCATTCTGATGATTGGGGTGGCGGGTTTCACCATGGTATCCGGCCTGCTGATTATCATCATAGAGCGTACCTCCATGATAGGCGTGCTGAAGTCTTTGGGAGCCAATAACTTTACCATCCGTAAAGTCTTCCTTTGGTTTTCGGTCTTCCTCATTGGGAAAGGCATGCTTTGGGGGAACATAATCGGCCTTGCGTTCTATTTCGTGCAGCGCTGGTCCGGCTTGTTCAAGCTCGACCCTGAAACCTATTACATGGCTACTGTTCCGGTATCTTTCAATATCTGGCTGTTCCTGCTGCTGAATGCCGGCACATTGCTGGCTTCGGTCCTGATGTTGCTGGGCCCATCATTCCTGATTACACGCATCCATCCGGCAACTTCCATCCGTTACGAATAAGAGAATCACTTTCTCAGAAAATCGCTTTTCTTGCGGAACAGACAGTACCATTTCCAACGTAAAGACTGTATCGGCTGCAATAGGTCGAAAGCCGGTAGTGTGAAGTAATATCTGCGCTGTTCTTCCAGGTCGTGGGCAGTCTTGTTGACAATGACTGCCTGCATGGTGAAACGGAACAGGAACAAAAGAAAAGCGACGCCTGCTGCCAGCCAGTGGAAGTGCAGAATGCCGATGACCATCGCGGCTATCCAGGATGCGTGGAATGCCAGGCGGGTCAGGGTCTCAAAACCGGCCAGCCAGCGTTGCATTCCATGATACAGCCGTGCTGTGGAGGCGTAGCCTATTTTCTCTTCTTTCCAGTCCTTGGTACGCAGAAGCGGCTGCATGCGCACAATGGCATTGGCATCCGTTTCTACCCGCGTGTTCTCCGGGGTAGCCACGTGGTTGATGAACAAATCGTCGTCTCCCCGTTGCAGGTTGAGGTGTGCGGAGAATCCTTTCTGTTGGTAGAAGAGTTCCTTCCGGTAGGCCAGGTTACGCCCGATGCCCATGTAGGGGCTGCCTGCCAGGGCAAATCCCAGATAGCGCATGGAAGTGAACAGATTGTCGAATGCCGCCCGTTTGTGCAGCCAGCCTTTGCCGCGTTCGTAGCCGCTGTATCCCAGCACCACTTGGGTACGTGATGTGAAGTTGCGTGCCATCAGTCGCAGCCATTGGTTGCTTTGGGGCATGCAGTTGGCATTGGTGAACACCAGCCATTCATATTTGCTGGCCTTGATTCCAAGCGTCACGGCCAGCTTCTTGCGGCTGATGTAGCGGGAGGAATCGGGCACGAAGCTGTGGTAGAGATGGGGATATTTCTCCTCGAGGATGGTCAGGTAATCCTCGCTCTCATCGGTGTTGCCGTCGTTAATGACGATGACTTCAAATTGGGGATAGTCCTGCTCCAGCACGGCGCCCAGGTTGCGGCGCAGATTCTCGGATTCCTCGCGGGCGCAGATGATGACGGATATGGGGGGCAGTTCCTGGGTGAAGTGCGTGTCTCCCTGCTTCACGGCACGGCTGCGCGCATGAATACGGTTGTAGAGACAGAGGTAGTAGATAATTTGAATAAGGAACAGACCACCCGCCGTAGCGAGTACGATAATTTCAGTTGAATCTAATGTAAATGCTTCCATGTGCAGTAGGACGTTTATGTGCTGCAAATTTACACAATTTCCGGCACTACCTCAAACTTTGTTCCGGGAAAGTGCTTGGACAAATACTGCTTGATGTATTTCATCGTGTCTTCCTGGATAGTCTTGTCCTCTACCGTGGGATAGAGGTTGTAGAGTACCGTATCGAGCGCGATGTCCCGGTTCTTGATGGCTTCGAAGCTCAGCAGGGTGTGGTTGATGCTGCCCAGCTTTCCGGAGGTGACAAAGATAAGCGGGTACTGCTTCTCCGCAATGTAGTCTATCGTCAGGAAATCTTCGGTAAGGGGAACCATCAGACCGCCGGCGCCTTCTACGAGCACGGTATCATAGCGATGGGAAAGTTCCCTGGTGGCACGCTCTATTTTTCCGAAGTCTATCGGGCGCTTGTCTATGCGGGCGGCGAGGTGGGGAGAGCAGGGATAGGAGAATATCTCGGGCATGGTCAGCCCCTCTTTGTCTTCCGGCAGGTAGCCGGTTCCGGTGAGGCGGCGGTGCAGGTCGATGTCCTCGGAATGACCGGTGTTGCCGGTCTGGATGAATTTTTGGGTGATGACGCGCAGGCCGCGTTGCATAAGCTCACGGGCGTACCAGGCGGTGCAATAGCTTTTTCCGGCATCTGTATCAATGCCGCTGATGAAGTAGATGTTTTTTGTTTCCATTATTTTGTTTTTTTTCGTGCGATGATATAAATAGGATGATAGGTCAGGCTTACGTTGCCTGCGGCATCACTGAACCGGGTTGTGTATTCTTTGCAGAAGGATTGCAGGCGACTACGCGTCCACATCCTTTTTTCCGTACCCGTGACTCCGGTTTGCTTCAGATGCTTCAGCACTGCCTGGGGAGTGGGGAAGGGCAAGGATATCACCTCTTCTTCGGCATGAAGAATATCGAAACCGGGAGACAGCAGGGCTTGCAGCTCCTCAACGGAGAGATAGTCCAGCCCGTGCCCAGTCAGTTGGCGTATTTCGTGCATGTTTGTGGCGCCGAAGGTGCTGAAGGCAAGCAGGCCGTCTGCCACCAGTGCTTGGTGGCAGCGGGTGAAGAAAGCACCTGGGTCGTTGAACCATTGCAGGGTGGAGCACGAGGTTATCAGGTCGGTTTCTCCGGGGAAGTCGATGGCTTCGGCATCACCGGGGACGAACTGCACGGTAGTGCCGTCGCAAAGTTCCTTGACGCACTCCTCCATTTCCCGGCACAAGTCGTTCAGCAGCAGAGCTTCCGGTTGCAAGGTGTGGAGGAGGATACGTGAGTAGCTTCCCGTTCCGCAGCCAAACTCTACGACACGGCGGAAACGTGTGTATGGTTCCTTTATGAGCTGCATCATCTTCTCGGCGACTTGTTGCTGCACGCGGGCCTCCCGGGTATAGGTATTCCGGGCTTTGGCAAAGCGGGCGGCTATCAGTTGTTTGTCCATCGGGTTCAGTGGCTTGTCCATAGGTCTTGCAGGTAATGTCTGAATAACTCTTCCTGGTAGTGGGCATCCTCCGTTTGCAGTACGGGGGTGCCGAGTATTTCCCAGGCTTGCAGCTGGTTGGCTGGTGGAATGATGCGGTCGTTGCCTCCCGTTACTGCCTGCTGCCAATGGAAGGTGGCAGCAGGCAGTGTGTGGTACATCTTCTCAATCTCCGTCAACTCATCTCTCAACTCTTCCAGCGGACGGCGGGGGGTGATTTCCAGGAAAGCTTTGAAGGCTGCTCCGTTGGCGCACATGCGGCGGAGGAATTTGTGCAGTGAAGCCCCGGTCAGTCCGTCCAATGTCCCGTGGTAGATGGCGGGTGGAATGCCCATATGCTGGTCTATGGGGTAGGGCGTTCCGTTGATGGCGATGCTGTTTGCCATATGGATACCTTCGCCGGACGTACCTGGCGATGAGAGCTGTGGCACGGTCTGCGAAGCCGCCCATACCCCCATAGACCAGCCGATGAGGTTGATTTCGCGGTATTCTTCCAGTCCGGAGGCGTCAAAATCCAGTGTGCGGTAGTCATAGCACACCATGAAGTCGCTGGCTGCCGGACGATACATTTTGAAAGGCGTCTCATCGGCTCCCCAGCCGGCAAAGAACAGCAATAGCCGGGGATGATGCTCGTGTATAATGTAACTTTGTTTCATCTGTTTTTAGAATCGTATAGCGTTAGTATTCCTCTCTTCCTTTAGGGGAATAAGGGGTATCAGTTCTCCAATCTCATCTTCCCGTATGTCTGCCGTCAGCGAAAAGCGGATGCGTGATGTCCTTTCGGGCACTGTGGGCGGGCGTACCGGCAGTGCATAGAACCCATGCCTCTGCAGCAACTCTGCGCACAGCACAGTGTCGGCACTGGGGCCGATAATCAAGGGGACGATATGGCTTGCGCTAGGGCATCCGTACCCCTTGGCTTGTAATGCTTCGCGCAGCGTCCGGCTGATTCTTGCCAGATGCTCGCGGCGGTCCTGCATTCCGGCAAGTTTCCGCACGATAAACAGTGTCCAGGCAATACTTGTCGGAGGCAATGCCGTGGTGAAGATGAGGGTTCGCATCCGGTTGACGAGATACTCGCGTATCGTCCGGCAACAGGCGATGTATGCGCCGGCAGATGCCGCTGCCTTGCCGAAGGTGCCCACGAGGAAATCTATATCCCGGATGCATCCGGTTTCTTCGGCGCAGCCCAGGCCGCGCAGTCCCCTTACGCCGAATGCATGGGCTTCGTCCACATAGAGCAGTACGTTGGAGTATCTTTTTTTCAAACGCACCAATGCCGTGAGGTCGGCTTGGTCACCGTCCATGCTGAAGATGCTTTCTGTGACGATAATCAATTGCCGGAATGTTGCATGGTGTTGTTCCAGCAGGCGTTCCAGTTGCACCAGGTCGTTGTGGCGGAAGCGGATGCAGCGTGCGGTGGATAGGCGGATGCCGTCGATGATGCTGGCATGCACCAGCTTGTCTGCCAGTATTAGGGTTTGTGCATCGCTCACGGCGGGCAGAATCCCCATATTGGCATGATAGCCGCTATTGAGCACCAGTGCTGTCTCTGTGCCGAAAAGTGTGGCGAGTTCCGTCTCCAGTTCTTCGTAAATCCCGAAGTTCCCCGTCAGCAGGCGGGAGGAGGAGGAAGTCGGCAGGAAGGTGTCCGGTGTCAGTGTCTGCAGGAATTCTTCCTTTAGCTGGCGGTCGGCAGCCAGGCCCAGGTAGTCGTTGGACGAAAGGTTCAGCATATGCCGGCCATCGGCTATAACCGTGCGTCCCTCGTGTGTCAGTTGCGGCAGGCGGCGCAGGTTGCTGTGTTCTTTCAATGTTTGCAGCTCTTGCTGCATATATTCTATTGCATTCATAATTCTTTTAAAATGTGCCAATGTGGTTTTAATGTGCTAATGTGCCAATGTGCTAATATGCCAATGACCTGCGGCGTGATAGCGCAGCGTAAACATTGCGCAGCCAATTGGCACATTAGCATATTAGCACATTCTTATAATTTTCATCAATCCCCCCGTCAGCTTCCTCAGCTGTTCCGGCTCTATAATGAACGGAGGCATCAGGTATACCAATCTTCCGAACGGGCGTACCCAGATTCCCTCCTCAACGAAGCGTTTTTGCATCCACGCCATGTCTACGGGTTCTTTTGTCTCAATCACCCCGATGGCTCCCAGCACACGTACATCCGTCACTTGCGGTAATCGGCGTGCCGGTTCAAGCTCTTCTTGCAGTTGCCGGCTGATGCGAGTCACCTTGCCTTGCCAGTCGTATTCGGGCGAGGTCAGCAGCTTCACCGAAGCGCACGCTACGGCGCATGCCAGTGGGTTTCCCATAAAGGTGGGTCCGTGCATAAACACCTCCGGCGTATGGTTGGAGATGGTATCCGCCACTTCATTCGTCGTCAGTACGGCGGACAGCGTCATGTATCCGCCCGTTATGGCCTTTCCTATGCACATGATGTCCGGTTCTACACCCGCATGCTCCCAGGCAAAGAGTTTTCCCGTCCGTCCGAAGCCCGTGGCTATCTCATCGAATATCAGCAGCAGGCCATGTTCCTTGCATATCTGTGCCGCTTCACGCAGGTACTGGGGGTGGTAGAACCACATGCCGCCAGCGCCCTGCACCACAGGTTCGAGGATAAGCGCTGCCAGTTCCTCGTGATGCTCCTCTACCAGTTTCCGCAGTTCCACCGTATCCCGTTCATCCCATTCGCCGTGGAAGCGCGAGCGCGGCTGCGGCACGAAATAGCGCATCGGCAATGATGCCCCGAACAGCGAATGCATGCCCGTCACCGGGTCGCAGACAGACATGGCATTCCATGTATCCCCGTGATAGCCCGAACGGATAGTCACAAAATTGTTCTTCTTCGCCTTTCCCTTGCCATACCAGTACTGCACGGCCATTTTCAAGGCCACCTCTACTGCCACCGAGCCCGAGTCGGCATAGAATATCTTCTGCATGGACGGCGGGACAAGCGGTAGCAGCAACTGGCCCAGTTCAATGGCAGGGTCGTGTGTCAGCCCTCCGAACATCACATGCGACATCTTGCCCAGCTGTTCCTCTGCCGCCCGGTTCAGTGTAGGGTGGTTGTACCCGTGGACGGCGCACCACCACGACGACATTCCCTCTACGAGTGTTTCTCCGCTTTCCAGGGTGATGGTGGCGCCTTCGGCATGCTTCACCTTGTACACCGGTAGCGGGTTGGTTGTGGAGGTATAGGGGTGCCATAGGTGCTCTTTGTCGAACTGCGAGCCGCAGAACCGGTATCCGGCATCTTCTATCAGTACCTTGTCTTCCGACACTTTCGAGCCGAGCGTTGTCAGCAGGTCGCCCACGATGGCGGAGTTGATGCCGATGTGCAGCGCTTGCTTCACGGCCTCCTTGCTCAGTTGCGAGCGTCCTCCGGCAAAGCGGAGGAAAGCTGTCGGGTTGATGAAGCGGAAGAGGGCGATGGTGGTCAGTATTTCCTCCTCGCTGAGTGGTGCCTGCCGTTCCAGCGGTGTGCCGGGGATGGGGCTCAGGAGGTTGATGGGGATGGACTGTACTTCCAGCTCGCGCAGTGTGAAGGCGAATTCGATGCGTTGCTCCATGCTCTCGCCCATGCCGATGATGCCGCCGCTGCAGATGTCCATGCCTACGTTGCGGGCGGCTTGCAGGGTGCGCAGCTTCTCTTCCTGCGTGTGCGTGCTGCACAGTTGGGGAAAGTAGGAGGGGGCTGTCTCCAGGTTGCAGTGATAGCGGGTGATGCCTGCGTCGTGCAGTGCCCGCATTTCGTCTTCGTTGAGCAGTCCCAGTGATGCGCACAACTGGATGGACGAGTGCCGGCGCATGTGCCGGGCGGCTTCGCACAGTTTCTCCATGTTTCTGGAGGAGGGCTTCCGTCCACTGGTCACCAGCGAGAAACGTGCCACGCCCTGGGCTTCATTATGCAGGGCATGCCGCAGGCATTCTTCTTTGTCCACCAGGTCGTACACGTCTGCCTGGGTTTTGTAGTGCGACGACTGTGCACACCACTTGCAGTTTTCCGGGCATCGTCCGGACTTGGCATTAATGATGGAGCACATGTCGAACTCCTCCGAGGCTCGGGCCCGGGTTATCTCGTGGGCAGCTTCGTATAGCGCTTCCTTGTCGGGTTGCACAGCCAGCCATTCGGCTTCTTCCTTACTGATGTGGCTGCCGCGCAGCACTTGTTCCTTTAATTTCTGTAGGGTCATATCTTTCTTGGGTTATGTTCATGGATAAAGACAGAGGTACGGATTGCCGGGGCGGTGCAGCTCGTCATTCTGCTGCATGGCTTCCGGTAATCCGTACCTCTTGTTCTCTTTTGTTTCAGGCTATATGTGTCTTGTCCGCCCGTATTCCCGCAGGGGCGGATGAATTGTGTTTCAAAAAGAATGTGCCGGTTCGTTCCCGGCTCCGTGAGGATACTTGTCAGGACGCTGCTGCTACCCAGCGGAATGCCGGTGTCGGTTTCCCTTCCTTCCGTTTCTCCTTTCCAGGTACTCTCTTCCCCGCATCCGGCATGTCCGGCGGTTCCCGCAGTCTTCTGTTTGGACAGAGAGCTGTCTGCCACGCTTTTGCGCAGGCAACCGATGGTGACACACCGTCCTATGCTGGCAAATGCAGCGTAGGCTTTTCTGCTCCAGCGGCGGAAGCGGATGGTAGGTGCGGCGGGTGATGTATTCCTCATGTTTTTTTCAGCCTGATGCGGTTTTGTTTCCTTTTAGCGGATGCAAATGTAGAAAAAATAATTTCATAACGGTAATGGTCATGCATGAAAAAGCCGCGCAAATGCAACTATTGCGCGGCTCTTCTTTAAGCAATGTCGTAGGATTTCACTCTTTGGACGACTGGTAGTAGAGATACCAGTCATTATTGGTGGCACCATTGGACTCTACCCATTTGGCGAAATCGGGATACTCCAGGTCGATGCGTACGGTTTCCTTTGCCGGAGTGAACCGGATGGGGCCTTCCGTGCCGGTTGTGGCCGGCAGCATGATGGCGAATGGATATTTGCCGTCCTTGTTGATGTAGTAGGCATCGTCTTCGGCTCCGATTTGCTCTGCGTTGGCTTTACCGGTCGCTTTCTTCTTGGGCAGATGCACTTCTGTCCGGTTGTCGGCTCCGGCTGTATACTGGGCAATGATGAACGGGTTCAAGTCGCTCTCCAGATTCTTCTTAGGCAATGTGTTGTCTGCAAATGTACGGGTTACGGTAAATTCGTTGCCCTGCACAGACTTTGCATCGGGGAATAGGATGACAGAAGAGGTCTCTGTTTCATCGACTGCTCCGGCAGGCAGTTCTATGCTGCCTCGCTGGCTGGCCACATATTGCACGGCAAATGCGTTGGAGTATGTGGCGGCACCACTTTGCTGTACGGGTACAAAGGTGTCTTCCACCTTCAGCACATAATTGTTGCTGTTGAATGAAATGGCCCGTTTGTGTTCGATAATCACGTCGTTCAAGTCATAGTCACCGCCATTGGGCCAGATGTCTTCGTAGGCATACGTGCGGTAGGTTGTTTCGGAGCTCGTCACCGTAGGCTCTTCCGGGTCTATGACCGGACGGTCCGGGTCTTGAATGGCTTCATTGGGGTTGGCATCGATACAGAACAGTATGTCTTCGTAGCTGGTATCATCGCCATCTTCTACTCCGTAGACTACCGTGCCGTTGCTGGTGGAGAGGGAGATAAAGCGAGCTTGTTGGCCTGCATATATCTTGTTCCATTCTTTATTGGAATATATATAATTTATAGAGTAGTCGATACCTTTATTGGGGGTATATCCATTGGGGATGATGAAATATCCTATGGTATATCCTGCCGGGAATTTGGTGGAGACATTACCGTTTTCGTCCTGATACAGAAGTTGTATTTTTGTATTCTTCTGTATGGGAGCGTCATATCGGGAATATTTGTTACCACTTCCAGACCATCCGGTATACGGGTCGTCTCCTGCAATGGATGCATTGGGAATGATAATGAATTTGTCTACCTTGTCAGGGCTGTTGGGAATTTCATTGGTCTTGTAGTAATAATAGCCGATGGAAGTCAGGTAACCGGCACGTTCGGTCAGGAAGGTCAGATACAGTTCTGCATCGGTAATCGTTACGTGTTGTCCCTGGTTGTTGATATATGCTTGGGCAATGGTGGTGTTCACATGCTTTGTATCGCTCACCAAAGCTCTGTTGTCCAGATTGCTGGGTTTGCTGTCATAACCTTTCCACAGTGTGTGTTGTAACTGCTTTAAAGTTCCGTCATTGAAATTTCCCGTAGTTACAATGTCATTATTATCAATAATCTCACCGTGAGATTGTCCCCATCCAACGATGGAGTATACCCGTTCCTTCCTATCCTTTAGGTCGATAGTCAGGTTGGATTTTGCACGTGTCATGGCAGTTGAGCGGGTGTTGGCATTATTTTCGGTCATATCTACCACCACTTTGCCATTTTCCACATCTGCTTCCACATACATGGGGGCTCCCCAACTTTGTGAGATGATATATACCTTTTCTGTCGCTTTGGGCAGTTCTACGTTGCCGGTGAAGCGTCCGTCTGCATCTGCAAAGATTTTAAAAACCGCTTCGCCGTTGATGGAGTAGAGGTTGTTTGTCTGATAGGTGATGGGGTCTTCTGTAAACACCTCTATTAATGCGCCTCCTGCGATTTTTCCATAATTCACGTCAAAAGCTACCTGGGCTGTTGTTGCAAAGTCAAAGTATTCGCTCTCCGGCTTTAGTTCTGTTTTTCCACGTTCGGGATTGTATAGGTCTTTTTCGGTACATCCCGTGAATATGCTGCAGGCAATTGCTGAAATGAGGGTTGCAGCACTAACTTTCGTCATAAGTCTAACTTTCATATTTTTATTGTTGTAGATTGCTTGCTTGTTTGTCTTATGAACGCTGTCTATATCACAACCGCCACCTACTTCACAGACGAGTTGTAGATACTACATTTTCTCGAGCGCTTTTTTCATGTTGCAAATATAAACATAGTATTTATAATCTACAACTTTTGGGGTTTAAAAACACTTTTGGTGGGTTAAAAAGTTGTATAAAGTGAATTGATACTAATTGGATGAATCGAATGGTGCGGGCATAAAAAAAAGGCTATCTATCCCAGACAGCCAATCTTTTGTTAACCTTAAATCTAATACTATGAAAAACACATTGCAAAGGTACGTGTTTTCTTATAATCTCCAAATTTGCAGTAGATAATATCATGTTTTATAACAAGACTTAATGGTCATTAAGAACTTTATCTGCAATATTCATCGTACATTTGCTCCTGATATATCATCCGTTTGCCTTTTATGCATTATGCATTCGGTGCAGACGGATGATGTGTTTTCGTGAACTTATATACAGACAAACAACTATAAAACATACATTTATAATGAAATCAATCCAGAACAAAGGAATAAACCTCACCGCAGAAGACCTCAAAAATCGAATCGCTGACAGAAAAGAACGATATGCCAAGCAGCAGGTACGACGCGAGAAATTGGAACAAACCATGGAGAACACCCGCAATGACATCGAGCAACTGGAGTATACCCTTGCACAGATGGAACGTACCGCCAAGCGCTCCCGCAATGCTGCCGCACAGCCTTCCCGTTTTGTCCCCCGCGAGCGTATCGCTAGCTTCTTTGCCCGTGTTTCCCGTTTTTTCGACCACCTTCAGCACCGCTTGCACCGTAGCTTGAACTATACTTGGTTCTGCCTTGCGCTATGCTCCCGATATACTTTTCAGAGCCGCCTGAAAAGCGTGGAACGCTGCTGTCTTACACCGGCCACGGTGCTGGGGTACTTCAAGAGGGAGAGGGAGATGTAACCAGTGACTTCGCTCTTATGGTAGAAGCAGCCTTAGGGATTAGTGCGGAACTTCTCGTTAATAGGCAGGCGAGATATAATATGGCTGTCTCTCTTAAAGAAAAATCGCTGACCGATAAGTTGCATGAAATACACAAAATGTGTGCTTCCCTATTATAGTATGAAAGTGTTGCTTTTATCAATAAGACAGTGAGGGTGTGTCATCAACCGTTTTGACACATTCATTTTTCTTGAGCAAGTTTTCTTATTGCCACTCGAACTTTCCCAGTTTTCCCTCCCATTCTAACTTTGCAACATGTTTTATTAATAAATATATGCAAAATGATAAAAGAACAAAGTTTTGAATGGCTGCTCGAGGGATGCCATCGCATTGCAGATGTGGCAGTGGCCTATTACCCAAACTACGCGTATGCCTGCTCGGCCGTAAAGGCCCTGCGCCGTTCCATTGCGGAACACGCTTGCCTGCTGAAGGATCTGACGGACCAGGGCTATACCGCCAGGACTGCCCACCTCACCCCCGTACAGATAGGCATCCTCCTGAGCTACTGGGGGATGCCCGACCACGTGAAGGATATGACCGTGAAAAATCCGTATCTTCTGGTCTCTAAAAAATATGCGAAATAGAGAATGTATTTCTAATACATTCTGATTATTTTAGTATATTATTATATAGGGTGGTGGAGGATGAGGTGAACCCCTCTCTCGCCACCTTATGTATTTCATTAATTTTTAGCCGATTCTAACTGCTTATTTGTATCCCCCTGGCTGGTCCCTTACCTTTGTCGCATTATCGAATTAAGAATAGACAAAAATGGAAAAAGAAATGAGCCCCATGACAACGGAGATGCTGAAGAAAGGCTATCTCCTCTTCCCCAAAGCCTTGTTTGAGGAACAAATGAATATGAAAACCGGAGAGAAAGCCGCCGATGCCTTCGAAGCCTTTGTCTTTGTGCTGACACACGTCAACTACAGCACGGTGACCTGCAACGTCAGGGGACACCTTTTCGACTGTGTACGTGGCGAGTCCGTACTTTCCCTGGCCCGCTGGATGGAGATATTGGGGTGGCCCCGCAACCGTACGCGCTACTTCTTCAACAAGATGTTCGACGCCGGCATCGTGGAGCGGGTGGCCAACCCCTACGTGATGCACATCCGTATCCCCGATTATGATTTCCTTACTGGCAATGCCCGTCCTAAAGCAGCCCCGCGGAAGAAGAAGGCAGCGCCGGTGGCTGGGGTGGGAGAGGACTTCTGCATCTTCTGGGAAAAGTTTCATGACATCACCGAGCATCCCAAGGTAAACATCGGCCGGGCCCGTCGCGAATGGAAAAAATTGACGGCAGGCGAGAAACAGCGGGCACTGGACAACATCGACGAATATTACGACCATCTGAACAACCAAAAATATTGTAAACAAGCCGCCACCTATCTGGCGGACAAATCTTTTGAAAATGAATATGATGACTGAAACTACTTTTTCCCACGACAGTGACCTCGAAGAAGCTGTCATCGGTGCCTGCATGATAGAGCGCGCTGCCATGCCTCTGGTGGCGGACAAACTTCGTCCCGAGATGTTCTACGAGGAGAAGAATCTGGAAATTTTTGCCGCCCTGCAATCGATGTATCGCAGCGCGAAGTCCATAGACACCATCACGCTGAAGAACGAACTGGCAGCCCGTGGCAAACTCGATGCCGTGGGCGGGCCTTACGAACTGTTACGCATCAGCTCGAAGGTCAGCTCCAGTGCTCATCTGGAGTATCATGCGCTCATCCTTAGGCAATTGCACACGCGGCGTATCATGCGTACGGGATTCCAGCAACTGCTGGCGTTCAGTGCCGACGAGTCGATGGATATTGACGACATCCTGGTGGAAGCCCATCGACTGCTGGAGGGGCTGGAGGACGAGAGCGGCGTAGCCGACCACCTTCGCTCCATAGACCGGCTGATGGACGACACGCTGGCCGAGGTGGAGCAGCGTATGGAGCACGGATGCAACGGTATTACGGGTATCCCTACGGGTTTTGACGCTCTGGACCACGTTACGGCGGGCTGGCAGCGCGGCGACTTGAACATCCTTGCTGCCCGTCCGTCGGTGGGGAAGACCGCCTTTGCCCTCCACCTGGCCCGTGCCGCTGCCATGGCGGGGCGTCATGTGGTGGTCTTCAGCCTCGAAATGCAAGGCGAGCGCCTGGGCGACCGCTGGCTGCTTGCAGCTACGGAGGAGGTAGACCCGCAACACCTGCGTAGCGGCCAGCTCACCCCCGGCGAGGTGAGGCAGGTGCATGAGGCGTCTGCCGAGTTGTCGCGGTTGCCCATACTGATAGACGACCATCCGATGACGAGCATGGACCGCGTGCGTTCTTCCGCCCGCCTGCTGAAGAGCAAGAATCGCTGTGACATGGTGATTGTGGACTATCTGCAACTATGTGACATGAGGAGTGACCAGAAAAACCGCAACCGCGAGCAGGAAGTGGCGCAGGCAAGCCGCAAGGCAAAGCTGCTGGCCAAGGAGCTGGATATCCCCGTACTGCTGCTGAGTCAGCTGAACCGGGCGAGCGACGGTAGCATAGACCATCGCCCCACCCTGAGCAACCTGCGCGAGAGCGGCGCCATAGAGCAGGATGCGGATATGGTAATGCTGCTTTGCCGCCCTGCCCTCTACGGCAAGACCGTCGATAAGAAGAGTACTTATCCCACCGATGGCCTGGGTATCGTCATCATAGCCAAGCACCGTAATGGCAAAACCGGTGAAGTCTATTTCCATCATAACCAAAGCATGACAAAACTGGTGGACTACATACCACCATTGGAGTGGCTGACGAGGAATGCAAAGTGATGGATGGAAATTTATAGAATACAGAGACACAAAGACACGGAGATTTTTCTTATTGCTTGAAAAACTCTGTGTCTCCGTGTTTTTTGTAGTAAAAAAAATGGCAAAACACTTGACTTCCGCTTCTTAATGTTGTATCTTTGTAATGTGCTTAAGAAAAGGAATAATCATTGATTCGGGCGCCCTATCCCTTCCCTTACCCACTTCTCTCTTATAACTCATTTTTCTTAACTTAAACCTTAACTTTTCAAATTTATGGATGTAATTGTAGAGCGCTTCCAGCGCCGTAAAATCGTAAGCAACCCGGCTTCGCCCATGTTGTACTATCTCCGTCAGAAACCCAAGACCTGCGGCACCGTGGACATCGATGTCCTTGCCGCCTCCATTCAGAAAAACTGTGCCATGACGAAGGGCGACGTGAAGCACGTCATCGAAGCCCTGGTGGAGGAGATTCAAGGCAACCTTGCCAACGGCGACAAGGTGAAGCTGAACCAGCTGGGCACTTTCCACATGACGTTCCGCTGTCCCGGCATGGAGGCCTCGGACAAATGTACGGTGCGCAATATCTCGAAGGTGAATATCCGCTTTATCCCCGACAAGGAGCTGAAGCTGGTGAACGGCAGTACCGCCGTGACCCGCAGCCCGGCGAATGTGGGCTTTGTGCTCGACAAGCCCGAGGAGGGCGGCTCCGGCGGCGGCAATCAAGGCGGTGGTTCCGGAGGCGGCTCCGGCGACGACGGCGACCAGGGCGAAAATCCGCTGGGATAAAGAAGGAATGATTAAGGGTTAGTGATTAATGGTTAATGAACACAAGCAAATCGCTTATCGCTAATCAATCCCTAATGATTAACCATTAATCATTAGCCCTTAATCCTTAATCACTAATCCTTAACCATTAATTCTTAACCATTAATCCTTAATTTTATGAGTACAAAATCATCTGTTTGGGATAAGATTCTGAAAGTGATAATCGCTGTAGCCTCCGCGCTTATTGGTGCCCTGAGCGCCCATGCCATGACAGTGTAGCGGGTTTCCTTCACTTTTAATTTTTAATTTCTAATTTTTAATTCTCATGAGATTCATCAATCTTATCGTCGTCCATTGTTCCGCCACCCGCTGCGACCGCTGCTATACGGAGCACGACTTGACGACAGACCACCTGCGCCGGGGCTTCTCCGGCGCAGGTTATCATTTTTATATCCGCAAGAACGGTGACATCAAGTCCCTGCGTCCCTTGTCCCTGCCTGGTGCCCATGTCCGGGGTTGGAATGCAGGTAGCATCGGTGTCTGCTACGAAGGCGGTCTTGACGAGTGCGGTCGCCCTGCCGATACACGCACCCTTTTTCAAAAGCACTCCCTGCGTGTGCTTGTGTTGCTGCTGCTGAAGGATTATCCCGGTTCCCGGCTTTGCGGTCACCGCGACCTGAGCCCCGACCTGAACCATAACGGGGAGATATAAGGGGGGTAAATCACTTTGTATGTAAAGCATGTGGGAGTTAAATGATGCTGAAATGCCGATGAATAGAAGGTTTGAGGCTATTTGAGTTGTGTGCGCTGAAACAAATCGAATTGTTACATTGTGCGACACAGATATTACATTTGAATAAGGTATGAAAACACTTTAAACGGTCAAATGTTACAATGGATATAAGATGAGGGCTGAATTGACGCTTTTTGAGGCGCGATTCAGCCCTTTTTCCGTGTGGAGTGCTTAGGTCATTCTTGGGTACAACGAATGAGGTGAGACTGCTTGATAATGGCTCTACGAGTTGTCTTAACGCCACCATCAGTGAGACCGGCATGAAGTAGCGAGCTCTTTTTAATACCTATTTGAGCGTCATTTAGGACGGTATAAATGGCACTGATACTGCCGAAATAATAGTCCTTTTTCTCGAAAATGAGATGTACGTGAATTATCTTAGTCATAAATTCATTATTTAGAAGTTTCTTTCTACAAATATATTCTAAATAATAAATATATAGAAGTATTTCCGAATAAAATATATACTATTTAGGGTGTTTAGAGGATATGACTTCATAAGTTCTTTTATATGCTCAAATGAATAGATGGTATTGATGAATAGTTATAGAGTGAAATGTTAAAAATAAGTTTAGGCATACCATAAGGCATACCGATAAGACATACTTTTTTCATAGGCAATAAGCTTGTGTAATGTAGTTTAGGCATACTTTTTTAACAATTAGAAAAGGGTGTATTTTATATGATGTTTCCTTTTAGGTTATGTTTTTAGGCGTTTAAATAAATATTTATAGGGGGATAGTATAGTGTTTTTAGCGGGTAGTATAATTGTACTAATCATATAAACTGTTGATTCATAATAGGTATTTATGGAATAAGTGCTATTTTAGCGTAATAAACGTGCGCGCGTCGCAAATAATTGGCAGTATAGCTCAGCTGGTAGAGCGAAGGTGTACATACGTGGTGAACACGTATGCAGGTCTTTTGTCACAAGTTCGACTCTTGTTGCTGCCGCAACGGTTTTTGAAGGTGTGAAGAACGCTCCCGGCATTCAGGGCTCCGACTGAGGGATAAAGCGCGCGGAGATTAAGGTAATTAATTAGTTGTTTGATGGAAATGCTCCCGGTGATTGTGCCGGGAGCATTATTTAGTATGAAAATAGATATTCCCATTATAAAAAGAAATATCATCCGCGAGGTTCTCTATTCGCACAAGGAACTTCCACGGTATCAGCGTGCACTCGAAATCTTGTTTTGTGCAGTAAACGGATATGAACCTATTGATGGATATATAAGTGACATCGAAGATGCAGGATATCGAGAGCTATACGCTAAAATATTGGAAAAAGTCAAGGAGCTAAGAGCAGGCCTTCCAAGTGCCAATAATACCAGCAAGTAAACTTATCAAATTGGCTATTTTCTTATTTCTATTCTTACTTTACATTGATAGCACGCAACAATTGCTGTATCTGCACCATCTGCCCTTTCATTACATCCATATCATCTTCCAGTTGATTAACTTTATCATAATATGTTTCATTCAGATTCGGCATTTTAGCACTGAAATACCATTCAGCATGAAGTATGGTGTTTATCTCCTGAGCTTCCAAATTAAAATTGGGGTAATTGATCTTATCTACATTATCTGACATGCAGACGAGGAATCCATGTTGACGGAATCGGTTCTTGATGCGTTTGATATATGAACGCCCATCAGTGTCACTAATGACGT
>OHJF01000019.1_pt1 | contig 213702 bp, 174 predicted proteins | sample 1568521 | NCBI WGS metagenome assembly OHJF01 (sample SAMEA3879570, study PRJEB24766) | human gut metagenome | biome: human-associated habitat; feature: feces | place: USA | collected 1985/1987 | reverse complement strand
AACTCTTTACAAGATAACTTTTAGAACTTTCAAAAGGAGGAAAGCAAATGAACGAAACTAAAACATCGTGTGCGCCTGCTGATAGTAGGAATCTAACTTGGGACGGCATGGACTGGTCCAAGTGTGAAGCCTATGTTCGAAAGCTACAAGCGCGTATTGTAAAGGCTCAAAAGGAAGGCAGACATAACAAGGTGAAAGCCTTGCAGTGGATGCTGACCCACTCTTTTTACGCCAAGGCATTGGCGGTAAAGAGGGTTACTTCCAACAAAGGGAAGAAAACGTCTGGAGTAGATAAACAGCTTTGGGACTCTCCCAAGCGCAAGTACAAAGCAATCGGTGAACTTAGACGTCGTGGCTACCATCCACAGCCGCTCCGTAGGGTTCACATCAAGAAAAAGAACGGTAAACTCCGACCGTTGGGAATACCGACAATGAAAGACAGGGCGATGCAGGCATTATATCTCATGGCATTGGAACCGATAGCCGAAACGACAGGCGACCGCTTTTCTTATGGTTTCCGCAAGAAACGCAGGACAATGGACGCTATCCGTCAGATTGATACGGTTCTAAACCGCCAGCATTCCCCCGAATGGATTTTGGAGGGAGACATTAAAGGCTGCTTCGACCATATCAGCCACGACTGGCTTCTTAATCATATCCCTATGGATAAGACGATACTCAGAAAATGGCTGAAATGTGGAGCTGTATTCAATGGCAAACTATTCCCGACAGAAGAGGGTACACCACAAGGAGGTATCATATCACCGACACTTGCAAATATAGCACTTGACGGACTTCAACCACTCTTGGCTGAAAGATTCAAAAGATTATGGCGCAACAATAAGACATTCCACTACAAGGTAAACCTTATTCGTTATGCGGATGACTTTATAATCACAGGTCGAGATAAGGAGCTATTGGAAAACGAAGTCAAACCTATCGTGATAGAATTTCTCAAAGAAAGAGGGCTGACCTTATCCGAAGAGAAAACTACCATTACGAACATATACGACGGTTTTGATTTCTTAGGTTTCAATGTGAGGAAGTTTGGCAAAAGGCTATACACATCCCCGTCCAAAGATGCACAGAAACGCTTCAGGGCAAAAATCGGTGACATCGTTAAAGGACATAAAATGTGTAAGCAGGAATCGCTGATACGAATGCTTAATCCTGTAATCACAGGTTGGGGCAACTATTACCGATATGGTGCATCAACCGATGCTTTTCATGGTTGTGACAATCACATTTACAATCTCACGAAGAAATGGGCTTTACGTCGCCATCCAAAGAAACGCAAGTCTTGGGTTGCAGACAAATATTGGCATGAAATTCGGGGGCGTAAATGGACGTTTGCATGGAAATATGAAACCAAGAGCAAGAAAGTGAACTACCTGACCCTTAAAAGGTTGTCGGATATACATTATACCCCGTACAAGCAAATCAAAGGTGAGGCAAACCCTTTCGACCCGGAATACGATGATTATTTCTTTCAGCGAAAGGAGCAACAAATGCTGGAATCTCTCAAGGGACGTAAGTCTCTCTTATATTTATGGAACAAGCAGAACCGGATTTGTCCGTTATGTGGCAAGGAAATAGATTGTACAAAAGCATGGAACGTCAACGAAATATCTGTTGGTGGTTCGATTGTACGGCAACTTGTCCACAACAACTGCTACAAGCGAAATAAACGAAAATGTTGAAAGTATGAGCCGATTTCTAACAACAAATAGAAATATTGAGTTGCTTGAGCCGTATGAGGGGAAACTCTCATGTACGGTTCTTAGGGGAGAAGGGGGCAGCAATGCCCTTGACTTACCCGATATACAGAAACAGGGCGATTTCTTCGTGGAATCCCCGATTATTCTTTTGGCGGCTATTATATGGTATTTGCGCATCTACCAGGACGGAAAATACTGCACGTTCCCTCACGCGATAGAATTTCTGAACAAGCCGTATGCCGATATTTTCACAATTCTTACCTCGTATCCGTCTTTGGAAAACTACCTTTCCCCGTTCATGGACGCCTGGCAAGGGGGCGCACAAGACCAGTTGCAAGGCCAGATCGCTTCGGCAAAAATCCCGCTTTCAAGGATGATTTCCCCGCAGCTTTACTGGGTGATGACCGGTGATGATTTCACGCTCGACCTGAACAATCCCGAACACCCTAAAATCCTGTGTGTCGGTAACAATCCCGACAGGCAGAACATCTATTCAGCCGCCCTCGGACTGTACAACAGCCGTATCGTAAAATTGGTGAACAAGAAGGGACAACTGAAGTCTTCCATCATCATAGACGAGCTGCCCACGATTTACTTTCGCGGTATTGACAATCTCATTGCCACCGCACGAAGCAACAAGGTGGCGGTATGTCTCGGCTTCCAGGACTTCTCTCAGCTGACCCGTGACTACGGTGAAAAAGAAGCGAAGGTAATCCAAAATACGGTGGGCAACATCTTCAGCGGTCAGGTCGTGGGAGAAACGGCTAAGAACCTTTCGGAACGCTTCGGTAAGATACTCCAACAGCGGCAGTCCATTTCCATCAACCGGCAGGACACCTCCACCTCCATCAACACGCAGATGGATTCGCTCATTCCGGCATCGAAAATAGCCAACCTCTCACAGGGTACATTCGTGGGCAGCGTAGCGGATAACTTCGGGGAAGAGATTGACCAGAAGATTTTCCATGCCCGCATTATTGTCGATAATGAGAAGGTAGCAGCGGAAACCAAAGCCTACAAGAAAATACCCGTCATCAACGAGTTCAAGGATGCGGACGGCAACGACATCATGCAACAGCAGATAGACCGGAACTATTCCCAGATAAAAGCGGACGTGGTGCGGATAATCGAAGATGAGATGACCCGTATAAAGAACGACCCTGATTTGAAACACCTGATACCACAGGAAGAAAATGACAAGGATAATGAATAGCCATTGAAAGGCCGCTTTTTTATTTTAGCCTGCAAAGGTCGTCCCGTGCCTTTTGGATTGAGCAAGGTCGAGCCCTACGGGTTTTCGGGGAAATCTTCCGCGCTCCGCTTGCGGTATTTTCCCGAAAAGCCTTGCACAATCCGGCACGGAACGGTAAGGCAGGCAAGAAATAAAATACCGGCTCGCCGGTCGGAATTGTTTAACTAAAAAACAAGTTATGAGCAATACAAGAGTGGTCAATATCCGCAAGGAATCCTGTGATGTATATATAGGAAGAGCGGGACAAGGGAAAGACGGTTATTTCGGAAATCCGTTCAGGCTGGAAGCGACAATGACAAGGGGCGGCACGCTGGACCGTTACAGGAAGTATTTCTACTATCGTTTAAGTACGGATGAAAAGTTCCGCAGACGAATCGGAGAATTGCAGGGCAAGACATTGGGGTGTTTCTGCAAGCCGAATCCTTGTCATGGGGACATCATCAAGGAATACTTGGAACGCATGGAGGGATGTACCGATGAAATAGCCATAGAAAAGACCTACTGGAAAGGAGTGGCTTATCCAGTTCGGGAAATCCAAGTCGGTAATGACATTTTCAGGGTGTCAGTAAAAAGCCTGTGCGATGAGCTGGTGAACGATATGCATAACGGCATTTATGAAGCGATGGAAGCGAGCGAGGAGATTGACGGTTACTGCACGGATGAGGAACTATGTACACTGACCGATGATGACCTGTACAGAATGTGCTGCTGAAATAAAATTCAAACAATAAAAAACAGAAATGACATGAAAAAGAGAAGCAACTTTACACCGATGAAAAGATTCCATGAGATTCTTGACAATTATGGTCTGAAACTGATGGAGGTGGGAACCAACCACCTGAGAGTATTTTTTGGCAACCGGAAATTGTTCGACTACTATCCGCTGAGAATGAAACTGTTTGATTACCGGCAGTGGCAGCAACTGACCTATCCGTCGGTCATGGACGGTACGGACAAATGGGAAACGGAACTGGAAGGAATCATCAACAGCCTTATGGTATCACCGCAATAAACATTGACATTATGCACAAGAAAAACAGACAGACGCTCGTTTGGGATAACATTCCTGAATGGGCGATTTTCGCATTGGAGTACGGCATCGAGGAAGAATTGTTCCTGCCGAACGAGGATTTGGAAATGATAAGCCGGTTCATCGGCGAGAATTTCCCGAACGGCTACACGATGAGTGTGGATTGGGAATCATGCACGGAGTTCAACCCACGTCCGGCATTCGGGAAACCGTGCAAGACTCACAAGGTGACTTTTGTAACAAACTAAAACTACCTGCTATGAGAAAGATAACATTAAGCGAATACAATTCCATCCCGAAGGATTACCGAGGGATCTGGACCGTGGAGCGTTGGGACTTGCCGAATTGGGCGGAAATACGCGAAAAACACATGGGAAAGCGCACCATGATGGTATATGACAAGGGAACATGCCTGCTGGTGGAAGGACTCGGATTTGAAATCGTGGATGATAGTATCTGGAAAAAGGCGGATGAAGTCAAGAAGGAAATAGGTAGCCATTTCCTGAAATTCTACTGTGAGCAGGGACGTGAACCTCATTATGCGGACTGCACTATCCGGTGGTGCGACACGCTGGAAACGGAAGAAGTGAGGATTGCGCTGGCGATGGATTCCGACAACGAAAAGGACGATGAGATATTCTTCTACTGCGACAGCTTGGAAAATTTAAAATCACTGGCGGATAAAGGTAAGGAGGATTTCATCATAGCCGGATGCATTGGTTTCGGGATATACGAAGAATTGTTACAAACAACTTAAAAACATCAGACATGAAAATCAAATGTCAGGAACACTACGAGAATACCGTCAAGTATGCGAAAAGCATCGGTGATGAAACGTTGAGCAAATGTATTGAACGGCTCAAGCAATGGGAGGTCAACTCCAATGGCAGGTATGAAATCGAACTGTACACCGATTTCGCACCATATTCATTCGGTTTCGCTGAAGTGGCGAAAGACGGGACAAGGGGCGTTGTCGGAGGGCTTCTCTATCACGGCAAGCCGGATCGGTCATTTGCTGTAATGATTGGTGGACCGTTTCACGGCTGGAGCATACACACTTGAAAAATCGTTTCGCAGTTTGTGTTGAGCGAAAAAAGCGCAGAAGTACTCAAAATCTGATTACCTTTTACACTTTCTTCGCTCATATTTTATTTCCGTCTGCTCATTCTGAAATCTCCAAAATCAGAAAGCTAAAATCTGTATTTGACGGATTAAAAATCAATTCTCGCAGGTTTTCCGCAAAAATCAAAGATTAAATCGTTATATGGCAAATTTAGATACCGGCAATATTTCTTTTTCAGGTGTTACTTTTATTGATATGCTATTTTTGCAATCTGTCTATTAATTGAGAGCGAACAAGGTCGTACCCCAACTGAGGATTGAACTCCCTCTCCGGACGGATAAGATTTTGTGTATCTCCTAAGAACTCAGAGTCAGACATCTTCTCTTCCATATTATTAATGAACTGTTTGTATGTCGGTGGTTGTTGAACAACAAAAGACATATAACGGTGGTAACAACGCATAATTTCTTCGACATCAACTGATGCTTCAGACAAAGCGACATACAAGTCAAAAAGGTCTCGCCCCTTTTTCCTTTGGTACAAGGCTCTCAGTTTTGTTCCCAACAGTTCATTTAAACGATATGTTGTTACTCCGCACTTGCCTGAGAACCAACTATTTTCCATTTCAAATGGTATTTTGACTAATCCAAGTTCATTAAAATGCTCAAAACAGTTTATCTCGATTTTTAAGCGTAGAGGAATTGTGGGAGGTATTTCCGATTCCATACGAAACAACATCGTGTTATTATATCGTTTTTGTTTTGTTACTCTATCCGGCAAAAAATCCAAAACTTCCCCAAGTCTGAACATTATTGGCTTTATCGGTCCGGGAGTAATTTGAACTAAGTCAATATCTTCACTATATCTGGGCTGTGGCGTCAGATATAGTTTATGGAGTGCAGTTCCTCCCCTGAATGCTAATTGTGAAGCAAGAAACTCATCGCTAAAAATAGCGACTAACGCACGTGATATAATGAGGTCTTGCTCTACTTGTGCGTTGTCATTCCATGGAACTATCTTATTCCATTGAGTGATGGCTGTTCTGTTTATCATATTTCGTCAGTTTCTATTATCGTATTTACAAAAATTTTCCAACGGTTATTCCTTTCCGCGCAATCTTTTGGTTTATTTATAGTTAGAGGAATATATTTGAAACGCTTTACATATGAAGTCAATTCCATATATAGCGTATCTGCAATTTCTGCTGCATTTAGAACTTCATCCAGTATATATCCCAGTCGTTGTATAGTTGCGATTGATGTATAACCAAACAACTTATTGGAAGCACCACGAAAATCTAATTTTTCTGTAAGTTCTTCCAATATAGTAGATGCTCTTGAAAGTCCACCTATATATTGCTCATATTGTACAATGTCAAGAGCTGTCAATTCTGCATTCGAATAATATATCACTCCTGTTTCAGAATTTTTTGATAACAAAAAATCTGTTGGAATTTCCTTGCGGTATACCCAAACAAGTGTATTGTTCTTTGATTGCGAAACAGAAGACTTTGGAAATACCGACATTACAGAAAATTTCTGTGGACGTTGATGAGCTGCACCATGAATTTCTGCCGCATTTAAGAGACTAATATAATAAGGCTTGTTTAGATACGACATCAACTGATCTATGTAATATATCGGTGGTACCATTCTTTTGGCAGCATAATGAGGAGGAATAATAACGTAGAAACCTTTATAGACCGGATATATTATACCTTGTGATGATATACGGAACAAATCATTTTTAATGACCTGCTCTGAATAATGTGGCAATGCCAACCTAATTTCTTCAACCGAAAAAGTTGGAAATCCACTTATCTCTCTATCTCTAATCCATTCACGTATTGTCATAATGCGTAATTTTAGTGCAAAGGTACTCAAAAAATGATTACCATTGCACTAAAAAGATGCGCATTTTCGTTCAAAGGGTAATTTTTCCATATTCTTCCATAAACTACCATCCTAAGTCACGCTTCACTCACTAAGTCCCTCTGAGAAGGTAACTCGGAGGACGATACCTTTCACGTTCAGGCCTCCGGTTTTCGTACAAAAAATTCCCTGCGGTAATTTTTCTTCGAAAAAACGTTCCGGTATCGCCGTCCGAGTTGGGTGAAAAGGTCGGGACTTAGCAAGCGAAGCGACCTACGACGCATAGAACAAGGTCAAGACAAAACCTGACGGGAGTACTTTATAAAATTCAGACCGTCCCAATTGGAACATCTATCCTATCATAAATCCTTTTCCTTTCGGTCGCCTGTCTTATGAGAAATACAAGGAAGTAGGGACAAAAGCAGCTCGCTCTCAACTCTGCATAATATAGGTTTTCTTTTTCCCTCTTCGTCCCTTTCCCTGCTTCGGTTTCTCTCTGCCTTCCCGTACCTTGTGGCCCGCCCTTTTCCCTCTGTTTTTTCCCTTTTTCGTTTTCGTGCTGTCACCCTGCGGTGAAACGTGATGACAAATGATGTAATATGTAGTTCAACTAATTAAAAATCAATTATTTATCAAATTTTGCTATATATATTTGCGGTGACAATAGTAGTTATCAACTCTAAAAACTCAAAGTTATGGCAAAGAAAAATGTGAGGGACGAACCCCTGAAGCCGCAAGTGAGCGAGAACGAACAGATGAGTGACATCGTGTTCATACTCGACAAGATGGAACTGATTTTACAGGCGGTGTCAAAAATCGGAAAGGACGGGAAATACAGCACCGTTCCGGCAGACAAGGAACACAGCAACTCCTTCCTGAAAATCGACCGGTACGCCAACATGTTCGAGAATTTCGTGAAAAACTTCTGGAGCCAGCTCAAAGACCCGACCCGTTTCGGCATCCTCTCCGTCAAGGCGGATACGCTGGACAGCCCGGAAGTGAAGCAGGCCATCGAAGACCTCGCCGCCGGAAAGCAGACAAAAGCCGTGGAAGACTTCCTCAAAAAATACGAAATCGTTCCACGCGACAAGGAAAACCAAAGTATCAACAATCAAAATCAAGAAGAAATGGCAAAGAAAAATGAGACACAGCAGCAGGCCACCCAAGGTGACGGCACGCAGCAACCCAAGTACCGCTACAACGAGTCCATGATCAACTGGGAGGAACTGAAGAATTTCGGACTTTCCCGTGAATACCTCATGGAGCGCGGTCTCCTTGACCAGATGCTCAGGGGCTACAAGACCAACCAGGTGGTACCCATCAGCATGAATTTCGGCTCCGCCGTATTACGTACCGATGCACGACTGTCATTCCAGCAGTCCGTGGGAGGCCCTATCGTATTAGGTATCCACGGCATCCGCCAGAAACCCGAACTCGAACGCCCGTACTTCGGTCACATCTTCTCCGAAGAGGACAAGAAGAACCTGTTGGAGACAGGCAACATGGGGCGTGTGGTGGAACTGAAAGGGCGCAACGGCGAATACATCCCTTCTTTCATCAGCATCGACAAGCTCACCAACGAGGTGGTCGCCATGCGCGCGGAAAACGCCTACATCCCGCAAGAAATCAAAGGTGTGAAACTGACCGACCAGGAAATCAACGACCTGCGGGAAGGCAAGAAAGTGTTCATCGAAGGCATGATTTCCAATAACGGCAAGGAGTTCGACGCCCACATCCAGGTCAACGCCGAACGCAGGGGCATCGAATACATCTTCGAGAACGACAAACTCTTCAACCGACAGTCGCTGGGCGGAGTGGAACTTACCAAGCAGCAGATTGAAGACCTCAACGCGGGCAAGGCCATCTTCGTGGAGGGTATGGAGCGCAAGGACGGTGAGTTGTTCTCCTCGTATGTCAAGCTGGACGAGGCCACGGGCAGACCTTCCTACACACGCTACAATCCCGATTCCCCGGAGGGAGCGCGTGAAATTTACATCCCGAATGAAATAGGCGGCGTGAAAATCACCGCCGAGGAACAGCAACAACTGCGCGAGGGCAAAGTCATCTTCCTCAACGACATGGTGAACCGCAAGGGCGAGGAGTTCTCCTCCTTCATCAAGGCGGATTTGGAAACGGGACGCCTGAGCTACTCACGCACGCCGGACGGCTTCGAGCAGCGTGCCGAGTTCAAGATACCGGAAAAGGTATGGGACGTAAAACTGACGAGAAACCAGCGTGCCGACCTCCAGAGCGGCAAGGCGGTACTGGTCGAGGGCATCAAAGGCTACGATGGAAAGACCATCTCGCAGTATGTCAAGGCGAACTTCAACCAGGGCAGGCTGGACTTCTATAACGAGAACCCGGACCGCAAGCGTGACGCATCGCAGCGCAACGTGGTGGCGAACGCCCAGAAGCAGGGACAGGAACAGGCTGGCCGCAAGTCCAAGGGGGCAAGCATTGCCTGAGCGTGAATCAGAATGAATGTCAAATCAAAAAAACAGAAATATGAACGTAAACAATAAAAACAACACGCCATTCAAGGCGGAAGACGTGAACTGGGAAGAACTCGCGGGAATCGGGATCCTGAAGGACGAGCTGGAAATGTCGGGGGAACTTGATACGTTGCTCAAGGGAGAAAAGACAGGAGTGATGTCACTCAGCCTCGTGCTGCTGGGCGTGGACGTGGTGATGGACGCCACCCTGCAACTGGTGCGCAAGGACGACGGGGCACTGATTGAAATCCTCGGTGTCAAGCCGGTGGCCTGACAAACGCTCATCCATTATAACAAGTAAAAAATGTCAAACCGCCGTTTCCCGTTTTCCGGTTCCGGTAGCGGGGAACGGCTTAAATTTTATCCGAACATGAAAGCAATCATTGCAGAAAAACCGAGTGTCGGCATGGATATAGCCCGTGTGGTCGGGGCTACCGACAAGAAAGACGGCTACTGTACAGGTAACGGGTATATGGTCACGTGGGCGTTGGGACACCTGGTGTCGCTCGCCATGCCCGGTGCGTATGGCTACACGAAAACCTCCGCCGAAAACCTCCCGATGCTGCCGGACCCGTTCCGTCTGGTGTCCCGCCAGGTCAGGACGGACAAAGGGATGGTGACGGACATCGCCGCCGCCAAACAACTGAAAATCATCGACAGCGTGTTCGACCGGTGCGACAGCATCATCGTGGCTACCGACTGTGCCCGTGAAGGGGAACTTATCTTCCGCTGGATATATTCCTACTTAGGCTATACCAAACCGTTCAAACGCCTGTGGATCTCCTCTCTCACCGACGAGGCCATCCGCGAGGGTTTGGCGAACCTCCGGGACGGCAGCGACTACGACAGCCTGTATGCCGCCGCCGACTGCCGGGCAAAGGCGGACTGGCTGGTGGGCATGAACGCGAGCCGTGCCCTGGCGGTAGCCTCCGGCTCGGCGAACAACTCCATAGGACGTGTACAGACCCCGACGCTCGCCATGGTCTGTGCCCGCTTCAAGGAGAACCGGAATTTCGTCTCCACCCCTTACTGGCAGCTGCACCTCACGCTGAAACGGCAGGACGCGCACCGCATGTTCATCCACACGGAAGAGTTCAAGGAAAAGGATGCGGCAGAGGCGGCATACCGGAAAATCACTTCCGGTTCTGTGGCGACAGTCACTGGGTCGGAACACAAGAGGACTTTCCAACAGGCCCCGCTTCTGTACGACCTGACCACGCTCCAGAAAGATTGCAACGTCCATTATGACCTGACAGCGGAGAAGACCCTCTCCATCGCCCAATCCTTGTATGAAAAGAAGCTTATTTCTTATCCGAGGACGGGAAGCCGCCATATCCCGGAGGATGTCATGCGGCACATTCCTTCCTTGCTGGGAAAAGTGGTTTCCATGCCGGAATTCAGGGAATACGGACAGTCTTTCGACATGTCCGATCTGAATACCCGCAGCGTGGATGACACGAAAGTGACCGACCACCATGCCCTGATTATCACGGGCATTTCACCCGAAGGGTTGTCCGAGGCGGAATCTACCGTTTACACCCTGATAGCCGGAAGGATGCTGGAAGCATTCTCGCCACCCTGCGAGAAGGAACTTTTGGTCATGGAATGTGCCTGCGAGGGAATGGCGTTCCGTTCCCGCTCTTCCTCCATTGTCAGACCGGGCTGGCGCGGCGTGTTCGCCAGAAAGGAGGACAGGGAGAAGGACGAGCCGGAACGTGACGGGGGGACGGCGGAGTTTGCCGAAGGCGAGACTGTTCCGGTCATGGGACACGGGATGGCGCAGAAGAAGACCCTACCCAAGCCGCTGTACACGGAGGCCACCCTGCTGGCGGCGATGGAGACCTGCGGGAAAAACATCACGGACGAACAGGCAAAGGAGGCTATCAAGGAATTGGGCATAGGCACACCCGCCACCCGTGCCGCCATCATTACCACCCTTATCAAACGTGACTATATCGCCCGCTCCGGCAAAAGCATCATCCCGACCGAAAAAGGGATGTATATCTATGAGGCGGTGAAGGACATGCGTGTGGCGGACGTGGAACTGACGGGAAGCTGGGAGAAGACCCTGGCGCAGGTGGAGAGGCATACCCTCGATACGGAAACCTTCATGCAGTCCATCCTGGATTACACCCGCAGGGCAACCGAAGAGATCCTGCGTCTGGATTTTCCGGCGATGCAGGAAAGGGCATTCACCTGCCCCAAGTGCAAGACGGGAAAAATCATCCTCCGTTCCAAAGTGGCCAGGTGCGACCATGACGGGTGCGGGCTGCTGGTGTTCCGCCGTATTCTGAACAAGGAACTGACCGACACCCACATGGAACAGCTTTTCTCCTCCGGCACCACCAGACTCATCAAGGGGTTCAAGGGAAAGAAAGGTGTACCGTTCGATGCCGCCGTCACCTTCGATGCGGAATACAACACGGTATTCTCGTTCCCGAAAACCGGGAACGGAAAGAAAAAATAACACCGTCATTCCAATTCGCGGGCAAAGGTAGCGCACCGCCTTTTTCCACCGGCAAGGTCAGGCCCTCCGGGTTTCGGGGAAAATCATCCTCGCGCCGCTCCGGTATTTTCCTCCGAAAACCTTGCCTGTGGAGGCGGTACGCATCCCGGCCCTTGAAATTGGAAAAGACTGTTTCACCCGTTAATACCGGAATGTCATGAAAACAAGGGAATATATCGACAAGATTCAAGCGAACAGATGGGTACGGACCATCGCATTGGGCTTTGCAGCCTTCATCGTGTTCAGTTATATGTACACACGGGGCATATCCCCCGTGTGGGCTGCGGTAGCCATCGTGTGTTTTAGGGGATTCTTCAGGTTCCTGTACCGGATAGCTTGCCTTCTGGTGGCTGCGGCCATACTTTTCTGCATACTCAGTTTTCTGGTATCCTGACAATATTTGACCATGAAACATAACTGCCATACAAAATCAAGTGGAACCTTACAGAACAGAGCTGTCTTCCGGGACGGCTCTTTTTGTTTTCCGCCCTCTGTGGAACCGGAAACCATAACGACAGGAATAAAAGGAAAAGGGATGAAAACACAGACTTGGCATACCGGAAACTACCGGGCAAAGTTGGCAAATGCCTTTGTTCGGACGGCAAGGTCAAGCCTTGCGGTTTCGGAAAAAATCATCCTCGCCGGAGGCTTGCGGTATTTTTCCCGAAAACCTTGCCTTACCGAAGGCATCTGCCGTCGGGCCCTTGTAGTTCACGGGCTGCCAAAGCCCGAATATTCACAATTAAAAAAAATAAAGAGACATGAACCAAGCATTTGCAACAAGCGCACCGCCGGCTCCCATGAGGATGCCCATGCCGGTAACGAGAAGAAAAAGGACGGTGGAACCCGAACCTGCCGTCAAGTTCCCGCCACGGGGGACGACAGGGCCGGTACACATCTCCACCCTGTTGAACCCGATTCTGGAAATCAGCCGCCATCCCGACAGGAACAGGCTGCTGGCCAAACTGTTCAGTGAAGAATAAAACCCAGTAATAACTTTTAATACATCAAATTATGTTTTTTACAGCAATCCACCAGATGATGACCGAAGGCGTGGATCTCACGCTTGTCATCCGCAAAGCGAACGGACAACTGACAGTATCCTTACTGCCGAAGTCGAACGGGCTGAAGGACGAAGCCCAGAACCACCTCGTACCACTGACCGTCAGCGGGCATCCGCAGGAACTGGACGCAGGCTTCCTACAAGCCGTAGCACGTCCTATACAGAAGACTACCGGACTGATTTCCAACATGGCGCAGTTCGAGGCGCAGGCTGAGAAGGCAGCGTCCGAGAGCAAGGCGGCAAAGGAGACCAAAGCGAAGGAGACGAAGGAGGAAAAGGAGAAGCGGGAGAAGTACGAGAAACATTTCAAGAAAGCGGAGGAACTGATCGCTGCCAAGAACCACAAGGAGGCGGTTACCGCACTCGGACAGGCACGTCTTTACGCCAAACCGCAGGACCAGAAGAAGATTGACGAGATGGTGGCGGAACAGACAAAGGCGATGAACAAGGGCAGTCTGTTTGAACTGATGGAAGAACCGGCTCCGCAGCCACAACAGCCGCAGGCACAACCGGCAGCCGCACCAGTCCAACAACCGCGGCAGGCTCCACAGTATCCTCAGCAACCGCAGGCACAGAGACCGATGGCGGCTCAGGCTCCTGGCGGACAGCAGAGACCGGCAGCCAATCCTCAGCAACAGCAGACAATGTGGCCACCGCAACAACCGCCGCAGGGACCGGCACAATATTACGCCCAGCCACAACCGCAACCCTATATGGGACAGCAGCCAGTACCGCAACAGGCTCCACAACCCGCACACGGGGGATACCATGGGACACATTGGCAGGAGCCGGTACAGCACCCTGAAGAACTCTCCCCACATTATCACGCCGGAGAGGATGAACCCAATTACCGTCCGGAGGATTACGAGGAATATCCCGATTTTCCGCAGTCCATGTTAGAAAATCATGTCTCACAATATCAAGCAGTATAAGATTATGGCACTCGAAGTAACAGGAATGGCACGCTCATTCACATTCAAGAAAGGCAGCGGAATGGTAACGCTCGATGATCCCAACCCGTCGGACAGCCCCGAAATGGTCATGAGCTATTACTCCAACTTCTACCCGGAGCTGACAACGGCAACGGTACACGGACCGGTCATCAAGGACGACAAAGCCGTGTACGAGTTCAAGACCACCATCGGGACCAAAGGATAGGAAGCATGAAGAAGGAACGAAAGAAAAAGAACAACAAGAAAAGGAAACCATGTGTACCATTGGACGAACAACAGTCAAGGCAGCTGGCGAGGCTCATCATCGGCCAGACGCGGAGGAATGTACGGTACGGCGTGAACAGGGAAGAACGGATTGCGGCTCCAAGCGGGGCCGTAATTCTTTTCTAAGCACAGCCTTCATACCGCTGGCACAGAATAATCTTACCGTGGATTGTTACGACAGCGGCGAATGCAACAGTATAAACGTAATCACGCGGGATAACTACGAATTCCTGCGTGATTCGTATTTCAGGTATTCCCTGCTATTGCAGAAGGAGGGCGTACACATGCCAGGAAACAGTATCGGGGAAGGCATCGCCAATCTGTACGATGAAATGAACACGCTTGTCGGTGACGAACTGCATGTCAACATCGAGCAGGAAGCCGGCAGGCTTTTCTTCCGGCTGTGGAAATACCACAAGTGGGGAAGTTTCACGCTGTACTACTTCCCGGTGAAGTTTCTGGAATCGCTCAATCCCATTTTAAGGAGGATTGCCATTACCTTTATCCATAAACTGATGAAAGCAAACGGCATTGATACATTCGTGGATTACGAAGAATCGGACTTTTTGTTTGAAATGCTTTCGGAGGATGACGGCAGCGACCCGGAGGAGTGGAAAGAACGCATGAAACTGCTGGACTCCTATCAGGAAGGGAAAATCGGCAGGCTGCTCAAACGGGTGGAATCGAAATCCTACTACAAGAACCTGCCGAAAGCACTGGATACATACGAACCCCAAAACGGGTTTGAACAGCCTTTGGTCGATGCGATGAAACGGGGTCTCCCGTTTCTGACGCCTGCACGGGGCATCATGCAATACGCTTATGACGCCTATTACTCGGAGAATCCGGACTTCCACCCGATGTACCTGCAACAGCAGATAAGGGTCGTGTATGACATCAACGACATTGTATCCGACTATCTCGTTGACTATTACAATTCCTGTAGCAGGGAGACCTACGACATCACTCCGGTGACTGCCCTTGACCTGTCGCCCGATACCGAAGAACTGTTCAGCATGGACGATTACCCGGAACGGTTCTTTCGGTGGGCGGACGAATTCATATCTTTAATCAGTTGAATTATGTTGGAAACGAATGAACTTACCCAAAAATTGAGGACGCTGCTCCATCCGAGGGCGGCGTTGATTGCCTATTCAGGCGAGAAAGACAACTCTTATGCCTCTGACAACAACTATTTTGTTGAGATAAGGGATATAGACGATAACGGAATGATGGGAGAAGGCCGGCCCGTCACGGTGGATTTCATGAACGAACTGGTGCGCGGTTATTCCGAAAGCCACAGCACCACGCCATACGGAAGGATTCCGCCCAATATGCTGTGGTGCGACCCGCGCAAGGGCAGTGAGAGGTATATCTGGTACAACTCCCCACAGAAACGGATGATGTTTTTCAAGGAATCCCTTCAAGTAGAGAATGCAAAATACAACCTGCCGGGAGTCATTTACGTGGCAGGTGGCAGTTCGTTGAGTATATATGCTTACAAGGACAAGAAACTGACGGAAAAGACGGAGCTTTATGCCGCACCGTTCTTCAACGTGACAGGGGCAAATGTCTGTCTGGGTTCCGCTAAAATAGACAAGCCGAGAGATTTGACCTACAAAAACCTGTTGGAGTATTGGGAGAAGAAGTTCTGGCTGACGGAGTTTTCACACCTGGGCGGAGGGGGCAACCCGACCAGATCAAACCTGATATTGGTGACAAAGGCCGCAAAGGACAAGCCTTTCAACCTCGACGAACTGAAACCTTTGAATAACTTGAAATTGAAAGATATATTGAAATGAAAAGAGTACACTACATAGATAACTATCTGCTGAACCCGCAGCACCCGGTCACGGTGAACCTGATCGGCGCGGGAGGAACCGGCTCGCAGGTATTGACCTGTCTGGCACGGCTGGACGTGACATTGCGGGCACTCGGACATCCGGGATTGTTCGTGACACTTTATGACCCGGACATAGTGACGGATGCCAACATCGGTCGCCAGCTTTTCGGCTGTTCCGACCTTGGACTGAACAAGGCGCAATGCCTGATTACCCGAGTGAACAATTTCTTCGGCAATGACTGGAAAGCGGTACCGGATATTTTCCCGACCGTGCTGAAAGATGCCAGACGGGATGACATGGCGAATATCACCGTCACCTGTACCGACAACATCAAGTCACGGCTTGACTTATGGAACGTATTGAAAGCCGTGCCCACCTCGAATTACCGTGATTACGAAACACCGCTTTACTGGATGGATTTCGGGAACACACAAAGTACGGGTCAGGTTGTGTTGGGAACCATACCCAAGAAAATAAAACAGCCCGCTTCCGAGTTGTACAAGACTGTCGATTCGTTGAAGGTCATTACCCGGTTCGTGAAATACGCGAGGGTGAAGGAGGCGGATTCAGGACCGAGCTGCTCCTTGGCGGAGGCGTTGGAAAAGCAGGACTTGTTCATCAACTCCACACTGGCACAACTCGGATGCAATATCCTTTGGAAGATGTTCCGTAACGGGATGTTGGAACATCACGGGCTGTTCCTTAATTTAGAAACGATGAAAGTGAATCCGATAATGATATAACTTGTTTAAAAGAGGATGAGCCAAATGCAAATTTTGTAAGAATCAAATCTAAACGAACATAATTTCACTTTACGCACATGTTAATAATTACCTGTCAATCCATTCCTTAAGCCTCTGCGCCTTTTCCTTACTCACTTGTATTTCCGTTTTCGGATAACCTTTCAAACGGACAATCAACTTTCCTCCAAAATAATTACCGAGGAACAAAACGTGCTCTACATTGATAATATATTGGCGGTTTGCCCGGAAGAAATAGTCGGGATTCAGTTGGTGTTCAAGTTCATCCATTGACACATTGACCACTTCGGAAGTGCCGTTGTTAAGACGGAGATATACAATCTTGTTTTCTGTTTCGATGTGGTTGATGTCCGAAACGCGCACGGTCTTATATCCGTCACGGTAAGGAAGCAAGAAACGCTCCCGATAACGGAACTTGTTCTTCTGTAAGGCATCGAAAAGCTGCTGTAGGTTTTCGTCGGTGTAATTCTTACCGGCTTTGGCCGCCTTGTCAATGGCCGCTTCAAGTTCATCCGAATCCAACGGTTTCAGAAGATAGTCGAAACTGTTGAACTTGAATGCTTGTACCGCATATTCGTCGTATGCGGTGGTAAATATGATGGGTATGGTTGCCGGGGCATATTTTAGAGCTTCGAAACTCAAACCGTCAGTCAAACGGATATCCGCCAGAATGAGGTTTGTGGTTTTGCCGGATTGAAAGAATTCGACCGTCTCTTTGATGCTGGCAAGAGGGCCTTCGACAATAAATGTTCTGTCAATGTCGTTCAGCAGCCTTATGAGGCGTTTGGCATTGCGTGGCTCGTCTTCAAGAATCAGTATGTTCATAGGGGATGGTGTTTTTTATGATGGGCAGACTTACCGAATAGAAGTTTTCGGCATTCTCTATCTTGACCTTTTTATCACAAAGCAAAGCGTATCGTTCTGTGATATTTTTAAGTCCTAAACCGGTTGATTCGATTGGGGACATCAAAGGTGACTTAAGATTGCTGACTGTTATATAATCATCGGACAGCTTTATGTCGATGACCAGCGGATGTTCAGATGAAAAGCTGTTATGTTTTATTGCGTTTTCCACAAGAAGCTGCAATACAGCCGGTGGAAGAAAACCTTTGCATTGTCTGACGCCCGGACTTACTTTTGCAATGACACCTTCGTCGTGGCGCACTTTCATCAAGTACAAGTATGAATCAAGAAACTTGATTTCGTCCGCGACAGGTATCAGGTTTCGGTCCAAGTTGGTGATGATGTATCGGTATACTTTCGACAGATTGCTCAGGAATTTTCCGGCAAGTCCGCTATCCTCCTCAATCAGCTCCAGCAGATTGTTGAAGTTGTTGAACATGAAATGCGGATTGATTTGCAGTTTCAGGGAATTGAACTGTGACTGCAAGGCTATCTCCTTTTCTTTCATCAGTGCCATTTCAAGTGCCTGTTTCTCGTTGCGTGCCTTGATGTAAGACTGAAGATAGAACGTGTTGGCATAGACGCTTGACAAGAATGTGGAAATCATGGCAAAAATATATGCGCCTTTCATGTTGAGGAACTCGTCAAGAAGCCCGTTGCCGTTTTCACCCCATAAGAAGTTGAACAAAGAAATCATGCCGAATGCGACAACGTTGTTCAGGGTAAAAAGGCAGGAAGCATAGACAATCACCCACACATAAGATGTCCTAAATGGCAATACCCTAAAGACCAAAAAGGAAAATCCTAAAGAGATGTAGGTAAACAGCATACACAACAGATAATCGATGATATAATCGGCTATTGCCATCTCCGGTAATTGGCCGGCGGTTTCATCATCGAGTATAAACCACAGAATGAGGTAGAGCATATAGGAAACGGTTGATAACAACAGACCGTTCTTCCAATTCATTATTTTTATATTCTCGTTGGCCATATCAGATACAAAGTTACTTCATATTCCGCAAAAATAGGGATTTACATCTTTAGTTGATAGGATAAAACCGACTGAAACGGATAAAATCACCATTGAAGTGATGAAAATGAATGTTGAAACGGATGGAGTTGCACTTTATGTTTGCCGAAATACCATTTAGAAAATCTGTTTTTCAAAATAAACCGCCTATTTGGGCGGTTCAGATATAAATTTATCCGTTTCAGCCGAATTTTACTGTTACAGCCAAAGCAACACGGGTAATTTTGCATCCATATAGGGTAAATACCGCATGATAAAGTCTGAATCAACCAAATTTTTAAGTAGCATGAAACATTTAAGTTTTTTGAGAAGACATGCCAATATAGTATTCTGCTTACTTTTGTGTCTTGTCTATCAGAGAGCTGAATCTAAAGAATTGTTTGAAAACAATTCTTTAGATACTTGCTATGTGTTAGCTATTGCAAATGTCGATTTAACAACGGATTTGCAAAAAAAATATGAAGAGAGGAACATTGCAACGTCTGCGATTGTCGGATACAGCTTTAGTGATGATGAGGTGAAAATTTATTTGTTGGATGACAGGTATGATTTTGATCTGTATTCTATCCAGAAAGGAGATAGCATAACTTTACATTATCCTCATACGTCACAAGAGAAAGAGAAGAAAGCAATAGCTATACATAATCACAGTTTCCAAGAACGTATCAGAAAGAATGATAGCATCTATATTGATATTGATTTTTGGAATATTGAGAAGAAATTGAGTTTGCCCCCTTCTTTGGACGATGGCCTGTTCCTTAAATGGGAAATCGCAAAACGACGCTTTATAAAGCATATAGTAAAAGATAGCCAAGGCTTCCATAAATTAGATGTTGAGAACGAAGATGATTTACGTTTGTCCAAGCGTACATTCGGCCAGTTATATTGTATGTACATATTGGCACATAATGAGACCATGAGGCATGAAAAGTAACTTATTTGTTTTTTTATAAATGATTTTTGTATGAAGAAAATTCTATTGACATTGCTTCTCGCCCTGCCATTCTGCATGGTGGCGAAAGCACAAGATTTCAGAGTGGGAATAACGGGAGGTTACAATCTCAGTTCTCCAAGTGGTTACAAATCTCAGTCCGGTTTTCATGTCGGTGTAAAGGGAGAACTTGGTCTTCCTATAGTGACAAAAGGCCTTTACATGGACTTCGGATTGATGCTCTCTTCACATGGCTGGAAGAGTCCGGGATACTATTACGACGGTAACTATAACCCCTCTGCAGGCGAAAAACCGGACAAACCATCATCTGGCTATACTTCAGACAATAAGTGTACCCCTTACTACCTGAATATTCCCATCCATATCGGTTACAAGTTTCCCGTAGGACGGAACGTCAGTTTGTTCATCAACGCTGGACCATATTTTAACATCGGCCTGTTTGGTAAAGCAAAAGAAACCATCACTCCCGATAAGGGAACTGCCACGACAAAAGAGATGGTAGGCAATGTGTTCAGTGACAAGATGCTTAATCGCTTCGATTGGGGGCTGGGATTCCGTGCCGGAACGGAGATTGCCCGCCATATCCAGCTTTCCATTGGGTATGATTGGGGGATGAAGAATATAAACAAGAGTGGTGTGGACAACAAGAACAGGACATTTGTGGCATCTTGCGCTTATATGTTCTGAAATAGGTATTCGCAAATGACAAAAGCCATGAAAGTTTTCACGTATATCATGATGGTTGGGGCACTCTGTTGTTTGTTCTGCTACTCTAAAGAAAAAGAAGATGCACCAACAGGTGCTACATTCAATAAAACATTTGTTACTGGTTATTTGACACCCGAATCTATTGTCATATCAAAAATGAATTCAGGAATTAAAATCACGTTTAAGGGGGATTTGATTACTTCTGGTAGGAGTTTTGATGCTTTATCAATATATTACAATGATTTATCTTATAATAGATATACTATTGATGGACCACGTACGGCAATTAATGATAGTATATACAAGATTGAAGTCTACACTGTCGAGAATTTTGATGCATCGCATCCTGCTGGAAGTGATATTTCAGATTTGATAGAATGTAGGTATATTTCTTATTATGATTACATACAAAGTGGTTATAAGAAAGAAGATAAAGATGTTGGACAATATATAGATATGACAGAATATTGGGGAATTGAAGGAGCAAAGATGCTGAAAGATGAACTTACGAAAATAAATAATAGAAATACGAAGCTTATTGCACCAACCCTTGTTTTAAAATTCAAAAAAGAGCCAGAGAATAAAGGAAAATTCCAATTCAATTTAGTCTTTCATTTGGAAGAAAAAGAAATAAAAGATTCCATTGAATATGAATTTTAATATAAAACTATTCAAGTTTAGCTTTAAGATTTAAAGTATCATTATGTGGAAACAGAAATTGAAAATTTGCGGTATTAATCTGGCGGCATATATTGTGGTTCTCATTATCATGGCTATGTTGTCCGTTTGCTCCCGATTGTACGGGCAAGAAAAACCAATGTTGTCCCCTGAACATACCAAACGGATTGCACCGGGCATTGACACCACCAAACTGCCGTCTTTTGAATATGGAAAGTCATTTCTGTCTCCACATTTTGGTATCATTCACAAGAAGCCTGAAATGCTTTTGAATTTTCGCCCTGATTACACGTTAGGAATCCCTGTTGACCGTTCATCCTTACATAAAGGCGAATATCGCGTTGGCGGAGTTATTCATCGGTTTGACAAGGTGAATGTTTGGGGTCGTGGCAGACAGGAGAACATCATAGGAGTTGGCGTATCGAACTATGCTGAAGTTAAAACGGCATATTCTCCAAACGAGAGATGGAAATTGGGCATAAGCCTCTATGCGCACAAACTGAGTATTCCTCGTTCGAGTAGCAATACATTCGGAATGGGAGCCGATGTTTCCTATAAATTCTATCCCAAAACATCGCTTCATCTCTTTGGTACATACTATCTGTTGGATATGAAACCGAAGAGGTGTTTAGACGGCTATCATTATGGCGGTTATCTGTCTTTTGATTTGGCAGAACGATGGTCAATGGATGTGGGCATGAGACGTTATGGAAACAACTTGTTCCACCAGCAATGGACTGTGCCGATTATACGTCCGTCGTATAAGCATAACGGCAGCGAAATAAACGCTGATTTTGGTGGGATGTTCCAGCAAATCCTGAAAGGTTTATTCTTTAATCATTGACAAGTATGAAACAGAAAAAAAGCAAAATAACGATTATTGCAGTATGGATTCTGCTATGCGGATGCGTGGTATGTATGGAGTCGTGTAGCCATCTGCTATACAATCCGTCCAACAAGGCGGAACAAGTGACAGTGACTATTAAACAGCCCATAAAATAAAGTTCATATGATTATGCGATAATCTAAAATAAGATTGCAAAACCCGTAAGAAAGTTATTTCAAATAATGAATATGGCGTTTCGGATGCTGTTTTCGCCGTTTTAGATAAAATGTAATTGAAGAGCTTACACTGAAGTACTACTTTTGTTTTGCAATTGCATAAAAGAGCGTTCAACAAAACAACAAGGTTTTAAAAAAAAGAACAATGAAAAAAGTAAAATTTATCAAATTCACTATGGCGTTTTTCGCCTGTGTTCTTGCAGTAACCATGGGTTCCTGCGATAAGAACGATGACCCCAAAGTTCCAGATCTCAAGTGCACCCCTTCTAAGGTAGAAGTGGCTCCCGGTAAAACAGCAACGGTGACTGTAAGCGGTGGCACGGCTCCATTTACAGTGACCTCAAGTGATAGCAAGATTGCAACAGCTAAAGCAGACAAGAACACTATTACAATTACCGGTGTCAAAAATGGTACAGCGACCATACTCATCTCCGACTCAAAGAAACTTACAGGAAAGGTTCCTGTGATGGTCAAAGATATGGCATCCGAACTTGATTTCGATAAAAAGTCTATATCCGTAACTGCCGGGAAGGAAGAGACTGTCACTGTAAAAGGTGGTTCCGCTCCTTTTACAGCAACCGCCAAGGACACGAAAATTGCCACAGTCACAATCAAAGATGGAAAGATTATTATCAAAGGTGTCAAGGCTGGCAGCACTTCAGTGACTGTTACTGATAAGGATAAGAAAGCTGGAACTATTTCAGTTACAGTAAAATAAAGTGTTAAAAATCCTATTGGGAAGGAAGAAGAAACGCATGTATTTTTTCTTTCCAATAGGATTGTTATGTATTATGGTTTGCTAACAAAAATGAATGGAGTAATGGGATATCGAAAAAGGAGTCGTATTGACAATTGTCTTTTTATTAGTTATTTGCATGACAAATTGCCGTTCATGCTGCTACGGATAAGGGTCAGTAATAATTTTGGAGATAAACATGGATTATATAAGACCCCGTTATTGTATCCTTACCTAAGTTTTGGATATACTATTAAATAACGTCAATAGTTCAAAATGGAAAATCCACTTCCTTTGAAACTCATAGAAGAGCAAGAGTTATTTGAAAAACTGTTGGAACTTCTGGTTTTATCAACGCATTCTCCCAAAGGACGATTTTCAAAAGATAATAGTTACATTATATTTAAGAAAAAGATGGAAACAACAAAAGATGGGAACACTGTAAAATTGGTATTGCCTTTCCCTCATTTTTTGTGGATACTTGCCAACCAACCTGAGATCCTCAAAGGAAAAGCAAATAAAGTCAATAAAAACGGAGAGGATAATAAGTAATATTGACATACTGTGAGGCGTTGTCTTTATTCAGATCATCATGTTGCCCCCAATTAATTATTAATGACTGCATTTACATGTGGGCTCGGTGTATTCACTTCATCCTTATGTTTTCTGAAAATTATTATGAAGTGGGATAATCTTGCGTTTTATCTGGGGATAAATTACTGGAATGCAAACATTAATGGCAGCAGCAAATGGGGAAAGAATATGGCTGACAATCGGATACGGTTCGTTATTTTGATAACATAAATATTTTGGCAAAAATGCATAGTAAGAAATCAAATATTGGCATGGCGGCAAAGGCATTCCTGCTAACAGCTATAGGATTACCTATGGGGGTAAGTGCACAGGGGGTAATCGAGGAAAAGGCAGATACGATAGTTGTTTATCCGACACAGCACCTTGAGGAGGTTGTCATCGTGCATCAGATCCCGATAGTCAAACTAAAAACCGACAAGGTGACTTATCAGGTGAGTAATGATGTGGAGTCAAAGACACGCAGTGTATTGGACATACTGCGCAAGGTTCCTATGGTGACCGTGGACGGACGAAACAATATCATGGTAAACGGCTCCGCACAGTTCAAGGTTTATGTGGACGGAAGATTGAGTACTGTCATCACTCGCAATCCAAAACAGACGTTACGCAGTATGCCTGCCAGTCACGTGAAGAACATTGAAGTTATCACCAATCCAGGTGCCCAGTATGATGCAGAGGGAACTGGAGGTGTCCTTTGCATCACCACCAAGAAAGGTGGTGCCAAACAAGCATTGGCATTAGAAGATGACGGGTATGACGGAGCCACAAGTGGCTCCGTACACCTTCTGACAGGTATTCTGAGCAACGGAGTTGACGCCAGTCTCTCCGGTCAACAAGGCAAATGGTCGTATGACGTAAATTTGAACGGAGAATATATGTATTCAACGGGTATCATTGTAGAATCGGAGGTGACCGGCAACGGGACACGTCAATGGATGCGACAAAAGTCCTCATCGAAAATGCCATTCTCAATGGGCGAAGTTGGTGTGGGATACGAGATTGATTCCGTCCAATCACTCCATGTTTCCATGTCCACGACTTGGTTTGCTACAAAAGAAAAGAGCCGTCCCTCCTATCTTTACTCAGGCGGTATGTGGGGACAGGAGATGGCTTTCAGTGGTAGTCAGAAGATGAATATGAACGAGATTTCGGTAGATGGAGGCATCGATTACCAACGTCAGTGGGGTGACAGGGGCAGGCTGTTTGCGAGTTATCAGATAAGCCATGCTCCCAACCGAAATGATACAGAGAACAGATACGATGGTCTTGACACCTCCTTGCACCCCGAAATCACTTCCACTGTGAAGGACATCCGGACAGAAATTTGTGATCGCACCACACAACACCACCTATCCACCGACCTTACCATTCCGCTTACCCGGCATCAACAACTCAACACCGGTGTGAAGTTCTCCTTCGACCGTGGAGAGAGTCAGGCTACCGAAATGCGCTTTTTGAATGGCGGTTTCGTGGAACAAAAGGCGGCTGCCATGCACTACCGACAATCTCAAAACATAGCCGCCCTGTATGCCGAATGGGAGGCTCAATGGGGATGGCTGGGCTTGAAGGAGGGCCTTCGCTATGAACATACCTGGCAGAAATCACGCTATCTGAAGGGAGAAGGGAGTAAATTCTCGCTTCACTATGGCGACCTCGTACCATCCGTCTCTCTTACTGCCAAAGCTAAGGAGAACAGCACATTTGGCGTGAGCTACACCATGCGTATACGTCGGCCAAGAATCAATGAACTCGACCCATATGTCAATAAGTCCGACCCTACCCAGCTTTCGTATGGCAATCCCAACCTGAAAGCACAACATCTAAATAATCTGGCTATTGTACATACGTTGAGGGCAAATACGTTAGCAATGCGAATCAGCCTCAATCATTCATGGAGTAACGATGGTATTGTCCGGTATTCATCAATGAAGGACGGGCGTATAAATACCACCTTTGGCAATATAGCCAGAAATCGCAAGACATCGCTGAATGCTTATGCCTCATGGAATGCGACACGTTCAACCCGCTTGATGCTGAATGGAGAGGTGGGCTATAGTGACATGCGAAGCCGGGAGATTGATGCCCGTAACTATGGTTGGCATGGTAACCTGAATCTGGGGTGGCAACAGAATCTGCCTTGGCAGTTGAAATGGAGCAGTAATCTGGAATGGATGTCGCGTCGGTACTCTCTCCAAGGTTACGATTCGGGTATGATGATGATAAGCGCAACACTCGCACGCTCCTTCCTCAATGACAAACTGGATGTGGCTATCAGTGGCATGAGCGGTTTAGGTCATGGTGGTAAAATGTATTGGGAGTCGGTATCTCGCACCAAGGACTTCACGAATATATCACGATTCATTGAACCCATGCAGGACATCACCATAGGTATCACTTATACGTTTGGTGGAAAAAGTAGGAAATATACAGAAAAAACCGTATCGGATTCATTTGAAATGGGGGACAGTCGTATCGTAAAACAGCAGACAAAACGAAGAGGAAAATTATGAATCGTATTTAGCATGAATGCAACTATCCGGACTGTTTTGAGAGCAACCCAGATTAAAATAATTGATGGTGATATATTTTATCTTATGAGACAAGATATTATCGTTCTCTGTGTAGTGAAAAATAATTAGGAAGAATCGCTAAACTGAATTAGCCAATGACTGTTGGTAAACAAGAAAGGGATGTCACGGACAACAAGATGCTGTCCGTCATTCCAGTAGCAGGAATATTTTTCAAGTTTCTCCTGTTCAATGCAATATGGTGTTATTACACCACCTTTACACCTTTTTCATGCTGGGAATCGTATGCCACTGCTTTTGTGGCAACCCTTCTGTTGTCTGTCCCTTATATATTGACAAGGCATATTGCGGCAGGCGTGCTTGTCATGTCTGTGCTGGATATATGGATGGTTGCCAACCTGATGTATTACCGTACCTATTTTTCAGCCATTCCTCTGTCAAGTTATATGTTGGCGGGAAATCTTGCAGACTTCCTGCCAAGCGTGACCGCTTCGTTACGATGGTGTGATTTATTGTTCCCAATTTCGACAGTCGTCACCGTATTCCTTACATTTCGGATAGGTTGCCGGCAGAAAATCACATTGCGATTTAGCAGACGGACATATTTCGTATTGCTGATTTTTTCATGTGCCCTGTTAAGTATCAATTTATCCGTCCGGGGAGGTTTCATTGCGATATACAGGGCATTGAGGTCATCCGCACATCAACACGCCAGTGGCCCGCCACTCTACACGCTGTTCGGCACACTTTATTTTGATTATGCGGAGGAGTTGCCCGAACTTACAGAAGAACAGGAGCGTGAGATTCATATCTGGCTCTCCGGAAGACCGCCGCTTGTTCCCGTACCGGACATTGAATGCAGGGACAACTGCATCCTTATTTTGGCTGAATCACTGGAAAGTTGGGTGTTGAATCTTACGGTCGAAAATCAGGAAATCACACCTTACCTTAACAAGCTCCTCAAAGAGCCATCCACGCTGTATGCGCCCCATGTGCTTACACAAGTCAACGGAGGGCGTTCCATTGACGCCCAGTTGCTTATGCTTGCCGGTCTGTTGCCATTGCAGACCGGCGCATACAGTTGCCGTTTCCCTTTCAATACATACCACACTTTGCCCAAAGCTATGAAGGAGCTGAAAGGCGCACGTAACTATCTTCTCACGGTGGACAAGACAAAGACATGGAACCAAGGAGCAGTGGCACGGAGTTTCGGGATAGACACAATTATCTCTTATCCCGATTTCCGAATGACAGAAACATTCGGAAATCGGAAGCGACTGGGTGATAAGGCATTTTTTGCCCAATGCATGGAAAAGATTGAAAAAGGAGAAGTTTGGCACTCCGGTGAAAACGTATTTATCCAGATGGTCACTTATTCCGGTCATTCACCGTTCAAGATGCCCGAATCGCTTAAAACCGTTCATTTCTCTAATCGGGTTCCCGAAATCATGGCAGACTATATGACAGTGGCGCATTATACAGACGAAGCTATCGGGAAATTCGTGGAATATCTGAAAAACCGTCCCGAATATGAACGTACAATGGTTGTAATAACCGGTGACCACGAGGGCTTGGCAGACCACCGGAAAGAACTGTGCCATACAAAGGCTGGGAAAGGAATAATTTCCGAAGACGAGTTCACACCATTCATAGTATTGAACTCTCCTGTTCCGATGCACTATCTCAAAGTTATGGGACAGATTGACATATATCCTACTCTTCTGAATTTACTCGGTCTGGAAAAATTCCGATGGAGCGGTATTGGTCAAAGCATTCTTGACCCTCGAAAGCCGGGCATTGCCATCAGTCCGAAAAGAAAAATAGAAGGTGATACCTTGCATATATCTGCGGATGAACTTTTACGGATGCAGCAATCTCAAGTAATCTCTGACCGGATAATACGATTCGATAAATTGAAAGATCTACGATAGCCGATACTTCGGAAGTCATTTTTGTTGTTTCAGGCGTGTTTTTCTCTGTTTCGATTGTATTCCGATTGCTACGACCTCGGATACGAAATAATTTTGCACCTAAAAAATGAATAACATGATTATCGAAACGATTAAACGGCTGTCAATAGATATGTTCATTGCAATCATGGCGATTGAAGCAATTGTCATTGCGGCAATCGCTTTGTCGCTTTTGATTGGTACGTTTTGCAAATAATCCCACAGGACATGGAGCAAAAGGAAATATATATCGAAACCGAACGAATTATCATTCGAAATTTCAAGCAGAAGGATGCCGAAGGATTGTTGGAGTATCTTTCTAATCCTCGTGTGAATTGCTTTGCCGGAGACCGCCTTTGTTCCGAAGAGGCGGCATGGGCATATATGCAGTATTCCCCGAAAGACATGCTGCGCTATGCGGTGAGTCTGAAAAAAGATGACTTTATTATCGGTGACGTGTTCGCTTTGCGTGAGAATGAAGACACTTATAATGTGGGGTGGCATTTCAACAAACGTTTTGAAGGCAAAGGATTCGCTTGTGAAGCGGCAGCCGGATTGTTGGATTATCTTTTCCGAGAGGCGGGCGCACGGCGTATCTATGGATTTGTGGAAGATGACAATATCCGCTCCAAACGCTTATGCGAACGTCTTGGTATGCGCCGCGAAGGATGTTTCAAAGAGTTTGTGACATTCGTAAACAATCCTGACGGCTCCCCAAAATATGAAGATACCTGTGTTTATGCCATTCTCGAAAAAGAGTGGAATACCATCCGTCAGTGGTGACACACCAAACCTATTATGAATTAATACAAAACAAGAAGAAAATATGAACAAGCAATTCATTATCACGAATTTCGCCGCATTTGCTCTCATGCTGTTCCTGCCGACCGGATGCAGGCAGGCGGACGGCAAGCAGGATGCGGTGCAGAGTTATCGGGTCATAAAGGTCGCGGCAAGTCCGGTGGAAATCTCCGAGTCCTATTCCGCCGCCATACGCGGACGGCAGGATGTGGACATCCTGCCGCAAATATCCGGGCGCATTATCCGTCTGAAAGTGAAAGAGGGTGAACGGGTGAAGACCGGTCAAGTATTGGCTGTAATTGACCAAGTGCCCTATCGGGCGGCATTACGCACGGCGCAGGCCAATGTCAGCGCGGCACAGGCAAAAGTGGAAACGGCAAGAATCGAGCTGCGGGGCAAGCAGGCATTGTTTGACGAGAAGGTCATATCCGACTACGAGCTTTCTCTCGCCCGGAACCAACTGGCAGTGGCGTGTGCTGAACTCGAACAGGCAAAGGCACAAGAATCGGATGCACGCAACAATCTCTCCTATACGGAAATCAAAAGCCCGAGCAACGGAGTAGTAGGCACATTGCCCTATCGCATCGGTGCGCTTGTCGGTCCCAATATGGCACAGCCTTTCACGGTCGTGTCCGACAATGCGGAGATGTATGCCTATTTCTCCATTTCGGAGAATATGCTACGGCGATATTTGGCTCGCTATGGCTCGATTGACAGCATGATAGCCGGGATGCCGGAAGTGGGCCTGCAACTCAACGACGGCAGCCTGTACAAGGCGAAAGGACGTATTGAAACCGTAAGCGGCGTGGTGGATCCTGTTACCGGAACGGTACAAATCAAAGCCCTGTTCCCCAATCCCGACCGCGAACTGTTGAGTGGCAGCATCGGCAATGTCATCCTTCAAAACCCGAAAACGGAGGCCGTAACCATTCCCATGACCGCCACCGTGGAACTGCAGGACAAGATTATCGCTTACCGTCTGAAAAACGGACAGGCGGAAGCCGCCTATCTCACGGTGGACCGCCTGAACGACGGCAACCGGTTTATCGTAAAAGAAGGTCTTTCGGTCGGTGACACCATTGTCGCCGAAGGCGTGGGACTGGTGAGAGAAGGCATGAGCATAACCCCTAAAAACGAAACGAAATGAACCTGCGATTTTTTATAGACCGCCCGGTGTTTTCGGGCGTTATCTCGGTGGTGATTGTACTGTTGGGCATGATTTCCATGTTTTCCTTGCCGGTGGAACAATACCCCGACATCGCACCTCCGACCATCAACGTATTCGCAACTTATCCTGGAGCAAACGCTGAAACTGTGCAGAAGGCAGTGATAACCCCTCTGGAAGAAGCCATCAACGGCGTGGAAGACATGACCTATATGACTTCCACGGCATCGAATACGGGCGATGCTTCCATCAACATCTATTTCAAGCAGGGAACCAACGCGGACATGGCGGCGGTAAACGTGCAGAACCGCGTGAACGGCGCGCTGAGCCAGCTTCCGGCGGAAGCCACCAAGACCGGTGTCACCACTGAAAAGCAGCAGAATGCCGAACTGATGACTTTCGCGCTCTATTCGCCCGATGACCGCTTCGACCAGACCTTCCTGAACAATTACGTGAAAATCAATGTCGAGCCGAGGCTGAAACGTATCAGCGGCGTGGGAAAGGCACAGATGTTCGGTTCCAACTACAGCATGCGACTTTGGCTGCGTCCCGACAAGATGGCGCAATACGGGCTTATCCCCGATGACATATCCACCGTACTCGCACGACAGAACATCGAGGCCGCCACCGGCTCCTTCGGTGCCAATCATCCTACCGCCAATGAATACACGATGAAATACCGCGGACGCTTGTCCGGCGCGGAAGAGTTCGGTGAGTTGGTCATCAAGTCACTGCCGGGCGGCAATGTGCTTCGGCTGAAGGAGGTTGCCGATGTGGAACTGGGCGATGAATACTACAACTATTCCTCCGAAGTGAACGGGCATCCGGCAGCCATGATGCTCATCAACCAGAAAGCCGGGTCCAATGCTTCAAGCACCATCAAGGAGATTCACGAAGTGCTTGACGACCTCAGCCGGGACTTGCCCGAAGGGACGGAATTCGTGGTGCTTACCGATACCAACAAGTTCCTGTATGCTTCCATCAATTCTGTTATCCGGACACTTATTGAAGCGATACTTCTGGTTATCGTGGTGGTATATGTATTTTTGCAAGATATTAAGTCCACGCTTATTCCTACGATATCCATTTTCGTCTCCATTATCGGTACGTTCGCCGTGATGTCCATGATCGGCTTCTCCGTCAACCTGCTCACCCTGTTCGCGCTTGTGCTTGCCATCGGAACTGTGGTCGATGATGCCATTGTGGTGGTGGAAGCGGTGCAGGCGAAGTTCGACGAGGGCTATCAGTCTGCGGTTCTCGCGGCTGATGATGCCATGAAAGGCGTTTCGTCGGCTATCCTGACCTCTACCATCATCTTTATGGCAGTGTTTTTCCCCGTTGCCATGATGGGCGGGACTTCGGGAGCGTTCTACACGCAGTTCGGTATCACGATGGCTGTTGCCGTGGGAATCTCGGCAGTCAATGCCTTCACACTCTCACCGGCACTTTGCGCGCTGCTGCTGAAACCCTATATCGATGAGCAGGGCAACACCAAGAACAATTTTGCAGCCCGTTTCCGTAAAGCGTTCAATGCCGTCTTCGACCGTCTGAGCCGACGCTATGTACGTGGAGTGATGTTCATTATCCATCGCCGATGGCTGTTGTGGAGCATCATAGGCATTTCTTTCGGGTTGCTGGTGCTGCTGGTCAATGTCACAAAGACGGGACTTATTCCCGAAGAGGACACCGGGACGGTCATGGTGAGCATGAACACGAAGCCCGGCACATCCATGGCTCAGACAAGTAAGGTGATGGAGCGTATCAACAGCCGTCTCGACAGCATCGGCGAGATTGAATACAGCGGTGCGGTCGCCGGTTTCTCTTTCAGCGGTTCCGGTCCCTCGCAGGCGATGTATTTCGTGACACTCAAAGACTGGGAGCAGCGTAAGGGAGAGGGGCAGTCGGTCAATGATGTCATCGGAAAGATTTATGCCGCCACTTCGGATATTCCCGATGCCACGGTGTTCGCCATGTCGCCTCCGATGATTGCCGGGTACGGCATGGGAAACGGTTTCGAGCTTTATTTGCAGGACAAGGCGGGCGGAAACATCGCCGCCTTCAAGGAAGAGGCAGACAAGTTTGTCGAAGCCTTGTCGCAGCGACCCGAAATCGGCGAAGTCTATTCCTCCTTTGCCACGGATTATCCGCAATACTGGGTGGATATCGATGCCGCCAAATGCGAACAGTCGGGTGTGTCGCCCGCAGATGTGCTTTCCACATTGTCGGGCTATTATACCGGACAATATGTTTCCGACTTCAACCGGTTCTCCAAGCTCTACCATGTGACCATGCAGGCTCCGGCGGAATATCGTGTGAATGCGGAATCCCTGCACCACATGTATGTGCGTGCCACCGATGGCGGCATGTCGCCTTTGAGCCGGTTCGTGCGCCTGACCAAGACCAACGGCCCGTCAGACCTCACCCGTTTCAACCTGTTCAACGCCATCTCGATTAGCGGGTCTCCGGCTCAGGGCTACAGTTCGGGGCAGGTGCTCGAAGCCATCGGCGAGACGGCACGTGAAGTGCTTCCGTCAAATTACACATACGAGTTTGGCGGCATTTCGCGTGAGGAAAGCAAGACGACCAACAATGCCACGCTTATATTCCTGCTCTGCATGGTTCTGGTCTATCTGATTCTGTGCGCCTTGTATGAGAGCGTGTTCATACCCTTCGCGGTTCTGTTGTCGGTGCCTTGCGGACTGATGGGCAGTTTCCTGTTTGCGTGGCTCTTCGGTCTGGAGAACAACATCTACATGCAGACCGGACTTATCATGATTATAGGCCTGCTTGCCAAGACAGCGATCCTGCTTACCGAATACGCCGGTAAACGGCGGTCGGAAGGCATGACGCTGGCACAGGCGGCATACAGTGCGGCAAAAGTCCGCCTGCGCCCCATATTGATGACTGTGTTGTCCATGGTGTTCGGTCTTGTCCCGCTGATGATGGCGCACGGAGTGGGTGCCAACGGCAGCCGTTCGCTTGCCACAGGTGTAATCGGTGGAATGATTGTAGGTACTTTGGCTCTGTTGTTCCTTGTGCCGTCATTGTTTATTGTATTCCAATATATCCAAGAACGTGTTAAGCATAATTAAATGAAGAAGACAGTAATATATATCATATTGTCGGGATGGATGCTTGCCGGCTGTGGCACATACAGCCGGTATCATCGCCCTGACCTCTCAACGGAGAATCTGTATCGGGACATGCCGGCGGACATTGATACAATGACCATCGCGTCCCTGTCGTGGCGGGAAATGTTTACCGACCCGAAACTCCAGTCCTTGATTGAAACCGGACTTGAACGGAACGCAGACCTCAATGTGGCACGGTTACGCGTGGAAGCGGCAGAAGCCGTCCTGATGACTGCCAGACTATCATATCTTCCATCACTGGGACTGACTGCCGAAGGTAATGCCAATAAACATGACGGAGCAACGGCAAAGACATATAATGTGGGAGCGTCGGCAAGCTGGGAACTGGACATCTTCGGCAAACTTACGGCGGCAAAGCGTGGCGCAGCCGCCGCATTACAAGGAAGCCGTGCCTACCGGCAGGCCGTACAGACACAGCTTGTCGCCACTATTGCAGACAGTTACTACACCCTTGCCATGCTTGACGCACAAATGACAATAAGTAACCGGACTTTGGAGAACTGGCGGACTACCGTACGCACTCTTGAAGCGTTGAAAAAAGTGGGGAAATCAAACGAGGCTGGCGTATTGCAGGCAAAGGCGAACGTGATGCGACTCGAAGCATCCCTGTTATCCATACGCAAGAGTATTTCCGAAACAGAAAACGCCCTGTCTGCGATACTTGCCATGCCGTCACACTCGATTGGACGAAGTGATCTGGCCGAGGCTGCTTTCCCCGATACTGTCTCGATCGGAGTCCCTTTGCAACTGCTTTCCAACCGTCCCGACGTGCGTCAGGCTGAAATGGAACTGGCGCAAGCATTCTACGCCACCAATGCGGCCCGTGCCGCCTTCTATCCCAATATTACCCTCTCGGGAATTCTTGGATGGACTAATAACGGCGGTGGCGTAATCGTAAATCCCGGACAATGGTTACTTAATGCCATCGGTTCCCTGACACAGCCGTTATTCAACCGGGGCGTAAACATCGCCAACTTGAAGATAGCCAAAAGCCGTCAGGAAGAAGCCAAACTGTTGTTCCGGCAATCATTACTGAACGCAGGAAAGGAAGTGAACGATGCTCTGACCGCATGGCAGACGGCAAAATCGCAAATTGAAATCAATGCTCGGCAGGTTGAAACATTATGCGACGCTGTGCGAAAGACAGAATCGCTGATGCGTCATTCCAATACCACCTATCTGGAAGTGCTGACCGCCAAACAGTCTCTTCTCGAAGCGGAAGTGCAACAGTTACAAACTCGTTTTGAACGCATACAAAGTATAATTAAACTTTACCATGCGTTGGGAGGAGGAATGTAACTTTACAAGAATTATAACCTAATACTGAACCATGTTGTGTAATTTTTATATTTCAGTCGTCATAAACTTATAAATAAGTAATTTAGTATGCAAAAACAAATTAAAAAGTCTTCTCTTTTTTTGAAGAGAAGCAACACCTGACCCACTTCGCTACCGAACAGGATGTAGCAGAAGAATTGTTTGAGTTACTCTTAGAAGCGAGAGAACTCTATCTTCAGGATGTGATTTTGAATGGCAAGCGGTATGACCGCTATGTGGATGACTTCATCAACAGTCATCGGTATATCAACTGCAACAGTGCAATTTGCCGAAACTGCCACGAGATGAACATCCACATCGTCAAGGGACTGCTGAACGAATGCGCCCACCTTATCCAGCCTCTTTTTGAGGCATCCGACTTCTCCTTTGAGAAGTGTATGGAGTTACAAAGGAAGTATGACCGCTCGGAACCGTTGCCGCCATACAGTTGGCACGGAGCAAGGGGGCTTTTGTGTATGGCATCTGCAACGTCGTGGGTGCCTCTATCCCAAGAAATACGGATTCCGGGACATACATCCATGTAGGACCTGAGATAGGTGTGGCTTCTACCAAGGCTTTTACAGGACAGGTAACGGTGCTGATGCTGCTTGCCCTCTGCGTGGGACAGATGCGTGGTACTGTGGATGATGCAACCGTAGAGAGGATTGTCCGGGAGTTGAAGAACATGCCCCTATATATAAAAGATGTGTTGGGACTTGCTGACAAAATCAAGAACTTGTCGAAGATATACACCTATGCCCGCAACTTCCTTTATCTCGGTCGTGGGTACAACTACCCCACCGCCCTTGAAGGTGCGTTGAAGCTGAAAGAAATATCCTATATCCATGCGGAGGGTTATCCTGCTGCGGAAATGAAGCATGGACCGATTGCACTTGTAGATAGCGAGATGCCCACGGTGGTCATTGCTCCAACGGACTCGCTGTATGACAAGATAATCAGTAATGTAAGGCAGGTGAAGGCGCGTGGCGGTACGGTTGTCGCCATCATTACCAAGGGCAATGACGCAATGAAGGACATCGCCGACCATTGCCTTGAAGTGCCCGACGTACCCGAATGCCTTACACCTCTCGTTGTTTCCGTCCCATTGCAGTTGCTGGCCTATTACATCGCCATCAACAAGGATAGGAATGTTGACCAGCCAAGAAACCTTGCTAAATCAGTTACCGTAGAATGAATAGAATATTATCACTTATTGTTACCATCCTCTTTGCGTTGTGCATTGAGGCTGGCATCTTTATGCTTATTGCCCACTGGTGGGGCATGACTGCGGCCATTACCGTGATAGCCATTGAATGTGTGTTAGCCTTATGGACAGTTTACGAAATGAGACATGCGAGTGATGAACCAGTTGATGAATAACATTGCAGGCTGTGGTTAGAACGAAAAAGGCTAAAAACAAAAGGACGGGTCGATGATTCGTCCTATTTTTGTGTCTTTTTGGTGGCAAAATGTAGCGATTTAGCAAAATAAACATAAATTCCAGTGATATTCAGCATGAAAATTCGCCCATTTAAGTGAAAATGTGTAATTTTGCAACGCAAAATTGTGCCTAAGCATTTGCATCAAAACAACAATAGTTCAATCGAGGCTGATATGAAAGTAGAGATTAACAAGAAACGTTTAGAATACCTGCTGGCATTATACAAGATGTCGGTGGATGACTTGTTGTCTCTTCTGAACAAAGGCAGGAAACGGATAACAGGAGCCGCAGACATCAGTGGAGATTCTATTGATTTGGGGGTGTTGAAGCGTATAGGTGAGATATTCGACAAAGAAGTCAGTTTCTTTCAAGACTATTCTAAGTTGTCAACCAATGCAAGCAGCAGTATCTTCTTCCGCAAGACCTCATTCGGAACAGAGCTGAACTTGGAGTCGATCCGTACTGTAAACCGATTCGAGAGTCTGAAAAACGCTTTGGATGCATACAACAAACTGTCGCAACTGGATGTGAAGTTTGACATAGAACACTACACCCTACAAGATGACCCTAAGACAGTAGCCGTACGTGCAAGAGATTTTTTTTATCCCGGGGAAACTGTCAATCATAGGCAGTTTCTTGTGAAGATGATAGAAAAAATCGCCGATCATGGCATTTTTGTCTTTGAATACATAGAGACATGGAACAAGAAAGAGAAAACCAACATTGACGGTTTTTACCTTAAGCCCAATGTGATAGTGCTTAAGCATCATAAGCATTACAAGCGAGAAATATTCACTCTGGCGCATGAATTGGGGCATTGTCTATTGGGGATTGAAGAAGTGGAGTCGGTGGACATGATGGACATCTCGGCACAGACTTCATACAGTGATGTCGAAAGATGGTGCAATGATTTTGCATATCAGTTCATTATGGGACAAGAAGCAGAAACACTTGCTAACATAGCATGTGTAGATTCCCGTAACGACTACTGCATTGACCTCTTCAAGGCTATCAGTGCACGGACGCACATTAGCCGTCTTGCCTTATATACAAGGATGTATATCGACAGGAAAATCAGCTATTCGAGCTACAGCAATGTCAAGAGTGAATTGGCAGAGGAATACAGAAGAAGAGAGGAACAGGAAAAGTTGAAAAACTCTGAGAAGAGAGGCGGGCGAACACCAAAGCCCATCATTTCTCCGCTATTCTTGAAAACCATGCAATATGCCTATTTCAATGGAGTGGTCAACGAGACCACTTTCTGTTCGAGACTCAATGTCAAACCAGCAAATTTTGAGAGGGAGTTATGGCGATAGTTGTTGATACATGCTCATTGGTGATGATTGCCAAGAATTATCTTCCCTTGGATAAGGACGGACAGTTGTACTCATTCCTGGAAGAGGCGTTCTCCCGCAAGGATTTGATGCTACTTGATGTGATTCTGGATGAATCAAAACGCACCTCCAAAGGAATTGCAGTTGAAAAGATGCCTTTCCTCAAAGACAAGAAATTGGTCATTCCGACAAAGGATCTATTTCCATGTGCCCCAGAGAGATTCAGCAACATGATAGACAACAATTTCTGTGTAAGACTGAAGAAGCAGGAACTGACTGAAGAAGAATACATAGAGCAAAAGGAAGAATACCTTAAAACAGGTGATGCTAAGATTATCATTTATGCACTGAATGTACGACACTCGGACGCTATCCATCTGGAAGAGATGCAAGTAATGACGGAGGAAACAAGGCAGCAGAATGACGGTAAGTTGTTCAAGAAACTTCCTTTGTTGTGTGAGCAGATAGGGATTGGAACACTAACCGTTTCAGAATATCTGCATAGAAACGGGTTCTTTATTGACAAATAGCATAGATATTAGTATCATCTTATGACATCTTTCACGAAATCATATTATATTCGTGAATAAAACACTTGTTTTTCAAGAATAGAAATTGTTGAGGATTAGATATTTAAGACATTATTGCAATGCGGAAGGGGTGATGTGAACGACAAAAGACAAGGCGTTCTATTAGAGTGGATGCTTGATAAGATTGAGAAGAATGGACGGGTCGATGGCTCGTCCTTTTTTTGTGTCTTTGAGTGTGAGGTGCAGGTGGGGACCAGTACTGCGACCACTGTTGCCTGTCAGCGCGATGATGATGCCGGGACGGACGTGGGTGCCTTTGGTGACGAGAGTTTGGGAGAGGTGGCAATAGCTGACGGTGAAGTCGCCGTGACGGAGGGTGACATAGAGGCCTGAACGTTTGTCCTTGCCTACCTTGATGACCTCGCCGTGCATCATGGCGTATGTGGGTTCGTAATTTGCCTTCAAATCAAGCCCGTTGTGTAGGGCTTTTCTTTTTGTAAATGGGTCTCTGCGGTAGCCGAAAGGGCTGGTGACAGAGATATGACGGAGTGGACTGACAAGTGCCGTGTGGCGGTCGGTCTGCTCCGTTTGGGTTTGTAATGGGGCAAAGGCAAGAGAGTCTCGCCGCTGATGCGGCGAGCACGGAGGCAGTTGTTCGGATGTTGCGGACTGCGTCGTTTTTGGCACAGCCTTGCGGTGTACCTTAGTCTGTGTGACGGTATTGAACTGAGCGCATACTGTTGCTGATGAACAGAATATTGCTGCTATTGTGATGAGTAGAAATCGTTTCATGGTGCAAAAGTAACAAGCAATTCTTTGACTGGCATAAAGAACAAAGGGAAGACAAGAAGATTGTAACATAATATAGCAATCGAGTTTGATTTTTGAGCAGAAATCAAACTCAAATAATAATAATCGTCAAAAATAACACGCATTATCTTATGCAATTCTGCTTGTCTCTGAATAGGTATATAACTTTGCATGAGTTTAATTTCAAATTCAAAGTTAAAGTATGAAGCAAGTACGATTTGAAGAGAGCGAGGTGCCTTATCAGACACTGGCTCGTTTTGGTCTCACACAAGAGAAGATTGAAGACCTGCCCATGTGGGCGTTGGAAGATATTGGTCAGGGACGACGTTCACCGTTGCTGCCCATTCAGGTGAATAATGATGAGGGCGAGACATTGAAGAGCCGCACCCGATTTGCGTTGGTCCGTATGGAGGACGGCAAGGTGGATGTGGTCTTCTATCCGCAGTTGGAGAAATCACCATTGGAGGCTTTTACTCAGGAACAGCAGGAGGACTTGCTGGCTGGAAAGGCTATCCTTGCCGATGTTAAGGATGCTGATGGCAGGAGCAGCAAGGCTTTCGTGCAGATTGACACGGAGACCAATCAGGTGATGTCGGTACCTACGCCTGTCATCGGGCGCAACTTGGAGGTGCTGAAGGATGAACTGAAACTGAGTTCGGCAGAACTGACCGTGATGCAGAAGGGTGAGCCGCTCACGCTCATCATGGAGGACGAACAGGTGACGGTGGGTATTGACCTGAACGATAAGACCGGCATAAGGATTAATCAAGGCGACAGTCAGAAGTGGAAGGAGAACACCAAGCGAGAGTGGGACAAATACACCTTCGGGTGCTATGGCTGTTGGGTAATGGGCGATGACGGTAATCTTGACTATGTGCCTGAAGAGGAATACACGGAAGAACTTTGGAATGAGCAGAAGAAGAATGGAGAGCGCAACCGCGCCTCTTTTTCCATGCACAAATAATCTACACATAATATAATAAGTATATGGCATCAAATAAATATTATCCAGAGGATGTGCTCGTCGAGAAGATACAGAGCGGCGAGTACGGTTGGTTGGAGTATGTCAACCATCATTCTGCTGAATGGCAGGAAGAATATGAGAGCTATTGTCTGAACAACGGACTCTGCATTTGTGAAGAGAGTGCGGAGCAGTTTGTCCATCACAAAGATGAGGAACTGGAGAAGGCAATAGAGAACGGTGAAGCATGATAAATGAAGAGTGAAGAATGAAGAGTGAAGAATAAGTATGGCGATAAGAAAGAATACGAATCCCCAACAGATGGACCTGCAACCAGAGATGCGTGACTTGCTCATGCGCAATGGTATGCAGGCTCATGTGGTGAGTAATGGCAGCGGCTATCAGCTTGTGGTGCAAGGGCATGACAGTCCGCTGCTTACCTATAACATCACCGAGAAGCAGATGTTGGCTCTGACCGACTGGGGTACGAATCATGCCAACAAGTTAGCCTACAATACCTTTACGGGCATTGTGGGCAACGACTTCTATATGCCCAAGAACTTCGTTCATGCACGCAATGCCAACGGTCGTGTAGCTATGGGGCTGCACGGCTATCGTGTTGGTATCGGCGAGTATGGACGGATGGGGCGCATCGATATGCCACCACCCTTTTTAGGTTGGACACCACGCAGTCAGGAGGGATTCCATCTTCGCAGAGTTGGAGGACGATTGTTCTTCCCCGAAGCCCCGATTGTGCCTGAACGTTGGGACGGCAGAATGAAGCCTGGCGAATTGCAGAGCGGCGGTTATGGGTTCTATTATAAGGGACAGCAACAGAGTTATAGCCCTCAGCAACAGGATGTGCTGAAAGATTTGGAGGGAATCATAATGCCTTCCATCAGCCGCACGAGAAGCACGGAGCCAGCCAAGCCTTATAAGGAACTGATTACCTCGCCTGTCTATTTCACCAATGAGAAGTGGCAGGAGTGTCTGGCATCGCATGGCATCATCATTGATGAGAATGCGAAGACGCTGACCATTCAGTCGAACAGCGTCAATGCCGACATGGTGTATGACCTGACAGATGAGGAACTGAAGAAACTCACCTCCAACTCCATCAAGGAAGTGCCCGTCGTTCAACGCTTGGAACTGCTGAATGGCATCATCAAGGACGACTTTGCTGACAAAATCCTGATGGACACACTGAATAGCAAGGAGCGCATCGACCTGCATCTGCATCCCGAACTTGAACAGGAGTTGCAGCAGCGTCAGCAACAAGACGAGGAACGGTTGCTTCCGTTGGAAGAGGACGAGACTGTCAGACGTGACGTGTTGCAAGGCGATGCCATGGTGAGAGGTGAAGACCTTGCCTTGATTAATGAGAACAAGGGTTGGTATCGTGAGGGAGCGCATGGGCGTGAAGTGAAAGTCGGTGACATCATGGTGGAGAAAGTGCCTCCGATGGAGGGAGATAAGAAAGGCGAAGATAAGTATCGCATGACCGCCATTATCAATGGAGAAGCCATCACGCACGAAATCAAGCAGAAGGACTACGACAAGTTCTTGGCGGTGGATGACTACCATCGCATGAAACTCTTCTCCAAGGTTTTCAGTGAAGTGGATATGAAGACACGCCCCGAAACCAACGCCGGACTGGGCACGAAGATATTGGCGGCTCTGACGGCAGGAGCAGTCGTTACAGCAGAGGTGGCGCATGACATAAGCCACCATCATCACCATCCAGCCCCGGAGTTCTATGCAGAGCATCATGGCGGTCCACGTCCTTACTTCAAACCGGGAGTGGATTCGCCACAGGAGATTGCGGCAAGGTACTTTGAGGCAGAAGCAAATCATGTTGCCACGGAGATAAGGAGAGGATATTAACAATGTATAATTTACAATTTATAATTTATAATGAGTAGTGAACTGACATACGATGACTTTCTGGACAGGTTGAGCATACAGGAAGTACTGGTGGACGCAGGGTATCATCTGAACAAGAGAGATGGCTTGCGTTATCCGTCGTATGTGCGTACTGACAGTGAGGGCAGACGGGTGCGTGGTGATAAGTTCATTGTCACGCAGAATGGGAAATGTTGCTTCCAACCACCGCAGCAGAAGGTGTATAATGTCATTTCGTTCATCAAGGAGCATCCAGAAATGTTTTCAGAGAACAAGGTGGGAATGTCTCCTGACCGACTCGTCAACCTCGTCTGCAACCGACTGCTCAACCAACCCATAGAGGACAGACCATCGAAGATTACAGAACCAAGAAAGGACGGAAAGCCATTCAACCTGAATGACTACGACATCCACAAGTTCAATCCGCAGGACAGGGAAACGCAGAAAAGGTTTTATCCCTATTTTAAGTTCCGAGGCATCGACCTCTATACGCAGTATGCTTTTCATCGGCATTTCTGTCTGGCTACTAAGCATCGGACGGATGGACTTACCTTTGCCAACCTTGCCTTTCCGCTTGTACTGCCCAAGACACCCGACAAGACTGTGGGCTTTGAGGAACGAGGACGACCGAAGATGGACGGTAGCGGCGGTTACAAGGGCAAGGCAGAAGGAAGCAACAGCAGTGAAGGACTGTGGATTGCCAACCTCACGGGCGAGCCGTTGGATAAAGCAAGCGAAATTGTATGGTTTGAGAGTGCCTACGATGCCATGGCAGAGTATCAGATAAATCCTGTAAAGATGGTGTATGTATCTACGGGCGGCACACCCACCGAGGGACAGATGCGAGGACTTCTGTCCGTTACTCCCAACGCACGGCACTATTTGGGTTTTGACAAGGACGATGCAGGGCGGCAGTTTGTTGCAAACTTCAGGAAGGTGGCAGCAGAGATGGGCTTCCGTCACGAGCATGTGCAAGCCTATCATCCATTGGGTTGCTACAAGGACTGGAACGATGCGCTGCTCAACAAGAAATCAGCAGAACTGATTGCCAAGGGCGAACCAGATACCTTCGACTATGCCGAGTTTATCGCAGCCGGCAAGGCAGAGAAACAAAGGGAAAAAGAAGAAAAGAACACATATCATAGAAGCGTATGAGACAAGAAGATAATAGCATCATCACCTTGTGCCCCAGCATCGGACAGTTTTTCATCAACGAACTGCCTCTGTTGCTGTTGTGCGTGGCAATGCTCCTAATCGGAGGATTGCCCGGTTGTGCATATAGTACCCTGTTGCTTGTCTTCAGCCTCCTGTTCTCCCTCTGTTTACTCTACCGATTCATCTATCTGAGGAGTATCCGCTACCATATCGGGAGCGAGCAACTCATCTGTGAGCACGGAGTGTTTCAGCGGAGCGTGAACTACATGGAGTTGTACCGAGTGGTGGACTTTGCCGAGCATCAGACATTGATACAACAGTTATGCGGACTGAAAAGCGTGACCGTGTTGTCGATGGATAGAACGACACCGAAACTGGAAATGACCGGCATCAGCAACAGCTATGACGTGGTGAGTGTGATACGAACAAGAGTAGAAACGAACAAACGAAGAAAGGGCGTATATGAGATTACGAATAGATAAGATTTGGTTCATTGTCGTGGCATTGGTACTGAGCGTGCCGTCAGCCCATGCACAGATTGTGACTGCCAACCCTTTGGAATGGATGGCATTAGCAGAGGGCAACGAAGCCATCAACGGTGAGATAGAGAAGGAAATCAAAGGTCAGACCAAGACTGCCCTGTTGCAGAATACCATCGCCGCAGAGTTCACCAAGATACACGAATGGGAGAAGAAGTACAACAGTTATCTGAAAACCGCCAGTGGTTATGCCTCTTCCCTCAAAGCCTGTACCTATCTGTACGACGATGGAGTGAAGATATTCATCACCTTGTGTAAGATGCGCAAGGCCATCAACAATAATCCGCAAGGCATCGTTGCCACCCTCTCGATGAACAACCTGTATATGGAGACCGCCACGGAATTGGTGTCCGTCTTCACACTGCTGAAAGATGCAGTCGCCAAAGGAGGCAAAGAGAACATGCTGACTGGTGCGGAAAGGAGCAAGACGCTGTGGGCACTGAACGACAAGCTGAGTGCCTTCAGCAAGAAGCTGCATCGTCTTTATCTGTCTATACGATATTACACCATGACCGATGTGTGGAACGGCGTGACGGCAGGGATGATAGACCGAAGCAATGGAGAGATAGCCACCCAAGCCCTTAGCAGATGGCGCAGAGCAGGACGTATGACCATCAGTGATTAACGATAAAGGAATCAGTCATGAAGTATTTCATATCAATTGCCATTTTTATGTTTATATCATCTTTTGCAGGAGTGCGGGCGCAGAACGACCCGACTCTTGCGGGGATGATTCTGATGTACACCAACAAGGCGGAGAAAGAACTGAAGAATCAGGAGAAAGTGATGCTGCTACAATCCACCGGCCATATCTGGACCAAGGAGGAAGTGGAAGCCACTACCGACCTGCAGCGGGAGTTCAACAACTATCTGGACTCCTTCCGTTCCATCGTCAGCTATGCCGCACAGATATATGGTTTCTATCACGAGATAGGTCAGTTGGTGGACAATATGGGTGGATTGGTGGCGCAGTTGGATGCCCATCCTGCCAACGGACTTGCCGTAGCCCTGTCAGCCAAGCGCAACAAGATATACCGCGAGCTGATTATGAACAGCATCGAGATAGTTAATGACATACGCACGGTATGCCTGTCGGGCAACAAGATGACCGAGAAGGAGCGTGTGGAGATAGTCTTCGGCATCCGACCCAAACTGAAGAAGATGAACAAGCAGTTGAAGCGACTGACGAGGGCGGTGAAATACACCACCATGGGCGATGTTTGGATGGAGATAGACGAAGGGGCAAGACCCACCAAAGCGAACAAAGCCGAGATAGCAGCGGCTGCCAAGAGGCGGTGGAAGCAGGTGGGCAAGAACGTAAACTGATGGAGCAGCGAGAGCAGAGCCGAACTTGTTCGAGCTATGCCGAGTCGTGACAGAAGAAGACGAAGTCAAACCGTGATTAAAAAACGATAAGATATGGGATTTTGGAGTTCATTATTGAAATATGGTGGCAAGGCGGCACGAGGTACTGGCCATGTCATCGGAGTAACTGGAAAGACCTTAGGCAGTGCGGCACTCCACCCGCAACGCACCCTTATGGGAGCCGGCAAGGCTATGCAGACGGCCGCAGTGGGTAGTGCCGCAGGCTATGTGACATGGGAGAAGCTGACCACAGACAAGAGCGTGGCACGCATCGTAGGTGATGCTGTCATCGGCGAGAATGCCACGGAAGCGGTGGCACAAACCGCCAACGATGTGCAACGTCTGACGGGCAAGGCTGGTGAAGCCGTTGATGCGGTGAACACTGTAGCCGGAAAGATGGACACCCAGTTCAGCGGCATCAGTGATTTCTTTAGGAATATGTTCGGAGGCGTAGGATGCGACATGATAGGCAATCTCTTTGGCAATATCGGCAAGGGCAACGTGTCGGGTATGAGCATCGTCGGACTGGTGGCTGCCGCCTTCATGGTATTCGGACGCTTTGGTTGGATGAGCAAGATTGCGGGTGCCCTGCTTGGAGCGATGATCATCGGGAACAATTCTAAGGTGGCGCAAACTCTGCCTAACAGAGGCGGTACGTCTTCACATGGGCAGAACATGAAAGAAGCAGAGACCCAAAGCAGAGGGATGAAACGATAACCAATATACAGTGATATGAGATATACAGAAGAAATGATACTGCGCTCATCGAGCGGCTACTGTATGCCGTTTGAGGAGCCTATAAAGCAGGACGTGCAGATGTCCTTGGGTTACGGAGAGCAGAAAAATCCCGTGACGGGAGAAACATTCTTCCATCACGGCATAGACTTCTCAGTGAACCATTACCTGCTGTCGGCGGTGGCAACGGGAACCGTCTCTGCCATTGGGTCGGACGCGGAGCATGGCATCTACCAGACCATCCGCTACGGCAAATACGAAGTGACTTACAGGCATCTCTCCAATGTCTTCGCCAACTTCTCCCAAAGCGTCAAGGCCGGTCAGACCATCGCCATCAGTGGCGACCTGCTGCACATGGAGGTGAGGTTTGACGGAGAGGAAATCAATCCGTTGGAGTTCCTCACCATGCTCTACGGCAATATCAAGGCATTGGAGCACAATTCCCAAATGGGCATCAATGAACTGGACATGAACATCCCTTCACCCTACGACACCGACCGTCAGGAGATAGAGGCATTGATGCTCCGCTTCCTTCCCTCCTACTTCGAGGACCTTCAACAAGGAGCATACTCTCTGCCCGAACATACGGAGCAGTCGTTGAGAAACATCTTCTCGTTGGGAGCGAGCAAGCATTATTTCTACGAGACCATGCCGAGCATGGCTAATCCCTTGGGCATCGGCAACCGCTGTATGCCTTTGGCGACTAAGGTGCAGAACCTGCTCATTGCCGACTTTCTCAACTATCTTGCCATGCGACATCAGGTATATCTCTCCACGATGGACGAGGTGTTAAAAAAAAACTCCAAGAGCAAGCCCTGACGCATGACGGCATCATCGACCCTCTTGCCGACTTGGACGTGGATATCCAGAGCTTCGACATTCCGAGGATAGTGAGCGTCTATCCCGACCGGGCTGGCGTGAGATGGTGGACAAAGGCATGGTTCAATGGTAAGGAAGAGGGGGAACCCTCCGTGGAGATTGAGGAACGTATGGCCGTGCAGTTCATCCACTGCCAAGTGGACAAGGACGCATGGTTGGAGGAACACTATCCTAAGCAGATGGAGATATATCACAATGCCATCGAGCAGACAAAGGAACAGATATTACAGCAGTATAATATATAAACAAGGTATATGGCAGTTAAGAACAGTCAGCGATTCGCAGAGATAGAGCGTCTGATGGGCGACTACTTCGGGTGTCACCTTGCCCCCGTGATGGGCAGGGTGCAACGGGACTTGTCCAACAGACAGGCAGACGAGATGCGAGCCTACTCCAACAGTACGGCTGGCATCCTACGCTCATTGGCCACTGCCAATATGCCTGGTGATGACCCATACGCCACGCTGAAGATTACAGGCAAGTGGAACAGCAAGACCACCGAAGACTATCTGGCGATGTGCAAGGAGGCTATTGTCGGCAACAAGGATATGCAGCGTGACCTTGCCGTGATGGCTGAGGAATGGCGCAAGGCGGTGGTGACGGAGATAGGACGAGAGCGGTACGATGCACTCTCTAAACAACTCGGTTGTGATTTGGCATACGCCTATATCGATCACCGCATGGAGCAGCTGATGATAGAAAAAATGGTGAAAGACCGTATGCCAACATCTTCTGCCGACTATATCATCCGCAAGGCGGCACAAAGCAGTCTGTTCGGTCTGCCCTACGAACTGAACAAGTCACCCCTTGCCGCAGAGATAGAAGCCAAAGGAGAGGCAGCCTATAAGCCCTCTCGAACAGAGAAGGCAGCGGGATGGGCAGCCGGAGCGGGTGCCGATGTCGTGGCCATGGGAGGGATTGGCTCATGGGCAACCTTCGCCAAGTTTGTCGGTATCGATATGGTGATGAATGTCGGCATGGAGCACCTAAGCAAGAAAGGTAGCAGCCAAGAGGTCTGTGTCGAGGAGTGTATCAGCAAGGGAGTTTTCGGTACGGGCACCAACGTCTTCGCCTCATTCCGCAAACAGGCAAAAGTCATCAAGAACCACGAGAACAGCTATATCAAGGCTACCAACAGCCATTTCAAGAACAAGATTCCCACGAGCAATATCACTTTTATGGATTGGACGAAACAAACCGAGCAGACCTCTTTTCCTTGGAACAAAGGTACGTTCCTTGACCCTCAGAGAAACGAAGCAACCAAACGTACAGGCAAGTACAAGGATGTGCCCTTGATAGTTGCGCCTGGACAGGAAGACGAGTATCTGGAGGTTAAGGCGAGACTGGATGCAGAGGCTGAGAAGGAGAAGAAGGCAGAACCGAAAGAAACTCCTGATTCATCGACTGAAGAGGCAACACCATCTGTAGTCCAGCAGGAGGAAACAGCCTTACAAACAAACGAAAATGGATGGGACGGGCTGTTGCAGAGTTTTGGACTGAACGGCTTTTCAGACATCGGCAAGAACCTTGGTTATGTGTTGGCGATGCTGCCCGATGTACTGGTGGGACTGTTCACTGGCAAGACAAAATCGCTGAATATGGACAATAGCCTCCTTCCTTTGGCCTCTATCGTGGCTGGAATGTTCGTGAAGAATCCTATACTGAAGATGCTGTTGATGGGTATGGGAGGTGCCAATCTGCTCAACAAAGCGGGACATGAGGTGCTGGGCAGGAAACAGCAGGAAGGCATTGCACCTACAGTTAGTCCTGCTGCATCTCGCATTCAGTACCGCCAATATCCTGATGAACCACTCAATCCTCGTATCAGCAACCCGATGCTGCAAGGGCGGTGTCTCGTTGCCAACATTGACCATGTGCCTTGTACCATTCAACTGCCTGACAGTGTGATTGGGGCGCATCAGTCGGGGGCATTGCCGCTGAATACATTGGCTAACGCCATACTTGCCAAGAACGACCAGATGCGACAGATGGCAGCAATGCAGTACGAAGAGCAGGCACGGGAGAGCGTGGTGCGACCGAGGGGAATACAGTGAAGCCCGACAACAAAATTGTCGGGAACGGTGGCTTGGTAAGCCAATTATAGAATGTGATTGAGATAAACAAAAAGATAAAAGCATGAAAGAGAAATCAGAATTTGAGAAGCGGACGGCGGAGAAGCAGGTGTCGCTGCTCACTGAGGCACTGACGAGTGCGGTGGATGCCAAGGGACATTGGTTGAATGCAAGCGGCAAACTCTATCCGAAGCTCTATCCCAAGGGCTTTTCGGTCAGTCCGTTCAATGCCCTTGTCCTTGCCCTTGACTCCGATGCCAAGGGTTGCAAGAGCAATCTGTTTACGCAGTTCTCCGAAGCGAAGGCACGGGGTGAGAGCGTGAGGGAGCATGAGAAAGGTGTGCCGTTCCTGTATTACAATTGGAATAAGTACGTCAACCGCAACAATCCCGACGATGTCATCACCAAGGAGGCATACGCAGAACTGTCGGAACAGGACAAACAGCAGTACAAGGGAGTGAAAAACCGTGAGATCCGTGTGCTGTTCAATATCGACCAGACGCTACTGCCTATGGCTAACGAAACAGCCTACACTACGGCATTGAAGAAGGATGGCACGGTGGAGGATAGAGGTTATGGCGACAAGGAGGACAAGCAGCTGCATGGGTGCGTCAACGGATTCCTTCAGAAGATGAAGGACAACCTCGTGAATGTACGTCAGGACGGCACGGGTGTGGCGCACTACGACACCGAGAAGGATGTCATCTACCTGCCACGGCAGCGTGACTTCGAGCACTACAATGACTATGTACAGGAGATGATGCGTCAGTTGGTGTCTGCCACCGGTCATCAGCAGCGGTTGGCACGTGAGGGCATGGTCATGAAGAACGGCAAAGCCCCGTCGGAGGATGCCGTGAAGAAGGAACGACTCATCACTGAGATAGCTTCGGGCGTGAAGATGCTCGAACTGGGACTGCCTGCCCGTCTGTCAAAGGACAGCCTTAGCATGGTGGACTATTGGACGAGGGAACTGAAGGAAGACCCTTGTCTGATTGATGCCATCGAGAGTGAGGTGAACGGTGCGCTGAAGGTGTTGAAGAAAGCCGAACTGGGTGAAAAGGTGGAGTATGCCACCGACCAGCATCAGCGAGAGACGGCGCAGATACAGGTGCAGTTGCCCAACCACTACTTCGTAGCAGACGAAATCAAGCAGCATCCCAACGAGGAGCAGCGTACTGTGGTCATCGTGCGTGATGATGCCAGCAAGACCGCCGATGTGGTGCTGCCACAGGGTGCATCGTTGGAGGTGAACAACGAGATCAAGGGCATGAACAAGCAACGCTTCACCAATGCCTTGCAGAAAGAGGGTTATGACAACGTGCGTTTCTACAATCCCGACGGAGCCTTGGGCTTCCGTCCCGACGACAGTTATTTCGCCGACAAGAAAATCACGGTATCAAGACTGCGCAACTGGTCTATCGAAGACCTATCCTCGTTGGATGCTTCTGAGGCCGTAACCCACAGCCGTGACATCGGTTTCGACAATGTGCAGTTGGTAAAGGATGACAAGGAGCGGTGGGCATTGTACATCAAGCCCGAAGGTAAGGAGGGCTTTGCCGTCTATCCCGACAAAGGAGACCTCAATCATTTCTTCACCACCTTGAAGCAGTCGATGGACAACATCGAGCGTGTGCGTGAGGAACTGGCACAGAAGTATTATGCTATGGCAGAGGCGAAACCCGACCTGAAGGTGGACATCTTCGGAGGTAATGAGCAGGAGGTTGATTTGAACCGCATCCAGCGTGTGGCAGTATTCCGTGCCAAATCGGGCGAATGCCTGTGTGCAGCCACTATTGACGGCAAGAAGTTGCAGCCGAGAAGTGTCAGTCCGTCACAATGGCAACGATTGTGGGTGGCTCCTGACAGGGATTCCTACAAGCAGAACCTTGCCGCCTCGCTGTTTGCTGATGTATTGCAGAAAGACAACAATGTCGAGCAAAGTACACAAGAGAAGCAGGAAGAAGCGACGGAGGTGAAGCAAGCGGAGACGGCAATTGTCGATAAGCATGATGAACAGAAGGAAGTGGTACTTAAGGAAGATAAAAGCTCTGAACAAAGGGAAGAGAAGAAACAAGAGGAAAAGAAAGAAGAAAAGAAGGATGAAAAGGCTGTCAAGGCTGCTGTCTCTCCCCTTGTCCAACAATATCTTGACTTGAAGAAGAAGCATCCTGATGCCATTCTTTTGTTTCGCTGCGGTGACTTCTATGAGACCTACAAGGATGATGCGGTGAAGGCATCCAAAATATTGGGTATTACGCTGACAAAGAGCAATGGGCGCAAGGATGATGAAGGCAAGCCGTTGGCAATGGCAGGATTCCCATATCATGCCCTCGACACCTATCTGCCGAAGCTCATTCGTGCTGGTGAACGGGTGGCCATCTGTGACCAGTTGGAAATGCCGAAGCAGACAACATCATCGAAGCGTGGAATTACGGAGATGGTGTCACCTGGAAAAGAGACAGGAAAGCAGATGGCACAGGAAAGTCAAGAAACAGAACAACACACCAGTCTAAGGAGATAGGCTTATGGGAAAGAACGCAGCGTATGCCGCACAATATGCGGAGGAAGCCAAAGAACAGATGCGGATGTATGGGATTCCTGCCTCCGTCATCTTGGCGCAAGCCATACTGGAGAGCAGCAACGGACAGAGCCAACTGTCGCGCGAATGCAACAACCACTTTGGCATCAAGGCTACGGCATCGTGGTTGAAGAATGGCGGAGAGTATGGAGTCTATACGGATGATAGGCCCAACGAGAAATTCTGTAAGTACAAAAGCGTGGGTGACAGTTATGAGCATCACTCGCAGTTCCTGAAGCAGAACAAGCGTTATGCGCAGTGCTTCACGCTGTCGCCTGACGACTACAAGGGATGGACGAAGGGCATTGAGCGTGCCGGCTATGCCACGGGCGGCGGTTATGCTGCAAGTCTGCAGCGCATCATTGAAGCCAACGGACTGGACAAGTATGACAGTGAGGTGATGGCTGAGATGCGGGCAGAAGGTCGGTCGTTCGGGGTGGAGAATAATCCTCGTAGAGAAATGCCTGCTGCCCATGTACCGCAGTCTGCCGGGTATTCCTTTCCTGTGGAGCGAGAGGAGTTTCTCTTCATCACCTCGCCTTTCGGCAATCGCCAGGATCCGATGGATGCCACCAAGCAGCAGATGCACAAGGGCATTGACATCAAGACGAACCATGAGGCGGTGTTGGCCACGGAGAACGGCGGCAAGGTGGTGGCGGTGAACCATAATGCGAACACGGCAGGAGGGAAATCCGTCACCGTGGAATACAGCCGTGAGGATGGCAGCAAGGTGCAATGCTCCTACCTGCATCTGTCTGACATAGCAGTAAAGGTAGGTGACGTGGTTAATGCCAGTCAGAAGTTGGGGGTGTCGGGAAATACCGGCACCAGAACCACTGGCGAGCATCTGCATTTCGGAGTGAAGAGTGTATCGGCTGACGGCTCAAAAAGGGATATGGATCCAGCCGCTTATCTGGCAGAAATCGGACAGAAAGGCAACATCAAGCTACAGGCCCTGCATAACGGCAATGACCTGTTGGCAAAATACAAGAGCAATGCGCCACAGGAGCAGAAGGTTTCGTCGGAGGACTGGATGAAGAAAATCCTTTCCTCGGAGGACAGCGGCGTGGGCATTTCGGGAACGAATGACCCTATACTCGACATGGCGATGACCACCTTCATGTCGCTGATGATGTTGGCAGCGCAGATTGACAGCAATGATGAGGAACGACAAAAAGGACTTATCTCTGCCATGGCAGCCAACCGGCTCGTAGATTTGACCTCGCTTGTTCCAGGCATGAGGCAATGCACCATTACTGTGGGTGAGAACGGCAAGACTGTGCTTCATGCAGAGAGCGGTACGGTGAAGATTGACCGTGAACTGACCTCCTCGGAGATGAACCGCCTGTCGCTCATTTTGGGCAATGCCAATCTGTCGGAAGAAAGCAAACGGACGAAGATTGCGGGAATGGTGACAGGCATCGTGGCGACACAGCAGGCTTCGCAGAACTTCGAGCAAGGGATGGAGGCTGAGAGTCAACAACAAAATCTGCAAAGGAAATGAAAAGGATAGCAAGTCATCTGTGTACATTGCTGGTGGGTATGGTAGCTGTGGCAGGACACTTCATGCTTACCCAATGGCTTTTCGGTCAGACCGTGGCCATCATCTATCTCGGCTTCCAACTTATCATAGCAGCGTGGATAGTCTATGAACTGATACGTGCGCTAGTATATGATGATTGAAAAGAGATTATTGTCATTGCTAAGACATTTCACTTGGACGATGGATATGTATAATTCAAATAGTATCGAGCAATGATCAAATGTAATGTAACAGTGTGCGGAACGGTCAGCAAGGCTGCGACCTGCCGCACGAACAAGGAGGGCAAGGCATTCGTGAGCTTTGCCATGAACGTAGTCATTCCAGCGAAGAGCGGGATTAACAAGACCATCGAGGTGTCGGTCATCAAAGATGGGACACTGACGGAGGTGGGCAGCTGCAACATCGGCGAACGCATTGAGGTAGCCGGTGTATTGGTACCAAGAAAATGGGGCGATGTCCTTTATTTCAACCTGTCGGCAAGCAGCATCAGCCACCAGCCTGACGAGGCAGAGGACTGCATCAAGGGCGTGATGGAGTTCCGCGGCAAGGTGGGCAAGAGCATTGAGGACAAGACGGACAAGAATGGTGTGCCGTACTGCCAGTTCTCCGCTTTCAGCGCAGAGAAAGTACAGGACGGATTTGAATACATCTGGGTAAGTTTCTTCCTATTCGATGGCAAATGCGAGGCATGGCTGCAACCAGGCGTGAAAGCGAACATCAAAGGGGCATTGTCTGTCAGTGTCTTCAATGACAAACTGGACTTCTCCTGCCGAGTGTCTGAAATGAGCGAATATGTTCCGCAGCCCTATAATGGTTAATTGACTATGGGAAAGCCTTATGCTAAGGAAGGTCCGAGTGCCGAAGACAAGGCACTCGACCTGTTTGCCGATATGATGATTGAGCGTATTCAGTCGCTGTCGGGCAAAGACGGATGGAAAAAGCCCTGGTTTACTGAAGGTGCGTTGCAATGGCCGAAAAACCTGAACGGACGAGAATATAATGGCATGAACGCTATGATGTTGCTCCTGCATTGCGAGAAGGAGGGTTACAAGATTCCTCGCTTCTGTACCTTCGACCGCATACAGCAGTTTAACAAAACTGGCAAGAAAGACGAGGAACAGAAGCCCCGTGTGTCAGTACTGAAAGGTGAGCATTCTTTCCCCGTGATGCTCACCACGTTTACGGTGGTCAATAAGGAAACAAAGGAACACATCAAGTGGGAGGACTACAAACTGCTCTCTCAGGAAGAGCGCGAAAAGTACAATGTATATCCAAAGCTTCAGACTTACCATGTCTTCAATGTGGCGCAGACCAACCTGAAGGAGGTCAGACCAGAGTTTTGGGAGAAACTGGAACAGGAATACTCGATGCCCAAGGTAGAGAAGGACGAGCAGTTTGCCTTTGAACCCGTGGATAGGATGATAGCGGACAACCGTTGGATATGTCCCATCAAACCGATGTTCGGTGATTCCGCCTATTTCTCCATCAGCAAGAATGAGATTGTGATGCCTGAGAAAAGGCAGTTCAAGGATGGGGAGTCTTTCTACTCGAACCTTTTCCACGAGATGGGACACTCCACGGGTGCGGAGGGACAGTTAGACCGCATCAAGCCCGCTACCTTCGGCTCGGCAGAGTATGCACGCGAGGAACTGGTGGCAGAACTGACGGCTGCGCTGACCGCTCAGCGGTATGGCATGACAAAGCATCTGAAAGGAGATTCGGCTGCCTATTTGAAGTCTTGGCTGGATTCGCTGAAGGAGTCGCCGCAGTTCATCAAGACCACGCTACTCGATGTGAAAAAAGCTACCTCAATGCTCACGCAGCATATCGACAAGATTGCTATGGAGATAGACCAGGAGAAAAAGGCTGAGCAGGAAAACGGGCAAGGGAAAAGTTATCTATCCATAGATGACGGCGACCATGCAGTCTTGGCATATAATGGTTCTGCTGTATATATCCAGCATCATGAGAAGGAGGACTCTGTAAAGATTGCTGTGCCGACGAGTAACGGTCTGGAAGTGAAACTCTCTGTTCCTTACGACCACGGCAAAGACCTTGACACCAATTATCAGGAGGCTTTTGCCCAGTACAAAAGCCTGACAGAGCCTTCACAATCGAAAGAAAACGTCTATTATGCCTCCATCGCCTATCTCCAATCAACGGATGACACATCGGAACTGGATAAGCTAAAGGAGAAAGGTGACTATCAAGGACTGCTGACGCTTGCCAAGGAATACTATGACGGGAACGGCATGGACGAGGAGCAGACCTACAGGAAGCCGTGCCAGAACAGAGGCGATGACCTGCTAATAGAGGACAAGGACTTTGCAGTGGTCTATAACGGGAGTGTCGGCGGTACGTATGAGGTGTTCCTGAAGCATACGGAGCAAGAAGTGCGTGACCATATCACTCGCTATGGCATAGGACGTGCCAGTGAGGACGTGAAGGCTGTGGCGAGGGAGATGACCGCCGAAGAGTTTTCGGAATTGGCGCAGCGAAAAATGCCGATATTCCAAATGCCGAATGGTGGTTTGCTGAACCTGCAATATAACAAGGATAAGGATAGCCTGGATGTGGGGACTGTGACCAATGCAGGACTCTCTGTGAAGCATACCTTCCCTTTCAGCCACAACCATTCTATGGACGCAAACATCAGCTCTGCGTATGAGCAACTGCTTGACATGGAGGAGTACCAGAAGGAAGAGGTACAAGAGGAGCACGTTGCCAAGTCCGCTTTCCGAAGATGAGAGTAGTATCGTAGTATATACTAATCGTAGGCTTTACTACTCATAGTAGGTACTAACAATAGTCAGCCGCAAGGAGTAATGTCCCTGCGGCTGATTTAATTTGGGGTCATTCCATATTATGAAGGAATGCTTGTAAATCCTCGTCTGGAATGCTCTTCAGTTTCACCGGCTTGAAGCCGTCCAACTGCTCCACTTGAAATATCTCGTCCACTCCATATTTGGAGCCATCCACCTTTACGCTCTCCATTTCATTGACGGAGGTATAGCCATACTCCGTTTCATGCAGACCGCATACGATGGTGAACAACGTGGTGTCGTTACCTTCCGGCTGTCCTTCAAGTACGAACCAACGGACGTGTCCGATGAAGAATATTGCCACACAAACGGCATCCTTGCCTTTGCCGTCCTGTGAATACAGAGGATAGGATTTCAGTATCTCCTCCAATACGGGTGTAATCAATCTGCTTGCCATAGTCAATCGTTGTTAAGTGTTCTGTAATACATTCTGTTCTCTACAAGGTGTTCGATGGCCTCTGCTGCCAATCGGCACACCCACTCGTCACGCTGGTCATAACGACCTTTTTGATAGTCGTTGGCAAGGCGTTCCAAGAAGGCAAACACCACCTTGCCCTTTTCGTTGATAAGATAGCGATGGTCATCTGCAAGGGCATTGCCTACCTTGGCGGCTGACCCCATCTGACCGTTTACGAACCGTGAGAAGCACTCGACAAATGCCTGCTCGTTTTCTGATAATCTGTGTAATTCCATACGCAAAGAAATTATTTGTTCAACTTGTTTTTCTTCCCTCCTTTTGAAGCCTTTCGGCTCCTCTTGTCGGGAACTGATTTTTCGTGCATCAAAAGACTGCGGAATGAGGGCGATAAGGCAAGAAAACAGACGGAGGAGTTAATGAAATACCCAAATCTTTGATTTGCGGAAAGCTGTCGTTCAGTCCTCTGCCTGTTAGCATGGCGGTACTTGACCATTCGCCCGGGCAGTAACTTTGCAAAGAAAAATGGGCATCGGCAAGTGGAATAGACACTACAAAACAGGAAAATCATTGATTTTTAGTGCATTTTTCTTTATTTCTTTCTTTGATTTAGGATAAAATATATAACTTTGCCTCCGAAAAAGTGTCACAAGTGACAGTTTTTCGTAAAATATGATAGTAAACAGATATAGATACATAGAACAGTTGAGCCGTTCAAAGAACAACGGGCTCATAAAGATAATCACAGGATTGCGACGTTCAGGCAAGTCGTTCCTTCTGAAGAAACTCTTTCATCAGCATCTATTGGATGAGGGCGTGAGAGAAGACCATATTCTCGTCATCGACATGGAGAGTAGGAAGAACAGAGAGTTCAAGAACCCGGACTACCTGTTGGACTGGGTGGAAAAGATGATGATTGACTATGAGACTTATTATATCATCATCGACGAGGTGCAGGAGGTGGAAGACTTTGTAGAGGTGCTCTCTTCCTTGTCAGTTACCGAAGGGGCGGATGTGTATGTCACAGGCTCCAACTCGCGTTTCCTGTCCTCTGACCTGGTGACGGAATTCCGAGGCAGAGGTGACGAGATACATGTGTGGCCACTATCCTTCAAGGAGTTCATGACGGTGTATGATGGTTCGAAAGAAGACGGTTGGGCTGAATACAGACTGTACGGAGGTTTGCCGCAACTACTTACACAGGTTGGGGATGAGAAGAAGGCTGATTTCCTGCGTCGCCTTTATCGCACGGTATATCTACGTGACATCTACGAGCGGAACAACATAGAACTGAGACCTGAATTTGAAGAATTGTCGAAGACCGTAGCATCCAGTATAGGAGCACCTGTCAATGCACTGAATATAGCCAATACGTTCAAGTCCGTAAGCAATGTGCAGAGCATAACCGACAAGACAGTGTCGGCTTATCTGGAATATATGCAGGATGCTTTCCTTATCGAAAAATCCGAAAGGTTCGACATCAAAGGACGGAAATACATAGGTTCGTTGTCCAAGTATTATTATCAGGACGTAGGTCTGAGGAATGCTATTCTGTCGTTCCGTCAGAGCGAGCCGACACATATCATGGAGAACGTCATCTACAATGAGATGCGTATGCGAGGATGGCTCGTGGATGTGGGTAACGTCTATCATCGAGTGAGGAATACGGAAGGAAAGCAGCAGAGGGTGACATTGGAAGTGGATTTTGTCTGCAACAAAGGGAGCGAGCGGATCTACATCCAGTCGGCGTGGCGTATGCCCGATGCAGAAAAGATGGAACAGGAGAAACGGTCGTTGCGTCTTGTAGATGACTCTTTCCGCAAACTGCTGATCGTGGGAGAACATACCAAGCAGTGGAGCGACGAAAACGGCATACAGATAATGAGTATATATGACTTCCTGCTTGACTGGTCAAGTACTGAGAAACACGGATAAAAAAAAGATATGCGCATAGAATATGCGTTAATACATATATGATTAAGGGAGGGCCTATCCATCACGGACAAGCCCTCCCTTTCTAAAATTTATCAATGAAAAAAAAGTTTTAGTGCTCTTGTTCGGAGCTGTATGTCTGGCTATAGATACAGCAGGATTCTGGTATGGCGGTTCGCCTCATTGGGCGAGTAATCGTCAATGCCGCCATCGAAAATCTGAGAGATGGTGCCATTTTCCATACCACGTTTCATCAGTTCCTCTGCAATGAATCTGGCACGGGAACGGCTGAGGTTATCATTGATGGCTTCACTGCCTGTGGCACTGTCGGCAGCGCCGATGACCTTAACTTTCAAGCCATATTTCTTGGCGATGCGTGCTACTTCGTCGAGATTGACGAGCTGTGACCTGTTGAGCAACCTGTCAGTGCCAAGTTCAAAGAAGAAATAGATGGGCGCACCTATGCAAGCCTTTCCTGAGTGGATGAGCGATAGGTAATCGTCTTCCGGCTCACCTTCAGCATTGCCATATTCTTCTGTACAAGAGGCGGACTCCATGACCTTTGTCTTTTGACCATTACCATACTTGTCTCTCATTCTTGCACGCAGCGAGTTGAGACCGCTGTAGTCGTTTCGAGGATAGCCATTTGTGACGGAAGAAGCGGCATCGTCAGAAAAGAGGTGGCCGTACTTGTCCAGAAGTCCCTCGATGGCAAGAATCTTGCGCAGCTGCTCCAGAGTCTGACAATCTCGATCGTGCTGGGCGTGATAGCGGCTGTTGCTGTCAGAAAGGGATGAGGCGTATGCCGAAAGCCATTCGTTCTGTGCGATGTACGGGCGAGCGTCTATCACTCGCTTCCAGCCAGTCTTGCCGATGCGGACAGAGAGGCCGAGGGATGCGGACAGCAGATGGTCGCCAAGGCGGTGTGCCTTGCCATAGCCGTCAAAATCCTGCATGGTGGTCATGTTGCCTATCTCTGCCGTAACAGCAATGCGTGGGGAGAGATGATACTGCCCCTGTATGCCGTAGGAAATGGCAAAGGGCTTGTGGGCATTCACCTTGTTGTGCAGCATACCCACGCCCACGTATGGAATGACACTCCATCTGGCAAGAGTGTGTACATCGTCCTTGTAGAGGTTGCCGAGGACATTCCACATGAAATCAGCACGCAGGTACTGGTAGTCCTGCGAGGAGTTGTTGCAGTCGTTGAACTGCATACCGCCATAGTTCAGACGACCGCCGACGGAAGGTGTGAACCATTTGCCGATCGACACGGAGAATGCCGGTTTCATGCGACCGAATAGGTCGTTGCATCCGAGCGGTTTGCCGAGGAAGACCGTAGTTCCTCCTGCCGCTTGGACAAACCAGTTGTCCGTCCATGGCGAAGCTACCAATGCCCCTTTCATGTAGGAAGGTTTAAGCGGACGAAGCATACCGTCTGCCGAAAGTCTGCATACAACGGTGGTGGTGTCCGCCGTGCGGTGATAGTCTTTGGCTTGCGCACCCAATGAAAGGGCGAAGCCAAGGGATAGAATAAGTATTTTTCTCATGTTGTTCAATTTAATCTGGTGAATACTATAACAGGTGATACGTGACAGTGCCGCTTATCGTTTCTTCCTTTTGCCGGAAGAGGGGCGCATCATGCGTGCAGCTTTCATCATGCAACGGCGTGCCCAAGCGCGTTCATCCTCGTCATCGTCACGTCCCCATTTGAGGTCGGACGAACTGCCGCCACCGCCATGACCTTCGGCAAAGGTGGTGGCATCATCGACGTAGCCGAGGAATAGAAGCGTGGCACAGTACATCACCTCCGTTCCATTCTCCGCAAAGGCCTGAAGCAGGGAACCGTCAAACACGTCCTTGCCCTCATTGGAAAGCCGTGCCACACGTTCGGAGAACTCGCTGACCATGTTTTCGAGAAGGGCATTTCTGAGAACGGTGTCCGCACCTTGTCGGATAGTATCGGAATATCTGTGTGCCTCCTGCCGCAACTCCTCCGTGCGCTCCTTCATGGCGGTCATCTCCTCACGCAGGGCATCGAGCTTGCGGTCAGCCTCTGAGAGCTTCTCCTGCTTGTCGTCCAGTTTCGACTGGATAGCGGACAGTTCCTGCTCCAGCTCTTGGACTTGCTGACGGAGAGCATCAGGATTGTCGTGACCTGCAAGAATCTGCCGATGCAATTCAGCAAGTGCCGCCTCCTTCTCAGCCTTCTCCTGCAAGAGGTTGTTGACCATTGAGGTGAGTCCTTTTACTCTCCGCTCTGCCAGACGGATGTCCGATTGGAGCGAGGCGAGTGTCCGCTGATGGGTGGCGACGGACTGCTCAATGGTGGTGCACTGTTCTGACAGCTGGCGGCGGTATTCTTCGGTGGTGCGGTGGCGTGCTCCCGTCTCTGAGACGGAAGTTCCGCGCTCCATGCCCCAACGCTTGTTGACATCGGCAAATTCGCTGTGCAGGGCTTTCATCCTGGCAGAAAACTCGTACTTGTCCTTTCCGGCGAATATCTGTTTGTATGCAAACTTGCCGTCCTTGATTGGCAAGAGGGTGCAGTGAACGTGCGGATTGGTTTCGTCCAAGTGTAAGATGAAAGCGACGATGTTCTCCTCACCGTATTTGTCCGCAACAAAGCGGTAAACATCCTTTGCCCATTCCTCAATGTCCTTGCATCGGGTTAGATGCGAATTGTCCGCTCCGTGAGTGAGATTCACCTTCTGGTCACCGAATGCCAATTCTGTCATACGTTCTCGTGAGCCTCCGAAGATGAAATTGACCACTGTGCGGAAGCGTGGCTCTGCCAGTCCCTCGTTGGGGTCTTTGATTCCACGGCTCCGCAGGATGTCTGCCATGCGCTCCGGGATGCTTCGGCTCTTGTCTATAGGACAAACCTTGCCGCCCCGAACCTCGAAGTTGAGCCGCTCACGGCTGCGGTCGTAGTTGCCTGTTGATTCAGCGGATCCCCAACCCTTTTCCGTCCAACGGCGTTGGTGCTCGTTGCTCTGTGCTGTGGTGATTCCCTTAGATGGTCGGAAATCCATAACCTGTTTTGGTGTTGCCATAACCTATTTCCTTTTATGTGTGTACAACTCTCCTGTCTCCAGCTTGCTGCTTGTAAGGACAGCCTCCCGATGGTCGGAGACCAAGAGGGGTATTAGGCTACCCAAATTCCCTCATTTCCGACCAACGGGCAAGCCCGATTATTTTACAGCAATGGCAGACGTGTAAACACTGTGCCAGTAGAAAAGAAGAAGCGTTGTACGGTGATTATTAGAGGTTAATACAGCCTTTTGATGGACAGGAGCCCTCTTGGTTGGCTACAATGGCAAGGAACGGTCGGCAGAGTGACTGAAACTGTGACTTGATGGCTGCGCTTTCCTGATGCAAGGCTGGTGAGCTGCCATCCAATGCCAATTCTGATATTGCCTTTGCCGCCTCGATGAATGAGAGCCAGTCTCCTCCCAGGTCTTTGTAAAAGAAGGGAAGAAGGGAGGTAACGAGGGCGTTATCTGTTTCCTGCGAAAGCACCTGATGGAAGGTGGCTTCGCAGACAGCTGTGAGTGCAGTCATACAAAAGGCGTGTCCTACAGATTCGGGAATGTTTCTTCCGCATGGCACCTTGCCAATTGAATTGCCATTGTCGGCTTTCTGCAAGATAATGGCTACTTCCTCTGTTGCATCTTCGTAGAGTTGTTCACATTCCGAGGCGCAAGCCGATGCGGACATCTTGCCGCTTCGCCATTCGTCCAATGCGGTACACATCTTCTGGCGGAACACATCCAAGGCTGCGTCAATCGGAGAAACGGCAGGTGTCTCAGCCAACATCGGGATGGTGATGATTTGGCTCTTCGTGAGACGGGTGACGGAAATCTGGTTCATCTTCTCCAACTGCTCGATGAAGGTGCGGACAGTGGCGCGGTGCCAATGCCAGCATCCTGCCAGTTCGGTAATGGTGATTACAAACTGCCCGTTGGACAGGCTGAACTCCTGCTTGCACAGATCCTTGGGGATGTACTGTACAGAAGCCTTGTCTACAAGGTCAAGGTAGGCTTCGAGCTTCGACAGCCTTATCCCGGACCTCTCTTTCAAGAACTCCAACAGGGACATCCGTTCAGACATCTTGCCGGAACTCGTTCTATGTTTCTGTTTCTTCATTTCAATAATCTGTTTGGTGAATACTGTTGTTTGTCGCCAGCTCCATTATACAAAAGGAACGGCATGATACAGGTGATACTTAATAGTAGTATATGATGAGCATTTCTGTGTCTTCGAGGAGCATCTTGCGGTCAGCCTTGTTCTTCCACAGCGATATGACTATGCGCGAGGGATAGAACAGTGATGCCAGAAGGACAAAGGAGATGGTGACAGCAAGCGTGAACAGATGAGGAGTGAAGACAAACACCACTGCCGCCAACGCGGCGATGCAGAAGGGTGTCCGCTCCTCGTGCAGACGCTGTAGCCACCTCTCCACATCCATAAAGACAAAGAATATGGCAAACGCTATGGTGGAAGCCACTACGCCTATGTCGTTATAGTGTACACAGAGGTAGAGGAAGTGGAACACGTACAGCAGGATGAGCAGCATCAACCGGTAGAGCTTCCTTGCTGTCACAAGCGCGGTCATGCGCAGATAGAACCGTGTCATAAACTGTCTGCGGCTTCTGTGCAGAATCATCGTCACAAAGAAGAACGCTGACATCAGGATGAGAAACAGTATCTTACTTGTCATAATATGTATAGCATGTGAATAATGGAAGTGGACTCAGGTCGGGCTGGACGACACCGTGTGTGGCAGTGGATATGATACGCTCCACATCCTCCAGTGTCAGTTCTCCCTTGATTATTCTCTGACGGAAAGCTCCGTCGGTTGTCCGAAGGCTCTTGATAGCCTGTTCCAAGTCGTACTCGGCTATCTGCCACACTTGCCCTCTCGTGTAGGGGAAATGATGGTGGATGGCCTTGACCACAAGCACACGGCTGAGGATGTCGGTCATTCTGCCGTTCCTGACTATCGTGTGGTTGCGGACAGTGGCGATGCTCTCAATCTCCAGCCATGTGCGGTGACGGTCGAGAAGATGGATAATCTTCATGTAAAGCGTTTCCTTCATCAGATGGTCGGGAGCTTGTGGCATGACTTTGGCCTTTGTTGTGGACAACAGAATGGAGCGTTGTTGCGGTAGAACAGGACTGTCATCTGGCAAATGTAACTTTCAAATGAAGTCGAGCAGGACTTCCTCCTTGGGCTTCATGTATTTGAAGAACCCGTTCTTGCAATGCAGACTGAGGTCGAGGCATACATCTGCCGACATGTGCTCCAGCGAGTCATAGATGGTCACTTTTATCTGGCTGACCATGCCACGCTCATCTGTGGAGCCGTTGACCTTGAACATCCGTCCGAAAGAAGGGTTGGAATAGGCACAGCAGCTGTGTCCGAACTCCGTATGACGGCTTGGAATGTGGTGATAGAGGATTATCATTTCCATCTCGTCTTCGAGCATATCCATCACCTCCTCTATCGTGAAAGGGGTGTTCAACTGGAAAGTAAGAAGCACGTAATCGTCATACTTGACAGGCTTCTCCATCTTGCGCTTGTCCAGCAGTTCTGGCAACTGCAAAGGCACGACGGCAAGGAAATCATCGCAAAACTGTTCTAACATAATCGTATTCTCTGTTTGGGGTGTTTATAATCTTGTGACATAAATCTTCATCATGAGCATGGGCATATCCGACAGGCGTTGCTTGTCGAGGTGCAGTTTCTTGGCCAGACCGTCCATCTCCTTGGGGAGCGCATCGGCTATTTTGTAGAGGTCTGCCTTGTCCTTGTCGGAGAGCACGCTCACGGAAAGGTCATCCATCGTCATGAACGGCTGCATCATCATCAGGAGGTAGGCGTGCATGGTGTGCTCGTCCTTTACCCTGCCACTATTCAGATCCTCGATAGCCGCTTGTGCGTTGCGCAGCAGACGGTGGTTGGTGCGCATGGAGAGGTATATCATTGCATCCTTGTGGGACAAATCCTTGCGGTCGGCGGCACGGAGTATCTCCCGACAGCAGTGTTCGGTGTTTCGTCTGATGTCACCGATGTCATCGTCAGCAAAATCCGGCAGGTATTGCAGGAAGGATTTGAAATACAAATGCTCTTCCTTGATGAAAGCGAGCAGGTCTTCCTTGCCGTGAATGCCTTGCTTGGCGGATTTTTGCAGGAACAGCAGGTAACGCTTCAGTACCGCCTGTTTACCACCTTTATTATATATAGGCAGGCTATCCAAGGAAGCGAAGAATGGCTGTGCTTCCTTCACGGCTTGCTGTAGTTCCTCATCACCAACATGGGAAGAGGTCTGTTCTCTGAGATAGAGCAGGTCGTGAAAGGTGCGTTGCTTAGACATCGCCATACGGCACAGCTCGATGTGGATGGAGTCGTTCAACTCATGATATACCGTGAACGGGTATGAGTGGGCTTTCCTGACAGTGTCACGTGAGATGCACGATGTCACGGAATCGTCCAACACGCGCCATTCGTTGACAATCTTAACTAATGTCTGAATTGAGACCTTGCCGTTCTGTCGAAGAGTGGTCAGAAAGCCATGATACTCTCTGATGGCTTCATCGCTCGAATGGAACGACTTCGTGCCGTTTCCGTCTGAACATGCTGTCAGCATGACTACGGCAAACGCAGTGGCAATACAAATGGCAAGTCTGATACAGCCATGCGAGTTTGATTTTGCATTATGCAATATTTGCTTCATGCAATGGAGGTTGGTTTGTCCTCCGAAAAGTTGGGTTTCATATTTCATTGTTGTCATTATTTTGAGTCTGATTTTGAAATTGACGGTGCAAAGTTAATGCGTTTCAGCGATATATTTGCAAGAATGACAGTAAGTTTAATCTTATTTGTGTATCATACTTGCGAGTATGATTTTCAATGAAATCAAGTGAAAAGAAAATGGCAAATTATCGTGTTTAAGTATGATTTTTCGTTCAAGTATGATTGTTTCTCGGAAAAATAGTGTACCTTTGCACTTGATTTCATTTAATAGCGTACAACAGTATGGCAAAAGTAGGTTACATCTTTATCGCCACCAATGGCGAAGAGTATGCAGAAGACAAGGCTTGGATGCAGCAATACGGCTGTGTTCAGGTGATAGAGGAACTGTCCGAACACGAGAGGCTGCGCCCGATGTGGAAGCAGCTCATATCGAGTCTGGAGCGCGGCGACGAGCTGGTGGTGTCGAGGTTCAGTAACGCACTGCGTGGCACCCGTGAACTGGCTACATTCATAGAATACTGCCGTGTGAAGGTGGTTCGCATCATCTCCATCCAAGACCGCATCGATACGTTTGACGAACTTTTCCCCGACACCAAGCCCTCACAGGTCATCCGTATGTTCGGGTCACTCTCTGAGGAGTGTGCCGTGCTGCGCAAGGCATCGGCACACATCATCCATCTGCAACAGAATATCCGGCCGCCCAAGAAGTCGGAAAGGGCACTGTCGAAACTGGAGCGTGAGAAGAATATCGTGAACATGTACAACGAGGGGCACAGCATAGATGACATCTTTGCCATCAGCGGCTTCACAAGCCGAAGTTCCGTGTTCCGCATACTCAACAAGCATGGTGTGACGCTGAACCGTGGACCTCATAGTGGACCGCTGAAGAAAAGGAATAAAGAATAAACAAAAAACAGATACAATGAATAAGACATTCAACATCTACTGTGATGAAAGCACCCACATGGTGCATGACGGTCATCCCTACATGCTTTTGGGATGTACAAGTATAGCATACACACAAATCCGCATGGCAAAAGATGCCATAAAAGATATTAAGAAGAAGCACGGCTATAGTGATGAGCTGAAATGGACAAATGTCCACGAGGCCACGTATAAAGTCTATGCAGAGCTTATAGACTGGTTCTTTATGAATGACATGGAATTTAGGGCTGTGGTTGTTGACAAGAGTCAGATTGACGAGAAACGAGAAGACTATACGTTTAATGATTTCTACTTTCGCATGTACTACCAATTGCTGCATCACAAGATGGACATGGATTATACATATAACATATATATGGATATCAAGGACACATGCAGTAGCGATAAGCTGGAGAGGCTCAGAAAAATAATGGAATACAACTCTTCCATTGGCAGGTTTCAGTTTATACGTTCACACGAAAGTGTCTTCATCCAATTGGCAGATGTTCTAATGGGAGCCATCAACTACAACCTTAGATATGAAAAGGGAGAAGTTGAAGGAAGGGTGAGAGCCAAAATGAAGCTGATTGAAAAGATAAAAAAACACAGTAATATCAGTCTCAACACCACAACTCCCAAATTTAGAAAGAAGTTTAATTTGTTTTTTATCGCACTGAAATAGCCAATGAGCAGTTTGAATATTATCAAGAAATACCCTGAGCTGCTGGAACTGGCATATCTCAGTGAACGAGAAAGAGAGCATGATCTTCATGCAATATTCAAGCGTGATATAGAAGATAACTGTCAATTCTCATTCAGAGGGTGGCGCATCTATCCTATAAAGACAGATGGCGAGATTGACATGGCAAGATTGTTCAAGCATCTTACCTGTGAAGAAATCATGGTTGAGAACGAAGACGGTACGACTTATCCAAAGCGAGTATTCGAGATGGCTCGTTCACAAAGGCTTCATTGGATAAATCACCATGTGAGAGAATTGACACCAGACAATCTGGATGTATTTACCATAGAAGAGAGGGACGGCAAAAAGCGTAAGGTCAAGAAAACATACATCTATGATAAAGTGGAAAAGTATGTTATTGTCTTGGAACAACAACGTAGCAACGGATTCTATCTGTTGACAGCATACCATCTTAACAAAGAGTATGGACTAAAGGCTTTGGAAAAGAAGATGAAAAAGAGATTGCAGACACCACTATAAAACGCAAGACCCGAATTGCATCAAAGGCAACCGGGTCTCGAAACTCCTTCTATCTATAGATGAGCGCTGCAAAGGTACGAATATTCTTTGAAATAACGAAGGTTTTTCATTGAATTCTTCTCGATTTTAACATTTGCAGGGCAGTATTGTAAGATAACAGGAAAGAAAATAGCATAATTTTACAGAAAATCGTAATGGAAACATTCAAAGACGTTATATCAAGTGACCAACTTGTCTTGGTCGATTTCTTCGCCACCTGGTGCCAGCCATGCAAGATGATGCACCCCATCCTTGAGCAGGTGAAGGAAGTGTTGGGTGACAGAATCCGCATCATCAAGGTAGATGTGGACAAGTATGGGGTGACTGCAAGTCAGTATGGCATACAGTCTGTGCCCACATTGATGCTGTTCAGACGCGGCGAAGTGTTGTGGAGGACGAGCGGTGTGATGCAGAAATCAGAGTTGCTGGCAACGATTGACCCGTTTTTAAGATAAAAGAGCAGAAATGTCAAAATCTAAATTAAAGTCTGTCCTCATGTCCATGGACAAGAGTGAAATAATAAAAATGGTATTGGAACTTTATTCTGCACGGAAAGAGGCAAAGGAATATCTTGACTTCTATGCAGAGCCGAATGAGGGCCAGAAGCTGGAAGAGTATAAGCACATCATACGGGAAGAGTTCTATCCGAGCAGAAACAGAGAGCCAAAGACACGCTTCTCAGTGTGCCGCAAGGCATTGTCCGACTTCAAGAAACTGAAGCCTTCGGAAGATTCAGTCGCAGAATTGATGGTGTTCTATATGGAGAATGCCTGTCAGTTCACTTATGACTATGGAGACATGTGGGAGCAATTCTATGATTCTGTTGAGAGTAATTTCGACAAGACATTGCGCCACATCGTGCTTTATGACCTTTGGGACAAGTATGATTCCCGAATCAAGCAATGCCTTCGTTGGGCAAGCCCTTGTGGATGGGGATTTCCTGACGCACTGAATGATATGTATGAGGAAATGAAGGCGCAAAATGAGGAACTCCGAAAGAAATACAGGAATTTCAAGATGCCCATCAACGCTGATTATTAAACGAATATACTCAAATGGGGAAACCAAAGAAAAAACATAAGAAAGCGAAACAACTGCCCTTAAGCAAAGAAGAGCAGATTTTTCAAGCGGCAAGAGACCTTGCAGCTGAAATTGGCATATCCTATTCTGAGGCATTAGGGTTTACTTTGGGCATAAAGGACGTAACGTATGGTTGGGAAGAAGACTATACGGAAGAAGAGTTTCAGGCACTGATTGACCACGCTGTGGGAGACACTGATTATGAGCACACCCTCTATTGAATCATCTACACGAGAGGAACGTTTGGATTACGTTCTGAATGAATGGAGATGTCTGCACAACTGTGAGCTGTGCGGTAAGTGCCATATTCTGAAAGGCAGAAGCGAAGAAATACTCTATGCAGACTATATAGACGGCAAGCGGTCATATATGGATATAACATTAGAAATCAGAAGCAACAGATAATGATGTCACAGAAATACATATATCCATCGTTGTTCCAAGAGGAAGAGCCGCAAGAAAGCGTTCCTGGTGATAAGAAAGAGTATGACCTGACGAATCTCTTTGAGAGATTGGCAAAGTCTGATTTTCGCAGCCGGTTCCATCTGTCCAAGCAAGACAGGGAGTATGTAATGGAAAAGGGATTGCCGACGATACGAAAACACGCAGAGGACTTTGTGGCAAAAAGACTTGCTCCGGCTGTCATACCGAACGACGGCAAGCAGACTCCCATGCGTGGGCATCCTGTTTTCCTGGCTCAACATGCCACTGGCTGTTGTTGCCGGGGATGCTTCTTCAAGTGGCATCACATCTCAGCAGGCAGGGCACTGACCAAGGAAGAACAGGAATATGCTGTTGCCGTATTGATGGCATGGATTGAAAAACAGATGAATAAAGGATGAAGATAGAAGAAGCCATAGTATATGTGATGGTAAAGCGAAATGGCGGCATGACAACCGACCAGATTGCCGATGCCATCAATCGTCATAGGCTGCACCTGAGAAAGGACGGTCAGCCTGTGACAAGCAAGCAGGTGTATGCAACAATCTGCCGTTTCCCTGAAATGTTCACAAAAGAAGCTGGCAGAATCATGTTAATGATATGACGTAACGATATGACAATAGATACAACCAACATGTGCTCACACCTTCAGAAGAAGTTGTTTGAACCAGAAGGTGTGTATTATCCTATATGGCAAGCCATGCAGGATGATGAGACCTTGACAGCAGTGGTACGAAGCAGACAGCTGCACATCTACAGAAACGGGAAGAAAATTCTCGTTCTGGCAGGTAAGGCACAACCGAAGATTATAAGGGAAGACAAAATACAAGAGTTAATAACAAGATTATAAACAAAACATCAAATCATCAAAACAATGGACGCAAAAGAAAAAGTATTGGCAACAATGAAAGAGGCTGGTCAGCCTCTCAACGCAGGTAAAATCGCAGAACTCAGCGGTCTCGACCGCAAAGAGGTAGATGCAGCCATGAAGCAGCTGAAAGCAGAGGGTGCAATCGTCTCTCCTGTGCGTTGCAAATGGGCACCTGCAGAGTAAGGTTTATACTGCTGTCTTGAAATATAGGCAGCAGTATCTTTATTTTTATCAAAATGTTAAGGTGAGGAATCTGAATATCCTTGCCTACGGACACAATTATCCGCTGCATCTTTTTGGGGTAAGGTGCAGACGTATGGCTGTCAGCGTATCTTGGTTTAAAGACGCTTAGCGGTCACGGCGGAAGTCGTTTCGTCTCTCTCCGCCGAACAAAGCTCTGAGCACATTGCCCAAAGCTCCGAACACGAAGTAGCAAACGATGATTGCAACAATATCGTCCATAAGCATTTTCTGTTTTATGGGTTATACACTATTATGAAGATTCACTATGTCCAATCCCTGCCTCTTGGCTTCTCTGACGGTGTAGAACGTGCCGCCCTTGGGATTGCCATCGAAGTAGGCTATGAGACGTGAACTGCGGTTGACCATATAGTCGTTGCGCCTCAGAAGGCAGCCATTGTAGTATTGCTCGCTCAATACGACCACGTCATCCACGATGCGCAGGATGGCATCATACTTGGCTTGCTCTTCCTTGCTCCACCGGTCAGACTGACCACGGAACGGCACAACGGCTATCACCTGCAAGTCCTTCAACTCGCATTGCAACGAAAGGGCGGCTTCTGCCGCCAGCAGGTCAAATCCCATTGCCATGCCACAATAGAAATACCGGTAGCCGTCGGCATACGCCTTGGCTATCTCCGATTTGAGACATTGCTTCAACTCCCTCCGCTTGGCGAAAGGTACGCTGCGGTGTCCGCTGAAGCATACGGACACTGCCTTGTCGTACTTTGTCATACTTTACCTTACTTTATAATGTGTGCGTGCGAGGAACATACCGCCAATAACACATGCCCCGAGCCTTTCGAGTTGGTTGGCATACTTGGCATAGCTGAGACCCTTGGTTATCACATCGTCAAAGACCAACACCATTTTGTTGTCGAAGAACGGCTCATCAAACTCAACGACATTCGCCTTGCGGACTTCATCCTCGTTCTTGCGGTTATCGTGGATGGTCTTACGCTCTCCGCATACCCTCACGTGCTCGTAGCCGTTTTCCGCTCCTGTCAATTCACACACCCTGTGGCAGAAAGCCTTGTAGCGGAGTTCGTTGCTCTCGCTTGTGGATGCTGGAACGGGGGCGAAGACGATGTTCACGCAACCCTTGCCGTAGAGTGTCAGCATATTCTCTGCGGTGCGCTGCGCCACTTCCTCGTAGGCTCTTCCGTCCTTGAAGTCAAACACTAATTGTCTGTCGGCAATCTCCTTCTCACCCACATTGCGGATGCGTGCGGGATAGTATTTGCAGAACCAAGTCTGAGGCTTGTCTAACTGCTTTTGGATTTGATAGTCATTCTTGTGTGCCATTGCTCTTATGTTTTTTCTTCCCTTATTTCGGAGGCTTTTCCTGCCTGCCCAAGGGATATTTTTTGCTTTCCAAGAGTGATGGCGATCAAAAAGCCAAATCGGGAGCGAAAAATACGCTCTGCACGCAGAGGAAGATTTTTCGGTCAAATGCAATGGACGATTTGGTGTTTGAACAATCGCCAGCATTACCTTTGCAAAACAATATCCGCAGCGGCAAGGCAGGCGAAAAGAAATCTGTTATGTAAAAGAGGAAACGGGCGGGATGGCGTGGGGCGAAGCTGTATATGGGGAAGGACGATAGTTGATATGAGGGAAAAAGAGAAAATCTTGTAATAGGGAACGACATTGCCTTTTATCAGCATGGAGACAGTCCTACAAGCAGAGAAAACTATTGCCCTAAAAATGAGTTGGATAGTATTTTCTAAAAGTAGTATCGACTACGAATAGTATAATAGTCGAATAGTTTTTACTACCATACTACGGATAGTAAAGTCTGTTTATAGAAGAGATAGCGGTATCATCGTCTGTTCGGCGATGATACCGCGCGGCACTCATGTGTCATGCCGCTTTAGGTATTCTGTCATTGCCTCATTGACAATATCACGCAAGGACATCCCTTTCTTGATGGCGAGGTACTTCATCCTCGTGTGGATGCTCTTGTTGATAAGGAAATTGCAATGCACCGGCACTTCGGTAGTCTCAGAAACAGACACAGGTGGTGCTGGTGTAGTTTCTGTGACTATCTGCTCCTTACTCGGCTTCTTTGTGGAAGAAAGGAGTCCGTTGAGACCGCCTTTCATTCCCTCTTTCAACATACTGCTCTTGCTCATGGCTATGCTATTTTAAGTTTAACACTTCTTTTGCCAAAGACATATAATCACTGGCACCATTGGATTTGGGATTATACTCAAAGATAGTCTTGCCGTTGATGGGTGCTTCTGCCAAAGCCACATTATCACGGATGACGGTCTTGAAAACCTTCTCGTGAAAACTGTCATTGACGATTTCCCTCACGCTTCGGTTCAACGTCTTGCGGCGATCGAACTGGGTGATGACGATGCCGCCCACTTTAAGGTTGGAGTTGAGCCGCTCCTGAACGATGCGGATGATGTCCATCAACTTTGCCATACCTCTCATGGCAAGGTATTGCGCTTGAACAGGGATGATGATGTAGTCGGCTGCGGTGAGGGCATTCAAGGTCAGCAAGCCCAATGACGGTGGACAGTCGATGATGATGTAGTCGAAATGCTCTTTGGCGATGGCTTTGGTGATAAGTCCCTTCAAGATAAGCTCCCGTCCCGGCTCGCTGATAAGCTCTAACTCAGCCGCAGACAGGTCAAGGCATGAGGGTGAGACGGTGATGCCGTTGTGCAACTTGACCAACGGCAAGGTGTACTGTCCACACATTGCGCCATAGACTGTCTGTTCTTCCTCGATGGACAATCCCAAGGCTTCCGTGAGGTTGGCTTGTCCATCCATGTCAATAGCCAAGACGTTCTTCTTACTCAGTTGCAGAGCTGCCGCAAGGCTTACTGCGGTCGTACTTTTCCCTACACCACCCTTGTGATTTAATACTGCAATTATCTGTGTCATAACATGATACTACTATTAGTGAATACTACTTTACTATTCTACTACTGATAGTACATACTAACCATAGTAAAAGCGGATTTACTACGATTAGTACGTACTACTCTCAGTTGATACTACCCTCAGAAGGGAAGGTCTTCGCTCTTGTCCTGCGGTGCATCGGCTGGCGGTACGGGAGCCTCGCCCTCTGCCTTGGCTGCCTTGCGTGCCTTTGTTGCAGGTGTGTCGGTTGCATCCTTCTTCCCTGCATTGACAAAGGCGATGGAGTCAGCTATGATGCTATGCTGTATGTGGTTCTCTCCGTTGCGGTCTGTCCAAATGGAAGAAGTCAGTGTGCCTTCCACAAGCACCATACGACCCTTGGTGAGGTATTCAGCCAAACGGATATGGTTCTCCTTGCTGCTCTTCACCCTTACCCAAGTGGTGATTTGCTTGCCCTTACTGTAGTCGTCCACTGCGATGTCAACAGCCATGAATGTTCCGTGTGTACCTGTGATGACGCGGCAATCCTTTGCTCCGATGCGTCCGATAGTGTGAGTGTAAATCATAATGTGAAAATGTTATAGTGGCAAGTTGGTTAGACTTGCCGTTACCTTGTTATTTAAATGACTTTTCTTGTTGATTGAACATAAGCTATTGCTTCATTCATAATTTCTGCTCGTGACCTACTCTTGTTATCTTGCATCCACTCATCAATTTCAGATTTGAGGAACATGATACGTTTCCCCTTCTTATGGAATGGTATTTGTTTATTGCTTGTCCAACAATAGATTGTGTGTTCAACTGGATGGGTAGGGAGATACTCACTCAATTCGGAAACACTAAGCCATTCCAATCCCTTATCGGGCTGAATTTGAGTCATTAGTGTGGAAAACTTTTCTTCTAAAATCTCCAGCTTGTTTATTACTAATGACAATGCTGATGGCAAGTCATTAAAACTCAATATTTGCTTTTCCATATCAATATATGTGTGGCAAGTTGGTTAGGCTTGCCGTTACCTTGTTATTAATATCCTTTCTTCGTCTGCCTTGTATTGGCGACAAAAGACTTGTTGCTGCCTGTGAGACTGATAGAGCCGCAATTAACAAACTCTCCGTCGGAATAGACTCTGTACTTCTGTCCGCTTACCTCATGCTTCTGTTTGATGCGCTCTCGCATCCACTTCTTGGCTGCGGTCAATGAGCAAAAGGTCTCGCTCTCCTTGGTCGTCTCGTCATATACGATGCACTGGGTCATACATGCTCCTACTTCATCCATGCACCTATACTCGACGTGACATAGTCCAACTGACCGCCAAATATGTCGCTTGGCTCTATGTCGTATTGTCCATCCCTCACTTCCTTGTCCTCTCCAAGAAGCGACAAGTTTCCGTCGGCATCCAAACGTGCTGCGTCTATGACGATGTCACGAGGCTCGTCAAAGAGATAACCTGCCACGATGGGCTGCTCTCCCTCGAAATGCACCTCAAAGCCTCCGTCCACCTCCGTGCCGTACTTGCGAAGAGCCGCTTTCAGCTCGTCCTGCTCCCGGTGCTGCAATGCCTGGAGTTGTCCGTGGATAGTGAGGTCTTGCAGTTCTGCCTCTCGTTTGGTGTGGGTTGCCTCGCCGGTCTTGCAGTCGATGTCATACTTGTGGTAAACCACTGGGATATGGTCTGCCGATGTGACAAGCCATGTGATGTTGTTCACTGAGAAGCCCTGTCTGGTGAGGAACTCCTCGATGTCTGAGCCGAGAAGGTGGTCGGCTACGTCAAGATACTCGATGCGTGCGTCAGCATCATGCAGGATGATAATCTTCATTGCCTTTCTATTTTTAGTGATACAAATAAGTTTGTCGCCCATGTCGCTGGACTTGTTTAACTACGTTGAAGAAACTTACGCTCAGCATAGTGAATAAATTCCCTCTGCGTTCGCTTAACCGTTTCTTTCTCTTCCCTCCTTTCGAGACCTTTCAGCCTGTGGAGGGATATTTTCTGCTCCCACAAGCCGCAAGAAAAGACATAAAGACAAATTATGTGTGAAGAATACTCTTTTCCGAGGAAAAGGAAGATTGTTCACAGTCACAAGACCTCAAGCAGAATTTGACGATTGTCTCAGACGCGGCTAACTTTGCAGGAAATATGCCTACCACTGCGCTGATTGGAAGAAGATTATTGATATTGGCTGCAAGAGGAATGATGTGTTATATATAAAGAGGTAAGAAGAAAGATTGAAACAGTAAGGGTGGGCAGTGAAGTGTTTGCAGGTCTGCTGTACCGACATAAAGCGAGTGTGTTGGCTGACCGGGATGCAAGTCATCAAAGCTTCAGCCTTGATAGCTTGTAGCACGGACAGACAATTCTCTCGCGTCGGTACTTCGGCATACTGTCAGCTTTGGCTAATAGCAACGTGTTGCCATCAGCCAAGGATGTCTGTATGACGACAGACCATGTAACGCTTCGCAAAGGCGTGGGGCAAAGCAGTATAATTTAGAAGTAGATAGTAACGTATATCAGGCAAGAAGAGACAGTTGCGCAACGGACAAATCGGGCACTCCTGTCAGCATGACAAATGTGCCTTGTCCTTGCCGCAGGACACTGAGGCAGATTGGACGTAGCAGACATGTCTGCCACATTCAATATGCCTGAGTGGACAAGAACTGCCTCTTGTATAGCAGAAGAGAAATTGTAAAACAGTTGATTAGTGGTAAAGGTGGTATGGGTGGGCAGAATGGCATTACACGGACATTGCCGAAGCCCGATAATGGGACAGCCAGACAGCAATAAAGGCAGTTATCAGAAGTGTCAGTTTCTGATAGTGACATTGTTGGCTGCCTGTCACATGGGATTCGTGCGGTGTCCGTACAGTAATGCCGTTCTGAAGGTGTGGGGCGAAGCGATACAACGCACTTGGACGAAACCACCGCTTATAACAGAAAATATTTTGCAGTCAAAGAGAAGAAGAATAGTAAAGCAGGTGTGGGTGGGTAGTGAAGCTGTCGCAAGATTGACGGTCTGAATATCAAGGCGAGTGGATAGCCAGTAAAGGACACAATTATCAGAAGCCTCGGCTTCGGCATCTTGTGGCATAGATGGCAGTCCTCTCGCGTTCAGACCTTGGCATACTGTCTTTCTTGGCTAATAGCGACTTTGTCGCCATCAGCCGGGAATATCTGTATGCCAACCATCTTGGTGACGTTTCGCAAATGGTGAGGGACGAAGTGGTTAGAATAAAGGAAGACGGCGTTGCCGTTATGGTTAATAAATGCACATGGTTGTTATTAGAGAAGATTATCACACGCTATAACAGCAGATTGATGTCCCTGAGCAAAACAAAAGCGACCCGAAGGTCGCCTTGTTATGGAGAGGAAAGGCTATTTCTTGCCTTTCTTGGTTGCTGGCTTGGCCGGCTCTTCCGCAGGAGTCTCCTCCTTGTCGGGACACTCGTAGAACTTGGTTGCAACCATGATGATTCTGGAGTGCTTCACGCCATCCTTGTCTGTCCACTCCTCTGGCTTGAAGAAACCCTCGACGGTGAGCAACGTGCCCTTGGTGAGCTTGTCGAATGATTCGGTGTGCTCGTTCTTGCGCCATGCCTCCATATTCATGAAAGCCGATACGCGGTTGGTTTCCTCGCCGTTCTTCTCCTGACGGCCTACTGCCAATGAGAAGCGTGCTACGCTGGCGTTTGCGAACTGACGGATTTCTGCATCCTTACCTACGAAACCTGAAACTGTGAAGTTGTTCTCGATCTTTTTCATTTTGAATTGAATTTAAAAGTGAAACTTAATTTTTACATGCATTCAAAAGCAGGGATGTGGCACCATGTGGGAAGCACCATGAAAATCGTTCGCAATACTCTTTTTGTCGTTGGCGGTAAGGGAGAAAAAGGAAGATTACGCACTATTTTATTGGTCACAGCGATAGCGGCCACACAAGAAGGAGGAAGTCCTTCGCAGCATCACGCTACCTTTGCATGGTAAAAATAAGTGGCTTTCAAATAGCTCAATTCAGAAAAAGACGGGGCCAAACAATGGAACAAAGGTTGTAAGCAAGGAGGCAATCCGTATGCAACAGACAGGGGCACTGCTATGGCTGTATGCCTGGAGAAACGAAGCGGGAAATCCGACCTTACAGCTGTATCATCAGAAGAGTGAGGAGCATGAACACTGATGCACGATGAACGACAAGCCTAAGGGTCAGCTTAGCAATAGAGGCATCAAGCCAAAAGAGGACAGACATCAGAGGATTGGCGATAGCACTGTCATCATGCTAAGACCAAGTTCTGTGTCCGACAAGGAAGAGTCGCAAAAGACAGACGAGTAAAACCAAAAGGCGAAATGACCATTCCTATAACAAGGTACAGAGACGCTTAAAACGGCGAAGGGACTTTGGCGACGTATCGCTATACAGGTGTCGAAGCATCGCTTCTATAACAGGACTGGAGCAAGTGAGCAAACCGCACAACTTGCTCCCAAGGTATTTCAGTTACAACAGCCATAACCTCATTGGAGGATTGTCCTAAAAGAGTTTTTGCAGTCAAAGGAAGAAAGAGTCTGCAAGCCACATAGCCAACAGACTCTCTCCTGATTATTCACAGATGACAACATCATCCTTGTACTCCGTCACTTCCTTGCCGTTGATGAGCTGGACAATGACCTCACAACCCAAGTCCTCGACAATCGTTCCCTCTGTCTGACCTCTTCGGGGATAAAGCAAGGTGCAGAAACACCCTACAACGCCGTCCAACTGCTCCATGTCTATCGTTGCCATATCCGTTCCTCCTTGTTAGCCGAATGTGATTGGATTGATGCAGAAATTCGTGTCCTCTGCCTCATACTCGTATTCATTGATGAAGTCAATCATCTTCTGTTCGCTTCTTCCGTCCTGTGAGACACCAGTCTTCTCACACCACAACTTGATAGCATCACCAAAGGTGGAGTAAGCACCCTCACAATCCTCAAAGAGTTCTCCGTATGCAGTGACGTAGCACTCTTCGGGGAAGAAGTCGTTCTCATCGTGCGTATAGAAGATGTCGCAACCTGGCTCAACCTCTCGCCAACTGATTGAAAGTTCATCGCCAAGTGCCTTGTTCACCTCCTCAAAGAACAAGTCGCATGAAGACCAAGCACTTTCGGTGTCAAAGGACAAGAGGGCATAATCGTCTTCCACGTTCTCCTCATACTCTGCCCAATAGATGTGTCCTCTCACCGAGATGCCTTTCTTCTCGTAGTCAATGCCATAGTGTTCTGCCAAGAGATACAGATACACATTATTACTGTTCACCTCCAACTCTTGGAGTGTGTTCCAAAGGTCTGCCACGGCTTTGCGTGAGCCTGTCACCTTGTACTGAGTGTCGCAAATGTTAGCCATAAGATAAAATTTTTATTTTCTTCCCTTATGTAGAACCAACTACCATCGGGATTGATTAAAGAATTATGTTGCCCCAAAAGGTGTTATGGCTCATCAATGCAAGGTTTTGCCGTCAAATACTACCTCTGCCACAATCAGAGCGTGGAGATTTCACGGACAAACCACAGGCACCGACCTTGCAGGATGAACGCCATGACAGGTACCTTTGCAACACAATTCTTATCAAAGCCCGATGGGGTGGTACATGGCAGACTGCATGGTACAGCAGTGTGAAGTGACGTTATAGGTGGAGATAAGGCTATAAGAGGTTTTTGCAGTCAAAGGAGAAAAGAGTCCACAAAGTGCAGTATCTACAGGACAAAAACACTTTAGTTTACCTTGGTTAGCTCTTATATATATGCTAACCTAAAGTAAACTGTATATATGTCCGTCTAAAACCCGAAAACCGTACGGGTCAGCTTACGTCAGAAACAGAAGTATAGAACCATAGAAGTGGTTCAAGAAGTCTTTCTTCCTTTGACTGCAAAATATTATCTTTGCACGAATCATAATTGCCCTGTAGGATTTAATATAATTTAACACTCTTTGTTAAATGCAAGGAAGAACAGCTTCAATATGCTGAATATCAGTAGTATAACATTGTGTTAACCCTTAATCTGTAGAAAAGGATGTTATCATACAAAGTAATGTCCATTTGTACTTTTTCTATATGGTTTTATACTTACATTTGCATATCATTTGTATCTTGATAACAGTAACTAACTGATTATCAATATACTTTATATTTGAGGAAGAAAGTTTGAAAAAAAGATATATTGCGGAGGCTAAATTCCTGAGAGCATTTCATTACTTTGAATTGGTAAGAAACTTTGGAGGTGTACCTTTGGTACTGGGATTGAAATTGCCGAGTGAAATAACAGGCATCAAACGTGCAACTGTAGAAGATACTTATGCGCAGATAGAAAAAGATCTGTTGGAAGCTATTCCTGACTTGCCGAAGCGGAGTGAATACGACGCTATGGATTTAGGCCGTGCTACAAAAGGGGCAGCGCAAGGGTATCTGGCGAAAGCTTATCTGTATCAGGGAAAATATACGGAAGCAGAGCCATTATTACAAGAGATTACTTGCAGAGGCGAGTTCGCTGGTGGCAGAGAAGAATATGAATTGTTGAGCGATTTTGGACAAGTATGGGATATAGACCAAAGAAATAGTACCGAATCATTGTTTGAGGTCCAGACTAATAGTGATGTGTCTTATAATTTGGGTATACGTATTCCTATTGTTTGTGGCTCGCGTGATGATAGTGGTTGGGCGTGGGGACTTCCGACAAGCAATTTAGAGAGAGCTTTTCAAGAGGAAAAACCTGTGCGAGAGACACCGGAGGAACAACTTAATGAAGATTACCGTTTGAGATGGACGATTATTAAGAATGGAGCGACAAAGGTTTATGGCGATGCGAATGCTAAAAATCCTTATGTAATATCTCCGAATGATCATAAGTCTCCCCGTGTTTCACGTAAATTATATATACCTGTGGAAAAACGGCCTACTCCCTATGATGCACCTCATATTCCTTTGAATTATCGCTTGTTGCGTTATGCCGATGTATTGTTGATGTATGCGGAAGTGGAGAACGAACTGGGACATGATGATGAGGCTAAATGGGCTTTGAATAAAGTTAGGGATCGTGTATATTTAGCTCCGTCGACGGCTACCGGCACTGAACTTCGCAACGCTATTCGTAAAGAACGCCGCTTGGAACTGGCGTTGGAAAATAACCGTTTGTATGATTTGCGCCGTTGGAAAGATGATAATGGTAAATCGGCTATTTGTAATGTTATGGGACCGAATGGTACATTTGTTGCCTATAATAAGATTGGTTATGATTCGGATGAAAGCAGTAACCAAAAAGAGAATAGTAATAAAGGTGTCAATTTCAAGGAGGGTAGAGATGAACTTTTCCCCTTGCCTCCAACGGAAATAACCTTGTCGGGTGGAAGCATTGAGCAAAATCCCGGATACTAAATCAATTCAATTTCAGTATAATAAAGACACAATGTTATGAAAAATAAATATATTCTTTTAGGACTTTCGTGCTTGGCTGCTCTGTGTTCATGCAGTGACGACAAGGCTTTTGAACCAGATTATCTTCCGAAGATAACTTCGGACCATGCGATGACATCAACGGTAAATGTTGCCGACAAACATCAGGTTATTGATGGATTTGCTTCTTCTGATGCTTGGACGATGGATTATATCGGTAAATATTGGAGTAATAATGCTAAAGAAGGCATTGCTAAACTTCTTTTCTCTCAAAAGATAGAAAGGGGAAACCCGGAAGGTATTGGTCTTTCCATGTGGCGCGTAAATTTAGGTGGTGGTACTGCCGAGCAGGGCGAAGCTAGCGGAATTACGGATAAGACTCGAAGAGTGGAATGTTTCCTGACGCAGAATGGTACGTATGATTGGAATAAATCTAGTGGGCAGCAGTACTTTATGCAGAAAGCGAAAGAATATGGTTGTAATAATTTCGTATTGTTTAGTAATACTCCTCCTGTACAGTTTACTGTCAACGGTAAAGGGTCAGGTGATTGGTGGAACAATAATTTAAGAGAAGATTGTTTTGATGATTTTGCTGATTTCTTGGCCACTGTGGCTAAACATTTCTCTGATAATGGATACAATATCTCATATATAAGTCCATTGAACGAACCACAGTATTCATGGGGAGGAGATGGTCAGGAGGGATGTTCTTGGCAACATGTACATGTGGCAAAGATGGCTAGAGCGTTGAATGAGAGTCTGAAGACAAAAGGGCCTGAAAATACGATGATGTTATTGGCGGAAGCTGCTAAGGTTCCTTATCTTTATACTACTGATGACAGTTGGGCAGATCGCGCGAATGTTATTCCAACTTATTTTAAGTCAGATTCAGAACATTATCTTGGCGACTTAGAACGTATGCCTAAGTTGATTTGCGCTCATAGTTATTGGTGGGATAAAACATGGGATGTGTTGTTTGATTCACGTACGAAAGCCCGTGCTGAGGCGGATAAATATGGGTTGAAACTTTATCAGACGGAATGGAGTATGTTGGGCGAAGGATATGAAGATTACGAAAATTATGATCAAGCAACTTATATGGATTTAGCTTTAAGTATGGCTAAAGTGCTGCACCATGATTTGGTAACGGCAAGTATGAATTCTTGGGCATATTGGACAACAGCCTCACAGGAAGTTTATAGCCAGAAAAGCCGTTTTTACATGATTCGTTTGATTCCGACCGGAGGAGATTATGGTAATATTGCTGATGGTGGAACTTATGAGTCTAGCAAGAACCTGTGGGTGTTGGGTAATTATAGTCTCTTCGTTCGTCCGGGGTATCATCGGGTAGATTTGAATATCCCTGAAGGAGATAAAAAATTCTTTGGTTCTGCTTATATCTCTCCTGAGGAAGATAAGTTGGTAGTGGTATATACTAACATAAATGATGAATCTATACAAATGGAAACATCTATCGAAGGATTGAATAAACAAGTGGTTTCTATGAGACAATATGTAACATCAAGTACGAGTAATTTGAATGAGGTAGATGAATATTTGAAAGGATATATTCCGGCTAAATCGGTTGTCACAATGGTTTACGATTTGAAATAGAACGGATAATATTTTCAATAGGTATATTGTAAAAAATGAAAAGTAAAGTGTTCTTGGCCTCTTTAGGCTTCTTCTACATGAGTATGGTAGGCGGGTGTTCCCAACCTGCCACTGATGTTAGCTATCAGCTAGAAACAGACCGTCCCTGCCAGACAATGACTTATTTCGGCGCTTCCGACGCTTGGAGTATGCAGTTCATCGGACTTTGGCCGGAGGAAAAGCAGAATCAGATAGCCGATTGGCTGTTCAGTACGGAGAATGATGCGAATGGACAGCCCAAAGGTATCGGTTTGTCTCTTTGGCGTTTCAATGTCGGTGCAGGCAGTGCGGAACAAGGTGACGACAGTCAGATTGCTTCTCCTTGGATGCGTGCCGAATGTTTCTTGCAACCGGACGGGACCTACAATTGGAGCAAGCAACAGGGGCAGCGTAACTTCCTGAAGTTGGCGAAGGAGCGTGGGGTCGATAAATTTCTGGCTTTCCTCAATTCTCCTCCCGTCTATTATACGCAGAACAGCTTGGCTACAAACACGGGTCGCGGTGGTACGGCAAATCTGAAACCGGACTGTTATGAGAAGTACGTCCGTTTTTTGGCCGATGTAGTGCAGGGAGTAGAGCAACACGATGGTATCAAGTTCAACTACATCTGTCCTTTCAATGAGCCGGACGGACACTGGAATTGGGTAGGACCGAAACAGGAAGGTTGTCCGGCAACGAACAGGGAAATAGCCCGTACTGTCCGTCTGTTGAGCCGGGAATTTGTGAACCGGAATATAGATACGCAGATTTTGGTAAGTGAATCTTCCGATTACCGTTGTATGTTCCGTACACACGAGACAGATTGGCAACGTGGCTATCAGATTCAGGCTTTCTTCTGTCCGGACAGTGTGGACACATATTTGGGTGATACTCCGAATGTTCCCCGACTAATGCTGGGACATAGCTACTGGACAACGACTCCTTTGAGTGAGTTACGCAATATCCGCAGTCAGTTGCGGGATACATTAGACAAACACGATGTTGACTTTTGGCAGACGGAGACTTGCATCATGGGCAATGATGAAGAAATCGGAGGAGGAAATGGATTCGACCGTACGATGAAGACAGCCCTTTATGTCGCCCGTATCATTCACCATGATATTGTATATGCCGGTGCAAAGAGCTGGCAATGGTGGCGTGCTATTGGCGGCGATTATAAAGACGGACTGATTCGTGAATATACTACGGACGATAATTTCTTGGATGGCAGAGTGGAAGATTCCAAACTGATGTGGGCTCTAGGCAATTACAGCCGTTTTATCCGTCCGGGAGCAGTCCGGTTATCCGTTTCAGCTTTCGATCAAACAAACACTTTCATTCCCGATGGCGACACTGACCAGCAAGGATTGATGTGTTCTGCTTACAAAAACGTGGATGGAACGTATGTGATAGTCGTTATAAACTATGCCAATGAGGAGAAAGAGTTTTCTATTCATAAAGAAAAAGTCGGGAATGCGCAATGGCAGGTTTATCGTACTTCGGATAAAGAAGGGGAGAATTTGCTACCGGTAGGAAAAGTGAAGAGTGGAAAGATTGTTCATATTCCGGCACGTTCTATAATAACACTTCAGAGCAACTAATAAAAGCAGCTTTATATTCTTTATTTCTTTTTGAAAGCTGTACATTTGTGTGTCCGTCCATTACCTTCGTAGCAATGGACGGACACAATGCGTAAATAAGGAAGCATTTTATCGACAATAGAGGAAAGATTGTCATTTATCAGACAAAGGATGGGAAAACTTCCATTGATGTGAAGTTGGAGAATGAGACGGTGTGGCTGACACAGGCGCAAATGGCAGACTTGAAGAGCACCGTACGTCTTCTTTCTAACGTCATCGAACACAAACAATTGCCGCTTTTCTGTTCCTTTGGTTTCTGGAGAAGAACGGTATACTGTATAAATCTGATGGTTCGAAGTTAATCGGTAACAATATGCTCGTAGCACTTACGTTAATGATTGCTGAAAGCCGGACGGAAGAAAAGGACGTGATGGTGAAGGTAGTAATCAATTTGATTAATAAGAATAATTGAATGTAGGTCTTATGAATGGGGGATATAAATAATTGAGAGATACCTCGCCGCAAGGTATCTCTCATTCTATTATAGTCTTTACTTTATGGCATTTGTTTCATCCTCTTTTATTTCCGCCTTGCCGTAATATCCCGGCATTGGTACATAAATCGGGTTATAATACGTATGGATATTATTCAATTTCTTTTCTTCTTTCAGTCGTTTGATATGGCGGGCGGCCGTGGTGGAGGTAAATCCGCATAACCTTTGAAAATCGATGCGGGTTAACATAGGTTTATCGTTGAAGTAATTCGTCAGCAACTTGTCTATCTTTTCATTCGAAAGGGAAGCGGAATGGTTTCTTAGTTTGCTACGCTCCACATGGACGACACTGACAGACCTTTTCAACTTGGCGTCTGCCTTGAAACAGATGTTGGCTTTTAGCTTTATCTGATTCGCTTTCAGCTTGGGCGAAGTGATCGGTTCCTGGCTGTTCAGCTTAACCTGGAAATAACCGATACCATCCAGATGAACGCTTTCTCCTTCGCGGAGACGATAGCCCATGAAGTGGCTCAGTGATTCGAGTACCGACTTTACATCCCCTTCGGTCAGAGAAGTGGCCATTTGGATTTCCTTTGCCAGATAATCCGTGTCGATGTGTTGGAAGTTGACCACACGTGCGTGGTATGTTTCCTTGTTTTCCTCATCCTTCGGGTGGGGCGTTTTGTACAATTCAAATTGTATTGCCATTGTATCTTTGTTTTTATTGTTATATAGCTGTCGCTTGCTTGGTGTAGAGCTACTGCTTACTTTCTGTCAAGCTACTGCCTGTTTGCCGCCAAGTGGCTTTATATATACATTGTCCTGCCTTTGTTGTTGGATTAAGGTATAAGGATAGTTGCCTTCCGGAGCCTTTATCATTAGTTTGTCACGGCCGTGACGAGATCTCTTCATGGGCGTGGTAGGATCTTCTCACGGCTGTGGTAGGAAATCTTCATGGCCGTGAAGAATAGACTATATCGACCTCAAAGGTAAACTATATAAGGGAGAAAAGCAAATGATTTCCGCTTGTTTGAGTAATTCGTCCCGTATGTTTCATGTGATATACCGGTGATTTCATAGTCGGATGGGCTTTTCTTAGAAAAAAAGTCCTATCTTTGTACAACGTGTCATACGCTAATGAATGGAAAGGAGAAACAGATAATGAAGCAGAGGATTTACCCTATCGGCATACAGAGCTTTGAGAAGTTGCGTAGGGATGGCTATATTTACGTAGATAAGACAGCGTTGATTTATAAATTAGTGACTACCGGAAGCTATTATTTTCTCAGTCGTCCGCGTCGTTTCGGCAAAAGCCTGCTGCTTTCTACATTGGAAGCTTACTTTCGTGGAAAGCGGGAATTGTTTGAAGGGCTGGCGATAGAACAACTGGAACAGAATTGGACGGTACGTCCCGTTTTGCATCTAGACTTGAATATCGGGAAGTATGATGCACCGGACAGCCTGGACAAAATATTGGACAATGCTTTGACTGTTTGGGAGGAACAGTATGGTACGGGACCTAGTGAAACGACTCTTGCCCTCCGCTTTAAAGGAATCGTACAGCGTGCGGTGGAGCAGACCGGTCACCGTGTCGCCATCCTTGTGGATGAATACGACAAACCTATGTTGCAGGCTATCGGCAACGAAGAGTTGCAGAAGGAGTACCGTAATACGCTGAAACCTTTCTATGGCGTACTGAAAACGATGGACGGATACATCAAACTTGGTTTCCTGACAGGCGTGACCAAATTTGGAAAGGTGAGTGTGTTCAGCGACCTGAACAATCTGAAGGATATCTCCATGCGCCGTGATTATATTGATATTTGCGGCATTACAGACAAGGAACTGCATCGTTATTTTGACAAAGACCTGCATACCCTTGCCGATGTACAAGGATTGGATTATGAGACCGTTTGTCTTGAAGTGCAGAAACGCTACGACGGATATCATTTCAATTTCAACACGCCCGGCATTTACAATCCTTTCAGCCTGCTCAATACTTTTGATGCAATGGCGTTCGGCAGTTATTGGTTTGCCACAGGCACTCCTTCTTATCTTGTCTACTTATTGAAGAAACATCATTACCGTCTTGAAGAGATTGAAAAGGTGGAAGTTACGGAAGATGTGTTGGACAGCATTGATTCCGAAGGCACAAATCCCATACCTGTCATTTATCAGAGTGGCTATTTGACTATCAAAGACTACGACCCGGAATTCGGTCTTTATACGTTGGATTATCCCAATCGTGAGGTGGAAGAGGGATTCGTGAAATATCTGATGCCTTTCTATATCGATAAGAGTGAGGCGGAGGCACCGTTCGAAATTCGTAGATTTGTGGGAGAAGTACGTAATGGTAATATTGACGGTTTCTTCCATCGTCTGCAAAGTTTCTTTGCAGATGCTCCGTACGAAGTCATTGTCGGTCAGGATCCGGTACGCAATGTTGAACTTTTCTTCCAGAATGTTCTTTTCATTGTCTTTCGTTTGGCGGGTTTCTATACTCAGGTGGAGTATCACACTTCTCGCGGACGTATTGATTTGGTCTTGAAAACCGATAAGTTTATCTATGTGATGGAGTTCAAGCAGGGGGCTACTGCTGAGGAGGCTTTGGCACAAATCAATGAGAAAGGGTATGCCGACGCTTTTGCTTCCGATTCACGGACATTATATAAAATAGGTGTAAGCTTCAGTGACGAACAACGTAACATTGAACGGTGGTTGGCGGAGTGACTGGACGGTGATAAGTGACAGGTATAGGTGATAGGTTAAAAAACAACCTATCACCGCCGGAAACCCCGATGAATAAGGTGTTTGATTGCCGTCGGTGATAGGTGATAGAGAAAAGTGATTTTTCTATATAGGAGAGAAGAAGTTCTTGTTTATTTCAACTTCTTCCCGTATTCATCCGAATTCAGTATTTCCAAAGCCTTTTGTACACTTTCGTTCGTTGTGTTCATTACCCGGAAATATTCGGTCATGTCCCAAAGGTCGCGGGCAATCAGTGCTTTGAGCTGCGTTTTGATAAGTGGGAGTGCTTTCTGATATTGTTCTTCATTGAACTTCACACCCTCTTTCTCGCCCATCTCCCGCAAAGTAGCCAACATATTATCGTCAATGACAAACTTCTCGTTGAATGATTCGAACTTCTTATACTTGTTAGCTAATTCTTTCCGGTGTTCCTCAATAAACTGCATGGTAAATTTGATGATAACCCCTTTGCCTACCAGGTTCCGGTGATAATCCGTATACAATGTCGTATCGATTGGTACGAAATAATCGGGCATGATACCACCACCTCCATACACAGTACGTCCTAGTTTTTTAGTCTGTACCTTTAATGAATCCGGGAAGTGAATGCTGTCGGCATTCATCAGTTCACCATGATTGAAACGGTCGATGAGGTCTTTGTTGTAATCGACCGTACTGCCATACGGCTTTTGGATAGAACGTCCCGATGGAGTATAGTAACGGGCGATAGTCAGACGAATCATAGAACCATCCGGCAAATCGATAGGACGTTGCACCAAGCCTTTGCCGAAAGAACGGCGGCCTACAATAATTCCTCTGTCCCAATCCTGTACCGCACCGCTGACAATTTCGCTGGCGGAAGCTGTATACTCGTCCACCAATATGATGAGGCGGCCATTACGGAAGTCTCCGTTACCTTTGGCATAGAAATCACTACGCTTGGCGGTCCTACCTTCGGTATATACAATCAGTTCTTTTTGTCCCAAGAATTCGTTGGCAAGGTCAATGGCTGCATTGAGATAACCGCCTCCGTTTCCTTGCAGGTCAAGAATCATATCTTTCATTCCTTTCTTCTGGAGGTCCTTCATTGCTTTTTTGAACTCTTCGGCAGTTGTTGCTCCGAAGCGGTTGATACGGATATAACCCGTTTTAGGTTGAATCATATAAGAGGCGTCGAGACTAAGGATAGGTATCTTATCTCTCTTTACTGTAAACAATAAAGGCTCCTTTACACCGCGACGAACGATTGTCAGATTGACTTTCGAACCTTTCGGGCCACGAAGACGCTTCATGATATCTTCCGTACTCATTTTCACCCCGGCAATAGCGCTGTCGTTCACGGCAATGATGCGGTCACCGGCAAGGATACCGACTTTCTCGGAAGGTCCGTTGCTGACAGGCTGTACCACCAACAGGGTGTCTTCTATCATCTGGAATTGTACTCCGATACCCTCGAAGTTACCTTGGAGCGGTTCGTTCATTTTCTTCACTTCCTCTGCATCCGAGTAAGTAGAGTGCGGATCGAGTTGTGCCAACATCTTGATGATGGCTTCTTCTACCAACTTGTCTTCATCTACTTTGTCCACATAGAAATTGGAGATTGCAAACTCTGCCATTTGCAACTTACGCATAGCAGCCGAACCGAAGTTCTGAGCTTGTACTGTAAGTATTGTCCCCAGACAAACTAAGAGGACGTATATTTTCATTCTATTCATAATCTTACTTTATATAATATAATTGCCGGATACGTCTACATCATTCTCAACTCTCCATTCTCAACTCTCAACTTATCACCATTCCTTCGGGAATAAACTGGCTGATATCTTTGTTGTAAGTTAATAATTCGCGTACAATCGTGGAGCTGACACAAGTCTGTTCGGGTTCAGTGAAAAGTAAGATGGTTTCAATGCCTGCCAGCTTACGGTTGATGTCGGCAATTGTCTCTTCATATTCGAAGTCTTTCACCGTACGAATGCCACGAACGATAAACTTAGCGCCTACTTCCTGTGCAAAATCGATAGTCAGACAGTTGTACGACATTACTTGTATACGAGGCTCGTCTTTGTAAAGTTCCCGGATCATCTGTTCCCTTTTTTCAATGGGGAAGTACGTGTTTTTGTTCTCATTGATACCGATTCCTATCACGATTTCGTCCATAAAGGTAAGTGCACGTTTCACTACCGAATAATGTCCGATGGTGAAGGGGTCGAATGTACCCGGAAATATTGCTTTTCTCATGATGCCAAGTCTTCTTCTATAACCAGATTGTCTATAATAAAGTTTTGTCGTTCCATAGTATTCTTACCCATGTAGAATTCAAGCAGTTCTTTCACTGCGTCCGTCTTGCGCAAAGTTACCTGTTCCAAACGCATATCCTTACCGATAAAGTGCTTGAATTCGTCCGGTGAGATCTCTCCCAGACCTTTGAATCGTGTGATTTCCGGATTCGGGCTTAGCTCTTCAATGGCGTTGATACGTTCTTCGTCAGAATAACAATAAATGGTCTTTTTCTTGTTGCGTACGCGGAACAAAGGAGTTTGCAGGATATATACATGCCCTTTCTTGATGAGATCGGGGAAGAATTGCAGGAAGAAAGTAATCATCAGCAGACGGATGTGCATACCGTCCACATCGGCATCGGTTGCTACGATTACCTTGTTGTAACGCAACCCGTCCAAACCATCCTCTATATTAAGGGCAGCTTGAAGAAGGTTGAACTCCTCATTTTCGTAAACTACCTTCTTGGTCAGTCCGAACGAGTTCAACGGTTTACCGCGAAGGCTGAATACAGCTTGGGTAGTCACGTCACGGCTTTTGGTGATGGAGCCGCTTGCAGAGTCTCCCTCAGTGATAAAGATGCAAGATTCTTCTTCCAGTCCTTTTCCTTTCGGGTCGTTCAGATGAATGCGGCAATCGCGCAACTTGCGGTTGTGAAGGTTGGCTTTCTTCGCACGTTCGCGGGCAAGTTTCGTCACGCCTGCGATGGCTTTACGTTCCTTTTCCGACTCCTGTATCTTTTGTTGTATCGTTTCGGCTATGTCCGCATTCTTGTGCAGGAAGTTATCGACTTCCAGTTTGATGAAATCACCTACATACTTGTTGACTGTGATACCACCGGGAGCCATATTGGTAGAACCCAGTTTGGTCTTGGTCTGGCTCTCGAAGATCGGTTCTTCCACATTGACGGCAATGGCGGCAACCAATCCGTTGCGGATATCGGTATAGTCCATGTTCTTGTTGAAGAACTCTTTAATGGTACGGGCGATATGCTCCTTGAAAGCACTCTGATGCGTACCTCCTTGAGTAGTATGCTGACCGTTGACGAAAGAGTAGTATTCTTCTCCGTATTGTCCGGTATGAGTGAAGGCGATTTCGATATCTTCCCCTTTCAGATGGATGATCGGGTAAAGTCCGGTTGCCGTCATGTTGTCGTTCAAAAGGTCTACCAGACCGTTGCGCGACAGAATACGGTGTCCGTTATAAATGATGGCAAGTCCCGTATTGAGATACGTGTAGTTGCGCAGCATTGTCTCGATAAATTCGGGTTTGAAGCTGTAATTCAGGAATAATGTATTGTCCGGTTCGAAGAAGATATAAGTTCCGTTGTCCTCTTCGGTGTTCTGTGTCTCGTCCGCCAGCAACTCTCCTTTGGAGAAAGTGGCGATACGTACCTTGCCGTCGCGGTAGCTTCGTACCTCGAAACGGGAACTGAGGGCATTGACAGCTTTTACACCGACTCCATTCAGTCCGACACTTTTTTTGAAAGCCTTGCTGTCGTATTTGCCGCCTGTATTCAGCATACTGACAGCTTCAATCAGTTTTCCTTGCGGAATGCCTCGTCCGTAGTCGCGAACGCTGACACGAAGATTCTCCTCGACAATGATTTCGATTTTCTTACCGGCCTGCATTTTGAACTCGTCAATACTGTTGTCAATTACTTCTTTCAGGAGGACATAGATTCCGTCTTCGGCGTGCGCGCCGTCGCCCAGTCTACCGATATACATACCGGGACGTGTGCGGACATGTTCCATGTCGCTCAAGTGGCGGATGTTGTCGTCAGTGTACTCTACTGCATCGTTGTTGTCTACAGGTATCAATTCGTTCTCTTCCATAGCTTTTATTTTATCTCTTTAATGAACGCACGGCGGCGCTTATGTTGTTGAGTATCAAAGTAATCCCATTGTGCCTGGACTTTTCCGTTCAGTTCCAGTTCGGGGTTGCTTTCTGCAAAGATAAAACCTAATTTTTGATAAACCGGAATTAAATCGGAAAATAACAAAGCGTTAACACCTTTATTCTGATATTCGGGTTTCACGGCAACGAGTAGTAAATCAAGCATTTTGGCACGACGTTTCATGAATAATGCTTTTAGCAGATAGAACCATCCTAAAGGCAACAACCGCCCGTGCGATTTTTGCAGGGCTTCGGCAAGGGATGGCATGGAGATTCCTACGCAGACCAGTTCGTCGTTGGCGTCGGTGATGAGGGTTACCATGCGCAAATCGAGAATAGGCAGATACATTCTTACATACTGATCAATTTGCTTTTGGGTCAGAGGTGAATATCCGTAGAGGGGACTATAAGCTTCGTTCATCAGTTCGAATATCTTCTGTCCATAGTCTTTGGCTATTTTCTTTCCGGAGGTATATTTCTTTATCTTGAGGTTATATTTGCGTTGAATCAGTTCGGAGATACGCTTATGTTTGTCGGGGATGGTCTCCGGTATGTAGATTTTGTATTCTACCCAGTCGGCATCTTTCTCGAAACCGAGTTTCTCCATGTGTACCGGATAGTAGGGATGGTTGTAGATGGTGGCCATCGTGCTGAGTTGGTCGAAACCTTCCACCAGCATACCTTCTGCGTCGAAGTCGGTAAATCCGAGAGGTCCGACAATGTGAGTCATGCCCCGTTCCTTCCCCCAATCTTCTACGGTTCTTATCAGTGCGGAGGATACTTCCGGGTCGTCGATGAAATCAATCCATCCGAAACGGACGTTCTTGGAACCCCATTTTTCGTTAGCGCGGTTGTTGATGATAGCGGCTACACGACCTACTATCTTATCGTCTTGGTAGGCGAGGAAGTAATCGGCTTCACAGAACTCGAACGCTGCGTTTTTCTTCTTGTTGAATGTGTTAAGCATATCGTCATACAGGTCGGGCACGGAATAGGGGTTATCCTTATACATCCTGTAATTGAAACGAATAAATTTCTTAAGTTCTCTCTTCGTAGAGACTTTCTTGATTGTAATAGCCATATCTCGTATTTATGATTCAGGAAGCAAAGATACGTGATAATCTTTAAATTACAACGCGCAGGACGGCAAAAACTGTGTACGGGGGATGAGCTGCCAAAAATTGACGGATGGTTTAGGTATTGTAAATCAATACTAATGTATAAGCTATATAGCAAACCACCATGATACTTCCCTCTATTCGTGTAATCGTTCGTTTGGCGAAGAATAGCCCGAAGAACCAGAGCAGGATACCGGAACCTACTAATGTGAATAAGTCGAAGTTAGTAATTCCGCTAAGATGGAGCGGGGTGATACTTGCACTGCATCCCAATACGAAGAAGATATTGAAAAGATTGCTTCCTATTACATTACCGATGGCAATCTCCGGATTTTTCTTCAATGCGGCAACGATGGAAGTGGCAAGTTCGGGCAGAGAAGTGCCTCCCGCTACCAAAGTCAGGCCGATAATCGATTCACTGACTCCCAGACTGCGGGCAATACCAGTGGCTCCATCGACAAATAACTGTCCTCCGTATATAAGTGCAGCTAGACCGCCGATGATATATAGAGTGGATTTCCACCAGGGGAGCGATTTGATTTCCTCTTCTTCGGCGGAGTGCTCGGCTGGCTGCGCATTGTCCGTTATAGGCTTGGAAGGACCAGAGGAAGCGATAGCAAATGTATATCCCATAAAGATGGCGAAAAAGCAAAGCAATAACAGACCGTCTACTCTATTTAGAATGTTCTCTGATGCCTTGTCCAGAAAGACATCGTTGGCACAAACCAGTAAAATGATTGAAGAGAGTATGCAGAGCGGTATTTCTTTTCTGAGCGTATTACGGGTGATGACAATCGGGGCAAATAGGGCGGTGCAGCCTACGATCATCAATGTATTGAAAATATTGCTTCCCACTACATTACCGATAGCGATGTCCGCACTGCCTTTGAGAGCGGAAGAAACGCTGACCGTCAGTTCTGGGGCAGAAGTTCCGAATGCGACAATAGTAAGCCCGATAACGATAGGCGGAATGCGAAAGCGTTTGGCTACTGAGGCAGAACCGTCTGTTAATCCGTTGGCACCTAGAAGAATGAGGATAAGTCCTCCTATAAGAAATAATATATTCATAGCTTTTTCTGTTTGAATTGCAAAGATAATCAATTTAGGAATTGTAATGTCAAAAACAATCCGTATGTTTGCTCTGTTTTAGTAAAAAAGAAGTGGATTAACCTTAATTTGTAATCATTTGAATAGTAGAATATGGAAATAAATAAAATAAAGCGGTTGGTGCTGATATTGTTGATGTCTTTTGCAACAATTGGGGCACAGGCGCAGTTGGAGCAGGCTGTCAAAAAGATATTTGCGGGGGATAGTATAACCGGTGTACATGCTTCTATGAAACAGGGATCGGACTCTGCTTATGTGGCAAATTTGCAAAAGACATTGGAGACTGCCCGGCTTAATGAGGCGAATATGCGGATGGAGATGGAGCAGATGAAGCTTCAGATGGCCGCAGCCGATTCAGTGAAGTATGCCCGGCAACGACAACGCATCGATTCTTTGCGTCAGTTTACCAAAGGTATTCCTGTAGTGGCGGATGGCGACACTTTATTTTATCTTTATACAAAACGGGGTGGGTATACTCCTCAACAAAGGGCGCAAATGACCGGTAGCGCCATTGAAGAATTGGGAAGGCGCTTCAATCTTCGTCCCGATTCGGTTTCTGTAGACCATTCGGATATTGTTTCCGATTTGATGTATGGCAATAAGGTGTTGCTGTCCCTTACGGATCAGGACGCTTTATGGGAGGGCGTTTCCCGCGATTCTCTGGCGAATGAGAGACGGCAGAACGTTGTTGACAAACTGCACGAGATGAAGGCGGAACACGGGATTTGGCGAATGGCAAAACGTATTCTCTATTTTGTATTGGTGATTGTAGGCCAGTATTTTTTGTTCCGTCTTACCAATTGGCTGTTCCGTAAGTTGAAAGTACGCATTCTACGCTTGAAAGATACGAAGATAAAACCGGTGTCGATTCAGGGATATGAATTGTTGGACGCACAGAAGCAGGCGAATCTGTTAGTCTTTCTAGCCAGTGTAGGGCGGTATATCCTTATGGGATTACAATTACTGTTTACCGTACCGCTGATTTTTATTATTTTCCCACAGACGGAAGGGTTGGCTTATCGTCTGCTCGGTTATATCTGGAATCCGATTCGTGGAATCTTTGTCGGTATCATTGACTACATTCCTAAACTGTTTACCATTATTGTGATCTGGTATGCAGTGAAATATCTGGTGCGTTTCGTGTTGTATCTGGCACGTGAAGTAGAGGGAGGGCGTCTTAAGATCAACGGCTTTTATCCGGATTGGGCAATGCCGACGTTCCATATTATCCGTTTTCTGCTCTATGCCTTTATGATTGCGATGATTTATCCCTACTTGCCGGGTTCCAACTCCGGAGTGTTTCAGGGAATATCGGTGTTTGTCGGCTTGATTGTCTCACTCGGTTCGAGTACGGTTATCGGCAACATCATTGCCGGATTGGTGATTACTTATATGCGTCCGTTCAAGATAGGAGATCGGATTCAGTTGAATGATACTACAGGGAACATTATTGAGAAAACTCCGCTTGTCACCCGTATCCGTACGCCTAAGAATGAGGTGGTCACTGTACCCAACTCTTTCGTCATGTCGTCTCATACCGTGAATTATAGCACGTCAGCACGTGAATACGGGCTGATTATTCATTCTGAGGTGTCCATTGGTTATGATATCCCTTGGCGGAAAGTAAATGAATTGTTGATTGATGCGGCATTGAATACTCCCGGTGTAGTGGACGACCCGCGTCCGTTTGTTCTGGAAACTTCTTTAAGTGACTGGTATCCGGTATATCAGGTGAATGCTTATATCAAGGAAGCTGATAAAATGCCTCAGATTTATTCAAACCTGCATCAGAATATTCAGGATAAATTTAATGAGGCGGGTATTGAAATCATGTCACCGCATTATATGGCTATGCGGGATGGTAATGAGACGACGATTCCGAAAGATGATTTGAGAAATACAAGTCCTACAGATAAGACTGCCCAAGAAAGTAAGCCGAAATGACTGTGACCGATAGATATATATAGTTAGAGTGTCCCTTTCATCACGAAAGAGACACCCTATGTCGTGTGTTTTTTCTGAGAGTAGAATTTATCTTTTTAAGAGAACTTATTTCTTTCGGGTGATTGTATAAAGCACATTTCCTTTCTTGTCTATCATGCGTAGATTAAGTTCTTTCTTGTTGATAGAGCAGATGGAGAAACCCGGTTCAGGACTACAGAATTTTGTTCCTTCGATGGGCTTTACTTTGCGTGCCAGTGATGCAGAGGAATTGACAATATAGTCGATGTCACTTTCCGGAACGCGGATATGCTGGAAGTTGTGGATATGTCCGCAGATATACATATCTACTTTATATTTGCGCAAGAGAGGGTCTATACGTTTCTGCATGTCCATCCGTTCGCTTTCTTCTTTCGGGGTGTATGCGTAGATAGGATGGTGTCCGGCTACGATAATCCAGTCTTCTTTGGCATTAGCCAGCACAGAATCCAGCCATGCCAGTTGTTTGTTGATATCCTGTTTGCAGGCATCGGGGTATTTATCATTCTCTTTGCGGTATTTGTCGATCAGAGGAGTCGTGTCAATCCAAATGATACGGATGGTTGTACCTTCTTCTTCGAATCTCTTTGTGTAGTAACGGTCGGGCATTGTCCAACGGCGGCTAATATTGGTGTAGTCCAATACAGCTTGTGTGTTACCGCGATATTCGTGATTTCCCAAAATCGGAAACCAATCAATCATCAATTCCGGATGAGAATAGATAAGTTCGTAGTTGGTCATCCATAAGGGGTCGTTCACGCTGCGCACTCCTTCGAAATGATGGATATCCCCGGTAGCCAGGACGAATTCGGGACTGACCTCTTCTCCCATCGTACCCATCAGTTCGGCAATCGGTTTTTGGTCATAGTATCCGTTACGTCCCAAGTCGTTCGCTATATAGAAGTTGAACTTCTGATCAAATATAGAATAATCCGTCAATTGTGCCTGAGCGAATGTACAGACGGAAATCAATGCTAGAATCAATAAACCTTTAATCTTTATATTCATATTCTGTTGTATATTAGATGTTTGTAAATGTATGCAATTGTTTTGATTTTTGAGGGGCTGTTGGTTTAAAAGGAACAAATCAGCCCGTATCAGAAGTTGACTTTTACTCCGGCGTTAATCTTCACTCCATAGTGTTCTGACTGCATTGTACGGTCTTTGACGCCTTGATAATAACGCAACGGCTGGTTCAGCAAATTGGTGGCATCCGCATAGAACGTAGTCTTTATTTTCTTCCCAAACGTATAGCTGGCGTTCAAGTCCATGTAATTGACAGCATCGTAATAGCGGTCTAGTGCGGCAACTTCTCCCATTTCATCGATAAAACTGGAGGCGTAGTTATAAGAGAGACGTACGTTGAATCCTTTCTTCTCGAAATAGAGAGAGGCGTTGGCTGTGTGTTCCGGAGAACCGGGAAGAGACAAGTCTTTTTCATTTTCACGTCCTTCGAAGTTAAAGTTGTTCACTTTAGTGTGGGTATAGGTGTATGTGCCGTAGAATCCGATACATTTCAGTGCGGGAGCAATGAAACTGAAATCACGTTGGTAAGCAAGTTCTACGCCTAATAGATCTGCATCACCTGCATTTTTGGGCTGAGTGAATTTTTTGTATTCGTTATTCTGGTAGGTATAATCTCCTATTACCTGGTCTACAATGAAATCGTTGATTTTCTTGTAGAAAATGCCTGCACTGACCAAACCTACACTTTTAAAGTAATAATCTGCACTTAAATCGAAGTTGTAGGATATAGTCGGAGTTAAATCAGGATTACCCATCACCAGCTCGTTGTCGCTACGGTTGATATTCACGCACGGGATCAATGCCGAATATTTGGGACGGCTTAATGTTTCTGTAAAAGATGCGCGTACTTTGAAATCGTCGTTTACATCGTATTTGAATAAGACGCTGGGGAGCCAGTTGACATAGTCGTTTTTATGCTCACCGGTCGGTTCGAGGCTTTCATCTTCGTTTTCATCTACGTTCCAATTCCAGCCGTTGTATTTGATATGAGTGGCTTCCATACGGAGTCCTAACATCATCTTTATTTTCTTTCCGAGATTTTGGTCGAAACGGAAGAAAGCGGAAGTGACGTTCTCTTTGGCGTGGTAATTGCCGGAAGACTCTTCAAGAACCTGCTCGCCTTCCATATTGGCCAGATTGAGTGATCCTAAGTATTCTTTGGAGACGAAATCCGTAGCTTTGTATTGGCTGCCGGGCATGAAGCCGTCTCGGATCTGACTGGTAAGATTGTTCATGTATTCTGTATCGTAGGTGTCTTTATATGCATCTGCGTAGTCGTAGCAGATTACGTCACGGTCTTTTGTCTTGGAAACATATTTGGCTCCGAACTTCAGACTGTTGCCGTAGATACCGTTGGTTAAAGGCAGTTCGAAGTTGACTTTGAATTTCAGGTCATTTTCATAGATTTCCTGATTGCTTTCGGTCAGTTCCTTTACTTTCCATTTTCCTCTTTCACCGTCTGCTTTTCCATTGTGGAGGCTTACATCTGTTGTCACGTATGGAAAACGGTCGCCTGCATCTACGACGTCGAATCCGAGAAAGTCCTGTTTCAGGTTAAAATATCTTTCGTTCGGACGATCTTCGGTGGCACGTGCGTAAGAAGCTCCCCAATCCATAGATAGTTTGCTGAATTGGTGCTCTCCACCCAGACTGAAATCCATAGTCTGCTGTAGTTCCAAACGGGCATTTTTATTGTTGGGTGTGCCTCCTTTAGTTTCTATTTGTGCGGATTGTTGCATTTCACCTTCGTCATCCAGTCCTGTCTTGTCCAGGTCCTTATAAGTGACACGGTAACGGTTTTCCCAGTCATGACGGCGGTTATAGATACCCTGCAATGTCAGTCTGTGGTTCGGGTTTATATCGTAGTCGAAGGCCAATGAGTAGCTTTGGCGTTCACGGGTTACGTAGTATTGGCGTTTTTGTGCTTCTACCATGACTACTTCTCCTTTCTTGTTGACATCATATTCGAACTCCACATCGTCCGATCCTACCGGAGCGTTTTGGTAGGAGATAGCGGCCATTACTCCTAATTTATTATTGAAGAATCGATCACCGTAGGTAAGCCCCAGATTCAATTGGGCTTTTTCACTGACCCAGTTGTATCCGGTTCCGGCAGTAGCACTGAAAGTACGTTTGTACGGAGTGCTTTTCGTGACGAGATTGATGGAGCCTCCGATAGCGTCTCCGTCCATATCGGAAGTAACTACTTTATTCACTTCAATGGTCTGTATCATATCGGCGGGAATCAGGTCGAGCTGAACGTTTCGCGTATCACCTTCAGCGGAAGGAAGGCGGTTGCCGTTGATGGTTACGGAACTAAGGTCGGCGGAAGTTCCGCGTACTTGTCCGAAGCGGGCTTCTCCTTGGTCATATTGTACGTTGATACCATTGATACGTTTCAACGCATCTCCGATATTAGAGTCGGGGAATTTACCGACTTGGTCGGCTGAAACGACATTAGTGATTCCCAGATTGTTTTTCTGTGCATTGATGGCACGGCGTTGTCCTTGGAAAGCACCGCCTACCACTATTTCCTGCAGTTCCAATCCTTCGTTGAGCACTACATCTTTTTCGAGTGTCTTTCCGGCAGGAATGGTTATCTTCATTTCGACAGGAGAGTAACCTACATAACTTACTTTTACGGTGTATGTGCCGGGAGTAAGATTGGCAAATGTGTAGTAACCGTTGATATCACTTGTTACTCCGGTGTGTAATTTTTCAATATAGATGGAGGCTCCCGGCAGAATCTGTTTGGAAGTATCCACAATGCGTCCGCGGATAGTACCTTGTTTGACTACGTTCACTTTTTCTTCTGCAAGAGTGTTACCGCTTGTACTCATAATTAAAAGAACTAATGAGAGTAATCTGATAAATCGTTTCATAAATGTTAGCGTGCGTTAATTATTTGCTGCAAAAGTAGAGGGGTGACGTTTCTTGCTTTTTACAGTTGGTTGAAGAACGCATAACAAATATGTTACGTTTATATTACGGCATGTGAGATGTCTACTTGATTTTCTCGCAGCGGATCAGGACTTTCTGTTCGTTGTTTAATGTGCTGGCAAATAGATAAGTATCTCCTCCTTCCGATAGCTTGATCCGTTTACGGAGTTCGGCTACCGTAGCCGGGAAGTTGCGGATGGTGATGTTTGCTTTCTTGAGGTCGGCCAGACATTCTTTGCTTTCTTTTTTATTGAAGCTGCATTGATTGACAATCCGGAATATTCTTCCGGGAAAGTTATCAATCAAGGTGTCGGAGGTGTAAAGATGACTGTTGGGGTGTAATTTCCTTATAGGAAAAGCGGATGACAGGCTTTTGAAAGCTCCGGCTTTCAGAAGGGAGGCATTAGGCTCATACAAATATTCATCTAAAGAATCTGTGTAGTTGCATTGGCTGCATTGTTCCTGTTCTCGGGTGAATGTAAAGTGTTGTCCTTCTTGCTCTCCTTTGGTGGAGAGGTTGACACAATGGATTTTGATTTCTTGCGGTATTGTCTGACCGAGAATCAGCAGTAACTCCTTACATTCGTTATTGACGGATATAATATGGACTTCCTGTGTCTGTTGCAGTTCTCGTAGTGCCAATGAAAGGTCGAGCATAGGGGAGAGCTTTACCATTACTTGCTTGGCCTTATTTAGTAAGAGTCCTTCGAGTGCGGCTACGTCGGGCTCGCAGTCGGAGATAGCGACAGCTTTACCTCCGTGCTCATTGCGGCGGGCGGGATCGAGAAAGATACAGTCTACCGGAGACATTGCTTTCAAGTGAGCTATTCCGTCTTCGTTCTTTACATTAATGTGGTTTAGGCCCAATATGTGGAAGTTGTGTGCGGCTATTCCGCACAATTCTTCTTGTCGTTCTACATAAGTGACGGATTTGAATTTTTCGGCAAGGAATGAACAATCTACCCCGAATCCTCCGGTCAGATCAGTTAAGGAATCTCCTTGCAGGAGACCGGCTTTGTAATAGGCGGTGATCTCCGAAGAACATTGTTCTAAGGACAGGTGCTTGGGATATCTTATATCTTCTATCTTTTTCCACGATGGAATCTTTTCTGCGGCGATTTGCCGTCCTGCAATCTGAGTGATAGCAACCGGCATATCTACATCCGGATATTTTTTGCTTTGTAAAGCAAGAGTACGTACATCGTCTGTTGAATGTTCGCGGATAAAAAGTCGGGTTTCAGAGGAGATATACATAAAGATATGGTTATATGATACGATAATGTGATTAATGATGGGGTGCCGGTCATGGAATTAATTTATATTTCTGTTTAGCTACATCCCGGCTGCAATAATTGAAATGCCACCATTCACTGGGGAGTGCACGAAATCCGGCTTTTTTCATTACTGTCCGTAGTAGTAACCGGTTCTGATGTTCCGTCTCGCTTATTTTTCCATTGCGTACCAGCTCGTTTTCCTGTGTGATATGGGCTTCTACACCCAGATGGTCTACTTTCGTCCCCATAGGCAATGGTTGTCCAAATGAATCCAGAATACTGATATCCACGGCTAAGCCATAATTATGTAGTCCACCACCCCGATTCGGATTGGAGACGTATTTGTATTTGGAGGTTCCTTTCACTACATTCCACATTTTTTTCTGTACAGACATTGGACGGGCGGCATCGTAAATGATGAGGCTATAAGACGGGTGTAATTCCTTTAAAGCTCTTTGTGCCTTCACGAGAGCATATGCGGCGTCCGGGTGCAAATAAGCTTCTGTCAGATTATCGTAAAGGACTTCCCCGGTGAAGTTATCATCCTGTGTGTACATTAGCTGTACAGCAAGACTATTGTCTAGCTCAGTAACGTTTATCAATCCTAGAGAATCCATGTATAGAGCCATCGAACTTTTTTTAGGTTGAGGGGTTCTTGGGGGTACTCCGGAAATGTACGGGAACCATGTTAGTAGTAGGTAGAGAATAGGCAGATAGCATTTCAGCATCATCATTATACTTTTTATTTTGTATGCCAAAGATACTCTTTTTGCTTTTAGCTTGCAAATGAGGCTATATCTAAAATATAATTTATTCCCGTTTTCTTCCGATGAAATGGGCGATTTTTAGATATTCATTCTCAGGTGATAGTCCTACCTTGTATATAATTATTTGTGTATATGTACTATTCTTTATATGTGGATGGATTTTTTTTTATAACTATTTCTCCTTCCTACCTGTAATGTGCTGATAAAGTAATACATTTGTATCCATAATAAAAATGTTCTAGTAACATAATCTAAATCAGTCTTATGAATTTTAGAATATAAAAAAGACAGCTGTTTGTGAAAATCGCTAATATTGTTTGTTTGTGTTATCCCATTTTGAGTCAAGTGTGACTTCAAAATGGGATTTTTTGTTGTGTGGCATACCGGAACACCACCCAAAAACTATCAGAAATGACCTAAAAATAGTCGGCGGATAGATTTTCCCCTAAAAAATGTTTATTCTCGGTTCATTGCTTCCATCGAATTCTCGTAAACTTGCATCATCGAATTGAAACAAGTATTCACAAATTAAAAGTAACGCATATGAAAAGTTTAAGCTTCGAGAAAGACCTGGTAGGAGTACAGGAAGAATTGCTCCGTTTCGCTTATAAATTAACAACCGATCGCGAAGAAGCAAACGATTTGTTGCAGGAAACTTCATTAAAAGCCTTGGATAACGAAGATAAATATACCCCCGATACAAACTTCAAAGGATGGATGTACACTATAATGCGCAACATCTTTATTAATAACTATCGTAAAGTGGTACGAGACCAAACGTTCGTCGATCAGACTGATAACCTCTACCATATAAACCTGCCACAAGATTCAGGATTTGAAAGTACGGAGAGCGCTTATGATTTAAAAGAGATGCGCCGTGTGGTTAATGCCCTTCCAAAAGAATATAGAGTTCCGTTTGCTATGCACGTATCCGGATTTAAGTATCGTGAGATTGCTGAAAAACTAGATCTTCCTTTGGGAACAGTAAAAAGCCGTATTTTCTTTACTCGTCAGAGGTTACAGGAAGAATTGAAAGATTTCCGCTAAATAGGTGAAGATTGTTTTCTGTTTACATTAATAATTTATAGATGGGTAGTCTGAGCAGGCTACCCATCTTTTAGTTTGCAGATTACTTTACCAGTTACTAATAGAAAGCATATTGCAAAAAAGTTTTCTAGCCACTTCGGCTGCCGGTTCTTGTGACAGTAAGTTGTCTACAACATCAAGTGTAGAGTAGATTATTCTCCCTTTACCATAAGGAATGATTCCCAAAGTAGAACCTAGGCAAAGGGGGGGGGAGTACGATAGGAGCCTACAATCATTTCATCACCTTCCAAATAGAACCCTAATTTCTTATCTCCCTCGTGCACCAATGCTTGGTAAGGCCCATAGCTGTGTTGGTGGGCAGTCCATTAAACAGGGGATGTTCTTTTACGAAGTGAATGCCACCTATCCAATTGCGTCCTACCGAGTAAAATCCTTTATAGACACATCCGGTAGCCTGTGCTATGGCATCCATCCACGACTCGGCTGATTTGAGGAGTATTAGTGTAGTTCCGTCTTTTTTCACCCTGTCAAGCAAATGCTGTGGTGAGATGCTCGCCGAGTTGGGAAGTGACCATACTAATTGTACACTGCCCGGAGGAGCATTTTGACTATATTCCACACTTATCTCTATCTCTTGTCCTGCTTCCAATTGGAAAGGACGGGTGATATCTGTGAGGTTCTACAAACTAAAAGAGACTCTATTCCCTTAGGAATGAGCCTCTTAGTTTGTGGACCAGCCTGGGCTTGAATCAGGGACCTCCAGATTATGAGAACGACAAAGTGATATTCTGCGATGGTCAGTTTTCTCAATATTTACTGTGTATCAAACAATTACGAATTTAGCTATCTCCTATGAAACTCACTAAATCCCCCTAACTGAAACCGTTTGTTTACGCATTGTTTACGCAGGTTTGAAAAGAACTGTTGTAATTATTCTCGTTTATATCTGTTTGTATAGGCTATATTTTGTCGCAAAACAGTTTTTTTGCGACAAACCTATACTAAAATGTCATCTTTAGCTTCCTGTCTTTAAATCATAGACTTAGCAATTACAACTTTTACAAAATCTACTTTTGTCTCTTTCGAATTCTTCTTTAATTCTATAAACTTGGGGCGAGTTAGGATAAACAATTAACGTTTCTTGTATCTTTTCTTTTATTTCTTCCTTAGTGTGGTTTCTAGATTTAATAAAGTATTCTAATTGCATTGATGCTAAAAGTTCATCCTTACGTTTACTAAAATTCTCTTCCATCTCCTTAAGGAGGCGATTAAGTGTATCTTCAGTTTCTGTATTCCAAGGATAATGATTTAATAAACAACGAAAATATGCTTCTATATGATAAGAATTGGTCGATTTACGATTATAATTCTCTTTTGCCAAAGGAAGGGCTTTAGTATATTTTTCTTGATTCAGATAAACATTCACTAACTCTCGTCTTGCAATTTGCATATTAGAATTAAAATCTAAAGCCTTAAGGAGATACTCCTCGGCCTTGGAATAGTCCTCTTTATAGCGATAGTAAAATCCATACAGAAAATCTTTACTACCTTTATCTTTAATTTTGTCAATGTATGTAAAGAAAATTCTATCTTTCATACGAGCTAAAACTTGGCACAACCTATAGTACAATTCTTGCAGAGGTTCCTCTGTATAACTTGAACAATGTTCCAAAGCATGCAAACAAATATCTTTTACTGAATCATAGCTACCCTGATTATAAAGATCAATGACTGTACTTATAACGATAGACGGCATGACATACGCAAAACCTTTGCCAGACAGCAACTGCTTCCGCAAGTCATGTAAAAATATTGATAATTCTCCTAGATCATCTTCTGCCGTATCTATTTTATTGAAGATTATTTCTTCAATACGGGTTTTCATTATAGGATCTAAATCTAATTTACTTCTACGTATATAATCTGAAACGCCACCGTCCAAACTAATATTATTGCCTCCAGGACCGTAAAAATCTAAAATAGACAAAGATTCAAAATTATTTACGAGCTGTTCTATTTTAGGATAATCTTCCTCATATAATTGTTCGAGTAAATCGAAACTGATCATATCAACTTCAGCAAGCACTTTTGCTAAAGTAAGAGCAGTCTCATCTCCTTTAAACCAACTAATAACTCTGGAAAAGACTTCATCTCCTATTGCAATCAGGTTTTTAATGTCTTTCTTAGCAAATCTTACGTTCTTATCTTTAATTTCTCGAACTGCCTGTTCTAGTTGTTGGGGAGAGGACTGAAGACGATCCACAAAAAAATCGACATCACTATCATTTAGTTGAACATTATAATAACGACAGCAATTTACAAAAAGACGTTTGCGTTCATCTTTTGTAAACCCAGAAAGATTTATATGAATTATCTGGGGATATGCTCTCAACTCAGAATATCTAGGCTTAACCCTACTACTTATAAATATCTTTAACGAGTCTATCATGGCAGGATGGGATATAATTTCTTTACCCCATTCAGAAATAGTTCCGTCATATGATACAAAACTCATCTCATCTTCAATTAGTAAGAATGAATGAGCGTTGATTATCTGATTAATATAAGATACACATTTAGTAATTTGATGTTCATGATCTAATTTAAGAATATCCTCATATGATGCTTTACTAAAGCCCAAGCCTTCGTGCAATTGAAGTATAAAGTTGTCTAAATATGTTTTTTGAGGTAGTTTTATCTGAAATCCTTCAGGGATAAATGATAGTCCGCTACTGTCCTGAATACATTTTTGGATAAATCTAGTACGCCCACTTCCCGGTTTTCCCGAGACAATTAAAGAACGATGAGGCATATACACACTGTCGTACATCGCTCTTTGAAACTCATCTAATTCATTACTACGGCCAATAAACGTATTTATCCAATTGCCATATGCATTATTCCCGACACAACGAATTTTTCGTTGTGTTTCAATAATAAACTGACCTATAATTTTGGGGGATGTTATTGTTTTTATATTTAAACTCCAGTCACGAGTCATCCATGAAGGTAACTCTTCTAACTTTACTCCTTCTTCAATTATAAAAGGCATAAACTCTCTAATAACACCTGTGTCATAAAGTTGTCGAGCTTTTGACATTTCTAATTTAATCCAATCAGACTCAAGGGCATCTTTAGAAATTAGTAATACAAAAATCGGCGCAAAGTTTAGATTTCTAACTATTTCATTTACCGTTTTTGTCGCTGGATAAAAATCGAACTCGTCAACAATGCAATTGTCTCGTTTTACTGTGTCAACTATTTTTCTAACAAAATCCTTATGAGTACTTCTATGAGATATGAATGCTACGGTTGATTGCATATTACTGGTGTATTAAAATCATTATTAATGCTGCAAATATAATAAAACAAACTGGTTTGTTGAATATAATTCACTATATTTGCGCAATAAAATTACATTAAAGAATGAAGTTGAATAGAATTAAGGCTGTTTTATCCGAAAAAGGTATTTCTCAAACATGGCTGGCAAAGAGACTTGATAAAAGTTTTAGTATGGTCAATGCCTATGCTTGTAATCGGATTCAGCCTAATTTAGATACTTTGCAACTGATCGCTGAGATATTACAAGTAGACCTTAAGTATTTGATAACCGACAAAAAGGATAGGTGAGATGAAGCAGTTTTCAGAAGCAAAACTGTGTGGCTTTTCCTGTACTTGTCGAAGAACAAAAAAGTAGTAAGTGGCTGGCAGAACAATTAGGAAAAGACAGGGCTACTGTCTCCAAATGGGTGACGAACACTATGCAGCCAGACGCAAGAAACCTCCTACGTATAGCAGAGGCTTTGAATATTGATGCAGGTAGACTGCTCAACCAAAAACATTTGAACAATGAAGGAAATAGATATTATCCAACAGATAAAACTTGGCGAGGTCAGTAAGGTGCAGTTCAAAGAACGGCTCCTTGACAACTATGACATCGGTTGCGAACTGGTGGCTTTCAGTAATGCACGTGGTGGCACGTTGGTTGTTGGTGCGGTAGATAAAACCGGAAACATCAATCCTTTGTCCTATTTGGAAGTACAGGAAACCACCAATACACTTAGCAATATCGCATCTGAGAATGTTGTTCCTGCCATCCTTGTTGATGTGGAAACAATTTCTGTGGATGGCGGAAGCCTTGTTGTGGCTCATATTAAGGAAGGATTGAATAAGCCCTACCATGACAATCGGGGAATTGTGTGGGTGAAGAACGGTGCTGACAAGCGCAAAGTGTTCGACAATGCCGAGCTTGCCGAGATGATGACTGACTGTGGCAGCTTTTCGCCAGATGAAGCAGGAGTAAGAGATGCTACCATCAAAGATTTAGACGAGGGTACCATCAAAACCTTCCTTAGTAACAAGTTTGATAAGGTGTTAGCAAGAAAAGGCTTGGTGGGCGACGCATTTCGCGAAGCCTCTTTAGATACCGTCTGTTCTGCTATTGCCAGTGGGCACAATGGAGAGAAACTGTTACGTAACCTGCGTTTTATTCGTCCCGATGGTAAAATCACAGTGGCCGCGATGTTATTGTTTGGCAAGTACACCCAACGTTGGCTTCCAATGATGACTGCAAAATGTATTTGCTTTGTAGGCAACAATCTTGGCGGTACTCAATTTCGCGACAAGGTGAACGATGCCGATATTGAGGGTAATCTGCTTCATCAGTTTGAGACTATTATGGATTTCTTCACCCGGAACTTGCGTCATATACAGGTTGGGAATGAGTTTAACTCGCAAGGCGTGTTGGAGATTCCTTACACCAGCCTTGTTGAGTTCACCGTAAATGCTTTAGTGCATCGATCGCTGAATGCGACAGCCCCAATCCGCATATTCATTTTTGATGACAGGGTGGAGATACACAGCCCCGGAATTCTCCCTAATGGACTTACCGTAGATGATATTGTTATAGGCACATCCATGCCACGCAATATGTTCCTATTCACAAATGCCATCCACCTGCTTCCCTACACAGGAGCAGGTAGTGGTATGCTTCGTGCCTTGTCGGAGGACGTGAATGTCTCGTTCACCAATAATGACAGGACTAATGAGTTCGTGATTACTATAAATAGGCAGATAAGTAATCAACCCAATGCAGACTCTGACACCGACTTAGATACCGACTCTGACACTTTTAATGCGGACTCTGACACCAAACTTAGATACTCTGACACCGACTTAGATACCGACTCTGACACTTTCAATGCAGACTCTGACACTATACGTCCTAAAATAACAAATAAGCAGAGGGATATAGTAAACTTCTGCAGTGTGCCACGTAGCAGCAAAGAAATTCTTGAAAGGGTAGGTGTGACATACCATAGTAAGAATATTCAGACATACATCATGTCACTAATCGAGGCTGGCTATCTCGAAATGACCAATCCAGAGCATCCCAATGCCAGTAATCAAAAATATAGGAGAAGTAAAAAATGAACTCACATATATTCACTAACAAGAACGGCAACATACTGATGCGCGAATTTGAAAGAGTTCTTGATTTCATTATAAACAAAGACAAACTGTACAATAGTCTCTAAAAAAACAACGATATGGAATACGGAATAGTTTATCTTCTGACAAACCCTGTGATGCCAGGACTTGTAAAAATAGGCATGACCACACAGGAAGGCATTGATAAACGGATGAAGGAACTATATACCACAGGAGTTCCCATTCCGTTTGAGTGTAAATTTGCGTGCAAGGTCAAAAAAAGTGATTGTCTCAAAATTGAAAAAGCCCTTCATAAAGCCTTTGACCCTCAGCGCATCAACCAGAACCGTGAGTTCTTCCGTATCAACGTGGAGCAGGCACAAGCCATCCTCGAGCTTTTTCATCATGAAGATGTGACGGAAGAAGTGACGGATGAGATACAGAATGACCTCACCGATGAGGATAAAGCTGCCAGCACAAAAGCACAAGCCAAACGTCCACCACTCAACTTCTATGAGATGGGGTTGCAGAAAGGCGATATTCTCATATGGAAAGATGACCCATCAATTTCTGTTACCGTTCTTTCAGAGCGTAAAGTGTGTTATGAAGGAGAAGAAACTTCTATTAGTGCGCTTTCTGCTAAGCTAAAAGGATATAAGGTCAAGCATATACAGCCCACACCGCACTGGTTTTTCAACGACCGTTCTCTAAGTGAAATCTACGACGAAACGTATCCATTTGAAGAGTGAAGGCATATATAGGCTGCCTCTAAGTTTACTCATGAGTGTGGCAAGGATATGCCAAGAGCAGGAGAAAAACGAAACAAAAAAGATAAACGAAATATTCAAAAGATTCTAATGTATTATGGCAACGTGGCAACATACAGACATCATCGTTGTGAAAAAATATAGCATTAGTGCGACTATTGGGTAAGTTTGTTCAATCGCATTACGATTGAAGTTTGACTTCTGCCCATTTTGGCAGCGATGTATTTTACGCTCTTACCTTCATTATGCAGTTCTAATAAAAACTGGTCTGCACGCCTTGTCCATCTTTTATTAGCATTGGGGTGTTTTACATAGCTTTCTTCTGATACCTTTTCAGGATGCAAAAACTCATCTACAAATACAGATGGGAAACGCTTGTCGTATAGCACAAGTGTTTTCAACTTTGCTCTCGTTATTGCAACATAAAACAACCTCCTTTCTTCACCATATGGGAACTGATCACTTTTAGTCAGGACATAATTAAGCACAGGGTCATCGCTTACAAGTGATGGAAAGCCATAGGTATCTTTATTACATTGTAAAAGTATCACATAATCTGCTTCAAGACCTTTTGATTTATGTACTGTCAAGAACTCAATTTTTCTTCCTCCTATTACATAGTAAAATCTATTACCTTCTTTTATCCCTTGATACATAAATGACAAGTAATAATCATCAAAAGAATAGCGTCCCAATAAAAATATAGATTTATCCAATGGAATAGAATCTATAAGTTCTCCTATTGTTTTGCAGTAATCACGTCTGTCGTAAGAACAAAACTCCAATTCTGTTTTCATATCAGAACTGAATGAATGTATATCTTTTTTTATTTGTGCGTTATTACGTTGAATAAAACGAGATGATAAAGAGACCAAAGGCTCTCCAAATCTATATGTGGTTTCTATCTTATTTATCTCTGTTGTACCAAAATATTCTGGAAATTGATTAAAAAGAGCCATATCACTTCCCGAAAAACGATATATGGACTGCCAATCATCACCTACACAATACAACTTTGCAGGCGGATTTCCCTCTCTCAATACTTTTAAGAAGTTGTAACGGTCAACCGATATGTCTTGAAACTCATCCACAATGATGTAATCATACTCAACAAGATGTGTAGTACGACATATCTCTGTGGCTTGAAGAATCGCATCAGTAAAATCGATTTGGTTACTATCGCTTAATGCACTTTTATAACGTTCATATACAGGTTGAAATATGTTTTTGATGATAAAAACACTTCGTTCATCACCTGCATTCTTTGCTTGCTTCAGAACTTCTTTAACTGATTTACAACTTGATTTTACCAATGTTACGAAAGTAACTACAAGCCGTATAAACGCTTTTTCTTGCTTACTACCTTTGGGCAAAACCAAATCATATAATTCTTCGTCTGTTTTCTCTTGAATTGGTACGCCCACATCTGTTAATATTTTTTTGAGTTTATCTTTTATGTCAGAATAATGGAAATCTGCGCTTGATGTCACTAAAAGCTGAGTGCCAAATTTCTCATGAGCAGTTTTCTTCCAAGTTATACCATCATTATATTTTTGATTGGCTTCTTCGTATGTTATATTCTTGTCTTTTGCAAACCAAGCTGGGACAAGACCGTGTTCATCAACTCCGAAATGTTCCAAATAGATTCGTTTGGGTACTCCCTTTTGCTCGAAGTATATAGAAAAATCAGGGCGATATTGAGAGTGCATTTCATCTGCCAATTGATGTTCGTATGGCTCTTCATATCTGAATTGCACTCCAAGAGATGATAAAACAAAACATATCTTTTGTTCCTGTTCACTTCTCACATATATGGTTCTACCGTCCATATCGGGAAACATCGCTTTTAGCTGTACATTCTTTTGCTCTGACAATTTTTCTCGCCTTTCATTCTTGCGTTGTTCCCAATCTGCTTCATTGGTTTGGTAGTCGATGAAGTATTCTACTACACTTTTCTTAAAATCCTCATTCCCTAATAGAGTGTGATAAATATCTATAAATAAGGCATCAGTATTATCGCATATAGAAGGTTTAACACCAGTTTCTTTTTCGATAATATCAATGGCTAATTTATGAAATGTATAGCCTTTCAAACCGTTGGTAGCCATTCTCTCCGTTAGTTCGGCTGCTGCTTTGTTCGTGTAACTAATCAGTAAGATTCTATGAGGGGCAATGTCTTTGATTTCTGTTAGATACTTGACTTTTCCAACAATAGAAGAGGTCTTTCCACTACCTGCACTACTAACCACTAAACAATTATCTTCCTCTGAAACAATTGAACGTCTTTGCTGTTTATCCAATGGATATTTCAAACAATGGTCGAAAAAATCCTTGTGTGTATCAAGTAAGGAATTTATTACCGTATCATTATGTTGTTTGACAAGCCTCTTGATATTACCAAAGTCACGAATTAGGTTTGAGATTGTTACAGATGGCGTGATATTGAAAGTTTCAAGTTTCTTAACAAGTGAATATGCTTCTTGAAAATATGATATATAATGATTTGTGAAATCCTTTTCTTGCGCTGCCGATATTATCTTACCATAAAAAACATTGTTTAAGTCTGCCGGAATATCAATAAATACAGCATCGTTAAGTTTAGACAGCCTCTCTTGGGCTTGCTCGTAGCTGGACTTCTCACTATAAGCGGATATTTGAAGCAATTTTTCTGTTAATTCTTTGGATTTGTTTTTGAGGTGCATTCGTATTGCTACTATTATAAAAAGAGCAACAAAACAAATCAAAGCTATGAATAAAACTAACTGCATATCCGAGAATAATAGCTATTTAAATTTCTCAATCCACCTATAATCATCCCCTTTGGTACTCCATTGGAATTTCCACATATCTCCTGTATTATCATTTATGAGATAGTATTGATACATACTTGTCAATGGTTGAATGGAGAATATACATTTTTCGTTATCAGAAACTAACTCATATTTATTTATTGGTATGCAAAATAGATTATCCAAATCTTGTGTACTATATTGGACTTGCCATAATCGCCCATTATACGAATCTAATAGTATAAAAGTCCACATATTTTGAGTTCTGAACATCTGAAACCTATTACTCCAATTTGAAGTTGTTTCAGGATATGCAAGAGAGAAAATGTTTATCGGTGCAGCAAACATATAATCTTCGCCTTTTACACTAAATTGGACTTGCCAATTTTTACCTGTATATGTGTCAAGCATTATAAAAGTCCACATATTCTGTGTCTCATAAAGGCAAAATCTTCCTACTTTATCCCCTGAAGCTTCTCTCGCACTGCAAATTTCCCAAGATTGACCATCATCTTGAATTTGTTGTACTTCACCTGTCATCGTATTTAAACGGAGTTGGTTATGGTAATTTCTCGTAGAATACATTTTATAGGTTTGGGCATACGATACCAATGTAATAACCATTAATGCACATGATACAATAAGTTTTTTCATAAATTGTTGTATTATTTGATTATTAATTGGTTTTATTTCTTTGGGAATAAAGTTGATAATGCTCTTCTAATGGCTTGACGAATATCATCGGCTTCTGTTTCACCTTGTCCTTCTGCCGTACAAGAGCATATCATTTCATTGGTTTTTGCAGAATTAAATTGTATGGTTACTTCTATGGTATATCCTAAGCCTCTATTACGCCTACCACTCTCACCATAATTAACGATTAAAGTTTCATTAGCTAATTCTGGTTTAAGTTCGGGTAATATAACATATCCCTCTTTTATTAGTATTCCGGCTATTACATCACTCGGATTAACACTTTTGGTGGTTGAAGAACCATAGATGCCATATTGTCCTCCATATGTACCTCCTGTACTTGATGTTAATTCCTTTGTCGGAGAAATGTATGCGTATTTATACATTTCAACAGGGGCATTCCTGACGATTACAGGCATTCGAAGTGGTGCACATCCATTCATCAATAGAATGGCGCAAATGGCTAACAACCAATTTTTAATTATGTTCATACACTACACATTTAATCTCCAGTCCCATAGAGGAATTTAACCTACATAAAAGCGTGGAACTGTATGCCACACTCTTACTTGAAGGTCGTAGGAAACCTTGGATACGGATGTAACAATAGCAGCCCACGCTATAGCGTGAGAACCACTATGCTATCCTTGTATCCAATTTGAAAATTTCCTACGTTTTCAAGTACAAGATAAGCATAACGCTTCTTCTTTTTCTAATATGTCTTGGATAGAGTTTCCTCCAATCCAATTGCAAAGGTACGAAAAGTATTTGATATTCGATGGTTTATACAGGATTAAACTTATCTCGTGATATGTATTGTTTGCTATTATTGATACAGGTCTATTAATATTATGCTTTACAGACGAGTTTTCAAGTAATAAGAAATAAATATAAGCAGAAAACACACTAAAATAACCCAGCAAAACACTTTCGCCCAAAAATCGGAAACCCAAAAGCCTTGGTTTCGGCTGAGAATGGATGAAATTCTTCGCTCGTGGGCTTCCATTGCCTGAGCTTGCTTCTCAAAATGGCGTTTCATCACAATCTCGTCCGTGGTTAAAACAGCTTGTGAGTTTTTCATCAACAGTTCCACATCTTCCTGTGCAATACTAACTTTGAACTTTGTATTTTCTTGCGCATTGACAATGGCGTTGTTAATCCCGGTCACGATATTGGCGGAACTATCAGTAGCGGATTTAAGGGCTGCAATGGCTTCATTCAAAGTCATTGTAGCCTTTTCCAATGCTTCGGTCGCTTGCCGTAAGTCCCTTTGAGCAACTCGCAATTCCTCAATGCGCTTATCAACGGCATCCGATTCCACGGTTATCCGATGGTCGTTCTCTATCTCGTTCATCAGACCGTTCAGGTCTATGGGTTCATTCTTTGGTTTTCCTATGCTCATGTCCTTTGATATTGGGTTGAAAAATTATCTGTGAAGCCCTTTCCTGCGCTTGCACATTCGGTTCGCCATTCTCGCACAACGGCGTGCCCATTCAAGTTCGTCCTCGTCTTTGTCCCGTCCCCAGCCACCTGTATCAGAACCACCGCCACCGCTTGAAGCCGCCATGCTCGTGGCTGCATCCAAATATCCGGCAAACAACAGAAGAGCCGTGTGCTGTATCTCTTCCAGCTTAGCCAATGGATGTGCTTCCTCCAAAGAACACTCCTGACGGATGATGCAGTCTGCGGCTTCCGATAGGGAAACGGCAAATGTCCTGTTGTCATCCGTGCCAATGGAATAGTGCTTCATTACAGGTTGCGGTGTAGTCTGTGGCTTGGAAATGGCAGTCGGTGTGGCTGTCCTTGTTTGCTTGTCTTCCGCTTGCGGTTGGTTGATTTTACCCTCCTGCGGATGCAATTTCTGCCATGTCTTCATAATCTTTGAGGGGACAAGGTTGCGACCGATACCCAACTTGGATGACCTATAACTTGAGTTCCCTCGCTTGATGGAATAGCCGTAAACCGTGCCGTCCTCATTTTTCTGTATGTGTACCCCATAGCCATGCCTCACCAGTTCCGCTTCGTAGCGTTCCCAACTGAACTCATCCATCTTGCGCAGTATCTCCATGCAACAGTCTGAAACCTCCTGCCTGTGCCGTATGCCTATTTCTTCGGACTGCACCCAGCCGTAACGCTCGTTGATGATATTCGCAGCCATTACAGCCCTCATGCCGGACAGGTGTCCGTCATTTATCTTGCCCTCCATATCTACACGGTTGGCATCAATGTGCAGATGGAGAATGCCACTCTTGGCATCTCGATGTAGGGCAACAACGTATTGCGAACCTTTGAGGTTGGTCTGCTTTGAAGAAGCGCGTTTGGTCTTTTTAGACAGGTCTATGGAATCAAACGCTTGGATGAACTCGTCTGCCAAACGTGCCCAGTCATCCATCGTCCAACCCTTGCTCTCTTCTGCGGATGGGGAAATTTCAATTCTTATCACATTGTCGGTAAACGGTCTGCCTCTCTTCCTCTCGTTGGTAAACATCTTCTGCACAAGCATCATTCGTTTGAACATCGCTTCGGGCGATATGTCATCGGGCAGAAGATTGGTCTTGACTATATCTGCCCGATCTTTATTGACGGAGTATCTGATGGCATTTGAGCCATGCGAAATGGTAGCTGCTTTTGCAATCATAACAGGTGGGGAAATTTATTCGTTAAGGTAGGCTTCAATTTGATTCCAACGGTTGATGAGCTTTGTGGCAGCTTTCATCCATTGCTCCACAAATCGGGTATCGCTGAAATAGATGGCTCGTTTGTCCGCTTGGATGGACTTCACGGCAGCAACGACACGGATAAGGTCGCCCCTCGCATCCGAAAGGCTACACAGGGCTTCCACTTCACGCTCAGTTAGCCGCAGGTGCGGACGATGCCCTAAAGCCGTCCTGCGCACATAGTCACTCATGGTCAAACCACAGGATTGGGCGAGTTCCGCAGCTTTGGCATATTCGTCTTCCGTAACTCTGGCTTCAAGGCGCAGGATTCGTCTTGTGTCTTTTTTATCCTTTTCCTCTTCCTTGTTCCCGTCAATCTGTTTGACATTATCTTTATTCTTCATTCTTTTCTGTATTATAACAGGTGAAACATCTTATCTAAAAAAGTACAGCACGGTGGGAGCTTGCGACTGCCGGAATACGCTTATGTGGTACTGGCAAGCGAAGCGAGCCTGTGCGACATAGGCACTTCTTGTAACACTACATACTATAACATAGTACATTTTACTGTATCTGAAAGATTTATAATTGCCAGTCATTCCCTTGGTCATTAGTTGGTTCTTCCTCTGCCAAAGGCTGTGGAGAAGCCAATGTCGTAGTCGGATATGCCGAAGTGGAATTTACCTGTGCAGCATCGTTGTCGCTTCCATTGCCTGCAATCTCATAGCCTGATGTGGTTGTAGGGGTGTGGAGAAGCTCATGGTTATTTGTTTCGGCTTTCAATTCATCGTAACCATTTCTATTTTTGTCATCGTAAGCTGTAACAGGAGTTTCGCTTGATGTTGGTGAAGTCGATAAATCAGGGGAGTAAGTTTCATCCGATACGGCTGTGTTGTCTGTTTGCGTTTGGGTAGGGCAATTTGCTTCTGCGTTGCTCTCCAAAATATGCTGTTGTTTCATTGGAAGAATACTGTTGTTGTATGGACGATTAGCCGTTTTTTCGTTGCCGTCCTTGCGGTTTTTCATTCGGACATAAAAAGGGTTGTCGATACGCTTGCCGTCCAGCATCCAAGCCGATACGCATTTCTGCGTGTGAATACTCGTGCGGTTACTTTGAACGGATGCGACAATGCCAAGCTGATTCATCTTGTCTATCACACGTGAGATGGTCTTCTTGTCATAGCCCAATTTGCAGGACAATTCCACTTCTGACAAGGCAGCCTGTCCGACTTGCAATGTCATGGCAAAGCCTTTCTTGGAATACTCCGTTTGTTCCAACACGGTCGCTTCGATAAGCCGGTTCAAAATCTTCATTCGGTCAATGCCGTACTTGCTTCCTGCCAAATAGGAAAGCTGTTCCGATGATAATACGATACAATAGCTCAAATCTTTATTCATCATTCGTCTGTTTATGGATAATCTAAAACTGGTACAGCCAAAAGAAAAGTCAGTAGCGCATACCTTGCCCTCTCTCCGGCATATAATACTCCTTGTCGTATGCAATATGGTCAAGTATGTCCTGAAGCCTGTCCTGTTGTTCGGTGTCAAGTATACGGATGGCAGCGATAGTGATTCGCTGTGAGGCAATCCTGCGATGCTCGCAATTAGCTTCCGACATACTGCCGTCACCGTCCGCATGAACACTATGCAGGTATTCGTTTACCGCCATAGTCTGCTCCTTGCTCGGAAACGTGGAGGGATAACGGTCTTGAACATACGCAACCATGTGGCTGACTGCTTTTGCCAATAAAGGCTCATGTTTGCTGATGCGTTCTATCAGTTCTTCAGTTCTCATATTTTCAACTCTTTTTGTCCCATGTCCCAAGCATATTTTGTAACTTTTTCTTTTCACTGCTTTATGTTTCTATTCTTTTTTCAAAGGAAATAGGGACAAAGGGACATTATGTTTTTCTTTTCCCTTATTTTGAAAATTAGAATGGTAATTCCGGTTCACTTGGTAATGTGGCGCAGACTTCTTCGCTCGGTGTACCCACCCTCACCCAAGGATGCTTTGACCTCCCCGTCTTGTCACAATAAGCAGGATGCAAACCCTTGACCTTCTCCTGTTTGCTCCGTTTCCAATTAGGAATCATGGACATCAAGCGGTTGATATATTGTGAGGTGTATTTGGACGTATTGCGTCTTACCAAGTCATTGGGTAACTCCTCTATAATCTGTCGGGCACAAACCATATTGAGTGAGGTCATTGTGGAATTGGGTTCTGAGTATGCTCCTTTCTGATAAGCCAGTCGTGTCGGAATCATCCAACTTGCATACTGCACGGGAACTTCACGCTCCAGATACATTTCAATATCCTCCATGATTGGGTCAACAAGGATATTGGAATGCTGCATTTGTATTTCGTTGGCCTCGATTTCCATGTCTGGGGACAAGTAGAGTTTCATTCCTTGTCTATAATAGGTGTATGCCTCTGCCCAAAGTTGAGGAACGGAATGCTGCAAACAATCCAACCAATCTGATACATGACCGTTGCCTTTGACTGGGATAATCCCCATCGACGGTTCCCATTGTCCCCTTGCAAAAAGTTTGTCTCATTGGTAGTGGCCGCAAAGACATTGTGGCGCATAAACTCCACTACCTTATGTCCGTATGCAGGACGCATATAGTCGCTACAACGACTCAAGAAAGCCTTGGCCGCTTCTACATCATTCGCCCGTTTCAAACCATTTAACTCACTGATTTCAATAATCCAACCATTGGTAATAGTTTCTACTTTTTCCTTATCGCCACTGGCGAAAGAGAAAGAATCGTTGAACCACTTTCCGCTGATAGTCTTGAAGAATGTACTTTTTCCGATACCTTGTGGTCCCGGCAAAGTCAGTACATTATCAAACTTACAACCGGGACTAAACACACGCGCAACCGCTGCCACAAACCAGAGTTTAGTCTGTTCCCTGACGAGAGGCATGTCCTCCGCCCCCAGATAATCAATGATAGCCGTGGCTATACGGGGCTGTCCGTCCCATGTCTCTTGAGTTATGAATTCCTGCACAGGATTGAAACTCCGTTCCGATGAGGTCGTTTTTAGTATTTCAAATACTTTGTTCTGTGTCAAGCGTAGTCTGTACGTTCTTTCCAGATAGTCCTGTATCTTTCCCACCGACTCCTCATCAATCTTATTGCCATTGACATTGCGGAACAAAGGATTGAAACACACATCATCCTGACAAAAAGTATCGTACCTTATCTGACTGAGGTTCTCATCTAAGGTAAAAATGAGTCGGAGATTACTGATGGAACGAACCGGATTTCCATAACTGTCTGTTGCCAGTTGTTGTTTCCAATTTTCATCCATACGCTCACTCCTTGATGTGAATGCTACCAGCTTCCTTTGCCAAAGACAGTGCGAGGTCTGCATCCACCACTATCTTACGTCCTATCTGCGTGATGGCTTTGTCTATAACACCACTTTTTTTAATACGGTTGGCTGTGGGTACACTGCAACCGAACACACGGGCAATGCCCTCAATGCCATAATAGTTGCCTTTGGAGGTTGCCTGCGATGTGGGTTTTTCTATACTCTCCACACTCTTGCCGATAAGAAAACAAAGTTCTTCGCCCGTCATCATAGCGATGGGCTTTTGAAGTAATTGGGTAAAATTGAATTTTTCTTCCATACCTTTACTTGTTTGGTAATTAAACATTTTAAGTCTCGGTTCAACTCTGTGAAACCGATTTCACAAGCAAAGGTAGAGGATGAAACTCTGTGTATTGGTCGGTTTATTTATACCTTAAACTTACCGACCAATATTCTATATGTATTAACTGAAAAAGAGGGAAGAATAAAGATTTGGATAGAAAAATAAGAGGAATGTGTTATTTACACTCCTCAAAACAGATTGTCCACCTATCTATGATTTTCTTGGCTTTCTTATAACTGGCACTCTGCATAGAACACTTGAAATTAAACTCCTTCATCTCTCCATATCGCTTTTGGGGAACATCATATCCGTAGTGTCGTTGGGTAAGTTGTTCGATGGCGCGGTGAAAAGTCATATACTTCACTGAGGATTTAATATGTTCGGTTTTAACAAGAACAACGAGCAGATAGGCAAGGCAGATGTCTTCAGTGTTTGTTTCCAGAAATTCCATAATGCACTGTTTTACCTCGGCTTTGTTCCCGACAATCAAGTCATCAATGGTCATTACCTGTTTCTTATTTCCTCGTCTGCCTTTCATACTACGAAGAAGAAACGCAACCTCTTTCCAGATGTCAGCTCCACATTCATCAGCAGTCTTTTCCCATGATGCTTTTGTTTCAGTTCCCATATCAAGACTGTGCAGAACTAGGGCATTGATACAATCTTTCACCATTAGCATACTTCCCTGATCAATGTTCTCTGATAGTAGAAACTGATTTAGCAGCATCGCCATCTTTGTCAGTCCGTGGTCAAAGACAACATAATAATACATGCAATAAGGAAGATTGTCTTTACGCTCAATGACAAGGTCGTAGAGGTTAGCGAGGAAATGTCCTGTTGCCGATGCATATGTAAGGAATATAAGTCTTGCAAAGAAAGTTATGGCCTGATATATCATCTTTCTTTCAAGGTTGCTGAACATCCAGCATCCTTTGCTGTTCTTCATCAATGCCTCAGTCTGGCTGACGATATAGACTCTTTTATCTACAGACATACGATTCCATATCTCTATCGGTGTTCCCGAACGAACCATCAGGTAGCCGTTTACTTTCTTGGAGGTCACTTTTACCTCTCCGGTCTTCATATCTATGGCCATCCACTGTTCTTTATAGACAAGGCATTTTGCTATCATGTGGATATGCTCAATGGATAACCCCTGAATGCTTTGGGTAATATCTGCCATCTTCACTTTCCCATTCAAGACATCTCCTAACCAGTTATGGAATACCCGTACTTCTTCTGGAACACAGTTCTTAGCGACATCCATCATTTCGGTAATAATGCTCATATCACCTTTTTTGACTGCTTCTATCCGTCTTACAAAATCCGAATAAACTTTTTTGTTCTCAGTCTTCCATGCGCGAATAAGCATATCCGTATGCTCCTTCCTCAAATTGAAATCTTTTATCCGTTCTATGAAATCAAACATACTCTAAACTCTATAAAAGGTTATGCGAATAGTTTAGCCAATTCTTCTGTGGACATATTTGCCAGCTTAGCCAACAAGGCATCCCTTTCTGAAGTTTCTCCCAAGTTTAGCAGCTTTGAGTTGTTCTGCATCTGTATATCGAGAGGGTAATGCTCAATGTATATTTGAGTGATTGCATGGTCTGATGAAGCATGCCCCATGCTTTCAGAGATATAGTCCATATCTACTCCGGCATTATGCAGGTTGGTGGCAAACGAGTGACGGCACCATGTACCGGACGGGCAGATGGACTTGTCCCAATGCAGTGCCTCGTGGCAAATCTTGATGACACGGTCTTTCACATTTGAATTCTCCTGCACGGTGTACTTACGGCGCAGCTCTTCCGTTTCCGCACCTTTTAATATATCGGGAAACACAAAACCATCCCGGGTGGGTGGTGCCGCTATCTCGTCTAATACATATTGTAAGGGAGGGATGATAGGAACAATTACTTCCGAACCGTCAGCACTCCTACGGGAGGTTTTCTTTCGGTTGAAGCGGAAAGCCTTGCCATCTGTCTTGTAATAGTAGTTGTCGTATGTCAATCGCCCTGCGTCAGCCATATTGAAGCCGTTGCAAAGGTATTGGGCAAGGAATAGTCCCAATGAGTAGTGGGCACGTTGCGTATATTCTTCCGTCCAGTGTTCTGGATATTCCTTTGAAACAAAAAGGTTATAGAGTTCTGTCATTTGAGCGACATTCAAGAAGTTCTGTTTGCGCTTCGCACTTTTGGGTATGCTTACAAGACCTTTCTCTTTCTTGTTGGAAAAAGGATAAGGAATATCTTTGAGGAATCCTTCGTGTACACACCGATTCCATACGGCACGGCAACAACGTAGATAAATGCCTACTGTGGTGTCGCTGATTTTTCCAACGACTGCACCATTCTCGTCTTTAACCCCATTGTGCATCCCATCTTTCCATTTCTGGATTTCTGCTGCACTGATACAAAAGCCCTTAATTGTATTTGCTCCAAGTATCTTCCTGAATGATTTGAGCGCACACTCGTAACTTTCGGCCGTGGTAAAACGTGCTCCACCATCATCTGTTTTGAAACCATTGATAACTTGCTCCCATATACTGATAAACGATTGTGACTTGGTTGTTTCCTCTTCAGATAGTACCACATCCTCACCTATAATACATTGGCGCACCATCTCAAATGTCAGGATGCCACCCTTGTTCAGATTACTCAAAACTTTCTTGTATTTAGGGACAAAGGTATCTTTCCACTCTTTTTGAAGTTTGTAGTTCTCACTCTTGCATTTGGTTGCATTGCAGATGTCTGAGAACTTTTTCTCGCTAAAAGAACTTCCGACTGTAAGATAAAAGAACTTGCGGTCAATCGTGAAGCGAAGGGATAATGGGAACTCATACGCATTTTTCCTGCGAGTACGTGAATCCAACACGATAGAGACAGAACAATTACGTTCTTTGAAAAGGGGCATGGATTTCGTTAATTTTTCCATTGCATTCATTAGTTTATGTTCAACATAACCTCTGAATACAGACGCTTTGCAACGTGAGGCATACATATACAAAACGCTGCATATAACTACAGAGTCCCTATCCTTAAACGGATAAAAACATTGTCGTTATATGCAGCGGTGCAATCTCGTTGTCTTCTGTCGCTGACTGGTAACCGGGCTTATGCTAATCGGTCTCAACCCCTGAAGCAACTCCCGCGTTTCGTTTGTCATAGAGTGCCCTCCGACTAACACTCCCTTTACGCTTCGATTCATCGGAATGGGATGACCCTCCCACGAAGGTTAGGCAAACTCACTTTTCTTTTTCAAGAAAGAGCACCATTGAAGTCATGGCTTACCATAAATGTGTTGCATCTACAAAATTACAACATTTTTTCTTGCAAATATGCAAATGGAATATATTTGAGCTTATTTAACAGGCAAATGAGTGGAAAACAACGCAATCTTATGCTATTACCCCGTATATAGAGAAATTAGGATTGTATGGAGTTTCATAGAAATTCTATGCGTAAACATAATCAACTCAAACAGTTTGTTTACGCATTGTTTACGCAAGAGCAAGAAAAAAGCAGCTACGAAATTCGTAACTGCTTGATTTCCTTTGTGGACCAGCCTGGGCTTGAACCAGGGACCTCCAGATTATGAGTCTGTTGCTCTAACCAACTGAGCTACAAGTCCGGTGTATCCATTTACTGGATGCGGTCACAAAAGTAGTGCTTTCTGTCGAATTATGCAAATTCTTTTGATAAAAATCTGCTATTCTTTGCCTTCAAAACTTGTATTTGCGTTTCGGATTCTTGGGAAACCAGCCTTTCCGTACCCGTTCTTCCTGTTCAAAGACCTCTTTAATGGTCCAGAAGGAAGAGAAAGCGAATACGCCTAGCAGGGAGGACAGAATTACATTGTCAATGCTCAATGACGCTATGACACCGCCTATACCGAGTATCAGGAATATCCACCAACATTTAGTGCCCCAATAATATTCGGCCTTTACCACAACGGGGTGAAAAAGGCCGATAATCAAAAAGGTACAAATTCCGATAAATAGCCCTGCAAGGTGATATTCATTCAGAAACTCCATCGCTTGTTATTTTTCTATGCGAATGGGGATTTCTTTCTTGATGCTCTGTTCTAGAGAAATCAATGTCTCGGTGGCTACTACACCTGGTATCTCTTGCATTTTGTTATTCAGCAAATCCATCAGATGCTCGTTGTCACATGCGTACAATTTGGTCAGCATAGTGTATGGTCCTGTAGTGAAATGACATTCCACAATTTCGGGAATCTTCTGAAGTTCTGCCACAACAGCTTTGTACATAGAGCCTTTTTCTAATTTGATACCGACGTATGTACATGTTCTGTAGCCCAAAGATTTGGGATTAACGTGGTAGCCCGAGCCTACAATGACACCTAAGTCAATCAGTCTTTGCACACGCTGATGGATGGCTGCACGTGACACTCCACATTCGGCTGCTACGTCTTTGAAAGGGATACGGGCATTCTGGGAAATAATTTCTAGTATCTGCCTGTCGAGATTGTCTATTCTTTCCATAATAATAAATTATAATTTCCAGTTGTTATCAAATAGTAAGCAAATATAGAGATTTATTTTAATTATTCTTCTTTTTTGAGAGAAAAAATAGGCAAAAGCAAAAAAAAGAGATGCAAACGCTTTGCACCTCTTTCCTTTTTCTATTTAGAAAGAAACTTTCTTATTTCTTATCTTTTTCAATGCCCACCAGCTCAACTTCGAAAATCAAAGTAGAGAACGGTTTGATTTGGCCGCCTGATTCTCTAGCACCGTATGCCAGTTCCTGAGGGATGTAAAGTTCCCATTTAGAACCGACAGGCATCATAGTCAATGCTTCTGTCCAACCTTTGATTACTTGGTTAGCACGGAAAGTAGCCGGTTCTTTACGTTTGTAAGAGCTGTCAAATTCTGTTCCGTCAATTAAAGTACCTTTGTAGTTAACTTTCACTTTGCAAGTGTCAGCAGGGATTTCACCTTTACCTTCAGTGATCACTTTGTATTGCAGACCGCTCGGAGTTGTTTTCACACCTTCTTTAGTCTTATTGTCGGCAAGGAACTTTTCGTTTTCAGCTTTGTAGTCAGCGTATTTTTCAGCCAAAGCTTTTGCTTTGATGGTTTCCATAGCTGTACGGGTATAAGTCTGAGCTTCTTCCATAGTCATCATGCCGCCTTTTTCCAAAGTACCTGCGATGAAACCTGCCATGAAGTTAGCTTTGCTGATTGTTTTAGTAGAGTCGCCGGCAAATAACTCCTGGTTGATACCTTTCATCATTTGGTTGCTGATCTGTTGACCGATTTGCAAACCTGCCATGTAAGCGATATCTTTCTTGCTGGTTTTGTTTGCACCTTCGTTCAAACCTTTGATGAAATCTGCCATGTAAGCAGTATCAACATCCAAGCGGCCTGTCAGGTAGCCTTTCAAACCTTGAGTCTGAGCCATACCGATAGAATAAGACAGGGAGTCGAGTTCTGTTGACAGATTTGCTTTAGGAGACTGAGCTGTGCAAGAAGCAAGGCTTGCAGCAGCGGCGATTGCCATAAAAATACTAACTTTTTTCATTTTGCTTTGAATTTTTTTATTTATAATACTTCGAGTAATTCTACTTCAAATACGAGTGTGCTGTGGGGAGGAATCATTTCTCCGGCACCTCTTGCGCCATAACCCAGTTCAGACGGAATATACAGTTTCCATTTAGAACCTTCCGGCATCAGTTGAAGTGCTTCAACCCATCCCGGGATTACCTGGCTCACGCCGAATACTGTGGGCTCACCACGCTGAACAGAACTGTCGAACAGTGTTCCGTCAATCAAAGTACCTTCGTAATGGCATTTTACCTGATCGGTAGCCTGAGGCTTTTTGCCTGTACCTTCTTTTATTATTTCGTATTGCAATCCGCTGGGCAGAGTTACTACACCTGCTCTTTTTTTGTTTTCCTCAAGGAATGCTTTCCCCTGTTCGATAGCGGCGGCGCCCATTTTAGCTTCCAGTTCTTCGAAATACTTGTTTACTATTTCGCGGGCTTCCTGATGGCTGATAGCCGTCTGGTTGCCTTCCAATACATCTTTGATAGCTTGTGCGAAGTCGTCTACCGAAAGGTTGGCGATTCCCATACTTGATAAGTTTTGGCCGATTCCGAGACCAATAGAGTAACTGAATTTATCCATATAATGTTTTTTGTTGGCGATTGAAGCGTATTTCATAGTTTTAGCCTTCAATCAATTGCAAATTTATGAATCGCAAAAGTACGTGTTTTATTTGAATGATTTAGCATTTGGTATTTAAAAATTCTTATATCTGTGAAAGTTAGCCGTTTTTTTACAAAAGAATTAGTTCTTTTATTCGATGATTCTGATTACATTTGTGTGGCTATTAAAAAAGAAGGAGGAATAGTAATGAAGAATCTGGTAGTTTTGACGGGTGCGGGTATGAGTGCCGAGAGTGGGATTAGTACATTTCGCGATGCAGGCGGTTTGTGGGATAAATATCCTGTGGAGCAGGTGGCTACTCCTGAAGGTTATCAGCGTGACCCGGCTTTAGTGATTAATTTCTATAATGAGCGCCGGAAACAGTTGTTGGAGGTAAAGCCGAACCGTGGACATGAATTGTTGGCGGAACTGGAGAAAAACTTTCATGTAACGGTGGTGACACAGAATATCGATAACTTGCATGAACGTGCCGGGAGCAGCCGTATCGTTCATCTGCATGGCGAACTGACGAAAGTGTGTTCCAGTAGAGATCCTCATAATCCTCATTACATAAAAGAGCTGAAACCGGAAGAATATGAAGTGAAGATGGGAGACAAGGCCGACGACGGCACTCAATTGCGACCTTTTATCGTATGGTTTGGAGAAGCTGTGCCGGAAATTGAGACAGCCATCCAATATGTGGAGAAGGCGGATATTTTCGTTATTATCGGTACGTCGCTTAATGTATATCCTGCAGCGGGGTTGCTTCATTATGTACCGGGAGGAGCAGAGGTGTATCTGATTGATCCGAAACCGGTAGATACGCATACTTCCCGTTCGATACATGTGATTCAGAAGGGGGCTTCTGAAGGAGTGGCTGAATTGAAACAGTTATTGGGAGTTTGAGAATAGGCCGGATAGAATTCTATGAAATTGTACACTATTCTATAGTACATTTTCTGCAAACCTGTAATTTTGTCTTCTATAAATAATAGAACCTATGAGACATAAACTTCTGTTTCCTTTTTTCATCTTTTTGATAGTTGCTTTACCGATTTGTAGTAAGGATTTTGTTTTGACTTCCGGTCAAACAGTTGTCATCGCTTGTAGCCCTTCTGAAGAACTGGTTGTACGAACCGCATTGGAAATGCTGGGGCGTGATATTCAGACAGTATTGTCGTCGACTACCCAAGCGAATGAGAAAACAGGTGAAATTGTGATAGGAACGGTGGGGCAGAGTGAGCTTATCAGCCGGACCGGCATAGATGTTTCTGCGCTAAAAGGCAAGAAGCAGGCTTTTCTATTATCTGTTTCTCCGGAGGGTAAATTGATCGTAGTCGGCAGTGACAAACATGGTACGGCTTATGGAATACTCGAAATATCCCGTTTGTTAGGTGTCTCTCCCTGGGAATGGTGGGCGGACGTAACTCCGGAAAAGAAGAAACTTTTTAAGCTATCTTCTAAATTCCAAAGTCTTCAGGCTCCTTCGGTGGAATATCGGGGTATATTTATTAATGATGAAGACTGGGGCTTGATGCCATGGAGCAGTCGGACCTATGAACCTTCAAAAGTGAAAGGTGAGATAGGCCCGCGTACCAACGAGCGTATTTTTGAACTCTTACTTCGTCTGCGTGCCAACACCTATTGGCCTGCAATGCACGAATGTACACTTCCTTTCTTCCTGACCAAAGGCAATCGGGAAGCTGCCAAGAAATATGGAATCTTCATCGGTGCTTCCCATTGCGAACCGATGGCTTGCAGCGCTGCCGGCGAGTGGAAACGAAGAGGGGAAGGGGCTTATGATTATGTGAATAATGCTCCGGCTGTTTACAAATTCTGGGAAGACCGTGTAAAAGAGGTGGCAGATCAGGAAATACTCTATACGTTGGGTATGCGTGGTGTACACGATGGCAAGATGCAGGGAGCGAAGACGGTGGAAGAACAGAAGGCCGTAATAGATCGTGTGTTTGCAGATCAACGCGGGTTGATTGAAAAATATGTTGATAAGGATGTAACTAAAGTCCCGCAGGTTTTTATCCCTTATAAAGAGGTACTCGACATTTATCATGCCGGATTACAGGTGCCCGATGATGTAACATTGATGTGGTGTGACGATAACTATGGCTATATCCGCCATTTTCCTACGGCCAAAGAATGCGCACGTAAAGGAGGGAATGGAGTCTATTATCATGTTTCTTATTGGGGACGTCCGCACGACCATCTCTGGTTGAGTACGATGAGCCCGTATCTGATTTTCCAACAAATGAAGTTGGCTTACGATCGAGACATACAGAAGATGTGGATACTGAATGTCGGAGATATCAAGCCTGCCGAGTATCAGATAGAGTTGTTTATGGATATGGCCTGGAATATAGAAGCTGTGGCCTCGGAAGGAGTGACCTCTCATCTGAAACACTGGCTGGAACGGGAATTGGGAGCTTTGTGCGCAAAGGCGGTATTACCTGTGATGCAGGAACACTATCGTCTGGCCCATATTCGTAAACCTGAATTTATGGGAAATACGAGGGAAGAGGAGAAAGATCCTGTTTATCGTGTTGTCAAAGATCTTCCATGGAGTGAAAAAGAAATCAACGGACGTTTGCAGGCTTATGATAAATTGTCGGAGGCAGTGGAACGGGCAGCTTCGAAAATCCCATCCGGCAGACAAAGTGCCTATTTTGAATTGGTGAAATACCCGGTGCAAGCTGCTACACAGATGAACCGGAAATTGCTATATGCCCAATTAGCCCGCCACGGAAAAGCGGACTGGGAGAAAAGTGATCTTGCCTATGACAGCATTGTAGTATTGACAAAACAGTATAACTCACTGGAAGATGGAAAGTGGAACCGCATGATGGATTTCCAACCCCGAAAACTCCACGTATTCAATCGCGTGGAAAGAAAAACGGCTACTTCTCCGATGATGAAAGAGCGTGTAGCTATCTATAAATGGAACGGATTGGATGGGAAAAATATCCCGAATGGTAAGAATACATTGAATGCACGGAAAGGAACTTCTGCTATTTGTGAGGGTCTGGGATATGAAAGCAAAGCGACAGGCATTGACAAGGGAGATGCACTGATGTTCTCTTTTGACAACAGGAAAACAGACTCGGTAGAGGTTGACATCCGCTTATTGCCTAATCATCCTGTGGGAGGAGATCAACTACGTTTCTCAATATCGTTAGACGATGCAGAGCCTGAAGTGATCTCTTATGAAACGAAAGGACGGAGTGAAGAATGGAAAGAGAACGTGCTGCGCAATCAAGCCATTCGAACAGTTCGACTTCCGATATCTGGAAAGAAGTCCCACAAATTGGTAATCAAGGCATTGGACGAAGGAGTGATATTAGACCAGGTAATGCTTTATATGCCTTCGCCTATTGGTGAGTAACTGCACGGATCACGAACCATACATGATGTATCGTGGTACTGATCCATCCATAATGCTCTGCCATAATGCGGAATCTCTCTTTGAGGGATGCTTTCCGGTTCCGGGTGGTCATGCCCTCGTCCAAATAGTCAATGATTGTCAGGTGAGTGTTGTGAAGGGTATGCGCTTTCTTCATGATGCGGATGCACCAGTCGAAGTCAGCGGAGAAGCGGTACTGCAAATCATACGGCTCTACCAACGTGTGGCGGGGGAAGAATGCCTGATGGCAGACCAACATCCCTTGTTTAAAGCTTTTCCACGTTAAAGTTTCCGGAGCGGATAGCCTGCGCATACGTAGGAAATGACCGTTCTTGTCTACGATGGCGGTTTCTCCATAAAGCACATCGGGAAGTTCGTTGCCGATGATGGTATGTACCATTTGCTGTAATGTATTATCTTCGTGGAAGCAGTCGCCTGCGTTCAGAAAGCAAAGGTAATCACCGGTGGCAAGAGAGATTCCTTTATTCATGGCGTCATATAATCCTTTGTCCGGCTCGCTGACGACAGTGTGTATCCGCGAACGGTACCGTTCGATGATGGATAAGGTCTTATCTTCAGATCCCCCGTCTACGATAATATATTCGACGTGATGATAGGTTTGTGAGATGACACTTAGAATGGTGTCCTCCAATACCTTCTCAGCGTTGTATGTTACCGTGATGATTGAGAATTTCGGGGTGGGATGGACGCTATGCATATTTTCCTGTTATTTTGTTATAGATATCCGTATATCTTTTGGCAACGATACTCTCCGAATAGTTGCCCAATACCTTGCGGCGGGCTTGTTCTGAGAGTTCGCTGTATTCCGGTTCTGTCAATATCCAATGAATGCCGTTGGCAAAATCTTCCGAAGACTTGTATTGTGCCACGTAGCCATTGTGCAGATGGTCTATCATTTCGGGAATGCCGCCTACATTGAACCCTACGCACGGCACTCCGCATGCCATCGCTTCCATAATCATGTTGGGCAGATTCTCTTCCAGCGACGGGATGGCGAAAATATCTACTGAGTTGTATATATTCACTAATTCATGCTCATTCTTGATGTAAGGAAGTGAGTGTACACGAAAGGGAAGCAGAGCCTGTAACTGTTGGGATTGGTTGCCGAATGCAACTACCTCCAATGAATCTTTCCATTCCGGATGCTTTTCTGCCAGCATTTTGCAGGACTCAATTAAATATTCGACTCCTTTCCGCTTATCGGTAATCTTTACCGAACCGAACAGAATTAGTTTTTTGTTTTGCGGCAACATACATTTCGTACGTGCCTCCTCCTTCTTTTGTGGTTTGAAGAGATTCGTGTTAATGGCGTTCGGAATATTGACAATCTCTTTTCCTGCAAGCAATGCACTACTTTGTGCTTGTTCTTTCAGCCAATGACTGCAAGTGACGAAATGAATCGGGGCATGAGCATAAAGTTCTTGTTTGTTGCGGAAAGTGCGATATGACAGATCCTTCCGGCCTCCTTCCTTATATATATAGGGGCAGTGATGGCATTCCTTCTGGTATTTGGTACATTCCCGTGCATAGTGGCAGATACCGGTACAAGGCCACATATCATGCATTGTCCATACTACAGGCTTGCCGGATGACAATATCTTTCGGATATCTTTCAATGAGAGCATTCCCTGATTGACCCAGTGAAGGTGGATGACATCCGCCTGACGGAACTCCGGAAGTGACGTAATGTCCGTGCCGGTATTCGCTATATCTACATCAAACATATGATTCCGGTGAAAACGGTTGGCACTCCAGATGACAAGACGTTCCCACATGAATTTCCATACTTGCAACCAGCTTCTGTTCAACCCGACAACACTAATCTGGTCGGTCTGTTTGTCACGTACCAACATTTTAGCTTTGATACCGTTGTTTTTCAGCGATTCCATCAGACGGCTTGCCGCAACGGCCGGACCGCCCATCTTCTCAGAAGTATTAATAATCAGTATTCTCATTTTCTAAAGTTTGCTTGCCAACAGGCTTGTATACAGATTGATATATTGTCCGGCTACCACCTTGCCCGAATATTTAGTCATTACTTCGTTTCTCATTGCTTCCGGTGACACCCGTTCTTTCCCTTCGGTAAGTCCCCATTTTATTCCGTCGGCCAGACTTTCCGCCGACTGATAGTCAGCTAAGTATCCATTCTCCTTATGGCGGATGATGTCTGCTTGTCCGCTGTTGCCGAACGAAACAGGCAGGCAACCGCAAGACTGGGCTTCAATCAGTGTTTGTCCGAAGGTTTCGTAGAGCGAGGCGGACACTGCGACATCGGCTGCCGAATAGATTTGAGAAAGCTCCTCCGCTTGGCTTACCCAGCCCATGTAGGTATGACTGACCGGAATAGACGGGAGCACCTGCAGGGGGTATTTGATTCTTCCGAATAGTAGGAGGTGCAACTCTTTACTCCGAAAGTCTTTTCGTCGGATTAAAAGGCGAATGGCCTCCATCAACGTTGGGAATCCTTTTATCGGATCATCAATACGGGCAGCCCCGAACACGATAATCCGTTTGTCAGGAAGAGATAATGCTTGTCGGCATTCTACTTTATTAAGTATCCGGAAGTTGCTCAGTGAAAGCGTATTCGGTATCACTGTGACCGGCTTTCCTTTGAGTAGTGTGCTTTGGCGTACTTGTGAGGCGAGCCAATTACTTACTGTAACGATATTTATTCTTGCCGGAGAGAGTATGCTCTGTTTTTTCTTGAAGACGCGGTGAGACAAGTCGTTGTTCCCGGGAAAACGGAGAAAGTGGCAGTTTCCGCATTCGTTTTTGAATGATTCGCAAGAGTAGGAATAATGGCAGATGGAGGTACATTCCCACATGTCATGCATCGTCCAAACAACAGGTTTGCCGGAGGTGATGACTTGTTGAATATTGTGCAAGGACAGCATGCCCTGATTGATCCAATGCAAGTGAATGATATCTGCCTCTTTGAAAACCGGAAGCCGGGTGACATCGAACCCCGTATTGGCAATGGATATCCTAAAAAGATTCTTCCGGCTGAAAAGATTATTTGCCCAAATAATGAGACGTTCCCAGATAAACGTGAACTTTCTTTGCCAAGACTTACCGACGGTATGTACTTTATCGGAGTGGCTCGTTTTGTGCAGTACCAACATCCCGGTGTCTATTCCGGCACCGTTGAGCGATTCCATCAGACGGTTTGCTGCGATAGCCGCACCGCCCATTCGTTCTGAAGTATTGATGATTAGTACTCTCATGCGCATAAAAGTTTATGCAAATGTACGCTTTTCGTTGCAAATCTATGGTTGCTTGCGATAAGTTTTTACCGTAGTAGTTAAGATTTGCGATAATTCGCGGCTGTAATGTTCTAAATTATATTCCCGTTCTGCCAGTTTCCGACCGTTGGCTCCCATTTGCTGTGCTTCTTCAGGATGGGTGTAGAGGTAACGGATGGCTTGTTTCCATCCTTCCGTATCATTATAGTCTACATAGATACCTGCTCTTTCTTTTTCAATGTCCATTTGAAATTTAGGATTACGTGAGCAAATCACCGGGAGTCCTAATGCAAAAGCTTCTACCAGTGTGGTGAGTCCCACGGTGTAGGGGTTGTCAAGGCAGCAGATGACTACTACTTTTGAATGTGCTACTTCTGTGGCGAGCTTGTGTGGGATGATACCGCCCGTGAAATGTATCCGTATGTTGGTATATGGTATATATTTTTTTAGTAAAAGCTCATAGTTCTTGTCTCCGGCGGCAGGTGTGGTAAACACATCAAGGGGAAGCCCTGTTTCGGCAAATGCTTTTAGCAAGGTGGTGAAGTCACGATTCTCTTTCCCAGTAGTGATAAACGTCTTTTCTGGTTCTTCTTCGTTTGCGGTTGGAAGGTGCTGTCTCAGATAGTCATAGAAATCAAGGTCGGCTCCCCAATGTATAAGGTGCAACTGACCGGCGTTGACTTTGCCTGATTTTAAAGAGTCCTCAATTAACGTCTGACTGAAAAAGAACATTTGATCGATACCTCTATAATAAAAGCGGGAAATCAAATTCTTCAGTTTGTTGGAGTTTCGGACTACGGCTTGATGGTGCCAGATAGCAATGGGTTTGCGGTACAATCCGAACGCACGTAAGAAGATAATAAGCTCTAGTCCGTAAAAGGAGGTACCATACAAAAGGTCATACGGTTCTTTGCAACGTATGATTTCAAAGAAATTGTAGAGTGAGAACCGTATACGGGATGCGAAATGACGGTAATGGTGGAGTATCGGGTGAATACCGTGTTTACTGAAATGAGTGAGCCCATATAATATATGTCCGGGGTGTAAATGGTTCTTCCATTCGTCCAATGCTTCTTGTATGGGGCGTGTGTGATAATAGTATATTTTCATGCGCCGAAGTCTCCTTTCAAGGTACGTTTAATTCGTCGAATCGCTTTGGCCATAAAGCAATTTGTGCGGTGGTAATAGCGTGCGAATGCTTCTCTAGCTTTTTCATTTTCTTCTATTGGCGACCATTTTTCTATTGGGAGCGGTTTCATCCATAAGGTGGAACTGTATAAACCTCCACCACCGCAGTTGGTGCCGCTTCCATCGAAACCGATGTTCTGAATAAGTGAACGTCCGGTGTTTAACGAGAGGATATCTGCTAAAAACAGGCTGGCATTCCAGCGGATGGCCCATGAATTGTTTTTTCCCTCGATTTGGCGCCTCAGCATTCGCGTGAAAGGATAATTCCCGTTGAGGTCAAATCTCCGTGTGAGGTTACGTTCTTCCAATTGGCGGAGCAGCTCTTTCCCGTCGGGATTGAAATATTTCCATGCTCTGTCCCAAGTAGCCCACCCCCAACTTCCGGTAAACTTGATAAGAAATGTATCGGGTAGGGAAGGGTCGTTGGTGAAATCACAAGCTTGTATGTGACCGACGCGTGGCTCGTCTTTGTAAGTCTCAAGTGCATCGTTCATAAATTGTAGGAAGTAAGGTGCTGTAATCAAGTCGTCTTCCATTACGATAACCCGCCCGAAGCGGTTGACTTGTGTGGTAACTCCGTCAATGATATTACGCGCAAGTCCCCAGTTCTTTTCCCGTTCGATGAGGGTAATGCTCTTAAATCCTGTTATCTTATGGATATAGTTGCGGACTTCAGCTACAGCTGCCTCGTCTGTGTCCTTGCGGGCTGCATCGGAATAGATGTAGAGCTTACTTTCGGCAGCGAGTGTGTTGTTTTGAAGTGTCTCCATCGTTTGTTTTAAATGTTCCGGACGATTGTACACGAACAGCAATATGGGAGCGTATTTTGTCATTATGTTATTTGGTTTTTGTTACTAGTTCAATAATTTTGCTGCCGAAGTACTGCCAAGCGTTTTCATCGAGAAATTGCCTATATCCAACTAGTGAGGCTTTTTCTTTTTTATAGTCTGAGAGGATGACGGCAATATCATCCAGACTTTTAAATGTGTGGACGTTTAATAGACTGTTGTGGCTGTAATCGATGAATGATCCGGTGGCTGGTCCTATTACCTTTGCCCCGAAAGAAAGGGAATCCATTAATACTCCCGAACTTAATACAGAATCGGGACAGTAAGGAATGAGTACAAAACGGGAGCAGGCTACGTAATTACTTAGCTTTTCAAACGATGGACTTTCAGGGATGATTTTGACATAATCAGGTGCTTTGTCCTGCAATTCTTTCAACAAAGAGGCGGAGGCACATCGTCCGATAATGCAGACATTGGGGTGTTGCTCCGGATGGTTACGTAGGTATGAAAGATATTCATGTATACCTTTATAGCGTGAGATAGTACCCCATATCAGCAAATCATAAAGAATATTATTCTCGGCAGGTAACTGTCGGGGAAGTCGATTGATGGTAGGATGGTGCAGAAAATGAACTTTTCCGCTGGCTTGCGGATATCTCTGCCGGATGATTTCCAGCCCTTCGGTAGCGTGTGTAAGTATTAAATCCGCTTTCCGGACGATGAAACGCATGAGGAATTTTTTCATGCCTGTATACCCGTCATTGTGTGGTTTTTTGTTGTGCAGTACCCATACGATTTTCTTCTTTGCCAATTTGAGTACTGTTACGAAACAGATTGCCGTGACAGTTTGTAAAAGTCCGTATTTGAAATCAGGAATACTTTCAAACCAATTGAAGATAATCACGTCTCCCCATCGTTTGGGAGGCAATATGCTAAGAAGCGGGTTTCGGTGTGGAGGATTGATAACAGTACTTTCTCCTTCACGGTTCAAGGAAGCGATGAAATTCTCTATATAGGGATTGTTTTTTTCGTTAGGGTTTTGCCTTAAACGCGGAAATACAGTAAATGTTATCATATTCCTAAGTCATTAATGGATGGCAAATTTACTACAATCTCGGATAAAATACAAGGGAGTGAAAAAAGACTTGATGCATGATTGCAAAAAACGTGTATGGGGATAAAGTTGTTTATGCTGAATGCAACAGACGCAACAGGCTTTCAGAATTCCAATAATACTGCCTGTCTTCATATACCGAATTGTTCGGATGGTATATTTCTGCCTGAATGGATAGTTGCTGACAGCTTGAAAATATCTTTTTGTAACATTGCGCTGTGAGTGGTTGCTTAGGCTTTTCAGAGCAGTTTGTAGTCCTTCCCATGCATTGTATTTTTGTTCCGTATGGTAGGAAGTGGCTTGAGGATGTCTACGCCAATAGACCAGTCCTTCGTCAATGAACTCTATTGGTCCGGAGACAACGGCAGCCAACATTAGCAAGGAGTCATAGGAGATGTTATTCTCTTGTTTCACAGCTTGCTGGAAAATGGGTAGGATATTGCGGTGGAAGAAACATTCGTGTCCCGGGACATATGGTTTCATTAATAGATAAAGTTCGTTGTAAAGTACATTAGATTTGTTTTTTTTCCCCATGGTCTGTTGAATATCCGTGGTGAATAGGTAAGAGTTATGAAAAAGTAGAGAATGATTTGTTGCGTGGTTCATCAGAATCTCTATCTTATCCGGTCGCCAGATATCATCTTGGTCGGAAGAGGCGATATATTCACCTTCAGCTTTGGCGAAGGCGGATGAAAAATTGTAATTGAATCCTAGTGGTGCCTCGTTAATATAGAGTTTGACACGTGGGTCTCGTTTTTGATATGCTTCAATAATTGTTACTGTACGATCGGTAGAACAATCGTCTTGTATGATCAATTCATGGATGGGATAGGTCTGGCACAATATAGAATCTATTTGCTGTTCAAGATATTTATCTCCGTTATAGGTACACATAACGACTGAAATGGAAACCGGTGAGTTCGGATTAATATTCATATTTTTGAATTTGTGTAAATACTGTCTGCAAAAATAGCCAAAGAATAATAAACTTGTTTACTTTTGTGTTGGAAATGAATATATGATTATGGAAAAGATTATATTAGTGCCGGTGGGAGGATTAGCTAATCGTATGCGCGCTGTAGCTTCTGCCGTTACCTTGACATATAGAGTAAGGAGAAAGTTGGAGGTACTATGGTTCCGTGATTGGGGACTGAATGCTCCCTTTTTCAAAGTGTTTGAGGAACCGGAGTTGATGAATATATCCTTTTCGGAGACATCTTGCAAACATTTGCTTATGTATGACCGTCCTCGCAGGCGTAATTTTTATCTTCCGAAACTTTTTCAGAAATTGTTGTTTGAGGATTGTCTGTATGAAAGGGACGTACGTGCTCTTTGTTATAAGGAGTCGGAGCTGGAAGAGTGGGCATCTCAAAGTGGACGGTTGTACATTGCTACTTGTGACCAGTTTGTGAATTACAGTACAAATTTACTTCGTTCTTTGTTTCACCCTGTCGCTTCCGTTTGTGAGGAAGTCGAACTCCGTTTTTGTCACTTTTCCAAGCATACGGTAGGTGTACATATTCGTCGTGCAGATCATACGGTAGCCATCCGTCAAAGTCCATTGGATTTGTTTTTTACACAGTTGGACAAAGAAAGTGATATGTATGATGATTTGTGTATCTATCTGGCAACTGATTCGGAAGAGGTGAAACAGCAGTTACGCAATCGTTATGGTAGCAGGGTGCATACGGCTGAGACGGTTTCTGATCGTGGCTCGATTTCCGGAATTAAGGATGCTGTAGCCGATATGTATACACTGTCACGCACTCAAAAGATTTATGGATCTTCAGGCAGTTCTTTTTCGGAACTGGCTGCCCAATTAGGAGATATTCCCCTGCAAATACTTCGTGTTTAGATTTTCTTTCTTATAAATTCAATGCACTCACGGAATATCACGGATTGTAATTTCCATAAAATCAGAGCGTACAAAAATACTACCAGCACTATTTTTATTAGTAAGGATAAATATAGATTCCGGATTCCGAGAGTGATATAATAAGCGGAGGCAGTCAATGTGGCTGCTAATAAGAAATAAGGAGCGATATCCTTGAGTACACAGGATAGAGTCAAAGGTATTTCTCTTTTGACGAAGAAATACCAGACAAAAAGCCATAAGATATTGATGGTAATGAACAGATAAATCATCATTGTGATACCATAAGGATAGCTGAGACATGCTGTGATAAGTTGCAAAATGCTGAGTGTGATATTGCAGAACATAAACACGGAAGAACGTCCCCGGCTGACCAACAGGTTTGAGAACAGGTTATTAATAGGGATAAACGCACCCCAGATACAGAGCAACTGCATCATTTGGGCGGAAACGAGCCATTTATCAGTAATGGTAATCACGATGAACTCTTTGGATACAATGCTGAGGCCGAACATGGCAGGGAAAGAGATAAATGCGGTGAAGCGCAGCATTTTACGGAATACGGCTACCTGACGCTGGGTGTCTTCCGTTATGCTTGCTAATACGGGCTGGGCTACTCCGTTAATCATTCCTGTGATTAAGGAATGTCCCATGTTATTCCATTTGTTTGCTTGGCTGAAATCTCCTACTGCCTGCTTGGTATAGAATTTCCCTAATAGTACGGAGAACAGATTGTTGTTGATAGTCATGAATATGTTGGTAATTAACATTTTACTACTAAAACCGAACATCTCTTTTATAGGAGAAAAGTCGAAATGGAAGCTAGGCATCCATTTGGCGAAGTACCAATTGAGTATAACGACAACTGCTACGTATACAAGTGATTGTATGGCTATGCCCCAATAGGCAAATCCATTTACGGCAAGGACTATTGCTGTAATACCGGATAATGTAAGTGAGGAAAGGGAAATAATCGTATTTTCTTTCACTTTGAGGTTGCGGAAAAGGATGGCGCGTGGAGCGATCCCTAAACTAGCGATAAAAAAACTTAGGAAAGTCAGTCGGGAAAGGGGGACTAATTCCGGCGTACGGTAAAACTCGGCAATCAGTGGAGCCGACAGGTAGAGCAATATATATAAGATGGCGCTACAAGAAACACTAAACCAGAATACGGCATTGTAATCTTTGTCCGAAGCATTTTTACGGTTGACCAAAGCGGAGATGAAACCGCTTTCCTGTAGGATGTTGGCTATCGTTGAAAAGATGGTCAGCATACCGATCATGCCATAATCGGAGCGTGACAACAAACGAGCCAAAACAATTCCGAAAAGAAGCCCCAGCAACTGCTGTAAGCTGTTGCTGAGTCCTCCCCAAAATAATCCTTTGGCTGTCTTTTGTCTCAGTGATTGCTCTTCACCCATTTTTTTATTTTACTTCGCTGCCCGGCTTTACCTCCCGTCCCGGCATAATAACAGCCAAACTGCCATCATTATTTTCGGCGCTCAGAATCATTCCTTCGCTGACGATACCTTTCAGTTTGCGCGGGGCAAGATTGGCGATGAAGCAAACCTGTTTGCCTGCCAGTTCTTCCGGTTGATAGTGTTTGGCAATGCCCGATACGATAGTACGTGTTTCCAGTCCGTCATCGATTTTGAATTGCAACAACTTATCTGCCTTTGGTACTTTCTGGCATTCGAGGATAGTACCTACACGGATATCCAATTTCGTGAAATCATCGAATTCGATGTTCGGACGAATCGGATTGGCTTTGTAGTTTGCTTCTTCGTTTGCTTTTTTAGTATCAAGCAACTTCTGTACTTGTGCTTCGATAGTAGCGTCTTCGATCTTTTCAAACAGCAGTTCCGGCTTATTCAACTGATGGCCTACGGGCAGCAGATTGTCTTTTCCTAGTTCAGCCCATTCGAATGTGTCCATATTCAGCATCTTACGGAGTTTCTCCGAACTGAACGGCAGGAACGGATCAAAAGCGATGGCGAGGTTGGCAACCAGCTGTAGGGAAATGTTTAAGATAGTGCCTACACGCTCCATATCTGTTTTGGCCAATTTCCACGGTTCTGTGTCGGCCAGATATTTGTTACCGATACGTGCCAGATTCATGGCTTCTTTCTGTGCATCGCGGAATTTGAAAATGTCGAGCAGTTTTTCTACTTCTGCTTTTACGTCTGCGAATTCTTTCAGAGTTTCCTTGTCATAGTCAGTCAATTCGCCCTGTGCAGGTACTTTTCCGTCAAAGTACTTTTGGGTAAGTACCATAGCACGATTCACAAAGTTGCCATATACAGCGACCAGTTCGTTATTGTTGCGTGCCTGGAAGTCTTTCCAGGTGAAGTCATTGTCTTTTGTTTCCGGTGCATTGGCGGTCAGTACATAGCGGAGTACGTCTTGCTTTCCGGGAAAATCGGCTAGATATTCGTGCAGCCATACAGCCCAATTGCGGGAAGTGGAAATTTTATCTCCTTCCAGGTTTAGGAATTCGTTGCTCGGCACGTTGTCCGGCAGAATGTAACTGCCTTCAGCTTTCAGCATTGCAGGGAATACGATGCAATGGAATACGATGTTGTCCTTGCCGATGAAGTGAATCAAACGGGTTTCAGGATCTTTCCACCATGTTTCCCAACTATCGGGAAGCAGTTCTTTGGTATTGGAAATGTATCCGATAGGCGCGTCAAACCATACGTACAAAACTTTTCCTTCTGCTCCTTCTACGGGAACGGGGATTCCCCAATCGAGGTCGCGGCTTACGGCACGTGGCTGCAAGCCCATGTCGAGCCAGCTTTTGCATTGACCGTATACGTTGGGACGCCATTCTTTATGATCTTCCAGAATCCATTTGCGCAGCCATGCCTCATGTTTGTCGAGGGGAAGATACCAATGCTTGGTTTCTTTCATTACCGGCTTGCTCCCGCTGATGGCGCTTTTCGGATTAATGAGATCTGTCGGAGAGAGTGAAGTACCGCATTTCTCACATTGGTCACCGTATGCTCCTTCCGAGTGGCAGTGAGGACATTCTCCGGTGATATAACGGTCGGCGAGGAATGTTTTAGCTTCTTTATCGTAGTATTGCTCAGACGTTTTTTCGATAAATTCTCCTTTGTCGTACAATGTTTTGAAGAAGTCCGAAGCTAGTTGGTGATGGGTCGGTGAACTGGTGCGGCTATACACATCGAATGAGATTCCGAATTCCTCAAATGACTTTTTAATTAAGGAATGGTAACGGTCTACTACATCCTGCGGGGTGATTCCTTCCTTCTTGGCACGGATCGTGATAGGCACTCCGTGTTCGTCCGAACCGCCGATGAATAATACATCTTCTTTTTTCAGGCGCAGATAGCGTACATAAATATCTGCGGGTACGTATACACCGGCCAGATGACCGATGTGGACAGGTCCGTTCGCATAGGGCAATGCCGATGTGACGGTGGTTCTTTTGAATTTCTTTTCCATTGTATCGTGTGATTTTATTGTTTTCAGCTTTGTAATGTGCAAAGATAGTGACTTTTCTTTCTTTTTTCTCGTAAGAAAGAATATATTTGTATTCAAGTTAAACGAAAATTAGAGTATGATATGATAACAACCCAGTTGCTGCGCCCTGAGAGCATTGTTGTAGTAGGGGCTTCAAATAATGTACATAAGCCGGGTGGCGCAATATTAAAGAACCTGATAAACGGGGGTTATCAGGGAGAACTTCGGGCTGTGAACCCAAAAGAGAAAGAAGTGCAGGGAGTTCCTGCCTTTGCGGATGTGCAGGACGTGCCTGATACGGACCTTGCGGTATTGGCGGTTCCTGCTTCAATGTGTCCTGGCATCGTAGAAACATTGGCTGGTCGGAAGCATACCCGGGCTTTTATCATACTTTCTGCCGGCTTTGGTGAGGAGACTCATGAGGGGGCATTGTTGGAAGAACGTATTCTGGAAACTGTAAACAAATATGGCGCGTCGTTGATAGGACCTAACTGCATCGGATTGATGAATACTTGGCACCATAGTGTGTTCAGTCAACCAATTCCAAATTTAAGTCCGAAAGGAGTGGATCTTATCTCCAGTTCGGGTGCTACAGCCGTATTCATTTTGGAAAGCGCGGTGACTAAGGGATTGCAGTTCAACTCTGTATGGTCGGTAGGGAACGCCAAACAGATTGGGGTGGAGGATGTATTACAGTTTATGGATGAGAACTTCGATTCTGAAAAAGATTCACGAATCAAATTGCTCTATATTGAAAGTATCCAAAATCCGGACCGATTATTATTCCATGCTTCTTCATTGATAAGAAAAGGGTGTAAGATTGCAGCGATTAAGGCGGGAAGCTCGGAAAGTGGAAGCCGTGCGGCTTCTTCGCATACGGGAGCTATTGCCAGCTCGGATTCTGCTGTTGAGGCTTTGTTTCGTAAAGCGGGAATTGTACGTTGTTTCTCACGTGAGGAGCTGACTACTGTCGGTTGTGTGTTTACCTTGCCCGAACTGAAGGGAAAGAATTTTGCGATTATCACTCATGCCGGAGGTCCCGGAGTAATGCTGACGGATGCGTTGAGCAAGGGGGGGCTGAATGTGCCGAAGTTAGAAGGTAACCTGGCAGAAGAACTGAAAGCGCAACTCTTTCCGGGAGCTGCTGTCGGTAATCCGATTGATATTCTTGCTACGGGAACTCCGGAACATCTGCGTCTTTGTATTGACTATTGTGAAGAGAAATTTAAGAATATAGATGCTGTGATGGCCATTTTTGGAACTCCGGGACTAGTCACTATGTTCGAGATGTACGATGTGCTTCATGAGAAAATGCAGGTTTGCAGTAAGCCGATTTTCCCGATACTTCCTTCCATCAATACAGCTGGAGCGGAAGTGGCAGCGTTCCTTGCTAAAGGTCACGTGAACTTTTCGGATGAGGTCACATTAGGGACTGCTCTTTCCCGCATTGTGAATGCTCCTAAACCAGCAGTTCCTGAAATAGAACTGTTCGGAGTGGATGTTCCGAGAATTCGGCGGATCATTGATTCTATTCCGGATGACGGATATATCGCGCCTCATCATGTACAGGCTTTGCTTCATGCAGCCGGTATTCCGCTTGTAGATGAATTTGTGTCGGATAATAAGGAAGAAGTGGTGGCTTTTGCCCGTCGTTGCGGATTTCCGGTGGTGGCAAAAGTCGTTGGACCTGTGCATAAATCGGATGTTGGCGGGGTCGTGTTGAATATCAAGAGTGAGCAACATTTGTCTCTGGAGTTTGACCGTATGATGCAAATAGCTGATGCGAAAGCAATCATGGTACAGCCAATGCTGAAAGGTACGGAACTTTTCATTGGAGCGAAATATGAGGAGAAGTTCGGGCATGTGGTCCTTTGTGGTCTGGGAGGTATTTTTGTGGAAGTGCTGAAGGATGTCTCTTCAGGTTTGGCCCCACTTTCTTATGAAGAGGCTTATTCGATGATTCATTCGCTGAGGGCTTATAAAATCATACAGGGGACACGTGGACAAAAGGGGGTGAATGAAGATAAATTTGCTGAAATTATAGTCCGTCTTTCTACCTTGCTCCGCTTTGCGACAGAGATTAAAGAAATGGATATAAACCCGCTTTTGGCTACAGAAAAGGCGGTTGTGGCAGTTGACGCACGTATCAGAATAGAGAAATAAGACTATTTTTTCATTCATTGGGACGTATTTATCATCTTCCCGTTGTTATTTTGCCTACATTTGGTAACTCAAACGGGAAGATAGAAAACACGTATGTTATGAAAAAAGCACTGACACTTTTATTCTGTTTTATTTGCTACCAGATAAGCTGTCATGCACAAGTGGCGGACGAATGCCATTATTTCAAAAACCTGAGCGTGCAGAACGGGTTATCCCAAAATACAGTCAATACGATTCTGCAGGATAAGCAAGGGTTTATGTGGTTCGGTACGAAGGATGGATTGAATCGGTATGACGGCTTGTCGTTCCGTAAATTCAAGCACGATGACCGTAGCCAACGAAGTATCGGCAACAATTTCATCACAGCGCTTTATGAAGACGAGAAAGGAAATATCTGGGTAGGCACGGATGTGGGGCTTTATATTTATTATCCGGAAAAGGACTTCTTTGAGCATTTCACGGAACTGAGTGCGGAAAACACGAAAATAGAACATACCGTGACTGCAATCTCCGGCGACAATCAAGGTTGTGTCTGGGTGGCGGTAGAATCTCAAGGTCTCTTCTGCTATGAACTGGAAAAAGAGAAACTTCGGAACTATACGTTAGAGAATTTCTCTTTTCTTACCACTAATGTGCAGACTTTCGTCTTTGATAATAGCGGAACCCTTTGGATAGGCTGTTACGGTGACGGTCTTTTCTATTCGAAAGACCGCTTGAAAACGCTCCATCCTTATCGCTCTCCGATAGATAATAAAGAAACCTATGCGAACGATGTAGTGATAAGTCTTGCGAAAGGGGCATACAACTGTCTGTATGTCGGCTCTTTGAAAGGTGGAGTGAAGGAACTGAACCTGACCTCAAACAAATTGCATGATTTGCTCTTGGCAGATGAGAACGGGGAATCTGTATTTTGTCGTGAACTGCTGATGGCTTCCGACAATGAGCTGTGGATTGGCGCAGAGTCAGGACTTTATATTTATAATCTCCGGCTGGGGAAATTTGTTCACTTGCGCAGTTCGATCAATGACCCTTACTCCTTGTCCGATAATGCTATTTATTCGCTGTGCAAGGATCGTGAAGGTGGTATCTGGATTGGTTCTTATTTCGGTGGTGTAAACTATTATCCCCGTTTCTATACGAATTTTGAGAAGTATTATCCGAAAGGGACAGAAAACGGGCTGCAGGGAAAGCGGGTACGTGAATTCTGCCAGGATAATCAGGGAGTCCTGTGGATTGGCACGGAAGACGGTGGCCTGAACCGCTTTAACCCGAAGACTAAGACTTTCTCTTTCTTCACGCCAAGCAATGCCTTTACGAACGTGCACGGATTGTGCCTGATTGGCGACCATCTTTGGGTAGGCACTTTCTCGAAAGGGGTGAAAGTGGTGGACACACACACGGGAGCTATTGTGAAAACATACCGGAAAACAGATTCGCCGCGTTCGTTGATAGATAATAGTGTTTTCTCCATTTGCCGGACAACGACGGGAGATATTTATTTGGGCACATTATTCGGCTTGCTGCGTTATAATGAGCAGTCCGACGATTTTGACCGGATTCCGGAACTGAACGGCCGGTTTGTATATGACATCAAAGAAGACTCCAGCGGAAACCTTTGGCTGGCAACTTATGCAAACGGTGCTTACTGTTATAATGTGAGTGAGAAGAAATGGAAGAATTACCTGCATGATGAAAGCAATCCGAAAAGCCTTCCTTACGACAAGGTAGTGAGTGTCTTCGAGGATTCCCACCGGCAGGTCTGGCTCACGACGCAGGGTGGCGGCTTCTGTTTGTTCCATCCGGAGACGGAAACCTTCACCAGTTATAATCTGGCGGACGGATTGCCAAACGACGTCGTTTATCAGATTGTGGAAGATAAAGAAGGGCTTTTCTGGCTGACAACCAATAATGGTTTGGTATGTTTCCAGCCTACCACCGGAGCTATGAAAGTATATACCACTTCCAACGGTTTGCTGGGCGACCAGTTCAATTATCGTTCAAGTTTTGAAACGGAAGACGGTACGATCTATCTGGGAAGTATCGACGGCTTTGTGGCTTTCAATCCCAAGAACTTTTCAGAGAACAAGTCGCTTCCGTCTATCGTGATTACTGATTTTCTGCTCTTTGGCAAGGAAGTGTATGTAGGCGAACCGGGTTCTCCGTTGGAGAAGAGCATCACCTTTTCCGACGAACTTGTACTTCAATCCAATCAGAACTCTTTCTCTTTCCGTGTGGCGGCACTGGACTTCCAGGCTCCGAGAATGAGCAGGATAATGTATAAGCTGGACGGTTTTGATGCAGACTGGCTGACAGTAGGCGAGAGCCCTATCGTCACTTACTCCAACCTGCGGTATGGCAATTACACTTTCCGGGTGAAAGTCTCTAATAGCGACGGGGTATGGAATGAAGAGGGAATATCCCTGAAAGTACATATTCTTCCGCCTTTCTATCTTTCCGTCTGGGCTTATATCGTGTATGCTTTGCTGATTATAGGTTGTTCTCTGTATACGGTTATGTATTTCAAGAGACGCAGCAACAGGAAGCATCGTCGGCAGATGGAGAAATTCGAACAGGAAAAGGAACGCGAAGTATATAATGCGAAGATTGACTTTTTTACGAATGTGGCCCATGAGATACGTACTCCGTTGACATTGATTAAAGGTCCGTTGGAAAATATCATACTAAAGAAGCAAGTGGATACGGAAACCCGTGAGGACTTGAACGTCATGAAGCAGAATACGGAGCGGTTATTGAACCTGACCAATCAGTTGCTTGATTTCCGCAAGACGGAGAGACAGGGATTCCGACTGAACTTTACTGAATGTAATGTTACCGAAATCTTGAAAGAAACTCATAAACGCTTTACTTCCCTTGCCAAGCAGAAAGGGTTGGATTTTGTTTTGCAGATGCCGGAAAAGGATTTTTATGCTCATATCAATCAGGAAGCATTTACGAAAATCATCAGCAATTTGCTGAACAATGGGGTGAAATATGCGGAAAGTTACGTGCATATATCGCTGGCAGTGCCGGATACGGACGGAGGCAATTCATTCCGTATCTGCACGGTGAACGACGGAGTAATCATTCCTGATGCAATGAAAGAGGAGATATTCAAGCCTTTTGTTCGTTTCAACGAGCAGGAGGATGGAAAAGTGACTACCGGAACCGGCATCGGGTTGGCTCTCTCCCGCTCGCTTGCCGAACTGCATCAGGGGACTTTGACTATGGGAAAAGGGGAGGAGAATAATACTTTCTGTATGACTTTGCCGATAGTACAGGATACGACAATCACCTTGACAACGGAAGTGGAAGCGGGAACTGACAAGATAAACGAAGCTCCTGCGGAACAAGCAGTAGAGAAGGATAACCGCCCGACTGTGTTGGTAGCGGAAGATAATCCGGATATGCTTGCCTTTGTGGTTCGCCAACTGTCGAAAGATTACACGGTGCTGACAGCTACCAATGGCGCGGAAGCATTGCGTGTACTGGACGGCAATTATGTGAATCTGATGATAAGTGATGTCGTGATGCCTGTAATGGATGGCTTCGAACTGTGCAAGACGATTAAGTCGGATTTGAATTACAGCCATATTCCTATCATACTGCTGACCGCGAAGACTAATATACAATCGAAGATAGAGGGAATGGAACTGGGCGCGGATGCCTATATTGAAAAACCCTTCTCTGTGGAATATTTGCAGGCGTGCGCTTCCAATCTTATTCAGAACAGGGAGAAGCTGCGCCAGGCTTTTGCGGAATCTCCTTTTATAGCCGCTAATACAATGGCATTGACGAAAGCCGATGAAGAGTTTATCAAGAAACTGAACGAGGTTATCAGGGTGAACTATGCCAATCCGGAGTTTAGTATGGATGACATGGCGGATAACCTGAATATGAGCCGTTCTAACTTCTATCGGAAAATTAAAGGAGTGCTGGATCTCAGTCCGAATGAGTTCCTTCGTCTGGAGCGTCTGAAAAAGGCTGCCCAACTGCTGAAAGAGGGTGAAAACAGGGTCAATGAAATCTGCTATATGGTAGGATTTAATTCACCGTCCTACTTTGCAAAATGTTTCCAGAAGCAGTTCGGAGTGTTGCCAAAGGACTTTACGAATGTAAAGGAGTAGCGGTTTACTTTTGAGTAGAAAATGTCGTTAACTAATTAAATATGCTATTATATGAAGAATTTATTTATCGTATTTTTTTGTCTGGTATCAGTTTTGGCTATAAAGGCAAACGGACAAGAAAGTTTGTGGAAAATACAGGCTGTTGATTATCAAGGAACTTATTATGGCGCAGCAGTAGCGAATGGCGGTATCGGTATATTACCGTGGAAAGAACCTTTCTCCGTTCGTCATGTCATGTTGAATCATGTATTTGATGCTGCCGCTCCCCAAGATGTGAGCCGTGTGTTGCGAGGAATCAACCCGTTTAATTTGCAAATGCAGATTGATGGACAGGGAGTGAGTGGTGATAATATCTCGGGATGGGGACAGTGCATAGATATGAAAGCCGCCACGCACGATACGCATTTCACTTATGGTGGAAAAGCGGATATCTCTTATAGTATCTGTGCCTTAAGGAATATGCCTTATGCGGGACTGGTGCGTGTAGAGGTGGCTGCATTGGAAGATATGTATTTATCAGTGGAAAATCCCATTGAAGTACCTGATGAATATAAGAATTCCGGTTCGAAACAGGTGAGTGTGAATGTCGATGGAAACGAACTGAAAATAGTACGTACCTGGGCTTTGTCCAAATACCGTGAACAGAAAGTGTCAGCTTCTTCCGCTTTTATTTATGATAAAAATCCAAACCTGCAGCAACAATATGACGGAACCAACCGAATCGCTATTTCATTAAAAAAAGGAGATAAATTTTCTTTCGCTTTATTAGGCTCCGTCTGTACCGGACGTGATTTTATAGACCCGTATAATGAGTCGGACCGTGAAGTGATTTATGGTGCGAAAGAAGGTTTGAACCGCCTGATGGATGGACACCGGAAACTTTGGAATGAACTGTGGGAAGGGGATATTATGATTGAGGGAGATGACGAGGCGCAGCGTGCCGTACGGTTTGCACTTTATAATCTTTACTCTAATGCACGCAAGGGAAGCCGGTTGAGTATCTCTCCTTTCGGGCTTTCTGCCCAAGGATATAACGGGCATATTTTCTGGGATACCGAGTTATGGATGTATCCGCCTATGCTTTTCATGAATCAGGGCATTGCAAGGACAATGATGGACTACCGTACTGACAGACTGGAAGCCGCCTGTCAGAGAGCATTGAGCTATGGATATGAGGGAGCCATGTTTCCGTGGGAAAGTGATGATGCTGGAGAAGAGTCATGTCCTACTTGGGCCTTGACCGGAGCTTTTGAACATCATATCACTGCCGATATTGCTATCGCGGCCTGGAATTATTACTGTATGAGTGGTGATAAACGGTGGTTGCGTGAAGAAGGTTTTCCTTTGATGGAGAAAGTGGCGGAATTTTGGGTAAGTCGTGTAGAAAAGAATAATGAGGATGGTTCTTATTCGATTCGCAATGTGGTGTGTGCCGATGAATATGCTGAAGGGGTGGATGATAATGCATTTACCAATGGTGCTGCTATGCGTGCATTGCAAGATGCTGCTAAAGCTGCTGCGGTATGCGGTGTTAAAGCACCTGCAATCTGGAAGGAGATAGCCTCAAAACTACGGATTCCGAAATTCGAGAATGGAGTGACTATGGAGTATGAAGGCTATAACGGACAGGCAATAAAACAAGCGGATGCCAATTTGCTGGTATATCCATTAAATCTGATAACTCGTCCTGAAGAAATCCGTAAGGACTTGGAGTATTATGAAGATAAAATAGATAAAACCGGACCTGCAATGTCCTTCTCAGTGTTGGCTTTGCAATATGCACGCCTTGGCGAAGGCGATAAAGCTTATGAACTGTTTGTGCAAAGTTTCCGTCCTAACCAGTTACCTCCGTTTGGCGTTATTTCCGAAGGTGCAGGAGGTACGAATCCTTATTTTGTAACTGGTGCGGGAGGACTTTTACAAACTGTCATTAATGGTTTTTGTGGTTTGGAAGTTACAGATAATGGCATCAAGCAGCTTTTCTCAAAACTGCCGAAACATTGGAAGAAGTTGACGATAACAGGAGTGGGACCGGATAGAAAGACTTATGTCCGGATGCAAAAATAACATTGTTAAGTCTTGGTGTAGTGAAGTATACATATATACACACTGTACGAAACATTATTCGTTGATTTCTGCTTTCATTTAGCCCGATTGAGACTAAACTTTCATTTATTGACCTGTTTTTAATACCTGAAATAAGTGCAAACCCCTATTTTTGCTGCAGTAATAACTTAGTATTAACACAGAACCAGTATCCTTTACTGATTCATATAATCAGGTTTGCATGAATTTTAAATGTTTGTTTTGCGGGGCGCTTATTACACTGTATGTCGGAGTTGCTGAAGCTGTCAACTATGTTCCGGAAAATATTTCAGCGTCCATATCGTTGAAAGTGCCGGGAAATGTAGCTGAAAGGTATTCACTGAACTTGCAGCAATTGGGGAATAACCGTTCATCCTATTTATTGGAAGCTTCTGAAAGCATTCCGGTTACAATCACTCAGAGGGTGGCAGATGTAAATGGAAAATTACGGGTAAATGTCTGTATAACAGCACTCGAAGATATTTATTTTAATTATAGTCAACGGCTATCAACAGGCTATCGCCATGATGATTGTCAATTTTATATGCCGGGTTTCTGGTATCGCCGGAATCTCCGTTCGCCTAAAGATGCGCCTTCGTTCCATTCTTCAGATAGTTGGTTGGTGCGTGAAGACAGGCTAAGCGCACCGCTTACGGGTGTTTATTCGGAAAAAGAAAAACACTTTGTGACTGTGAGCCGTATCGATAAGTTTGCAGAAGAAGCCTTGAGCACTCATCGGGAAGGAGAAATTATCCTTTCAGGTAAAACGTCTCTAGGATTTACCGGATTTGAGAATCAAGACGGAATAACTGCGCTCTCTTTTGGCTTTCCTTATCGTGAAGCTCCCAAGAGTTATATTCGTAAGCTGACATTGGCACCTGCGGTAGAAGCTTTTCAATTCCTGAAAAAAGGGGAGACTGTTCTGCTGACATGGGAGATTCAGGAGAATAAGGCTGATGATTATTCTGATTTTATACGCCATGCATGGGAATATAGTTATGACACTTATGGACCTAAACCTGTGGAGACTCCTTATTCCATAACGGATATGAAGCAAGTTCTTAGCGGATTCTTTATAAGTAGCTTCGTAGAAGGACATCCGTTGGTTTATAATTCGGGAATACATCTAATGACGGAAAATTGCCAGAGTAACGGGCAGGCGGAAGTAGGATTTATTGGTCGTGTGCTCCTTAATGCATTCAATGCTTGGGAATATGGTCACCAATCTGATAGGGAGGATTTGAAAGCAAATAGTATGAAAGTGTTTGATAGCTACTTGAAAAACGGCTTTACTCCGGTCGGTTTCTTCAAAGAGTCGGTCGATTTTGATAAAGGCTATGAAGATCCTGTGCACAGTATACGCCGTCAGTCCGAAGGAATCTATGCTATGTTGCACTTTCTTGCTTATGAAAAAGAGAACGGGCGTCGTCATCCCGAATGGGAGCAGAAGATGAAAAATATGCTGGATATACTTTTGCGGTTGCAACAGGCTGACGGTAGTTTCCCTCGCAAGTTTCGTGATGATTTTACGATAGTTGACACTAGTGGGGGAAGTACTCCTTCGGCTACTTTGCCGCTGGTAATGGGATACAAGTATTTCAAAGACAAGCGATACCTTGCCAGTGCTAAGCAGACTGCGGATTATCTGGAGAAAGTATTGATTTCTAAAGCCGACTATTTCTCGTCCACACTTGATGCCAACTGCGAAGACAAGGAGGCATCTCTGTATGCTGCTACGGCTACCTATTATCTTTCATTGATTACAAAAGGAGACGAGCACCGGCATTATGCAGACCTGACGAAGAAAGCTGCTTATTTTGCCTTGTCATGGTATTATGTATGGGATGTTCCTTTCGCGCAGGGACAGATGTTGGGAGATATTGGTCTGAAAACCCGCGGCTGGGGCAATGTGTCGGTGGAAAACAACCATATTGATGTATTTGTGTTTGAGTTTGCTTCTGTGTTGCGATGGCTGTCAAAGGAATATGCAGAACCCCGCTTCTCGCAATTTGCAGAAGTCATTTCTACTTCTATGCGCCAACTTCTGCCTCATGAGGGGCATTTATGCGGAGTGGCTAAGCCCGGTTACTATCCGGAAGTTGTTCAGCACACAAATTGGGATTATGGAAAAAACGGGAAGGGATATTATAATGATATCTTTGCACCGGGTTGGACGGTAGCTTCTTTGTGGGAGTTGTTCACTCCGGGGCGTGCGGAGTATTTCTTGAAATGACATAAATAGGTCAGAATATATATCTATTATATTTTAATTTGATTTTGAACAAATTCTTTTAATTATTGAATTGTTTGTTTTATTATATTTTGCGTTGGTTGCCTACTTTTGCTCTCACTCGGTTAGAGATAAAGTATTTATTATGAGATTTTTAAATTTAATATTATGGATTTGAAGAAAGCATTGTTTGTTTGCTTGTTGTTGTACTATGGAACAAGTGCCAACTCCGCTTTACCTGTACATTCTATGGCTGGTAAGACGAATCTGTCGGAGCAGGCGAAAGGTATTCGTATTAGTGGTACGATAACCGATAAGGACAAAAATCCTCTTCCCGGTGTGAATATACGCGTTATGGAAGAAGGAGGCACTGGAGTGATAACGGATATGGACGGACATTTCTATATGGATGTGCCGGGAAAAAGTTCCGTAATTGAGATTTCCTATATAGGATTTAAAACCCAGCAAATAAAAGTTGGAAGCAAGATTAACTTTGATGTGATTCTTGAGGAAGATATTGAAGCGCTGGAAGAAGTGGTGGTTACGGGATATGGTAGTCAGAAAAAAATGTCGGTTATCGGTTCTATCGAAACATTGCAGCCAAAGAAGTTGCAGGTGGGGTCTTCACGTTCTGTTACTAATAACTTGGCGGGACAAATTGCCGGTGTGATAGCTGTTCAGCGTTCCGGTGAACCCGGGTACGATTCTTCTAATTTCTGGATTCGTGGTATTGCCTCTTTCTCTGGCGGACAGTCGCCACTAGTATTGGTTGATGGAATTGAACGTGATCTAAATCATATCGACCCGGCGGAAATAGAATCGTTCTCTGTATTGAAAGATGCTTCGGCAAGTGCTATGTATGGTGTGCGCGGTGCGAACGGTGTGATTGTTATTAATACAAAACGTGGTAAGATAGGTGCTCCTTCTGTGAATTTTCGGGTGGAACATTCTATTTCAGAACCTACAAAACTTCCTGAGTTTATCGGTGCAGCCGATCATATGGCATTATTGAACGAACTTACGGAAGACAGGACACGCTTGCCATTCAGCCAGGAGCAGATTGACAGGACTCGTTATGGATATGACCGGGATTTGTATCCGGATGTAAATTGGCTGGATCAAATAACGAAAGATTACGCTTACTCTACTCGTGCTAATTTAACGGTTTCGGGTGGCTCCGATTTTCTCCGGTACTCATTGGTCGGTTCTTATTTCGGTGAGAAAGGAATTATGGAAACGGACAAGACATTGCCTTATGACACCGGAATGAAGCTGACCCGTTATAACATGCGTGCCAATGTCGATTTGGATGTTACCAAGACGACAGTACTGCGTTTGAATGTCGGCGGTTTCTTGCAGACGCACCGTAAGCAGGCTTTTAGTACGGACAATGCTTTCGACAGGGCATTTATGACTTCTCCTTTTGTGCACCCTGCCCGTTACTCTGACGGAACAATTCCTATCATGAATATCAACGGAGTCAATCCTTGGGCTGCTGTGACACAAAGTGGATATGATGTGGTTACGGCCTCACAGATTCAATCTTTGTTTGCTGTTGAGCAGAACCTGAAAATGATCACTCCGGGATTGAAAGCGAAAGTGTCATTCTCGTTCGACCGCTGGAATCAGAGTTCGATAACTAGAGGCAAGAATGCGACTTACTATACTATTGCTACCGGTCGTGATATAGAGGGTAACCTGATTCATTCGGTGTTGAAATACGGAGATGATTCTTTGGGACATGGCAATAAAGGTGAATATGGAAATTCGAGGGTCTACTTTGAAGGAACGCTGACTTATGCACGTACTTTCGGAAAACATGATGTGGATGCATTGTTCCTGTATAATCAGCAAAGTTTTGACAACGGTAGTGTACAGCCTTATAGAAAGCAAGGTATTGCGGGGCGTCTTTCTTATACATTCGATAGCCGCTATGTGACGGAGTTTAACTTTGGTTATAACGGTTCGGAGAATTTTGCCAAAGGAAAACGTTTCGGATTTTTCCCCTCTCTTGCAGTTGGGTGGCTTATATCCGAAGAACCTTTTATGGATAAGTTCAGAAATACTTTGAGTAAATTGAAATTAAGAGGATCTATAGGAAAAGTTGGTAATGATGATATTGGTGGACGACGTTTTGCCTATATGACAACATTGAAGACAGATGCAGACACGTATCACTGGGGTGATACAGGGCAGATTGAACGTAAAGGTATTTCTGAAGGAGAAGTAGGAGTGGAAAACCTTACGTGGGAGACTGCATTAAAAATGAATCTTGGAGTAGAACTGGGCTTATGGAATGAACTGGAACTGCAAGTAGATGTATTTAAAGAAAAGCGTACTAATATTTTCATGCAGCGTAAAATTATTCCGTCACAAACCGGATTCTTGACAAATCCATGGGCTAACTTTGGTGAAGTGACTAATCGTGGTGTAGAATTCTCTTTGAATTATAGTAAACAAATCAATAAAGATTGGTTTATAGGTTTCCGTTCTAACTTTACTTATGCTATCAATCGGGTAGACGAGTATGATGAACCGGAATCTGTGGTAGGTACATACAAAGGGCTGACAGGACGTTCATTGAATACTTTGTGGGGGTTGCAGGCAGAAAGACTGTTTACGGCAGATGACTTTGATGCGGATGGTAATTTAAAGTTCGGTATACCGACACAAGATGTAGGAGCTTCCAAGGTTCGTCCGGGTGATATTAAATATGTGGATATGAACGGTGATGGTTTCATTACTGATGCAGATGAAGGTTATATTGGCGGAACAGTAGACCCGCGTATTGTTTACGGATTCGGTGGTAATATAAATTACAAGAACTGGGACTTGAATTTTTTCTTTCAAGGGACAGGCGATACTTATCGTGTAATCGGTAATACTACATACTTTATTCCGGGCAGCGGACAAACGTTGCAAGGAAATGTCTATTCCAACTATAATGACCGGTGGACAGAAGAGAATTCTTCTCAGGATGTGTTTTGGCCAAGATTGTCGGAAGAGCCTAACCGGCAAAACTACCGGAGCTCCACCTGGTGGAAAAAGAATATGCGATTCTTGCGTCTCAAGACTTTGGAATTGGGATATACTTTGCCGAAAATGATAACCGAGAAGATACATTCGAAGTCGGTTCGTTTCTACGTGAGCGGTAATAACCTTTTCTGTTTTTCTCCGTTCAAACTATGGGATCCGGAATTGGATACTGATACCGGTTTGCGTTATCCTGCTATGCGTTCCGTTATGTTTGGAGTTGACCTGAATTTCTAATTTAAAAAAAGACGATCATGAGTTTGAAGAAATATATATTTGCCGGATTGATAGGCATCGTATCGTTGGGTTCCTGTACGTATCTTGACAAAGAACCGGATACGGAGATTGATATAGATATGGTCTTTGAAAATAAGACAAAGGTAGAATCTTGGCTGGCTAATGTATACAGCCGTATTCCTAATCCGGGAAATGACTGGTTGAATACATACGGATGGGAAGTATTTGCGGATGACCTGACTGCTTCCGCACGCTGGCAACAGTGGGACTGGCCTAATATCACTAAGATTCTTGGTGGATGGACGCCTAATACACAATGGGCGGGCAATTTCTGGGATGGTCTTCCTCAGAAAATACGCCAGGCTTACATATTTATTGAGCGGGTGCATGCATTGCCTGAGGCCGATCTGTCACAGAAAGAAGTGGATTATATGAAAGCGGAAGCGCGTTTCCTTGCAGCTTATTATTGGTGGCAATTGTTGGAGACTTATGGACCGATTCCTTTTAGACCCAATTACATTGCTCCTACTGACTTTACTCTTTCGGACTTAATGGTGGGACAGAGACCGTTTGACGAGATTGTCAGTCATTTGGATAATGAAATGCTGGAAGCGGCAAAGCAATTGCCGCCTGTATGGCAAAGTGTAGAGAAATATGGTCGTATCACTTCCGTTATGTGTCTGACTATTCGTGCAAAAATGTTATTGTTTGCAGCCAGTCCGCTTGTGAATGGTAATGAGTGGTACATCGGGCATAAGAATAAGGAGGGAGAAGAACTGTTTAATTCTACTTACAGTCAGGAAAAGTGGGTAAAGGCTGCTGAGGCTTGTAAACTTTTGCTTGATGAGGCAGACCAGGCTGGATACCGTTTGTATGTGGAATATAATGCAGAAGGAGAGATTGACCCTTTCACTTCGCTTGAAAATGTTTGGTTCACCAAGTTTCAGGATGGAAATAAGGAAATTCTGTTCCCTTACACAAAGCAGGATGCTTATCAAAGTTATCAGTTCTATACCAATAAGGCTGTGACTAAGGAGTATGGTGGTGGAAATGGTTTGGGAGTATATCAAGGGCTGGTAGATGCTTTCTTTATGAAGAACGGGCTTCCGATAACGGATGACAATGCAGAATATGTGGAAGGAGGTTTCTCTACAGAAAAAGAAATAAGAGTCACTGAGTGGACAGGTGGAACAGGACAAAAGGGAGAAGTGACTGCAGAAGGGACTTATAATATGTATTGCAACCGCGAACCGCGTTTCTATACAACGGTGAGTTATAATGGTTCTTGGTATGCCTTAGCCGGACGTAAATATGAGTTCTTTAAGAACCAGAAAGATAACGACTACACACACGATGCTCCTCAAAATGGTTATTTGGTTCGTAAAAAAGTATATCCTCAGGATAATCCGAAGAATGGCAGTTATAAATGGCGGCAAATGTTCTTGTACCGTTTATCAGCTTCTTTCCTTGATTATGCCGAAGCAATCAATGAGGCTTATGATAATAAGGTATCCCGTGAGGAAGCGTTGAAATATGTAAATAAGGTGCGTGAACGTGCAGGTGTGCGGCAGTATACATTGAATACTGTTTCATTGGATGACCCTAAATATATTCATGTAGATGACAATCAACTGGCAGTACGTGAGGTAGTTCGTATGGAACGGCGTGTTGAACTTTGTTGCGAAGGCTCACGCTGGTCGGATATCCGCCGTTGGAGAATCATTGAGAGTCTTCCTGAAATGTGTGGAGATGACTATGGCATGAATTATGGTGGAACGAACAGTAATGAGTTCTATAAGAGAACTGTATTCCAAACGCGTGTATGGAAAAAGGCAATGTATTGGATGCCGGTATATTTCGAGGAGATAAATAAGAATCCTAACCTTGTTCAGGCTCCTTTCTGGAATTAATTAAATGAAAAGCATGATTATGAATAAGATAATGAAATTAATATGCTTGCTCTTTCTGGCATCGATAGTAGCGAGCTGTAATAAAGATCCGGAGTACTACACACTGGAAACGCCTGCAGACCAGATGCTATTAAGGACTTCTTCTGCTGACCTTACTTTGGAGAAAGAGAAGGAGAATGAGACTGCGATTACTTTTACGTGGAACGCTGCAGCACAGCGTGGCGGTGCTGACGCCAATATTGCTTACTTCTTTAGAATGTATATGGCGGACTTACACTCTAATGTCACTAGCTTATATGAAATTGAAGCCGGAGAACGCTCTATCAGCTTCACGCATAATGAACTGAATGATATTTTGGCTTCTTGGAGCATACTTCCCGGAGATAAAGTTACTATCGAGGCAGAGGTAATCGCTCAAGTGAATTCGTCTGCTCAGTATTTGAAACCGGAATTGTCGAAAACACAATTCGATGTGGTCGGGTATGATAAGAATGCTACTGCGATTTATATGGTGATGATAACGGAAGATGGTGAAAGGTCTATGCGAAGAATGACGGAAAAAGTTGTCGGTTCGGGAATCTACCAGTCACAGGCAGAATTGAAACCATGCAAGTACTTCTTTGCGCTCAGTGCAGAATCGGATTATCCATGTTACATGAAAGGCGAAAATGGAGATAACTCTTTGCAGTATGTAACGGAAGAAGGTGATTATGAGATGTTGGAGAATACAAAGAGCGGTACATATACAATGGTGGTTGATCTGAACGTATTTGATGTTAACATAGTCAGTTTGTATCCTTTGCCGAAGGATGGTATTTGGATTGTCGGTAATTCCTGCGAGGTAGGTTGGGATTTGGGAGTTGCTAAAGAGAAAGGAGCTCTGCAAAGTAAGGACCCGCGCCATCCTGAGCTTTGGACCTATACAGGTAATTTCTATTATAATGGTGGTAGCAATGAATTCAAACTTTCAGTGGACCTTGACTGGGGTGGTAGATTTTTCTTTGCTCCTCATGCGGCAGCTAATCCGGCAGCAGAGCATGAACTTGGGGAAGCGAGATACCAGGACAATGGTGGCGACTTGAAATGGAGCGTTGCGTCAGATGGTAAATACACCTTGACAGTGGACCTTAACCAAATGAGGATATATCTGAATCCTGCCGAGTAATCTTCGTAATGAGTTTATTAAAATATGAAAATCATGAAAAAACTGTTTATTATAATCTGTTTGCTTGCCAATATAGTTGTATTGGGAGCATGCGGTGACGTAGAAGGTGCGGGCGAATCACAACCCCGTGTACCGAGAGTGGAAGTGGAATCTGAAAATTACTATGTACAAATTGTACAAGAGAATATAAATGGGGTTGCTTTTGTATATCGTTGGTTGGATATGGAAACAGCATCGAAATATGTTATAACTTTGGCGTGGGAAAAAGATGCAGAAACGACTAAAACTCTGGATATAGAGGATAAGAGTATACTGACCTACAACGGAGTGCGTGAGTTGCTTTTTACCAACCGGCAAATAATGGAATACATGAGAACCTTTGGATTGGATGAAAAGGAAGCTCAATTGAGCATTACATTGGAAGCGTTCCAGGCAGATGGTACGCCAATTACTTCCGAAGCAGCTAAGGCATCAAAGACCTCTGAAATCGATATTATATTGGGTCCCGGTGTGGAGTTAAATCCGGATTTGGAATAGAATAGTAACAATTAACAAGAAAAACTCAAAACTTATGTATATGCAAAATATAATCGCGCTTGGAATGATTTCCCTATTCACTTGGGGGTGCGGTAATAGTGACAAGCAGAAAGGTGAAACGGTGCAAACACCGTTGGAAGACAAAGTGTGGTATTCAAATCCGGTTATAGACTCCGATAATCCGGACCCGACAGTGATAAAGGCAGAGGATGGATATTTCTATCTGTACGCTACGGGAGGTAATACATGGATACATAAGTCTAAGGATCTGGTACATTGGACTTATGTGAGTGGTGCCTATGAGGAAGATAAAAAACCGTCATGGGAGCCGGATGCTGGTATCTGGGCACCGGATATTAATTATATCGATGGTAAATATGTAATGTACTACTCTTTGTCCAAATGGGGCGGTGGAGAAACTTGTGGTATTGGAGTTTCCGTTTCGGATAGACCGGAAGGGCCGTTTACTGACCAAGGTAAGTTATTCCGGAGCAATGAGATTGGCGTGCACAACAGTATCGACCCTTTCTATATCGAGGATAACGGCAAGAAGTACCTGTTTTGGGGAAGCTGGTATGGTATTTGGGGAGTTGAGTTGAGCGAGGATGGCCTTTCGTTGAAAGGTGGAATAGAGAATGCGAAAGCAACAAAAATCCAAGTTGCTGCCAACACCGGAAACACGAATGCTTACGAAGGGTCCTATATATTGAAAAGAGGCGATTATTATTATCTGTTCTGTTCTACCGGTACCTGCTGTGAAGGTGCGAATAGTACCTATCAGACGGTGGTATGCCGTTCTACGAATCTTTTCGGTCCTTATGTAAATAAGGCGGGCGAAAAGATGAACGATAACAAACATGAGGTGTTGATACATAAGAATGATGCATTCCTGGGTACAGGGCACAATGCTGAAATAGTACAAGATGATGAAGGTAAAGACTGGATAATCTATCACGCTTACCGCACTGCCGATCCGTCTTTGGGTCGCGTAGTCTTGCTTGATAGAGTGTATTGGGATGACAACGGATGGCCTTATCTCGTAGGAGATGGTCCGGTTGTGAAGGCGGAAGCACCTGCTTTCAAGGATAATAAGTAATTGGTATGGGATAATTGCAGCTATATAGCTGCAATTATCCTAATTTTGCTCTCGGATTTTAATTTTATAGATTTTAAAAATGTTATGAAAAAAAAAATACTGCTAATTTTGCTTTGCATTTTACAAAGTGTTCTATTTGCACTGCAAGCACAAAACACACAACGGAATATCGCATATACGGATGATAACGTGAGATTCACAGTCATCTCCGACGGGGCTCTCCGCTTGGAATATGCTCTGGATGGGAAATTTGTAGACGACAGATCGCACATGGCTATCAATCGCCTGTATCCTCAAGTAGATTACAAACTGAAAACAAGAGGAGGATGGGTTGAAATAACGACTTCTAAGATGAAGATGCGTTATAAGAAAAACAGCGGACAGTTTACGGATAAGAACTTAATTATCACCGCAGCTAAAGAAATGCTGCCTTTTTCCTGGAAACCCGGTATGCAACAGAAGGGTAACTTGAAAGGTACTTATCGTACATTGGATGGTATGGATGGTGATACGCAGACACAGACTTGGGTGGCTGATACAAAGAAGGGTGAAAAACTGAAACTGGAAGATGGTCTGCTGGCTACGGACGGCTGGACTTTCATCGATGATTCGCAAGGACTTCTGTTTGATAATGATAAGGATTGGGATTGGGTGAAAGAGCGTCCGGCTAATGGCGGGCAGGACTGGTACTTCATGGCTTATGGACATGATTATAAAGCAGCTCTGAAAGATTATACTCTTTTTGCCGGAAAAGTGCCGTTGCCACCCCGCTATGCGTTCGGTTACTGGTGGTCGCGCTATTGGCTGTACTCTGATAAGGAATTCCGTAATTTGATTGATAATTTCCATACGTATCAGATTCCTTTGGATGTATTGGTAGTAGATATGGACTGGCATTATACGGAACAAGGAAAAGGCGGTTGGACTGGTTGGACCTGGAACAGGGACCTGTTTCCGAATCCGAAAGGATTCCTCGGATACCTCAAACAAAATGACGTGAAAATAACCCTCAACCTGCACCCTGCGGATGGAGTGGCTTCTTATGAAGAAAAATATCCTGAACTGGCAAAGGATATGGGAGTTGATCCTCAGTCCAAACAAACGATTCCATGGATAAACTCAGATAAGAAGTTTATCAAGAATATGTTCAAGAATGTATTGACTCCGATGGAGAAAGACGGGGTTGATTTCTGGTGGCTGGATTGGCAACAAGGGATCTATGACCCGAAAATGAAGAATTTGAGTAATACCTGGTGGATTAATTATGCTTTTTTCAGTAATATGGAAAAGAACCGGGATACGCGTCCTATGTTGTACCATCGTTGGGGAGGTTTGGGAAATCATCGCTATCAGGTCGGTTTTTCAGGTGATGCGGTTGTATCATGGAAATCATTGGATTTTCAGCCTTATTTCAATTCTACGGCTTCTAATGTATTGTATGGTTATTGGAGCCATGACTTGGGCGGACATATCGGCGAAAGTATCGATCCGGAAATGTACACTCGCTGGTTGCAATTTGGAGCTCTAAGTCCGATTATGCGTACGCACTCGCAAAAGAGTGCCGGTTTGAATAAAGAACCGTGGGTGTTTAACAAAGAGTATTGTGATATTCTTCGTAAGACAATCCGGCAGCGTTATGAGATGGCTCCGTATATTTACACGATGGCCCGTAAAGGGTATGATGAAGGGTTGTCACTTTGCCGTCCGATGTATTATGACTATCCGGAAAGTAAAGAGGCTTATGAATTCCGCAGTGAATATATGTTTGGAGATGATATTTTGGTTGCTCCCGCTACGGCTCCGGCAAAGGATGGTTATGTACAGGTGCGTGCGTGGTTGCCCGAAGGTGAGTGGTATGAACTGCATACCGGTACTTTACTGAAAGGCGGTCAGATTGTAGAGCGTCCTTTTGCTATCGACGAATATCCGATTTATGTAAAGGCAGGCGCTGTATTGCCAATGTATACAAGCAAAGTAATGAACTTGAATGGCAATGACGAAGAAGTTGTAATTACCGTATTCCCCGGTGGAAATGGGGCGTCTTCCTTTAGTTTCTACGAGGATAATGGAAACGATAAGAATTATGCGTCAGAATATGCTGTGACTAAACTGACGGCTTCCCGCCGGGGACAGGAACAAACAATTGTTATTGGTAGGCGTGAAGGACAATATAAAAATATGCCTGTTTTCCGTTCATTTAAAGTGAAGGTGCTCTCATCGCTTGTCCCGCAATCTGTTACTGTGAACGGACAACCTGCAAAATACGAATACTTAGGTGAAGAGTTTGCTCTTTCTGTCGATTTGCCGATTTTGTCTTGCGACCAGGAAAAGGTCATTAAGATAGTTTATCCTGCGGAAACGGCTGATATGAACGGTTTATTGGGAGCATCGAGACGAGTTGCCAAATCTATGGAGCAGTTGAAATATCGTGATTCATATATTTGCTTTAAAGAAGAATTTGGTAAGATGGGAAGTTTAAGTGAAGCAGTTACTTATGCTCCGGACAAGATTTCTTCTTTAGTTTCCGATTTCTGGAAAAGTTATAATGATTTTCCGGAAGTTCTGAAACGCCTAGGTTTGAATGACGATAATAAGGCGTGGTTCTTGCAGTCTATTTGCTGGAAATAAGAGTGTAGATGGACGGAATGATGAAGAGGAAACCCTTTTCGGACACTTTCCTCTTTTGTTTTTCAGGCTGAAACCTGTTAGGGACTTGACAAATGCATTTTAATGTTGTATCTTTGTAGCTCAAGGAAATGGATTTCTGCCTGATAATAACTGAAAAATTAGATAAAAATGAATATAGAAGTAGTATAATATAGTGACAATTGTTCTCTCTCTTCTTGGACTATACCAAGAAATAGAATATCTGATATAGGCTAAGGCTGCGAATTCCACAAAATTCGCAGCCTTTTTTGTTGTAAAAAATAGACGATAAAAGTCGAATTCGCAATTTGAGATTTTATAATAAACTTGGATACCGTTTATAATAAACTGCTCAAAAGTTTATTATAAATGTATCATACGTTTATGTACTAAGCTGTAATGATATTTGATGGAACGTTTTCCTTTGTGTGGTATCTTTCGGAATTGAGGTAATTATAGTATACAAATAGTGTAGTCTCTTACTTTTACAAGATGGAGCGGAAGGCGACTCTCTATCCCGCCCAGTTCTCTCTATCCAGATTCCGATAACTGATGGCTTCTGCCAAATGAGCGGAAAGAATCTGTTCACTTCCTTCCAGATCGGCAATGGTACGCGCTACTTTCAATATACGGTCGTATGCGCGTGCGGAAAGATTGAGGCGTTCCATTGCATTTCGCAGCAGGGAAAGTCCTTTGTCATCCGGTCGCGCATAAATGGATAATAGCTTGCTGCTCATCTGTGCATTGCAGTAGATTCCCGGATACTCAGCATAGCGTTTTTCTTGTATCTGACGAGCTCTGATTACACGTTCACGAATGGCGGCACTGGACTCTCCTCTTCGTTGGTCGGAGATTTTGTCAAAAGGGACTGGGATGATTTCAATCTGAATATCAATCCTGTCGAGCAAAGGACCGGAAATCTTATTCAGGTATTTCTGCACCTGTCCGGGACTGCATACACACGCTTTGGTCGGGTGATTGTAATAACCACATGGGCAAGGGTTCATGGAGGCTACCAATGTGAAGCTGGCAGGATAATCTATACTGCTTTTTACGCGGGAAATGGTGATGCGCCTATCTTCTAACGGTTGTCGTAGTACTTCGAGTACGTTTCTGCTGAATTCGGGCAGTTCGTCAAGAAATAAAATCCCGTTGTGCGCTAGGCTTATTTCTCCGGGCTGGGGAAAACTCCCTCCTCCTACCATGGCAGTTTGTGAAATAGTGTGGTGTGGGTCTCGGAAAGGGCGTTGGGTTATTAGTGAGGAATTTCGGTTTAGCTTTCCGGCTACGGAGTGTATTTTGGTTGTTTCGAGGCTTTCTCCTAAAGAGAGGGGAGGAAGAATCGAAGGTAATCTTTTTGCCATCATTGACTTCCCGCTTCCGGGCGCACCTATCATAATCAGGTTGTGACCGCCGGCTGCCGCTACTTCCAATGCCCTTTTTACATTCTCCTGCCCTTTTACATCGGCGAAATCAAATTCAAAGTTACTTTGTTGGGCGTAGAACTCTTCTCGAGTATTGACTATGGTTGGTTCTAATTCTCGCTCATTATTGAAGAATTCGATGACTTCTTTAATATTGCTGACGCCATAAACTTTCAGTTGATTGACTACGGCAGCTTCCCGTGCATTCTGCTGTGGGATAATCAATCCGTCAAATCCGTCTTCTCTTGCTTTGATGGCAATAGGGAGCGCTCCTTTGATGGGCTGTATGCTTCCATCAAGACTCAGTTCTCCCATTAGCAAGTAGCGAGAGAATTTCTCGGAAGATATAGTTCCGTTGGCTCCCAGAAGGCCGATGGCAAGGGGTAAATCGTAGGCTGAACCTTCTTTGCGAATATCTGCCGGTGCCATGTTGACTATCAGGTTACTGGTCGGTATCTTATAACCGTTAACTTGAAGAGCGGAGATTATGCGTTGATGGCTTTCTTTGACCGCAGAATCCGGAAGGCCGACCAGATAGAACATACAGCCACGTGAGCTGTTTACTTCGATTGTGATGAGTGTTGCACCAATTCCTTGAACAGCCGCTCCGAATACTTTGATTAACACGTTTGGTTACTGATTATTTTTTCTTTTTGTTGTCTTTTTTATCTTTCTCTTCTGCTGCGGAAACGACTTCTTCGATTTTCTTCTTCAAATCTTCTCCACTGAGATTTTTAGCCAGGATTTTTCCGTCTGCCGACAGAAGAATGTTTGCGGGAATTTGCTTGATGGTATATTGTTTGGCAATCTCTGAATTAAGTCCGCTGAAATCACAGACTTGCTCCCAATCCAACGTGTCACGTTTTATTGCGTCTTTCCATTCTTTCTTGTCCACGTCGAAAGAGATACCGAGCATACCTATATATTTACTCTTTTTGTACTTCTTATAAAGTTCCTTTAGTTCATTGTTGTTGCGACGGTTGGAAATACTATCTCCCCAAGAAGCCCAGAAGTTGATTAAAAGGTTTTTCTTTTTGAAGTCTTCTGATGTGCGGGTAATTTTTTCTCCTTTGGTATTAGGCAAACTAAAGAAGGGGGCATATTTCCCTATTTCGGTTTTTTCGGCTTGGGATATGGTTTCGTTCAACTTCTCAATATATAATTTATCTTGCAATATTCCTGTCATGACTTCAATTAGTTTTTTTATCTTATTGAAGTCCGGAGATTCTTTTTGGACAAAATATTTATCTAGTAGATAGAGGCTTACGAAAGATGAATGATGTTGCTGTATGAATTCTTCTGCTTTTTGTTCTAAATCCTTTTCGGACGGGCTGTTTAAGCCGTTCAGTTCTTTTTGGAAGGCTGTAAACTCTTCATTGTATATATTGCCGTCGATGGTTAGGACTTTCAAATTGCCGGTATCTCCCTTTATTTTGATTTTATTCCCTTTATCAAGGAAAATAGGGTATTCTATCTGATTTTTAATGAGCAGAAAAGCGGAGGTAATAGTGTCTATTGGGGTTGAATAAGAGAACTTGTCGTCTTTGGTGAAAATAGTATCTATTTGGTCGTGCAATTCGTCCATACCGTATAGATAAAGTGTATCTGTTCCCAATCCTTCGATTTCTCCGGTTATGTTTACTTCCTTAGAAGACTTGCTGCAACCGAATAGACAGATGGCTATGAGGATTAAAATGCTACTCTTTTTCATTGCTTTTATTTCTTTTCTGCGAAAGTACGGTTTTTTGCAGATAAAAAAAAGAATTGCCCGTCATTTGTAATGACAGGCAATTCTTAATATTTAAAATAGAGTGGTAATTCTATTATTTAACGATGTTCATGAAATCTGCATTTGTGAAGTATTTTGCAAATTCCAAGTCTGTAGCTGCTTTCTTAGCCAATGAAGAATCTTTAGCAACTGCGCTTTTCAAGCTGCTTGTTACCATAGAAGAATTATTAGTTCTAGCGCCTAAAACAGCCATCAAGTAGTCTGTGTAAGCATCCGGTCTTTCTACGTTAGCCAAAGTATTTTTAGCTTTGTTGTAGTCTTTTGCCAAGATCTGAGCCAATGCGGCACTATTAGTCTTAGAGTCACCGAATGAGTTTACAGCTCTTTCATATTGACCTTGAGCGATGTACAGGTTACCCATAGATTCGCCAAGTTCTTTAGTACCGGCAGCTTTACCGAAGTAAGCTTCTGCAGCTGCTTTGTCACCCTTCATCAAAGAAACCAAACCTAAGTTCATGTTTACTTCAGGAGAAGCGTTTACGTTGGCTGCTTTCTTGAAATAAGATTCAGCTTTATCGATGTTGCCAGCTTGATAAGCTAATTTACCCAAGTTATTGTAAGCACGGTAATCGTTCGGGAATTGTTTTGTAGCTTGAGTATAGATAGCTTCTTGTTTAGCAGGATCGTTAGTCAGTGTAGCTGCGTACAGCAATTCTTCGATATTCAATTCAGAAGGATTGGAAGAAGCCAGCTTAGCGATTTCTTCGTCAGACTTACCGATGATTTCGTAGTTCAAAGTCAAACGAGAACGACGTAACTGAGGCAGGATTTCGTCAGCCAAAGTTTTGTAAACAGAAGAAATGTTTTTGATTTCTTGTTCTCTTTGTGCAGGATCTTGATACATAGACAATACGCGGAGGATCAACTCTTTGTCTTGAATGTTAGACTTAGAAACCAGTTCTTGGAAACCTTCCCAGTCCTGTGCAGTATATTTTGCATCGATCGGAGCATCGATTTTTGCTTTCTTCAGGTCTTTGTTCAACATCTTAGTAGTGTTGTTCTCACGGTTTTCAGCCAGTGTAGTATTCAAGCTTACACCACCATCTGGAGAAGCGTATGCAGATACTTCGATGTTGCTGATCTTCTTGTTAGCTGCTTCGTTTACGTTAGCAACTTCTTTGTTGAATTCTTTAGCAGTCTTCAACTCGCTTGAACGGATGTTAGCTTGTTGGATCAAGAACATGATGTTAGCATCGTGCTTTTCTTTGATGATACGTTGGAAAGCGTCTTCGCCCAATGCAGGATTAGCATTACCTAAAGTATTGTTAACTAATTCTGAAGTAGAAATTACACCATCAGCTATTTTCACAGCAGGAATAGTAACTTCTTTTTTACCGATAGTAGCTTTGAATTCGAGGTATAACTCGGACTTAGCCATTTCCGGAACATAGTCAAAAGAGGTTTTCATTGTGTAGCTACCACCCATCTTATAAGAGATAGATTGGTTGTTACCTTCCACCTTTTCACCTTGGAAAGTAGCCGGTTGGCCTTTAGCTTCACCGCCATTCCATTTCAATACCGGAGTAACTTCTACAACCGCTTTCTTGTTGAAATACTTTTCAGGGAATTTACCATTGATGGTAGCAGGAACTTTACCACTTACTGCTTCCAGCACTTGCGGAGTAACAGTGAAGTAATCAGCTGACAGCGGACCCATTTTTTTGCTGCAAGAAGAGAATAATGCAACAACCATTGCCATGAGTAAAGGCAAGTACAACTTCTTAGTCATTTTAGGTATAAATTAAATGTTTGTAATTGAAATATCGTCTATTCACAAATCTTCTTCTACTTTACGTAGAAAAAGTAACGCAAAGATATTAATTCTTAATATAAATATATGGATAAGGGGGCGATTTTATCATAATTTAATGAAATAATGACTCTTTTTCTTTCCGATACTTAATATTTCGGGGATGATGTTCAATAATCTCACTGCGAAGCACATTGCGGTCGATGTGGGTGTAGATTTCAGTTGTTGCGATTGATTCATGTCCGAGCATACATTGGATTGCCCGTAAATTGGCGCCGCCTTCTAGTAAATGAGTCGCAAAAGAATGGCGGAAGGTGTGCGGGCTGATGTTTTTGGTAATACTTGCTTGCTGTGCTAGTTCTTTTATCATGTGGAAAATCATAATTCGCGAGAGTCTTTTACCTCTTCGTAGGCTGATAAAAACAAAATCTTCATGTCCGCTCTTGACTTCTATCTGATTCCGGTCTGTAAAATAGAGCTTTATCTCATTAATGGCTCTGGGGGAAATCGGAATAAGACGTTGTTTGTTTCCTTTTCCTTCTACCTTGATGAACCCTTCATCAAAATAAAGGTCGGATAGTTTAAGATTGACAAGTTCCGAAACGCGGAGCCCGCAGCTATATAGGGTTTCCAGAATAGCTCTGTTCCGCTGTCCTTCGGCTTTGCTGCGGTCTACAGTGGCAATGATCCGGTCAATTTCCTCTACTGTCAGTACTTCCGGGAGTTTGAGGCCTATATTAGGGCTTTCCAACAGCTCGCTGGGATCTGCTTCCAGATAGTCTGCCATGATCAGAAAGCGGAAAAATGATTTGATACCCGACAGAATGCGTGCTTGTGAGCGTGGATGAATGCCGATGTCGTGCAGGCCTGCCGCAAAACGTTGGAGGTCAGCCAGACATACATCCAAGATATTAATCCCTTCTAAGGTCAGGAAACTTAATAGCTTGTCCAAATCTGTAAGATAAGCTTCCAGTGTGTTAGGAGATAAGGACTTTTCCAATTTAAGATACTGCTGATACTTTCTGATAATCAGTGCTTGTTGTTCCTTCTTCTGTTTTTTTTCGTTGATTTCCATTTCTTTTCTCTATCTTTGCACCTTGAAATATTGTTCTTTGGATACAAAGGTATAAAAAAACAGGATTGTGCGATGAAGATACAAATTATTAATGGCCCGAATATTAATCTGTTGGGTAAGCGTGAACCTTCTATTTATGGAAGCGTTACATTTGAAGATTATCTTGCTGAGCTTCGCAAAAGATATGCTGACTTGGAGATCGACTATTTTCAATCGAACATTGAGGGAGAAATGATAGACTGCATCCAGCAGGTCGGATTTGACGTGGATGGTATTATATTGAATGCCGGTGCATATACGCATACTTCTATTGCTTTGCAGGATGCAATTCGTTCTGTGACATCTCCCGTGATTGAAGTGCATATTTCTAATGTGCATAGCCGTGAGGAATTCCGGCATGTATCTATGATTGCTTGTGCCTGTAGAGGGGTTATTTGTGGTTTCGGATTGAACTCGTATCGTTTGGCTTTGGAGGCATTATTAGAGAATAAATAAAGATTATAATATATAAATAGGTAGAAAGACTATGTTATTGAAACAGACTAAAATTGTAGCTTCCATTTCGGATAGACGTTGTGATGTGGATTTTATCAAACAATTATTTGATGCCGGAATGAATGTGGTGCGTATGAATACTGCGCATGCCAGCCGTGAAGGTTTTGAAGCTTTGATTGCAAATGTGCGTGCGGTGTCCAACCGTATTGCGATTCTGATGGATACTAAAGGACCGGAGGTTCGCACGACTGCTAATGCGGAACCGATTCCATATAAGATAGGGGAGAAAGTGAAAATAGTTGGTAATCCGGAACTTGAAACGACCCGCGAATGTATTGCTGTCTCTTATCCCAATTTTGTGCATGACTTGAATATCGGTGGTACCATTCTGATTGATGATGGTGACCTGGAATTGGAGGTTATTGATAAGACTGCCGATTATCTGCTTTGTGAGGTGAAAAATGAAGCTACTTTAGGAAGTCGCAAGAGTGTGAATGTACCGGGTGTCCGTATCAATCTTCCTTCTTTGACGGAGAAAGACCGCAACAATATTCTTTATGCTATTGAAAAAGATATCGATTTTATAGCCCACTCTTTTGTGCGTAACCGTCAGGATGTGCTTGATATTCGTGAAATTCTGGATGCTCACAATAGCGATATCAGAATTATCGCTAAGATAGAAAATCAGGAGGGAGTGGATAATATCGACGAAATTCTGGAAGTGGCTGACGGCGTTATGGTTGCTCGTGGTGACTTAGGTATAGAAGTGCCTCAGGAACGTATTCCGGGTATTCAGCGTGTGTTGATTCGTAAATGTATTTTGGCTAAGAAACCGGTAATTGTTGCGACTCAGATGCTTCATACGATGATCAATAATCCTCGTCCGACTCGTGCGGAGGTTACGGATATTGCCAATGCTATCTATTATCGTACGGATGCTTTGATGTTGAGTGGGGAGACTGCTTATGGCAAGTATCCGGTAGAAGCTGTGAAAACGATGGCTAAGATTGCAGCTCAGGCTGAGAAGGATAAGTTGGAGGAAAACGATATTCGCATTCCTTTGGATGAAAATAGTAATGATGTTACGGCATTTCTTGCTAAACAAGCTGTTAAGGCTACATCTAAACTGAAAATACGTGCTATCATTACGGACAGTTACAGTGGACGTACTGCTCGTAATTTGGCTGCCTTCCGTGGTAAATATCCGGTATTGGCTATATGTTATAAGGAAAAGACCATGCGTCATCTGGCTCTTTCTTATGGAGTAGAGGCGATCTATATGCCGGAATTGGCAAATGGGCAGGAATACTATTTCGCTGCTTTACGCCGTCTGTTGAAGGAAGGTCGCTTGCAACCTTCCGACATGGTAGGATATTTGAGTAGTGGTAAAGAAGGTACGCAGACTTCATTCCTCGAAATCAATGTGGTGGAAGATGCTTTGAAGCATGCGGAAGAGACTGTTTTGCCGAATAATAACCGCTATTTGTAAAAAGCTATATGCAAGAGACTGAATCTATAGACGAATATATTTTGCAGCATATTGATCCCGAGAATGACTATCTGAAAGCACTCTATCGGGATACGCACGTAAAATTACTCCGTCCCCGTATGGCTTCCGGGCATTTGCAAGGGCGGATGTTGAAAATGTTTGTGGAAATGATTCGGCCTCGCCAGATATTGGAAATTGGAACGTATAGCGGGTATTCCGCCCTTTGCTTGGCTGAAGGGCTTCAGAAGGGCGGAATGTTACATACGTTTGAGATAAATGATGAGCAAGAAGATTTTACTCGTCCGTGGCTTGAGGAATCACCGTTTGCGGATAAAATCCGTTTTTATATAGGTGATGCGTTGAGCCTGGTTCCCGATTTGGGGATTATTTTTGATATGGCTTTTATAGATGGAGATAAACGCAAGTATATTGAATATTACGAAATGACGCTGGCGCATCTCTCACAAGGAGGATATATCATTGCCGATAATACATTGTGGGATGGTCATGTGTTGGAACAGCCTCGTAGTGCTGATACTCAGACGATCGGGATTAAGGCATTCAATGATTTCGTAGCAAAAGATGAGCGGGTGGAGAAAGTGATATTGCCCTTACGTGATGGGTTAACGATTATAAGAAAGAAATAAAGGAGTAGATTTATGGAAACAACTAGACAGAATAAGATATCTCGACTGTTGCAAAAAGAGCTTAGTGAGATATTTCTGCTTCAGACAAAAGCAATGCCGGGTGTTTTGGTATCTGTAAGTGCTGTTCGTATCAGCCCGGATATGAGTATAGCCCGTGTTTATCTTAGTGTCTTTCCGTCCGAGAAGGCAGAAGAAATAGTGAAGAATGTCAATGATAATATGAAGACCATTCGCTATGAGCTTGGAACCCGTGTACGCCATCAGTTACGTATTATCCCGGAGCTGAAGTTTTTTGTGGATGATTCATTGGATTATATTGAGAAGATTGATTCTTTGCTGAAATGAAATAATTTGTTGCAGAGTTGAATTTTCCTTTTTATATAGCCCGGCGTTATCTTTTTTCGAAGAAGAAACATAATGCCATTAATATCATATCCGGCATTTCTGTGTGCGGAGTAGCTCTTGCTACGCTTGCATTGGTCTGCACGCTTTCTGTTTTTAATGGATTTCAGGATATGGTAGCCAGCTTTTTTACAGCATTCGACCCGCAATTAAAAATTACTGTTCGTGAGGGGAAAGTCTTTGATGGTCAGGACAAACGGATTGGCGTAGTTTGCCTGCTTCCTGAAGTAGATGTATTTACAGAAACTCTCGAAGAGAATGCGATGGTACAATATAAAGACCGTCAAGCTATGGTTGTTCTAAAGGGGGTAGAGGATAATTTTGAAGAATTGACAGCCATTGATAGTATTCTCTATGGAGCCGGTGATTTTCTTCTTCATGATTCTATTGTGAATTACGGTGTGATGGGGGGAGAGTTGGTGGCAACCTTGGGTACGGGACTTCAATTTGTTGATCCTCTTCAAGTGTATTTACCCAAACGGAATGCTAAAGTAAATATGGCAAATCCGGGTGCTTCCTTTAATCGTGATTATCTTTATTCTCCCGGAGTTGTCTTCGTTGTCAATCAGCAGGAATATGACGGAAAGTATATTCTTACCTCTCTTGATTTTCTTCGTCAACTGCTGGATTATACAACAGAGGTTTCCGCTATAGAATTGAAATTGAAGCCTGGTGCAAATGTTTCATCTGTACAAGCCAAAATTGAGAAAATACTAGGTAATGATTTTATCGTTCAGAACCGCTATCAGCAGCAAGCGGATGTTTTCCGTATCATGGAGATCGAGAAATTGATCTCTTATTTATTCCTTACTTTTATCTTGATGATTGCTTGCTTCAATGTAATCGGTTCTCTTTCTATGTTGATTTTGGACAAGAAGGATGATGTTGTAACATTACGTAGCTTAGGAGCGGATGATAAACTGATCTCCCGTATCTTTTTATTCGAAGGTCGTCTTATTTCTCTTTTCGGTGCCGTTTCCGGGATTGTTTTAGGGTTGCTTTTGTGTTTCATCCAACAGGAATTCGGAATTATCTCATTAGGTGGTGGCGGTGGTACTTTTGTTGTGGATGCCTATCCTGTGAGTGTTCACGCTTGGGATGTGCTACTTATCTTTGTGACGGTTCTAACGGTCGGCTTTCTTTCTGTATGGTATCCGGTGCGATATTTGAGTAAAAGACTTTTGTAATATTTATTGTATATACTTTTCTATAATTGATAACTTTTAATTCGGTTTTTATTTTTATATTTCCTAATATACTACTATATTTGGCACAATTTTGTTAATTAGAAGTAATCTGTAAAACACTTCCGTGAAACTTGAAAGTAATGACATAGACAGAATTGTAAACAGTGATGAAGCGGCTTTTTGCCGTTTTATGGAATATTATTCCTCACGTTTATATCACTATGTTTATGCTTTGATTGGCCAAAAGGAGCCATCTGAAGAGGTTGTAAGTGATGTTTTCTTTGAAGTTTGGAAAAATAGAAGAACTTTGGCTGGCATAGAAAATATGAATGCTTGGATACAAACAATAACCTATCGGAAGGCTCTTTCTTATCTGAGAAAAGAGAAGGGAAAGGCAGATTTATTGCTTGATGATATAGGAGATTTTATATTTGCCCCAATCCAATCACCGGATGAGGCTATGATTAGCAGAGAAGAAATGGAGAAAATAAACAATGCTATTCAACAGTTACCACCGAAATGTAAACATGTTTTTTTCTTGGCGAAAATAGAAGGCCTACCTTATAAAGATATTGCGGCATTATTAGATATATCCGTGAAGACTATAAATAATCATATAGCTTTTGCATTGGAAGAAATTGCTAAGAAACTAAATATTCGCTTTTGAGAATAATATTTTTATTCTTGCCTTATTTATTTGATTATCAATAGCCTATTCGTGAAAAAATCTGTCTTATATATTTTTTTATATGAAATGAGAAAAAAGTTCATTTTTAACTAGGAGATTCTTTTTTTAATTGCGTCTTTAATTATAGAACAACATTAAAAAAGATTATGAACTTGAAAGAATACTTTCGCCTTGCAAATTTATTTGGTAAGTTGAATTCTCAGGAAAAACTTGAGGATGATTTTACCACTATGCCTGAAGGTGAGACGCTGAGGTTCTTTTGGGAAAGCTGCGAACAAGAGAAAATTGATGCTTCTTCCATTATAGAGAGAACTCGTATGAAGATACAAAAAAGCGAAAAGAAGCGCAAACGGAACTATTTGTTGATAACTTCCGCTTCTATTGCTGCTTCTATTCTGATTTGTATGTCAACTATTTATTTTATGAATCTAGAAACTGTTGTCGATTTAGACTTACAAGCTATTGCAGAAGGTCTAGATAGCCAGACTGTTGATGAAGTAACTCTGATAACTGCTAAAGAACAATTGAACTTAGATGAAGATGCCTTTATTAAGTATTCAAAGGAAGGAAAAGTTGCGGTTAATTCTCAGGTTATTAAAGAAGAAAAGGTAAAAGATGAACAAGAATATAATCAGTTGATTGTTCCCTCAGGTAAGAGGGCTAGAATAGAGCTGTCAGATGGGACTCGTCTAGTGGTAAACTCCCAGTCTAAAGTTGTTTATCCTCGTCGTTTTAAAGGTGACATTCGTAAGATATATACTCAAGGGGAAGTTTTTCTAGAGGTTGCTCATGATAAGAAACATCCTTTTATTGTTGAATCTGAGGATTTTAAATTACGGGTACTTGGTACAAAGTTTAATATTTCCAATTATCGGGGAAGTGCGACCAATATTGTATTGGTAGAAGGATCAGTAGAAGTAACTGATAAGAATGAGAAGAAGGCACAATTGGCTCCACATGATTTATTGAATATAGCAGATGGTTCAATTGTCTGTCAGAAGCAAGTGGATGTAGCTGAATATATTAGTTGGATAGATGGAATTATGCTGTTGAATGGCAATACTTTATCGCAGATTATTCAGAAGCTAAGCATTTATTATGGTGTATCCATACAGTGTGATCCATTGGTAGGTAGTGAGAAGGTCTATGGAAAACTAGATTTGAAAGATGATATAGATGAGGTGATTGAATGTATTCAGCAAACATTGCCATTTACGATAGAAAAAAGAGATACTAGTATATACTTGAATAAATAATAACTTTTTAATTAATCTTTTAAATATGCTTGCCTATGAAGAACAGATTATCATCATGACACAAAAAATCGGATAAATATTGCCGTATTTACCCGATAGTAATTCCTTAGTTAAATCAATAAATCCAAAATTGTTAACCTAAAAAGAAATTTTTATGGTAAAGAAAAGTATTTTTTTACACTTAAAAAAAAGACTTAAGCTTTTTTGTATTATAAACGTCTTTTTTATGATTCCTAGTTCTTCGTTCGGTACTAATTCTATCCGATGGAATTCCGAAGAAGATTTGTTCTCGGTACAATATGAGAATACCACAGTTAAAGATATCTTAGATTATATCGAAAAACATAGTAAGTACATTTTTATTTATTCAGCGAATGTTCAAAAAAATCTGAATAATAAAGTCTCCATTTCAGTTTCCAATAAGAAAATAGATGCTGTGTTGAAAGAATTGTTTTCAGAGACAGGGCTGAATTATAAGATGTTGGGAAGGCAAATTACGATTTCGGTCCCAGAAGCTCCTAAAGTACAACAAACTACACAACAAAAGGGTATTAAGGTAACAGGTAACGTTTCAGATGAAAAAGGAGAGCCGCTAATTGGTGTAACAATCATTTTGAAGAATGATTCTACAGTGCATTCATTAACGGATATGAATGGTAATTATAGCATTATGGTTCCTACGAGAAAGTCAGTACTTTCTTTCCGTTATATTGGCTTTGTGCCTAAAGAGGAAATTGTTGATAACCGAAAGGTTGTTAATGTACAAATGGTAGAGGATGTAGGCCAATTGGATGAGGTGGTGGTAGTAGCTTATGGTGCACAAAAGAAAGAATCTGTAGTAGGGTCTATTACCACAATTGAACCGGCAAAATTGAAAGTGTCTACTAGTCGTTCATTGAGTAATAATTTGGCTGGTACAGTTGCCGGTGTATTAGCTGTTCAACGTTCTGGTGAGCCGGGATATGATAACTCTTCTTTCTGGATTCGTGGTATTAGTACATTTCAGGATGCCGGACAAAACCCATTGGTTTTGATTGATGGTATAGAACGTGATTTGAATAATATTGATCCTGAAGAAATAGAATCTTTTTCTGTGTTGAAAGATGCTGCTGCAAGTGCTGTTTATGGAGTACGGGGAGCTAATGGCGTTATTTTAATTAATACGAAACGTGGACAAGTTGGTAAACCTCGTGTGACTGTAAAGGCTGAATTTGCCGCTACACAACCGGTTAAACTTCCCGAGTATTTGGGTGCGGCGGATTATATGCAGGTTTTAGATGATATCTTGATTGATACAGGGCAACAACCTAAATATACGGATCGCATTGCAAAAACCCGTTCAGGTTATGATCCGGATTTATATCCAGACGTGAATTGGATGGATGCAATTACAAATGATTATGCTTCGAATCAGCGTGTAACAGTCGATATATCCGGTGGCACAGAGACATTACGTTATTCTTTTGTTGCTGCTGCGTATAATGAACGTGGTATTTTGAAACGTGATAAAAGCTATGATTGGGATCCTACTATTAAATTGCAACGTTATAATGTGCGTTCGAATGTGGATCTGAAATTAAGTCCAACTACGCAATTGCGTTTTAATATTGGTGGATATTTGCAAGATAGAAATTCTACAACGAAAGATATATCTCAAATTTTTCAGAAAGCGTTTGTTGCTGTTCCGCATGCTTTCCCTGCACAGTATTCTAGTGGACAGATTCCGACAACAGAAGAACCAAATGTTTGGGCATGGGCTACTCAAAGTGGATATAAAAGAAAAAGCGACAGTAAGATCGAAACATTGTTTTCGGTAGAACAAGATTTGAAATTTTTGCTTCCTGGATTGAAACTAAAAGGAACATTCTCATTTGATAGGTTTTCTTCGGGTACAGTTTCTCGTGGGAAGACACCGGATTATTATGTACCTGCAACTGGACGTGATGATGAAGGTAATTTGATTATAGCATCAAAATCCAATGGCACAAATTTCTTGGACTATTCAAAAAGTGGTGACTATGGGAACAAGAGTGTATATATGGAAGCTACTCTATCTTACGATCGCACATTCGCTGATAAACATGCTGTTGCTGCAATGTTGTTGTTTAATCGTCGTAATTATGATGATGGAAGTAAGTTGCCATATCGTAATCAGGGATTGGCTGGACGTGCATCTTATACCTATGCAGGTAAATATGTAGGTGAATTTAATTTTGGTTATAATGGTTCTGAAAATTTTGCTAGAGGTAAGCGCTATGGCTTTTTTCCTTCAGGAGCCATTGGTTGGATTGTATCGGAAGAGGCATTTATGCAACCATTGCGTAAAGTCATATCTAAATTGAAATTACGTGCATCCTATGGTCAGGTAGGTAATGCTAATTTAGGTGGACGCCGTTTTGCATACCTCTCTACAATTACCGATGACTATGAGACATTAAACATGTATAAATGGGGATTGGATAGCAGTTATGGCTTAACTGGTATGGCAGAAGGCGAGTTTGCAGTACAAGATTTGACATGGGAGATTGTTAATAAGATGAATTTGGGGGTTGAGCTAGGTTTCCTGAATGGTATGATTGATTTGCAATTAGACTATTTCGATGAACGCCGTAAAGATATATTTATGCCACGTGAGTCTGTTCCAATGACAGCTGGATTTATGAAGCAGCCTTGGAAGAATTTTGGAAAAGTGACTAATCAGGGTGTAGAAGTTTCTTTAAATGTTAATAAACAGTTTGGCAAGGATTTATTTGTCAGCTTAATGGGAACATTTACCTATGCTCATAATGAAATAACAGAAAAGGATGAACCTAGTGCAGTAGTTGGTACTAACCGTGCTGAAACAGGACATCCGGTAGGACAATTAACTGGCTATATAGCAGAAGGTTTGTTTACGGCAGACGACTTTGAAGACGTAAGTACAGGTAAACTGAAAGAAGGAATTCCGACTCAAAGTTTTGTAGGTAAATTACGTCCGGGGGATATCAGATACAGAGATGTCAATGGTGATGGTAAAGTAGATGTATTTGATAAATCTCCAATTGGAGGAACAAAAGATCCGGAGATAGTATATGGCTTTGGACTGAATATGAAATACAAGGATCTAGATTTTGGAGCTCTTTTTCAAGGAATAGGCCGTAGTTGGAATATATTAGGATCAAGCATTATTCCGGGTGCCAATAGAGGAGTGACAGGCAATATGTTTACTAATGCAAATGATCGTTGGACTGTAGACAATCCAAGTCAGGATGTATTTTATCCACGTTTGGATGATGGTATAAATAGTAATAATAACCAACCATCTACATGGTGGCTGCGGAATATGAGTTTTTTACGTTTAAAAAACATTGAACTTGGTTATTCTTTGCCAAAGAATTTGTGGAGAAATACTACAGTAATATCAGGCATTCGTTTTTTTGTGAGAGGAACAAATCTTTTAACATTTTCAAAATTTGATTTGTGGGATCCGGAAGTAGAAAATAATACGGGGGCTGCATATCCGATTATGAAATCGTTATCTGCAGGTTTTGAAATTAAATTCTAATAGTAGCGCATATGAAAAATAGCATATTAAAATTTATAGCATTAAGTATTATTACAATATTTGTCTTTTCTTCTTGTTCTGATTATTTGGATAAGCAACCTGACGATCAGTTGGACTTAGAATCAGTATTTGAGAATAAAAAGAATATGGAACGTTGGCTGGCATATATTTATCGCGGCCTACCAGAATATTATACCTATGATGGTCCAGATGCCATAGCTGATGAATTGATTCCTTCGGTTGGTTGGGAAGCACAAGGATTTAAAGCCATTCAGTATCAAAAAGGTAACTGGACGGCAGACAGTCCTGGAGTAATTACTTATTGGAATAATTATCCAAAATATATCCGCTCTGCTTATTTGTTTATTAAACATGCTCATCCACTAGAGGCTGTACCGGTTGAAGAAGTAGACTTTATGAAAGCAGAATGTCGTTTTTTTATAGCTTATTATAATTCAATGATGGCTATAGCTTATGGTGCAGTCCCTATTATTCGCGAGGCCAGTGAGAGTACTTCGGCTGATGACTTGATGTTGAAACAAGAGCCTTTTTATGATGTAATTGATTGGGCAGATCAGGAAATGTTAGAAGCTTCAAAACAATTACCTGCCACTCAAACTGAAGATAAGAAATATGGTCGTGTAACTTCTGTCGGATGCTTGGCAATGCGTGCGCGTATGTTATTATTTGCTGCCAGTGACTTGGTGAATGGTAATCCTGCATTGGCGAATATAAAAAACATTGATGGAACCCCTATCTTTAATTCTGTACATGATCCGGAACGATGGAAAAGGGCAGTAGATGCTTGTAAACTGGTTATCGATGAGGCGGAAGCCGCTGGCTATCATTTGCATTATGAATATTTGGATAATGGTGATATTGATCCTTTCCTTTCTTATCAGAATGCAGTGATGAAGAGATGGAACGAAGCCAACAGAGAGTTATTGTTTGTTCGTACAATGGATTCCGGTGGATGGTATGATAAGAACTGTATCCCACGAGGTTTGGGTATTAATGGAGTGGGAGCGATCGGAATAACCCAATCTTTGGTTGATGCTTTTTTTATGAGAAACGGGCAGAGACCTATTTTAGGTTATAATTCGGATGGCTCTCCTAAAATTAATCCAGATGCTGATTATTCAGAGACAGGCTTTAGTACACAAAAAGAAACCTATTCTACAAAATGGGAGTATGGGTCTTCCGAAGGAGACCGTAATAAAGATGAGAATGTAGTTGTAGATGCTAATACATATAAAATGTATTGTGGCCGGGAGCCTCGCTTTTATATTTCAGTATTGCATAATGAACAATGGCATATTGGAGGTAAGAGAAATACTGATTTTTATATGGATGGTAAAGACGGTGGCCCTTCTCATGATGCCCCATGGAGTGGCTATCTGGTACGTAAGAGAGTAGATCCATCTGCAAATCCCAAAGAAGGCAGTGGAGATTATAAAAATCGTCATGGTGCACTATGTCGTTTGGCAGAGATCTATTTAAGTTATGCTGAGGCGTTAAATGAATATAGCATTGAGAAGGGGACTTATACTGCTAATCAAAATGAGATTTTGAAATATGTCAATTTGATTCGTGAGCGTGCGGGTATTCCCGAATATAGTGTTTCAGCTGAAGAAGGCAAGATAACAGCCCCATCAGATCCTGTAGAAATGCGCGAGTTAATTCGTCAAGAAAGGCGTGTGGAATTGAATTGTGAATCTGGACTTCGTTTTAATGATCTGCGTCGCTGGAAATTAGCTGAGACAGTATTGGATGGTGATTTTTATGGAATGAATGCTTATATTAAAGTATCCGATGCGGACTATAGAAATAAATATTATACTCGTACAGTATATCAGACACGTAAATTTATAAGCTATTGGTGGCCTATTCCACAGGACGATATTGATAAGAATTGGAATTTGGTACAAACTCCTGACTGGACTGTCGGGAACCAATAAATAGTTATAATATTAATATATTGAATATAGATATGAAAAACGGATATATATTTAAGAAGAACCTTTTACGGTTCTTCTTCTTGACACTTGCTTCGTGTTTCATAGTAGCATGCAATGATGATGACGATGCTACTGATTCGCTCGACAATCGTACAAGTTTAGTTCTTACTCCTTCTGATTATGAAATAGAACTCAAGGAAGATACCCCGGATGAGGTTGCATTGACGTTAAACTGGACGGAAGCTGCCCCAATAGGCTCTGACTATTATATTTCCTATCTTTATAAAATGGATTTGGAAAATAATAATTTTGGAACGAATACAATGATAAGAGAATATATTGATGATGATTTTTCTAAAAGTTATACACACAAAGAATTGCAGAATTTATTGGTATCAAAGTGGAAACAACATCCTGGTGATTTAGTAAAGTTACAAGCCCGTATTATCGGTTCTGTAGAGGGCCCCAAGTTTGTAAAACCAGAAGTTTCTACAGTTACTATAAAAGTGAAAATGTATTCTGAAAAGACTTTTGTTGCAGATCATCTTTATATGTCAGGGACAGCCGTTAATGGTGAAGATATTGAAATCTTGCCAATGGAAAGTCAGCCAAAGCGTTATGTTTCCATTTGTGACTTGAAGGCTGGTAATCTTCACTTCCCGATTGTTTGGAAAGATGAAAATAAGATAAATGCCATTTCACCAGTTGCTGCAGAACAACAGATAACTGATGGAGCAATGGAAGCTAAAATTAAGGGGATAGATAATGCTGGATATTGGGTGATTCCTGAAGATGGGCAGTATCGTGTAGTGGTAGATTTTGAAACACGTACCGTTACTATAGGTTTGGCTAGTAATTTTATAGAAGCTGATAAAATCTATATTGCCGGAACTTGTGTTAGCGCAGATGTAGAGATGACTCGCACGATAGAAGATGAAAATCAATATGCGTTCCATGCAGAACTGCAACCAGGTACTATTTATTTCCCGATCTTGTTTAATGGACAGAAAGATATGGCTATTGCTCCGGAAGAATCAGGCGATTTTACAGATGGTACAGCAATGAATATCTCGACAATGAGTCCGGAAACAGCTGCGCTTGGTTATCATTGGAATATTAAGATTGCGGGTGTTTATCGTATTGTGATTAACATAAATACTAAAAAGGTTACGATTTACTCCCCCGAAACAGATCCTAAACCTATGGTTGTTTCGTGGACATGGAACAATAATACGGTGACTACCACTATTGAAAGAGTCTTTATTTGGGGACCATACGATGGATGGGCTAAAGATGGCACTGGTGATACAGGATTCACTATGGCTCATTCTATGACACCTAGTTTAGCAAATCCTTATTTGTTTATATACAAAGGAGCGGAGTTACCCAGAAAGAATTCCATTAAAGACAAAGATGGAAATGCACATCCGGGTGGATTGAACTTTAAAGTCGGACCACAAAGTGCAGGTTGCTATACCTTTGGTTCAACAGCAGAGGCCATCAGAGGATCTTATGATGGTTGCCTTGATATTGCAGAGAGTGACTACAATCAGAAACAGACTGTAGTCGGAGGGCAATCTCATAACCGCTATGCCTTCTTTAGTGTACCTGTAGGAGTTAATTACATAGAATTAGATATTAAAGAACTGACAGTATTCTTTGATAAGAGATAATCAAGCAGGATAAAATTAAGAGTGCTATATCAATCTCGTGATTTTTATATGAATAAAGAGAACAATGATATAGCACTCTTTAAAAAACAATTAGTAGTATGGTTATAAGAAAGATTAGTTATTATAGAGTAATTGTATCTCTTTGTCTGTTTATGTTCCTTTTATCTCCTGTTTTCGGAGACGAGAATTCAGCCGTTTCATTTGATAAGGAACTACCGGAGAATAACATAGTTACGATTCAGCCTGATTCTTTGCGTATTCTTCATAACCCGCTTACAGGATGGGTGCTCTATGCAAGTATGGGAGTGGATGCTGCAGATTTTTGGGCACAGTATGACCATATGTATATTCCTGAACTGGGACACAATGTTAGTGTGACAGATTATGCTCATACGCTTTATATTCGCGCTAGTTGGACAGATTTTAATCCACAGGAAGATGTATATGGTTGGAAAATTGATTCTAATTTGAGAGCATATATTGAAGGAGCTTATCAGCGGAATATGCGCTTGGCATTTCGTGTTGTAGTTGACAGTCGTGATAAAAGAACGGAATTTACTCCTCAATTTGTAAAAGATGCCGGTGCAAAAGGATTTATGAATAAAGGTAAATGGTCACCTTATTCTGACGATCCTATTTTTCAGAAGTACTATACTAAATTTGTGAAGACTCTGGCTAAAGATTTCAACGATCCTTCGAAAGTTGAATTTATAGATGGATTCGGACTTGGGAAATGGGGAGAATATCATACAATGATTTATTCAACAGGTGATGATACTCCAAAGAAAGCTGTTTTCGATTGGGTGACAGATATATATTCTCAAGCTTTTGATAAAGTTCCGGTAGTAATTAACTACCATAGATGGATTGGTGCGGGAAAAGATTGGGTAGATGATGAACATTTTGCTGCTGACAGTGAAGAAATGCTGGAAGAAGCAATCAAGAAGGGATATTCATTACGTCATGATGCATTTGGTATGACAACCTATTATGGCAGTTGGGAACGTAGGTTCGCAAAAAAATATCGTAATATCTGCCCCATTATTATGGAAGGTGGCTGGATTGTCAAATCACATAGTTATTGGCAGGATCCTAGAGGATATCGCAAGGATTCACACGAGGACGTAAGACGCGGTGAGTTTGATGACAGCAAAGAGGCACATGTTAATATGATGGATTTCCGTTTTGGCGATACAGAGTCCTGGTTTAAAGATGCTTTTAGTTTAGTACGCCGATTCCTTCGGGAAGGCGGGTATAGGCTCTATCCCAGTGAGATCTCTTTACCGCTAGAAGTCTCTAAAAAAACAACTCCGACTATTAAACATTGCTGGAACAATTTGGGATGGGGGTACTGTCCTACTAATATTCCGCAATGGAATCAAAAATATAAAGTAGCTTTCGCTTTGCTCGATTCTGAAACGAATGAGGTGCGATATACATTTGTGGATACGAATACTGATTTATCGAAGTGGATAAAAGGAAGTCCCGCTGAATATGTATTTGAGCCGGATATGTCCAAAGTTGAAACGAGTACTTATGTTTGGGCTGTGGGTTTGGTTGACCGGAGTAATAAAGATCTCATAGGGCTGGATATTGCCGCCAAAGGGGATATATTGGATTCGGGCTGGTTAAAATTGTCGAAAGTAAGCATAAAAAAATAAGAGCTATAGGTATGAAGATTAATTTTCAAAATATGTGCAGTTTGAGAAAAATAAGTTGTGGGCTTATTTTTTCTATGGCTATATCATTAGTCGCTTGCGGCAGTGATAATGATGAAGAAAGAGGTGATAATGGTGATGATGGTTTGGTAGAAGATACTTCTATTCCAGGAAACAGCATTGTCATGATAAAGCAGAATCGAAATATCATTTTGCATAATCCTCTTTCCGGATGGGTATTATATGCGGGTATTGGTGATGGTTTATCTTCCACATTCTGGCAGGATTATGATAATTTCCCGTCATCGGAAGGCACTGTAAAGGTCTCTGATTATGCAAATACTTTATACCTTCGTGGTGCCTGGGCTGATTTTAATCCTGAAGAAGGAAAATATGCATGGAACTCCGATTGTGATACCCCTTCGGCTAAGCGACTGAAGATGTTGATAGAGGGAGCTAAGCAAAGAAATATGAAATTGGCCTTTACTTTTGTGGTAGATAGCCGTGATAAGCACTATAATTTTACTCCGAATTTTGTAAAAGAGGCTGGCGCGAAAGGATATGAAACACAAACAGGTTCAGTAAAAGTATGGTCTCCCTATCCGGATGATCCTATTTTCCAGAAATATTATGAGAAATTTATCAGGGCTTTGGCTAAGGATTTTAATGATCCCGACAAAGTACAGTTTGTAAGTGGTTCAGGATTTGGAAAATGGGGAGAGTATCATAGTGTATGGTACTATCAGGTGCGTGAGTTGGGAAAACCGGAGCTGCCGACTCGTGAGGCTGTTTTCGATTGGGTGACAGATTTATATTCTCAAGTATTTGATAAAGTTCCTGTGTTTATAAATTATCATCGTTGGATAGGTACAAGTAAAGAATGGGACGGCAATAACTATGATAAAGATAGTGAAAGATTAATAGGAAAAGCAGTAACTAAAGGATATTCATTACGTCACGATGCGTTTGGTATGAAAACTTACTATTCTACTTGGGAACGCAATTTTATAGCCAAGTGGAAGTATCTCGTTCCTGTAGTAATGGAAGGCGGCTGGGTGAAAAATTCTCACGGAAACTCGATTCAGGGAGATGGATATGCCAATTATGCAGAAGTACGTCAAGGTGAGTTTGATGAGGCTAAAATTGCATGTGTTAATATGATGGATTTACGTTATAATTCGGACTTGTATAATGGAGAAACTTATTCATGGTTTAATGAAGCTTTTCATTTGGTTAAACAGTTTAGTACAGAAGGAAGCTACCGTTTATTTCCTGATAGGATTTCTTTACCTACAACCATTTCTAATGGTAAGCAGATTGAAATAGCACATCGTTGGAATAATTCTGGTTGGGGATATTGTCCAACGAATATTCCCCAGTGGAAGAATAAATATAAAGTAGCTTTTGCTTTATTGGATGTTAAGGATGATAAACCAGAGTATGTATTTGTTGATGGAGAACCGGAAGCTTGTGATTGGGTGAAAGGTACGGCTAAATCCTATATGTTTACAACTCAGATTAAAGGTGTGAGGGCTGGTAAATACATGTGGGCTGTTGGTATTGTTGACACAACTAAACAGAATGAAATTGGAATTCGTCTTGCTGTGAAAAATAATGTAACATCTGCTGGCTGGTTGAAGTTATTTGAGGTTTCCGTACGATAAGTTTAAAATCAATTGAAAAATAAAAATGATAACTAACCGACGAAAACGTAATGAAAAGAAAAGTATTAATTTTCGGTTTATGCCTGTTGGAAGTAACATGTGCCCTTTCGGCAAAAGATAAAAAAAGTATTCCTTTGTATAAGGATGCCAAAGTACCGATTGAAAAACGGGTTGATGATTTGTTGTCACGCATGACTTTGGAAGAGAAAATTCTGCAACTGAATCAATATACCATGGGGCGGAATAACAATGTGAATAATATAGGAGAAGAGGTTAAAAAAGTTCCGGCGGAAATTGGTTCGTTGATTTATTACGATACCAATCCTACTTTGCGTAATAATGTGCAAAAGAAGGCTATGGAAGAATCTCGTTTGGGCATTCCTATTATTTTTGGTTACGATGCCATTCACGGATTTCGTACTGTGTATCCTATTTCTCTGGGACAGGCTTGCTCTTGGAATCCTGAACTGGTAGAAAAAGCGTGTGCAGTTACTGCGCAAGAAGCCCGTATGTCGGGGGTGGACTGGACATTTTCACCGATGATTGACGTAGCGCGCGATCCCCGCTGGGGACGTGTTGCCGAAGGATACGGTGAAGACCCGTATACGAATGGGGTATTTGCTGCTGCATCGGTGCGTGGTTATCAAGGAGATGATATGTCTGCCGAAGACCGCATAGCGGCTTGTTTGAAACATTATATCGGTTATGGCGCTTCCGAAGCCGGACGTGATTATGTTTATACCGAGATTTCTAGACAAACTCTTTGGGATACTTATCTGCTCCCTTATGAAATGGGCGTGAAAGCGGGTGCAGCGACTCTGATGAGTTCTTTTAATGATATCAGTGGTATCCCTGGATCTGCCAATCACTATACGATGACGGAAATTCTGAAAGAACGTTGGGGACACGATGGCTTCATCGTTTCCGATTGGGGAGCAATCGAGCAACTGAAAAATCAGGGACTGGCAGCTAATAAAAAAGAGGCAGCAGTGTATGCCTTCAATGCAGGTCTTGAGATGGATATGATGTCTCATGCTTACGACCGCTATATGAAAGAGTTAGTTGAAGAAGGAAAAATAACGATGGCTCAAGTGGATGAATCAGTCCGCCGTGTTTTGCGAGTGAAATTCCGTTTAGGTTTGTTTGAACGTCCCTATACTCCGGTTACAAGTGAGAAAGAACGTTTTTTCCGTCCGCAAAGCATGGATATTGCCGCCCAGCTTGCGGCTGAATCCATGGTATTATTGAAAAATGAGAATCAGATATTACCACTGACAGATAAAAAGAAGATTGCCGTAGTAGGCCCCATGGCAAAAAATGGCTGGGACCTATTAGGTTCTTGGTGTGGACATGGGAAAGATACGGATGTAGTAATGCTCTATAACGGACTGGCAACCGAGTTTGTGGGAAAAGCTGAACTGCGTTATGCGTTAGGTTGTAGAACACAAGGGGATAATCGAAAAGGTTTTGAAGAAGCATTAGAAGCAGCCCGTTGGTCTGATGTCGTTGTTCTTTGTCTGGGCGAAATGATGACTTGGAGTGGTGAGAATGCTTCTCGTTCCTCTATTGCATTGCCTCAAATTCAGGAAGAACTGGCAAAAGAGCTGAAGAAAGTCGGCAAACCCATCGTGTTGGTATTGGTGAACGGACGCCCGTTGGAATTGAACCGGTTGGAACCGATTTCGGATGCTATATTGGAAATTTGGCAGCCGGGTGTGAATGGTGCGCTTCCAATGGCTGGAATATTGTCTGGACGTATCAACCCTTCCGGTAAACTGGCTATGACTTTCCCTTATTCAAATGGGCAGATTCCTATCTATTATAATCGTCGTAAAAGCGGACGTGGTCATCAAGGATTCTATAAAGATATAACAAGTGATCCTTTGTATCCTTTCGGGCACGGTCTGAGCTATACTGAATTCAAATATGGCGTTGTTACTCTTTCCGCTTCTAAAGTAAAGCGCGGCGAGAAATTGTCGGCCGAGGTAACTGTTACTAATACGGGGAAACGTGATGGTTTGGAAACGGTACATTGGTTCATCTCCGATCCATATTGCTCAATTACACGTCCTGTAAAAGAGTTGAAGTATTTTGAAAAACAATCTATTAAAGCCGGAGAAACGAAAATCTTTCGTTTCGACATAGATTTGGAACGTGATTTGGGCTTTGTAGACGGAAATGGAAAACGTTTTCTGGAAGCTGGAGAGTACTATATTCAGGTAAAAGACCAGAAAGTGAAGATAGAATTAACGGATTAATTTGAATCTTTTACAGGCTCGGTTGTCAACCGGTTAAGAAAAATACGGTTGATTTGAATTGCCTAGTGATCAATAAATGAATATATAATGAAGAAAATACTTTTACTAGGAGTGTTTCTGTTATGTGTAACTTTTATACAAGCAACAGAAGTTCCTTTTCAAAAAGCAGAAATTAAGTCTATCATGCGAAAGGTGGCGGATTGGCAGATTGCCAATCCACACCCCGCTCCTGAACATGACGACTTGAACTGGCCGCAAGGCGCTCTTTATGTCGGCATGGTGGATTGGGCGGAATTAGCTGAAAAAGAAGACAATGATGATACATATTATAAGTGGCTGACTCGTATCGGGCAGCGGAATTGTTGGCAGCCGGACAAACGGTTTTATCATGCTGATGACATCGCTGTTTCACAGTCCTTTTTGGATTTATACCGCAAGTACAAAGATGAAGCAATGATTATCCCTACGCTCGCCCGTACGGAATGGATTGTCAATCATCCCTCTGAAGGCAGTTTCAAGCTGGTGGAGGGAGACTTAAAGACCTTGGAACGTTGGACTTGGTGTGACGCTCTCTTTATGGCTCCTCCTGTATATGCCAAATTGTATATGCTGACCGGAGAGAAAAAGTATATCAAATTTATGAATCGTGAGTATAAAGCGACTTATGATTACTTGTTCGATAAAGAAGAAAATTTGTTCTACCGTGACTGGCGTTATTTTGATAAGCGCGAAGCCAATGGCAAGAAAGTCTTTTGGGGACGTGGCAACGGTTGGGTGCTTGGTGGTCTGGTTGAAATATTAAAGGAACTGCCCAAGAAAGATAAGAACCGCAAATTCTATACGGAATTGTTTGTAAAACTGGCTACCCGTGTTGCCGGATTGCAGCATCCGGACGGTTTCTGGCATGCCAGTCTCTTGGATCCTGCCTCTTATCCATCACCGGAAACAAGTTGTACTACTTTCATTGTCTATTCCATTGCTTATGGAATAAACGAAGGTTTATTGAATAAGGGAACCTATCTTCCAGTGTTGGTAAAAGGCTGGAAGGCATTAGTCTCGGCTGTGGAACCGAATGGGAAATTGGGTTATGTGCAGCAAATCGGTGCTGACCCGAAGAAAGTGACTCGTGACATGACGGAGGTTTATGGAGTTGGTGCTTTTTTGATGGCGGGCAATGAAATTTACAAAATGGTGAGATAATCTGTTCCCTTATATATATATAGAGAGAGGGAGCCCAAAAATAGAATATCTGCTTTATACAGTTCCGATTGTAACTGTTGAGTATAGAAGGGCTATATCAAGCTTCGTTTCAAAGCAATGATATGGCTTCTTCTATTATTGATAAAGAACGTTAATATTATATAGCTCTACCTATATGATATACAAGAATTCTGCGCCTATAAATATATAAAATAGTAATCTAATTAAATGGAAGACTTGGAAAGAGAACTTTTGTTGATTTCCAAAGGGGATGAGCTAGCTTTTAATAGTTTCATGAACCGATATTCAAAGAAGTTATACTACCACGCCTTTGGTATCCTTAGTAATAAGGAAATGGCTGAAGAAGTGGTAGGCGATGTTTTCTTTGAAGTGTGGAAACTACGTAAGACGCTTTTAGAAATAGCCAGTATATTGAGTTGGCTGAATACGATTGTATATCGTAAGTCAATCTCTTATTTGCGCAAGGAGGCAAAGGGTAATCAAGAGATATCTTTTGAGGAGCTTCAAGATTTCTCTTTTCCTGATATGCAAACTCCAATGGATGATATGCTTTCGCGCGAAGAACTCCAATGCTTGAATGAAGCGATCAATAGTTTGCCGCCCAAGTGCAAGCATGTATTCTTTTTGGCTAAACTGGAACAAATGCCTTATGCGGAAATTGCGCGTATGTTGCAAATCTCGCTACCTACGGTGAATTATCATATAGGATATGCTATGAATGCTTTGAGAAAGAGACTTGTGGACGGGTGATTTAGAAAAAGAAAGCACTAAAAGAAAAAAATAGAATTTCAACCTATAGATAAATCTAACATTTGCGTCTTTATAAATAGAAGGGAACTTCTCATGAGAAGATTATAAAAAGGAAAGAGATATTGAAAGGATAAAAAGATTTGAAGATGGATAAAGATATTAATGATTATACATATGGGGATTTACAGGGTGACATCAAGTTGAAGTCATTTATAGAACACAGTACCCCGGCCGAGATAGATATCTCCGGTATTAAGAAAAAAGCTTTTTTGAAAATGCATCAACATGAACGTAAATCTAGGCAGCGACGCGTTTTGATGTATATTGGCTCAGTAGCTGCTACGCTGCTTTTTTTAATAGGTATAAAATATATAATTACAGAGGATGCGATGGGCGGTTTGTCCCGCATGGAAGTTACAGAATTGATGGCTGATTCATATGACGAAGAGGTGGAAGTGCCTGTTGGAGAAAAGATGACACTGATGTTGGTCGATGGTACAAAAATCGTAGCCAACTCGCGGACAATTGTACGCTACCCCAAACGTTTTGATGGCGATTGCCGTGAAGTATATGTGAAAGGTGAGGCTTACTTCGATGTGGCACATGATGCAGAGCATCCGTTTTTGGTTCATTCGGATAATTTCAGAGTGAAAGTACTTGGAACAAGATTTAATGTGAACAACTACGATACTTCGGATTCGCAAGTAGTATTAGTTCAAGGCTCGGTAGAACTAAAAACGACAAACAATGATCGGGTTCGTATGAAACCGAATGAAATGGTGAATTTGCAGGAGGGTGGTTTCGCTGAAAAGCGGTTAGTAAATACCGACGAATATACTTGTTGGATGCAGGGTATGATTAGCCTGACCGGTGAAAGTGTAGAGTCTGTCACCCAACGACTCAGTCATTATTATGGAGTGACGATTCTGCCTGATGATAAGATATCGGTTAATAAACTTTATGGCAAGCTGATACTTGGTAATCGTGTGAAAGAAGTTTTGCAAACCATTGAAACCATGACGCAAACCCGTATGAAAGTTCATGGTGATACGATCTACTTAGTGAAGAAGTAACTGCTTTTGTAGTTAGTTGCTACTGAATGAAATAATTACATAAGAACTTATTATCAAAATTTATAATGCCTTTATAGCAAGGAGAGGAGGTTTATACGCTTTTTCGTAAGGAGAAGCTATGCTTTTTAATACCATTGAAGAATATGAAAAAATACACTTTGTTACGTACATTTATGCTTTTTATAGCAGCTCTGATACTCTGTGGATGGTTTTCGATACATACACAAGCAGCTATAACTAAAGGAGTGAAGGCGCCTGAACAAACAGTATGTTTTGAGCCTGATACTACTTCTGTACTCAAAAATCCCCTTACGGGTTGGGTAATGTACTTGGGACGTGCATGGGATGAAAACTTTTGGCAGACCCAACGCTATGATGCTATGCCCGTAAATGGTGGGGATTCCACTGTTCGTGTGAGCGATTACGCCGGTACATGTTATATTCGCATCAATTGGAATATGCTTGAAAGTAAAGAGGGAAAGTATGTATGGAACGATCCGGACTCACGTATCTATAAATTGCTTGCTTCGGTGCGTGAACGTGGAATGCGTTTGGCTTTCCGTATTAATGTAGACAGCCGCGACCAGGGACAGAATACACCTCTCTATGTAAAGGAAGCCGGTGCGAAGGGTTTTCAGGATCCTAATAATTCCCAAATATGGTCGCCTTATCCCGACGATGCCGTATTCCAACAGAAATACGAAAAATTCCTTCAAGCCTTTGCCGTTGCTTTTGACGACCCTGATAAAGTGGATTTTATTGATGCCTATGGTCTTGGTAAATGGGGGGAAGCACACGGTGTGAAATATAATGATTATTCAAAAAAAGAAGAAGTATTCGAATGGATTACCGATGTTTATACAAAAGCTTTCAAACGTGTACCGTTAGTGATAAACTACCATCGCTTGGTGGGGGATACTATTAGTTGGGCAAAACCACACCCTGATAGCAAACGGTTACTCGAAAGGGCTATAGCCAAAGGATATATCATCCGTCACGATGCTTTCGGCATGACCGGTTATTATGAACAATGGGAGAAAGATTTTGCCCGTGCTTACCGCTATCGTCTACCCATTATTATGGAGGGTGGATGGATTACCGGAGCACACCATCGTTACTGGATTGATCCCAGCGGCAAGTATCGCGAAGGGCATTCGGAAGATGTGCGTTTGGGTGAGTATGAAGAAAGCCGTAATGCTCATGTCAATATGATGGATCTTCGTACAGGAGATGAAGTAGCTTCATGGTTTAATACTTCTTTCGATTTGGTAAATCGTTTCGTACGTGAGGGAGGATATCGTCTCTATCCTACTAAGGTGAGTTTCGTGAATAAGGCTCGTCAAGGTGAACTGGTGAGTATGCAGCACAATTGGCGTAATTTGGGTTGGGGATACTGTCCTACCAACATTCCTCAGTGGAAAGGAAAATATAAAGTCTGTATCGCTTTGATGGATACCGGTCATAGCATTGTGAAAAAGCAGATTGCAGAGGAGGCTGATCTCTCTGCCTGGGTGCAGGGCTGTGATGGTCATTACACCACAAATATCAGTCTGGAGGGTCTTCAAAAAGGAAGTTATACGTGGCTCATTGGACTGGTTGATACTACCAAGGCATACCAACCGGGTTTGAAGATGGCAGTTGACAAGAATCTTCTTTTCGATGGATGGTGTAAAGTCGGTACGCTCGAAATCGGAAAGTGACTGGTGTACGGTGCATTCATCGCAAATCATTATACAATAAATACTAATTATTAATCTTAATATTATGAATCGGAAAACAATCGTAACTAAGGTGGCAAGCTTTGCAAAGGCTTTCTGTTTGGCAGGACTGCTATCTGTCCCCGTCTATTCTAGTGCGTCGACTGTTTCATTCGAGAAGCTAAATGGAATATATATTCTTAAAGCTGAAAATTCGACAGTGAAACAAGTGTTCGACTATATCGAGAAGCATAGCAAATATGTTTTTGTTTATGACCAATCGGTCAAAGAGCGTCTTGAATATAAGGTAAATATTGAATTGCAAGGAAAGTCAATTGACACCATCTTGGCGGAGGTGTGTCGGCTGGCTAATTTGAAGTATTACATTCAGAACCGTCAGGTAACTATCACTGTTAATTCTTCCCCAAAGCCTACTACTAAGGTAAAAAAAACAAAGCATATTTCAGGGCAGGTAGTTGATGTTACTGAACTTCCGATGATTGGTGCTACGGTTCGTGTGAAGGGTAGTGATGTGGCCACCATCACCGATCTTGATGGCAAATTTCAGATAGATGTTCATGAAGGTAGCGAACTGCTCATCAGTTATGTCGGTTATATGGATAAAATAGTACGGATAGATAGCAAGAATATGTATGCTGTCGTTATGGAAGAAGCTAGTAAGACACTTAATGAAGTGGTGGTTATCGGTTACGGTGCTGTGAAAAAGAAAGACCTCACTGGAGCGGTGGCGGCTGTGAAAGGGGAAGAGTTAGTAAACAAACGTACAGCCATGCTTTCCAATGCCTTGCAGGGATCACTTTCGGGAGTGATGGTGACACGTAATAGTTCGGCTCCCGGTTCGGGTGCCGCCTCTATCCGTGTGCGTGGTATTACTACGATGGGTGAATCGAGTCCGTTGGTGATAGTAGACGGTGTGCAAAGTTCGCTCGACTATGTGAATTCTAATGATGTAGAGAGTATTTCGGTATTGAAAGATGCTGCGGCTGCTAGTATTTATGGTTCAAAAGCTGCTGCTGGCGTTATCCTTGTTACCACTAAGCGCGGTAACGATAGTGGTAAAATCAATCTGAAGTACAATGCTGAATTTGGTTGGGAAATTCCTACCAAACAACCCGGTATGGTAGGAGTTACCCGCTACCTGGAAATGAGTAACGAATTGAAGTACAACGATAACCCTACCGGTGGCTTTTTTCAGGAATATACGGCCGATCAGACAAAGAATTGGGTAAAGTATAATGCTGTCGATCCTAACCATTATCCTATTACTGACTGGACTGATTTGATTTTGAAGTCGAGTGCTCCCCGCATGACTCACACTCTTTCCGTATCGGGTGGTAACAAAACGGTAAAGTCGGTAGCTACTCTTTCGTATGATGAGGTGGACGGGCTTTACGATGGTCGTGGATTCCAGCGTTATATGTTTCGTTCGAACAACGACTTTAATATCAACGATAAACTCAGTGCTCAAATAGACGTAAATATCCGTCATGCTAAGAGTAGTACTAAAAATTATGATCCTTTCGATACCATGCGTAAGATGCCTGCCATCTATCCCGCTACGTGGGACGATGGTCGTCTGGCTTCGGGTAAGAGTGGTTCAAATCCCTACGGACTGCTTGTGGCTGGTGGTAATTCAGTTGCTCACAGTACTCAGGTGGCTGGTAAAGGTTCGCTCACTTTCAAACCTGTCAAAGGGTTAAGTATCTCGGGTATCGTATCTCCTTTTATTAATTATCAAAAGAAAAAAGCATTTAAAAATTCGTGTGGATATACTTTAGCGGATGATCCCGAAACATTTGGCGGTTATTTTGACTCCGGTAGCACTTGGACTACCAATTCGCTTACGGAAACCCGTAAGGATGATTATCATGTCACTAGTCAGGTTATTGCTAATTACATGGGAACGTTCGGCAGTCATGATCTCACTGTGATGGCGGGTTTTGAGAACTACTATATGAAAGATGAAGAACTGACTGCAGCACGTGATAAATACGAACTTACCGGTTATCCTTATCTCAATATTGGTTCAGAAGACTTTCAGACTAATAGCGGTAAAGGTTCTGAATATACTTCAAATTCTGTTTTCGGTCGTGTTATCTATTCGTATGCTGATCGTTACTTGTTTCAGGCTAATATACGTCACGATGGTAGTTCGCGTTTTGCTAAAGGTTATCGTTGGGGTACCTTTCCTTCATTCTCAGCAGGTTGGGTAATGAGTGAAGAGAAGTTTATGAAAAGTCTTAATTGGGATTGGCTTTCATTCTTGAAGTTGCGCGGCTCATGGGGTATACTGGGTAATGAACGTATTGGTGACGATTACTTTCCTTATATAGCTCTGATGAGTTTTGGCAATTCGTTATTTTATATGGCTGACGGAAGTGTTGTTTCTGATAAAACAGCTCGTCCCGCTATATTGGCTGTAGAAGATATTACTTGGGAAACCACTACTAGCACAGACTTTGGTTTGGATGCAAATTTCTTCAATAATCGTTTGCAGTTCCACTTTGACTATTATTGGAAACAAACTAAGGATATGTTACTGAAAATTGAGATCCCCTACTTCATGGGATACAATAACCCTAATACAAATGCGGGTAAAATGTCTACTCATGGTTATGATATTGAACTGGCATGGAATGATCGGATAGGCGACCTCCAATATGGAGTGAATGTAAATTTCTCGGATTTCCTTTCAAAGATTGATTATATGAATGATGGTGAGCAAATCAGCAATGGTAAAATTAAGCGCGCCGGCGTTCTTTTCAATGAATATTATGGTTATGTATGTGATGGCATTTATCAGACCCAGGAGGAAGTGAATAACTCAGCCCGTACGAGTACAACCGTTACGGTAGGTGATTTGAAGTATCGAGACATCAGTGGTCCGGATGGCGTACCTGATGGTATAATCAGTCCTGAGTATGACCGTGTACCTTTAGGTAATTCGTTGCCCCGTTTCCAATATGGTGGCACATTCAATGCTTCTTACAAAGGTATTGACTTCAGTATTGCTTTTCAAGGCATCGGCAAGCAAAATTCATATCTTTCTACTGCCATGGTGCAGCCACTACGTGATAATTATGGGAGCGTTCCGTCTATTATCGAAGGTAAATATTGGAGTCCTTTTAATACAGCAGAAGAGAATTTGTCAGCTAGGTATCCCCGTCTTTCGAATGTATCGAAAAGTAATAACTATGCTACGTCTAGCTTTTGGATGTTTAACGGCTCATATTTCCGTTTGAAGAATCTCACATTGGGTTATACTCTTCCTGAAACATGGACACAAAAAGCGGGTATAGACCGTGTCCGCTTTTATATAAGTGGTAGTGATCTTTTCTGTTTGAGTAATTTCCCTGATGGGTGGGACCCTGAAATGGGTGCCTCATCTTATCCGATTACAACTTCTTTAGTAATGGGTTTGCAAGTTAACTTTTAAATAAATTTAGGAGTAGAATATGAAAACAAGAATATTATTATTAGTTGGAATGTGTTTGGGGCTCGCAGCCTGTGAGAGCATGGATCTGGTTCCTAAATCGCAAGGTAATACCGAGTCATGGTATACAACCGAAACAGAATTGCGCTTGGCATCTAATGAATTTTACATTTTGGGTTATTGGCAAGAACCTCTTAATTCGTCCGAACAATGGTCAGATAACACTACCTATCGTCAAACGAACCGTAATCCGGGAAGTGGTGGAACTATACTTGATGGAACTATGAATGGCCAGCAGTATGAAGTATATGCTTTGTGGCAACAATCATTTAAATTGATTGCTCGTGCCAACACAATGCTTGAAAATATTCATAAGGCGAAGGATAATGTAACACAGGAAGTTTACGACCGCTATGCTGGTGAAGCGTATTTTTGCCGTGCTTGTAAATACGCGGATTTGATTTTTTTCTATGGTGATGTGCCTTATCAGGAAGAGACTATCACTATTTCTGAAGCTTTGCAGCGTGGTCGTAGACCTAAAGCGGAAGTAATTCCTTTGGTATATGCTGATTTCGATAAAGCTGTTGCTAGACTGCCCGAAAGCTATGGACAGGACGAAAATATTCATGCCACTAAAGGTGCGGCACTAGCTATGAAAGCACGTTTTGCCCTTTATATGGGGGATTATGAAATAGCTGCTAAAGCTGCTAAAGACTGTATGGATCTTGAGCTTTATTCATTGGAGCCCGACTATGCCAAACTTTTCAGGCAGAGTACCAAATTAAATGATGAAAAGGTATTTGTAATACCACGCTCTATTGAAAACAGTGTGATACTTGACTCTTGGATTGTGAAAAACGCTCTTCCTCGTAATGCTGGGGGATATGGATCGTATAATCCTTCATGGGATCTTTTCGCTGCATACCTCTGTACTGACGGACTTCCTATTGACGAATCTCCATTGTTTGATCCGCACAACCCATTTAAGAATCGAGACCCACGTTGTATAATGACTATTGTTGAGTTCAACACTGAACATTGTGGTTTTGAATATGACCCTAGTCCTGCAGCTAAAACCGTGATGAATTATACTACAGGTAAGAAACAAAGCAATCAAGATACTCGTATCGTGAATCAATATAGCTCATATACGGGTTTGCTGTGGAAGAAAGGCATTGATGCTAGTTGGACAGTAGACCAAAAGGTAGAGCAAGACTACATTATAATGCGTTATGCTGATGTACTGTTGATTTATGCTGAGGCTATGATAGAACTGAACCGGATTGATGACAGTGTGTTGAAAGCTATTAATATGGTACGTGCTCGTGCTTATGGAGTGAATGTAACAGCGACTGATAGCTATCCAGCCGTGACTACTACCGACCAGACTGAACTACGACGCGCTTTGCGTATAGAACGTCGCATGGAGTTTGCTATGGAAAATCAACGTTTGCAGGATTTGATGCGTTGGAAGTTGGCAGAAAAAGCACTGAACGGTTACAACTATATTATGCTTATCGATCCGACGGAGTTATTGAATAATATTGTGAATAAGAATCTTTGGTTTTGGGGAAAGACTCCGCAAATTGACGAAGATGGTCTGGCTGACTTTTCGGCTCTCTTCAATGCCGGTTATTGTTCGCAGGGTGCTAAACGTATCTTCCCCGAACGTGAATATTTGTGGCCACTACCTACACATGATGTGGAGTTGTGTCCCAACTTGTTACCTAATAATCCGGGTTATTAATCCTATAAATTATTACGAATATGAAAACAATGCATTTATATAGAAATCTTGGCGTGGTGGCTGTGGGAATGATGAGCATGCTTGCTACCTCGTGTGAAGAGGATATAGACAATACTGTCTCACGCAATCAGTCGGAGATTGAACTGGCTCCTTCGGGTGAATTTATTAAGCTCGATGAGAGCAAACCCAACGAAACAGCTGTCACTCTGAAGTGGAGTACCGCTCACGATTTTGGTGAGGATTATATCACGACTTACAAATACGAGATGCAGCTCATCGGTAGTGAGGCTACGAATATCAAGGAGTTTGACGACGATGGAGAATTCTTTCGCTCGTACACCAACGAGGAGATGCAGAAAATACTGGTCGACCATTTCGGACTTACCACCAGTACCATTGGCGAAGTACTGTTTACTGTAACAGCCAACTTTGAGGGTCCCCGTCTGATAGTGCCTGATATTGCTACGACTACGTTAAAGATAAAAACGTATGGTCCAAAGCAGTACAAAGCCGATAATCTCTATGTGGGAGGTTCCGCTGTAGGCGAAGATAATATCAAGTTGACGTTGAAAGACGAGATAAACAAGATTTATAGTTACGAAGGCGCTTTGGTAGCCGGTAAGATAAACTTCCCTGTTGATTATGCCGATGAGTTGAATGCCATTGGCCCGGAAACTGCCGATGCTCCTATAACTAAAGGTGAAATGACAGGTGTTATATCCGACCGCGCCGAAGCCAATTCGTGGGTGATTCCGTCAGCGGCTACTTATCGTATCACTGTGAATATGAGCAAGCAGACTGTGAAGATAGTAGAAGCCGGTGCGGTAGTTGAGGCTGAGCAAATGTTCCTGGCGGGTACTGCTGTAGGTGAAGAACAAATTGAGATAGCCCAAACTCTCGAAAATGATCAACTTTATGCTTGGCGCGGTGAATTGAAAGCCGGTAGCCTTTACATACCGCTTACTTTCGAGGGCGAACAATCGATGGCTATTGTGCCGGAAGTAGCAGATAACCATGACATCGAAGATGGTCAGTTGGCAACGTTCGGGCAAGCACTTATCAGCAAAGTAGACAGGCAGTATTGGACTATTCCGGCTGACGGGACTTATCGTATTGTATTGAATAAGGAGGAAAAGACCATTGCTATCTATTCGGCTGCAACTGACTTGAAACCGCTTACCGTATCGTTTAATAATACAATACTGGGGATAAACCCATGGAGGCAAGAGGTGAATGTATTGCATATGTATGGTGGTTTTAATAGTTTTGCTAAAGACCCTGGTACTGACGAAGAAATTGAAGAAATTAAAGATATCATAAAAAATCCTCAGTGGTACTGTCAAGTGAAGTATAACCTAATCCAGAGTCTTGCCAATCCGAAAGTCTTTGTTTATAAAGGTGATGTATTGCCTCGTGATGAATATACAGATGATTATGAGAAGACATATAGAGGTTGGGTGAACTTCAGCACTTTACGATATGCTAATAACGGATGGTTTGTTGGATCTACAGCTGACGCTAAACGTAAGGATCACAATGGATATACTAAAGTAATAGCAGGCAAGGTAGAAAAGGCTGTAACAGGTCAAGCTGATAACCGCTACGCTTACTTCCTCATCCCTGAAGGCTGTAATTATGTAGTAGTGGATATAGAGAATAACACTGTACTCTTTGATATTAAATAAATCTAAAATGAAAGAATAAGGGGTGAAGCTTCAATCACTTCACTTTTTATTCTACCTTTTAAACAATAACAATTAACGACATATATTCTATGAACAAAATAATAAAAAACAGCATCAAGACCTTGTCGATGTGCCTGTTGGCTGCTACAGCTTTTATAGGCACTGCTTGTTCAGACGATGATGACCTTACAACCGACTACAGTTGGAACATCGAAGGCAACACTACCGTTAGCATTAAGCCTGAGCGCTACAAACTGCTGCGTAATCCCATGAGTGGATGGGTGATCTACGCTGGTATCGGAAGTGGCATGATGATGAATTTCTGGGATCTCTACGACAATTTCGAGTCGTCCGAAGGCACCGTGAAAGTATCCAACTATGGCAATACTCTCTATATACGTGGTCTTTGGAGTCATTTTAATCCTGAAAGGGGGAAATATGTGTGGGATGAGACTTTGCAGACTGAACCGGCGAAACGTTTCCGTATGTTGGTAGAAGGAGCTAAAGAACGCAACTTGAAACTCGCTTTCACCTTTGTGTGTGACAGTCGCGACAAGCATGAAAATGCCTGTCCCGAGTATGTGAGAGAAGCCGGTGCCGAAGGATTCACCACTACTACCGGTAGTGTAGACGTATGGACGCCTTATCCTGACGACCCCATCTTTCAGAAAGAGTATGAAGCCTTCCTCACTGCTTTCGCTGCCAAATACAATGACCCTGATATCACTCAGTTTGTAAGCGGCTTTGGCTTGGGCAAATGGGGGGAAACTCACACACTGAAATACTCTACAGGTGATGAGAGCCCTAGACAAGCTGTATTCGAATGGATTACCGATGTAATGTCTCGTCTTTTCACCAAAGTGCCTATCATGATAAACTATCACCGATGCCTGCTTTCTACCAAAGGATCTGGTGATGTTGATACCGGTATATCTGCCGATTTGGTGAAACGTGCTGTAGCCAAAGGTTTCTGCCTGCGTCACGATGCTTTTGGTATGAAGCAATATTATAAGGATTGGGAGCGTGGCATCGCTGCCGCTTATCGTGGCATTGTACCTATCACTATGGAAGGTGGTTGGGTGGAATCATCCCACGGTGGTTCTATTGCCGGCGACGGTTATAAGAATTTTGCCGAAGTGCGTCAGGGAGAATATGATGAGGCTAAGGGAAGTTATGTCAATATGATGGACTTTCGTTTTGCTACCAACGTGAATACTGGTGAAACACACTCTTGGTTTAACACTGCTTTCCACTTGGTAAAGGAGTTTATAGCCGAAGGTGGTTACCGTCTCTATCCCGACCGTTTATCTATTCCTACTACAGCCCGTAGTGGTAGCAACGTGTCACTTACTCACCGTTGGTCGAATCTGGGTTGGGGGTATTGCCCTACCAATCTGCCGCAGTACGGTGACAAATACAAATTGGCCATCGCTTTGCTTGATAAAAATACAGAAAAGCCTGCCCGCATCTATATAGAAGAGAAAGCGGACATTGCTACCTGGATGAGCGGAAAGCCCAAAACTTATACTAGTAACATCAAACTCACCGATGTAGCCGCAGGTACTTACACTTGGGCAGTGGGATTGGTAGATACGACCAAAGAGAACGCTATCGGTATCTTACTCTCGGCCCGCGATGAGTATCAAACCGCCGAAGGTTGGGTAAAAGTAGGAGATATAACTATTCAATAATCATAAAAACGCTGTGCTGTGATGAAAAAAATCTTACTGACATGCATAGCCGTAGCCTGTAGCCTTGTGGCTGTAGCCGAAGAACTGCTCATCGAAGCAGAAAGCTTCAGCCAGCGAGGCGGCTGGGTGCTCGACCAGCAGTTTATGGATCAAATGGGTTCGCCCTATCTCATGGCACATGGCATGGGCATCCCTGTGGCGGATGCTACGGCAGAAATCAACATTCCCGAGGCGGGCACTTACTACGTATATGCCCGTACTTATAACTGGACTTCACCTTGGACCGATGCTGAGGGCCCCGGAAAGTTCCGCCTGGCTTTAGGCGGCAAATTGCTGAAAGCTACATTAGGACATACCGGTAATTCCTGGCAATGGCAATTTGCCGGAAAGACAGTATTGAAAGCAGGGACTACTATCCTTGCCCTGAAAGATCTCACCGGTTTCGACGGTCGTTGCGATGCCATTTACCTTACGACCGATGCGAACACGCAGCCCGCTACCTGGGATGCGGCAGAGACAGCCGCACTTCGTGCCCGCTTGCGACAACAACAGACGGTGCCCGCTCATCAATACGACTTTGTGGTAGTAGGAGGGGGAATAGCCGGAATGTGTGCTGCAGCATCTGCTGCCCGATTAGGTTGTAAGGTAGCACTAGTGAACGACCGTCCTGTATTGGGCGGCAATAACTCGTCAGAGATTCGTGTACATCTCGGCGGTATCATCGAAATGGGACCTAATCAGGGATTGGGTCGTATGATACGTGAGTTTGGCCATGAGCGTTCCGGCAATGCCCAACCGGGCGACTACTATGAAGACCAGAAGAAGGAAGACTTTATAGAGGCCGAAAAGAACATTACCCTTTATGCCTCTCAGCGTGCGGTAGCCGTGAAGATGCAAGCAGACCGCATTGCGTCAGTCACTATCCAACACATTGAGACGGGCGAACAAACCGAACTTACCGCTCCTCTCTTTAGCGACTGCACAGGTGATGCTACCATAGGCTATTTAGCCGGTGCCGATTGGGCTATGGGGCGTGAAGGTCGCGATGAATATGGCGAGAGCCTTGCTCCCGAGCAACCCGACTCATTGGTGATGGGGGCTTCTATACAATGGTATAGTAAGGATATGAAGAAGAAAACCTCATTCCCTCATTTTGAATATGGCGTGCGCTTTGACGCTGAAAACTGTGAGCCTGTAACTATGGGCGAGTGGAAATGGGAAACGGGTATGAACCGCAATCAAGTCAGCGAAGCTGAACGTGTACGCGACTATGGACTTTTGGTGATATATTCCAACTGGAGCTATCTGAAGAATCACTATAAAGACCATAAGAAGTATGCCAACCGTTCCCTCGACTGGGTGGCGTATGTTTCAGGCAAACGCGAATCACGCCGTCTCTTGGGCGACTACGTACTGTCACAGGACGATATAGACAAGAATGTGGCGCATGAGGATGCTTCGTTTACCACGACCTGGAGCATCGATCTTCACTTCCCTGACAGTGTGAACAGTGTCCGCTTTCCCGGCAATGAATTCAAGTCGGCTACGGTGCATCGTTGGATCCATCCTTATGCCGTTCCCTATCGCTGCCTCTATTCGCGCAATGTGGACAATCTCTTTATGGCAGGTCGTAATATGAGTTGCACCCATGTAGCTTTGGGTACGGTACGTGTGATGCGTACTACCGGCATGATGGGTGAAGTAGTAGGTATGGCAGCCGGACTCTGCCACAAGCATAGTGTAGAGCCGCGCGACATCTATCATCATCACCTGCCGGAACTGAAGCAACTTATGCAAGCGGGTCTGGGCAAACGCGATGTGCCCGATAACCAACGCTTCAACGAACCCAACAAATTGTTGGAAGTTCCGGGAGCTTACATCAAACCGTAGACAAACTATGAGCAAAAAAAATATTATCACGATATTTCTATCGGCAATATGTACCTTGCCGCTTTGGGGGGGACAACAGTATTACGCTTTTCTGAAAGGTGACACGCTACGTATGGGCAATAACTATATGGAACGCGTCATGCTGTGGAATAACGGTGCGCCTGTTACCATCAGCCTTACTGACAAGCAACACGGAAAAACCATTCCGGCACAGGGCAAACAACCCGATTTCTCGATTGTGAAAGGTATCCCTACGGATGCCACGCTTACCGTGAACGAGATACCGACGAACGGCATCCACGCCAGTTATCTGCAGGCTACCGTGGCTTGCACTATCGGTTCGCTGAATATAGAGCGTCGCTATCGCATTTATGCAGACTGTCCCGCCATTGCTTGCGATACCTATCTGAAAGGGCAAGTGGAACTTTATCAGAATAAGGAGGATAACCGCTCTAACGCTGACCGCAAAAATATAGAGCACACGGCCGATATGGCTACGGGGGTGAAAACTCCCACGCTCGACAGGCTGCAACTATCCGGCAATCATTGGAGTGCCCGCACAATAGAGTTTTTCGACTACACCGATTGGAACGACAATCTGGTGACCGGGCGTACCTGGCTTCCTTACCGTCGCAATACGTATCGTGGTAATTTGCTTTTTGCTCATGACGTAGTTACGCGTCAAGGCTTCTTTTTTTTGAAAGAGGCTCCTAGCAGCAGTACCCAATTACATTATCCGGGTTCTGACTTCGTGGCGGACTTTAGCGATTTTATGGTAGTGGGGCTGGGCGTTGCGTCTCATGATGTAAAGCCGGATAGCTGGACCCGCGTTTATGGATGCGTTACCGGCATCTATACCGGCGGCGAGCAAGAAGCGCTTACTGCCTTGCGCCTCTATCAGAAACAACTGCGTCATCATACCGCCGCACAGGATGAGATGATTATGCTCAATACCTGGGGCGACCGTAGCCAGGATGCCAAAATAGATGAGGCTTTCTGTCTGGCAGAACTAGACCGTGCCGCACGCATGGGCATCACCCTCTTTCAACTGGATGATGGCTGGCAGAGCGGAAAAAGCCCTAACTCAAAGACCGCCGGAGGTAGTTTTAAGGATATTTGGAAGAATACCGGTTACTGGACGCCCAACCCCACGAAATTCCCTCATGGTCTGAAACCTATTGTAGAGAAAGGCAAGAAATTGGGTATTCGCATCGGATTATGGTTCAACCCCAGCATACAGAATGATTTTGCCGATTGGCAAAAAGATGCGCAAGCCATTATCGGACTTTATAAGAAGTACGGCATCTGCTGTTTCAAGATAGACGGCCTGCAGATACCTACCAAGACAGCCGAACAGAATCTGCGCCGACTGTTTGATACCGTGTTGGAGCAAACCAACTATGAAGTGATTTTCAACCTCGATGCCACTGCCGGTCGTCGCGGCGGGTATCACTATATGAACGAGTACGGCAACATCTTCCTGGAAAACCGCTATACCGATTGGGGCAACTATTACCCTTATCGCACCTTGCGCAACCTCTGGATGCTGTCTCGCTATGTACCGGCGGAGAAGATGCAGATAGAGTTTCTTAATAAATGGCGTAATGCCGACAAGTATGACGCTGCCGATCCTTTTGCCCCCGCCCGTTACAGTTTCGATTACCTCTTTGCTATCACCTTGGCGGCACAGCCGTTGGCTTGGATGGAGGCTTCGAACTTGCCCGAAGAGGCTTATATTACGGCATCTCTGCTCAAGAAATACCAACCCTTGCAACTCCGGTTTCATCAAGGCGTCATACTGCCTATTGGTGAAGAACCCTCGGGACGCTCGTGGACCGGATTTCAATCGACCGTCTCCGGCACGCAAGGTTATCTTGTTGTTTACCGTGAAGACAACGAGCAAGCCAGGGGGACTATTGACACCTGGCTTCCTGAAGGCAAGAAAGTGGATTTTATCCCTGTGATGGGAAGTGGCAAGAAGTTTGCTGCAAAAGTCGGCGCACAGGGTAAAGTCAGTTTCGAACTGAATGATAAGAACTCTTTCGCGCTTTATCAATACGAAGTGAAACCATGAAAAGACTATTAACAATAACGGAATTATGATAAAAAGTTTGCGTTTTGTTTTTCTTGCTTTGTTTGTCGTCCTGCAATTTGTTGCATACGGGCAACCGGCAGAAAGACTGATTCAAGTGCAGGTCACTCCCGACCACACCAATTGGCTGTATAAACCGGGAGAAAAAGTGAAATTCAAAGTGACGGTATTGAAATGCAATATCCCACAGGATAATCTGGAAGTGCGCTATGAGATTTCGGAAGACATGATGAAACCTCATCAGACAGGCAAACAGCCTTTGAAGAACGAAAAGCTTGAAATTAACGCAGGGACTATGAAAAAAGAAGGGTTCCTGCGTTGCCGTGCTTTTGTCACTTGCCAAGGGCGTGAGTATGAAGGCGTGGCTACCGTCGGCTTCTCTCCTGAGAAATTGCAACCGACCACTCCTTTGCCCGCCGACTTTCTGGAGTTTTGGAAAAGCACCAAAGAAGCCGCTGAAAAGTGGGCACTGGAACCGATAATGACTTTACTGCCGGAAAGGTGCACAGATAAGGTGAACGTATATCATGTTTCCTTCGCGAACAATGACTATGCGTCCCGTATGTACGGCATCCTTTGTGTTCCGAAGGCTTCCGGGAAATATCCGGCGATTCTGAAAGTGCCGGGGGCAGGTATCCGTGCCTATAACGGAGAAGCCGAACGTGCCGGAAAAGGTTTTATCATTCTGGAAATCGGTATTCACGGCATCCCGGTCAATATAGAGGGGGATGTCTATCACCGCCTTTATAACGGAGCTTTGAAGAACTACCACTCGTTCAATATGGACAATCGGGACAAATACTATTACAAGCGGGTTTATACAGGCTGCGTGAGAGCCATTGATTTCATTTACACACTTCCCGAGTTCAATGGCAATCTGGCGACCTTTGGAGGAAGCCAGGGCGGTGCGCTTTCCATTGTAATTGCCGGACTGGACGCTCGTGTCAAAGGATTGGTTTCTTTCTATCCAGCCTTGTGTGATATGGCGGGTTATGCCCACGGTCGTGCAGGCGGTTGGCCGCATATGTTGAAGGATGAGAAGAACCGGACACCGGGAAAGATGAAAACCATTCAGTATTTTGATGTAGTCAACTTTGCCCGTCAGGTTAAAGTGCCGGGATTCTATACTTTTGGTTATAATGATATGGTTTGTCCGCCTACTACTACTTACTCCGCTTACAACGTGATTAATGCTCCGAAAGAACTGTTTGTAGCTGAGACGACCGCCCATTATGCCTATGCCGAACAGTGGAGCGCAGCCTGGAACTGGGTAATGAATTTCTTGAAAAATAAATCGAAAAACGAATAATATACTAATACCATAAACTAATAGATAAATGAAAACAGGTAAGAAATTAAACCTATGTTTATTGTTGCTGATTGCTTTTGCTGGAAGCGTTGCGGCACAAGAGCTGATAACGAATGTATATGGCCGTGACATCCATTCGCTGAATGGTAAATGGAATGCCATCATCGACCTGTACGACCAGGGACAACGGATGAAAATCTATGAGAACCGGCAACCGGAAGGAAATATTGATTTCTACGAATACGCATTCGAAGGCGGGTTGCGTCTTAACGTTCCGGGAGATTGGAACTCCCAGTCGCCCGAACTGAAATATTACGAAGGAACTGTATGGTATGCCCGTCACTTTGACGCCAAACGCTTGGCAGACAAACGCCAGTTTCTTTATTTCGGCGCTGTCAGCTATCGTTGTAAAGTCTACCTGAACGGAAAAGAGATAGCAGAGCACGAAGGCGGTTTTACTCCTTTCCAAGTGGAAGTGACAGACTTGTTGAAAGACGGTGACAACTTCCTGGCGGTAGAAGTAAACAACCGCCGCACCAAAGACGCCATTCCCGCTCTGGCATTCGATTGGTGGAACTATGGCGGCATCACAAGAGATGTGCTGTTGGTGAAAACTCCCCGGACATTTATAGAAGATTATTTCGTCCAATTGGATAAAAATGCTTCCGACCGGATAATTGCCCGCGTGCGTCTTTCTGATAAAAAAGCAGGTGAGAAAGTAACAGTTGCCATCCCCGAACTCAAAATCAACGCGGAGCTCACCACCGACGCAGAAGGAAAGGCGGAAACCGTATTGAACGCAAAGAAGCTGCAACGCTGGTCGCCGGAAGAACCGAAACTCTATGGCGTGACTGTATCTTCAAATACCGACCGCGTGGAAGAACAAATCGGCTTCCGCAATATCACCGTGAAAGGAACAGATATCTACCTGAACGGGAAGCCGACATTTATGTGCTGTATCTCTTTTCACGAAGAAATTCCGCAACGTATGGGGCGTGCTTTCTCGGAAGCCGATGCAGCCATGTTGCTGAATGAAGCGAAAGCGCTTGGCGTGAACATGATTCGCTTGGCACATTATCCGCAGAATGAATACACAGTACGCCTGGCGGAAAAGATGGGCTTCCTTCTCTGGCAGGAGATTCCTATTTGGCAAGGCATTGACTTTACAGACAATGATACCCGTCAGAAAGCGCAAAGGATGCTTTCTGAAATGATTAAGCGCGACCAGAATCGCTGCGCGGTAGGTTATTGGGGTGTTGCCAATGAAACACAGCCTTCCAAAGAACGGAATGAATTCCTTGCTTCCCTGCTCGAAACGGGAAAACAGCTGGACACTACCCGCTTGTATGTTGCCGCTTTCGACCTTGTGCACTTCAATAGCGAAAAACAGCGTTTTGTAATGGAAGATTCTTTTACTTCGCAACTGGACGTCGTAGCTATCAATAAATATATGGGCTGGTATCATCCGTGGCCTGTGGAACCAAAAGACGCTATATGGGAAGTAGTGACGGACAAACCGTTGATTATCTCGGAATTTGGCGGCGAAGCATTGTACGGTCAGTCCGGTGATGAGAATGTAGTCAGTTCTTGGAGTGAAGAATACCAGGCACGTCTGTATAGAGACAATATCCGTATGTTCGACAATATCCCGAACCTGCGTGGCGTATCTCCCTGGATTCTGTTCGACTTCCGTTCGCCGTTCCGTTTCCACCCCACCAATCAAGATGGCTGGAACCGCAAAGGACTCATATCCGACCAGGGTATGCGTAAGAAAGCGTGGTATCTGATGAGAGATTATTACATGAAAAAGAGAAATAACCGATAAGTTTAGCTATATTTGAATGTGATGAAGCAATATAAGATTGTAGCGATTTGTATGTGCATACTGCTCCTTCTTGCCGGAGGAGCGTATGCGCAGCAAAAGACGGTCAGGATACTTGCCATCGGCAACAGCTTCTCCCAAGATGCCGTGGAGCAATATCTGCATGAACTTGCCGAAGCCGAAGGCATTTCAACCATAATCGGCAATATGTTTATTGGCGGCTGTTCTCTAGAACGTCATGTGAAAAATGCCCGTGACAATGCTCCTGCCTATGCCTACCGGAAAATCGGTACGGATGGAAAGAAGCGGGAAAAGGGCAAGATGTCTTTGGAAACGGTGCTGGCAGATGAAGACTGGGATTACGTCAGCCTGCAACAGGCAAGTCCTTTTTCGGGAATGTACGAGACGTATGAAGCCTCTCTGCCGGAACTTATAGAATATGTAAAAGCACGCCTTCCAAAGAAAACAAAGCTGATGCTGCACCAAACCTGGGCATATGCGTCTACTTCCAAGCATAGTGGATTTAAAAACTACAACTGCAATCAACTGACCATGTATCAGGCCATTGCCGATGCAGTGAAGAAGGCGGCTAAGGTGAATAAGATAAAGATTGTCATCCCTTCGGGCACTGCTATACAGAATGCCCGTACTTCTTTTATCGGCGACCATCTGAACAGGGACGGCTATCATCTGGATGTGAAGGTTGGACGTTATATCGCTGCCTGCACCTGGTTCGAACGAATCTTCAAACACAATGTAGTCGGGAATCCTTATGCTCCGGAAGGGCTGGATGAGGCGCGGAAAGCTGTTGCCCAGAAAGCTGCCCATGCAGCAGTAAAGCATCCGTATAAAGTGACTGACCTGTTTATTACTAACTAACCGACGAAAATACAAATGAGAAAAAAAGCATTAGTTTACGGAATCTGTTTGTTGGGTACGGTATGTACCCTTTCAGCAAAGGATAAAAAAGGGGGTGCATTATATAAAGACGCAAAGGCTCCGATTGAGAAACGCGTAGACGACTTGTTATCCCGCATGACTCTGGAAGAGAAAGTGATGCAGTTGAACCAATATACCTTGGGACGGAACAACAACGTGAATAATGTAGGCGAAGAGGTAAAGAAAGTGTCGGCGGAAATCGGTTCTCTGATTTACTTCGAGACAAATCCCGAACTGCGTAATAATATGCAGAAGAAAGCGATGGAGGAATCCCGCCTGGGTATTCCTATTATTTTCGGTTATGACGCGATTCATGGATTCCGTACCGTGTATCCTATTTCGTTGGCGCAAGCTTGTTCCTGGAATCCGGATTTGGTGGAACAGGCGTGTGCTGTATCTGCGCAGGAAGCCCGTATGTCGGGAGTGGACTGGACGTTCTCGCCGATGATTGACGTAGCACGTGACCCTCGTTGGGGACGTGTGGCGGAAGGCTATGGCGAAGACCCTTATGCGAACGGAGTGTTCGGCGCAGCTTCTGTCAGAGGGTATCAAGGTGATAATATGTCGGCAGAAAACCGTGTGGCAGCTTGTCTGAAACATTATGTAGGCTACGGGGCATCCGAAGCCGGACGTGATTATGTTTATACCGAAATCTCCCAACAAACTCTTTGGGATACTTATCTGCTCCCTTATGAAATGGGGGTGAAAGCCGGTGCGGCAACTCTGATGAGTTCTTTTAATGATATCAGCGGTGTACCGGGTTCGGCAAACCCTTATACTATGACCGAGATATTAAAGAACCGTTGGAGACATGACGGTTTTATCGTTTCAGACTGGGGAGCTATCGAACAGTTAAAAAATCAGGGATTGGCAGCAACCAAAAAGGAAGCAGCCCGGTATGCGTTTACCGCCGGTCTTGAAATGGATATGATGTCTCATGCTTATGACCGTCATTTGCAGGAGTTGGTAGAAGAAGGCAAGGTATCAATGGCTCAAGTGGATGAAGCTGTCCGCCGTGTCTTACTTCTGAAATTCCGTCTTGGCTTGTTCGAACGTCCTTATACTCCCGCTACAACAGAGAAAGAACGTTTCTTCCGTCCGAAAAGCATGGATATTGCCGCCCGGCTTGCGGCAGAATCCATGGTATTGCTGAAAAACGAAAACAACGTTTTACCACTGACAGATAAAAAGAAGATTGCCGTGATAGGTCCTATGGCAAAAAATGGTTGGGACTTGTTAGGCTCCTGGCGTGGTCACGGAAAGGATACCGATGTGGCAATGCTTTATGATGGTCTGGCTGCTGAATTTGCAGGAAAAGCCGAACTGCGTTACGCATTAGGCTGCAATACACAAGGAGATAACCGCGAAGGATTTGCAGAAGCATTGGAAGCTGCACGCTGGTCTGATGTTGTTGTTCTTTGCTTGGGCGAGATGATGACTTGGAGCGGAGAGAATGCTTCCCGTTCTTCTATCGCACTACCACAGATGCAGGAAGAACTGGCAAAAGAACTGAAGAAAGCCGGCAAGCCTGTCGTACTGGTATTGGTCAACGGTCGTCCGTTGGAATTGAACCGTCTGGAACCGGTTTCTGATGCCATACTGGAAATCTGGCAGCCGGGTGTGAATGGCGCACTGCCGATGGCGGGGATATTGTCCGGACGTATTAATCCTTCCGGTAAACTTGCCATGACCTTCCCTTATTCGACGGGGCAGATTCCTATTTATTATAACCGCCGTAAGAGCGGACGTGGACATCAGGGATTTTATAAAGATATCACAAGTGACCCGTTATATCCTTTCGGTCACGGACTGAGCTACACAGAATTCAAGTATGGCACTGTTACCCCTTCTGCCACTAAAGTGAAGCGTGGCGAGAAGCTCTCGGCGGAAGTGACTGTCACCAATATCGGTGCCCGTGACGGAGCAGAAACTGTCCACTGGTTTATTTCCGACCCGTATTGCTCGATTACCCGTCCTGTAAAAGAACTGAAACACTTTGAAAAGCAGCTTATCAAAGCCGGAGAAACGAAAACTTTCCGTTTCGACATAGACCTGGAACGTGATTTCGGATTTGTCAATGAGGACGGTAAACGATTCCTCGAAACCGGAGAATACAATATTCACGTACTGGAACAGACCGTTAAAATAGAATTGATAGACTAAAACACATGATCACCATGAAAAAGAAAACAGGCATTATCGGTTTATGTATGCTCGCATGCAGCATCTTGACCCATGCACAGACAATTACTCCTCAAGTAGAACAACGCGCGAAGGAGATTGTATCCAAAATGACTTTGCAAGAGAAAATAGAGTATATCTCCGGATATACCAGCTTTTCCCTGCGTGCCATTCCCCGTTTGGGAATTCCTGAAATACGTCTTGCCGACGGCCCGCAGGGAATCCGTAACCATGCTCCTAAAAGCACCCTTTATCCGTCCGGTATCCTTTCCGCTTCTACCTGGAACCGTGACTTGCTTTATAAGTTAGGGCAAGGCTTGGGGCAGGACGCCAAGGCAAGAGGCGTTAATATCCTGCTTGGGCCGGGCGTGAATATCTATCGCGCTCCGTTGTGCGGCCGTAACTTTGAATATTTCGGTGAAGACCCTTACTTGACGGGTGAGACAGCCAAGCAATATATTCTTGGCGTGCAATCGGAAGGAGTCATTGCGACCATCAAGCACTTTGCCGCCAACAACCAGGAGTGGAGCCGCCATCATGCGAGTTCGGACATAGACGAGCGTACTTTGCATGAGATTTATTTCCCGGCTTTCCGCAAGGCTGTACAGGAAGCGAACGTGAGTGCTGTGATGAACAGCTACAATCTCCTGAACGGTGTCCATGCCACTGAACACAAATGGCTGAATATTGATGTCTTGCGCAATCTTTGGGGCTTCAAAGGTATTCTGATGTCGGACTGGACTTCGGTATATTCCGCTATCGGAGCAGCTAACGCCGGACTTGACCTCGAAATGCCCAAAGGGCGTTTCATGAATGCCGACAATCTTATCCCCGCTATCAAAACAGGCACGGTGACCGAAGAAACCATTAACCTGAAAGTACAACATATTTTGCAGACTTTAATAGCTTATGGAATGTTGGATAAGGAACAGAAAGACAGTAATATTCCGTTGGATAATCCATTCTCTCGCCAAACAGCTTTAGAACTGGCACGCGAGGGAGTAGTATTGTTGAAGAATGAAGCAAACTTGCTCCCGTTGAAAGGAAAAACAGCCGTAATGGGTCCTAATGCAGATTTGATACCTACCGGTGGCGGCAGTGGTTTTGTCACTCCTTTTTCTACCATTTCAGTGGCTCAAGGCTTGAAAGAACTGAAGAAAAAGAATCTGGTATTATTGACGGATGATGTGATTTATGAAGATATTATCAATGAGTTTTATACTGACGTCAATCGTCAGGTGAAAGGCTTCAAGGCTGAATACTTTAAGAACAAGACGCTTTCGGGACAGCCGGAAGTAATACGCACGGAATCCTCTGTTGATTATGACTGGGGATATGGAGCACCTTTGGACGGCTTTCCGACAGATGGCTTCTCTGTCCGTTGGACAGCCTGCTACATGCCACAAACTGATGGTCAGTTGAAACTTCATATCGGTGGTGATGACGGTTATCGTCTGTTTGTGAATGACAAGCATATTACGGGAGATTGGGGAAATCATTCATACTCTAGCCGTGAAGTTGAACTGCCGGTTGAGGGTGGTAAGGAATACCGTTTCCGGATTGAATTCTTTGATAATATTTCTTCGGGCATCATTCGTTTTAATGCTTATAGCCTTAATGAGATGAAACTTCGTCAAGGATTGGCAAAGGTGGATAATGTTGTGTTCTGCACAGGTTTCAATAGTAATACCGAAGGCGAAGGCTTTGACCGTCCGTTTGCTTTGCTTCGGTATCAGGAATTGTTTATCAAAAAGATTGCCTCTATGCACCCTAATGTCGTGGTTGTGCTGAACGCCGGTGGCGGTGTGGATTTCACCGGTTGGTATGATGCCGCAAAAGCTATTCTTATGGCTTGGTATCCTGGACAGGAAGGCGGACAAGCGATAGCTGAAATCCTGACCGGCAAGATTTCTCCAAGCGGAAAGCTACCGATTTCTATCGAAAAGAAATGGGAAGATAATCCGGTGCATGGTAGTTATTACGAGAACTTAAAGGCAGAGATTAAACGTGTAGATTATTCCGAAGGTGTTTTTGTCGGTTATCGTGGATACGACCGTTCGGGAAAAGAACCTTTCTATCCGTTTGGCTACGGTTTGTCCTATACTACTTTCGCTTATAGTAATATAGCTGCGGAGAAAACGGGTGAGCATCAGGTTACCGTTAGCTTTGATCTCGAGAATACAGGGAAGATGGATGCCTCGGAAGTGGCACAAGTGTATGTACATGATGTACAGTCCTCTGTCCCCCGTCCCTTGAAAGAATTGAAAGGATATGAAAAGGTTTTCTTGCAGAAAGGGGAGAAGAAGCGGATTTCTGTTGTGCTGAATGAGGATGCATTCGCTTATTACGATATGAATCAGCACCGCTTTGTAGTGGAAAAAGGCGAGTTTGAGATTCTTGTAGGCCCGGCTTCTAATCAATTACCTTTGAAAGCTACGGTTGAACTTTCCGGTTCATACTCGTTCTAATTTCCTCGTAAAGTCACATTTGATCTGTCTTAAAACAGGCTTATTTGATAAGAAAAACATAATAGAACCTCATCTCCCCAAAAAGATGGGTTATCTTGGAAAATGACAAAGGCGTAGAAAGAGAATTACTTCTCAATCTACGCCTTTATCTTTCTACGGATAGTGTGATTATTTTACTTCCCAAATGTCATTAGTCATCAAAAGCTCCTCGAAATTATGGTATTTCTTTTTGCTTTTTACTTCTTCGATTTGTGCTTCTACCGCATCATTATAAGTCGGGGCGTCTACATCGCGGATGACACCAAGTGCGATGGGGAAGTCAGGGCCTTCCATCAAGGCGAGTTTTAACTGGAGTGTGTTGTCCAGGCAGTGTGCATCATGTATCAGAATATCTCTTTCTGTGATACCGTTCTCGCCTAGTTTCACAACTTTCAGCCCAAAACCTTCCTGCATTAATCCGAACTCCTTGTTTTCACCGAATAACATCGGTTTGCCATGTTCCAAATAAATTGCATTTTTTGCACGCCCTTCCTTGTTATATACGGAGTTGTGTGTACCATCATTGAAGATGACGCAGTTCTGTAAAATCTCGCAGACAGCAGTGCCCTTATGATTATAGGCAGCTTTCAATATATCTATTGTACCGGGAGCGTCTGTGGCAACAGCACGTGCGAAAAAATGTCCGCGTGCGCCAAAACATAGTTCAGCCGGATTGAACGGGTCTTCTACGGTGCCGTAGGGAGAAGACTTGCTGACAAAACCACGCGGTGAAGTGGGTGAGTATTGTCCTTTAGTCAGACCATAGATACGGTTGTTGAGCAAGATCATGTTGATGTCGATATTGCGTCGGTTGGCATGAATGAAATGGTTACCTCCGATAGCAAGACCGTCACCGTCACCGCTTACCTGCCATACGGTTAGTTTGGGATTGGCGACTTTGCACCCTGTCGCGATAGCGGCAGCACGACCGTGAATTGTATTCATGCCGTATGTATTCATATAGTGAGGAAGGCGGCTGGAACAACCGATACCGGAAATTACTGCCGTATCCCATGGAGCGACACCGATTTCTGCCATAGCCTTGTGTAACGAAGCCAGGAAAAAGTGGTCACCACATCCCGGACACCAGCGTGGCTGTCCTTTTTTAAAGTCTTTAGCTGTATATTCGCTCATAATTTCTTGATTTTACTTGTTGATAATCTCAGTGAATGCATTGACTAGTTCATTGACAACAAAGGGCTGTCCTTTCACTTGGTTGAACTGATAAGGAACGAAACCGTCCACCTTCATACGGAGATATCCGGCAAACTGTCCCATATTTTGCTCGGCTACCACCACTTTTTTGTATTTCTTCATCAAGGCTGCCGTATTCTTTGGAAGAGGATTGATGAACTTAAAGTGTGCTAATGCTACTTTTTTACCATTAGCACGGAGTTCGTCCATAGCGGCGTGTAAATGTCCATAAGTACCTCCGAAACCTACAATCAGCAATTCGGCATCTTCCTTGTCGCCTTCAACTTCTACGTCAGGTACTTCGATATTGGAAATTTTCTGCTGGCGTAATCGCGTCATCAAGTCATGGTTTTCCGGATCAGTTGAGATAGCTCCTGTCTTGTTGTCTTTTTCAAGACCTCCTAATACATGAGTGAATCCTTCTGTACCCGGAACTGCCCAATAACGAACGCCTGTCTGCGGGTCCCGTTGATACGGTGTCCAGGTTTCAGACATTTCCGGGCGTACGTAAGGAGGATTGATAGCAGGATAATCAGCCAATTTAGGCAATTTCCATGCACCAGAACCATTGGCAACAAATGCGTCTGTCAACAACACGACCGGAGTCATGTGTTCCAAAGCGATCTTAGCAGCCATATAGGCTGAGTCAAAACAGTCTGTAGGGGATGTCGCAGCAATGACAGGCATAGGGCTTTCACCGTTACGACCGAAGAGAACTTGCAACAGGTCTGTTTGTTCCGATTTGGTCGGTAGACCGGTAGCGGGACCGCCACGTTGTACATCCAATACGACCAATGGCAATTCCATGATAACGGCCAAGTTCATGGCTTCTGATTTCAAACAGATACCAGGTCCTGAAGTGGAAGTAACAGCTAATGCACCGGCGTATGAAGCACCGATAGCAGAAGCACAACCGGCAATCTCATCTTCACATTGCACGGTGGTTACGCCCAATGATTTATGTTTTGAGAGTTCATGCAGTACATCTGTTGCAGGAGTGATAGGGTAAGACCCTAAATAGAGTTTCAGTCCGGCTTTCTCTGCAGCTGCGATGAATCCGTATGCAGTCGCTTTATTTCCGGTGATATCCATATATTTTCCGGGAACGGCTGCTTTACTTTCAATCTTATATGTATGTGCTACGGAAGCGTGTGTGTTGTGTCCGTAATCATATCCGGCACGAACAACTTTGATATTTGCTTCCGCTATTTCCGGTTTCTTGGAGAATTTCTCGCGGATAAAGTCTTCCGCTATGTTAAGGTCGCGGTTGAACAACCAGCATACCAGTCCTACGGCAAACATATTACGGCATTTCAGCATGGACTTATTATCCATTCCCGTATCTGCCAAACAGTCTTTTACCATCTGCGAGATAGGTGCTGCAATCACGTCCTGCTTGATACCCATTTCTTCAATAGGATTATCGGTGGTGAATGCCGCTTTATCTAAATCTGATTTTTGAAAGGCGTCTGTGTCGATGATGATACAGGCGGTGGATTTTGCGAATTTATATTGTGTTTTCAATGCGGCGGCATTCATAGCTACCAATACGTCGCATTTGTCTCCCGGAGTATAAACTTTTTCTGCACCGATGTGTACCTGAAAACCGGAAACACCGGTTAGCGAACCTTGCGGTGCGCGGATGTCTGCCGGATAGTCGGGGAATGTACTGATGTCATTGCCAATCGTAGCCGACACGGTCGAGAAGATGTTGCCGGCCAACTGCATACCGTCACCGGAGTCGCCGGAGAAACGTACTACTACTTCCTCCAATTCTTTAACCATCATTTCGTCTGCCATAACTTTAATTACTATAT